>Ga0307517_10000015_pt1 | contig 208977 bp, 210 predicted proteins | sample 23_EM_MG_FD_194515 | JGI IMG/M metagenome (GOLD analysis project Ga0307517, IMG submission 194515) | Populus trichocarpa ectomycorrhiza microbial communities from riparian zone in the Pacific Northwest, United States - 23_EM | ecosystem: Host-associated > Plants > Roots > Unclassified...
GGTGGTTCACTAGAGTACTTCTCGAGTTCGCGACTAGGATGCGCGGTCCTTTATCGTCGACTTAGCCCTCATTTGAGACTATCCCCTGCGACGAGTCCACCGTACCTCCGCCTTCGAGTTTGGTCTCACTCCCGAGACCACCTCAGACACCATTCGTGGGGCATGAACCTTGTGCCCAATAGAGGCGCCCCGAGCTTCTATTTGCCCGGCTTTTTTACTCGGAGGGAAAGTCAGGTTGCCCTGGATATCGACCCTCCTCACGCGTGTCGTGCAACTCAACCTCCGTTCCGGCGAATGGTAATCTTCTTTTTCCCTTTTAGTCTCGTCGACCGCTTTCTTCACTTGTAGTTTTTTATGGCTCCCGTGGTGAGCACGGACTACCCAATTTTGGACGTAAATTGGCAACCGCTATCCTTTGGTCTTTTGCCTTCCGGTGGGATATCCTCACCGACTACGCCGCAGGTCTTTCGATTCGAGGCGGCAACCTCACTACCCGATCACCGTGGTTGTCGGTACCTGGGTGACTTTTTATAAAATGTCGTCATCGTCAAAAGCCCAAGCCTGGGGCCTTTGTACCGCTCGCTTTGAGCTTTCTCCCTTGCCATCAACGGCAAAAGTGGCTACCTGGGGGCGTCGTTTTGGCGCAAATGCGGATGGTCGTTTGGGCTTGGGTTGCGCTCGATACACTGCCGATACTTGTATCGGTTTTCGACCGTGTTTCCAGACGTGGTTTCTTATTCCGCATCGCGTGCATTCGTTGTCAGATTTCCGTTTATCGACAACTTTCTGATCGACGCCCTGGTGTGCTTCCGACCACACCGTATATCTTACCTCCCCCGTTGGTGCCACCGACCCTTCTTTCTTCACCTTTCTCTCCCCAGCCTTTTTCTTCTGGTATGCCGCCTTTTCCGTAGCCGTGTACTGCGTCTTTACACGCTTGGCAGCAACCGTTGGCCTCGAATCCTCGAATTTCCTTTTTTCGCCTCGTGTCGTGCCGGAGGGACCGCCTCCTCGAAGATCTTTTCTTTCCTTGAAATCTTCTTCCGCTCGGGTTACGGTCCTGACTTCTTCTAACCATTCCCCATCGTCGACATATTCTCTATGCGAGAGTCGTCGCAATGCTTCTATGGGAAGTTCGTCTTCAATCATTTTTCTCCAGGCTATCCCCGTGACTCTTGCATGGATGTTGAGATTTTCCATCTCCATCAAGAATTTGGCGACATCACCGCGATACTTGACTGATCCCATTTCTCGGAGAGATTTTTCCACTTCATGGGTGGGTCCGAAGCGTCGCAGGACTTGTTCTGCAAAAACGTGCCAGAACTCGTATCCTTCTTGTCTCGTATAACCTGTTTCTCCGGTCATTTGTCGTCGGTAGGTTAAGGCAAACGGTGCGACTTCTTTCCCATCCATTCGGCTTATGGCGTATCGGATTCGTTGTGCCTCGTCCTCCCACTGCCAACTGTTTCGTCCAAAGAAATCGGTGCATGTCATTAGCCACATGCGGATATCTTGGTGTTTTTCGTTTCTAAACATGGCAGGGGGTTCCGCTGGGACTCTTGTCCGTTTTCCCAGGGACTCGGCCATGACCCGTCAGAACAGTTTGAACTGTTCGTCATTTTCGGCATCATAGTCATCTTCTTCAGGCTGGGGTGCGGGTCTCTCGTCCCGTCTTCCTTTCCTTCACTTATCTGGCTTTCTACCAGATCCTTCTCCATCATCATCGGGGTCTCCTCCCCCGCCTCCGCCTGGAGCTCCTGCTGCTACGTGTCGTGGTGGAGCTGGTCTTCTTCCACCCGCCCCTGACGCCTCTGGTGTCGGATCTGACACCTTTCCCTTTCCTTTGACCTGCCCCATCAACTGTTCCATCAGGGCCTTAAGCACCGCGATCTCACCATCTTGGGCTTCTCGAGATTCCTGGTGGTGTCGTAGCTCATCTCTCACAAGATTAATGCTTATCTCGTGAGCTGCCAGTTCCCGTTTGTGTTGCTCGTTTATTCGAACAATTTCCTGGTCGAGGAGTAGGTCTCGGTGCATGGATTGTTCCCCGGTTCCTTGTACCGCTTCGTGGAGATGAGAGGTGACAGCCTCGTGTCTGGCTTGTCTTTCGTCTGTCTCCCCCAGCCGTTCTGCGACCTGGGTTGCGAAGCTTTCCTGAACCTTTTGAGATTCCAAGTCCAAAAGTCGCACTTGTTCATCTACTCGAGCAAGTTCTCGACCGACTATCTGGACCCCAGATTTCAACTGATTTTTGACTTTTACCAGTTCTTGGGCCATCAATAAGATGTTGGTCGGGAGGGAATTGAACGCAAGATGTTGTCTATCTTGACTGACAGTAAGCTTTGGGTCAAATCGGCCGAGGATTTGTTCCAATCTTTGGATCCGACCGGTCATGAGGGATTCGCCTGTGGGTTCCGGCGTTCGGCGGCCTCCTGGGCGTCTTCCTTTTCCGTATTTTTCTAGGAAGCCTAAGCCCACAGGGGATCGGGGTGTTCGATCCGCCGAATGCGATCGGACGAGGTGGGTGACGGTGGTTTCCACGCTTGGAGCTTGAACGGAGGAAAGCTCATCTCCTCCTTCGCTCCCTCCTTCTTGCCATTCCATGGCTTCAGGCACTTTGGGGTCAGAAGCCATCTCTGTGGTTTCTATAAGGAAAACTTATCTTTTGTTTCCTCCCCAGACTTCGGGTATTTCAAACTCAGGGCTTGAGCGTCTTCCGTCGCGGTAGTACCTGACGTACCACACCTGACCTATTTCTTCCTCTGGTTCGTAGTAACGGAACGCTTCTCCTTCCCGCTGTAGGTATAAGGCTTCAAGGTCTTTGGTGGTAATGGTGTTTGCTGGATTTATCCAGTAAGCGTAGGTTTCGTGGTAGGGCTTTTGTGTTCTTAGTTCCCTAATGATGGTTGGGAAGTAGACTTGTGATATTGAGGTCGTCCTCAATGGTCTTGGTTCAAAAAGGATTTCGGGTTTGGGAGAATGAGTTTTTCTGCCAAACATTCGTCTCGGTAACGATGAGAATTATCAATATACTGTTAGGTGGTAGCTTCGGCGTGAGGTATTCCAACAGCTAGGACCTTGATCGTAATTATATCGGAGAACGCGTTAAGAAGACACGAGTAATGTAGGCTAGATATAATGGTTCGCTTCGGTATAGATTGTTGAAGTATTGTTAACGATATAAAAGTGTAGAATAACTTATTATATTGATAAGATCTCTTCTCCGTGCTTGTTGTGTCTAGATGGCAGCGAAGATGCTTCGATATTTATATTCCGCGTCTGAGCAATCGCGCTATACATACTAAATCTATACTAACTAAGTACCTTGCCCGCAACTCTGTGAACTTCACCTGAGTGCGAACACTCGTAGACCCTGAAAACTCTCTAACACACCTCCTGCTCCCATGGTCAACTTATCGGTCTGCGCGTTCATTATTCCTGATGGTGTGGAGACCACGTCAGGTGTCAGCTCATCCGTTTATCCGTTGACAACAATGGTTACGAATTATCTTGCCCTCGTGCTCGCCGAAGGTAGTCTAACTCGCTGGACAGAAGATGGCCAATCTTCTTTGGTTGGTTCCGTAGAGAATTCAACCTGCAACTGCATGTTGTATTCTGGTCTTCCGGCATTACACGACTTGTCCTCGGGATCGTACCAATAGCTTTTTTCCCTCGGACTCCATCTTTATACCAACTTGTCCTCTGTGGATTCACCCGATCCACTTACTGGGCATAGTTACCGCCTTCATACTCTACACGACTTTGTAGGTACGAGTGGACTAACTTTCGTGCAACACGTCCCGTTACCTTCGACCCACTCTTCCGACTACCAGTCTTCAAGTGTCTGTAACTTTATGCGCCGTTGTCCGAGTCACCTGCTTCCACTTGCATAAGGTGCCCGGAGGTCTCCCCTCATATATCCTGCGAACAGGATCCGGTCGGACGGACGGCCGCGACGTATACGGTGTTATAAGATGTGTTCCGCTGATAGTGGTCTTTGGTGTTGGGACGCAACTACCCAGGCGGCCAGTGATGACGGGCCGTCCCAACGCCGGGGCTGGAGGGGGGTGTTATATTTTTCCCTCGAAGTTGGTATGCTTCAAGGTAGGGTAACTTTGCCCTGTAAATCCTTACGGGGAGTCCGTGCGCCTAACAGATACAATCTATCTTCCATCTCGAGCCCCACATGGCAGGGGTAAAAACCACCAGTGTTTACTTCTCCACCGATGGAAAACCATTCTTATGTGACTCGACCTCTCCCGGGCCCAGCCTCTCCGGATTTTCTTTATCAAACCTTTCCACCTCTGCCTGCGTGTTCTTCATACCTTCGGGTGGCTCCCAATTATTTTCATCCTCCGCGCAGCCTTTGCACTTCACAAAATACCGAAGCTCTTTCATTGGTTTATTCCTTCCTCCAACCTTGCGCGTGTCGGAAATGATCTCACTCTTGACAATCCTTTCCACATCCCATTTGCAATCTCCCTAGATGTCTTCGGGATCTCGTGGGGGTTGTTCGCGATTTGGTCGGTTCGAGGCTCGGTAGGGTTCCAATAGCGAAATGTGAAACACAGGATGAATTATCCACCGCGGCGATATTTCTAGCTTATATGACCTGCTTCCCTTTCTTTCTAAGATTTTGAAAGGGTCATACAGTTTCGGACTCAGCTTCTTTGATGGTCGTTTGGTACGTATGTTTTGGGCATTCAACATTACCAAGTCGCCGACCTCGATGCTGGGTTGTTCCGTCGCCTTTCGGTCATAATATTTTCTTCATTGATTCCCATGTATTCTCTAAGGTTTGTCTCGCCGGTCAGTGTATGTCCTGCATCCAGTGAGCATACATTGTTGCCCTGGGGTTGTGAGCTTCTCTTTCTTTCATCCATTCCATCTGTGGATGAAAACCGTAGTTGGCGAAGAATGTGATCATTTTGTGCGCATTTGTTGCTGAATTATTCTAGGCGTGTTCGGCCAAGGGCAACAGTTGGTACCAGTCGCATTGATCATAATTGACAAATGTTCCTAAGTAACCTTCCAGGACTTGGTTGGTTCTTTCGGTTTGTCTGTCAGTTGGAGAGTGGTACGCCCTTGACATGCGCCGTTTAACTCCTAGCATCTTGAACAATGATTGCCAAAGCTCGCCGGAAAACTTCGCGTACATGTCCGATATAATTTCGGTTGGCAATCCGTGAAGTTTCCGAACTTCCAGCAGGAAGGTGTCCGCAACATCGTTTGATGTGGCGTTTTCGTGAAGGGCAATGAAGTGGGCCATTTTTGTGAACCGGTCAACAACTACCATTCTCTGGGTTTTACCCTGAGATTCCGGTAGGTGTGTGAGAAGTCCGTTGATATGGCGGACCAGGCGGCATAAGCTACTTCTAAGGGTTGAAGTAATTCATACTTAGCATGCCGTGGGGATTTACTGTGTTGCCATTTGTCGCAGGATCGTACATAGTGTCTGATCCAATCAGCGAGCACTTTGTAGTAGAAATCCCTTGTTACCATCTCAATTGCATTTTTCCTGTCCGAAGTGCCCCGCTACTAGAGAGTGGTGACAGCCGTGGGCTATCTCGGTCTGAAGCGCTTCGTTTTCTGGAATGTGTAACCAATTTTTGTTTTATAGTAACCGGTTCTTTTCTCTCCATTCGCCCCGCATCTTTTTCCCACTTTCTCTTAACATAACCAGTTCACGGCCTTGGTCCTGCCATCTCTCATCCTCCTTGCCAGACACTCTAATTTTGTCCAGAAATCAAGCATTCATTGTTCGCGTCAGGGCTGCATTGACATGAGTGCCTGATAACATTTCTCTTTCTTTCATTACCCGAGGGTGATAGGCGATATCAGCTGCGCTAAATAATTCGTTTTTGCTTGTGTCCGTGTGAAGGAAACATATTGTGATTTCATCTTCTTTAGCCGTAATGGATCACTTAGAGTTCATATCACTTGATCCGAAGCGCATTTTTCTTCGCTCAGTTATTCCCACATCGTCTACTTCCATGGCGTCTGTGTTGGCAACTTTCTCAACTATGAGTTGCGCTATCTGATCTCCTGCCTTAAATACGCAGTCGGCTTCGCCCTGATTTCGAAGTATGACCTTGCCTTCTCGAGTGTAATCCGCATCTATTACACCACCGCCCAATGCTATTCCCATCTTGCTAGCTATACCACTTCTTGCAGCTACCCTGCCGTAGGTTCCTTCCGGCAATCCTATCGCAATACCCGTCTCCACCATTGTCTGTCCTCTTGCTGGTACAAGGCGGTCTGTTAGGGCGTAGATGTTATGACCGGCCGCAAACCGTGATCCTTTCGTGGGGATTATAGCCTTCTCCGAGAGCTTCATAATTCTGAGATTTTCAGATTCACGTGTTTCCAGGATGAGAGCTGTTTCCACGCTTTGTTTTTGATACATTACTGAAATTTGAAAATGTTCAGATTTCAGAATTGACTGCTCACTGTGACGAGCTCCGTCCTCAGGACGGTACTCCGGCCGTCTGCTTAACCCGTCGGGCTTCCTGCCTCGGCTTCTCGGTCCGTAGACTATTTTGAAATTATAATTGGTCAACTCCTGCGCCCATCGAATTTGCTGTTGGTTCCAGACTTTTTTGGTCAAGAAGGAATGTTGCTTTTGCTGGTCTGTGTATACCGTTATGGGCTCTTCTTCCCCGCAGAGGTATCTTTTCCATTCCTTGACCGCTTCCATTATTGTGAGTAATTCCTTGTCATGTATCTCGTAATTTCTTTCCGCGCTGTTCAACTTTGGGGAATGAAAAGACACTGGGTGCAGCCGTCTGGCCCGGTACTGAGATAGTACGCATTCAAGGGCAAAGTCGCTTGTGTCTGCCTCAACCACCGTTCTTCTTCCCGGGTAGAAATGTGATAAAATTGGTGCCGTTGTAAACCTCTTTTTCAACTCCTCAAACGACTCGTGCTGCTCTTCCCCCAGTGAAAATCCTTTGGGTTTCCCTTTAGCGTCTTGGTTATTGGCTTGCACCCCTTGGAGAAATCTTTAATGAATCGTCGGTAATGGTTTGCGAATCCAATGAAGATCTGAACTTCTTTAACTGATTTCGGGTGTGCCCAATTTTGAACGCTTTTCACTTGCCTATCACTCCTGGTGACTCCGCTTGTCTTGACAATGTATCCTAGAAATTCGCCTTCCTCTTGATAGAACACCGACATCTGCAACGAGACAGCCAAATCATGTTGTTCGAGCGGGTCAAGGACCTTTTGGACTAGTTTGATATGGTCGTCCATACTTTCGGAGTATATTAGGATATCGTCTAGGTAGACGACTACTCCGTGGTCCAAGAATTCTCTTAGGGTCTTGTTCGGCATTGTCGGAAACGTCGCGCGAGCGTTAACGAGCCCGAAAGGCATGACCTTGTATTCATACTGTCCGTATCGTGTACGAAAAGGTGTTTTGTGTTCGTCGCCCCTCCTCATTCGAATAAGATGATATCCATCTTTTAGGTCCAGCTTGGTAAACACCTTTGCTCCAGCGACGCGGTCTCGTAGCTCATCCATGAGCGGTAGGGGGTACTTATTCAGGATCGTTAATTTGTTGAGGTTCCTATAGTCTATGCACAGTCGTACACTTCCATCTGGTTTTAGAACGAAGAGGATTGGAGCGCCATAAGGGGATTCGCTATCAGCGATCTTGCCCTCTGCCATCATTCTCTTGAGCTATTTATCCCGTTCAGTCAATTGGTGTGCCAACATTGGGTAAATCGGACCCCATGGGGATTCGGCCCCGTCCTTACAGTTGATGGCATGGTCGAAGGTTCTTCGAGGTGCCATCATCTTAGCTTTTTTGTCTTCAAAAAGCTCCTTATACTGCCAATATGGCTTGGGCAGCGCTTCCAATTGTACTCCTCCTTCTTCCTCTCGTTCTATTCGTCCCACATACTGTGCTTCCTTATCGTAAGCTACAGTTTCCTCCCATTAAAACATATCCGCCACCCTTTCATCTTCTATATGAGTGTGGCGCTTCCCTTTTTCAAAGACCAATTTATGTGTGTCCGCGATATTTTTAACAGAGTGCTCGTGATGCCACCACCCAAAGGGTATGATTAAATCATATCTTCCTGCGTTCGCTATTTCACAGGATATCATGGTTCGGTGCACATTGGCACCGATTTTCAGAAGGATAGGATCGGTATAGAATACTCCTCCGGTTGGCGTTGTTTGGCCATCGAAGGTAGTGATTTTTAACCGTGAATCCTTAGCTTCGGTCGGGATTTGCCACCATAGTGCGGTATCCTGGTTCACGAGAAAGATGTTTGAACCAGAATCCAGGAGTAGGTTTATCGCGTGTTTTAGTCCTTTTATTTCAATAAATGCCTTCTCCTCAGGACAGGCATAATGTTTTTGTTTTTTAATTGGTCTTGAGCTTTCACTCGGTTCTTGATGAAATGTTTTCATCATCGCGGTTATAAATAGTGTGCTTGTTTGTTACTGCGCCTGTGGAGTTTAGGCTCTTAAAGCCTCCTCAGACAAACATTTACAATAAGTGTCAACTATTTTGATATCGGGCAGCCCACTACTAGCGGTCTTTACCTCCTGCCGAGGAGTTCCCATATCACAGGAGTGGTGGTTCACTAGAGTACCTCTCGAGTTCGCAACAAGGATGCGCGGTCCTTTGTCCTCGACTTAGCCCTCATCTGAGACTGTCCCCTGCGACGAGTCCACCGTACCTTTGCCTTTGAGTTTGGTCTCACTCCCGAGACCCCCTCAGACACCATTCGTCGGGCATGAACCTTGTGCCCAATGGAGGCGCCACCAGCTTCTATTTGCCCGGCTGTTTTACCCGTAGAGAAAGTCAGTTTGCCCTGGATTTCGACCCTCCTTCGCATGTTGTGCAACTCACGTTCCGTCCCGACGAATGGTAATCTTCTTTTTCCCTTTTGGTCTCGTCGACCGCTTTCTTCACGTGTACTTTTTTATGGCTCCCATGGTGAGCACAGACTACTCATTTTTGGACGTAAGATGACAACCGCTATCCTTTGGTCTTTTAGCCTTCCAGTGGGATATCGTCACCGACTACGCCGCAGGTCTTTCGATTCGAGGCGGCAACCTCACTACCCGATCACCGTGGTTGTCGGTACCTGGATGACTTTTTATAACATGTCGTCACCTTCAAAGGCCCAAGCTAGGGACCTTTGAACCGCTCGCTTCGGGCTTTCTCCCTGGCGGTTAACGGCGACAGTGGCTACCTGGGCGCGTCGCTTAGGCGCAAATCCGCACTGTCATTTGGGCTTCGATTGCCCACGATCTATAGCCAACACTTGCATCCTCTTCGGACAGTATTCCCAACTATCGTTTCTCATTCCGCAGGGTGTGCATTCGTTGTCAGATTTCCGTTTATTGACAACCTTTTGGTCGACGCCCTGGTGGGCTTCTGCCCACACCTTGTCTTTGCCCTCCTCCGCCGGTGCCACCGACCCTTCCTTTTGTACCGTTCTCTCCCCAGCCTCTTTCTTCTGGTAGTCCGCCTTTTCCTTAGCTGTGTACTGCTTCTTTACACGCTTGGTGGGTACCGTTTGCCTCGAATCCCCGAACCTTCTTTTCTCGCCTCGTGTCGCGCCGGATGGACCCCCTCCTCGAAGATCTTTTCTTTCCTTCAAATCTTCTTCCGCTCCGATTACGGTCCTGACTACTTCCAACCATTCCCCATCGTCGACATATTCTCTATGTGAGAGCCGACGCAATGCTTCGACGGGAAGTTTGTCTTCAATCATTTTTCTCCAGGCTATCCCGGTGACTCTTGCATGGATGTTGAGGGTTTCCATTTCCATCAAGAATTTGGCGACATCACCGCGATATTTGACCGATCCCATTTCTCTTAGGGATTTTTCCGCTTCATGGGTGGGTCCGAAGCGTCGCAGGGCTTGTTCTGCAAAGACATTCCAGAACTCGTATCCTTCTTGTCTCGTGTAACCTATTTCCACGGTCATTTGCCGTCGGTAGGTTAACGCAAACGGTGCGACTTCTTTCCTATCCATTCGGCTTATTGCGTATCCCATGCGTTGTGCCTCATTTTCCCACAGCCCACTGTTTCGACCAAAATAATCCGCACATGTTAATAACCACATACGTATATCTTGGGGTTTTTCATTTCTAAACATGGCAGGGCATTCCGCTGGGACTCTCGTTCGTTGTCCCAAGGCGTTGGCCATGACTCCCGAGAACAGGTTAAACTGTTTATCATTCTCGACGTCGTCCTTGTCTTCCTCTGGCTGGGGTGCGGGTCTCTCGTCCCGTCTTCCCCTCCTATTCTCATCTGACTTCCTTCAAGATCCTTCCCCTTCATCATTGGGGTCTCCTCCCCCTCCTCCGCCTGCAGCTCCTGTCACTCCGTGTCATGGTGGTGGTGGTGGTCTTCCTCCACCCGCCCCTGAAGCCTCTGGTGTCGGATCTGACACCTTGCCTTTCCCTTTCACCTGACCCATCAACTGTTCCACCAGAGCCTGGAGCACCGCGATCTCACCATCTTAGGCTTCTCGAGACTCCTGTTCTCGTTGCAGCTCATCCCTTACGAGATTAATGCTCATCTCGTGATTTTCCTGCTCCCGTTTATGTTGTTGGTTGATTCGAACAATCTCTTGGTCGAAGCGAGGTCCCGATGCATAGACCGTTCGCCCGTTCCTTGTACAGCTTCGTGGAGATGAGAAGTGACAGCCTCATTTCTGGTCTGTCGCTCATCTGTTTCACCAACTCGTTCCGCGACTTGGGTGGCGAAGCTCTCTTGGACCTTTTGAGATTCCAAATCCAAAAGCTGAACTTGCTCGTCTATTCGGCTAAGTTCTCGACCGACTATCTGGGCCCCCGATTGCAACCGATTTTTGAAGGTTGCCAGTTCTGGGGCAACTAAGAAGATATTGGTCGGTAGGGAACTGAATGCAAGATGTTGCCTATCTTGACTGAGGTTGAGCTTCGGGTCAAATCGGCCGAGGATCTGGTCTAGACTTCTGATCCGAACGGCCATGAGGGATTCGCCTGTGGGTTCAGGCCTTCGGCGACCTCCTGGGCGTCGTCCCTTTCGGTATATATCTAGAAAGCCTAATCCGATTGGGGATCGAGGTATCCGATCGGCCAAATGCGATCGGGCGAGGTGCGTAATGGTGGTTTCCACGCTTGGAACTTGGACGGAGGAGAGTTCATCTCCTGCGTCTGCTGCTTCTCCTTCTGGCCATTCAATGGCCTCAGGCGCTTTGGGCACAAAAGCCATCTCGGTGGTTGCTATAAGGAAAACTTATCTTTTGTTTCCTCCCCAGACTATGGGTATCTCAAAACACTGACTTGAGTGTTGATCGGCTTTTGGGTCCAGGGTGTACCAAATGGAGTTTGATTTCTCCGAGAGTGTGTGGTAGGCAAAGTTTTCACCGTACTGGTATTGGTATGGTGCGGTGATATCTTCGAGGGTAACGGTGTTTTCTGGGTGTATCCACCAGAAATAAGATTCGTAGTAGGGCTCCCGAGTCCCTAATTGGGGTGTAGGAGTGAGGGCTTCGGCTATTGAGATAGTCCTCGATGCTCTTGGTTCGACAGGTTTTTGGGGTTTGGGAGTATGAGTGTCTCTGCCAAACATTCGTCTCGGTAACGATGAGAAGTATCAATATACTGTTAGGTGGTAGCTTCAGTGTGAGGTATTCCGACAGCTACGACCTTACTCGTGATTATATCCGAGAACTCGTTAAGAAGACACGAGTAATGTAGGCTCGATATAATGGTTCACTGCGATATAAATTGTCGAAGTATTGGTAACGATATAAAAGTGCAGAGAACTTACAGTCACTAGACATAAGTCTTGGTGATTGCGGAATAGTGAGACACGCCCGTGTATCCAAGGGGTATTTAGCAAAAGGCTGATAATGGCATTTCGATGGTAGAACCAAGCGAAGAATTAAACATAAAATATTAGTTTAGTAGTAAAGCTGTAAGAATGCATGTAGTATGATACCCCATACGTGATTTTCCACTGTGGTGGGGCTGGGGGGTGTCGGACTTGGATTATCTCGCTTAGTCCTCGCTGACTAAGCAATCACGAAGACTTTTGTCTAGTGACTGTATTATATTGATAAGATCTCTTCTCCGTGCTTCTTGTGTCTCAATAGCAGCGAAGATGCCTCCATATTTATATTTCGCGTCTGAGCAATCGCGGTATACATGCTAACTCTATACTAACTAAGTACCTTGTCCGCAACTCTGTGAATTTCACCTAAGTGCGAAGAGTCGTGTTCCCTGAAAACTCTCTACTACACCTTTTGCTCACATGGTCAACTTATCGGTCTGCGCTTTCATTATTCCTGATGGTGTGGGAACCACGTAAGGTGTCACCGCATCCGTTTATCCGTTGACAACAACGGTTAGCAATTATCTTGCCCTCGTGCTCACCGAAGGTAGTCTACCACGCTGGACAGAAGATAGCCAATCTTCTTTGGTTGGGTACGTCGAGAATTCAACCTGCAACTCCATGTGGTATTCTGGTCTTCCGGCATTACACGACTTGTCCTAGGGATCTTACCTATAGGTTTTTTCCCTTGGAGTCCATCTTTTACCAACTTGTCCTCTGTGCATCCACCCGATCCACTTACTGGGCATAGTTAGCTCCTTCATACTCCACACGACTTTGTGGGTACGAGGGGACTAACTGGTATGCAAAACGTCCCGTTACCTTCGACCCAACCTCCTGACTGTGTGTCTTCAAGCGCCTGTAACCATATGCTCCGCGGTCCGATTCCCCTGCCTGCACCCGTATATGGTGCCCGGAGGTCTCCCCCCATAGCCCGTCCGAGCAGAACCAGGTCGGACAGACGGCCGCGACGTATATGGTGTAATAAGATGTGTTCCATCCATAGTCGTCTCTGGTGTTGGGACGCAACTACCCCGGCGGCCAGTGGGGACGCGCCGTCCCAACGCCGGGGCTGCAGCGGGGTGTGATCTTTTTCCTTTGAAGTTCCCGTGTGTCAAGGTAGGCTAACCTTGCCCTGTAAATGCTTACGGGGAGTCCGTGCGCCTAACATCATTAAGCTTCCGGTCGTCAGGGATGGGTGGTAGGTGGTAGCTTCGGCGTGAGGTATTCCGACAGCTAGGACCTTATTCGTAATTATATCGGAGAACTCGTTAAGAAGACACGAGTAATGTAGGCTAGATATAATATTCTCTTTGGTCTGGATAGTCGAAGCATTGGTAACGATATAAAAGTGTAGATAACTTATTAGATTGATAAGATCTCTTCTCCGTGCTTGTTGATCTCTATCTACTCCGGGCTCTTACCCGCCTCTTATACCCTTTCCCGGGGTACATCTAACTATCATACTAGTGAAGTACCTTTTCCAACTTCTGCTAGTTTCTGTGAATGTGCGAACACGGTTTGACCCGGAGTTCCCCCACACCACTTCGGCTTTAATTATTGCCCAAGTAATTGCGTCCAATTACTGGTTCTCGATTCTTATGCCATATGAACTTGGTCTGTATATGCAGCCTGGCTTGCTATCATTGTTAGGTGGTAGCTTCGGCGTGAGGTATTCCAACAGCTAGGACCTTGATCGTGATTATATCGGAGAACGCTTTAAGAAGACACGAGTAATGTAGGCCAGATATAATGTTCGCTTCGATGTAGATCGGCGAAGTATTGGTAACAATATAAAAGTGTAGATAACTTATTATATTGATAAGATCTCTTCTCCGTGCTTGTTGTGTCTAATAGCAGCGAAGATGCTTCGATATTTATATTCCGCGTCTGAGCAATCGCGGTATACATTCTAACTCTATACTAACTAAGTACCTTGCCCGCAACTTTGCGAACTTCACCTGAGTGCGAACACTAGTAGACCCTGACAACTTGCTACCACACCTTTTGCTCCCATGGCCAACTTATGGGTCTGTGCTTTCATTATTCCTGATGGTCTGGAGACCATGTCAGGTGTCAGCTCATCCGTTTATCCGTTGACAATAATGGTTACGAATTATCTTGCCCTCGTGCTTGTCGAGGGTAGTCTAACCCGCTGGACAGAAGATGGCCATTCGTCTTTGGTTGGTTCCGTCGAGAATTCGGTATGCGACTGCATCTCGTATTCTGGTCTTCCGGCATTACATGACTTGTCCTCGGGATCGTACCTATAGGAATTTTCCCTCAGACTCCATCTTTTACCAACTTGCCCTCTGTGGATTCACCCGATCCACTTACTGGGCATAGTTACCTACTTCATACTCTACACGACTTTGTAGGTACGAGCGGACTAACTTTCGTGCAAAACGTCCTGTTACCTCCGACCGACCTTTGTGACCATCTTTCTTCAAGCGTCTCTAACCTTATGCGCCGTCGTCCGATTCACCTGCTTCCACTTGCATAAGGTGCCCGGAGGTCTCCCCTCATATACCCTGCGAACAGGCTCCGGTCGGACGGACGGCCGCGACGTATACGGTGTTATATGATGTGTTCCGTTGATAGTGGTCTTTGGGGTTGGGACGCAACTACCCAGGTCGCCAGTGATGTGGCGCCTTCCCAACGCCGGGGCTGGAGGGGGGTGTTATCTTTTTCCTTCGAAGTTTGTGTGTGTCAAGGTAGGGTAACTTTGACCTGTAAATCCTTACGGGGAGTCCGTGCGCCTAACACGCGCTCCCCTCTTCAAAGTGTTCGTCCCACATACTCTATGTCTATTATACCTTTTTCTTTTTTGTCTCTTTTTTTCTTTCTTTTCCATCACAAGCTCTACATAGTAGGGGTAAAAACCACGGGCATTTACTTCTCCACCGATGGAAAACCTTTCTTATGTCACTCGAGCTCTCTCGGGCCCGGCATCTCCGGGTTCCCTCTATGAAACCTTTCCACCTCTTCCTGTGCGTTCATCATCCCTTCGGGTGGCTCCCAAGTATTCTCGTCCTCCGCGCAGCCATTCCATCTTACAAAATTCCGAAGCACTTTCATCGGTTTGTTCCTCCCTCGAACCTTTCGTGTGTAGGAAATGATCTCACTCTTGACGATCCTTTCTACCTCGCATTCTAAATCTCCCTCGATCTCTTCGGGGTTTCGTGGGGGTTGTTCGCGATTTGGTCGGTTTGAGGCTCGGTAGGGTTCCAGTAGGGAAACATGAAACACACGATGAATTTTCCACCCCGGCGAGATTTCTAATTTGTATGCCCCACTTCCCTTCTTCTCCAAGACCTTGAATGGGCCATATAGTTTCGGACTCAACTTCTTTGATGGTCGTTTGGTACGTATGTTTTTTGCATTCAACATTACCAAGTCGCCGACCTCAATGTTGGGTTGCTCCCTCGCCTTCCGGTCATAATATTTATTCATCGATTCCCGTGTGTTCTCTAGGGATCGTTTCGCCTGTTGATGTACGTCCAGCATCCAGTGAGCATACATTGTCGCCCGGGACTTTGAGCTTCTCTTTCTTTCATCCACTCCGTTTGTGGGTGCAAGCCGTAGTTGGCGAAGAATGGGGTCATTTTGTGTGCGTTGGTTGCTGAGTTGTTATAGGCATGTTCCGCTAACGGCAATAGTTGGTACCAATCGTTCTGATCGTAGTTGACAAATGTTCGTAAGTAACTTTCCAGCACTTGGTTGGTTCTTTCAGTTTGTCCGTCAGTTTGAGGGTGGTACGCCGTTGACATGCGTCATTTAACTCCTAGCATTTTGCACAATGATTGCCAAAATTGGCCGGAAAACTTCGCGTCCATGTCCGATATGATCTCGGTCGGTAATCCGTGAAGTTTCCAGACTTCCCGACGGATGGTATCCCCAACATCCTTTGCGGTCGCATTCGCGTGGCGGCCGATAAAATGAGCAATCTTGGTGAACCCGTCTACTACTACCATGATCTGGGTCTTAACCTGCAATTCCGGTAGTTGGGTAAGGATGTCCATCGATATGGAGGACCAGGCGGCATAAGGTACTTCTAAAGGTTGAAGTAGCCCTTACTTAGCATGCCGTGGAGATTTACTGTGTTGACAATCGTCGCAGGATCGTACATAATCCCTGATCCAATCTGCGAGCCCTTTCCGGTAAAAATCCCTTGTTACTATTTCAATTGTTTTTTCCTGTCCAAAGTGCCCTGCTACTAGCGAGTCGTGACAGCCTTGGGCTATCTCGGTCTGGAGCGCTTCGTCTTCTGGAATGTATAACCGATTTTTGTAGTATAGTAACCCGTCCTTTTCTATCCATTCGTCCGGCATCCTTTTTCCACCTTCTCTTAACCTAAGTAGTTCCCCGCCGCGGTCCTGCCACTTCTCATCCTCCTTCCCAGCCGCTCTAATCTTGTCCAGAAATGTATGATTCATTGTTCGCGTCAGGGCTGCCTTGACGTTAGCACTCGATAACATTTCCCACTCGTTTGCTAACCGAGGGTGATAGCCGATATCCGCTGCGCTAAAGAATTCGTTTTCGCTTGTGTCCGCGTGAAGGAAACATATTGTGGTTTTTTCTTCTTTAGCCGTGATGGATCGCTTGGGGTTCATGTCACTTGATCCGAAGCCCTTTTTTCCTTGCTCGGTTATTTCCAAATCGTCCACTTCCATGGCGTCGGCATTGGCAACTTTCTCAACTATGAGTTGTGCTATCCTATGTCCTGCTCTAAATACGCAGTCCCCTTCGCCATGATTTCGAAGTATGACCTTTACTTCTCCGGTGTAATCTGCATCTATTACACCACCACCCACTGCTATTCCCATCTTGCTAGCCATACCACTTCTGGCGGCTAGCCTTCCATAGGTTCCTTTCGGCAATCCTATCGCAATACCAGTTTCCACCATTGTCTGTCCTTTTGCTGGTACCAGGCCGTCTGTTAGGGCGTAAATGTCATGACCGGCCGTGAAATGTGCCCCTTTCGTCGGAATTATAGCCTTATCCGAAAGTTTCATTATCCTGAGTCTTGTAGGTTCGCGTTTTTCTGGGACGAGGGCAGTCTCTGCGTTTCGTCTTTGATGAACCATGGAAATTTGAAAATGTTCCGATTTCAAAATCGACTGTTCACTGTGACGAGCTCCCTCCTCAGGACGGTACTCCGGCCGTCTACTCAACACGTCGGGTTTCCCTCCCCTGCTTCCTGGTCGATATACAATTTTGAAGTTGTAGTTTGTCAACTCCTGTGCCCATTGAATCTGTCGCTGGTTGCAGACTTTCTTGGTTAAAAAGGACTCTAAGTTTTGGTGGTCGGTGTATACCGTCACAGGTTCTTCTTCGCCCCAAAGATATCTCTTCCATTCTTTGAACGCTTCCATTATTGCGAGTAATTCCTTGTCATGTATCTCGTAATTTCTTTCGGGGCTGTTCAGTTTTCGAGAATGAAAAGCCACTGGGTGAAGACGTCTTCCTTGGTATTGAGACAGTACGCATCCGAGCGCGAATTCGCTTGCGTCCGTCTCGACCACCGTTTTTCTTCCTGGGTAAAAGTGCGATAAAATTGGTGCCATCGTAAACCTCTTTTTCAACTCCTCAAAGGCCTCTTCCTGCTCTCTTCCCCAGTGAAAATCTTTTGGGTTTCCCTTTAATGTCTCGGTTATTGGTTTGCAAACCTTTGAGAAATCTTTCATGAATTGTCAGTAAAAGTTTGCGAAGCCAATGACGATTTGAACTTCTTTAACCGACCTTGGGTGTGCCCAATTTTGGACGCTCTTCACTTTTCTATCACTCATGGTGACGCCGCTTGTCTTAACACTGTATCCTAGGAATTCAACTTCCTCTTGATGGAACACCGACTTCTTCAACGAGACTGCCAAGTGATGTTGTTCGAGCCGGTCAAGGACTTTTTGGACTAGTTTGATATGGTCATCCATATTCTCGGAGTATATTAGGATATCGTCTAAGTAGACGACTACTCCGTGGTCCAGAAATTGTCTTACGATTTTGTTCATCATTGTTTGAAACGTTGCAGGAGCGTTAACGAGCCCGAAAGGCATGACCTTGTATTCGTACTGTCCGTAACGTGTACGAAAAGCAGTCTTGTGTTCATCGCCTTTTCTCATTCGAATAAGATGGTATCCATCTTTTAGGTCGAGCTTCGTAAACACTTTGGCTCCGGCAACCCGGTCTCGTAGTTCATCCATGAGAGGTAGAGGGTATTTATTCAGGATTGTCAATTTGTTGAGGTTCCTATAATCTACGCATAGTCGTAGACTTCCGTCTGGTTTCGGAACGAAGAGTATTGGAGCGCCGTAAGGGGATTCGCTGTCGGCTATTTTTCCCTCGGCCATCACTTTCTTGCGGTATTTATCTAGCTCGTTCAACTGGTGTGCCGACATTGGGTAGATTGGGCCCCATGGGGGCTCAGCCCCTTCCTTAAGGTTGATGGCGTGATCGAAGGTTCTTCGGGGCGCCAACATTTTGGCTTTTTTCTCTTCAGAAAGCTCCTTATACTGCCAATACGGTTTTGGCAGCGTCTCCAACCGTACTCCTCCTTTTTCCTCTCGTTCTATTCGTCCCACATACTGTGCTTCCTCATCGTTAGCTCCAGTTTCATCCCATTTGAACATATCCGCCACCGCCTCATCTTCTATATGAGCGTGGCACTTTGTTTCCTCAAAGACCCGTTTATGTAGGTTCGCAATATTTTTAAGGGGGTGTTCGTCATGCCACCACCCAAAGTATGTGATCAAATCATATTTGCCTGCGTTCGCTATTTCAGAGGATATCATGCTTCGGTGACCATTGGCACCGATTTCCAAGAGAATAGGGTGGGTATAGAATATTCCTCCAGTAGGCGCGGTTTCGCCATCGAAGGTTGTGATTTTTAACGGTGAATCCCTACCTTCGGTCGGGATCTTAAGGCGTCGTGCGGTATCCTGGTTCGTGAGAAAGATGTTTGAACCAGAATCTAGGAGGACGTTTATCGCGTGTTTTGGTCCTTTTAATTCAATAAATGCCTTCCCATCAGGGCAGGCGTAATGCTTATGTTTTTTAATAGGTCTAGAGCTTTCGCCCGTTTCTTGATGAAATCTTTTCATCGTTGCGGTTACAAGTAGTGTGGGGGTTTGTTACCACGCCTGCGCAGTTTCGGCTCTTAAAGCCTCCTCAGACAAACTTTTACAATAAGCGTCTACTATTTTGATATCGGGCAGCCCACTACTAGCGGTCTTTACCTCCTGCCGAGGAGTTCCCATATCACAGGAGTGGTGGTTCACTAGAGTACCTCTCGTGTTCGCAACAAGGATGCGCGGTCCTTTGTCCTCGACTTAGCCTTCATCTGAGACTGTCCCCTGCGACGAGTCCACCGTACCTCCGCCTTCGAGTTTGGTCGCACGCCCGCGACCCCCGCAGATACCATTCGTCGGGCATGAACCTTGTGCCCAATAGAGTCGCCCCCAGCGTCTATTTGCCCGGCTTTTATAGTCGGAGGGAAAGTCTGGTTACCCTGGATTTCGACCCTCCTCACGCGTGTCGTGCAACTCAAGTTCCGTTCCGGCGAATGGTAATCCTCTTTTTCCCTTTTAGTCTCGTCGACCGCTTTCTTCACTAGTAGTTTTTTATGGCTCCCGTGGTGAGCACGGACTACCCAATTTTGGACGTAAATTGGCAACCGCGATCCTTTGGTCTTTTAGCCTTCCGGTGGGATCTCGTCACCAACTACGCCGCAAGTCTTTCGATTCGAGGCGGCAACCTCACTACCCGATCACCGTGGTTGTCGGTACCTGGATGACGTTTTTATAAAATATGGTCATCGTCAAAAGCCCAAGCCGGGGGCCTTTGTACCGCTCGCTTTTAGCTTGCTCCCTTGCCATCAACTGCAACAGGGGCTACCTGTGGCCGTGGTTTTGGCGCGAATGCTGATGGGCGTTTGGGCTTTGATTGCCCTCGGTACACCGCCGATACTTGTATCGGTTTCCGACAGTGTTTCCAAACGTGGTTCCTCATCCCACATCGCGTGCATTTGTTGTCAGATTTCCGTTTATCGACAACCTTCTGATCGACGCCCTGGTGTGCTTCCGACCACACCGTATGTTTAACCTCCGCCGTCGGTGCCACCGACCCTTCTTTTTTCACCTTTCTCTCCCCAGCCTTTTTTTTCTGGTAGGCCGCCTTTTCCGTAGCTGTGTACTGCTTTTTCACACGCTTGGCAGCAACCGTTGGCTTTGAACCCTCGAATTTCCTTTTTTCGCCTCGTGTCCTGCCGGAGGGACCGCCACCTCGAAGATCTTTTCTTTCCTTGAAATCTTCTTCCGCTCGGGTTACGATCCTGACTGCTTCTAACCATTCCCCATCGTCGACATATTCTCTATGCGAGAGTCGTCGCGATGCTTCTATGAGGAGTTCGTCTTCAATCATTTTTCTCCAGGCTATCCCGGTGACTCTTGCATGGATGTTGAGATTTGGCATCTCCATCAAGAACTTTGCGCCATCACCGCGATATTTGACCGATCCCATTTCTCGGAGGGATTTTTCCCCTTCATGGGTGGGTCCGAAGCCTCGCAGGACTTGTTCTGCAAAAACGTGCCAGAACTCGTATCCTTCTTGTCTCGTATAACCTATTTCTCCGGTCATTTGTGGTCGGTAGGTTAATGCGAACGGTGCGACTTCCTTTCCGTCCATTCGGCTTATGGCGTATTGGATTCGTTGAGCCTCGTCCTCCCACTGCCAACTGTTTTGTCCAAAGTAATCCGTGCATGTCATTAGCCACATGCGGATGTCTTGGTGTTTTTCATTTCTCAACATGGCAGTGGGTTCCTCTGGGACTCTTGTTCGTTTTCCCAGGGATTCGGCCATGACCCGTGAAAACAGTTTGAACTGTTCGTCATTTTCGGCGTCATAGTCATCTTCTTCAGGCTGGGGTGCGGCTCTCTCGTCCCGTCTTCCTTTCCTGCCCTCATCTGTCTTCCTACCAGATCCTTCTCCATCATCATCGGGGTCTCCACCCCCGCCTCCGCCTGGAGCTCCTGCTGCTCCGTGTCGTGGTGGTGGTAGTCTTCCTCCACCTGCCCCTCAAGCCTCTGGTGTCGGATCTGACACCTTGCCTTTTCCCTTAACCTGCCCCATTAAGGTTTGCACCATCGCTTTCAGCTCCGAGATCTCACCATCTCGTGCCTGCCGATCCAGCTGACTTTCTATCATTTCTTGTTTCATGAGGTTTAGGCTTATCTCATGATTTTCCAGCTCCCTTTTGTGCTGCTCATTCAACCGAACGATTTCCTGCTCTAGGAGTAGGTCACGATGTATTGACTGAGCTTCCGTTCCTTGTACCGTCTCGTGTAGCTGGGAGGTGACAGCCTCGTGTCTGGCTTGTCTATCATTGCTTTCCCCGAGCCTCTCGGCTGCTGTGCAAGCGAAGCTTTCCTGGACCTTCTGGGATTCTTCGTCCCGGATCCGTACCTGTTCATCCATTCGGTTGAGTTCTTGCCCAACAATCTGGGCACCAGACCTAATCTGTGATTTGAATTTCAGCAATTCTTGGGCCATGGCTAGAACCTCGGCTGGTAGGGAGTTGAAAGATAGATGTCGTGCATCTTGGCTTTCTTTGAGGGTGGGATCCAATCGGCCCAGGATTCTGTCCAAGCGTTCGATTCGACCTGTTCTGACAGAATCGCGGGTAGGGGGAGGGCTCTGGGAGCCTCTTTGTCGCCTGCTTCGATGCTTGACCAAGAAACCTATTCCAAGGTTTGGGGATCGGGGCGCGTGGCCACCAGAGTGTGACCGAACCAGCCGAGTGCTGTCGGTTTCTACGCTCGGGGCTGTGTCCTGGGACCACTGGTCTTGTCCTTCCTCTTCAGGAGTTTCTTCTGATCCCCATTCCATGGCTTCAGGCACTTTGGGGTCAGAAGCGATCTTTGTGGTTTCTATAAGGAAAACTTATCTTTTGTTTCCTCCCCAAACTATCGGTATCTCAAAGCACTGACTTGAGTGCTGATCGTCTTCTGGGTACGGGGTGTACGAAATGGAGTTCGATTTCTCCAAGGGTGTGAGGTAGGTAAAGTTTTCACCCTACTGGTATTGGCATAGTGCGGTGATATCTTCGAGGGTAACGTTATTTTCTGGGTTTGTCCACCAGAAATATGATTCGTAGTAGGGCTCTTGAATCCCTAACTCGGGTATAGTGGTGAGGACTTCGGCTATCGAGATAGTCCTTAATGGTCTTGGTTCGAAAGGTTTGTTGGGTTTGGGAGTATGAGTGTCTCTGCCAAACATTTGTCCTGGTAACGATGAGAAGTATCAATATACTGTTAGGTGGTACCTTCGGCGTGAGGTATTCCGACAGCTAGGACCTTATTCGTAATTATATCGGAGAACTTGTTAAGAAGACACGAGTAATGTAGGCTAGATACAATATTCTCTTCGGTCTGGATAGTCGAAGTATTGGTCACGATATTAAAGTGTAGATGACTCATTACATTGATAAGATCTCTTCTCTGTGCTTGTTGATCTCTACCTACTCCGGGCTCTTGCCCGCCTCTTATACCCTTTCCCGGGGTACATCTAACTATCATACTAGTGAAGTACCTTTTCCAACTTCTCCAAGTTTCTGTGAATGTGCTAACACGGTTTGACCCTGAGTTCCCGCACACCACTTCGGCTTTAATCATTGCCCAAGTAATTGCGTCCAATTACTGGTTCTCGATTCTTATGCCATATGAACTTGGTCTGTTTATGCCGCCTGGCTCGCTATCATACCAGTCGTTCCTTCTGGTCCTGTTGTGATCAACATTTCTCATGCTGGGTAATCATATGCTTACGTCTTACATATCAGACAACATATGTCGGTCGGCTTAACTTTGAAGTGCCATAACTTCTTATCCAACTGTTCGCACCTCGCCGTTTAACTTCTTACTGATAGAGAAACATTTCTTCTATAGTAATCGGCGAAAACCCCTCCGTGGCATTGCTCGTGCGCTGACGTAGAGACTGATAACGATCCGTTGTATAGTTGTAATAACTATGACGGGGGTGTGAGTCGAACACGTGACCTTCTGAAAGAAGTCACGTGTTATTCTGACTGCGCAAGTTCGTGTGCGTCAAGGTAGGGTAACTTTGCGCTGTAAATCCTTACGGAGAGTCCGTGCGCCTAACAATGGGGATCTGATCTGGGGAGAAACGTAGCCTGTCACGCGTCTCGTGAAGTAACTGGCAGAGGAGAACCAGATTCCCAGACGGTTCTTCAGCTATGAAGGAAGACCTCGACGCGGGGAGGGAGCGGAACACGGCGGGGATGTCTGGGAGACTCTCCATCGTAGAGACGGGTGATCAGGAACGCCAAGCCTGAAAAGGGGCAGAAGTAGGAGGTGTGGGGGGATCGTGCACTGAACGACGTGGAGTTGTAGTTTCAATGACAGGAGGTGTAGCGGGCGCGGAGCGTGTAAAGAAATAGGGGGCTTTTTTTTTTTTTTTCTTCTTTCTTTTATCATATATTCGTTGTTAAGGTACAAGAAATCGCATGGAGGGCTAGCGATTCGTTGTTAAGGTACAATACATCGCATGGATAGCTAGCAATGGTAAAAACAAAACCCAAAAACCAATACAAGCAAACAAAGAACATCCATCATCAATCATCTTCATAAGGGTCTGTACCGCTCCCTGGCGGACATGCGGGGGCGAAAATCATAACAAGTAATTCAAGGAAACCCTCCTATAAAACAGCGAAACAACAGGCAACCTGAAGAAAAGAAAACAAATAACTAAAACCTACTAAGCCTCCTGGGACGACATGATGTAACCAAAGGACACTACAGCAGAGGAGCGGGAAGAAACTGAGCTGACTGCGGACGTGGGGTGTGAAAACATGGCTGGGGGGAAGGCGGTGAGCGTTGACCTCATGAATCGAGCAAGGGCTGCCAATAGGGAGGCAGAGGACCAGACGGGGGCATCGGGGCCCAAGTCAGAAACCCCCTGAAGGTGGTGGGTTCTGGCGGGTTCCCTCACAGGGCAGGCAAGGACTCCGTGCTGGAGGGTTTCAGGGGACTCATTGCATCTTGGGCAGGTTGTGGGGCGGCCATCGTCCCATGCAGGGTCGGCACGGAGGTCTCTCTTCCCAGACCTGGTCTGGTGTAGTCTTCGAGCGTCAATTTTGTTGAGACCCATGAAAGGGTTGGGTTTGAGCAAGGGGCAGTATGGGTATCTACATCAGCAAAAAAACCGTTTGCTCCAGCCGGATAGGCATTGCGTCCGGACACAGGAACTCCGTCTGGAGCATCCTGTCTGCCCTGCCCACCCTCAGATGGCCCCACCAGGATGGTTGCATCCTAGTCCCTTGGGTGCAATGCAACCCGCATCCTGTCCGCCTAGTGCACCTGGATGGTCAATTTCACACCCTAATCTCCGCAAGAACACCAAGGCAGGTGACCAATAGCCGTCGGCATTGCGGAACTCTTCCAGCCCCTGATGGCCTCTACTTACAACGGACTAGTTGATCACCAGGTAAAGGCTGTTCAGACAAAAAAGGATCCAAACATAGGATGACTAACCATCTATTGTCCGTGTAACGACCCAAAACATACCCCTTATTTGATCACTGCCAACGACACTGGCCAAAGGTTTCTAAGTTCTTGCACACCTTGTATCAGGCCTCATGATCGAATCTGTTGAACTATTGAATATTATCAAACTTCGGAGAGGGGCATGGTCTTCCATCCAGGTTGACACTATTCATTACCCCTAAGTGAGTAGATTTCAAGGAGGCCCTTCCTGACTCTAGTGGATTCCAATGAGGCCGTGCCTGACTCTAGCGGACATCGGCCAGTACCCGGTGAGGTATCTACCTTCTTCTGCCTGCTGACCGCTATAGCGATGCGGACGCTTCGAGACCTATACCAGTCGATTCCCCTCAGTGAGCGGACTCCAATGAGACTATTCCCCACTCTGGCGGACATCTGCCTCTTGAGATATCTGCCTTTTTCATCGTGCTGACCTCTATAGCCTGGCGGACGCTATGAAAGCTATACCATTCGATTCCCCTCATCTGGTGGATTCCAATTGACCCTGTCCCGATGCCGTCTGACGGCTGGTTGAATGGCTCTGCAGCCTTTTGTACTTGAGTTCCCTGGGCAAGTACGTTCAAATTGTTGGCTACTGGGTTGTACAGGCATGTGGACGCTGCGAGGCCTATACCATTCAATTCCCCTCGCCGGGCAGACTCCAATGAGACCCTTCCAGACCCTGGCAGACATCTGCCCCCAGGTGTATCTGCCGCTTTCTTCCTGCTGACCTCTATAGCCCTGCAGATGCTTCAAGAGGTATACCTTTCAATTCCCCTCGCCGAGCGGACTCCAATGAGACCCCTCCCGACTCTGGCGGACATCTGCCCCCTGCGATATCTGTCCTTTTCATCCTTCTGACCTCTATAGCCATGCGGACGCTGCGAAACCTATACCATTGAATTCCCTTCGACGGGCGGATTCCAACGGACCATGTCCCGATGTTGTCCAACCGCTGGTTGAAGGGTGTTAGGTGGTAGCTTCGGCCTGAGGTATTGCGACAGCTAGGACCTTACGTGTAGTTATATCAGAGAACTCGTTAAGAAGACACGAGTAAGGTAGGCTAGATATAATGTTCACTTCGGTGTGGATGGTCGAAGTATTTATAACGATATAAAAGTGTAGATAACTTATTATATTGATAAGATCTCTTCTCCGTGCTTGGTGTTTCTAATAACAGCGAATATGCTCCGATATTTATATTCCACGTCTGATCAATGACGGTATACATGCTAACTCTTATAGTAACTAAGTATCTTGCCCGCAACTCTGCGAACTTCATCTGAGTGCGAACACTCGTAGAGCCTATAAACTCTCGACCACACCTTTTGCTCCCATGGCCAACCTTTCGGTCTGCGCTGCTGTGATTCCTGATGGTGTGGAAGCCACGTCAGGTGTCAGCTCATCCATTCATCCGTTGACAACAATGATTACGAGTTATCTTGCCCCTGTGCTCATCAGCGGTAGTCTAACCGGCTGGACAGAGGATGGCCGTTCTTCTTTGGTTTGTTCCGTCGACAATTCGACATGCAACTAGATATCGTATTCTGGTCTTCCGGCATTACACGACTTGTCCTCGGGATCGTACCTATGGGCTTCTTCACTCGCGCTCTATCTTTTACCAACTTGTCCTGTTTGGATACACCCGATCCACTTACTGGGCATAGTTACCTCCTTCATACTCCAAATGACTTTGTAGGTACGAGGGGACTAACTTTCGTGTGAAACGTCCCGTCACCTTCCACCCATTCTTCCGACGGCATATCTTCAAGTGTCTGTCACCTGATGCGCCGTCGTCCGATTCACCTACCTTCACCTGCATAATGTGCCCGAAGGTCTCCCCCCATATACCCTGCGAACAGGATGCGGTCGAACTGATGGCAGCGACTTATACGGTCTTGTAGGAAGTGTTCCATTGATAGTGGCCTTGGGTGTCGGGACCCAACTACCTAGGCGGCGAGTGTTGACCCGCCGTCCCAATGCCTGAGCTGGAGGGGCGTGTTATCTTTATCCTTCGAAGTTGGTGTGCGTCAAGGCAGGGTAAGTTTGCCCTGTGAATCCTAACAGGGAGTCCGTGCGCCTAACACGAGCTCCCCTCTTCGAAGTCTTCGTCCCGAATACTCCTTGTCTATTATACAATCTATTCTCCATCTCGAGCTCCACATAGTGGGGGTAAAAACCACCAGCGTTTCCTTGTCCACCCATGGAAAACCTGTGTTATGTTACCTGACCTTTCTCGGTCCCGCCATCTCCGCATTTTCCCTATGAAACCTTTCCACCTCTGCCAGGGCGTTCTTCATACCTTCGGGTGGCTCCCAAGTATTCTCATCCTCCGGGCAGCCTTTCCACTTTACACAAGGCCCAAGCTCTTTCCTCGGTTTATTCCTTCCTCGAACCTTTCCTCTGTACGAAATAATCTCACTCTTGATGATCCTTTCTACCTTCGATTCTAAATCTCCCTCAATGTCCTCCGCATCTCATCGGGGTTGTTCGCGATTTGGTCCGTTCGAGGCTCGGCAGGGTTCCAACTGGGAAATGTGCAATACATGATGAACATTCCACAGCCGCGATATCTCTAACCTGTGTGCCGACTTCCTTTCTTCTCTAAGACACGGATCAGGCCATACAGCTTGGGACTCAGCTTTTTCGACGCTGGTTCCGTAAGTATGTTCTTCTCATTCAACATTACCAAGTCGCCGACCTCGATGGTAGGTTTTTCCGTCGCTTTTCGGTCGTACTATTTCTTCCTTGATTCCTATGTAATTTCTAGGCCTTGCCTTGCCTGTCGATGTATGCCCTGCATCCAGTGAGCATAGATTTTCGCCCCCGGTGTTAGGCGCACGGACTCCCCGTAAGGATTTACAGGGTAAAGTTACCCTACCTTGACGCCCACGAATTTCGAAGTCAAAAGATAACACCCCCCTCCAGCCCCGGCGTTGGGACGGCGCGTCATCACTGGCCGCCTGGGTAGTTGCGTCCCAACACCAAAAGCCACTATCAATGGAACACATCTTATAACACCGTATACATCGCGGCCGTCCTTCCGACCGGATCCTGTTCACAGGGTATATGAGGGGGAACCTCCGGGCACCCTATGCAAGTGGAGGCAGGTGAATCGGACGACGGCGCATAAGGTTACAGGTGTTTGAAGACAGATGGTCGGAAAGGTTGGTCGAAGGTAACGGGACGTTTTGCACGAAAGTTAGTCCACTCGTACCTACAAAGTCGTGTAGAGTATGAAGTAGGTAACTATGCCCAGTAAGTGGATCGGATGAATCCACAGAGGACAAGTTGGTAAAAGATGGAGTCCGAGGGAAAATGCCTATAGGTACGATCCCGAGGACAAGTCGTGTAATGCCGGAAGACCAGAATACGAGATGCAGTTGCATACCGAATTCTCGACGGAACCAACCAAAGAAGATTGGCCATCTTCTGTCCAGCGAGTTAGACTACCTTCGACGAGCACGAGGGCAAGATAACTCGTAACCATTGTTGCCAACGGATAAACGGATGAGCTGACACCTGACGAGGTTTCCACACCATCAGGAATAATGAAAGCGCAGACCGATAAGTTGGCCATGGGAGCAAAAAGAGGTGATAGAGAGTTTTCAGGGTCTACGAGTGTTCGCACTCAGGTGAAGTTCGCAGAGTTGCGGGCAAGGTACTTAGTTAGTATAGAGTTAGCATGTATACCGCGATTGCTCAGACGCGGAATATAAATATCGAAGCATCTTCGCTGCTATTAAGAACAGGAAGCACGGAGAAGAGATCTTATCAATATAATAAGTTATTCTACACTTTTATATAGTTACCAATACTTCGACGATCTATATCGAAGCAAGTTATTATATCTAGCCTACATTACTCGTGTCTTCTTAACGAGTTCTCCGATATAATTACAATTAAGGTCCTAGCTGTCGGAATACCTCACGCCGAAGCTACCACCTAACAGTATATTGATACTTCTCATCGTTACCGAGACGAATGTTTGGCGGAGACATTTATACTTCCAAACCCGAAATCCTTTTTGAACCAAGACCATTGAGGACGACCTCAATAGCACAAGTGTATTCCCCGAGCTTCATAAGGGAACTAGGAACACAAAGACCCTATCACGAAACCTACGCATTCTGGACAAATCCAGAAAACATCATCACAACCCAAGACCTAGAAGCCTTATACCAACATTGGGAAGGCAAAGGGTTCCGTTACTACGAACCAGAGGAGGAAATTGGTCAGGTCTGTTACGTCGGGTACTACAGCGACGAAAGACGCTCATGTCCGGAGTTTGAAATACCCGAAGTCTGGGGAGGAAACAAAAGATAGGTTTTCCTTATAGAAGTCCAAGAAATGTCTTCTGACCCCAAAGCTCCTGAAGCCATGGAGTGGCAAGGAGGGGAACGGCCTGGAGGAGGTGAAGGAAGCGAAGGAGGGGATGAGCTCTCCTCCGTTCAAGCTCCAAGCGTGGAAACCACCGTCACCCACCTCGTCGGATCGCATTCGGCGGAGCGGACACCCCGGTCCTCTGTTGGCTTAGGCTTACTAGACAAATACGGAAAGGGACGACGCCCAGGAAGTCGCCGAACGCCTGAACCCACAGGCGAACCCCTCATGGCTGTTCGGATCCTCTGATTAGAGCAGATCCTCGGCCGATTTGACCCAACGCTCACAGTCATCCAAGATAGAGAACATCTGGCATTCAGTTCCCTCCCGACCAACATATTGTTAATGGCCCAAGAACTGGTCACTGTAAAAAACCAGTTAAAATCCGGTGTCCAGATAGTCGGTCGAGAGCTTGCCCGAGTAGACGAACAAGTCCGCCTTTTGGACTCAGAATCTCAAAAAGTCCAGGAAAGCTTCGCCACTCAAGTCGCCGAGCGACTTGGTGAAAGAGATGAGCGACAAACCAGACATGAGGCTGTCACCTCTCATCTCCATGAAGCAGTGCAAGGAACTGGCGAACAATCCATGCACCGGGACCTACTCCTCGACCAGCAGATTGTTCGGATAAATGAACAACACAAACGGGAGCTGGCAAATCACGAGATGAGTATTAATCTTGTGAGAGACGAGTTACGTAACCAACAGGAGTCTAGACAAGCCGAAGATAGTGAGATTGCGGTGCTTCAGGCTCTGGTGGAACAATTGATGGGACAGGGCAAGGGAAAGGGGAAGGTGTCAGATCCGACACCGGAGGCATTAGGGGCAGGTGGAGGACCACCACCACCACCACGACACGGAGCAGCAGGCGCTCCAGGCGGAGGCGGGGGAGGAGACCCCGATGATGATGGAGAACGATCTGGTAGGAAGCCAGATGAGGGTAGGAAAGGATGACGGGACGAGAGACCCGCACCCCAGCCAGAAGAAGACGATTGTGACGCCGAAAACGATGAACAGTTCAAACAGTTCTCACGGGTCATGGCCGAATCCTTGGGACAACGAACGAGAGTCCCAGCGGAACCCCCTGCTATGTTTAGAAACGAAAAACACCAAGATATCCGCATGTGGCTAATGACATGCACGGATTACTTTGGACGAAATAGCTGGCAGTGGGAAGACGAGGGACAACGAATCCGATATGCCATAAGCCGAATGGATGGAAAAGAAGTCGCACCGTTTGCGTTAACCTACCGACGACAAATGACCGGAGAAATAGGTTATACGAGACAAGAAGGATACGAGTTCTGGCACGTTTTTGCAGAACAAGTCCTGCGACACTTTGGACCCACCCATGAAGCTGAAAAATCCCTCCGTGAAATGGGATTGGTCAAATATCACGGTGATGTCGCCAAATTCTTGATGGCGATGGAGAATCTCAATATCCATGCAAGAGTCACCGGGATAGCCTGGAGGAAAATGATTGAAGACCAACTTCCCATTGAAGCTTTGCGACGACTCTCACATAGAGAATGTGTCGACGATGGGGAGTGGTTAGAAGCAGTCAGGACCGTAACCCGAGCAGAAGAAGATTTCAAGGAAAGAAAAGATCTTCGAGGAGGCGGTCCCTCCGGCACGGTACGAGGCGAAAAACGAAGATTCGAGGATTCAAAGCCAACGGTTACCGCAAAGCGTGTAAAAAAGCAGTACACGGCCAGAGAAAAAGCGAACTACCAGAAGAAAAAGGCTGGGGAAAGCAAGGTGAAGAAAGAAGGGTCGGTGGCACCGACGGGGGAGGTTAGACATACGGTGTGGTCGGAAGCACACCAGGGCGTCGATCAGAAGGTTGTCGATAAACGGAAATCTGACAACGAGTGCACGCGATGCGGGATGAGAAACCACGTCTGGAAACACTGTCGAAAACCGATACAAGTATCGGCCGTGTATCGAGGGCAATCAAAGCCCAAACGACCATCCGCATTTGCGCCAAAACGACGCCCCAAGGTAGCCACTGTTGCCGTTGATGGCAAGGGAGAAAGCGCGAAGCGAGCGGTGCAAAGGCCCCCAGCTTGGGCCTTTGAAGATGACGACATTCTATAAAAAAGTCATCCAGGTACCGACAACAACGGTGTTCGGGTAGTGAGGTTGCCGCCTCGAATCGAAAGACCTGCGGCGTAGTCGGTGACGAGATCCCCCTGGAAGGCTAAAAGACCAAAGGATCCCGGTTGCCAATTTACTTCCAAAATTCGGTAGTCTGTGCTCACCACGGGAGCCATAAAAAACTACAAGTGAAGAATGCGGTTGACGAGACTAAAAAGGGAAAAAGAGGATTACCATTCGCCGGAACAGAACTTGAGTTGCACGACACACGTGAGGCGGGTCGAAATCCAGGGTAACCTGACTTTCCCTCCGACTAAAAAAGCCGGGCAAATAGAAGCTGGGGGCGCCTCTATTGGGCACAAGGTTCATGCCCGACGAATGGTGTCTGAGGGGGTCTCGGGAGTGAGACCAAACTCGAAGGCGGAGGTACGGTGGACTCGTCGCAGGGGACAGTCTCAAATGAGGGCTAAGTCGACGATAAAGGACCGCGCATCCTAGTCGCTAACTCGAGAGGTACTCTAGTGAACCACCACCCCTGTGATATGGGAACTCCTCGGCAGGAGGTAAAGACCGCTAGTCGTGGGCTGCCCGATATCAAAATATTAGACGCTTATTGTAAAAGTTTGTCTGAGGAGGCTTTAAGAGCCGAAACTGCGCAGGTGCGGTAACAAACCCCCACATTACTTGTAACCGCGACGATGAAAAGATTTCATCAAGAACTGAGCGAAAGCTCTAGACCCATTAAAAAACCCAAGCATTACGCCTGCCCTGAAGGGAAGGCATTCATGGAGTTAAAAGGACGAAAACATGCGATAAGCGTACTTTTAGATTCCGGTTCAAATATCTTTCTCATCAACCAAAAAACCGCACGATGACTTGAAATCCCGACCGAAGCTAGGGATTCACCGTTAAAAATCACTACCTTCGATGGCGAAACTGCGCCAACCGGAGGAATATTCTATACCCATCCTATTGTCCTAGAAATCGGTGCCAATGGCCACCAAAGTATGATATCCTGCGAAATTGCGAATGCAGGAAGGTATGACTTGATCATACCCTTTGGGTGGTGGCATGATGAGCCCCACCTTACAAATATTGCGGACGCAGGAAAATGGGCCTTTGAAGAAGCCAAGTGCCACGCGCATATAAAAGATGAAGCGGTGGCGGATATGTTTGAATGGGATGAAACTGTGGCTTACGATGAACAAGCACAGTATGTGGGACGAATTGAACGAGAAGAAGAAGGGGGAGTACAATTGGAGACGCTGCCAAAACCATATTGGCAGTATAAGGAGCTTTTTGAAGAGAAAAAAGCTAAGATGTTGGCACCTCGAAGGACTTTCGATCACGCCATTAATCTTAAAGAAGGGGCCGAACCCCCATGGGGCCCGATTTATCCAAGGTCGGCACACCAGGTAAACGAACTCGACAAGTACCTCAAGAAAATGATGGCTGAGGGAAAAATAGCCGACAGTGAATCTCCATACGGCGCTCCAATTCTTTTCGTTCCAAAACCAGATGGGAGTCTACGACTGTGTGTAGATTATAGGAACCTCAACAAATTGACAATCCTGAATAAATACCCTCTACCGCTCATGGATGAACTACGAGACCGCGTTGCGGGAGCCAAAGTGTTTACGAAGCTCGACCTGAGAGATGAATACCATCTTATTCGAATGAGAAAAGGCGATGAACACAAAACTGCTTTTCGTACACGATACGGACAGTACGAATACAAGGTCATGCCTTTCGGGCTCGTTAACGCTCCCGCAACCTTTCAGACAATGATGAATAAAATCCTAAGGGAATTCTTGGACCACGGAGTAGTCGTCTACCTAGACCATATCCTAATATACTCCGAAAATATGGACGACCATATCAAATTGGTCCAAAAAGTCCTAGAACGACTCGAACAACACGATTTGGCGGTTTCATTGAAAAAGTCGGTTTTCCACCAGGAGGAAGTTTAATTCCTACGATACATTGTCAAGACAAGCGGCGTCACCATGAGTGATAGGAAAGTGAAAAGCGTTCAAAATTGGGCACACCCGAGATCGGTTAAAGAAGTGCAGATCTTCATTGGATTCGCCAACTTTTATCGACGATTCATTAAAGATTTCTCAAAAGTTTGCAAACCAATAACCGTGACGTTGAAGGGAAACCCAAAGGATTTTCACTGGGGAAGAGCGCAGGAGGAGGCGTTCGAGCAGTTGAAAAAGAGGTTTACAACGGCACCAATTTTATCACATTTTTACCCAGGAAGGAAAACGGTGGTTGAAACGGACGCAAGCGACTTCGGGCTCGGATGCGTCCTATCTCAATACCAAGGGAGACGTCTTCATCCAGTGGCTTTCCATTCTCGAAAACTGAACAGCGCTGAAAGAAATTACGAGATACATGACAAGGAACTTCTCAGGATAATGGAAGCATTCAAAGAATGGAAAAGATACCTCTGGGGGGAAGAAGAACCCTTGACGGTATATACGGACCACCAAAATCTACAGTCCTTTTTGACCAAAAAAGTCTGGAACCAACGACAAATTCGATGGGCACAGGAGTTGACAAATTACAACTTCAAAATAGTCTACCGACTGGGAAGTAGGAGAGGAAAGCCCGACGCGTTAAGTAGACGGCCGGAGTACCGTCCTGAAGAGGGAGCTCGTCACCGTGAACAGTCAATTTTGAAATCCGAACATTCTCAAATTTCTGTGATTCATCAAAAACGAAACGCAGAGACAGCCCTCGTCCCCAAAAAACGTGAACCCACAAGCCTCAGAATAATGAAGCTTTCGGATAAGGCTATAATTCCGACGAAAGGATCACGGTTTGCGGCTGGTCATGACATCTACGCCCTGACAGACGGCCTGGTACCAGCAAAAGGACAGACAATGGTTGAGACGGGTATTGCGATAGGATTGCCGGAAGGAACCTACGGAAGGCTAGCCGGAAGAAGTGGTATGGCTAGCAAGATGGGAATAGCTGTGGGAGGTGGTGTAATAGATGCAGATTACACCAGAGAAGTCAAGGTCATACTTTGTAATCATGGCGAGACAGACTGCGTATTCAATATAGGAGATCGGATAGCGCAACTCATAGTTGAGAAAGTTGCCAATGCCGACGCCATGGAAGTAGACGATTTGGAAACAACCGAGCGAGGAAAAATGGGCTTCGGATCAAGTAACATGAACCCCAAGCGATCCATCACGGTCAAAGAGGAAAAAATCAAAATATGTTTCCTTCACGCGGACACAAGCGAAAACGAATTCTTTAGCGCAGCTGATATCGGCTATCACCCTCGGTTAGCGAAAGAGCGGGAAATGTTATCAAGTGCTCACGTCAACGCAGCCCTGACACGAACAATGAACGATGCATTTCTAGACAAGATTAGAGCGGCTGGGAAGGAGGATGAGAAGTGGCAGGACCGAGGCCGTGAACTGGTTATGTTAAGAGAAGACGGAAAGAAGATGCCGGACGAATGGATAGAAAAGGACGGGTTACTATATTACAAAAATCGTTTGTACATCCCCGAGGACGAAGCCCTCCAAACCGAGATAGCCCAAGGCTGTCACGACTCATTAGTAGCGGGGCACTCCGGACAGGAAACGACGATTGAGATAGTAACAAGGGACTTTTACTGGAAGGGGCTCGCAGATTGGATCAGAGATTATGTACGGTCCTGCGACAAATGTCAACACAGTAAATCCCCACGGCATGCCAAGTATGGGCTACTTCAACCTTTAGAAGTACCCTATGCCGCCTGGTACTCCATATCGACGGACTTCATCAACCAACTACCGGAATCGCAGGGTAAGACCCAGATCATGGTAGTAGTAGATCGGTTCTCGAAAATGGCCCACTTCATCGGCCTCCACGAAAATGAGACCGCAAAGGACGTTGCGGACACCTTCCTTCGGGAAGTTTGGAAACTTCACGGATTGCTGACGGAGATCATATCGGACATGGACGCGAAGTTTTGCGGCGAATTTTGGGAATGATTGTGTAAAATGCTAGGAGTTAGACGACGTATGTCAACGGCGTACCACCCTCAAACTGACAGACAAACTGAAAGAACCAACCAAGTGCTGGAAGGTTACTTACGGACATTTGTCAATTACGATCAGAATGATTGATACCAATTATTGCCATTTGCAGAACACGCCTATAACAACTCGGCAACCAACGCGCACAAAATGACCCCATTCTTTGCAAACTACCGTTTTCATCCACAGACGGAGTGGATGAAAGAAAGAGAAGCTCAAAACCCCGGGGCGACAATGTATGCTCACTGGATGCAGGACATACATCAACAGGCGAAACAAACCCTAGAGAACACACGGGAATCAATGAAGAAATATTATAACTGAAAGGGGACGGAGCAACCCAATAATGAGGTCGGCGACTTGGTAATGTTGAATGCAAAAAACATACGTACCAAACGACCATCGAAGAAGTTGAGTCCGAAACTGTATGGCCCGTTCAAAGTCTTGGAGAAGAAGGCAAGTCGGGCATTCAAGCTGGAAATATCGCCTAGGTGGAAAATTCATCCAGTGTTTCACATTTCGCTGTTGGAACCCTACCGAGCCTCGAACCGACCAAATCGCGAACAACCTCCACGACACCCCGAAGAGATCGAGGGAGATCTAGAGTGGGAGGTAGAAAGGATCGTGAAGAGTGAGATCATTTCCTACACGCGAAAGGTTCGAGGAAGGAATAAACCGATGAAAGAGCTTCGGTACTTTGTGAAATGGAAAGGCTGCGCGGAGAATGAAAATACATGGGAACCCCCTGAGGGTATGGGGGACGCGCAGGAAGAGGGGGAAAGGTTTCATAGAGAGAACCCGGAGATGCCGGGCCAGAGAGAGGTCGAGTAACATAAGAAAGGTTTTCCTTCGGTGGACAAGTAAACGCTGGTGGTTTTTACCCCTACTATGTGGAGCTCGAGATGGAAAAATAGATTGTATAATAGACATAGAGTATTCGGGACGAACACTTCGAAGAGGGGAGCTCGTGTTAGGCGCACGGACTCCGCGTAAGGATTTACAGGGTAAACTTACCCTACCTTGACGCACACGAACTAGCGCAGTCGGTATAACATGTGACTTCTTTCAGAAGGTCACGTGTTCGACTCACACCCCTGTCATAGTTATTACAACTACACAACGGATCGTTATCAGTCTCTACGCAAACGCACGAGCAATGCGACCGAGGGGTTTTCCCCGATTACTATAGAAGAAATGTTTCTCTATCAGTAAGAAGTTAAACGGCGAAGTGCGAATGGTTGGATAAGAAGTTATGGGGCTTCAAAGTTAAGCCGACCGACATATGTAGTCTGATATGTAAGACGTAAGCATATGATTACCCGGCATGAGAAATGTTGATCAGAACATGACCGGAAGGAACGACTGGTATGATAGCGAGCCAGGCTGCATATACAGACCAAGTTCATATGGCATAAGAATCGAGAACCAGTAATTGGACGCAATTACTTGGGCAATGATTAAAGCCGCAGTGGTGTGCGAGAACTCAGGGTCAAACGGTGTTCCCACATTGACAGATACTAGGAGAAGTGGGAAAAGGTACTTCGCTAGTATGATAGTTAGATGTACCCCGGGAAAGGGTATAAGAGGCGGGCAACAGCCCGGAGTATATAGAGAGCAACAAGCACGGAGAAGAGATCTTATCAATATAATAAGTTATTCTACACTTTTATATCGTTAGCAATACTTCGACGATCGATACCGAAGCGAACCATTATGTCTAGCCTACATTACTCGTGTCTTCTTAACGAGTTCTCCGATATAATTACAATTAAGGTCCTAGCTGTCGCAATACCTCACGCCGAAGCTACCACCTAACAGTATCCGATGATAGCTTGTTACCCCTGAGTACTTCCCCTATTCTACCATCCTATTGGGTTCCGTCCAGAGAACCTTTTTGCATCTGGTGAACCTTTCTGCGTCACGTACCTTCTGAGTTCTCCGTTGCATTTGGTTCGTCCTGGCGGCATGGACCCCTGTCCACCTGCACCTACTACAAGACCGCAGACCCAGAACGTGAGTTCACGTTCTATGCGCCTGGACCGCCGGACGCACAGGGAGCACGGGATGCGTCCGAGTGTAAACCTGTTTTTTTTGCTGATGTTTCCAGCCACTCTAATCTTTTCTAGAAATGAATCGTTCATTGTACGCGTCAGGGTTTCGTTGACTTGAGCCCTTGATAACATTTCTTTTGGTTTGATTAACCGCGGGTGATCAGCAATATCAGTCGCGCTAAACAAGTAGTTCTTGCCTGTATCTCCGTGAAGGAAACCTATTTTCATTCCTTCTTCTTCACCTGTGATGGACCACTTCTCACAGTCCCCAGGTGAGATACGTGTTGGGATAACTTTGGTTTTCTTTCTTTTGTTACAAGGTTGCTATGCGGGATTTGCTTTGTAACGTTTACGACAAATTGTATTGTTTCCTTGGTTACACGGATATGCGACTCATACTGGGGTATGAGTCAGGCGGCAAAAGGCTGTGCTATGATTTCCTTCTATATAAGGGGGGCTCAGCCACCTTTTTCCTTCCATCTTTCTCGTCCGCTCCACCTCCAGCGATTGAAATCTCAACACCATGGGAAATCATCGTGAGAGTGTCCTCTGCCTCTGATATACCCCGTCCGTGGCAACTGCTCGGGGGTTTATCACGCCTTCATCTCCTTCCTTTCTCTGGGGCCTTTGGCCTCCCCTCACTGGGGTTATGGATTCCTTTCTGGTTCCGTTCGTCTTCGTTCGCGTTGGCGTTCCTACCCTTTACCCCGCACATCGCGACGCGTCTCGCTTAGCGTTTTGCACGGTCGGCAACCCTTCTTCCTCGTCAACACGCGGTCGCTAGTCTCGGGCTATCGGTGAAGTAGTTGCCCTGGTGGCCCTGCTCTCTGGTATTGCACTCTCTCCTGAGTTGCTCGGTTGGTACGGTCGGTAGTCGAAAAATCGTGACCCTGTTTCGGTCCTCCGCGTTCGTACTTCTCGGTCTTTGGCGAGCCCTCCCTCTCCCGCTTCCCACGCGTCAGATCCGCTTGCACCGTACTGCTACGCCCTCTTTAGCTGGCACCTTATCTGCCTCCTCGGCTGGCACCCTACTGCCCCTTACGATAGCTGGCACCTCCACTGCCGAGTGGCTCTCCTCGCCGGGTGACTCCCCTCGTCCTCCTCCCGCTCCCGCGATTTTACTCTACGGTCGCAAACCTCGCATTAGGTTACGCTGTGTCATGGTATAGCACTACCTCCTTGGCCCATGCTAAAGTCCGAAGCGCTGCCGCCCCCTGGCTTTTGCCTTGTTGGGATATAGCCTGCCCCTGTAGCCTCTTGGTTTGGGGTTTCGATCCACTATTCGTTTAAGGTTGAGCAACAGTAGTTTTATCTTTCCTTTTTGTCGGCACTTGTGCCGTGAAGAATTCTTTCTTTTGTTTTGGGGGGCCGCCCGAAGGGTTTTGTGATCGTTCCTTGGTTTTCTTTCTATACTTGTCTTTCCTTACGTGTCTGGAGGAGGGTACTGCTCCGTCTTGCCTTCGTCTTAGGTGCTATGTGGGGGGAGGATGGGCTCTGGATTGGAGGGGTTCGTGTTTTCCCATGAGGGGGTGAAGCGGGTCGTTGGATTGATTACAGGTTTTGTTTACGCCATAGCTAGCGCTTCACGCGAATTTTTGTACCTTAAACAACCAATTATATTATAAAAAAAAAAAAAAAAAAAAAAAAAAAAAAAGCCACCTTTTTCCTTCGCCGAAGGTATTTGCCCTGGTCGCCATGGGCACACCGCAAGGCTCCCCCGTCTCCCCGCTCCTGGTTGTTATTTATGTTTCCCGACTCCACCGCGTGATCCCCCAGGGCCTCACCCTCTCCTACGTCGACGACTTTGGTCTGACTGTTTCCTCTACGTCCTATTGGCGTAACATCCAGTCCCTGCAGAGGCGATACGCGGTGCGGAAGGCCAGGGGGGCCCGGCTGCGCTTTAGCTTCTCCATCCCGAAAACTGAACTGATCCACTGGAGGACGAACAGGGACAGAGGCCCTGTTTCCCGCTCCCCAATACACCTAGCCGGTTCAATCTATCCCCCCAAGGACGAGGTCCGCTGGCTGGGGTACTGGTTCACGCCCTCGATCTCGACCACCCCACACATCACCAAGAGACTAGCCAAAGCCCAGGTTGCTTTTGTGGCCGTCAAAAGGCTCTCCCCCCCAGGGATGGGCCTGCCCCCATTTCTGTGCCATCGGTTGGCATGTTCGCTGTTATTTCCCATCCTCAGCTACGGCACGGACGCTTTCAAGCCCACTATCCATATGACGAGGAAACTCTCAGCCTTCTAGCACAAGGTCCAAAGATGGACCACAAACTGCTTTGCATGCACGCCTACTGACATCCTGGCTGTGGAAGCCTGCCTCCCCCCACTCGACCTCCTCCTCGCGTACAAACGCCGCCTGGCCTGCCCGAGGGTAATGTGCTCCCCCCCGCAGATCAACCCAGCAGCAGCCACACTTCCATCCTCACTTCAGACTCCGTCGCTGTGCCGCCATACCCCCGATCATAGGGACCTCTCCGGCAAGAATGCGGGCAGCCGTCTGCCACTTCCATGGCTCCAACCAAGACCGCCCTCGAAGAACAGGGCCCACCTCCCCCTGGACGCCCTCCCCCACTCGATACTTTTCCTCCTTGGGCCTGATGGCCACGCCCCCCTTCCGGTCACCTCCCAGCACCTACTGAGCGAGACATTCCCCACCCCCCCCTCCTGGGCCGCACCTACCCGCAGCTTAAGCTCCTCTGCAAGAAGCTCCTCATGAAGGAGTGGGAGAAGGCTGCCCCTGATTCTGCAAGATACACCTAACGCCCCTGGCTGAAGCCCCATCCATTTATGGGCCTCTCCAAGTTTCACCCGGGTCGCCTCCACCAGAGGAGGTCTGGGAAAAGCTACCTCCGCGCCCACCTGTCCTGGGACGACCACGCCCCGACAACCTGCCCGGGCTGCAGAGAAGTACCCGAGGACTTCGAGCATGCCATCCTCCACTGCTCAGCGAAGGAGCCTGCCAGGACCTGCCACCTTCAGGGGGTCACTGAGCTCGGCCCCGACGGCCCCGTGTGGTCCTCGGTAGTCCTCTTGGGCGCTGTCACCCGATTCATTAGGTCTACGGCCACAGCCTTCCCGCTGGGTATGTTTTCTCCCCCGTGTTCCTCCTCTGGCTCAATTTCTTCCCGCTCGTCTAATGTGGTTTCCTTTGGGTACTTTATGTCGTCTCACGAGAGCTAGGTTTACTTTGTGGTTTCTCATGCTATCCGCTGTTTGAGGAATGGTTTTTCTTGCCGTACATGTTTTAATTTCGCGCCCGTATGTGGGCCTGGGACCGATACAGACCCCAGATGAAGAGTAGTGTTCCGGATGTTTTCTTTGTTAGTTTCTTTTTGGATTTTGGGTTTTGTTTTCGCCATAGCTAGCGCTCCAGGCGTTTTCCTGTACCTTAACAACGAATATATGATATAAAAAAAAGTGAAAAAAAATGAAAAAAAAGCCACCTTTTTCCTTCACGCTCCGCGCCCTCTACACCTCCAGTCATTGAAATCACAACTCCACGTCGTTCAGTGCACGAACCCCCCGACCCCCCGATCTTCTGTTGCTTTCCAGGCTTCGGGTCCCTGATCCCCCGTCTCCGCTATGGAAGACATCCCTCCCCTCCCTCCTCGGGTGTCGCATCAAGGGCCCCCTCAAGGCAGTCCTCTACTCCAGACCTCTCGGAGTCCCATCTCTACATCCGTGACTTTGTTCGCGAGACCTGCCAATGTCGCAACTTCACTTCTGTTCAGCTCCCAATCCTTGACAACAACCAGCTCTCTGAACTCTCAGATGGCGAGACGATCCTCGTCCCCCTCTCCTGCTCTGCTCTCAATGCCCTCGTGTCCCTGACACGTCAGCTGGACACCATAACAACCCAACTAGGCAATATCCAAGCCATGGTTGCAACCCTTCCCACCTACCCGGCAGTTGAGAAAGTTTTTGAAACCACCCTCGCCCCCATCAACGCGTCCCTTCGTGACCTGTCACAAAGGGTGTCAGCAGCCACCCACCCTCAAGCGCAAGCCCCCGCTCGGGCTCCTATTCCCCCGACCAGTGTTACCACGCAGCCCACACCGCTCCCAGCACAGCCCAGGGCGAAGGACCGCCCTCCCCCCCGGCGAAGACTCCCTCGTCCTCTTTCGATCCGGACATTCCCCGATACGACGTGGACACCCGCGCCTTCTACGGTGAGCCTCGCGCCTATGCGGACAAGTACCCGGATTCCTGGGAGGCAAACGCGTTCCCTGAAGCGACTTCCCCCGACCCCACCACTCTCATCTCGGGCCACCTCGCCCCTGATTGCCCCAGACCCCAACCCTCGTACGCCCAGGCCGCCTCCAAGGGTGCCTCGAAGGGCAAGAAGAATAAGAGCTCCCTCACGGCCGCCAAAGTCGCATCAGCCAGTAACCTCGCACGTGGAGCCCAGGGACCCAGGTTGCTCCATATGGCCGAAAGGAGATTCTACTCTCCTCGTTCTTCCCCCTCTGATCACCCGGACGCGTCCCTGATTGCTGCCACCTTTCCTGATATTGCTGCCTGTGCCCTGAGGGATGCGAACTGTGCCCTCCCCCTCGCCGTCTCCACCAAGGTCAATGACCGAGGTTCAGTCATCCTTCTTGTCACCGACCCTGGCACCCCCACCGCAGCCTTTGCTCCGTACTTCGACGCCCTTTCCTGCCAGCTCAACAAATCGTTCCCCGTGGAAGACACTCCCTGGTTGCCCTTCCGCCAGGCCCCCAACGAAGCACAACTCGCCATCCACTCCCTCCCACTTGCCTTCCTCCCAGAGGACCCGGAGGAGCTCTTCCCATGCCTTGCGGAGTCGATCCTCAACTCCAAAAACATACGCATCCTCGCCGCCAGATATCTCAACCCCCAACGCACAATCTAGGGTGGTCAAGACTACCACCTCCGTAGTCGTTTCCGTCCACCCTGGAGACCTACTCAGGATGGGTTCCTCGATTTGACGCTTCTCACGATCGCGAACAATTGAACGTGCTTACTCTTCCAACAGGTACATGCAGTGTAAGAACTGCTGGGGATACGGCCATGTGGCCCACAGGTGCCCCTCGACCAATCCCTTCTGCCCCAACTGCTCTCTCCACCACATGTGCACCATGCACTGCTGCCCCAATCCCACCTGCCCTGGAGGTGGCAACGTTAAAGCTGGTCCTGGCTGTTGCTCTTCCTCACTGCCCCGCTGGGTCAACTGCGGGATCATACGGCCACCAATAGGGATTGCGAAAGCCGCACCTGACCGCCCCCTCCCGGCGTTCAACCGTTGCCGCCGAGGTCGTTCCCCCACCGCCCACTGGCGACGAAATGGACATGGCCACCGACGACCAGGACGTCTCGCCCCCCCGTTCACCCGCCCACTCCCTCCAGTCGGCATTCGAGATGGCTACTCCAAGGGCCAGAAGGACAACGATACTTCCGGCCTCTGTAAGGCCTATACCAGGCACCAGACAGCTCCCTCCCGTCGAGCTTCACAGCCCTTGTCCTATGAGCAGAACGCCATCGGGCCTGGCCCGCTAATGCAGTACATCCAATCTTTGTGGGCTGGAGAGCAGGCCTCGCCCCCCCCTCCGAAACCTTTGATACTCGTTCAACACCACTGCCTCGGGAGCTGGCATGGGTTCGTTTCTTTGTTCGGGTCGTTCACGCAACTGGCTCACCCTCCTTCCATTGTGGCCCTGCAAGACCCCCCGGTCTACAGGGGCAAACTCCCCTTGTTTAATTCCTATTCTGTTTTTTCACCCCCCACGACCGGTGGCTGTAAGCCCCGGGTTGCCTTTTACGTTTATAGTTCCTTTTTGTCGACTATTTCTCTCCTGCCACGGTTTTTTGGAAGGGGGGATGTCATGGCACTTGACCTCTTCACCCCTGACGGTTTCTTTAACCCCTCCACCACTGGCTTCACGATAATCAATTCCTACAGCACCAAAGGGCGCTCCAACAACACCCGCTCTGTTCCGCCAGACGTTATCTTCCCCTGCAGTCCTCTCCCCACCCTCACCCTGGGAGACCTGAATATCCATCACCCCACAGCCGACCCCCTTAGAGTTTTCAAGGAGGACGAGATTCCCACCTCGACCCCCTACTTTGATAGGGCGACATACCTAGGTTTCTCCCTCCTCAACACCCCGGGAGTGTTTACTCGGTTCTCAATGTCACTCATCGGACGCCCCGGCGTCCTGGATCTTGCCTTTGCCTGTCCTCTCCTCGCACGGTACTTTACAGAATGGTCCGACCCCCTTCCCTCTACTCGTTCTGACCATATCCAGATCCTCCTCCGCTTTGAGGCTCCCTTGTTTTGAGCTCCCTCCCCAACCCCTAATTGGGCCCTGACTGACTGGGCCACTATGGAAACTTCCCTGAAATCTACGACTATCTCGCCACTCCCCCCCCTCCCTAGCCCACGCTCCCTGAACATCTGGTTCAGCACCAACCTTGGCAGAGTTACGTCCAAGTTCGCGCTGCACACCCCACAGAAGAGGGCGAGATTTTGGTTCAAACCTTGGTGGTCAGAGCTGCTGTCGATGCTCAGGAAGGCCTACAACTCCGCTCTCCGCAACTCGAAACAGGACAGGTTGGATCCCGCTCTCCTCGTCTCCGCAAGGGCGGCGAGATCCGCCTACTTCAGGGCTATCAAGAAGGCGAAAAGGGATCACTTGTCCTCCTTCATGGCCTCCGTGACCCCCCAAACTGTGTGGACGGCCAAGAAACCCGCGGTCAGACGCCCTCCTCCCCGTTTCCCGGAGCTCCCGGGCGCCTCAACTCCGCCTGAACTGAATCGGGCTCTCCTCAACCACTTCTTCCCCGGCCCACCGGCCCGTTTCCTCTATACTATCCTGCTCCAGTTTAGGGACTGTCTCCCCTTGTCAATGGACGAAGTCAGCAGGGCCCTAGCCAGTTCCTCCCCGTCGTCGGCCCCCAGGCCTGATAAGATCCCCATCTCTGTATGGAAGCACGTGCCCCGTGTAGCCCCCCACCTAGTCCATGACATGCTCACACCTTTGGGGGCTTACGGATCCCACCCGCTCACCCTCAAGGAGGCCGATGGCATTGTACTCGACAAGCCCGCGAAGCCCTCCTATGACTCCCCGTCATCGTTCCGCGTTATAGTCTTGCTCCAGACCTTTTCAAAAATTCTCGAGAGAATCATGAACTCGAGACTCTCCTCTGTGGCCCGGGCGACCGGCCTCCTCAATCCGCACCAGTGTGGCTCGCTGGCAGGCCTCTCGGCCTCGGACGCAGTCACTACCCTCAACCACAAGATGAGGACCCTCCAGATGGCTGGGAGGAAGGCCTCCACACTATTTCTTGACATAAAAGGGGGCTTCGACAATGTCAACCCCTCCACCCTGTGCGGTATGCTTAGAGCCAAAGGGGTCAACCCGTACCTTGTGTCCTGGACCAAGTCGTTGCTTTCCGGCAGGACGTGCCGGCTCCTTTACCAGGGGTCCCCCTAAGTGTTCGCCCCAGTTTCGGTGGGCACCCCCCAGAGGTCCCCAGTCTCCCCACTTTTGTTTGTTATCTACGTTTCCCGCCTCCATTGTGAGATCCCCTGTGGTCTCTCCCTCTCCTACGTGGACGACTTCGGTCTGACAGTATCTTCTGCGTCTTACCAACGCAACATCCTTATCCTACAGAAACAGTACACCAGGCTGAAGGCCAGAGGGGCCAGGCTTGGCGTCGGTTTCTCAGTCCCCAAAACGGAGCTCATCCACAGGCGCATGAACAGGGACAGAGCCCCCATCTCCAATGCTCCGGTCCACTTGGATGGGTTGGTTTTCACACCCAAGGCTGAGGTTAGGTGGCTGGGCTACTGGTTCACCCCGTCGGTCTCCACTACCCCCCACTTGGTCAAAAGGCTGGCCAAGGCCCAGGCAGCTTTCGTGGCGGTCAAAGGACTTTCCCCCTGCTAGGCGCACGGACTCCCCGTAAGGATTTACAGGGCAAAGTTACCCTACCTTGACCCACACGAACTAGCGCAGTCGGTATAACATGTGACTTCTTTCAGAAGGTCACGTGTTCGACTCACACCCCCGTCATAGTTATTACAACTACACAACGGATCGTTATCAGTCTCTACGCAAACGCACGAGCAATGCGACCGAGGGGTTGTCCCCGATTACTATAGAAGAAATGTTTCTCTATCAGTAAGAAGTTAAACGGCAAAGTGCGAAAGGTTGGATAAGAAGTTATGGCGCTTCAAAGTTAAGCCGACGGACATATGTAGTCTGATATGTAAGACGTAAGCATATGATTACCCGGCATGAGAAATGTTGATCACAACATGACCGGAAGGAACGACTGGTATGATAGCGAGCCAGGCTGCATATACAGACCAAGTTCATATGGCATAAGAATCGAGAACCAGTAATTGGACGCAATTACTTGGGCAATGATTAAAGCCGAAGTGGTGTGCGAGAACTCAGGGTCAAACGGTGTTCCCACATTCACAGATACTAGGAGAAGTGGGAAAAGGTACTTCGCTAGTATGATAGTTAGATGTACCCCGGGAAAGGGTATAAGAGGCAGGCAAGAGCCCGGAGTAGATAGAGAAGAACAAGCACGGAGAAGAGATCTTATCAATATAATAAGTTATCTACACTTTTATATCGTTACCAATACTTCGACTATCCATACCGAAGAGAATATTATATCTAGCCTACATTACTCGTGTCTTCTTAACGAGTTCTCCGATATAATTACGAATAACGTCCTAGCTGTCGGAATACCTCACGCCGAAGCTACCACCTAACACCCCCCCAGGGATAGGCCTCCCCCTCTTCCTCTGCCACAGGCTGGCCTCCTCCCTCCTCTTCCCAATCCTCAGCTATGGCGCGGACGCCTTCGTACGCACCGTCCACATGACGAGGAAGCTCTACACATTCTGGCACAAGGTCCAGAGATGGACAACCAATTGTTTCATGAGTATGCCCACTGACATCCCGGCCATCGAGGCCTGCCTCCCACCTCTCGAGCCTCTCCTTGCATACAAGCGCCGCTTGGCCTGCCTCAGAATACTATGCTCCCCCCCGGAAATCAACCCTGCGACCGCAAGGCTTCCCCCCTCTGGGCAAACGCCGTCCCTTCACGCCACTCACCAGATCACAGGGCCCTAAGGGCAAGAAATGCGGGCAGTCGTCTGCCCCTCACGTGGATCCAGCCAGGACCCCCCTCGAAGAACATGGCCCACCTCCCCCTCGACGCCCTCCCGCACTCCATGCTGTTCCTCCTGGGCCCCGATGGGCTCAGCCCGCTTCCAGTCACCTCCCAACACTTACTCTGCGAGTCCTACCCCGAGCCCCCCCAGGGCCGCACCTACCCCCAATTGAAGCTCAAATTCCAAAACCTGCTCATGGAAGAATGGGACAGGGCCGCGCCGGATCCGGCCAGATACCCATACCGCCCCTCCCTCAAGCCCCACCCATTCATGGGTCTGGACAAGTTCTCTGCGGGACCCCTCCACCAGATAAGATCTGGGAAAAGCTACCTCCGTGCCCACCCCTCCTGCGATACCGACGTCCCCCCGACCTGCCCCAAGTTCCAGAGTGCCCCCGAGACATTCGAGCACGCCATCCTCCACTGTTCAGCCAAGGAGCCCGCCAGGTCCCGCCACCTTTAGGGGGTCCTGGATGTCGGCCCTGATGCCCCCGTATGGTCCTCAGCCGCCCTTGTGGGCGTCCTCGCCCGCTTCATTAAGTCTACGGCTACAGCCTTCCCCCCGGGCATGTTTTCGTGCCCTTGTTCCTCTACCTCCTCAATCTCCTCCCGTTCGTCTAATGTAGTTTCCTTTGGGTATTTGATGTCTTCTCAGGAAAGCTAGGTTTATATTTTTCTTTTTCATGCTGTCCGCTGGTTTAGGGAGGGTTTTCCTTGATTTACTTGTTTGAATTTCGCGCCCGTATGTCGGCCTGGGACCGGTACGGACCCCAGTTGAAGATTTTTGGTGCCTGATGTTTCCTTTGTCAGTATGTTTTGGATTTTGGGTTTTGTTTTCGGCATAGCTAGCGCTCCATGCGATTTCTTGTACCTTAACAACAAATATATGATATAAAAAAAAAAAAAGAAGAAAAAAGAAAAGAAAAAGCCACCTTTTTCCTTCACGCTCCGCGCCTTCTACACCTCCAGTCATTGAAATCACAACCCCACGTCATTTAGTGCACAATTCCCCCTCACCCCCTAACTTCTCTCGCCCTGCAGGCTTCACGTCCCTGATCTCCCGTCTCCATCACAGAAGACCTTCCCCGCCTCCCCACCTCCTGTGTTTCGTCAAGAGCCCTCTCAAGGCAGTCCTCTGCTCCAGACCCCTTGGAGACCCACCTCTACATACGTGACTTTGTTCGTGAGACCTGCCAAAGTCTCAACTTCACCTCTGTCCAACTCCCGATACTCGACGACCACCAGCTCTGCGGACTTTCGGACGGTGAGACAGTCCTCCTACCCCTATCCTGCTCACCCCTCAATGCCCTCGCATCCATGACGCATCAGCTGGACACCATAACAACCCAACTAGGCAATATCCAGTCCATGGTTGCAACCCTTCCCACCTTCCTGGCGGTCGGAAAGGTTTTCGAAACCGCCCTCAGCCCAATCAACGCGTCCCTTCGTGACCTGTCACCAAGGGTGTCAGCTGCCCCCCCTCCTCCGGTGCAGGCCCCCACTCGGGCTACAGTTCCTCCGACTAGGGTTACCACACGACCCACACCTCTCCCTGCACAGCCCAGGGCGAAAGCCCGCGCTCCCCCCCCAACCAGACTCCCTCTTCCTCTTCCGACCGCCACAGTCCCCGGTACGACCCGTACACCAGCGCCTTTTACGGCGACCCTTGCACCTACGCGCACAAGTTCCCGGACTCCTGGGAGGCAAGTGTGTTCTCCGAAGGGAAGTACCCCGACCCCACCTTGTTCATCTCGGGCCACCTCACCCCTGACTGCCCCAAACACCTGCCCTCGTACGCCCAGGCCGCCTGCAATGGTGCCTCAAAAGGCAAGAAGAATAAGAGCTCCCTCACGGCCGCCAAAGCCGCATCAGCCAGCAACCTCGCTCCTGTAATCCAGGCACCGCGATCGCTCCCTACGGCCGAGAGGAGGCTTTACGCTCCCCGTTCTTCCCCCTCGGAGCACCCTCAAGCGCCCCTGATTGCTGCCACCTTTCCTGACATTACTCTGCCCGCGTCCTCAGAGATGCAAATTGTATCCTCCCCCTCGCAGTCACCACCAAGGTTAACGACCGAGGATCAGTCACCCTTCTTGTCACCGACCCTGCAACCCCCGCCACAGCCTTTGCGCCATCCTTCGACGCCCTTTCCTGCCAGCTCAACAAGTCTTTCCCCGTTGGAGAATCGCCCTGGTTGCCCTTCCGCCTCGCCCCCAACGAAACACAGCTCGCGATCCACTCGCTCCCACTCGCCTTCCTCCCGGAAGACCCGGAAGAGCTTTTCCCGTGTCTTGCGGAGTCGATCCTCAACTCCAAAAACATTCACATCCTCACCACGAGATATCTCAACCCCAACGCACAATCCAGAGACGGCAAGACTGCCACCTCGGTCATCGTTTCCGTCCACCCTGGGGACGTACTCACGATGGGTCCCTCAATTCGACTGTTCTCCCGATCGCGAACAATTGAACGCGCTTACTCATTCAACAGATACACGCAGTGCAAGAACTGCTGGGGATACGGCCATGTCGCCCCCAGGTGTCCCTCCGCCGATCCCGTTTGCCCCATCAGCTCCCTCAACCACACCCGGGCCATGAACTGGTGCCCCAATCCCACCTGCCCTGGGGGTGGCAACCTTAAGGCTGCTCCTAGCTGTTGTTCTTCTTCACCGCCCCGCTGCGTCAACCGCAGCGGTGACCATACCGCCAGTAATAGCGATTGCGAAACCCGCCGGTCACCGCCCCCTCTCAGGCGTTCAACCGCTGCCAACGAGGTGGCTCCTCCGCCGCCCGCTGGCGACGAGATGGACACGGCCGCCGACGACCGAGACGGCCCGCCTCCCCCCTTCACCCACACGCTCCCTCCAGTCGGTGTTCGCGATGGCTACTCCAAGGGCCAGAAGGACAACGATACTTCCAGTCTCTGTAAGGCCCGCACCAGGCTCCGGACAGCTCCCTCCCTTGGAGCCTCAAAGCCCCTGTCCTATAAGCAGAACTCCCTCGGGCCAGGCCCACTAATGCAGTACGACGAATCCTCATGGGGTGGTAAGCAGGCCTTGCCCCCCCCCTCCGAAACCCTTCACACTCGTTCAACACAACTGCCTCGGGAGCTGGGATGTGTTTCTTTCTCTGTTCGCGTGGTTTACACAGCTGGCCCACCCTCCGTCCAATGTAGCCCTGCAAGACGCTCCGGTCTACAGGGCCAAGCTTCCCTCGTTTCATTTATTCACTGATTTTTCCCCCTCCACGACCGGTGGCTGTAAGCCCCAGGTTGCTTTTTACGTTTATGGTTCCTTTTTGTCGACCATTTCTCTCCTACCACGGTTTTTTGGAAGGGGAGATGTCATGGCACTTGACCTCTTCACCCCTGATGGTTTCTTTAACCCCTCCACCACTGGCTTCACGATAATCAACTCCTACAGCACCAAAGGTCGCTCCAACAACACCCGCTCTGTTCCACCAGACATAATCTTCCCCTCCAGTCCCCTCCCCACCCTCACCTTGGGTGACCTGAATATCCATCACCCCACGGCTGACCCCCTTAGAACGTTCAAGGAAGAGGAGATTGCCACCTCGTCCCCTTACTTCGACAGGGCGACGGACCTTGGATTTTCCCTCCTCAACACCCCGGGTGTCTTTACTCGGTTCTCCATGTCACTCATTGGTCGCCCCGGTGTCCTTGACCTTGCCTTTGCCTGTCCTCTTCTCACACCGTACTTTTCGGAGTGGTCTGACCCCCTTCCGTCTACCGGCTCTGACCATATCCCGATCCTCCTCCGATTTGAAGCCCCCTTGTTTCAAGCTCCCCCCCCGTCCCCTAACCGGGCCCTGACCGACTGGGCCACCTTGGAAACTTCCCTGAAATTTACAACTATCTCGCCCCCCCACCCCCTCCCTACCATACGCTCCCTGGACATCTGGTTCAGGACCAACATGGGAAGGGTTACGTCCCAATTTGCAATGTACACCCCACTGAAGAGGGTGACCTACAGTTCCAAGCCTTGGTGGTCAGAGCTTTTGTCAGTGCTTAGGAAGGCCTACAACTCCACTCTTCGGTCCTCGAAACGGGACCGTTTCGATGCCGCCCTCCTCGCCTCCGCAAGGGCGGCGAGGTCAGCCTACTTCAAGGCCATTAAGAAGGCAAAAAGGGATCACTGGTCCTCCTTCTTGGCCTCGGCGACCCCCCAGACCATGTGGACGGCCAAGAAGCTTGCTGTCGGTCGGCCTCCTCCTCGCTTCCCGGATCTCCCAGGTGCCTCAACTCCACCTGAACCCAATCGTCCGCTCCTCAACCACTTTTTCCCCAGCCAACCAGCCAAGTTTCTTGACACCATCCTGCTCCCATTCTGAGACTGCCTCCCCCTGGCAGCGCACGAGGTCGGCAGGACCCTAGCCCGCTCCTCCCCATCGTCGGCCCCCGGACTGGACATGACCCCAACTCAGAATGGAAAAGGGTGCACCGTGTGGCCCCTCAGCTCATCTACGACCTACTCTCCCCTCTGGTGGTCTACGGATCACACCCCCTCACCATCATGCAAGGCGATGGTATCGTGCTCAACAAGCCCGGGAAGAGCTCGTACTACTCCCCCTCCTCTTTCCGAGTCATAGTTTTGCTCCAGACCTTTTCAAAGATGCTCGAGAGGATAATGAATTCGAGACTCTCCTGCACAGCCCGGGCAACTGTCCTCCTCAACCCACACCAATGCGGCTCGCTAGCTGGTTTATCGGCCTCGGACTCAGTCACTTCCCTCACCCACGATGTGAAAACCCTCCAGATGGCTGGAAGAAAAGTCTCCACACTGTTTCTCGACAGCAAGGGGGGCTTCGACAACGTCAACCCCGCCACCCTCTGCGGCATGCTTAGAGCCAAAGGGGTCAACCCGTATCTCGTGTCCTGGACCATGTCTTTCCTGTCTGGCAGGTTGTGCCGGCTCCTATACCACTGGCAGGGGTACCCGGTCTCTCCACTTTTGTTTGTTATTTATCTTTCCCGCCTCCAGTGCCAGATCCCGTGTGGTCTCACCCTCTCTTACCTGGACGACTTCGGTCTAACCGTATCTTCTGCGTCATATCGGCGCAACATCCAGATCCTACAGAGGCAGTAGGCCATGCTGAAGGCGAGAGGGGCCAGGCTGGGCGTCGGCTTCTCAGTCCCCAAGACGGAGCTCATCCACTGGCGCACGAACAGGGACAGAGACCCCATCTCCAATGCTCCGGTCCATCTGGATGGGTCAGTTTTCACGCCCAAAGTTGAGGTCAGATGGCTAGGCTACTGGTTCACCCCCTCGGTCTCTACTACCTCACACTTCGTCAAAAGACTTGCCAAGGCCCAGGCGGCCTTTGTGGCAGTCAAACGACTATCCCCCCCGGGGATCGGCCTTCCTCCCTTCCTTTGCCACAAGCTGGCCTCCTCTCTCCTCTTCCCTATCCTCAGCTGCGGCGCGGACGCGTTTCTGCCCACCGTCCACATGATTAGGAAGCTCGCCGCCTTCTGGCACAAGGTCCAGAGATGGACTACCAATTGCTTCGCGTGTACCCCCACAGACATTCTGGCCATCGAGGCCTGTCTCCCGCCGCTCGGGCTTCTCCTTACGTACAAGCGCCGCCTGGCCCACCTCAGGATACTTTGCTCCCCCCCGGAAATCAACCCTGCAACAGCAAGGCTTCCCCCCTCTGTGCAGACCCCATCCCTTCACCGCCACTCACCAGACCTCAGGGCCCTAGGCGCAACAAATGCGGGCAGTCGTCTACTTCTCGCGTGGATCCAGCCCAGACCGCCTTCGAAGAACAGGGCCCACCTCCCCCTCGATGCCCTCCCTCACTCGATGTTGTTCCTTCTGGGCCCCGATGGGCTTGGCCACCTCCCAGTCACCTCCCAACACCTACTTTGCGAGTTTTACCCTGAGCCCCCCCCAGGCTGGTCCCAGCCCCAGCTGAAGCTCTAGTGCAGGAATCTCCTCATGGAAGAATGGGACATGGCTGCTCCAGATCCAGCCAGATACCCATACCGCCCTTCGCTCAAGCCCCATCCTTTCATGGGCCTAGACATGTTCTCCGCGGGCCGTCTCCACCAGATGAGATCTGGGAAAAGCTACCTCCGCGCCCACCCTTCTTGGGACGATGACGCGCCCACGACCTGTCCCAGCTCCCTGAGTGCACCGGAAACATTCGAGCACGCCATCCTTCAATGCTCGGCCCAGGAGCCCGCCAGGACCCGCCACCTTCAGGGGGTCCTTGACATTGGCCCCAACGCCCCAGTCTGGTCATCGGCCGCCCTCTTGGGCGCCCTCCCCCGATTTATTAAGTCTACTTCTACAGCCTTCCCCCCGGGCATGTTCCCACGCCCGTCGTCCTCTGCTTCCTCCCTTTCTTCCCGTTCTTCCAATGTAGTTTCCTTTGGTTACTTTATGTCGTCTCAGGAAAGCTAGGTTTACATTATTGTTTTTCATGCTGTCCACTGGTTTAAGGCGGGTTTTCTTTGATTTACTTGGTTTAATTTCGTGCCCGTATGTGGGCCTGGAACCGGTACAGACCCCAGTTGAAGAGTTTTTGGTGCCGGATTTTTCCTTTGTTAGTTCGTTTTGGATTTTGGGTTTTGTTTTCGCCATAGCTAGCGCCCCATGCGATTTCTTGTACCTTAACAACAAATATATGATATAAAAAATAAAAACAAAAAAAAAAGCCACCTTTTTCCTTCATGCTCCGCACCCTCTACACCTCCAGTCATTGAAACTACAACCCCACGGCGTTTAGTGCACGATCCCCCCTCTCCTCCTTTTCTTGCCCCCTTTGTCAGGCTTCGTCTCCCTGATCCCCTGTCCCTATGATGAACAACCTCCCAGTCATCCCCGCAGTGTTTCCTTCCCTCCCCGCCTCAAGGTCTTCTTCTGTAGCGGAGGAACCTTCTCAGAACCTTCTGCTCCTTTGCCATTTCCTTCACGAAACGCGTGACAGGCTACGCTTCTCCCCTGATCAGATTCCCATTCCAAACGATAGGCAGCTCAACAACCTATCCGATGGTGAATCTATCCTCATCCCATTCCTCTGCTCCTCGCTCAACGCCCTTCCGTCCATGACCAAACAACTGGACACCGTCTCCACCCAGCTTGCCACTGTACAATCCATCGAGGCGACCCTCCCTACTACCTCGGCGCTAGACAGCAAACCCTCAGCAATCCTCGCTTCTCTTTGTAACCTGTCACACAGGGTTAATGCAGCCCCCCCTGCCCCCTCAGCCCCAACGAGGTCTAGTTGGCGATCCCCACCCTCCCACACGCTTTCCTCCTCGGAGACGCTGAGGAGCTGTTCCCCAGCCTCGCGGACTCAATACTCAACGTGAAAAAGGTCCAGATTCTCTCAGGGAGGTTTCTCAAGACCAACCCCAAGTTGAGAGCCGGTAAGTCTGCTACCTCGGTCATCGTCTCAGGCAACCCCGGTGACATCCCCACGATGGGAACTTCCATCAGGCTCTTCTCCAACTCAAGGACCATCGAGCGTGCCTACTCCTCCAACCGCTACTCACAATGCAGGAATTGCTGAGGCTTCGGTCAGGTCGCGCCCCACAGCCCCTCGGCCGACCAGGTATGCCCACTCTGCTCCCTCAACCACTCCCGCTCAAACCACCGGTGCCCAAACCCCACCTGCCCTAGCAGTGGCAACCTTAAGGCTATTCCTTGCTGTTACTCTGCCTCACTGTCCCGCTGCGCCAACTGCGGTGGAGATCACACCGCCCTCTTCGAAGACTGTCGGAGCCGTCCGGCTCCTCCCAGTCTCAGGCGTTCCACCCGTCCCCCAGAGAACTTACATCCGCCCCCCGCTTGCCATGAGATCGACACGGCCACCCATGATGATAGCCCGTCGCTGCCCCCTTCACCCACTCGTTCACCCCAGTCGGCTTTCGAGGTAGAGACACCACGCCCAGCACGACGACTATGATCCCGGCCCCTCCAAGCCCAGCCCACAGTGCTGGTGCTCCTCCTCCCGCGGAGGCCACTAGTCCCTCACCCAACCCCTGACAAGACCCGGGCCTTGCCCAATAATACGGTACAACCCACCACAACGGGAGGATGAGCAGGTCTCTACACCCCCGCCCAGACCCTTTACACTCGTTCAACACAACTGCCTCGGGAGCTGGGATGTGTTCCTTGCCTTGTTCGGCTCATTTTCTTCGCTGGCCATCACCCCCTCAATTGTTGCCCTCAAGGACCCTCCGGTTTACAGGGGCAAACTACCTTCTTTCCAGTTATACAGGTCCTTCTGGCCACCAACTGAGAATTCAGTGAAACCCCGCGTTGCTTTTTATGTTTGTAGTACTTTTGTGTCTACCATTACTTTGCTGCCGAAGTTTTTCAGTAGCAATGACATAATGGCTCTTGAACCTTTTACACCCGACAGATTTTTCGACCCCTCCATGGTTGGCTTTACAATTGACATCTCCTACAGCACCAAAGGTCGGTCTAAGAACACGCGTTTAGTCCTGGCCGACCTTATCCTTCCTGATCTATCTGGGCCCGTCCTTACCTTGGGTGACCTAAACATCCATCACCCGACCCCCTCAGAATGTTCAAAGAAGATGAGCTGGCGACCTCGGTCCCCTACTTCCACAGAGCCACGGATCTTGGTTACTCTCTCCTCAACACCCCTGGGGTTTATACCCACTTCTCCATGTCTGTCGTGGGCAGACCGGGCGTCATTGACCTGGCTTTCGCTGGTCCGCTACTTGCGCCTTACTTCTCAGAATGGTCCGACCCCCTGCCTTCTTGAGGCTCCAACCACATCCCAACCTTACTTCGCTTTGATGATCCCTTTTTTGCGCCTCCTCCCCCATTCCTAACTGGGCACTAATCGACTGTGGCACTGTTGATACAGCCCTGAAGTCACTAGTTATTCCGCCCCCCCCCCCTCTACTGACCTCTGTCTCGCTTCGGACCTGGTTTGACACCAACCTCAATAGAGTCTCCACCCTGGGCACTCTCCACTCCCCTATCAAGCGCATCACTCACCGGTCTAAGCCCTGGTGGTCAGTGTCCCTGTCCGTACCCACAAAAGTCTACAACTGTGCCCTGAGATCCTCCAAGGAGGACCGTTTCGATGCTTCCCTGTAAGCCTCAGCTAGAGCTGCCTGTTCCTCGTACTTTAAAGCCATTAGGCAGGCAAAAAGGGACCACTGGAGCTCTTTCCTGGCAACGGCGACCCCACAAACAGTATGGACAGCCAAGAAGTTGGCTATTAGCCTCCCACCCCCGCGCTTCCCTGAGCTACCCGGGGCCTCCGCCCCACTCAAGCTGAACAAAGCCCTCCTGTATCTCTTTTTTCCACTGGCTCCTCTTGCTCCCACAGCCTCCATCCTCCTCCCGTTCAAAGAATGCCCTGAGCTAGTGGCCACGGAGATTGAATGGGCCCTTGCATGCTCCTCCCCATCATCGGCCTCAGGTCCAGACACCATCCCGAACTCGGTGTGCAAAACGATCAACAAGACCGCCCCACACATCATCCTCAAAATACTTTCCCCATTTGTCTCCTATGGTTTCCACGCTCAATCCCTGAAAAGGGCCGACAGCATAGTTTTGGACAAGCCGGGCAAGCCCAGTTACAACTCTCCCTTCTCTTTTCGTGTTATCGTACTTCTTCGAACCTTCCGGAAAATACTTGAGAGGATCATGAACAACCGCCTCGCCTGTGTGGCTCGTATGTCAGGCCTGCTTAACCCTCATCAGTGCGGCTCCCTGGCAGGTTTGCCGGTGGCGGACGCTTGCACTACCCTTTCACACGAAGTCAAGACCCTGCCGATGGACAAAAGGAAAGTCTCTACCCTCTGCCTTGACATCAAAGGTGGTTTCGACAACGTCAACCCCTCTACCCCCTGCGGCATGTTAAGTGCCAAAGGGGTCAACCCATACCTGGTATCTTGGACTCACTCCTTTCTCATGGGCACGTCCTGTCCCCTCCTCTTCCAAGGGTCTGCTAAAGTTTTTTCCCCGGTGTTGGTGGGCACCCCCCAAGGCTCACCAGTCTCCTCCCTTTTATTTGTTATTTATGTTTCTCGCCTTCATGTTCAGATCCCCGTCAGCCTCACCATGTCCTAGGTGGATGACGTTGCCCTGACAGCCTTGTCGGCCTTGTATCGTGCCAATATGCAACTCCTGCAAAGACACTACGTCCTGGTAAAAGCCAGGGGCTCCCATCTGGGTGTCAGCTTCTCAATCCCCAAAACAGAACTAATCCACTGGCGCACAAACAGGGACAGGGATCCCCCCTCTCACACCCCCATCCGCCTTGACGGGTCAGTCTTTAGACCCAAAGACGAGCTAAGATCATTGGGATACTGGTTTACACCCTGCCTCTCCACAACCCCTCACTTCACCAAGCGTCTGGCAAAGGCCCAGGCTGCCTTTGTGGCTATCAAACGACTATCCCCGACAGGGATGGGCCTCCCTCCCTTCCAGTGCCACGGTCTGGTGTCATCTTTGCTCTTCCCCATTCTTGGGTACTATCCTATCACTTCCGGTCAAGGCGTTCTTTTGGTGGGGAATAGGCACTTCCGAAGGAAAGCAAATTCGTCTCACTTTCTCACAGTTCAACAGCCAAGGTCAAGCGAGATAAAAGTCAGACAAAAACCACGATGAACATTGATGAAAAGGGGTGGATGAGGATGGTTGCGGATCGATGCAGACAGACACTGCTCTCTCCTCCTCAAGTAGTCCTTTCCTATGGAGCTAAACTAATAAAAGTAATGGTATCAAACATTCATGATGGTCTCTGTGTTCCGGCGTATTGTCCACCATAGTCATCGACGTGACCGACAGTACGGTGGGGACGTTTTCGCCCCTACAGTCCATATGATGAGAAAACTCTCCGCCTCCTGGCACAAGACCCAGAGATGGTGCACGAACTGCTTTACCTGCACCCCGACCGAGATTCTGGCTATTGAGGCCTGCCTCCCACTACTTGACCAGCTTTTCGCGTACAAGAAGCGCCTGGCAAACCTGAGAATGCTCTGGTCCTCTCCGGGGATCGACCGGGCAATGGCTCGGCTCCCCCCTTCAGCGCCAACTCCCTCCCTCCACCGACATGTTTCTGACCAGAGGGTCCTGCTCACTAAGAATGCGGGCAGTCGTCTCCCCGTACCATGGCTCCAGCCAGGACCCGGCTCAAAGAACAGAGCGCACCTGCCTCTGGACGAGGTACCACACTCCCTCCTCTTTTTGCTAGCTTCATACGGGCTGGCCCCTCTCCCCGTCACCTCCCAGCATCTCCTTTGGGAGACTTTCCCTGCACCTCCCCCAGGGCGCTCCTACCCTTAGCTCAAACAGCTCTGCCGCGAACACCTTTTGAAAGAATGTGAAGACAGGTCTCCGGACTCGAGTACATCAGCCTAAAAAAAAGGTGATACGTGGACGCACCCCATGCGCCCTCTGCGTCCGGCCGTCTAGGCGCATAGAACATAAAGGCGCGTCCTGGGTGTGTGGTCTTTTGGGGGGTGCTTGTGGACAGGGGTCCATGCCACCCCGACGCACCACACGCAACCAAGGACTCAGAAGGTACCGGACGCAGAAAGGGGCTCCAGATCCAACCCGATAGGCTAGTAGAATAGTGGAAGTACTCAGGTGTAACTGGCCACCATCGGATAGCTCCTAAGTCAACAACTCTGCCTTTGAGGACTTTGAATGAGTTAGTGAAAACTTCGGAGAATATCCAAATTGTCTGGAAAGATCCATCCAGTATTACTCATGTTTACTTATTTGAGTAATTTAGATACTAAAATAGGTATATATTTAGTAAGCTGGTCTAGAAAACAGTAGCACTCCGTAGCTAACAAGTTGAAAGTACATGCCCAGAGAACTAAGGTACAAAAGTATGGATACCCCTTAAACCAGCGGTCTGACAGTGTCTGGACAGAGTGCATTGGATTGCTCACTACCAGGGGAATTGAATGGTATAGCTCTTGAAGCGTCCACATAGCTATAGAGGTGGGCAGGGTGAAAAAGGCAGATACCTCAGCGGGCAGATGTCCGCCAGGGTCAGGAAGGGTCTCATTGAAGTCCGCTCGCCGAGGGGAATCGAATGGTGTAGGTATATAAGTGTCCACATGCCGATAGCACCCAGTAGCCAACAGTTTGAAAGTACTTGCCCGGGGAACTAAAGTACAAAAGAATGGATAACCCTTCAACCAGTGGTCGGACAGCATCAGGACACACTGCGTTGAATTCCGCTCGGCGAGTGGAATTAAATTGTATAGGTCTCAAAGTGTCTGCATGCCTGTTGCCCTTAGTAGCCAACAATTTGAAAGTACTTGACCGGGGAACTAAAGTACAAAAGAATGGATAACCCTTCAACCAGTGGTCGGACAGCATCAGGACACACTGCGTTGAATTCCGCTCGGCGAGGGGAATTAAATTGTAAAGGTCTCGAAGTGTCTGCATGCCTGTTGCCCTTATTAGCCAACAATTTGAAAGTACTTGACCGGGGAACTCAAGTTCAAAGGATTGCGTAACCCTTTGTTAGGTGCACCGACTCTCTGTGAGGATTTTCAGGGCAGGGTTACCCTACCTTGACGCACACCAACTTCTAAGGAAAAAGATAACACCCCACTGCAGCCCCGGAATTGGGACGGTGCGTCATGACTGGCCGCCTGCATAGTTGCGTCCCAACACCAAAGACCACTATCAATGGAACACATCTTATAACACGGTATACGTCGCGGCGGTCCGCCCGACCGGATCCTGTTCGCAGGGTATATGAGGGGTGACCTTCCGGCACCATATGCAGGTGGAATCAGGTGAATCGGACAACAGAGCATAAGCTTACAGACACTTGAGGTGATGCAGTCAGAAGGGTGGGTCGAAGGTAACGGGACGTTTTGCACGAAAGTTAGTCCTCGTACCTACAAAGTCAGGTGGAGTATGAAGGCGGTAACTATGCCCAGTAAGTGGATCGTGTGCATCGACAGAGGACAAGTTGGTAAAAGATGGAGCCAGAGGGAAGAAGCCCATAGGTACGATCCCAAGGACAAGTTGTGTAATGCCGGAAGACCAGGATACGATATGCTGTTGCATGTCGAATTCTCGACGGAACCAACCAATGAAGCAAGGCCATCTTCTGTCCAGCCTGTTAGACTACCCCTGATGAGGACGGGGGCAAGATAACTCGTAATCATTGTTGTCAACGGATAAAGGGATGAGCTGACACCTGACCTTGTTTCCACACCATCAGGAATAACAGAAGCGCAGACGGATAAGTCAGCCATCAGAGCAAAAGGTGTGGTAGAGAGTTTTCAGGGTCTACGTGGGTTCGCACTCAGGTGAAGTTCGCAGAGTTGCGGGCAAGATACTTAGTTATTATAGAGTTAGTATGTATACCGCGATTGCTCAGACGCGGAATATAAATATCGAAGCATCTTCGCTGCTATTAGAAACAACAAGCACGGAGACGAGATCTTATCAATATAATAATTTATCTACACTTTTTTATCGTTATCAATACTTCGACCATCCACACTGAAGTGAACATTATATCTAGCCCACATTACTCGTGTCTTCTTAACGAGTTCTCAGATATAATTACGAGTAAGGTCCTAGCTGTCGGAATACCTCATGCGGAAGCTACCACCTAACAGTATATTGATACTTCTCATTGTTACCGAGACGAATGTTTGGCAGAAACACTCATACCCCCAAACCCAAAAAACCTTTTGAACCAAGACCATTGAAGACTATCACCATAGACGAAGTCCTCACCCTTATACCTGAAGTAGGGACACAAGAGCCCTACGAAGAATCTTATTTCTGGTGGATAAACCCAGAGAATACCGTTACACTGGAAGACATCGCCGCACTATACGAATACCAGTACGTCAAAGAATTCACCTATCACACCCCCACAGGGAAATCAAACTCCATTTGGTACACCCAGTACCCAGAGAGCAACCAGCGCTCCAGTCCGTGTTTTCAAATACCAGACACCTGGGGAGGAAACAAAAGATAAGTTTCCCAGAAAGAGGTCTGAGGAATGGCTTCTGACGCCAAAGCGCCTGAGGCCCTGGAATGGCAAGAAGGTGAAGCAGCAGAAGGAGGGGACGAATTATGCCAAGCCACGGCCCCTAGTGTGAAAACCGCGGTTACCCACCTGAGTCAGACACATTCAGCCGACCGAACACCGCGATCCCCTGTAGGAATGGGCTTTCTAGCCAAGTATGGGCCACCGCGGAAAGGTGGACGCCGAACCCCTGAACTCCCAAGCGAATCCCTTATGGCAATCCAGATCCGAAGGTTAGATCAAATCCTAGGCTCATTCGACCCCAAGGTTACTGTAAGTCAAGATAGGCAAAATCCTGCATTCAGTTCGCTACCGACCGACATACTGTTAATGGCCCAAGAACTGTTAAAAGTCACGACACAGTTAAAATCAGGGGTCCAGCTAGTAGGTCGAGAGCTTGCCCGCACAGACAAACAAGTACAACTCTTAGACTTGGCATCTCAGAAGGTCGACGAAAGCTTCCCTACCTAAGTCGCGGAACGACTTGGTGAAACGGATGAACGACAGGCCAGATATGAGGCAGTCACATCCCGGCTACACAAAGCAGTGCAAGGAACACGGAACAGTCCATGCACCGAGACCTATGCCTAGAGCAGGAGATTGTTGAGCTAAACGAGCAACACAAACGGGAACTGGAAAATCACGAGATAAGGATTCATCTTGTGCGAGACGAGCTATGACGCCACCAGGAGTCTCGAGAATGCCAAGATGGTGAGATCTCGGTTCTTAAAGCCCTGGTTGCGCAGTTAATCGGAGAGGTGAAGGGAAAGGGGAAGGTGTCAGATCCGACACCAGAGGCTTCAGGTGCGGGGGGAGGAAGAGCACCACCACCACCTCGACACGGAGCGGCAGGAGCTCCAGGCGGCGGAGGGCCAGAGGACCACGATGAAGGGGAGATGGATCTGGAAGGAAGCCGGATGAGAGTAGGAAAGGAAGACGCGACAAGAGACCCGCACCCCGGCTAGAAGAAGAGGACTATGACGCCGAAAACGACTCACAGTTTAACTTGTTCACACGGGTCATGGCCAACGGCTTGGGTCAACTAACAATAGTCCCAGCGGAACCCCCTGCCATGTTTAGAAACGAGAAACACGAAGATATACGCATGCGGCTACTGCCATGAATGGATTATTTTGGACGAAACAGTTGACAGTCAGAGAACGAGGCATAACGAATCCGATACACCATAAGCCGAATGGAGAGGATCGATCTCGCACCGGTTCAGTTAACATACCGATGACAAATAACCAGAGAAATAGGTTATACGAGACAAGAAGGATACGAGTTCTGGGAGGTCTTTGCAGAACAAGCCCTGCAACGCTTCAGACCCACCCATGAAGCGGAAAAATCCGTAAGAGAAATAGGATCGGTCAAATATCGCGGAGATTTCGCTGAATGTTTGATGGAAATGGAAAATCGCAACACCCATGAAAGAGTTACCGCAATAGCCTGGAGGAAAATGATTGAAGAGGAACTTCCCGTAGAAGCATTGCGACGGCTCTCACATAGAGAATATGGAGACGATGGGGAATAGTTGGAAGCTGTCAGGACCGTAACCCGAGCGGAAGCAGATTTCAAGGAAAGAAAAGATCTTCGAGAGGGAAGTCCCTCGGGCGCGACATGAGGCGAGAAAAGAAAGTTCGAGGATTCGAAGCCAACGGTGCCCGCAAAGCGTGTAAAAAAGCAGTACACAGCTACGGAAACGGCGGACTACCAGAAGAAAAAGGCTGGGGAAAGAAAGATGAAGAAAGAAGGGGCGGGGGAGATTAGGCACAAGGTGTGGGTTGAAGCTGACCAGGGCGTCGATCGAAAAGTTGTCCACAAACGGAAATCAGTCAACGAATGCAAGCGATGCGGGATGAAAAATCATACTTGGAAATAGTGTCGAAAACCGATACTTGTGTTGGCTGTATATCGAGGACAATCAAAGCCCAAATGACAGTCCGCATTCGCGCCACAACGACAACCGCAGATAGCCACTGTCGCCGTTGATGGCCAGGGAGAAAGCTCACGACGAGCGGTGCAAAGGCCCCCAGCGTGGGCTTTTGAAGATAACAACATTTTATCAAACAGTCATCCAGGTACCGACAACAACGGTGTTTGGGTAGTATGGTTGCCGCCTCGAATCGAAAGACCTGCGGCGTAGTCGGTGACGATATCCCACCGGAAGGCTAAGAGAGCAAAGGATAGCTGTTGCTATTTTACGTCCAAAAATGGGTCGTCCGTGCTTACCACGGGAGCCATAAAAAATCAGAAGTGAAGAAAGTGGTAGACGAGATTAAAAAGGGAAAGAGAAGACTATCATTCATCAGAAAGGGGCTTGAGTTGCACGACACACGAAGAGGAGTCGAAATCCAGGGCAACCTGACTTTCTCTCCGGGTAAAATGGCCGGGCAAATACAAGCTAGGGGCGCCTCTATTGGGCACAAGGTTCATGCCTGACGAATGATGTCGGAGGGGGTCTCGGGAGTGAGACCAAACTCAAAGGGGAAGGTACAGTGGACTCGTCACAGGGGACAGTCTCATATAAGGGATAAGTCGACAATAGAGGACCGCACATCCAAGTCGCAAACTCAAGGGGTACTCTTGTGAACCACCACCCCTGTGATATGGGAACTCCTCGGCAGGAGGTAAAGACCGCTAGTAGTGGGCTGCCCGATATCAAAAACGTGAGACACTTAGAATAAGAAGTTTGTCTCAGGAGGCTTTAAAAGCCGAAACTGCGCTGGCGCGGCAACAAACCCCTACCCTCTTTGTAACTGTGACGATGAAGAGATTTCATCAAGACCAGAGCGAAAGCTCAAGACCCGTTATAAAACCTAAGCCTTACGCCTGCCCAGAAGGAAAGGCTTTTATTGAAGTAAAAGGACGAAAACACACGATAAACGTACTTTTAGATTCTGGTTCAAACATCTTTCTCATGCATCAAGATACTGCACGACGGCTGGTGATCCCGACCGAAGCTAGGGACTTGCCGTTAAAAATCACAACCTTCGATGCCTCAACCCCGCCAACCGGAGGAAGATTCTATACCCCTCCTATTCTATTGCAAATTGGTGCCAACCGTCACCGAAGCATGATATCTTGCGAAATAGCGAACGCAGGAAGGTATGATCTAATCATACCCTTTGGGTGGTGGCATAATGAACACCCCCTGAGAAATATCGTAAACCCTAGTGAGTGGGTTGTTGAGGAAGCGAAGTGCCACGCCCATATAGAAGATAAGGCAGTAGTGGACTTGTTTGAGTCGGATGAAACTGTGGCTTACGATGAGGAAGCACAGTACATAGCAAGGATGGAACAAGAGAAAGAAGGAGGAGTACAGTTGGAAGCACTGCCGAAACCATATCGGCAGTATAAGAAGCTTTTTGAAGAGAAAAAAGCAAAGATGTGGGCACCTTGAAGAACCTTCGACCACACCATCAACCCCAAGGAAGGAGCCGAACCCCTGTGGGGTCCAATTTACCCTATGTCTGCATTTTAGCTGAACGAACGGGATAAATACCTCAAGAAAATGATGGCAGAGGGTAAAATAGCGGACAGGGAATCCCCTAACGGTGCCCCAATCCTTTTCTCTCCAAAACCAGATGGAGGTCTATGACTATGCGTAGACTATTGGAACCACAACAAATTGACGATCCTGAACAAATATCTCCTACCGCTCATGGATGAACTCCGAGACCGCTTTGCTGGAGCAAAGGTGTTTACAAAACTCGACCTAAAAGATGGATATCATCTTATTCCAATGAGAAAGGGCGACGAACACAAAACGGCCTTTCGTACCTGATACGGACAGTACGAATACAAGGCCATGCCCTTCGGACTCGTTAACGCTCCCACAATCTTTCAGACAATGATGAATAAAATCCTAAAGGAATTCTTGGACCACAGAGTAGTCGTCTACTTAGACGATATTCTGATATAATCTGAGAATATGGAGGACCATGTTAAGTCAGTGCAAAAAGCCCTTGACCAGCTTGAACAACATGACTTAGCGGTCTCGTTGAAGAAGTCAGTATTTCATTAGGAAGAAGTCGAATTCCTGGGATACATTGTCAAGGCGAGTTGGGTCACCATGAGTGTTTGGAAAGTGAAAAGCGTTCAAAATTGAGCACATCCGAGATCGGTTAATGCAGTCCAAATCTTCATTGGATTCGCAAACTTCTATTGACGATTCATCAAAGATTTTTCAAAGTTTGCAAGCCAATAACCAAAAAGTTGAAAGGAAACCCGAAGGATTTCCACTGGGGGAGAGAGCAGGAGGAAGTGTTTGAGGAGTTGAAAAAGAGGTTTACAACGGCACAAATTTTATTGCATTTCTACCCAGGAAGAAAAACAGTGGTTGAGACAGACGCCAGGGACTTTGCGCTTGGATGCGTACTATCTCAGTACCAAGGGAGACGGCTTCACCCAGTGGTGTTCCATTCTCAAAAACTAAACAGCCCTGAAAGAAATTACGACATATACAACACAGAATTACTCGCAATCATGGAGGCGTTTAAAGAGTGGAAAAGATATCTCTGGGGAGAACAAGAGCCCGTGACGGTACACACGGACCATCAAAATCTACAATCCTTTTTGACCAAAAATGTCCGGAACCAGCGACAAATTCGATGGGCACAAGAGTTGATGAACTCCAACTTCAAAATAGGCTATTGCCCAGGGAGCAGGGGTGGGAAACCCGACACGTTAGGTAGACAGCCGGAGTACCGTCCTGAGGAGGGAGCTCGTCACACTGCGCAGTCAATTTTGCAAACAGAACACTTTCAAATTTCTGTAATTCATCAAAAACCAAGTGTGGAGACCGCCCTAACCCCAGAAAAGCGCGAACCCACAAACCTGAGGATAATGAAGCTTTCGGATAAAGCTAGAGTTCCGACAAAAGGATCAAGGTTTGCGGCCGGTCATGACATATATGCCATGACGGGGGGTTTTGTACCAGCAAAAGGACAGACAATGGTGGAAACAGGTATTGCGATAGGATTGCCAGAAGGAACTTACCGAAGGCGAGCTGCAAGAAGTTTGTATTGCTAGCAGGATGGGAATAGCGGTGGGCGGTGGTGTAATAGATGCAGATTAGACCGGAGAAGTCAAGGTCATACTTCAAAATCATGGCGAAGGGATCTGCGTGTTTAAGGCGGCAGATCGGATGGCACAACTCATAGTAGGGAAAATTGCCAACACCTACCAGATGGACGTAGATGATCTAGGAATAACTGAGCGAGGGAAAATGGGTTTCAGGTCAAGCGATCTAAGCCCCAAGCGATCCACCATAGCTAAAGCAGCCGTATTCGAAATATCTTTCCTTCACGCGGAAAAAAAACGAAACGAATTCTTTAGTGCTGCTGACATCGGCTATCACCCCGGTTCATAAAAGAAAGGGAAATGTTATCAAGTGCTCACGTCAATGTAGCCCTGACGCGGACAATGAACGATGCATTTCTGGACATGATTAGAGTGGCTGGAAAGGAGGATGAGAGGTGGCAGGACTGAGGCCGTGAACTGGTCAAGTTAAGAAAAAGTGGGAAAAAGATGCTGAATGACTGGATAGAAAAGGACGGGGTACTATAGGACAAAAATCGGTTATTCATCCCAGGAGACGAAACCCTGCAAACCGAGATAGCCCAAGGCTGTCACGACTCGTCAGTAGCAGGACACTTCAGACAGGAACAAAGGATTGAAATAGTAACGAGGGATTTCTACTGGAAAGGACTCGCGAATTGGATGTGGGACAATTTACGATCCTGCGACGAGTGTTAACCCAGTAAATCCCCGCGGCATGCCAAGTATGGATTACTTGAACCATTAGAAGTACCCTATGCCGCCTGGTCCTCCATATCGACGGACTTTATCACGCAATTACCAGAATCTCAGGGTAAGACCCAGATAATGGTAATCGTAGACCAGTTGACCAAGATAACCCACTTTATCGGCCTCCACGAAAATGCGACCGCAGAAGATGTTGCGGAAACTTTCCTTCAAGAAGTATCGAAACTTCACAGATTACCCACCGAAATCATATCAGACATGGACGCGAAGTTTTCCAGCGAATTTTCGGAATCACTGTGCAAAATGCTCGGAGTTGAGCAGCGCATGTCAAGGGCGTACCACCCTCAGACTGATGGACAAACAGCAAGAACGAACCAAGTGCTGGAAGGTTACTTATGAACCTTTGTCAACTACAATCAGGACGATTGGTACCAACTGTTGCTGTTGGCCGAACATGCCTATAATAACTCGGCTACCAACGCACACAAGATGACCCCAGGCTTCACCAACTACGGTTTTTACCCATAAACGGAGTGGATGAAAGAGAGAGAAGCTCATAACCCCGGGGCGACAATCTATGCTCACTGGATGCGAGGCATACATCGACATGCAAGGCAAACCCTAGAAAATACATAGGAATCAATGAAGAAATATTACGACCGAAAAGCGACGGAACAACCAAGCATCGAGGTCGGCGACTTGGTAATGTTGAATGAGAAGAACATACTTACTGAACCAGCGTCGAAAAAGCTGAGTCCCAAGCTGTATGGCCTGATCCGTGTCTTAGAGAAGAAAGGAAGTCGGCATACAGGTTAGAGATATCGCGGCTGTGGAATGTTCATCATGTATTGCACATTTCCCAGTTGGAACCCTGCCGAGCCTCGAACGGACCAAATCGCGAACAACCCCGACGAGATGCGGAGGACATTGAGGGAGATTTAGAATGGAAGGTAGAAAGAATCATCAAGAGTGAGATTATTTCGTACAGAGGAAAGGTTCGAGGAAGGAATAAACCGAGGAAGGAGCTTGGGTATTGTGTAAAGTGGAAAGGCTGCCCGGAGGATGAGAATACTTGGGAGCCACCCGAAGGTATGAAGACCGCGCTGGAAGAGGTGGAAAGTTTTCGTAGGGAAAATGCGGAGATGGCGGGACCGAGAAAGGTCAGGTAACATAACACAGGTTTTCCATGGGTGGACAAGTAAACGCGGGTGGTTTTTACCCCCACTATGTGGAGCTCGAGATGGAGAATAGATTGTATAATAGACAAGGAGTATTCAGGACGAAGACTTCGAAGAGGGGAGCTCGTGTTAGGCGCACTGACTCTCTGTAAGGATTTACAGAGCAAAGTTACCCTACCATGACACGCACGAACTTCAAAGGAAAAAGATAACAGCCCCCTCCAGCCCTGGCGTTGGGACGGCGCGTCTTCACTGGCCGCCTGTGTGGTTGCGTCCCAACACCAAAAGACCACTATCAATGGAACACTTCTTAGAACACCGTACACATCGTAGCGGTCCGTCCGACCGGATCCTGTTCGCGGTTCGCGGGATATATGAGGGCAGGCCTTCGGGCACCTTATTCAAGTGGAAGCCGGTGAATCAGAGAACGGCCCATAATGTTACTGACACTTAAAGATAAAGCAGTCGAAAGAGTGGGTCCAAGGTAACGGGACATTTGCACGAAGGTTAGTCCCCTTGTACCTACAAAGACGTGTAGAGTATGAAGGAGGTAACTATGCCCAGTAAGTGGATCGGGTGCATCCCCAAAGGACAAGTTGGTAAAAGATGGAGTCCGAGGGACAAAGCCCATAGGAACGATCCTGAGGACAAGTTGTGTAATGTCCGAAGCCAAGAATACAACCTGCAGTTGCATGTCAAATTCTCGCCGGAACCAACCAAAGAAGATTGGCGATCTTCTGTCCAGCGAGCTAGACTACCCTCGGAGAGCACGGGGGCAAGATAATTGGTAACCATCATTGTCACCGGACAAACACATGAGCTGACACCTGATGTGGTTTCCACACCATCAGGAATAAGAGAAGCACCGACCGATATGTTGGCCATGGGAGCAAAAGGTGTGGCAGAGAGTTTTCAGGGTCTACGAGTGTTCGCACTGGGGTGCAGTTCGCACAATTGCGGACAAGATACTTAGTTAGTATAGAGTTAGCATGTATACCGCAATTGCTCAGACGCGGAATATAAACATCAAAGCATCTTCCCTGCTATTAGACACAACAAGCACGGAGAAGAGATCTTATCAATATAATAAGCTTTCTACATTATCGTAACCAATATTTCGACGATCTATACCGCAGTAACCTTTATATCCAGCCTACATTACTTGCGTCTTCCTAACCAGTGCCCCGATATAATAACCACTCAGGTCCTAGCTGTCTGAATACCTCATGCCGAAACTACCACCTAACACCTGCAACCAGTGTCCACCAAGCAAATCCCAACGGCATCCAAAATAAGAACTATTTCAACCTTTGGAAGTACCTTATGCCACCTGTAGCTCCATTTTGCCGGAGCTAATCATGCAACTGCCGTAATCTCAGTGTTACATCCATATAATGGTAGTGGTAGTCAGGTTCACAATGATGGGCCACTTGCTTAGGCTCTACCAAAATGCGACTGGAAAAGATCTTGCGGCCACCAACCTTCGGGAAGTTTGGAACCTCCAAGGATTGCCGACTGCAATTATATCGGATATGGACCCGAAGTTTTGTGGCCAATTTTTGAGAATTATTGTGCAATATGCTAGGTGTCAAACGACGCATGTCAACCGCGTACTACCCTTAGACTGACGGACAAACTGAAAGAACCAGCCAAGTCCCCAAAGGTTACTTACGAAAATTTGTCAACTATCATCAGAACGACTGGTCCCCACTATTGCCGTTAACAGAACTTGCATACAATAACTCAGCAACAAACGCACACAAATTGACCCCATTCTTTGCCAACTACGGCTTTCATCCACAGACAGAGTGGATGAAAGAGACAGAAGCTAATAACCCTGGGGCAACAATGTATCCTCACTGGATGCAGGACATACATCAACAAGCGCAACAAACGTTAGAAAATGGACAGTAGTTAATGAAAAAGTGCTATGACCGCAAAGCGACCGAACAACCCAGCATCGGTGTTGGCGAATTGGTAATTTTGAATGCGAAGAATATACGCACCAGACGACCGTCGAAGACGCTGTGTCCTAAACTCTATAGCCCTTTCAAAGTATTAGAAAAGAAAAGAAGCCTGGCCTACAAGTAGGAAATATCGCCACCGTGGACAATTCATCCCATATTTCATGTTTGCTTGGAGGAACCCTACCGACCCTAGAATCAACAAACTGGCAAACAACCCCCCAGAGATCCCAAACACGTTGGGGGAGACTTGAAATAAGTGATAGAAAGGATCATCAAGACTGAGATCATTTCCTACACCAGAAAGCTTAGAGGAAGGAATTAACCAATGAATGAGCTTCAGTACTGTGTAAAATCGAAAGGCTGCACTGAGGATGAGAATACTTGGGAACTACCCGAAGGTATAAAGACCGCGCAGGAAGAGCGGGAATGCTTTCATAGAGAAAACCCGTAGATGTAAGGTCTCAGAGAAGTTGCGTAACATAGAACTGTTTTCCACCGGTGGACAAGTAAACGCCGCTGGTTTTTTACCCCTACTATGTGGAGCATGAAACCGAAGTGAGATTGTATAATAGACATTGAGTATTCAGGACGAAGACTTCGAAGAGGGGTGCCAGTGTTAGGCCCACGGACACCACGCAAGGATTCAGCAAGCCGAGTTCCCCTACGCTGATGGGCACTAATTTCAACGAATAAAGAAAACACTACCCTCTAGCCTCTGCATTAGGATGGCACATTATCACTGGCCGCCGGGGTAGTTGGGTCCCAACACGAAGGATGACTCTCCTTGGAACACACCTTTTGACACTGTATACACGGCCGTCGGTCAGACCGGATCCTCTTCGCAGGATATATGACGGGAGACCTCCATGCACCATATGCAAGTGGAGGCAGGTGGAGAGGATGAAGGCGCATCTGGTTACAGTCACTTGAAGACCGATAGTCGGGAGAGTGGGTCAAAGGTAACGGGATATTTTGCATACAAGTTAGGCCCCTCTTTCCTACAAACACGCGTAAGGGATGAAGGAGGTTACTATGCCCAGTAAGTGGATCGGGTGTATCCACAAAGCAGATGTTGGTAAAAGATGCAGTCTGAGGGAAAAAACTGATAGGTGCGATCCCGGGGACACGTGCTGTAATGCCGGAATACAAGAATATGACATGTAGTCCCATAACAAATTCTCTACGGAACCAACCAAAGCAGAATGGCCATCTTCTATCCAGTGAGTTTGATTGTCTCCATGAAGCACGGAGAAGAGGTCTTATCCATATAATATGGTTTTCTACTTGATCGTTACCAATACTTTGACGATCTCTACCCAAGTTCCTCCATTGTATTCAGCCAAATTACTTGTGTCTTCCCAACGAGTTCTCCGATACAAGACCATCCAGGTCCTGGCTGTCACAATATCTCACCCCGAAGTTACCACCTAACATAACTATCATTGGCAATTCTCTCACTCTCATACCAAGTGATAGTCTGTGCATTGTTATATCTGCTCTGGGGTCAACCGCCTGTGTCAGATTATTCACAAGACTGTATTTCTCGAACAGAGTTCCCAAGGTGTGAGTTGTGGCGATTCGACGCTAGGAGATGAGATCTGATACCCCTATTCTACTTTTGGCGTAGTGATTGTCTGGCGAACTTGTCACGCACCGATACCCCTTACGGCCACATTTCGTGTAGCCGGCGCTTTTATCCACACCCCCATTTTCGTCTATTATTTCCCCGATAAACCTGTCAGTCCTAATCCCTGAACCAGGAATATTGTATTGAGTCCTAATTGCTGCACCACCAATATAGTATTGAAAGCTTAAACGGCCTTGTGTAGGTTCATTCCTTCCTTGCATACCCCGTGATTGTAAGTGAGCCTACCATTCTCCCATATCCTAGCCTCCACAGATATGACCTAACATGTCCTCTTGGCCGAAGGCAAGATACTCACTCCTCGCTTCCACCAAACTCGACACATATGCAATTGTCACATTGACTCCAATCTTTCCCAATATTCTCTACCCGTCCTATATCCCACTTGCATCCAAATTCCCACTGTTAGCCAAAACCCCAAGTTGGCAATCTTAATAGGCACAGGCATAACATCATACCCCACTCCATGGGTGCTAGTCAGCCAACTCCACACGTGGGCAATCTGAGCCAGCGAAGGCGCCACGTGATACTCGACTTGAGGGGATCAAATCAACCAACTTCACAAGGGGGCAATCTCAACTGGCTTAGACGTGGTGATGTACCAGTGGATAGGGTGTCCAGATCGGCAACATAACGGATTGAATCCGCCAGCTCCAATAGTGCTGAATTGTCTGGTGATAATTCATGCCCACCACCAATCTCGAGATAGCTTCTTGGATGACCGGATAACAGCCTCCGGAGTAGCACCACCAGCATATACTCAGCCTGTGATTGAGGCTGACTGCCAAGGGCATAGGAACCTGTCCGCCAGAGCGACCATAGCAGCAATTAGTATTAGATATCACATCCATTCAATGAAACTGAACCACACGCTGAACCTGATAGAGAAGACCTTTCTAGTACCGATGGGACAACAGCTAGACATCGTAGTAGGCTACGACCGGTGAGGACACACCGAAATAATAGCCCAAGGACTGTCACAATTTCAACCACCTCTGGTTCACCAGAGGCAGCAATTGTCTCACGGACGCCTGCAGCTCCTGTGAGAATAACTCCTGGAAGAGCCTTCTTCCAGCGACATTCCTCTCATCAAGCATAGCACGGGATTTGTCCCCACTTGGGGTCCCTAGCACAACAATGTCTGGTATTTGAAGCTCGAGTCCAGTAGGTGAACCGAGTTCCAGAGGAACTGTGTTTGCACAGCATGTAATTAATTCACCGCAAATCACGATAGCAGGTGTTGAGGGGGAAATACTAGGCCTGGTAAAGGATCTGATGCTTCAGTAGACCCTTTAGGTTAGCCCACTCCCATACCCAGTTGATTTGATGTCTGATATGAATAGTATTTGGAGTCAGGTGCATGATGAGACTGCAGAGGCCAGAAATATTGAACCTTTATCGCAGAGTATAGGCATTGTAAGTCAGCAATCATAATATCATAGGTGATGTACTAACTACAAAAGATATGTCAAAAACACTCTGGTGTCCAGGTACAGTTCGTACATTATATAAAAATCACATACCGCAATTATACAAACTACCGGACGATCCGACAGCCATCACTTGTCAAGTTGAATACCTTCTCGCGGACAACTGGTTCATGTGCCCCTCAAATAGGAATGAGGTATGTATCCACCTGTTGACCAACCTGGGATTCCCATCATGACTGGCTATGAACTCAGCGCAGCCTATATACTTATGCTTCCTGGCGCCTCAGATTGCTAACCCCATCTATGGCAAGTATTTCAATAGCAAGAGAAAGGTTGGAATGCCAGACCTGGAATTCTTTAATCGTGTCAATGGTACGATGGACTGTCTCACCTGTGCAATGCTATGCCATCAACTATAGTCGTGGCGAGCCGGCCTGCATCAGGAACCCCTCGACTTCAAGCCTCCCACTGTAGGAAGTGCAATTCCTACAATGTCCCCGTCCTTGGGTTTTGTTCTGATGACCAACCAATTTTGCAAGACTATTTCATACAGCTGAAGAATACCTGGAGTGCGGTACCACAGCCAATGCATGAACTCATGCTCAGGAATCTGCACCAGACGATCACTGACCTGATCCAGCAAAATTATTGTATAGTGCAGGAAGGTTGTGAAGACTTTGCTGACAATAATGATGCAGTTCATGCCCAACTGGAGCATAAGCTATCCAGCCGGAATCCAACATGAGCTGCTGTGTAGAAACTAACACCAGTCAACACTCCCGCCTGTGGGTTGGAGCATGACCAGCACAGTCAGGATGCAACCCAGTGGAGCGGACTGTTTTTTGAATACAACCAGGTATTCTTTGCCCAGGCTCTGCAGATGCTAGATTCAGATCTGGTGAGTCTAAGTTACTTACAGGTGCTCATGCTAGGACTAGCGCCCGAGAGGCCCGCCAGCCCTGATTTCGCCACTCGCCTATTGTTGACCCTGGGCCACTCGCAGGAAAGTGACCAAAGCATGGGAGACAATCGTTTTTTGTAAACTGGGCTATCTGTGACTAGATGTGAGGCATGGAGTTTAGGCAATTTGAATTGGACAAAATGTCATACTGTTAGATTATGTCAATCTCTGCTATTGTGATTACGATTTGGGGTATGTTGCTCATAGAAGCTCAGAAACATAGAATCACCATGGCCAGGATATCCTCAACACCCTGGTCACGGCAGTAAACAAGTAATTATAAATGAATCTCAAGATTAGCGTAAGGTTTAAAGTGACGATCCAAGGGTATCGAGACAGCGTCTGCAACATGAGTGCCATGGCCATGCCGCCCAAAGTATCCATGTGAGCAATCACAAGGTGGTCGTGAAAATACCAGGAGGCTATCACGATGTCGTCCTGACGCCGTATCGAATGTGTTTGCTATTACAATGTCGTGGTGAGGGCCTTGTCAGCTATCAGGATAGCATTGCGAGCCAATAGTCAGACGTGGCGATTCATGGACAGGGTGTCCAAATATCGCGGTTTAGCATCCGGTACATTATCTCTATGCTACAGCTGAGTTAGGTGCTGCCATGACAGGTGTGGACAAGGAGGGAGATGGTCCGGATGTGGGAGCTTAGGATCAGAGCCAGGCCAGATATGAAGGGTTAGGATCTGAAGACGTCAGGATGGATGCTCTTAGCAGTAGATGTCGTCAGGCCGTGGAGGAGGCAGGGGGGGTAGGAGGATAGCGTCCGGACGTGTCCTTGGGCCAACATCACATCCATAGTAACGGTTAAGGTTCTGAGCGTCGTGAGCGTCTCATCCACAGGACGCTCAGGATGCATTTAATACTTTCTGTTGATGGTAGTCAAGTCCCAGATTGACAGGTAGTTTGCCGACGGATTGGATGGTATGGATGCCAGATGGTTACGGGCCGTCAGGGTATACTATGTAACAACATCCTGACAAACTGGACCCATTTGATGATTACCTGGTGTGAACTGAAGCCGCAATTGATAATGGCCAGCATTCAACAACTTTGTATTTTTGGTATGTGATTGACTGGGTTCATTTCCTGATCTGCGAGGTTGTGTATAGAGCAGATATGGTCTACATGCCTGTGCGGGAATACAATTCAAGTGGGGAGCAATTATACTCGGAGATGCATACGGCGGACTGGTGGTTGGATACACTGGTATGAAATATGTCCAGACATCTGCAAGTGCTCTCTGTTTCCAGTGCTGGCTGTTTATATAGATCCTAATAAAATCCTATTTCTGCTGGGTCATCTGTGGTGCCTATTATCGAATTGTCAGACCAGACTAACCCAACCAATCTTTTGTGGGATAAGAAAGCGTGGCCGGTCTACATGACAATCGCCAATATCCTTTCCCAGACAAGAAACAGCCCTGCCAAAAGGTCAGTTCTACTTGTAGCATTGCTACCTGTACTGTCAAAGCTCACTGGTCAATCAACCTGCACCAATAAAATCCAACGGCAAATCAATGCTAATTCTCTCCATGCTAGCTTTGAACTTGTCCTCACACCTTTACTCTACTATATTTCCCATAAAGGCATGGTTATGGATTGTGCGAATGGTAAAACACGCTTTTGTTTTTCCATCCTGTCAGCCTGGATTGCCCATCATGCGGATCATAGAACCTTACATGGGATAGGCAGCAGGTCATGCCCAAAGTATGAGGTTCCATGAAACGACCTTGGTGGAAATCCACGGGAGGTATATGAGGTCCACGACTACACCATAAATGAAGAGAAAGCTAGGCAGTATGAGTCGGAAGCGGCCGCTAGCACCAGGAGTAATTTCAGCAGATGGGTGTGAAAATAGGCCAGAATTTATTGACAGGACTGCACCGAGTGAACTTGTGCCATCGACACAAGCCTGACCTGTGGCACAACATTTACCTTGTCTTATTCAAACATATGATGCAATGGAAAGAAGCGTTCCTGAAATAGCATAAACAGCAGCAGGCATTTGACGATGCCAGGAAAGAAATTCCGCCTTATCCATGATTAAGTGTACCAAAAAAGGTCTATCGGCAAGTCACATAATGGTAGGGAAAGAAAATGCAGAACCTTAGCTGGTGTATTTTGGCCATAGTGGTGTCTACATTAAGAAATCTGGACAGTTCTCAGCATAATGATTTTCTGAATGCCTTGAAGTGTGTCAGTGTCCTGCTGTATTTCTCCCTAATATCCCAATATCGTAGCCATATACCAGATACACCTTCCTACCCAGAAAGATATCTGCTGACATTTCACCCAACTCAACACATTTGCCTTGAATTACCTACCATCAAAGCTACCTGTACAGAAGCAAACTGCGAGGATCAGTTACTGGAACTAATGGCCAATGAATATACTCATGAGGTTCACCATACCTCTGGGGCCAAACAGGTTCAGTAAGCGGATCAAGGGGGACTTCATAGGGTTAATCAGCAGGTGGATTTGATTCGGTGGAAAAACAACTTCAACTTCATCAAAATGCACTGTCTTAGTCACTTTTCCTTCCACATACAACGTTTTGGATTCATATAAATATATTCCACCAAGAATAGTGAGCTTGCATATAAAGATCAAATCAAAGAGGGCTACCTCAGATCAAACAAAAATGAAGCTGCCCCTTACATCTTGTCACACTATGGCCGTCAGCATGCCCTAGGAATGAGGCTACAGACATTAGACATTTTTTTGAAGGTGGAAAATGTGGTCGCAATACTTGGCCATTTAAAAAGTCTCCAGACGCTCTGCACTTATTAATACCTGGCTTGGCACAAAAGCCTCCGGAGACCTTTTAAATTGCCAAGTACAGAGCACCAGGAGAGAGACAGCAGGTGCACCACAGAGAAGTCTCCAGGGCCGGATGACCATCCACTGTATTCTGCCCCTACCGAACTGGGGTTACTTCCCGTAAAGCACTTTACGCTCCTTGAATTCTTGTTGCTGACTTTCAGGAAATGGAAGTTTTCCAGATTCACCGAGCCCGCAGCACCAGAACAATGGTCTTCTGTAGCAGTAGTGGCAGATATTATTGGGTAAGGAGCAAGGCGGATGGATCCGACCGTTATGGAGATCTTCGGGCACACGGGGTTACTCAATTCTTACGCCTTTTCAAGATAAGAAACGTCTTCAGCCAGGCCGCTAGTGTCTGGCACCTGGCACTACTTCGCGTACTCGATCCGATCAATTCAGGTAGATTCTATCTCACAAGCGGACATAGATGAGTCGGCCAGTGGCATATTGGTCGAGACATATGAATAGTTGATATATGGACAGTGATTGGGCAGGCGCATGTAGTTCCCACCGGGGAGGGCCAATGGATAGTAACTCACAGGATTCATCTCCAGACATTTGATGAAATATATTCAATTATGCTATACTACTAGATTGTGTATAATATGCACTTGGCCAAGTTAGAGCCAGATGCTTAAGATGGCAAGTGCCACCGTGGTGCCCAGATTCAACTGAGCTGTGAGAGTGGGGTGGATGTGTGAAATCTGTTGTGAATTAGGCTACAGAATTGGGTATAATACACATGTGGCCAAGTTGAAGCCGGAATCTGGAGATGGCAATTCCCATCCAAGTGCCCGGATTCATCTCGGCCACGATTGTGTAGCAGACCACACTTCATAAAATATATAAAATTATATACAGGTTTGTCTAGAAAGCGAGAGAGTGCAAGCTAACGATGGTAGCAGTCTTCGTAGTGGGGCCGACTGTGTGCGGATGAGGGTAGGAGTCCTCCCACGGTGCCGATAAGTGTAGGAGTTCCCCCAGGATGCCGATAAGTGTAGGAGTCCGCCGAGGGTGCCGATAAGTGTAGGAGTTCGCCCAGGGTGCCGATAAGTGTAGGAGTCCGCTCAGGGTGCCTATGAGTGTCGAAGTCCGCCCACGGTGCTGAGGAGTGTAGGAGTCCTCACCGGGTGCCGGCAGGTTGCCAACAAGTGTAAGGGTTCCGGGAACCGCTCCAGCAGGTTGTGGACAAGGTTAAGAGTCTGTGAAGGGTGCCGGAGGGGGCGGACATGAGTCGGTATGCGCGAATGGCACTAGCAGGGTGTGGACAACGGGATGACCCAGTCTCGAGTGCTGGTAGGGGGTTAGGAGCCGAATGGGGCATTCCCAGATGAATCAAGGCCATGGGGCTCCCAGAATCTGGTAGGTATACTTTTAAGACATCTGAGCAAAAAGAGACCAAAGGTACGTGTTCCGACGGAATCAGACAGTGACAAGTGCCCCAGGTGGCGAGAATGGAAACAAGGGTGTTGGGAGGCACCAGGCGCACAAGGTGCAATCCTAGGATACCCAGATGTTCAGGATGTTCTGGAGGCACAGGACACAAAGGCGGATGTTCAGAATACATAGAATGAATGGGACGGATGCAGACCGTCTTGATGTGGGCCCTATGTGTCTAGAGTAAAGGTTTTCTTTGCGCATGAAGATAGTAAGCTTCTGTGAGAAATGGTATCTTACAGCAAGAAGTGGTTCATATGTGGTATGGGAATGTTAGGCACACAAACTCCCCATAAGTATTTCTGGGACAGAGTTATCCTACCTGGGCGGGCACGAACTAGCGCAGTCGGAAAAACACATGAGTTCTTTCAGAAGGTTACATGTTCGACCCACACCCCCGCCGTAGTTATTATTACTACACTATGGATCGCAATCAGTCTCCAGACATTGGCACAAGCAATGCGACCGAGGGGCTTTTACTGATTAGTATAGAGGAAATAATTCTCTATTAACAGCAAGTCAAACGGAGAAGTTTGAACGGTTGGATATGAAGTTATGGCGCTTCAAAGTTAAGCTGACCAACATATGTAGTCTGATATGTAAGACGTAAGTAAGCATATGATTACCCGGCATGAGAAACGTTGATCACAACATGACTGGAAGGAACGACTGGTATGATAGCGAGACAGGTTGCATATACAGACTAAGTTCATATGGCAGTAGAATCGAGAACTAGTAATTGGAGGCAATTACTTGAGCAATGATTAAAGCCGAAGTGGTATGCAAGAATTCAGTCTCAAACGGAGTTCACACATTCACCAAAGCTAGGAGAAGTCGGAAAGGTACTTTACTAGTATGATAGTCTGATGTACCCCAGAAAAGGGTATAAGAGCCCGGCAAGAGCCCGAAGTAGATAGAGGACAACAAGTACAGAGAACAGATCTTATCAATATTATAAGTTTTCAACTTTACTGTTAGCAATACTTCGACTATCTACACCGAAGTAACCTTTATATCTAGCCTACACTATTCGTGTCTGCTTAACGAGTTCTCCGATATAATAATGACTCAGGTCCTAGCTGTCGGAATACCTCACGCCTAAGCTACCACCTAACACGAGAGCTTCCTATTCCCAAGCCCGGCCACTATATTAAGGGAGCAAGTTGGCTATCGGATGAAGGCACTATGCTGGCAATTAGAGAGTATATATCTCTTGCTAGTGAAGGCATATTCCCATCTTGTTTGTCTTAAATAGTATCTTAATATATATCAGTTCTAATATAATTATTAAAAACAGGGATGAATTCTGCAGGGCTTGTCCAAAGGATTACAAATTAGTGGGCAACAACCTACCGGATCGAAATTGATAGCAATCAGTGATTTCTCCTCATGCTTTTAATCGTCGATGTCCATCGAAGGATTAAAAATGCACAATCGAGTAGGTCGGCTAGAGCATGGCTGACAAAGCTTCGCTAGAACAGAAAAGTGGTTTACAAAAGGATATATAAGGCTAGCCATTGTTAGGCACACGGACTACTTGTAAGAATGTAGGAAGGAAAGTTACCCTACTTTGTTACACACGAACTTCGAAGAAACAAGATAAAACTCGCCTCCAGCCCCGGTGCTGGAAAGGTGCCTCATCACTTGGCGGCATGAAGTTGCCTCCCAACAACAAATACTTGTATGAATGGAACAAATGTTGTGAAACTGTAGAGGCCACGGCCGTTCCTTTGACTGGATCCTGTTCGCAGGATATATGCAAGGCGACCATTGGGCACCTTGTGCATGTGGAAGCAGGTGAATCTGTTAGGCGCACGGACTCCCCGTAAGGATTTAGAGGGCAAAGTTACGCTGCCTTGATGCATACCAACTTCGAAGGAAAAAAGATAACACCCCCCTCCAGCCCCGGCGTTGGGACGGCGCGTCATCACTGGCCGCCGGGTAATTGCGTCCCAACACCAAAGACCACTATCAATGGAACACATCTTATAACACCGTATACGTCGCGGCCGTCCGTCCGACCGGATCCTGTTCGCAGGATATGTGATGGGAGACCTCCGGGCACCTTATGCAGGTGGAAGCAGGTGAATCGGACGGCAGCGCATAAGGTTACAGACACTTGAAGACAGGCAGTCAGAAGAGTGGGTCGAAGGTAACGGGACGTTTTGCACGAAAGTTAGTCCAATCGTACCTACAAAGTCGTGTAGAGTATGAAGGCGGTAACTATGCCCAGTAAGTGGATCGGGTGAATCCACAAAGGACAGGTTGGTAAAAGATGGAGTCCGAGGGAAAAAACCTATAGGTACGATCCCGATGACAAGTCGTGTAATGCCGGAAGACCAGAATACAACATGCAGTTGCAGGTTGAATTCTCGACGGAACCAACCAAAGAAGATTGGCCATCTTCTGTCCAGCGAGTTAGACTACCTTCAAAGAGCACGAGGGCAAGATAATTCGTAACCATCGTTGTCAACGGATAAACGGATGAGCTGACACCTGACGTGGTCTCCACACCATCAGGAATAATGGAAGCGCAGACCGATAAGTTGACCAAGGGAGTAGAAGGTGTGGTAGAGAGTTTTCAGGGTCTACGAGTGTTCGCACTCCGGTGATGTTCGCAGAAGTTGCGGGCAAGGTACATAGTTAGTATAGAGTTAGCATGTATACCGCGATTGCTCAGACGCGGAATATAAATATCGAAGCATCTTCGCTGCTATAAGAAACACCAAGCACGGAGACGAGATCTTATCAATATAATAAGTTATCTACACTTTTTATATCGTCACCAATACTTCGACTATCTATACCAAAGTGAATATTATATCTAGCCTACATTACTCGTGTCTTCTTAACGAGTTCTCCGATATAATTACGAACAAGGTCCTAGCTGTCGGAATACCTCACGCCGAAGCTACCACCTAACAGAATCGGACAGAGGCGCATAAGGTTACAGACACTCAAAAACAAGCAGTGAGAGAAGTAGGTTGAAGGTAACAGGACGTTGTTGTTAGACGCACGGACTCCCCGTAAGGACTGCCAGGGCAAAGTTACCCTACCTTGACATGCACAAACTTCGAAGGAAAAAGATAATACGCCCCTCCAGCCCCGGCGTTGGGCAGGTGCGTCATCACTGGCCGCCTGGGTAGTTGCGTCCCCACACCAAAGACCATTATCAATGGAAGACATCTTATAACACCGTATACGTCGCGGCTGTCCGTCCGACCAGATCGTGTTCACGGGATATATGAGGGGAGACCTTCGGGCACCCTTTGCAGGGGGAAGCAGGTGAATCGGACCACGGCGCATAAGGTTACAGATCCTCGAAGACAGACAGTTGGAAGAGTGGGTCGAAGGTAACGGGACGTTTTGCACAAAGGTTAGTCCCCTCCTCCCTACGAAGACATGTAGAGTATGAAGGTGGTGACTATGCCCAGTAAGTGGATCGGGTGTATCCACAAAGGACAGGTTGGTAAAAGATGGAGTCCGAGGGAAAAAACCCATAGGTCCGATCCCGAGGACAAGTCATATAATGCCTGAAGACCAGAATACAACATGCAGTTGCATGTCAAATTCTCGCCGGAACCAACCAAAGAAGATTGGCCATCTTCTATCCAGTCAGTCAGACTACCCTTGGAGAGCACGGGGGCAAGATAATTCTTAACGATTCTTGTCAACGGACAAACAAACGAGCTGACACCTGACGCGGTCTCCACACGGTCAGGAATAACAGAAGCGCAGACCGATAAGTTGGCCATGGGAGCAAAGGGTGTGGTAGAAAGGTTTCAAGCTCTACGGTTGTTCGCACTCGGGTGAAGTTCGCAGAATTGCGGACAAGGTACTTAGTTAGTATAGAGTTAGCATGTATACAGCGATTGCTCAGACGCGGAATATAAATATTGAAGCATCTTCGCTGCAATTAGACAAAAACAAGCACGGAGACGAGATCTTATCAATATAATAAGTTTTTATCTTATTGTTACCAATACTGCGACTATATACCTCGACCTATATTATATCTAGGCTAGATTACTCCCGTCTTATTAGCCTGTTCTCCGATATAAAGTCATTCAGATCCTAGCTCTCGGAATACCTCATGCCGAAGCTACCACCTAATAGTATATTGATACTTCTCATAGTTACCGAGACGAATGTCTGACAGAGATACTTATACTCCCAAATCCAAAATCCTTTTCGAACCAATACCATTGAGGACGACCTCAATATCACAAATCTACTTCCCAACCTTGATAAAAGAACTAGGAACACAGAAACCCTATCACGAAACCTAGGCTTGCTGGACAAACCCAGAAAACATCATGACGACCCAAGACCTAGAAGCCTTATACCAGCTGTGGGAAGGCGATGGTTTCCATTACTATGACCCTGAGGAGGAAATAGGTCAGGTTTGGTACGTCGGATACTATAGCGACGGAAGACGCTCAAGGGCAGAGTTTGAGATACGCAAAGGGTGGCGAGGCAACAAAAGATAAGTTTCCCATAAAGAAGTGGAAGAAATAGCGCGTGACCGCAAGGCGCCTGAAGTCATGGAATGGCAACAGGCCGGATAAGACGAAGGAGAAGAAGGTGGGCACAAATTGTGAAGAACCTGCGCCCCTGGTGTGCAAAGTACCGTCACGCAGCTGGCCCGAACACATTCAGTGGACTCAACACCTCAATCCCCTGTAAACTAGGCTTTCTAGCAAAATATGGGAAACCAAGACGGGAAGACAGGGGCCGAAGGCTTGAACCCACTCACGAATCCCTTATGTCCATCCAAATTCGGAGATTAGACAACGTTTTAGGCCGCTTCGACCGAAAGGTCACCGTAAGTCAAGATTGGCAACATCTTGCATTTGGTTCCCTACCAACGGACATATTGTTAATGGACCAAGAACTGGTAAACGTGAAAATACAGTTGAAATCCGGGGTACAGTTAGTCGGTCGAGAGCTCGCTTGAATAGACGAACAAGTACAACTTTTGGACTTGGAGTGTCAGAAGGTCCAAGAAAGCTTTGCCACCCAAGTGGCGGAACAACTTGGTGAGACGGATGAACGACAAGCCAGATATGAGGTAGGCACATCCCACCTCCATGAAGCAGTGCCAGGAATGGACGAACAGTCCATGCACTGAGACCTGCTCTTAGAACAAGAAATTGTTCAGATAAAAGAGCAACATTAATGGGAACTCGAGAATCATGAGATAAGCATTAATCTTGTAAGGGATGAGCTGCGACGCCAGCAGGACTCTCGAGAAGCACAAGATGGTGAGATCCTAGTGCTTAAGGCTCTGGTCGAGCTGTAGCTGGGGCAGGTGAAAGGAAACGGCAAGGTGTCAGATCCGACACCAGATGCCTCAGGGGCAGGTGGCGGAAAACCACCACCACCACCACCACGAGGAAGGGCAGAATGGGCCACAGGCGGAGGAGGAGGAGATCCCGAGGATGAGGGAGAAGGATCTGGTAGGAGACCAGATGAGAGCAGGAAAGGAAGACCGAACGAGAGACCCGCACCACAGCCACAGGACGAATATGACGCCGAGGACAACGAACAGTTTAACCTGTTCTCTCCAGTCATGGCCAACGCTTTGGGACAACGTACAAGAGTCGCAGCGGAACCCCCTGCCCTTTTCAAAAATGAGAAACACCAAGATATATTCATCTGGTTATTGACATGCACGGATTATTTTGGCAGAAACAGTTGGCAGTGGCAAGACGAGGCACAACGAATCTGTCACGCCATAAGGCGAATCGCAGGGAAAGATGTTGCTCTGTTTGCGTTAACCTACTGGAGGCAAATGACCGGGGAGTTAGGTTTCACCAGACAAGTGGGATACGAGTTCTGGCATGTCTTTGCAGAACAAGCAGTGCGACGATTTGGCCCAACCGACGAGGCTGAAAAATCCATTACCCAAATGGGCTTTGTCAACTATCACAGTAATATTGCTAAATTCTTGGTGGAAATGAAAAAGCTTAATATCTACGCCAGAGTCACCAGGATAGCATGGAGAAAAATGATTGAGGACCAAATCCCTGAAGATGCACTACGACGACTCTCGTTACGAGAGTACACCAACGACTGGGAATGGTTGGAAGCAGTTGGAAAAGTAACCAGAGCAGAAGAAGACTTTCGAGAACGGGAAAGTCTTCGCGGGGACGGTCGCTCCGGCGCGACAAGGGGCGAGCAGAGGAACTTCGAGGATTTGAAGCCGACGGTTCCAGCAAAGCCTGTAAAGAAGCAATACACACCGAAAGAAAAGGCGGACTATCAGAAAAAGAAGGCTGGAGAAAGAAGGGTGAAGAAGGAAGCATCGGTGGCACCCGCAGAGGAGGTTAAACAAACGGTGTGGGCAGAAGCCCACAAGGGCGTCGATCAGAAAATTGTCGATACAACAAAATCTTACAACGAATGCGCGTGGTGTGGAAATGAAAAACCACGCCTGGAAACAGTGTCCAAAGCCTGGGCAAGTATCGGCTGTATATAGAGGACAAGCAAAGGCCCAACGACAGTCCGCATACGCTCCGAAGCGACGCCCCCATGTAGCCCCTGTGGCCGTTGATGGCCAGGGAGAAAACTTGAAGCGAGCGGTGCAAAGGCCCCCAGCTTGGGCTTTTGAGGACAATGAAATTTTGTAAAAACGTCATCCTGGTACCATCAACAACGGTGATTGGGTAGTGAGGTTGCTCCCTCGAATCGAAAGACCTGCGGCGTAGTCAGTGAGGCCATCGCACCGGAAGGCAAAAAGACCAACGGATAGCGGTTGCCATTTTACGTCCAAAAATAGGTAGTTTGTACTCACCACGAGAACCATTAAAACTCATAAGGGAAGAAAGCGGTCTACGAGACTAAAGGGAAAGAGAAGATTACCATTCGACCAAACGGGGCTTAAGTTGCAGGACACACCAAGGAGGATCAAAATCCAGGGCAACCTAACTTTCTATCCAGGTACAACAGCCAGGCAAATAGAAGCCAGGGGCCCCTCGATGCGGGCCAAGGTTCATGCCCGACTTAAGATATCAGAGGGGTTCTTGGGAGGGAGACCAACTCGAAGGCGAAGGTACGGTGGACTCCTTGCAGGTGAAAGGTGGTAGCTTCGGGTTGAGGTATTCCAATAGCTAGGACCTGAATGGATTTTATATCGGAGAACTCGTTAAGAAGACAGGAGTAATGTAGGCTAAATATAATGGTATATTTCAGGATAGATAGTCAAAGTATTGGTAACTATAAAGTAGAAACTTATGATAGTGATCAGATCTATTCTCCGTGCTTGTTGGATCTAATAGCAGCGAAGATACTTCGATATTTATATTCCGCGTCTGAGTAATCGCGGTATACATGCAAACTCTATACTAACTACGTATCTTGCTCACAATTCTGCGAACTTCACCTGAGTGCGAACACTCGTAGACCCTGAAAACTCTCTACCACACCTTTTGCTCGCATGGCTAACTTATCCGTCTACGGTTCTGTTATTCCTGATGGTGTGGAGATCACGTCAGGTGTCAGCTCATCCGTTTATCTGTTCACAATAATCGTGTAACAGGGGCACTCTGTAGGAAGACGGATCCTAAGATTGCAACCGCACCCAAGACTCAAAGTAGAAGTAAGGATCAAAATAAACATAAAGATAATTCAAAGTAGAATCAAGCGGTAAAACTTAATATCGTTAAGCCTGAAACCTTCACTCAATAAGTTCTCTCGAGGATCGTTGGTTATCAGAATATGGTGTCTCTCGCTTTAGTTTAAGTAGAATAATGTAAAGCCAGAGGACACCCGTCAACCATTCTGACCTTTCGCGAGCGCCCTGCTCAGCTCAGGGCTGTCCAACTCACCCGCCTAGAGTGGGCTTATACTCAGAGGCAGTCGGACCCCGCGGATATTAACTATCTCCACAAATAGGAAGTGCTTCCGGTGATGTCTCTCCAACTACATCTGCATGAGCGAAAGCCCTTTCCTATCGGTAGCATATCAGTGGCCGACCGACATGCCCACCGTAGAGATAATATCCATTGGGACTCACTGGCCCAGCGGTGGTTTCGTCTATACAAGCTACGCAGTCCATCGGCAAATCTACTTGGCTATACTAAGCTTTTAAACCGGACTGCAGGCTCCCATGCTAAGAAGTCTCCTGCTGCTTGACTGCATGGGCGCTACCCACAGTCAACCATGCGGGACCCTCTTAAATGATGACAAGACTCACACCTCTAGAGTCCACTAATAACCCATGGTAATGCTACAGTTCACGGGGTAGCCTGGGACTGGCTTTGGGGTGATTGTCCTGGAAGCCTTGCAGCTTCCCCGGACACCCCCAAGCCCTCTACTGTTAACCATACAACTACCCGGAGGTCAAAGTATGCCCGTAGGTGGTTCCCAGATGTTATCCAGATGGCGCCCATGGAGGCGGTCACCCTCACACCCCTTATATATCCTGCGAACAGCTTCTGGTCGGTTGGACGGCCACAACTCATACGGTGTTGTGGGAGCGTTCCTATGGCTCTCACTTTACTAGGAAGCACACAACTACACAGCCGTACAGTGCTGTCGCACCGTACCAACGCTGGGGCCGCAGGGGGGTGTTGGGAATATCCCCTGAAAGTTACAGAAGGTTCGGACCACTCCTGCTCCGTCAGTAGTCCGTCTCGTACCATACGAAGCGGCCCTATGAACATCTAAGAGCCCCACAGTTGTGGGATAACTTCCCCCTAAGTCCGCAGATGACTTTGTCGGTGAAGGTAGGGTAATTGGGGTACCTCAGTAGGGTAACTGGGGTCCCAAGGTAGGGCAATCATGTTTCCAAGGTAGGGTAACTTCACCCTATCATGCCTTTCTTTCCTTCGGGAGTCCGCGCGACCACATATAATGTTGCCCCGGAGACCCGTGCAACGTTTACTATGGGTCCTTTGCTTTATGTGAACATACCCTCCGAAGGTTACCCTGCCTAGTAGGGTAACTTTGGCCTACCTAGGTTACCCTGTCTAACCCTATGTCACCAAGTCACTTTGTAGACACTTGTACCAACTCATGCCTACCAGTAGTATACTAAGTATACTGGCCTATTCTCAATATGGTTACCACTTGGTATACCATACGGGCTTGAGTCTAGTCCACTGTAGCTACCTATCTGGGGGGTCGTTACAAATCGTTACGAATTATCTCACTCTCATGCTCGTCGAGAGTAGTCGGAGTCGCTGGACAGAAGATGGCCATTCATCTTTGGTTAGTTCCGTCGAGAATTGAACATGCCACTGCGTATTGAATTCTGGTCTACCGGCATTACACGACTTGTTCTCAGGATCATACCTATCGGTTTTTTCCCTCAGGCTCCATCTTTTACCAACTTGTCCTCTGTGGATGCAGCGGATCCACTTACTGGGCATAGTTACCTCCTTCATACTCTACACGATGTTGTAGGTACGAGGGGACGAACTTGCTTGCACAACGTCCCATTACCTTTGACCCACTATTCCAACTGTTGGTCTTCAAGTGTCTGTAGCTTTATGCGCCATGGTCCGATTCACCTGCTTCCAGTTGCATAAGGGGCCCAAGGGTCTCCCCTCATATACCCTGCAAACAGGATCCGGTCGGATGGACGGCCGGGACCTATACGGTGTTATAAGGTAAGTTTCACCGATAGTGGTCTTTGGTGTTAGGACCCAACCACCCAGGGGGCCAGTGATGATGTGCCGTCCCAACGCAGGGGCTGCACGGGGTTGTTATCTTTTTCCTTCCAAGTTTGTGTGCTTTAAGGTAGGGTAACATTGCCCTGTAAATGCATACAGGGAGTCTGTGCGCCTAACTGCAGGGGACAGCCGGACATGAGGGATAAGGCGACGATAATGGACAGCGCATCCTAGTCACGAACTCGAGGCCTACTCTAGCGAACCACCACTCCTGTAATATGGGAACTCCTCGGCCGGAGGTTAAGACTGCTAGTAGTGGGCTGCCCGATATTATAAAATGAGACACTTATTGGAAAGGTTTGTCTGAGGAGGCTTTAACAGCCGAAACTGCGCAGGCGCAGTAACAAACCCCCACGCTACATGTAACCGCCGCCATGAAAAGATTGTGTCAAGAGTTGAAGGAAACCGCAAGACCAATTAAAAAACCCAAAAACATTACGCCTGCCCAGAAGGGAAGGCATTTATTGAAATTAAAGCACGAAAACACCTGATAAACGTACTTTTAGATTCCGGTTCAAACCTCTTTCGCATGAACCACGATACCGCACGACAGCTTGAAATCCTTACAAAAGCTAGGGATTCACCGCCAAAAATAAGCACCTTGGAGGGCGAGACCGCGCCTACTTGAGGAACATTTTATACCCACCCCACTCGATTGGAAAGCAGTGCCAACGGTCACCGGAGCATCATATCCTGCGAAATAGCCAACGCAGGAAGATATGATTACATTATACCCTTTGGGTGGTGGCATGAACACGCCTTAAAAAATATTGCTGACCCAAGTAAATGGGTCTTGAAAGCCGCGAAATGCTACGCTCATATAGAAGATGAAGCAGTGGCAGATTTGTTTGAGTGGAATGGAACTGTGGTTTAGGACGAGGAAGCACAGTATGTGGGACCAATAGAACGAGAGGAAGAAGGGAGAGTATAGTGGGAAATGCTGCCAAAGCCATACAGGCAGGAGAAGGAGCTATTTGAACAGAAAAAAGGTAAGATGTTGGCACCGCAAAGAACTTTCGACCCTGCCATCAAGCTTAAAGAAGGGGCCGAACCCCCTTGGGGTTCGATATACTCCATATCGGCACACCAGTTGAATAAGCTGGATAAGTACCTCAAGAAAATGGCTGCAGAAGGAACAATAGCCGACAGCGAATCCCCTTATAGCGCTCCAATGGTTTTCGTTCCAAAACCAGATAGAAGTCTATGGCTATGTGTAGACTATAGAAACCTCAATAAGTTAACAATCCTGAATAAATACCCCCTACCGCTCATCGTTGAACTACGAGATCGCGTTGGAGGCGCAATAGGATTTACGAAGCTTGATCTAAAAGATGGGTACCATCTTATCCGAATGAGGAAAGGCGATAAACATAAGGCGGCTTTTTGTACGAGATACAGACAGTACGAATATAAGGTCATGCCTTTCTCGCTCGTTAACACCCCCGCAACATTTCAGACAATGATGAATAAAATCCTAAGGGAATTCTTGGACCACAGAGTAGTTGTCTACCTAGATGATATCCTGATATACACCGAAAATATGGACAACGATATCAAGTTGATTCAAAAGGTCCTTCACCCACTCGAGCAACATGACTTGGCAGTCTTGTTGAAAAATTCGGTGTTCCATCAGGAAGAAGTCAAATTCTTGGCATGTATTATCAAGAAAGGCGGCTTTACCCTGAGTAATAGGAAAGTGAAAAGGGTTCAAAATTGTGCTCACCCAAGATCGGTTAAAGAAGTCCAAATCTTTATTGGATTGGCAAACTTTTGTCGACCATTCATCAAAGATTTCTCGAAGGTTTGCAAGCCAATAACCGAGATGTTAAGGGGAAACTCAAAGGATTTTCCCAGGGGATGAGAGCAGGAGGAGGCTTTTGAGGAGTTGAAGAAGAGGTTCACACCAGCACCAATTTTATCGCATTTCTACACAGGAAGAAAAACGGTGGTCGAGACTGACGCAAGCCACTTTGGGCTGGGAGGCATATTAGTTCAATACAAAGGAAGACGGCTTCACCCAGTGGCTTTCCATTCCCGCAAACTGAATAGCGCGGAAACAAATTACGAGATACACGACCAGGAATTACTCGCAATCATGGAAGCGTTTAAGGAATGGAAAAGATATCTCTGGGGTTAAGAAGAACCCGTGACAGTATACACCGACCACCAAAACAAACAGTCCCTTTTGACCAACAAAGTCTGGAACCAATGGCAAATTCGATGGGCACAGGAGTTAACATATTACAACTTCAAAATAGTCAAGCGACCGGGAAGCAGGGGCAGGAAACCCGACATATTAAGTAGCCGGCCGGAGTACCGTCCTGAGGAGGGAGCTTGTCACCCTGAACTGTCAATTTTGAAAGCCGAATACTTTCAAATTTCTGTAATTCATCAAAAGCGAAGTGCGGAGACAGCCCTTAACCCAGCAAAGCGCGAACAGACAACCCTCAGGATAATGAAGCTTTCGCACAAAGCTATATTTCCAACAAAAGAATCACGGTTTGCGGCCAGTCATGACATCTATGCCCTGACAGCCAGTCTGGTACCAGCAAAAGGAGAGACGATGGTAGAAACGGGTATTGCGATGGGTTTGCCGGAGGGAACCAATAGAAGGCTAGCCGGAAGAAGTGGTATGGCTAGCCAGATAGGAATAATAGTGGGCGGTGGTGTAATAGATGCGGATTATACTGGAGAAGTCAAGGTGATACTTCGAAATCATGGCGAAGCGGACTGCTTGTTTAAGGCAGGGGATCGGAAAGCTCAACTCATAATAGAGAAACTTGCCAATTGCGACGCAATGGAAGGAGACAACCTGAAGGCAACCGAGCGAGGAAAATTGAGTTTCGGGTCAAGCGATCTAAGCCCTAAGCGATCCGTCACCACTAAAGAACAGAAAGTCAAAATATGTTTGTTTCATGAAGACACAGGCAACAATGAATTCTTTAGTGCCGCTGACATCAGCTATCACCCTCGGTTAATGAAAGAAAGAGATATTTTATCATGCGCTGACGTCAATGCAGCCCTGACGCGAATGATGAACCATCATTTCTAGACAATATTACAGTGGCCGGCAAGGAGGATGAGAGGTGGTAGGACCGAGGCCGTGCACTGGTTAGGATAAGAGAAAGTGGAAAAACAATGTCAGACAAATTGATAGAGAAGAACGGGTTACTATACTACAAGAATCGATTGTACATCCCCGAAGACAAATCCCTTCCGACCGAGATAGCCCAAGGCTGTCACGATACGGTAGTAGCTGGGCAGTTCAGACCGGAAAAGACGATTCAGATCGTAACAAGGGATTTCTACTGGAAAGGACTTGCAGAATGGATCAGAGAATATATGAGATCCTGCGATGAATATCAACACAGTAAATCCCCACGTCATGCTACATATTGATTACTTCAACATTTAGAAGTACTCTAGGCCACCTGGTCCTCCATATCGACGGACTTAACCACGCAGTTACCAGAATCTCACGGTAAGACCTAGATAATAGTGGTCGTAGACCGGTTCACAAAGATGGACCATTTTATCGGCCTCTACGAAAATGCGACCGGACAAGATGTTGCCGACACCTTCCTTCGGGAAGTTTGGAAACTTCATGAATTGCCGACCGAAATTATATCGGACATTGACACGAAGGTTTCCGGCGAGTTCTGGGAATCATTGTGCCAGATGCTAGGAGTTAAACGACGCAGGTCAACATCGTACCACCCTCAGACTGACGGACAAACGGAGAGAACCAACAAAGTGCGGGATGGCGACTTATGAACATTTGTCAACTACGATCAGAACGACTGGTACCAGCTGTTGCCGTTAGCTGAACATGCCTATAATCACTCAGCAACGAACGCACACAAAATGACCCCATTCTTTGCCAACTACGGCTTTCACCCTAAAACGCAGTGGATGAAAGAAAGAGAAGATCATAACCCCGGGGCGACAATGTATGCTCACTGGATGCAGGACATACATCGACAGGCGCAACAAACACTAGAAAATACACGAGAATCGATGAAGAAATATTGTGATGGGAAAGCGACGGAACAACCCAGCATCGAGGTTGGCGACTTGGTAATGTTGAATCCGAAGAACATACGTACCAAACGACCATCCAAGAAGCTGAGTCCAAAACTATATGGCCCGTTAAAAGTCTTAGAGAAGAAAGAAAGTCGGGCATACAAGTTGGAGATATCACCACTGTGGAAAATTCATCCAGTGTTTCATGTTTCCCGGTTAGAACAATATCGAGCCTCGAACTGACCAAATCGCGAACAATCCCCACGAGATCCCGAAGACATTGAGGGAGATCTAGAATGGGAGGTAGAAAGAATCGTTAAAAGCCAGATTATTTATTATACGCCGAAGGTTCGAGGAAGGAATAAGGAGATGAAAGAGCTTCGGTATTTTGTGAAGTGGAAACGCTGCGCAGAGGATGAAAATACTTGGGAGCCACCGGAAGGTATGAAGAACGCGTAGGAAGAGGTGGAAAGGTTTGATAGAGAAAGCCCGCAGATGCCAGGCCCAAGAGAGGTCGAGTAACATAAGAAAGGTCTTCAATTGCTGGAAAAGTAAACGCCGTTGGTTTTTACCCCTACTATGTGGAGCACGCGATGGAAGATAGTTTGTACAATAGACATAGAGTATTCCGGACGAACACTTTGAAGAGGTGAGCTCGTGTTAGGCGGATGGACTCCCCATAAGGACTTACAGCGCAAGCCTAACCCTACCTTGACATGCACAAACTTCCAATGAAAAAGATATCACTCCACTCCAGCCCCGGTGTTGGGACGGCACGTCATTACTGGCCGCCTGGGTAGGTGCGTCCCAACACCAAGGACCATTATCAATGGAACACATTTTATAACACAGTATGCATCGCGGGCGCCTGGCTGACCGGATCCTGTTCGCAGGATATATGAGGGGCGACCTTTGTGCACGCTATGCAAGTCCAGGCAGGTGAATCGGGGGATGGCGCATAAGGTTACAGACACTCGAAGACGGAAGGTTAGAAGAGTGGGTCGAAGGTAACAGGATGTTTTGCACGAAAGGTGGTCCCCACGTACCTACGAAGATATGTAGAGTATGAAGGTGATGATTATGCCCAGTAAGTGGATGGGGTGCATCCACAATGGACAAGTTGGTAAAAGATGGAGTCCGATGGAAAAAACCCATAGGTACGATTCCGAGAACAAGTCAACTAATGCCGGAAGACCAGAATACAATGTGCAGTTGCATGTCATATTCTCAACAGAACCAACAAAAGAAAATTGGCCATCTGCTGTCCAGCGAGTTAGCCTACCCTCGGAGAGCACGGGGGCAAGATAATTCGTAACCATTGTTGTCAACGGATAAACAGACAAGCAGACACCTAATGCAGGCTCCACACCGTAATGTATAACAGAAGGGTAGACCCATAAGTTACCCATGCGTGCAAAAGGTCTGGTAGAAAGTTTTCAGGTTCTAAGTGTGTTCGCACTCGGATGAAGTTCGCAGAATTGCGGACAAGGTACTTAGGTAGTATAGAGTTAGCATGTATACTGCACTTGCTCATACATGGAATATAAATATCGAGGGATCTTCACTTCTATTAAGAACAACCAGCACGGAGAAGAGATCTTATCAATATAATATGTTTTTATCTTATCGTTACAAATACTTCAACTATATACCCGGAAGTAGGTTATATCTGCCCTACCTTACTCGCGGCTTCTTAGGGAGTTCTCCGATATAAAGCGATTCAGGTCCTGGCTGTCCCAATACCTCACGCCGAAGGTACAACCTGACAACAACAATGGTTACAAATTATCTTACCCCAGTGCACTCCGAGGGTAGCCTAACTCGCTGGAGAGCAGATGGCCAATCTTCTTTGGTTGGTTCTGTTCAGAATTTGACATGCAACTGCAGGTTGTATTCTGGTCTTCCGGCATTAGTTGACTTGTCCTCGGAATCGTACCTATGGGTTTTTTCCATCGGACTCCATCTTTTACCAACTTGTCCTTTGTGGATGCACCCGATCCACTTACTAGGCATAGTCACCACCTTCATACTCTACACATCTTCGTAGGTACCTAGGGACTAGCTTTCGTGCAAGACGTCCTGTTACCTTCGACCCACTCTTCCTACTGTGTGTCTTCGAGTGCCTGTAACCTGATGCGCCGTCCCCCGATTCACCTGGCTAGACTTGCATAGCGTGCTCAAAGGTCCCCCCTCATATATCCTGCGAACAGGATCCGGTGGGCGAGGTGGCCGCGACGCATACTGTGTTATAAGATTTGTTCCAGTGATAATGGCCTTTGGTGTTAGGACGCACCTACCCAGACGGCCAGTGATGACGTGACATCCCAACACCGGGGCTGGAGTGGGCTGTTATCTTTTTCCTGCGAAGTTTATGCGTGTCAAGGTAGGGTAACGTTGGCCTGTAAGTCCTTATAGGGAGTCCGTGCGCCTAACACAAGCTCCCCTCTTCAAAGTGTTCGTCCGGAATACTCTATGTCTATTGTACAAACTATCTTCCATCGCGTGCTGCACATAGTAGGGGTAAAAACCAACGGCGTTTACTTTTCCAGCAATGGAAAACCTTTCTTATGTTACTCAACCTCTCTCGGGCCTGGCATCTCCGGGCTTTCTCTATCAAACCTTTCCACCTCTTCCTACTCGTTCTTCATACCTTCCGGTGGCTTCCAAGTATTTTCGTCCTCTGCGCAGCCTTTCCACTTCACACAATACAGAAGCTCTTTCATCTCCTTATTCCTTCCTCAAACCTTCCGCGTATAAGAAATAATCTGGCTTTTAACGATTCTTTCTACCTCCCATTCAGGATCTCCCTCAATGTCTTCGGGATCTCGTGGGGGTTGTTAGCGATTTGGTCAGTTCGAGGCTCAATATCGTTCTAACTTGGAAACATGAAACAGTGGATGAATTTCCACAGTGGCGATATCTCCAACTTGTATGCCCGACTTTCTTTCTTCTCTAAGACTTTTAACGGGCCATATAGTTTTGGACTCAGCTTCTTCGATGGTCGTTTGGTACGTATGTTCTTCGCATTCACCATTCCCAAATCGCCAACCTCGATGCTGGGTTGTTCTGTCGCGTTCCCATCATAATATTTCTTCATCGATTCTCGTGTATTTTCTAGTGTTTGTTGCGCCTGTCGATGTATGTCCTGCATCCAGTGAGCATACATTGCCGCCCCGGGGTTATGATCTTCTCTTTCTTTCATCCACTCCGTTTTTGGGTGAAAGCCGTAGTTGGCAAAGAATGGGGTCATTTTGTGTGCGTTTGTTGCGGAGTTATTATAGGCATGTTCAGCTAACGGCAACAGCTGGTACCAGTCATTCTGATCGTAGTTGACAAATGTTCATAAGTAGCCATCCAGCACTTTGTTGGTTCTCTCCGTTTGTCCTTCGGTCTGAGGGTAGTACGCTGTTGACCTGCGTCCTTTAACTCCTAGCATCTTGCACAATGATTCCCAGAACTCGCCGGAAACCTTCGTGTCCATGTCCGATATAATTTCGGTCAGCAATTCATGAAGTTTCCAAACTTCCCGAAGGAAGGTGTCGGCAACATCTTTTCCGGTCGCATTTTCGTGGAGGCCGATGAAATGGGCCATCTTTGTGAACCAGTCTACGACCACTATTATCTGGGTCTTACCCTCAGATTCTGGTAACTGTGTGATTAAGTCCGTCGATATGGAGGACCAGGCGGCATAGGGTACTTCTAAACGTTGAAGTAATCCATACGTAGCATGCCGCGGGGATTTACTCTGTTGACATTCGTCGCAGGATCTCACATAGTCTCTGATCCATTCTGCGAGTCCTTTCCTATAGAAATCCCTTGTTACTATCTCAATCGTCTTTTCCTGTCCGAAGTGCCCCGCTACTACCGTGTCGTGACAGCCTTGTGCTATCTCAGTCTGAAGGGATTCGTCTTCGGGGATGTACAATCGATTCTTGTAGTATAGTAACCCGTTCTTCTCTATCCATTCATCTGACATCTTTTTTCCACTTTCTCATATCCTAACCAGTTCACGGCCTCAGTCCTGCCACCTCTCATCCTCCTTGCCAGCCACTCTAATCTTGTCTAGAAATGAATGGTTCATCGTTCGCGTCAGGGCTGCATTGACGTCAGCGCTTGATAACATTTCTCTTTCTTTCATTAACCGAGGGTGATAGCCGATGTCTGCTGCGCTAAAGAATTCATTGTTGCCTGTGTCTTCATGAAGGAAACCTATTTTGACTTTCTGTTCTTCAGTGGTGACGGATCGCTTAGGGCTTAGATCGTTTGACCCAAAACTCAATTTTCCTCGCTCGGTTGTCTCCAGCTTGTCTACTTCCATTGCTTCGTCATCGGCCTTTTTCTCTATTATGAGTTGAGCTATCCGATCCCCTCCCTTAAACAAGCTGTCTGCTTCGCCCTGATTTCGAAGTATGACCTTGACTTCTCCAGTATAATCCGCATCTATTACACCACCGCCCACTATTATTCCCATCTTGCTAGCCATACCACTTCTTCTGGCTAGCCTTCTATAGGTTCCGTTCGGCAAACCTATCGCAATACCCGTTTCTACCATCGTCTGTCCTTTTGCAGATACCACGCCGTCTGTCAGGGCATAGATCTCATGACTTGCCGCAAACCGTGATCCTTTTGTTGGAACTATAGCTTTGTGAGAAAGCTTCATTATCCTGACGCTTGTCCTTTCGCGCTTTTCTGGGTTAAGGGCTGTCTCCGCACTTCGTTTTTGATGAATTACAGAAATTTGAATGTGTTCTGTTTTCAAAATTGACGGTTCAGTGTGACAAGCTCCCTCCTCAGGACAGTACTCCGGCCGTCTACTTAACGTCTCGGGTTTCCCACCCCTGCTTCCCAGTCGATAGACTATTTTGAAGTTGTAGTTTGTTAACTCCTGTGCGTATCGCATTTGCCGTTGGTTCCAGACTTCTTTGGTCAAAAAGCACTGTAGGTTTTGGTGGTCGGTGTATACTGTCACGGGTGCTTCTTCACCCCAGAGATATCTTTTCCATTCCTTAAACGCTTCCCTTATTACGAATAATTCCTCGTTGTGTATCTCATAATTTATTCCCGCGCTATTCAGTTTGTGAGAATGGAAAGCCACCGGGTGAAGCTGTCTTTCTTTGTATTTAGATAATATGCCTCCCAGCCCAAAGTGGCTTGCATCTGTCTTGCCCACTGTTTTTCTTCCTGGGTAGAAATGCGATAAAATTGGTGCCGTTGTGAACCTCTTCTTCAACTTCCCAAAAGCCACCTCCTGCTCTCTTCCCCAGTGAACATCCTTTGGATTTCCCCTTTACATCTCAGTTATTGGCTTGCAAACTTTCGAGAAATCTTTGATGAATTGTCGATAAAAGTTTGCCAATCCATTAAAGATTTGGACTTCTTTAACCGATCTTGAGTGAGCACAATTTTGAACCCTTTTCACTTTCCTATTACACATGGTAACGCCCCTTGTCTTGATAATGTATCCCAAGAATTTGACTTCTTCCTGATGGAACACCGACTTTTTCAACAAGACAGCCAAGTCATGTTGCTCGAGTAGGTGAAGGACCTTTTGAATCAACTTGATATGGTCGTCCATATTTGCGGAGTCCATCTGGATATCACCTAGGTAAACAACTACTCTGTGGTCCAAGAATTCCCTTAGGATTTTATTCATCATTGTCTGAAATGTTACGAGAGCGTTAACGAGCCTGAAAGGCATGACCTTATATTCGTACTGTCTGGATCTCGTCCAAAAAGCCGTCTTATGTTTATCCCCTTTCCTCATTCGAATAAGAGGGTACCCATCTTTTAGATTGAGCTTCGTAAATCCTATTGCACCTGCAACGTGATCTCGTAGTTCATCCATCAGCGGTAGGGGGTATTTATTCAGGATTGTTAACTTATTGAGGTTTCTATAGTCTACGCATAGCTGTAGACGTCTATCTGGTTTCGGAACGAAAACCATTGGAGCACCGTAAAGGGATTCGCTGTCCGCTATTTTTCCTTCTGCAGCCATTTTCTTGAGGTACTTATTCAGCTCATTCAACTGGTGTGCCGATATCGGGTATATTGGACCCCAAGGGGGTTCGGCCCCTTCTTTATGCTTGATGGCAGTGTTGAAAGTTCTTCGAGGTGCCAACATCTTACCTTTTTTCTCTTCAAAAAGCTCCTTATCCCGCCAGTATCGCTTTGGCAGCATTTCCTACTGTACTCCCCTTTCTTCCTCCCGTTCTATTCGTCCCACATACTCTGCTTCCTCCTCGTAAGCCACAGTTTCATTCCACTCAAACAAATCCGCCACTGCTTCATCTTCTATATGAGCGTGGCATTTCACGTCTTCAAAGACCCATTTACTTGGGTCTGCGATATTTTTTAGCGGGTGTTCATGCCACCACCCAAAGGGTATAATTTAATCAAATCTTCCTGCGTTTGCTATTGCCCAGGATATGATGCTCCGGTGACCGTTGGCACCAATTGCCAATAGAGTTGGGTGGGTATAAAATGTTCCTCCGGTGGGCGCGGTCTCGCCCTCAAAGCTCGTGATTTTTAGCGATGAATCCCTAGCTTTGGTCGGCATTTCAAGCCCTCGTGCGGTATCCTGGTTCATGAGAAAGAGGTTTGAACCAGAATCTAAAAGTACGTTTATCAGGTGTTTTCGTGCTTTCATTTCAATAAACGCCTTCCCTTCTGGGCAGGTGCAATGTTTCAGTTTTTTAATGGGTTTTGAGGTTTTGCTCAACTCTTGACAAAATCGGTTCATGGTGGCGGTTACACGTAGCGTGGGGGTTTGTTACCGTGCATGCGCAGTTTTGGCTCTTAAAGCCTCCTCAGACAAACCTTTCCCATAAGTGTCTAATTTTATAATATTGGGCAGCCCACTACTAGCGGTCTTAACCTCCAGCCGAGGAGTTCCTATATTACCGGAGTGGTGGTTCTCGAGAATACGCCTCGAGTTCGCGACTAGAATGCGCGGTCCTTTATTGTCGACTTATCCCTCATGTGACGCTGTCCCCTGCGACAAGGCCACCTTACCTTCACCTTCAGGTTGGTCTCACTCCCGAGACCCCCTCCGACACCATACATCACGCATGAACCTCGTGCAGCATAGAGGCGCCCCTGGCTTGTATTTGCCAGGCTGTTGTACCTGGAGCAAAAGTCATGTGGCCCTGGATTTCGATCCTCCTTTGCGTGTCCTGCAACTCAAGCCTCGTTCCGTCAAATGGTAATCTTCTGCTTCCCTTTAGTCTTGTCGACCGCTTTCTTCCCTTGTGACTTTTTATGGTTCCCGTGGTGAGCACGAACTACCCCTTTTTGGACGTATAATAGCAACCGCGATCCTTTGGTCTTTTAGCCTTCCGGTGGGATGGCATCACCGACTACGCCGCAGGTCTTTCGATTCGAGGTAGCAACCTCACTACCCGATCACCGTTGTTGTCGGTACCAGGTTGACGTTTTTACAAAATTTCGTTGTCCTCAAAAGCCCAAGCTGGGGGCCTTTGCACTGCTCGCTTCAAGCTTTCTCCCTGGCCCTCAACTGCCACAGGGGCTACCTGGGGGCATCGCTTGGGGCGAATGCTGACTGTTGTTTGGCCTTTGCTGGTCCTCGATAAACAGCCGATACTTGTACTGGACCTGGACAGTGTTTCGAGGCATGGTTTTTCATTCCACATCACGTGCATTTTTTGTCTGATTTCGTTTTATCGACAATTTTCTAATCGACGCCCGTGTGGGCTTCTGCCCACACCGTTTGTTTAACCTCCTCTGCTGGTGCCACCGACCCTTCCTTCTTCACCCTTCGCTCTCCAGCCTTCTTTTTCTGGCAGTGCGCCTTTTCTTTCCCTCTGTATTCCTTCTTTACAGGCTTTGCGGCAACCGTCGGCTTCACATCCACCAAGTTCCTCTTCTCGCCCCTTGTCGCCCCGGAGCGACCGCCCCCGCGAAGACTTTTCTGTTCTCGAAAGTCTTCTTCTGCTCTGGTTACAGTCCCAACTGCTTCCAACCATTCCCAGTTGGTGGCGTACTCTCGTAATGAGAGTTGTCGTAGTGCATCTTCGGGGATTTGGTCCTCTATCATTTTTCTCCATGATATCCCAGTGACTCTTGCATGGATATTAAGCTTTTCAATTCCAGCTAGAATCTAGCAATATTACTGTGATATTTCACAAAGCCCATTTGGGTAAGGGATTTTTTGGCCTCGTCGGTTAGGCCAAATCGTCGCACTGCTTGTTCTGCAAAGACATGTCAGAACTCGTATCCGGCTTATCTGGTGAAACCTCACTCTCCGGTCCTTTGCCTCCAGTAGGTTAACGCAAACGGAGCAACTTCTTTCCCAGCGATTCACCTCGTGGCGTAACAGAATCGTTGTGCCTCGTCTTACCCCTGTCCACTGTTTCGGCCAAAATAATCCGCCCATGTCAATAACCACATGCGTATATCTTGGTGTTTCTCATTTTTGAACAGGGCAGGGGGCTCCGCTGCGACTCTGATACGTTGTCCCAAAGCATTGACCATGACTCGTGAAAACAGGTTAAACTGTTCGTTGTCCTCGGCCTCATTTTCGTCCTCTGGCTGGGGTGCCGGTCTCTCGTCCCGTCTTCCTTTCCTGCTCTCATCTGGTCTCCTCCCAGATCCTGCTCCCTCATCTTCGGGATCTCCTCCTCCTCCGCCTGTGGCCCCTGCTGCCCTTCCTCATCGTGATGGTGGTGCTGGGTTTCCGCCACCTGCCCCGGAGGCTTCTGGTGTCAGATCTGACACCTTGCATTTTCCTTTCTCCTGCCCCAGCTACTGCTCTACCAGAGCCTTAAGCACTGCGATCTCACCATCTTGTGCTTCTCGAGACTCCGGGTGGCGTCGCAACTCATCCCTCACAACATTAATGCTTATCTAATGATTCGCCAGTTCCCGTTTATATTGCTCGTTTATCCTAACAATTTGTTAGTCTAAGAGTAGGTCTCGGTGTATGGACTGTTCCTCCATTCCTTGCACTGCTTCGTGGAGCTGGGATGTGACTACCTCATAGCTGGCTTGTTGTTCCTCGGTCTTACCAAGTCGTTCCGCCAGTTGGGTGCCGAAGCTTTCTTGGACCTTCTATTACTCCAAGTCCACAAGTTGTACTTGTTCGTCTATTCTGGCGAGCTCTCGCATGACTAACTGGACCCCGGATTTCAACTGTATTTTGACGTTTACCAGTTCTTGCACCATTAACAATATGTCCATTGGTAGGGAACGGAATGCAAGATGTTGCCTATCTTGACTTACGCTGCGCTTTGGGTCGAATCAGCCTAAGATTTGGTCTAATCGCCGAATTCGGATGGCCATAAGGGATTCGTTGGTGGGTTCCGGCCTTCGGCGGCCGTCTCCCCATCTTGGCTTCAGATATTTGGCTAGAAAGCCTACTCCGACCCGGGATCGTTGTGTTCAGTCCGCTGAATGTGTGCGGGCCCGCTGCCTGAAAGTAGTTTCCACACTGACGGCCGAGGTTCTAGACTATTCGTCCCCAGCTTCTTCTCCTTCGTCCTGTCCTGCTTGTTGCCATTCCATGACCTCAGGCACCTTGGGATCCGAACCCATTTCATCGCCTTCTTTATGGAAAACCTGTCTTTTGTTTCCTCGCCACACTTTGGGTATCTCAAACTCTGGGCTTGGGCCTCTCCCGTCGCTATAGTACCCGACGTACCTAACCTGACCTATTTCCTCCTTGGGTTTGTAATAACAGAAATCTTCACCTTCCCACTGCTGGTATAAGGCTTCTCGGTCTTTGCTCGTAATGATGTTTTCTGGGTTGGTCCAGACAGCGTAGGTTTCGTGATAGGGTTTCTGTGTTTCTAGTTCTTTTATCAAGGTTGGGAAGTAGATTTGTGATATTGCGGTCATCCTCAATGCTCTTGGTTCGAAAAGGATTTCGGATTTGGGAGTATAATTATCTCTGCCAGACATTCGTCTCGCTAACGATGACAAGTATCAATATACTGTTAGGTGGTAGCTTCGGTGTGAGATATTCCGCCACCTAGGACCTAAATCACTTTATATCAGAGAACTCGCTAAGCAGAGGCGCCTAATGTAGGCTAGATATAATATACTTCGGGGTAAATAGTCGAAGTATTGGTAACGATGAGATAAAAACTTATTATATTGATAAGATCTCTTCTCCGTGCTTGTTGTTCTTAATAGCAGCGAAGATGCTTAGATATTTATATTCCGTGTCTGTATAATCGCGGTATACATGCTAACTCTATACTAACTAAGTACCTTGTCTGCAATTCGGCGAACCTCATCCACGTGCGAACACACGTAGACCCTGAAAACTTTCTACCACACCTTTTGCTCCCATGGCCAACTTACCGGTCTGCGCTTCTGTTATTCCTGACTGCGTGGTGACCGCGTAAGGTGTCAGCTTGTCTGTTTATCCGTTGACAACAATGGTTACAAATTATCTTGCCCCCATACTCACCGTGGGTAGCCTATCTCGCCGGACAGAAGATGGCCAATCTTCTTTGGTTGGTTCTGTTGAGAATTCCACATGCAACTGCATGTTGTATTCTGGTCTTCCGGCATTATATTACTTGTCGTCGCGATCGTACCTATGGGTTTTTTCCCTCGGACTCCATCTTTTACCAACCTGTCCTTTGTGGATACACCCGATCCACTTACTGGGCATTGTCACCACCTTCATACTCTACATGTCTTCGTAGGTACGAGTGGACTAACTTTCGTGCAAATTATCCCATTACCTTCGACTCACTCTTCCGACTGTCTGTCTTCGAGTGTCTGTAACCTTATCCGCTGTCGTCCGATTCACCTGCTTCCACCTGCATAGGGTGCTCGAAGGTCACCCCTCATATAACCTGCGAACGGGATCCGGTCGGACCTACGGCCACAACGTATACGGTGTTATAAGATTGGCTCCATTCATCATGGGATTTGATGTTGGGACGCAACTACCCAGGCGGTCATTGATGACGCGCCGTCCCAACGCCGTGGCTGGAGGGGGGTGTTATCTTTTTCCTTCGAAGTTCGTGCATGTCAAGGTAGGGTAACCTTGCCCTGTAAGTCCTTATGGGGAGTCCGTGTGCCTAACAGTTGTCAACAGATAACCGGACGAGCTGACACCTGACCCCGTCTCCACCCTATCAGGAATAACAGAACCGCAGACCGATAGGTTGGCCATGGGAGCAAAAGGTGTGGTAGAAAGTTTTCAGTGTCTACAGGTGTTCGCACTCGGCTGAAGTTCGCACAATTGTAGATAAGGTACTTAGTTAGTATAAAGTTAGCATGTATACCACGATTGCTCAGACGCGGAATATCAATATCCAAGCATCCTCGCTGCTATTAAGAACAACAAGCACTGAGAACAGATCTTATCAATATACTAAGTTTTTCCCTTATCGTTATCAATACCTTGACTATATACCCCGAAGTATATTATATCTAGCGTACATTAGTCACAGCTTCTTAGCGAGTTTTCCCATATAAAGCAATTCAGGTCCTAGCTGTCAGAATACCTCACGCCAAAGCTACCACCCAACAGTTTTCACACAAGTTAGACCCCTCTTACCTACAAAGCCGCGTACAGTATGAAGGAGGTAACTATGCCCTGTAAGTGGATCGGCAAATCCACAAAAGACATGTTGGTACAGGCTGGAGTCCGAGGGAGACACTCTATTGACATGATCCCGAGGACAAGTCATATAATCCCCGTGAACGAGAATACAGCATCTTGTCGCATGCAAAATTCTCTATGGAATCAACGAAAGAAGACCAGCGATCTTCTGTCTAGCAAGTTTTACTACCCCTGAGAAGCACGCGAGTAAGATAATTCGCAAACACTACAGTCAACAGATAAACAGATGAGCTGACACCTGACCTGGTCTCCACCCCCTCAGGATGCAAAGAAGAGCAAACCGATAAATTGACAATATGAGTAAAAAAGTGTTGTAGAGAGTCCCCAGAGTTTACAGGTGTTTGCACCCAGATGAAGTTCGCAGAATTATTAGCCTGGTCCTTAGGTAGTATAGAGTTAGCATGTATATCACGATTACTCAAACATAGAAGATAAATATCGAAGCATCTTCACTGCTGTTAGACCTAACAAGCACGGAGAAGAGCTCTTATCAATATATTAAGTCTTCTACCACATTATCACCAATACTTTAATGATCTACAAAGAGGTATTCCATTATATCTAGCCTACATTACTCCTATCTTTTTAACGAGTTCTCCAATATAAGACCATTCAGGTTCTAGCTGTCAGAATTCCTCATGCTAAACCTACCACCTAACAGCGATGAGAGGGATGATGTTAATGAATATCGGAATACCGTCTTTCTCCCACAGAGGGCTGACTGGATTTCTGGAATGACGGAGTGGCATGAGAATCTGAATCTTATTCTCAGGAACTGCAAAGATAGAGTAAAACAAGTGGTGTTTGTTACACATGATGAGTCAACTTTCAACTCAAACTATGGACAAAGGAAAATTTGAATACAGGAAGATCAGACTCCAATCCAAAGGAAGGGAGGTGGACAGGCGCTACATGTCCCCGACTATCTGAGGTTAATCAGTCAACTTGGTGGTGTTTAAGCCACCAAAATACTGAAATATACTGGGGATATCTGGTGAATGGGTGAGCTTATATTAAACAGCTTACAGACAAGGTCCTGCAACTATTTGAAAAATCATTCCATGGATGTCATGGGTTCTTTGCCTTTCACTATGCCAAAAACAGCCAAAAATAAGCCTCAGATGCTCTTCCATCTGGAAATATGAATCTTATACCTCAGGGCAAAAACACCTGTACTATGCGCAATGGATAGTCTATGGAACCCAATAATACTACAATCATTCAACCTCAAAAGATAACACTACCACACAGTCTATTAATAGGCCTCAAACTGGTTCTGGAAGAATATGGTCTTTGGTCTACAAATAGGAAACCTCTGACACAATGTACAATTCCAGGAAATAAGCCTGGACAATGGAAGCCAAAGTCATCATGCAGGTATGCAAGCAATTCTGATTGCTGTACTCCACCTCTACTTTTATTACAACCTGACTTCAAGACTCAAAAAGGAGAATTGCAGGAAACTTTAAAGGCAGCTGCCCATTTAGTAATTTTCTACCCATCGTTTCATTGCGAGTTAAATTTTATAGAATATTTCTGGAGGCGTGCAACGGTGTATCTATTAGCAAATTGTGTATACAACTATGCAGTACTGGTACGAACTGTCCCTGAAGCTTTTGTACAGATTCCAAACAAAGTGATTTGTAACTACTACCAACGTGTTTTTAGAATAATCTAAGCTTACCGGAATAATCTAGTTTATGGATCTGATGATTTTAAAAAGCCTGTATTTACTAGATACTCTTCTCATCGGCATATATCTGAATCTGCATTACATATATAATATTAACTCTTTACTTTCTGAATAACATATGCAATTAATATCTGTCTATGACACTTTCAGCTTATATAATACTTGCTTATATAATTTGAATTTGAGTGGTAGGCTTCAAACCCTACCAATTTCAGAACTATGATAGTTAATAGCGTTACACTTGACATTAAAGGCAAAATTGTCACATTTTTTGTTACAAGGTTAGTACAGAGTATAGTCTTCCGGAACCATACTTGTTAATCTTTATCGCTACCTTCATCTACTAATATATTGCACCTCTCTAAAGAAATCTACATCCATGATTAAGCCCCCCGGCCCTACCCATCCCACTTGTTCTTCCAAATTTAGTACCACATTTTCTTCTATAATCAAAACCTACAACTCTAGCCATCGCCCTTCTTAGAGATTTGCTATTTTCTAACTATTTTTCCTGTTGCTTTACTTTTATCCTATTCCTACTTGACAATCAAAAAAAGGTTAACCCTAGCTTCTTATAAAACCTTGCCCTTTTTTTCATTTTTAACTTTCACAACTTTTTAATTCTTTAACCTATTTAATTCCTTAATATGTTCAATTCCAATTTCCTCATTTCAATCTTGTTCCTCTTTTTTTTCTTCCTTTTTTTTTTTTATTCCCTTTTCCTTTTCTCTTTTTATTTCCAACTCTATTTTCATTTTTATTTTCACTTTTACTTTTATCACAATTATTATGAAAACATATTCTCCTTTTATTTTAACGTTACCCGGCTTTAGCACTCCAGTTTATGTACCATATGATCCCTGTTGCAACTTGCACAGGTTCTTCTCCCTCTGTCTTTCACCTCACCAGCCGTGCTCGGTTCCACTCCGCCGCAATGGTAATGTGGCTGAAGGCCTACCCTTTTACCCGCTCCCTAACGGTAAATTTGAACCGCGTCACGTCTCCTCGCGTTGTTTCCCTACCCTCCTCCAACCACCACCACCACCACCGTCTGACTCTCGTCACGTCCACGCCCACACTCCCTCCCACCACACATTTTCTTTTCTCCTACTACCAAACTATTTCTTCCTCCGGTTTCTCCTCCTTCACCTCTCGCGACAAACACCAAGACCTCGCAACAACAACCACACAACCGCAACCATTTTGCGATTGATTGTTGACCGATTTCTTTCTTTACCTATCATGCCTCCCCAAATTGTTACCTCTGATTCAGACAGCGATGGTGATATCATCGCTGCCAAAGCTACTACCAATGACGTTGATGTCGCTAGTGTCGCAAGTGATGATGCAGAGGTTGCTGCTGAAGCTGCTGAAGCTGCCGAAGACGAAGAGGAATACATTGTCGAGGGGATCAAGAGTCACCGCTATGAGGGCCAAGTATTTTCTTTGTTAGCAAATTCATGGTATGATATTTTTCTAACTCAAATGCAGCAATTGTTCCTACTTGTCAAGTGGAAGGGCTACGAGCGCAAGTCTGATATGACTTGGGAGCCCGAAGAAAACTGCGAGTATGCTTATCCTCTGTCGCTTTTCCTTTCTCTTCGTTCTTCTCTCCTCTAATATTTCCTGCCCCCGAGTAGAGGCGCGAAAGAGATTCTGCAACAGTATTACACATCCATCGGTGGACGCCCAACTTTCGAATCTTCCCCTGCTCTTAAAGGTAAGAGAAGCAGAACTTCGCTCGGTTCGACCCCCGCAGCCTCCAAATCCGTAAAGAGAGCCAAAACCTCCACTCCCGCCGCTACCAACAAAAATGGCAACGATTCCTCCCCCGTCGATGGCGATGCTTGGAACCCTCCAAAGGGAAGCTGGGAGCTGGAGATTACTTGCATTGACACAATTGAAAAGACTGAAAAGGGTCTTGTGTGCTATGTGCAATGGTAATTTTCTCTGTAGGAACCATAACTCAAAGCTTGCCCTAATCAATCCCGCAGGAAGAACGGCAGGAAGTCCCAACACGAGATCGGAACAGTTTATAGAAAATGCCCGCAGATTGTAAGTTCCCAATCCCTACAAACAGCTCCATGGGACCTCCTACTTATACTCTTTCCCAGATGCTCCAATTTTACGAACAGCATCTCGTGTTCAAGGAGAGTGGATCCCTCTAAACCTAACCCATACCTTGCTGGAAACGAAAAAAGCGAAAATCGCCACAAAGAAAGCTTGAAACCCATCGGGAGAAATTACATTACAGCAAGCTTTTTGACATGACCCTAGCCCGCTACTTATTCTAAATCGGCCTCGCTAGAGTTGTTAATACTTCCCATACTCTGGGAAACCATTGCTTGCTCCACTGCATTGTTCTTTTTCTTTGATCCTATGCTTTCTTTGTTACTTTCTAGCTTCCCTTTGTCTCCCATGTTGTTCATCCGCTTCTGATATCATAACTTTCTTGCCTATTTTTTTCTCTCCTTGTCCCCACTGGATCTTTCCGTTTCCATCATTCTACTTCTATACCTATCTTTAGTAGCAGGCTCGGAGGGGGGGGGGGAACAATGGCAACCCATCTCTACTTTCCATTCTTGCTTTCTGTTCACATTTCTCCCTTCCTTCGGTTTCAGTTTTAGCCTCTATCTCTTTCCCCTGCCCCTCAAGTTCATCCTTGCCCTAGGCACGTTGGAAACAAGGGAGGAAGAGAAAAGCAAAAAAAGCAAGACCAAAAGCCCTCCACCCTCTGGCAGGCAATAATCAAGAAATATCAAAGTGCTCATGGTTCGCAATCGGATTGAATGAAAGGACGGCGTTTTTGATTTTTTTCCCTCTCTTTCTCTTTAACATCCTCTCTGCCCTCCTGTCCTCTTGTCTTTGGGTGTTTTAGCCTTTTTGTCTTGGTTTCGCTCTATCTCTCCATTATAACCATAGTCTTAAACGTCCTTTACCAAATTAGCTCCTTGCTAGCTTACCTCCTACTTTTCTCCCTCCTTCCAATTCCCCGGTTCTAGCCACTTGTGTGGACTTCGTCCTACTTCACCTTTACTCGAGTACCCAGCCACCTGCCACTAGCTCACCATCTGTCAGTCTGCTCACCCGTCCGTCCCTCTGAATGTCACTCCGTCTATTCATTATAGCTAGCTAGCCAACTAACTTCCTGCACTGCCCTCTATCTTCAATCATGTATGTATTATTATTATTTACAACTTTTTTCTCACTCTAGTCACTTTCACCACCCGATGGCTGCTAGGGTAGTATATGGCCGGCTCTGCCCCCCCACCTCCCCCAAAGTCCTAAGTCTATCGTCCCATCGTTCCCGGTTCGCCTCTTGCGCGACCAGATAGGATGGCGACAGCGACTTATGACACCAATCCCGACGCCGTACCCTTCCCCCGCGACAGTAATAAACTCCCTCGACTCCCTCTCCCATAGTAGGGACTTTGCAATTTTGCACCCAGAGTCAAATCCCAGTAATCCGGTTTGCTCAGAACCGCATCTACCTCCAATAGAGATATCTTCACCTCGACCTTGCTGGACTACAAGTACCCCCTCCCCCCCTTCCCCTTGTCTACCGCTCCTTCCAATCCCTTCCCAGACACCTTTCAATTCTCCCTCCCTTCGACGCCCCTGCTTCTAGTTTGTGCCACGACGTTGTGCTAGAGGCTAGTAACACCTACCTACATTTTCGCAATTCAGGATTCTAGATGGACGGGCGGATGGACTATAGCCGCAATCACCCGACCAATGCCCAATATTCACCCGACGAGAATCATCCTACCAAACCTCATTCTACCCACACTACGGATTCCAGCATGTCCTCTTCGTTCGTTCCTGTATCACCAACTTTCGTAGTTTTCAATCCCGCCGTATGCCAGCCTCTGCGCTCCTACAGTCATCTAGTCCCCGCCTTTAGTTTTACATTATCATGAACAGCGACCGCCAGCCAGTCATCCCGTACCGGGCTTTTTGCTTGCTAAGTTCTGTGATGAGCTTGCCACTTATTATAACATGGATCTCATCGAACCACCAAAGCCAACTTACCATAGCATCCAACCTACCTGCCCCGTACTTGTCTCGAAGGCAATATTCCCTCTTGACGAGTAGATACTGGACGAGCATCAAAATTGCACTTCACCCATCAATAAGACTAACGGCACTCCAAATGGGAACACAGCGTGGACCCCATCGTGTGAAAAAATTTATATCTATTGCCACGATTGCTTCCGAAGCTTTAGGCACATCTCCCCCACCCCCCACTATCATTGACCCAGAGAACACCATTCACAAATCAAAAGAAAAAGAGACCATATTATAACCCCCAAATTTTGTTTACCGTTCCCGTACCATTCTAGCTACGATAGACTACTTAAGCGTACATCTTATATGCCCCAAACGCAACAAGAGCAGCTACAAAGAAGAAAGCATAGAGCGTACTATCCACGACTTCTGTTAGCAAACACTCGAGAAGACATATTTATAGAATACTCTTATAATGGAAACTCCAGGTATTTCAAAAAAAAAAGAAAGAAAGAAAGAAAAAGGAAAAAAACAGTCTGGAATAACTCACGTTCCGGCATCGTTGCCCTGGGTCTGAGAGGTGGGACCTGGAGAGGCAACAGGAGGCTTCGGGTCGGATGCCTATAAGGGGTTAAAGTCAGCTAAAAACCAAGGACTCTCGCAATTACCGGCGCATAACAAAAGGCTTGGTAAGCATACGGTTCTCTTGAGTGTGCCAACCAACAATCCATTGAGAATTTCGCGAGCCTCGTCCGAATGTCCGACATCCTACATTCACAAGCCTCGGGTAACTATGCTGTAGACATATGAAGGATAATCAAAGGGAGGTACCTCGAAGGCTAGGGTAGCATCCTGTCCGGCCACATCCATCAGGACTTCTTCCCCACCCCTGCGTTGGTAGATTAGTGGTGAGCCAGAATGTCAGGGGAGGCGGATAGCTAAGGCACATACGGGTGCTCGTCAATAAACTCCCCACAAGAGTAGACTTTATCATGGACAACGAGCCAGAGATCCTGTTGAAGAAAGGAGTCAGTAAGGCCATGCGAGCTACGTTCAATTGAGGGTCCTCCGGGGGGACAGGAGCAGGCAGATGACAAGGCAAGAAAATCAAGGAACCTTCTTCGATTGATGTTCCTTAACATCGGCAAAGGTGTATTCGTGTTCAGCAGACATCGTGGAGGATTTGAAGAGAATCTATCGAGAATAATTATGCAAGGTTAGATGCTATCCCCAAAGCAACAGAGATGTTGAAAGTATAAAAAGGAAAGCAATTCAACAATTCCCCCTTTGAGTCCTCTAGATGATGGGAGGGCAAGGGCACTTAAAAAAGCATACCTTAGGGCGAGAAGATGTTAGAAGGAGTAGCGAAGAGAGAAGTGCTGGGTTAACGGTCGATGGAGGGTGAGAGGAGAGGAAGGAGTGGGCCTAGTGACAAGAGAGACCCTACGGGTATATAGGAGAAAACGCGAATAAAATAAAATAAAGGACCTTAAGGCATACCGGTAGCTGACTGCGGTAGTGTGGTCACATACTATCTCAAAGTGGTTTAGGGCGTTCCAGGTAACCAATCAAATTCCATTGATAAACAACCTTCTCGAATTCCAGAGCGCCGAACCCCGGATAATCATTCTGGATGGTACCGGTATGGCCTGCTGAAATCAGATCTGGCTCGTTTTGATCCTTTCGGCCTTTTGGAAATATTTTTGCCTGGTTCTCTTCTGTCTCAGCGTCGTACCGGAGCATATACTTGTACGAGCATTTATGGAGGACGAGTAACAAAGTCATTTCCACAACCTGGCGTTATTTTTCCCATGAAAGCACCCACGTCGCGATTCCCAATTATCCTATCCGAGAGCTGTGGGAGTACTCGTCCAGTACCGGTGGGCTGCGGTAGATTACCCGAATGCGGTGCTGCCGGTAACAATCTTCTCAGTGGGTATTAATTCCTTAAATTTATACTAAGTAAAGGTCTAAACCGATCTGGGTAGAGCATGAAGTTCACTTTCATAGCCTCGCATTATACCAGGCAACACGATAGGCACCCCTCGAGTCGATAACCCCTCGAGCAGTGTGCAGTAGCTAGGAATAAGCACTTATATGACCGTCTCACTCATACAATAATTGACGCACAGGACAAACGCTTATCCAATACCAGCAGCCCACTTGTACGGTACTCGCTCACTCGCGCCCCGCTTTCCGGGATGGCCAGAATCCGAAGAAGCTGTCCCCTACTCGAGTGCGGCAGGTGATCCGTAGCAACAGGACATGCTTCGACATGATAGAAGCTCATACGGGACAGCGAGCTATCCGGATAATCGTGATCCGGATAGCTGTGCCCTGGGCCGTATCATACTATTTTTCTCTCACAAGAGAGGGCTTAGTAAAGCATTACTCAACTACGATTCTCCTAAACATGGATCTTTGCAGCGCTAGCATCAGCCATTCGGGCCAACCCTTGGATTCGCTGACTAACTCAGCCTAACGGAATCACCCACACTCATTTCCTACCGAGCACAAGGAACGAGGGCACTCTCCCCGACCCCCCCACATCTGAGAACGTTTTCTCTTTTCTCGCAGCGCAACAACCCATCTAAAACCACCAACTGACGACCCCTCTCACTGGCCCCTTATTAATCCTCCCGCAGCAGCATTCGCCGATCCTCATGTCCCGCCGTCCTAACCCTGCTGCCGACAAGGCAGCGCAAAACCAGCAAGTGATCAAGTCGCTTCTGAAGCTTCCTGGGAACAAGGTTTGTGCTGATTGCAAGAGAAACAAGCTCCCAAGATGGGCAAGCTGGAACCTGGGTGTTTTTATCTGCATCAGGTACGTGATGAGGAGCTCCCCAAAACGGTGCAGGTGTTAACTGCTTCAGGTGTTCCGGTATCCATCGTGGAATGGGAACACATATTAGTCGAGGTAGGTGCAGCCCTTCCGCATGATCACCGGCGATCGTTTGCTCATCTTACCGCTCTTCCAGTCAAGTCCGTAGATCTTGATAGTTGGACAGATGAGCAACTCCAAAGTATGTTGAAGTGGGGGAATTCAAGAGCCAATAAGTCAGCCTCTCTCCTTTATAGTACAATTGATCGATCCTGCTCACACATGCAGTAGGTACTGGGAAGCCAATCTTGCGCCGGGGCATGTCCCTTCGGAAACGTATGCTCGCACCGCTTTTTCCCCCGAGATCGTCCAACTAATTTCTCTAGGAAAATTGAGAATTTTGTTCGCACAAAGTACGAGTCCAAGCGATGGGTTATGGAAGGGGGGATTCCTGACCCGGCAACACTCGAAGATTCTGGAGAAGAGGACAGCTTAGTAGGAAACCTCACCCCCTGACCACCTAAACATACTAACTTCTCAGCCCCTGAAGGTAGTTCAGCAAAAGCTCGAGAATCGGCAAACACCTGCCTCGCCTCAACAACCGGCAAGACGACAAAATGTCAATCTCTTCGACGATGATAGTGCTTCGCCCCAAGAACCCTCCCGGTCCAATTCGGTACCGCCGGCGTCTAGGGGCCAGCTGCCCCCAAAAGCCTCCCCCGCACCACCGAAATCGACCAAGCCCGCTGATTCACTCCTTGGTCTGGACTTCTTGGCGGCCGCTCCTACCCCAGCGCCACGGCCTGCTTCAGTAAACTCTAATCCGGTCTCTAATACCTCATCCTCGCGCCCTGATCTCAATAGATCAATTCTGTCCCTTTATGCTTCCAAGCCCCAACCCCGCCCTCAACACTTTGGCAACCCCCCAATAGCTTCATCTCAGCAGTTGCAGACCCCTTCCTCCGGTCTGGGGGAGCTAAGCGACGCTTTTGGTGGGTTTGGGTTTGGGTCGCAGCCCACTACAACCTCCATATCAACCCAACCAACCGCTCCACCACCACCAAAGCTATCCCCGTTCGCTAACCTCACAGCTGGAATGATGAAATCTTCAGCGGGCTCCCAGATATCGCCGACATCAACTGGAGGCTTTTTCGGATCCCCCAGTTCCAGCACGGCCGCTGGTAAAAAACCTACGCCTACCGTCTCTGCTCGTTCCGGCCTTGAGGATCTTTTTGATTTTTCGTCTACTCCTTCCGCTCCCGTAACCCAATCCCCGGTGAGGGCGACCAGTTCATTTTCTCCTGCCGCCACCAAGCCGGCCGTTTCCGCCTTCTCATTTGGTAGCAATGCTTGGGCGACACCAGCTCCGGCCACCTCAACTGTTACCACCAACGAGCCTGCTTGGGGTACATCTACCCCAACTGCAACTCCATCGAATAACATATGGAGCTCGCCTACAACATCAACTCCGGCCATGTTAGGCACTCTTGCCTCAACCACTGGAGCTAGTGATTTTGGGACTGTCAGGAATGAGGAAGACGAGTGGGGCGCGTTTAGTTCTAGTGCAAATGGAGCTGGGGCTAATACTGGCACTGGCGCAGGTGCTAATACCTCTGGAAAGCAAGGAGGTTTCGGAGGAGATGATGACGTTTTCGCAAACGTGTGGAAATAGTATATCGTGCCTGAACGCTTGTTATAAAATCGCATGTAATTTCTTTCATGATGTTCGTTTTTTGCGAAGGATAGATGTAGGGAAAATCAGCCCGAATGGAGGCTCTTCTTAGAGAAAAGCAAACGGTTTATGTTTATTTATGAAACATAAGAATTTGCCGGGATAACAGTTTGTTGTTAATTGTAATTTTGTACACATCTTGGTATTAGCTCAGTGTTAGAGTGACAAGGGATGAAAACGAACATAAGGGACCCGTGCCGTATGGTGGCCAATTCGTGATCTCGTCGCACTACAATAGCGGCGAATGGCCTGGGTGTCTTCCGCCTTGACAAACCCTTGGCTTGGTGGTGAAATGAAGTCCGTGAACCGCGGGGAATAGAAATGCTGCCAAGACATGCTGCATCAGGCACTTATCATGCCATAATATTATGATACCGGTGGTGCACGGCACGGTGCATAACCCCCTCATATGTCAGGGTACCGGTACCCGTGTCTTCCTAGAGGGCGTTCCTGATCCGTCCTTCGCAGCAACAAAGCCTCCCACACACCAGCCATCGAAACCAAATATTCCCCAAAGAAACATCAAATAACGGCAGACCCCGCGGGAACCTTAATACATCATGGAAATAGCATACGACCATATCCAGGAGGAAATCCTCGCACCAGAGGAGCATAGCAAGGGCAAGGATGCAGAGAAGCCGAGTGAGACGCTCAATGACGAATTCCGAGAGGCATACAAAGTTGTTTCTGGGTCTCCTTGGGGGTCGAGGTTGGGTTCCTTCTTGGGGACTGTGCGGAAGCAGGTGCGGGTTTTGCTCGATGACAATTTCATGGTGTAGATAGGCACCGAGAAGCTAACTAAGGATTGTGTGGGGGACAGGGTGAGTCATACTACGAATCCTCAAAGAAGGAATATGCTACAGTTTCGGGGCAAGCCACGAAAGGATTCAGCGATTTACGGACCAATATCGCGAGTCGTACCCGTTCACTCTCAATTACCCAGGCGCTGCCTCAATTCACGCTCGATCCGCTACCCGAGGATGCGCAAAAGCAGGAAGGGGAGACTTCCAAAGCAGGGGCCGAAGCTGCTGAGGGGGATAAAGAAAAGGAGAATGGTAAACCTCAGGGAGAAGGGTTACTCTCTAAATTGAAAAAGGGTGCTGTTCAAAGGATTTCAGAACTCGAGGCTGCGGAGGCGAGAGCTGATGAATATTTGCTCAAGTTCGGGTCAAATATTGGAAGTTTTTTGCGTGATGCAGTTACGATCGCCCCTCCTGAGGAGAAGGTCGGGGCGGATGGATCTCGTGAAGTGGTATTTGAAGCTAAAGGGATGGATGAAGGGAAGAGGCAAATCTAGTATGCCTCCTAGGGCCATCATGAGATACCCGGCTGATGGAGGAAATTTAGCACTACGAGACTTGACGCTCAACTTCATCTGCTGCACAGCAATCATGAGCTCTTTAAGACAGGGTCAGACACTGACAGTTTTAAAGTTTGGGTTAAAGATTTCAGTGCGGAGAAAAAGACCAACCAGATTGTGGCGGATCTGGAAAGGTACCCAGAACTTCGAAATACTATGGAGAAGCTCGTCCCCGATGCAGTCCAGTATTCAGATTTTTGGGCCAGGTATTACTTTTTAAGAAATGAACTAGATATGGAAGAACAGAAGCGAAAGGAGCTTTTGAAGGGTATTCTGAGGCGTTGCTCGAGATCGATGTATTATTGCTAACAACTTTAGGAGCCACGCTTGACGAAGAGGAAGTCGGCTGGGATGAAGATGACGACTCTGATGCGGAAAAGCCCCCCACAAATAATCCTAAATCTGCTGCAGCAGTGGCTGCAACCGCGGCGTCGACAGAAACACTAATTCCTAAGGAGGAGCATCTCAAGCCCAAGAGTTCAATCGACCGCACCTCTCAACCTGACAGCGAATCAAGTTACGATGTTGTCTCCGGAGCCGCTTCTAAGACCCCAAGTCAAGCTGCTAGCAGTCCTCCAGCAACAAAGGTAGCAAGCCATCTTTCCAATATCATTCGCAGGCACACACTGACTTCATTTTCTGCAAAAGGCTCTAAAAGCCAGTGGGGCCACTCAGGCTACTGAGGACGATGATAGAGAGGATGAGGATGGGGACGAGGACGGGGACGAGGAAGAGGAAGAGGAAGAGGAAGAGGAAGAGGAAGAGGAAGACAGCGAGGATGTAGAGGGAGGCGATGGAAGCAGTGAGGAGGAGGACTGGGAATAAGTTTAATAAAAACCGTTGGGACTGGGTCTTGCCAGGAGTCGGAACAGAAGGAGTTATTGATAGCGAGTTCCGCTTTACCTATTTCCCTCTCACTCCATCAAGACTTCTACTCGAGTAGAGCCTATTTAATGATGTGCAAATGGCAACCCATGAGTAACCCAATTTCTCTGGGCGGAGGGAGAGGAAGGCGTTCTGTTTTTTTTTTCCTTCTCCTTTTTCTCTTTTTCTACTGTTTATTTAATCACTTTCTTGGTTTATGCCTCGCCATGCGGCTCATATAAACTCTGCACTGTTATATTATCACTCCAGTATCATACCAGGAAATGGGTACAAAGATCACAAGCCTCTTAAATAATACCGGTATATCAAAGCAGGTCAGATACGGTATACTTGAGCATGTCGTACCACCAGCGTCCATGAAAGTTAGGTGCGGATCTTGGCATCGTAGGGTAACGGATAGGTCAAGCACCTATCATAGACGGCGGGGGGAAGGCGGGGCAACTCCCTCCAAAGTTTGAATGAGGACGATCCTGCCCCCGGAATCCCACGCCCTTGCTCCTCTGTGACCTCCACTACCATTCCTGAAACATTATCATACCTATTAACCACTGAACACCGGTAACCTACAACGCAACCTGCGACCCCTTCTTCCTGGTATCATACGAACAAGAAAACAACCCGCAACTAAATATATGGACGACTTCGCCCAAACACGAGAAGACGATGATCTCTTCGAGAGTGAGATCTCGGCGCCAGTTCTACCCCCTCCAACTGCGCCAACTGAGCCTAGAGCTTTCTCGAATCGTAGCGGAAGGGGAGGCCGTGGAAGGGGATATGTATGCACTGTTAATGAACAGAAATTCTATAATCAGCTACTAATGCTTGTTTGCTCCATTTATTAGTACCAAACTCGCGACCGCGAAAAGGGTGCGCTAGCGGAAGGTGCTGCTGCTGCTGCTGGGACTGAAGCTACGCAGAAGGTATATACCCCTCACCTTAACCCACTCACATTCCTCTAGCCCATCACGGTTACTAATCCCGGGAAAAATGAAAACAAAAAGAACGTAGACAGAACACTCTCGGGCGGTATCAAGAAGGCATTTATTACCCAACGACACCCAATCCTGCTTCTGCTCCCCCCTTCCCCAAAGAGAACCCATTAAATAACACACTTGCCCCTCCATCCTCCAGCCAAAACTCACCGAAGACGAACTCGCCGCCCGTCTAGAGCGCGTGAAACTTAACAACCAACGCCTCATCGAGCGTCGCCGAAAAGCCGAAGAAGATGAGAGCTCCTTCCAAGTTGCCGAGGAAGCCCGCAAACAGGCAGACGTGCATAAGCGCCTTGCGGACCGTAAGAAACGTGCGGAGGCGGATAGGAATCGCAGAGAATTGGAGTGCGTCCCCACCACCACTACCCCCGCTACTACTAATAATTCTGTTCCCCAATGATGGATGGAGAGCTAACGTTGCGCAGTGACGAGAGGGAGAAGAATCGCCAGAGAAAGTTGAAGGCTGTGCAGACCAGGGAGTGGGATTCCACAAAGACGGAAGAGGACTATAATCCTAGGAGCCGGTCCTCGGGATTTAGGCGTGGTGCGCATGGTGGGGTTGCGGCGGCTACTCCGCCCAGAGGCGCGCCGTCGGGTCCCCGCGCTGGTGTAGGTTCTCCGGCGAAGGCTACGGCTACAGTGGCACCCACGCAGGAGTGGCCGGAATTACCTGGGGGGGAGCTGAAGGGTGGAGCCGAAGGGTCGAAAGGTGAAGTAAACAAGGACGAGCCCAAGAAGGAGGGGGAAGTTGAGCAGGAGGTCAAGCGCGAGGCAAATGAGATCCAGAAAAAAAACCCCACCATTGATACCATTGATACCACTGCAGCAAAGGGCAAGCCCGCACTTCTATCTCCCGCCATCGGTGGTTCCTCCTGGGCAGAACAGGTAGAAGCCGGATCGCCAGTCGTCACCACCGCCGCAGCTACTACCACTTAGTTCCTCCCTCCCGCTCCCCCCTCGCCTTCCTACCTCACCCGTCCATTATCTTCTGGATGTTCACTTGGTTGCGTTAACATCAAAGACTTCCTCTGCCTAAAGACTGTATTGCTAAAAGGATTCGCCGCCTTTTAATTATAACAAGACAATACGAAGAAAAAAGGAAAAAAGGAAAAAGGAAAAAGAAATACAGATCAAATAGAAAGTGTAAAACAGATAGATACCCACCCTTAATGCGCCACATCGTAGAGAGCGAGGAAAGGAAATTCAGGTATTACAATTCTAAGGGGAAAAAAACACGTTCAACGAACAAGGTGCGTGCATCCACCTTACCACCTATGACCTCCACCCCCACCGCCACCTCTGCCACCATATCCACCCCCACCGCCTCCTCCCCCACGACCACCCCATCCCCCTCCACCGTCGCCGCTTCTACCACCACGATAGCCACCCCCACGACCACCCCTAAAGCCACCACGGTAACCACCACCACCAGATTGTTCTCGCGAGTAACCGCTGTCGTGAAAGCCCCTATCGTTATCGCGGAAGTCCCTGCCGTGTTGTCCCTGTGGAGGTCCCCTTCCTGCCAATTCTTCCTGCAACCTCTTCAACGTAGCCCTCATCTGCGCGTATCCAAGGTGCATCTATTATCACGTACGCACCGCGGATCAGCTAGTATAAAAAAAAACAGACAGAAACAGAAACAGCGAGAAAAGAACTCAAAAGAGAGAAACCTCCCCTACCTTGCCATAAAAATGATCGGCCAACCTCCTGTCGTTATCCAGCCTGGACAAGTAGGCCCCACACACATCACAAACCTGCAACTTCTGATGGCCAGAGGGCCCAGCACTATCACTGAGCAATTTCAACTCCTTCTCCTTCCCCTCTTTCTCCATCTTGGCAACCTTAACCTTATGCCACTCGTCCAGTGCGCGACCAATAGCGCCCGTCTCACCAAGTACCTCCACCTCCTGCAATCCGGAGCTTATGCTCCCATCCAAGTCCGCAATTCCTTTCAGCAGTGAATTCGTCTTCGTAATCTCATCTGGTGTCTTATCCAGTCGCCGCTGTGCGGCGTCGATCCGACGATTGCATTCGTCGATATAGCGCTGCAGGTCACGCTGGTAGTCATATTCGTAGCCGAGATCCTTAGAAGCCTTGTTAGCGCGTTCGCGCTCGTAGTCTGCCTTGTGGGATTCTAGGTGCGTCTTCTTGCACGGGCCTAGGTCTTGCTTCGTGTTCGTGAAGAGGTCGTGTGGGCAGGTGCCCACCAAGAAGCTGCGGCAGACGGAGGGGTCGGTGAATGGGACGGAGGAGTTGGTTTGGTTGGGTGTGCCCATTAGCTAGCGTTTGTTAGTCAGCTAGGCTGCTGCGATGGATAGATGGATGATGGATAGGGAGAGCTTAAAAAACTAACCTGCTCGAGCAGCCTCCTTTGTTCTGATTTGGTTGAGGGTCGGGTTAGATATTGGACATGAAAGCAAGCAAGGAAGGGGAACTAGTTACCAGCTGCCATGGTTGTGGTGGTTGCCAATTGGGAATCCTAAACTTTCGATGGTGTTTTCGTGTTGCCTGCGGATGTCCGTGGCGGAACGGTGGTGGGTGAGCCGCTGGCTTCTGGGGGAAACTCGGTAGTTACCCGGCTTATATATCATCCTCACTACCTCTCACCCGCATCTAGCAATCTGTATATCGAGAAGGCTCCTCAACATTCCTCCGAGTACAAATCTCGGATTTCCACGGTATCAACAGAAGATGGTCAAAGTGATTCAGGCCTTTTACTGAAGTGATTGCTAAGTAATTGTTAGAAAACCTCCACATAGTTACAAAACTGGGAAACTAATTATCGGATCAATTATTTTTCAAGTTATAACATTTCCGTAAATTACAAAGAACCCAAATTGTCAGTACGGAACTCCCACCCACCCCTCTTCAAAATACCCAAAGTAAGAGAATAAAGAAACAAAAGGGATCACTATAAAAAAAATGCGAACGGCTCCAAGTATCCTACAAATCGATCAAGCTTTGCTCCTCTACTTTGGGCTGTTGTTGCGGTTGACTGTGCACAGGCGCTGGGGTCGAAGCTTCACTGGTATTCGAGTATCCGTAACCAGGGTGCCCGTATGGAGTCCCTCCGGGGCCTGTACTAGGCCCGTGCTGCCATTGTGGGGGCTGTGAAGGAGGTGGATAGGAATAATTATATTCAGGCTGTTGCCCATTCTTCGGATACTGCCAGTACGACGCATCCGGGCTTTGGGGAGGAGGATAATGCTGTTGTGAAGGGGCTTTTTGAGGCTGAGCGGATGGTCCTGTCAGAGGTTGCTGGGGCTGCAGTTGCGATTGTGGCTGTTGTTGCTGGTGCTGTTGTGGCTGCTGCGGCGGTGGCTGCTGTGGTGGCTGCTGTTGCTGCTGCTGTTGTGGGGGTGGAGCATTTACCGGAGGTTCGGAGCCATGCAACGAAGAGCTAGGGGCGCTAGGTTCTGATGGTGGTGGGGCATTGTATCCATTATACTGCTGATAAGCTGTTTGCGGAGGAGCCTTATGAGGTTCAGGTGACTGAGCGTGAAGAGAAGACCCCTGCTTATCAAAAGCATGAGGCTGCGTGTAGTAATTCTGATAATTTGCCTGCTGGCCGGGATAGGGATTTTGTGGAGCTCCTGGTGTGTTACCCCCGCTAGCTCCGTAATAGCCCTCAGCGGAAGGCAGAGCAGGATATGCACTATTGGAAGAGGGGGGTTGTTGGTAAGGAGCAGGGGAAGAAACTCCTCCGATCCCATGGCGACCATAGGTGTAGCTCAGCCTCTCCTCCAGCATCCGGTCATAGTAGCGTACAACTGTACCAAGTTTCGCGTGTAGATCACATAGAGCCTCTGGAATAAAAAATCATTAGTTTCAGCATAGTGTGGTGAGGATTGATAAGCCATACCATATTTGCTCATGGTCTCACCAAAGGTTCGAGCCAATTTTGGCCTTAAAGCCCCAATGCTGTCATAGAGCTCCTGGATCTGGGGCTCTCTCAGGATTGTCCCGGTTGGTTGGGATTGTAATCGATCAACAAGGGTGGCAAAAAGATTGATATTTTCAGCCTCAGCGGGGCTCAGTTCGTGATCCGGCCTGTGGGTAACGTTTGCTTGTGAAGCCGAAGTAGTGTACTTAGCTGCAGCATTCGGGTTCGACCACGCAGACTTTGCTTTTTGCTCCTCCATATCCTTCAAACTCGCAGCGATTGCTGCCTTCAGCTCCTCGTCCTCATCCTCGTCAGGCCCAGTCTTTCCCCCCGATGGCTTTGAAGCAGGAGGTTGAACAGTGGATGTCGGGACATGAGGTGGGGCAACTTGCTTCTGAGCTTGTAGCTGCTGCTGAGAAACATAACCCGCACTTCCCTTTCCCTTAACTTCTTCTAATGACATTTTCAACGCCATTTTGAGGTCTTCATCATCGTCATCCTCAACCCTAGCATTTCTCGGCTGCATAAGGTTGTTTGGTTTTTGCTTCTGCACTTGAGGTGGTCGAGACTGCGGTTTCGTTGAAGGGCCCAAGACCCGCTTCTCTGTCAATTTAGTGTGGCATCCATCGCACACACGAACGGCTTGTATTATTCCTATGTGAGGGAGAGGTATAGACTTTGAGGAGCAAGCGCCGCAGAAAACGTTTCCGCAATTGCGACAATGATGCTTCCTGTTGGTGAAAGTGAAAGGGGTTCGACATCGCATACAGACATCTGAATCAGTCCAGTCAGGAGGCTTTCCTTTACGTTAGTTGGCGCCTCAGGTAACCATCGGGACCCGATTCCACTTACCGCCGACGAGTCAACAAACGATGAAGAAACCTTGGTTGGTGGTGGGAAGTTGAAACCCTCATTTTTGAGCATCCGATATATCTCCCCGACATATGAAAGATGGCTCTTCCCTTCGAATGCAGATGCCCAAGTTTGTATGAGCTCTAGTATTTTGCTCTCAACCTTGGGGTCCAGTGAGTAAGGAGCTTTCAGTAGAGAAACCAGATTGTCCACAAATTCCCGTGAGGCAATTTCAGCTAAAAAATGGGACCCCCCATTTTTGACGCATGTATCTGTGAGCTTTATGATGATATACGTCAGTAAGACTCTTAAATTAGAGCCATCTTCCTCTCGATCCCAACTGGAAACTTGATCTCACACTCAGAGCTGCTAACTGAACATTAGGATTGCGATGTCCTATTCGCTTCCGCAAGGAGCGCATAGCTTCTTTTGGCTGAACCGTCTTGCTCCGAATGACGTCGGAGATTTCCAAGTTGAGCGCCATATCCTCTCTACGAAATGGTAAGCGGGTGGAAGAACTCAAGAGAAAGTAGGGCTTTATAAAAACAGAATACGGACAAACTCGAAGAAGTAGCTTTCTCAACTTGGTCGTCAAGAGACGAGTTCGATGCTGTAAACCACGCCATAGGCACCGTATCTTTACGGGGCGATGAAAAGATAGAAGCGATGGCTGCCGTTGAAAAAAGGCTGAGCACAAAGAGTGCCAAACAAAGGTGATAAAAAGTCCTGAGGGAAGGATTTGGTTCAAGAAGTTGGTCTACCACAAACAATAACAGCTATAGTACGTAAATTAGGGAATGGTGGCTTATGGTGGTGCGGGGGGGGGGGGACAGACGAGGAGGATTGGCAGCTGCAGCAGATGGAACGGGATGGAAATTGGGATGGAGGGAAGCTGACGCAGATCATTGTATGGGTGACGCCTCTCACCCCGCCGTTATGTAAGCACCCGCGACCGAGCCACCAGGCGTGAAGCGCGAGGCAAGAAGTTTTACCGCGAAGGATTGCGTATTTGCCGTCACGACGTAGCGCAAGCTGTGAGAAGCTAGGAAGTCACCGCATTCTCTATTCTACCCAATAAGTTTATGCGCACCCTATCGTACCCTACTGCGCAGTACCCATACGGTTCTTGTACTGTGTAGTGCGGTGCTGGAACGGAGCTTCCTCCTCACCCTCCTCCTCACCTCTCAGAACATCCCTTCTGTTGTCCCATTGCATCTCTTGAACTCAATCTCGAGTGCTTACGAGTGACAACGCCCGAGAGCGCCCCGCCAAGACATTACAGATCGCCGTCTGGAATTTTGGTGTGAAAACAGGAACCCTTGATTTTGCACCCGCCAGGTTCCTTGTAACTTCGATACGCCCCACAGTATTCTATCATATCGACACCCTCACCACTCACAGCCAATGCAATAACAGATAGGCTCTTTTTTTCATGTTTTACCGGAGATAGACGCTATCACAGGAATACCTAATCTCCTCCGGACTCACACTCCACCTCCGTCCACATCCCTCCACACATCTGCAGCTCTATTTCTGCCCGGCTTTACCAAACCTTCTATTCGCCTCACCCCTTCCACCTCTCACATAGCCGGCGATGAGATAGACCCCTTCACCAACCGCGTTGTCATGAGCTCCCACATCTCCCCGCCTTCTCGCCCGGCCCCCGATCCTCCTACAATGCGTGTTTATCCCCATGTTCATGACCTTGTGGCTCGCACTGCTGGTCTTCGGCCAGGCGACCGCTCGGTACGTATTATTCTACCCTTACGGAAATTTTGTCTTGCTCAAATTTGACTAATGGGACTGTAGATTAAAGCATGGCTCGAGTTTGCCTTTCAATCTTGGCAGTATGCCAGGGCTCATCTAGGTTTTAAACGTCAAGATTCGGCATACGTTGACTATCTTCTTGCATTCGAAATTGTGGCCGACATTATTCCGAGATGCCAGGATTTTCCTACTTTCAAAATCGCGGCCGGTCGCCTTTACCAGGACTTTGAAACATTGAAAAAGGTGATTTAATTCCAAGTGGGCGTCCCCCTTCCGACAAGGCTAAATTATTTGTCACTACCTAGGAGTTGGTGCAGAAAATGCCCGAGTTTGACAAAGTCAAAGAGGAAATCAAGAAAAATAACAAAATCTCCGGAGTTGTCAGTGCCCAAGCTCAACTGGAAGCAGAAGCGCAGTTGCGTGCAGCGAAGCCTTCGTCCGGCAATAACGGAAATGTGACTGCCGTATCGAAGAAGCCCGTAGTCAAGGCCAAGCCTGCCATTCTGTCCTCTAGGCCCCTCCTAGGTAATGAGCGAAGCTTCTACTAAACAGGTATTTTTTAGCTTGCTGATGGTATTGTAGATTTGCAAGCTACGGCTTCGAGCAATAGCAATGGGACGGGAGGTCCTAGCTCAAAAACAGCGAAAGCTGCTTCGGATGACTTGGATTTAGAGGCTCGGTTTGAGAAGCTTTCCATGCCATCTGGCCGACCAACTACGCTTTCAAGTTCTCAGCGTAATAGACAGTCGCCATCTGCAAACCTCCACGGTCCAAGGGAAATGCCTACGAAATTGCCACCACTGGATGTCAACGCTATGCCCAAGCTTCCAGCTCCAACATATTCGCCGGCAACCAGTTTCACATCTCCCACCGGGATACCACCGCATCGAAGCTCTGCTCGTCCCCTCTTGCCCGCCCAGGCTCCAGTTGGGTCGGGGAGCCCTGATCCACGGCCTGCGGCGCCCAAGGAAACCACGATCTCAGTCAATACACTTTGCAGTTATCTCGAGGGATCAGAAGTATCTGTACTACTGCTCGACGTCCGCCCCCGAAATGAGTTTATGGAGGGGCACATATTCACGCGGTCTATAGTTTGCGTTGAGCCTATTATATTACGTGAGGGGTAGGGTCTTCCATTCATTCATTCATTCACATTTGCAGATTTACTAACATAATTCGATGATAGCATGTCGGGGGATGATCTAGACGCTACGTTCGTCCTTGAGCCCGCCAAGGAACAGGACTTGTTCAGTAGAAGGCATGATTATGATTTTGTAGTTTACTATGACCAGTCCACCTCAAGCAGTAGCTTCCTTAGTGGATCAACAAATGATCAACATCTTATCACATTACGGAGCCTACACCTCGCAATGGATGACTATGCTTTTGGAAAACGACTCAAAAATCCACCGCTCTTGCTGATCGGGGGGCTCGACGCATGGGTAAATTTAATTGGAAAGCAAGCATTGAAGGTGGTTGATCCTGAAGCACCCACGATAACTCGTTCAGATGCAAGACACTCAGCCCCTCCCGGTAGAGGATCCGGATCCATAGAGCGATCAAGCAGCCAGCTAAACACCTATGGGGAAAACCCACCTGACAAAAGCTCAGTCCAGTCTCTAGCTCAGAGACGACAGGATCGTGATTCGCAAAGAGGATCGCTACTGCCTCCCCTAAATAGGCAAAGCTATAAGAAGAACGAGGAGCCTACACGACTCGACGCAATAGATATCGAAGAGGAGCAGCGGTGGATGGAAAGATTACAGAAGGAGTGGGAGCCCGTAACGATGAGTGTTATTTCATCTGCCGATAAAATAGATGTGAAGAAGCGGAGAAGGGGTACATCCATCGTAACGTCTAGCGATATACTACCCGTACGAACAGTGGAAGAATTCGTAAGCTCTGACCTTATACCTGCTATGCCACTACGCTTTGCTAAATTAGATCAGTTCCAACGTTATCCTGCGACCCCCCATACACAGCAATCTATGATTTCCCCATCTTTGTCCACTCCTCAGCAGGATCGCTTCCCGACATCCTTCACCAGGAGGCCAACCATCATCGATCACCCCTTTCATGGTTTTACTGACGTTCGTAATCCTGAGTTCAATCCCCCACCTTCCCCAGTCCGTCCCCCACCTGCCGTCCCTCGGAAAAGCTATAGTGGCGTGTCCGAACGCCCAGCCCCAGCCCTACCTCCACCTCCACCCCCGGCTCCTGAGAGACCCCCTAAAATTCCGGCAGTGACGAGCAAGTCACCACTCCCTCCATTCACAGGTATGGGCACAGTGAATATTGGGACCACCGGGCTTAAGAATTTAGGAAATACATGTTACATGAATGCTGTTTTGCAATGCATGAGCGGGACCATTCCTCTGTCGAGGTACTTCTTAGACGGTAGCTATAAGAGCCATGTTAGTAAAGACAATCCCTTAGGGTCTCGTGGGGTTTTGGCCGAGGCATTTGCAGCGATCGTCAGGCATCTATGGAGCGGTGATTACAGCTTCATTTCGCCCGTTACCATAAAGGTATGTTTGAGCTCCGGTATTGACGAGGGATTAAGGCTTAACTTATTGTTTTATAGGATGTGGCCGGCCGCTTGAACGAGATGTTTCGCAACAATGACCAGCAGGATGCCCAGGAGTTTCTTGAATTTCTTTTGGACGGGCTGCACGAGGATCTCAATCCCCACGCAAATCGCGGGAAATTTAGACCCCTCAAAGACGACGAGGAGCGTCGTCGGGAGAAGCTACCAGTCCAACTAGCATCTACTATAGAATGGCAACGATATACCCATCACAACTATTCGGTTGTTGTGAATTGGTTTCAGGGGCAATTGAGCAGTAAGCTTTCATGTCTGACGTGCGGGAGAACATCGACTACCTATTCTCCTTTTATGTATCTTTCTCTGCCGATACCTGCTATGAAGAGCAATAACTTCGCTCTCCGCGACTGCTTAGAAGAGTTTGTCAGAGAAGAAACGCTTGAAGGTGACGACGCTTGGCACTGTCCACAGTGCAAAAAGGCTCGGAAAGCGACAAAGAAGCTGACCATTACTCGACTCCCATACATCCTAATCATCCACCTCAAGCGTTTCACGAACAGAGGTCCCTGGAGAGACAAACTCAACACTTTTGTTGATATTCCTCTCCGCCACTTGGACCTGACAAGATATATGCCTCCACCATTAGCTAGCGACGAGATGCCACGGACGCTCCCCCCGCCAACAGCTGAGACGACTCCACCTTTCCTCTATGATCTATACGCTGTTTGTAATCACTACGGTACGATAAATGGGGGGCACTATACCGCTGTGGTTCGAAACTCGTACAAGACCGGTTGGAATTCGTTCGACGACAGCAAGGCAACCTTGGTAGAAGAGGAAAGGGTAGTGGTAAGCCTAACCCATGATTCCTAGTTTATAAAATTATTATTAACTTTGACCAGTCCCGAAACGCATATGTCCTGTTTTGGGTTCGTGGAAATGTAATGTGATGGCATCATGTCCAGATGCAATAAAGAAACCTACATGCTTTGCTCTTTACGGCGTCTGTGGAGTTCTGCCTCTTTACTCTGGCATTTTTTTCCCATATTTTTTCTCTTGCAGGGTCAGTTACATGGATTTCTCTCACTTTTTCCTCTTCTCAACCTTAAGGAGCTATCATTATTATATGTCCCCTGTCCGGTGTTTTTTTCCATTCCTTTTCAGCATCACCATACGCTTTGTCAACCCCCCTTTCCCCTTCCGGGATTCGGGGTTCCAAGCACAGTCTTATGTATATAGTATCATACGGTATATGCGTCCACGAGAGGTGTGAAGAAACCGTAGGCTCTTGGTTTCGCAAATCGCAAATCGGAGAGTTACTTGCTGAATCTGACGGGGCAGGACCGTGGGGCTGTTACTACGTGTTCGCAACAAAGAAACAACTTAGCTCCATGCTTAGGGTGAAGGCCGCGATACCGGCAAGTAATTTTAGGCACGGTTTGGACTTCGTCCGTGATGCCTGGGGTGACGGGCGTGGTAGTGGTGGGTTTGGTGAGGCCCTTGGCTGTAATTGGGGGTCTATGATTCCGTTAATATGAAGACCCCGAGAACAATGCACTGCACGATTGATGTTGACACGTGCCCAACCATCAGTTCATGACAAAGATTTTGATCCTGTAAGGGCGCCGGTACGCCAACGACCGGGTTCTCCGGCCAGGATGGCGTATTAATTCCCTTCGTCATTTTATATATGCGCAAACATGCTTTGCCGCTACCTCCTATATGCTCTCTCAGAAACTCGCCCACGAGTGAGGACTCGTGATGAGAGTGTTAGCAGACCACTATATTCACCATCCTCAAATCTAATCAGATATCATTCTATCCGATTACCGAGTATTAGAAATGATCCCCGGCGAGGCGAAACCTATGAGGTGGGCCGAATGAAGAGTTTGCACGGCCGCCTACTTGGTATGATACGGTGCAAAGTGCCTAAAGGTGGGTCATCCGTGGAACGGGAATTTCGTGGCAACCGATCGGTGTCGAGCCAATATTTGCCAAGATATTAATATTATATTATTACAAGTGAAATGACACGCCTCCAGGCAGCCAGTAGTATAGTGATTGAGGTAGAAATCATTTATTTAAACTGTCTACTTTATGTACTGCAAAATTGTCTTCAAGCAAAAAAACAAAGTCTGTGCTCATCGCTTTGTTTTGTCTGTTATCACCTTGTCTTAGTCATCTACACTTTACAGTATCCCTCAGCGTGGCACTAGGTACAAGTATATTCTGGCACTAGTTTCACTCTCACCAATCTCACCAAAAATTCCACTTTTTGTCGTTTAACTCCTCTTGCCTAAGGTACTTAATTAAAAAGAAGTAGCTTTATCTCTGTGCTTTTTTTTTTCCTTTAAAATTCCTTGTTGTCAACTAGTTCTGCCTGTTGTGGGGACCCGGTTCGAGCCCAGTTGCACTGCGGTGCACAGAAAGTATGGAAAGAGCTTCACCAAAGGCAGGAGCGAGAGAAAGCTTAAAGGCCAAACAGGAGTTGTGTTAAGACCAGTTTCATTGCATTCGTTTATCATTGAGGGAGAGAACTTGTTGAGAAAAGAGAAGTGAAAAGAAAGGAAAAAGAAGAGAGCAAAGAAGACAAGCGAGCCCGGCAGCCAATGACAGCCAAGACAACCTTATGACGAAGCTTCGGCGAACAACCCATGATATCTAACACCGAGCATTTGAGCAGAGGTAAGGAGTGGTATACAATACCGTATCTTAGTGCCAAAAAATTCTCCGCGAGATGCTTATCAAGCAACAAGTCCAGATCGTGCATCAACGATAGCCAAACCACCAGACCACACAGCGCATTCAACCAAGCATAATGAACCAAGATACCCAAAGCCCAAAACTGGAAATCTGGTCTCCTTTTTTCCGCTTTTTCTTTTGTGGAGGTCTACCTGGTTTTCTGATATACTCAAGTGAGTATAACATCTACTGGCCACCATTCACGTACCCCCACACACGCGCTGAGGCGATCGCGGTGTGAATTATTACATCGGTAGATCTTACATCACCCAAATATAACACTTCCTAACGACAAAGCTAGCAGAGAAGATCTAGAAACCTAAACCAAATCAAGCAATAAGTAATACTAGTGCTAATATCTGCAACAAGAAATACTTATACTGCCATAGATGTAGAGTGAATATGCTCCTGGTAGTTTAGTTGAGATACCCGAGACCAGCGGTAGATGGTGTTAGTAAGGAGAATCTGAAAGTGTCAAGAGAGAAGAGGTGGAATGTTCTAACTTCCCCTAGTGTTGTTGTAATAAGTTTCTAAACGAAAAGAAGCTGGGAGTCCGAACTTGAAATTAGGGAGCTGTTGATTCTTTTCCCCAAATTCTCAATGCTCCCTATACCATTATTGAAACAAACCAGTACAGGCTGCACAAAATCCCACTCCAACCATTCCGCAATGCTGGCGCTGGTAGTAGGAAGTAGTGTGGATGAGGGAAGATGAGGTGAGTAGGAGGATTTCCATAAGTCGTGATAAATCTAAAGGAACAGCCCCATCATCAGACTCTTCATAGTCTAGCGCCTATAGTACAGAATAAAATCTCGAAGCTTACCCCCTACAGCTACTCGAGTATAGGTAGGACCCTTATTGATATATCGAAAGATGACTGTAACTTTATATTTATGTAACGGAAGCCATTTCTCTCGGATAGCATCCAGAGTTCCAGGATATCTAGCTCCACATGCAAGACGGATGGATTTTTAGACAATCTATTCCAACTATTGGTAATGCCACAATCACGCATAGGTGGATTCAATCAAGAGTGCTCATTAGAATATAACACATAATGATACAAGTACGCATTCGCGGTTTTGGCCCCTATGGGCGGTCGTGGCTCCCCACTCATGTCCTATGCCCCACCCACATTGCTATCACTCGGACATCGAACTCGCCCAACCATAAACCCCAATTTACCAATATCGCTCAACCCTATCACAGCTCTTGGAACCGAAATATCTTCCTATAAATACCCACCCCTTCCCCTCCTCTTCTTTCCTTCCTCGAGCCACCCGGGCCACCCGATAATCCCCAACACGCCAGCCCATCATCGGAGAGGTGCTGCAAATTGGAGGACCCGGAGATGCTCCCCTATCCGTTTCTCCGGCTCAAACACAATGATCGAAAGAGTCACTAGGTTGAACCAGACTTATCATGCAACCCCTGAAGGTGCCCGGGGCGGGGAAACCTGTTGATGGGGAGAATATAGGTGATTCGACATACACCCATGGATTTGAGGGTCTCTTTAATAGCTTAACTGTGATTATTCCTTTAAGTTAATCTATTAATCTTCGATCGCCTTGTATTTTCCTTTAGCACTTTTTTCTCTTTCTGCTACGGCATCAACGGAGTGAAAGGGGAAATTTCTTGATTCCTGTTTATGTCCTTAGCTCTTAGTTCAGCTTAGGATATTCAAAAAAAAAAAAGTATCATAATATTATTCAACTTTGCTTCCTCGGCGCAAGAATCCTTAACTAGTGCAAATTGAAAGATGGCCGATGATAAGCCCATACACTCACAGAACAAAAAATCGAGGAACAAAATAAATACAGCAGCAAGTCCCCCCCTCCCCCCCCGACTTTTGCTCCACCCCGTAGATATGCAGTTCCAACGAGGACTCCCAAAATCCAGATTCAACCCTTCCTCTCCCTTCCTAAACTCCCACATTTATGCGTAACGTCAGGAGCCCTATAGCCAACAACCTAACCACAAGCTCCGAGGTGCGGTGGGGGAGAGTGTCATCCCCTATCACCACACTTTAGCCACCGAGAGGAGCAGGCAAATGTTGAAGAGGGGAGAACGGGGAAAAGCACTAAATCTAGAGAGTTTTGAGTTACAATATCTTAGCCATCCCAAGCCAAATTTTGAGGGAAAACGATTCAAAGGTCTAGGAATGCGTAGGGATCCGGGAGAGAAAAAGTAGAAGGTTCCTCAAGCTTCAAGTCCGGGGATGGATAGGGAACAAGATCCGAACATTCTAGGCACCACAAGTTTCCTCCAAAGACAGAGAACAGCGGTTTTCACAAGAGAGATACGATACATTACAATCGACCCTATCTACTTCAAGTCCGAACTAGCACGAATTCATATAGCTTAAAAAATTATGGAAGATCAGGTTCCGTACTCCAGACGCACAGCGCACACACCATGTGGTGACCATCAAAAACTAATCTTGGGGAATTCGTTGCTCTACGGTACTTCATGGGGGGCGGGGCGAGATTTAGCATATCGCTCCTGTTATCACGGTCTGCTCTTCAATTTCCCCCTACCAGAATAGGATATGGCATATCGAGTGACCAGTCGTGACGGTAATTAGGTATAACTAGCTATGATATCTTGGGAGCATGGCACCAGGCTCTTGAAATCAACCAAAAACCAACACCATAATAATTTCCGAAAACCCTCAACCACTGCCACATCTTTAAAAGGATATGAGCTGATGGAAATGCTCAGGGGACATTCTTCTCTAATTCCCTATTTTCTGACCTTCAATAGTAGCAACATTCGTGGTATAGTAAAGCTTCGAGTTATCAGTGCAGGTCCTCTTCAGAGGCTATCATAGCCAAACCCCACTATTTTATGGGCACTACGTAAGTGAGGCGGATTACACACGACGATTTTAAGCTCCCGCACTATAGAACCAGTAACCCCAACAGGAGAAGACAAGTTAAACTCCCTCCATTCAGAAAGACTTCTAGCTTCGTTTTGAAGCAGATTATAACCGCAGAGACTATCGGTGTGAATTATAAGCAATCAAGTGGCTCATCTACCACCAGCCCCCCCAATTCCCCTCTGCCAAATGCCCCAATCCCGAGACTGGTACATCACCTTAAATGTACAACGAGAAAGACAAATGCAGCCTGCTAGAGAAGATCTAACCAGATCTGTCACACTCCTTGCTCTGTTCTGCCCTACCACCCCCCATCTACCAATAGCGAAGCACACCTGGAAAGCAGGGGAGGGGAGGAATAGGAGGAGCAAATAAAGGAGGCGTGAAAAGGGCAAAAAAAACAAAACGGGCAAAAAACAGAGTCAACAAATATTATTTCTGATCCGGTGAAGAATACGAAAGAAAGCTTCCTACTAGTTTCACACTACCCAGAGGCAGATATGATATCAGACTGAAATCGCAAGACCAGCTCCAAATGGAGCAAATCTTTCCCAACCCCTTTGAGATCACACGGAGTCCCAGGAGCGCCATCTCCCACCAGAGAAATTGCGGTATGTCCAGGGACCCCGGATGCTCAGCTGCCAACGCCCCTCAGCTTTTAATTATCATGCTTGTCATAACCCCCCTAGCACGTCCTATATCCTACCCACCAATAAACCCTTATACCATCACTAGGTATAATATCAAATATCATATCATACCTCTACCGATATTGCTGGACCCTAAAGCAATCCCTGGCATTAAACATTCGCCCACAAACCTCCATCCATTCTTGTCCCCCCCTCCTTCCCGAAGACACCCTTGACACCCAATACTCTCAATACCCCAGCCCATCATCGGAAGGATTCCGCAAATAGGGCCCGGATATGTTCCGCTATCCGTGTCACGATCCAAAGAGTCACCGGGTTGAGCCAAACTTGTCATGCAACTGAATATGGACCCCGCTGTGTTTGAGGAATGTTGATAAGAACACAGGTAACCAAACATGCATTCTTAGAACCTGGGTGTGTGCTTTTGATAGCTTATACGAGGTCATTCCTTTGAGCCAGCTGGTCTGTCTTTCCTCTGCAGCCCCACGCCCCTCCCCCTATTTTTCCCCACCTCTCTCCTCCGATCTTACTAACGAGGTGAAAGGGAAGGTTACCAGTCAGTGTATATTGGTCAAGTTAGCTAGGAATATTGAAAAATTTCCCCTCCCTCCCTCCCCTCTCCGCAAGAACTCCCTACAAATTCCAGGCCAGGAGAATGGCAAAAAAAGTAAAAGTAAAAAAGTAAAAATACAGCAGCAATGCCTCCCAGACGGCGTCCCGTATGTTATATACAATCCCACTCTGATCAAGAATTCCCCAAAACCCAGTCCAGCCCCCTTCTCCCATCTCCCCCAGGCTCCCAAACTCCAGGATAGCATCAGGAGAGGCATAGCAGTCAACTCGACCGCCATCTTCAGGGAGGAAAGCTATCAACTCTCACTACACTGTACTTAGCTGAGAGGATGAACCCATCTACGAGTGACATTATATGACCAGACCTATCTCCAGCAAGATTAACTCAAGCTAAACCCTTCGACAGCAGCTCCATTCCCCTACCCCTAGATAGCCCACACCGGTCCGCATTTGGAGCGAGGCGGCAGCAGAATCAGCTAGTGCTAGCATTATTCACCACTGGTACAGGTATCCAATGCAATTGAACAATGATGAAAAATCAGACAAGATGCAAATCAAGCCTTCCTAGGGCTTGGAGGGGATGAAAAATTACTGACATTTGGCATATCTATGGACACAACTAGTAGTTCCCAGCAACACGGAATAGAAAGGCGGTGGTAATGATCCACAGCTTCATCAGTGGGTAATTAGCGTACGGCACGAAGTAATTATTCCCCCCCCCCCCTCTCACACACAGCCCTGTGGATCATTCGTTTGTGGTTCCCAGTGTTGAAATATATGATAGACTAGAACTGCCGAATTGGCAGTAAATGGATGCTTGATAACTATCCGCCTTTCGCAATTTCTCCATTCCAGGGTCCATGGACGGTCGGCAGGTTTCAATAACTATACACACACTCGAGCCGAGCTGGGATCATAGGGCGCATGAGCTATTAGTGGGCCCCGGGATACCCTAGTGTCTGTCCAGGTGATTTCGGCTACTGAGAACTTACCCACCGGGTTCTCCACACATGCCATTCCCTCCCCACCTACCGTACTCCCCCTCGAAACTGGGATAGACAAACCATTTACGAACCCAATCCGGGTATTGGTGCAGTACCTTTACCTTCGAGTCAATCCCCCGTAGTGGCCCTACATCCCAATTGCCGTAGGTTATAAAGGATTGCATTCAGAAGCTCTGCCACATACCATGCCCTACCGCTACGACAACCAACACCGCAGGTAAGTATGTAACTTGGGGAGTGGGTAGAATAGTAAAAAATTCGGTACCAGCAGTCGTGAGAGAGCTCCTCAATTCAACCACAGCAGATCCCAGCACCATGTGCATCTACTTCATACGGTAGATCAGATCAACCTCTCCAGATGCAGCGGAATGTAATTGTCTCAAACCCTAATTTCCAATTCGGTCATTCACCATAGCCGCACCTGGACACCCAAAACCAGCAACTCCCTCTCCCGCTGACTTCCCCCTCCCCCTCCCCACAAGGCATTACTCGTACAATAATAATAATAATATCCCCAACAAGTAATTGTAACCATCCGATAACCGCCGAGGCGTCAAAGGAGACAGAAACGCACAAACATTCCACATCCCGTACCGTACCGCACCGTAATCCCCCGATAAAAACTCCAAGATAATCTCCCGCTGCCTCACCCCAAGCCCCAAACCCATCCCAATGCAAGCCCGCGAAAGTCTCTGACAAGTTACACATCGGCAATGCCACCGCTTTCTGCCCTACCACGAGTGACACCATATGTTTCACGACAATGATCGCCATCACATGGCCGCACTCAACAGCACAAAGAGGACGAAGAAAATGAACAAGAAGAAAAATTCGACCCCGCCCTGCCTTACCTTGATCTACCCTGGGCTGTGCTGCCTTGAACAACCCACCAGCCACCTGACCCGTTTTCTTTCTTTCTTCCCCCCATCCTGGTCTGCCGTAGTTTAGTTGAAACCTGTTTTTTCGTTTTGTTTTTTTACACACACACATATGTATATACATGCCTATATACTCGAGTACATAGATAGATTCACGCACCCCATGAGAAAATAAAAAATAGAATAAATAAAATAATAAAACAAAGCAAAGCAAAAGACAAACCAAACAAAGTAGAGCAACCTCTTTACTAGCAAATTTCCACCCCGGGTCCAAAGATCTGGACCCTGATCGGCCGTGCTTCCCAGCGCTAGAATTACCGTGCCCATCCCCGCTTCAGCACGGCACCATACCCTATCTAGGCTGCGCAAAGAGGAGTAGACTCCAGCCCCGTATCGCAGAAGCAATACAAGCAATCTCCATTATCGTACCATCGGTAGTCAGTTCGGTCAGTAGGCCGCACACACCACACACACACATAGAGAAGGCAACAGAGTATTCTATGGTATTTGTATAACACCCTAGGTCATCCAGTCGCTCACTGCGCTGACCCCAGCACGGCGATTTATTAGGCTTACACTTGCCTTTCATGCCGGCAATAAGGTACTGTGCTGGATCAAGTGAGGATTATTTTTATCCATTCTCCCTTTTATTTCTCCTTCCCTGTCTCCGCTTTATTTCTCCGGATGCATGGAAGGTACGAGCTTTTCTTTCTTTGTTCCTTCCTTCCTTCCTTCCCTCCTTCCCTCCTTCCACTGTGTCACCTGCACCGTGCACGAGTGGTCAAGCTCGGGTCGCGAGAGGTTTTTTTCTTTCTTCCTCTCGTGCCAGCACCGTATACACCGGGATGAGTAAGTGCGCTGATGAAATCCACGCCCTGCCCTGTCGGAGGTTTTTCCGGATGTCCGGAGCGGGGGAAGGGGGCGAGTGAGGAAGTGAACAGGTGGATGGGAGGAAGAGGGAAGAGATGAAATGCCCGATTAAGACATGGTATATCACTCGAAAATAGACTTACTTTTTATCGATTTTGCAAAGATGGGGGGAGGGAGGGGCAGAAGGGTCTGGTTTCACAACCATTATTAGTATTAATACGATTTCGCCGACAGAAGCTGAGTGCTAGTAGCGATTTGGTATGCGCGCTGGAGGTTTATCCGGAGGCAAACCTAGAAGTACCGAGGCGAGTCGAGAAAATTATGTTAACTATCATACCTACGATACAGCAGCTGCTCGGACCACCCACTATCAGATAAGCAATAGAGCTAAGCTGCAACAGAAATAGCCGAGAAGGTTAATGAAATTACGAATACCGGTTAATGAGATCGAGAAAGCCCACTCCGCTCAAGCCATACCGCGTCGGGTTAATACTATTCCTTCTCGAGACGCCTTGTCTCTGACTGCGGAGATTGGAGGCGCTAACGGAGATAGAGTAGCCTTGACGGTAGTACGGAAATACACGCGGGAATTATTTATATCGTCGACGGCTCTGTCATCAATCAACGTCCACGCCCACATCCACGCCCACGCCCCCGCCAATTTCTCTAGCCATACCCACCATTGAGGAGGAGGAGGAGGAGGAGAAAGCTGTATGGTGTTCGTAGACTACAAGCGCGGTACCAGGGTGATATCTCAAGCCCGGCCAAGACATTCCAACAAGTGTCTTCATTCAATCTCCGGTAGGGTGGGGATGATGCGTTTTCAATTTCCCCGATATCCGTGGGTGTTCGTTTGTTTGTTGAGCATACAATATGAGAGACAGGTGGGCAGACAAGGGGATTGAGGCTTGATATATCATGTATCCATAGTTAGGGACAGACATATGATGCCCCACTGTGGTTACTCGAGCCCAGTGAAAATGTCGTGATGGGCAGGCACAAACAAACACCCAATGAACCAACAACAAACCAAAACGAAAGAAACATGTCGAGAAACACCAGTAACCAGCGTGACACTCCGTGACTCAAGCGCAGCCCGTCATTCCTCCTCCCTCCTTCCCCCACCCTTTGCCGGAAACCCCTGTTCTGTACTCCAAAGTACTGTGCAGCACGTACCGTGCATATGAGTACAAAGGCATACCCGACAACTCATCTCCTCCCCACGTCCCCGAGTACGGTACGGTTGCCTACCAAAACTTGATCAATCACTTGACCACCATCCCCCCCGTGACCACAACCCAGCATCACAAAAGCACGTAAGCAAACAGGAGAGAAATTAAAATAATCAAAAAGGAAACAAAGAAATCCCACTCCCACCAATCGAAAACTTGACAAAAAGTAATAATATCAAAAAAAAAAAAAAAAGTAAAAACAACTGGCTCGCCAGAGGCAAAGTGGGACAGGATAGATTCCATACGCACCTGTACAAAGCGCAGCCTACGGATATAACTTCCACGTGAATCGAAATGAATATCATACGTTGAGCAAAAAGCGGCCTGCAGAAATCAGCTCTTTTGGTCAGGATGTTTTTTGGTGAGGACTCTCCTTGTGATTGCCACCCCTGCTCCGAAGCACGTGATGATCGTACAGAGGAGCGTACCAGTACTCATACAGTTCAGCACGGTAACCCTAATCAGCCATCTGCCCCTCCTGCTTCCTGCTTCCTGCTTCCTTCTGCAAGCAATAACTCGGCCCGCTCCAAGCGAGTACTCACTAGATGAGGTGACGGCAGTATGTAGAATATCATGCCCACAGTTCAATGCCTTGGACGGGTACGGCACGGTACAGCACAATATTCGAGTACTAACGGCAGGCTTTGATCGGTATCACGGCGACAAACTTCCAGAAACGTCCATTGAATCCTCATCCTTCCCTTCCCTTCCGCCGCGGGGTAAAGGCAAGGCAAGGCAAGCACACGCCTTCCCCCTCTGCCTCCCCCACGAGCAGAGTTTTCATCTATTCCATTTTATTTTTATTTTTCCCCTTCATTAAACTTGATGCTTGTTTGCTATTATAAATTTTGATGGGGCGGGTAGGGAGGAACAGGGCAGGGGTTGGCCCTTTTTTCTCTTTCTGGTCCGGGTCCGAGTTGCCGTTTGTGCCCATACGGATTGTGAAAGGGGAGTGAGGCCATTTGACGATATGTCGTCGTCTAGGCTGGACGGACTGGACCTTTTTTTCAATGCCCGTTGCTGGTTAGGCTGGTAAGTTATGGTGCGGGTGTGTGCGAGTTGGCACGATGAATATCATTCATTGTGGTGTTAAAATTGGTGTACCAGTCGGGTACTGTTGATTACCGGTAGGTTACAATGCCATTGCGCTGCACTGGACTTCTGTGTTCTGGCGGCACCGTATCATACAATGTACCGTAGTACAGTGCTAGCGCAATACGGTCTCTCAATTATTATTTGCTCTGTGATTGTTTTTTCCCTCCCTTCTCTCTCTTTCCCCCTCAAGACACTGGCCAGGAGGGTCATACCGTATCACACTGAAATCTCACCCAACTGTCTATTAGGAAGGAAGAAGGCAAAGGGAGAGAAAGAAAGAAAGAAAGAAAACGCCTCGCTGGTTCTTCCATCGTGTAGAATGGTGCAGATATCAATCATTTATGCGGGACGTACATAACGTTCAACCCGCCAGAAACGCCATACATGGAGCTGAGAGAAAAAGAAAAGAAGACCCACCCCTGCACAGTCATGTCTAATAGGCTCCCATACGATCCCCGGCAAGAGTGGCAAGGAGAAAACATAGCTCCACTTCGATATTAAATTCTTGTCTTGATACCAAGAGATATGTAAATAATAATTATGGGTAGAAACCTAATCCAACCTATTTCCCATAAGTAAAGAGGATGCGGGGGGATTCAAGATAGTAGAATACCGTAATGGATGGATTGATTAATTTGAATGAAAGTGTTGAATTATAGAAAGATGCATAACTAATTTATGGTCAACAATATATTGTTAGCTTTAGTATCTCTGGGTCAAAATGCCCTGGCCAAAACCTATAGGTATTCACCTGAGTCTGGATGCCTGAGGAATATCTCGTACTTGAAATATGATATATAGAGAAAATTAAGCCAAACCTAAGCTTTTCCCTACCAAAGCAGCTCTAGCCTGGTAGAATTATATCCACAAGACCGAGTGTTGATCCAAGTATTACCATATCAGACATGAAATAATTGAGCATGTTTTTTTATATATTCTGCTACAATGGGGGGTTTTCTCTCTCACGGAATCCCTACTCCCGACGAAACATTACCATAATCAAAAAGACAGCAAATTTTACCTATCCCCATTACCATCCTCCTTTTCTTTGCTAAATAATTACCTAAACACCCATGTTCCCCCAAAAATTTCCTCTTAATGCATGCTACTCCCAGGAACAGTTGAGAAAAATTAGACCCAACAGTGCCTCCCATCCCATCACCGATCAAATCACAGATCCAATTACCCAACTCGTAAACACCAAATCTAACTGGATCTCTGCTTACTTTTTTACCCCACATTCCCCCCCAATCGTAATAATATCAAAAGTTTTCTCTCTCTCCCTCTCTCTCTTCCCTCCCTCCCTCCCTCCCGCCCGCCCAGACATCCTGTAAGCTTGCGGTACAAACCGTTCAATCACAGTAAACGTACCGTACTCGAGTACAGCACAAATCGAGGACGTATGATACGAGGTGGAGGAACCAAAGAATGGGAAGGGGGGAGGCAAAAAGGAAGAAGAAAAAAGCCCCTGTCGCGATCGCGGGAATCGAGGATAATTACTATATCCTTCATCTCGTCCTACCGGTATGGTACCATGCAGAGCTGTACTGTACTGCGCTGTACCCCCGCCTTCCCATCACGGGGACAACCAAAATTTTCAATGTCTTGAATCATTTTTGTGTGCTCATTTGTTGACAGGCGACTGAGACCGATTGACACCTACGCTTGTTCCTGTCATCGATAGAATGGATGGATAGATGGGGTGTGTGTGTGGCTTGTCTGTCAATCATCAATTGGCAGCATGCTGTACGAGTACAATTCACAACACACGAGACACACAATCGTTTGTTTATCACTTTTCTGAAACCTACAATGCACTTGTAAACCCCACGCCTTTTCTTTCTTTTTTCTACCTTTCGTCCCACGATTACAATTATGACATAAAACTCCCCCCCACACTCATATCCCCACTGCAGAACTGAGCTTGACGTGACTTGACTTGGCCAGACTAGACCGGACTGGACTGGGCTGGTTAGCGGACATCCCGCGTTTAACAATCTTCCTTTTCTTTTCTTTTCTTTTTTCTCTTCATCTTTTCCTCTCGCATTTTCATTTTCACCTTTCACCTTTCACCGAGAGCGTGGATGGAAGAATTCCCCGCGCAGAACGCTGGTACCGGTATAGTAGGTAGCTAGGGAGAGTGTGATGCCTGTACTCGGGTACCGTATTACGCTCCTGTTTCTCCAAGTCGGGCGAACGGCGGACAAATTCGAAACATCTCCGCTCCAAGATTAATTAGCGAGTGAAATCTTCAATCTTCCACCGGTATTGTATGACACTATGGTAAGTTTGTTAGGTTTTGTGCCCGCACAAGCGCGGCGTATCTCGGCGGTGACCGATTATATGTCCGTCTGCCTGTGAAGGATGGGGGGAGTACCGGCATAAAGCTCACTGGAAACGTGGGAGCTCATCGATAAGTCATGTTAGGAGCGCCTAGCCATGTTGAAGATGGAGATGAAGGTGGAGACGGAGATGAAGGGCATTCATTTTGGCCGCCTGCCTATTTGTTTATTTTTCTGATCTTGTTTGTTGAATCGTATCATACCTATGGGTTATTCACTCACCCCTCACACCTTCTCCCCGCCACTCGTCTCGCGAAGGATTATTTATGATGCGCTTTCGAGATGAGGAGTTTTGATTCCTTTTTCCCCCTCCTCTCTTCTCCTTTTCTTTTCTTTTGCTTAGCCCTACTCCATCATGCCTTGTCCTGTTTTCGTTTTGATAAGCACCCCGCCCCTTGCTAGTGGAGCGCGTGCTGCAAGAGTGAGTGCGAGCACTTGAATCCTGTAGTGGAGTATGAGCAATTGATGTGATGCGATGCGATGCGATGCGACGTGAATAGGAACCGCAATTGAAAAGAAAAGAAAGAAAAGAAGGAAAGAAAAAGCAAGAGGTGAGAATTCGTAGTTATCATAAATAAGAGTAAGTAAAAGGAAATATAAAACAACAACCCCCTCTCACCTGACACTTCTTTCTCCCTTCAACAAATCGAATAGGACTCAACAGAATCGAACGTGAGTATCGTAAACGGCTTTCTTTTATCGCTCATTATTATTATAATAGCCATTGTAGCCGTTATGATAGCTATTATAATCGATCCACCCTAGGAAAATGGTATTGTACTTGTGGCAACATCGTATCGTATCTCGCCTCATCCATCCCTTCGCTCTTCTCCGCGATGAGTGGATACCAGGCAAGCTGTCTCATATGTATTTAATGTAATGAGGTCGAGTGATAACCAGTGTAAACCGAGCATTACCCCCCCCCATCCCTTTCTCCTCCGCGGAGTCGAGGATGGTGTGCCGGTGCAATCGAGAGTCGTATCGTACCTCGCTGCGCTACGGTATGCCCCTGAAATTGTTCTCTCAATTCCAACAGATCCAACCAACACCCCGCACTCAAACCCCCCCCCTTCCTCCCCAGGCACCGGTACCGATACCGTACGGATTTCGAACCGGGCGACAGGCTGTCAAAAACCCAGCGCCGCCACTGCTCCCCCCGCCCAAACCCCGGATTTCCAATGAACAGGGGGAGAGTGCAGGCGATAGGCCCACAGGTCACAATCAGGAAAAGCCCGGTCATGGCGAATGAAAACTTCGTATTTGGCTTGGTGAGCTGAGGGCGATACATCCGGACATTTATGGCAGGTACATGGGTATGAGTCCGATGGCCGAGCTCGGGGACTTGCCGTGCGGTAATCATGGCACTCCCAGCCTACGGCAAATAGGAAGGGTGTTCCTAGCCGTAGATTTAGGAAGGAAGGAAAGCTGACGGTATGGAACACCGCCACCATGAGCTAAACAGAAACATCTAGGTATGAGTGCGTAGAAAAGTGGAAAAAAAATGAAACAATCTAGTTTTTTTCCTCTCCAATTCCTTTCTCGTTCGTACTCGTGCTGTACCCATGGTTCATAAACCCCCCACGCCACAATTAGTAAAAGGCGAAATGCGGCATGAGAGACTTAACGTGAACGCCCCCCCCGTGGCTTTGCTTTTTTTTTCTTTTCCCTTCTTGTTCTTACTATTCCCACAATACCGGTACGGTAGCGGGACGCAATGTCACAGTTTTGTCGGTGAATATTCGACTGCCGTGATTGCAATAAAACCCCCATGGGAACTTAATACCGAATGGGGGTTTATTCACCCACGCTATTTGTAACAATACCCCGGAATTCCCAAAGGGAGTTTTATTATCGGTATTGAAACCACCCCTAGCCCCACCCAGCCCAGCCCAACCCAGCTCATCCCGTACCCGTACCGCAACCCGATAATCGGGCTCGCTCTCTAGCTCTTCGGTCTAATCCGCACGTTTTACTGCAAACCCATCTGGCCGCTCGGTCCGTAACTTTGTGATGAATATTGGGGGAAAGGGAAGGCCGAGAACCAGATGAGCGTGGGGTTTGTTTGTCTTTCAACACATGATACCAGATCGTATGGGGGGAGTGGGGGTGTAAGGTAAAGGACAGGCACAGTAAAACATGAAGCTGTCTTTTAGTTTTTTATTCCTCTTGTCCTGGCGGTTTGGTTTGGTTTCTGTTGGTTCTGTTGGCTTTTTTTCTTTTCTTTTTCTTTTGATGACAGCGCAATATGATATGAGAAAGTTACCCAAAGATCGCGGTACCGAGTCCGAGTAGAAGAATAAAGAATCGGGGAGGGGGGGGGCAGTCCTCCCAAGGGATTAGAACGCCTTACCAGAGCCATAGAGCTGGGAGTTGGGAGATGAAGCCCCGAATTTTGTTTCGTGTCATCTCGGAGAACGAGAACGAGAACGAGAGCAAAAACCCAGAGAATAGTTCGGTAGATTTGGAACGGGGGAATCCATTAGCGTACCCGCCCAAAGGAACCAGGGACCAAAGCGTTGACGCTAAACAAGCCATGGTAAAGGGAATCTTTTTTTTTCTCTTCCTCTTTCCTAGGAGAGCAAATAAAAGGTGGTGAAGGAGATGATGGATTATCGGCTAAGGCATCTTCCCGGGAAAGCATAAGATCCTTTCTGCAAGAAGCTAAACCGACGATAGTTTAGCATGACAAGCATCGTCCTTGTAACTCTTGTGCGATAAGCCGCCAGAAACATGGAAATGTTTTATAATCCTGGAGGAAGAAACTTTCACCCCCAAGCCACAACCCAACCCCGGGTTCTCCTCTTTTCGGCCGTATGTTTGGATTGAGCTAGAATTTGTGGCGGATTTAGCGGTCAAGGCCCAAGCAACAAAGCACTAAGATCGGGAACCCCATATCCAGATGATCAGGCTTCCGGAATCTCCACTGTTGGGTATCTTGGCCGCTCTAGTTGCCGGTTGGCAGGTTCGCTGGCTCGGACTGTGTGCCACGGGACACACACAACCATGTAAAACCCTAAGCACCGTACGTAAGGGAACGAAACGCTCAGTCCCAAACGTTGCTACCGTGACCAAGATTCAGGAACAGCTTCGGTTTGCAGCGAGTCGCTGCACGGATAGCAACTATATTTCCTTTTTATTTATTTTATTTTACCTGCTGCCTTTCTATCAGACACTTTTTTTGTCTTTCTCCTCTCCTCGAGTCTGCTCCCGCTACGGGTATGCCATGTACCAATAAGGGCCCGCCCCAGGGGTGAGCTTGGTAAATTAACAATTAGTGCAGTGACCCCGCAATAAAGTCTTTTTTTTTTTGGTTGCCTACTTGCCTGCTCTGTGTTGTTGGCGAGTTATCAGACATCACATTACATACTGTGCACCCACGCCCATACCCCCCACGCAGCTGTGTGACTGCACGTGCAGGGCAAGAAAGGAAGAAAGGAGAGAATGAAAAGACTGAGTGGAGAAAATGTGTGTCTTTCCGTTTCCTTCAAAACACACTACCCGAGGTCTGGTACCAACTGACCGCTGTTTCGGGTCCGTTGGATTGGGTTTCCCTCTCCCCCCTTCCCAAAGAGACTAAAAAAATAAAATACAAACTACCGGTGTTGTGGAAAGTGATATGGGCAGTTTTCATTGGACGGCAGTTTTATCATTCACCCACACGACTTTTTTGGAAGGCTTGCTGTCTCGTTTCACCCCCCACCCCCACAAATATTATATAAGTTTGTCAAGACAACTTAAACGAGAGGTTATGTTTCGACAGATGGATATGGATGAGGGTTACGTTGTTGGTTGGGTGAGATTGATTGATAAGTTACTGTACGATATGCTGGTCAGACGTTATAGGTAAGGGTTATACAGAACAGGAGAGAAGGAATGTTATTTTGCTATGTTTGCTTACCGGTAGCCTAGGGGAATGGCGGGGCACGCCAATTACTGCCAATTTCCTTGGCAAAAACTGTTGATAGATCTTTTCCAAGCTATTAACCCGTGAGAGGGCCACTCCTAGCTTAACATACTATTGAGCAAGAATGATAATGACCACTGTTCCGGTCACAGAGGCTCCCCCCAGTGCTGGTTACACGCACAAGATTTAGCACTTTAGCAGGCGAAGAGTTTGTGGGGGGGGTACGGGAAGCTACATGCAGTATGGTGGGGAGGGGGGTACTTCTCTAGTGCTCCAACATGTATGATACTCGAGTAACTTCCCGTAGTCTAAACTCACTTTTACGGCGGGCCGCAACAGCATCAATCAGGCTTACTGCTCATCTGGAGATCGTGATTTTCCCTTTACGGCAGCTGATCATTGTTCCTTCTTCTTCTTCCCTGTTTCCTTTTTGTCCGCTTTGGTATGATTTCCCCAGACTTTCGAAACGAGGCTTGCATTTAGCCACTTGTAGAGTAATTCCACACGCCCCCACACACACACACACACACACACACACACACACACACACACACTGACTGGCACTCGCACAGCACATCACTGACTGATGAAATCGTCTCGTTCTCCCTCTATCTCACTCCCTCCGCCTCCTCCCGCCGAGAGTGAAGCGTACTGTATCACATCATATCCGAAGAGAAACCGCACGAGCGGATGGATGAATGAATCAATCAATGAATGAAATACTCGCCATATGAAACTCCGCCGGTGCACTCGCTCACCCATTCTCTCTTCATTTCCAGCTCAAGGGAACCACGGTAGGTGACGACAAGTTTGTGCCCCCTAATCCCCCGGCAATCTTCCCACAGATTCCCAAACCCGAACAAAACCAAAGCCCCCCTCCCCCAAAACTGGTACTCGGTCTCTCTCGGGGTTTGTTTTTTTCGCTTAGAAGCCAAGGGAGAGGCTGGCCATAGCATAGAAAATTAAAATTTCTGTGTGAGATGGAGTTCGGTAGTACTGCTCTGAGTAAGCTTAAGTTACGGGTATGCCTGATCCCCGGTTTATCATATGGCAATGATCATGGATCTGCTGCTATGGTCCTGGTGCCTGGAACCGCTACGGTACTACCGCCAATCGGTCTCGTACAAGCAGATATCGTATGTGTTTAGTGCAGAGCACGCGTACGCCTCGGCTCGAAGCTCTTACCGACACCGACATTCCCCTCGGTCATTATCATTGTCACTGTCATGCGGCTCGTTCTCGTTCATCCCATTTCGGCACTGTCAATCGAGCTCATCCAGGACTCTGTGATACCCGGGCATGGACGCGAGTGATCGGGCCCAAGGGATTACCGATGGAAGGCATCAAAGCTTCTTGCTTGTTTGAGTAATTTCTATACCAAACCCATTCCTTTATTGCCTATGCGGGTAGTACCGCAATCGTTCAGGCCTCTGGAATCTCGAGTGTCCCGGCCACCCAGGTCTATACCAGAGTAATTGCACAGACATATGTGGGCTCCCAAGCTCTGGGAAAAATTTTCCTTCTTTTTTTTTCCCCCAGGTCTACCATACCGGTACCGGTATTCCATTCAGTCCTCGTCCCAAGCAAAAAGTGCTTGTGCTCGAGAACAGGGATTGGGGAAATATGGTGGAGGGGAAAGATCTGTGGATATCTGAGCGCCAATACAAAATACCTCCCTCCCTATTTTCGGGTACTGGCACCGTACTGCTTGCTCGGGACAAAGAATTTGGGAATCGGAAATACCATAAACGTAAGTGCATACAAGTACTGTATGACATCCATCGTATCTCCCGCATTCAAGTGCTCTCTGGAAATTACATCGCGGTCAGATACAGTAGTGCTCGAGCACGGTGGCTACGATATCAGCATTGAAAAGAAGAAAAAAGCAAACTCTATGCCAGTCCCAGTATTGCACGAGAGACACCACCCATTACTAACATCGGTGCTGGAATTCAATTGGAGCCTCAAGTCCCAGTGAAAAGATAATTTACCCGGAGCATACGAAGTACCGTGTCATAGCACCCCCCCCCGTTCCTTTCCTTTCCATCATGTCGCAGTCAGAGCCGGGGTTTTGGAAAAACGGTCGAAATGGAAGGAAGGAACGTTCGTTCGAGAAGGAGCTCAACCTGCTGGGTGGCCCTACCGTAACCGCACGGCTGGCCGTTTTTGGTATTTGTCATGCCAGTTATGCATGGGGGTGTAAAGATGACCCGGAATGCCTAGGATAATTCCTCCCTTCTCCCTCCGCGCCGACGGGGAGGGGTGGCGTGGCGACAGATGCTCAGTAGATATTAAATTTATGTACCGGTAGGCGATCATGACATTCCAAATTTAGACATACCAGTAGCCAACCAGGTTAGCGAATTGCGGAGCCATCTCGCTTCCAGAGTCCCTTTCTCTCTTTTTGAATTTCCCCGGGGAGAAAGGCCTGTTAACTTGTATCATAGATAGGTATGAAGGGGGATAAGACTTGTCATGGACCGTATCGGTACTGTGCTCTGCCATTCGAGTATTAGCAGAACTACAGTTGCGGTGGGTTACGGTATATGGTAGATACCAATGGCTGGTTGACTAACAAGACCTTACCATAGGCTAATAGGAAATAAATCTCCTCAGCTTTATCAAACTTCATACAAGCACACTTCAGGACTCCTTTGCTTTTTCAGGACTACCAAAGGCCTGACGGCAACTCTCCGGTTTTACAAAGATTTTTCTCGATATTCGTCATCAGCATGATCCGGCAGGGGGAGGGAGGAAGAGTGGCTTCCTCTCCTTACAAGTACCGATATCATACGTGTAAGCCATTCCTCCCGTATAATGCTAGCGTGAAAATGCGACAGACTTGTCAGCCTCAATTGCGTCGAATCCATTTACCGGTGCTCCCCAAGTCATGAAGGAAGGGAGGAAAGGGAAATATTCCTGTGGGAAGGGGTTTGGTGCGAGAAGTACCGCACCGGTACGGTCGGGCAGGATGTAGAGCGAGGCGGAAGTGCGTAAAGGAAAAAAGTGAAAGGGGTGAAGGAAGGAAGGAAGGAAGCAAAGGGGGGAGGAAAAACAAGCGGCGCCGTATTATGCGCATCATAAAAACGTAGGGGATCATAATTATCGTGAGATGCGTTTCGGCCGGTAGGTTGGCGGAATGGGCTGCCCAATCCAATCCAATCCAATCCAATCCAACACAACACAACACAACCTGCCTACCCTATTTACAGTACCGGTACAGAGAGTGTTAGTTTACGGGTTGCTAGCTCGACCAGGTGGATGGGTTTACCAAAATCGTGTGGTTTAAGTTTGGGTATCGTGGGATCTCAGTTGGCTTGTTGGGTTGGATTGGTTGGCTGGTTTGCCGACCGTTTTCCCTTTTTTCCCTTTTTTCCCTCAGTTTCTCTCTTATTTTCTTTTGGATACGATCAAGTTATCGTGAATCCTTTCATGTGGGGTTTTAACCCAAGCGGGTTTGCAGTATGATACGATATAAGTACACTTAGCTGTACTGCATCGTGGGATTCTCTGCATGAGGTCACGATGGGTGCACCCCCTAAGAGGTAGTACTGTACGGTACATACAGTATAATACAGTGCGGTATCCCTTTTCTTGTACGGTACACATATATTTACGCATGCGGGTCGAAGGATATTGAAGGAAAGAAATAGGAATAAGGGTATTGTGATATCCACAATAAAGCAGGAATGTCACAGGTATTTCTCTTGCAAGAAATGTTTGCATATTAGAGGTCCCGATATGTAAGCTTTGTAGCAATTGTATATATCTACCTGCCTCGCTTGACCTTGGTCCTTATGACCGAGTAACGACAGAAAACCCCCGCAACCTACCCTTCGGATCCAGACTGGGCACAAAAACGCCAGGGCCGTTCAGGGTAAAAGACCATAATGGAAAAGCGAGGGTTGTGGGCGGGATAGCACAGTGAGGCTTAGGAATCGCAAGGGATTCTGCAGAGTATTACACGCCTAAGAGTTAAAAGGGCATATTTCCACCCCCAGTTTCCTGTTTCCCCACAAACGTGAACCCCGGGTATTCAATTGAAACAAACAAACAAATCCAAGTCAGATGGAGTGGGCGGGGTCCAGGAATGGAGTTTACTCCAGCTCGCTCGCCAAAGAAAACCGAAACCCAACTCAATGCCCTTTATCCCTTAGGAATCCTTGTCCGACAAAGGAAGAAACGAGATGAGGAAACCACCATCCATTGTATTTAGCCTGGTCAAACTTTCTTTCCAATCAAAAGGGAAAAAGGGAACCAATCGCTATCCCGGAAAAAGTCGGAGGGGAGATGTTCATTCCCTCACTCGTCCGTTCGTTCATTCAGACCCTAGATCGGATCAACGGCTCGCACGACCGAACAGCCACGGCAATTCGCCGGGCGGCAGGACAGGGCGGTTGAAGTCACGCGTGGGTTGGATGGAACAATCAGAGCGCATTCCCCACAAGAACGTGATCAACTGAGAGCCAACAAACCAACCCCAAAAGAAAAAAAATCTGGGCGGTTAGCAAGACAATGGAGTATCATACCGCAACCCTATTATCTCAATTGCTCCTTTCGCAAGTCCTAGGCGACCGACATGATGGGGCGTATCTACCTCAACCGATAATGCTGCTGATGCACCACCAACCCAGCAGAAACCAGTATCGGTGGCTACGTCCGCCCATACCGATAAACTGTGCGAGACAGAAAAAAAAGCACTAAGTGCGTAAGGGTTGGATGAATGGGAAGGGGTGGTTTTTTCCCCATTTTTTTTATGATAGAGACAGACACGCTTTCATATCCCGTTTCTATCCACCACCCACCGTGCAAAGTGCTGGGGAGGGAAGTGGGGAAGATGGTAGCAATTACTGATAATATGGCCAAGTGAGGTCAAGGTAAGGTGGAAAATAAAGCAGAGCAGAGGAAAAGGGAAGGAGAGCATAACCAGCTATGACGGTAGTTTATCTCCCTGTCAGATCCTGCCCGACTGTTTAATAACTTCAACTACCGGTACCGGTACTGCACCATACTACTAGTATATAGTAATGTTACGCCTCGTAACTCATCAACAGCAACAGTCAGAATGCCTGACGAAAAGGCACCACCACCGTAAGCTGACAGATGACACCTCGGGATTATACCCATATAGAGTGAGCACGAGTTAGAATCTCCTGTGCTCTACCGGCGTATTTATTTTCCTGCTTCTCTTCTCCCTTCCTATTGTATGTCTGTCATGTTACCGCAACTCTGCGAGAGAGGGAGAGAGAGAGATCAGTTGTCCAGGTCTGAAACTGCCACCATTGCACACCCCACGGGTCCGGCCAGCGGCGCCGCCCCGGACGTGCCGGAGGAAAGGGCGATTCGTCCGCAATCTTGGGTTATTCTAGAACGGTGGCGGCGAGGAAATGGGTAGATAAAAGAAATCAAAAAAATAATCGTTGGAAACTACAACTAGTACGACGGGCGGACTGGCGGGACGCCAAGGAGGATGGAATCGATGGTTCTAGGCATATAGACACGGTAGATGGATGAATGGATGGACGAAATCGCTTTATCTCTATTGTCGCATCGTAGTTCCTGAATGATACGCTAGAGTTATTTACTAGCAGTTTGGATAAAGTAGGATATCATGAATAAAATGCCTATTTATATCTTTCCCTGCTACAAATACTACAACCGGTACCGTACTACTACTGCTGCTGCTACCACTACTGTACTCGAGCACGGTATCAAAAGAAATAAGCACCCACCATCATCACCTTGCCTTGTGCTGTCCGCTGTGTTGATGGCACAGCCACCCGATCAGAAGGGCAAAAAAAAGGGTCAAGTACCCCAGGCACTCTACGAGAGGCATGGTACGCGGTACCGGTAGCTCAAATCATGGACATTGGACAACTCCATCTCCACGAGCCCCCCTTCCAAGGCGCCTGCCTTACCAACCTGCTGCGCAGTCCGGCGCCCCCGGCCAGGATGCAAAAGCGATACAAATACGAATCCTCACCCAAAACTCAGTCGCCCTGAATCGAGAGGTAGGAGACAGGCACGTGGTTCCAGCCTGGACAGCTGGCGCTTCCCACAATAAACCTTTTTTTCCGGTTGCCGTGCCTGTCTGTATAGGGTACGAGCAATATTAGGGTGGGGAGGAAGAAGAAGAAGAAGAAGAAGAAAAAGGTATGATATGAAAGGAAAAGAAGAAAATGGGAGCGAGGAAAGAAATAGAGGAAGAAAAGACTAAGCGAATGAGAAAATGGAGAACCATCACTTTTGTATTTGTGGGGAAATCGAGTAATGTGCGGGCGCATCGCTGGTCAGCTGCTGATCACGATTTTATTTTATCTATTTATTCACCATTGCGAGGATTTGATGAATGATTGAAATTAGTTGGGGGAAAAATCATGATAATAATAATGATAGCTCTTCATCTTCATCTTGCCCTCTATGAGCATCCTCTTTGCTAGGGAGGAAGGAAGGAAGGAAGGCCTTTCACTGGTGATTGATGATGATGAAGAGGAGGAGGGAGAGGGATGATTATTTTTTGTGATTGAAAAAGTAAACAAACATGTTTTCCTGCGGATGGATGGACGGATGGGGGGGGGGGGTAGAGGTGTTTAATTTGGTTTGCTTCGTTGGCATTTTCATATCATTTCTTGATACTCACGAGGTACAATACCCAGGGTTACGATTGCGATTGCGCGTTTATGCTAGATTTGCAGTGTGATATGGTAAAGGTCCATATGAATTCGATATTACTTTTTGAGAGCGAGCCACCAGAAACACGGTCCATACAATGCGGTCAGGTATCATCTTGTATCATCAGTTTCGTTGTTGCCTTGTCGAGATGAGTGACCTGGTCGAGTCGCCGCAAACGTTATTGTAAGTCTGGTATGTAAGTCAACAACGTACCCAATGACAAAGACGACAGTGGGCAAAACAATTGCATCCGGCAGAAAACAGTAATCCCGAAGTCTCACTCGAATACGGTATTGTAAAGATGAAGGTCACCTACTGTACTTGTATGATACAGTGCTCGTGCTCGTGCTCTATATATAAAATGAAATAGGTTACTGGCACCATGAGGCGGGCAGGAGGAACAAACACAGGTGAGGAGTAAAGAATGGGAATTTCATGATCAAGTGCCGAGATGGGAACAGTCCCAATATGGTAGGAATAAGGGTGGGGAGTGGAGGGCCTTGGGGGCGGGAGCGGCCAATTGGGGTGAGGAGGGGATAGCATGGCTGAGCTGGGATGCTCTCCCCGCGATCTGTTACGGTCGCAGCTATGGCAGCACAACAAGGTCCAAGGGTAGTTTGGTTTGGACTTTTCCATATTTTTATTTTTTCCCCCTTCCTTCCCTCTTCGCAAGTCGCTTCGTTTGCGTCCGTGTCAGGTGGCAGGCACCCTAGGCAGCTGCCCATCGTTTCTGCTACTCTTGGGACCATGGTGAGTTGATGCAAAATTGGATATTGGCACCCCACATTGGATATCCGCCCGGCCTTACTGTTTCGTCCTCCCTTTTACCTTATAAATCGATATAACGAATGGCATTAAAATCAAGGGCTATGGGGGTTCTCGATCACGGTGCCGTTATGATGGGCTGTGAAAAGTGGGAAGGAGAGGCGCAAGACCGGGTGTGGCCCAGTGACAGTGGACTGCAGGGGGGGGGGGGGGGGTGAGAGGTCCATTTCTTCATCCTCTGCCTCGTCTGTACTTGAGCACCGACACAATTCTCAAGAGGGAGGCTTTTGGTGGAATTGAATATCAATATCAAGGGAAGGAGCAGACTGCGTACGATATTCTGACGTTTTACCTATGTAAGCGTAAGAACGGAGGTCATGAACCCATTGGGGCGTCGACGGGTAGTGAAAAGTGTGGACCTGGTGAATATGGCAGCCGTGGCATTACGGTGAGCCTTTTTTTTTGGACCATTTTAGTTTTGGTCCCTCTCTTCTTTATGCTTTTTTTTTCTTTCTCACTCGCACTACTCTAGACTAAGTTACCGGTACCGGTAACATGGCCTCGAGGAGAACAGCGTGAACACTGGGCATCCCTTCACCCCCACAGATCGAAAAACTGGTGACGGTCAGAGACATAAGAGAGACCTTTTGATGATAGAGACAACAGGTCGTGTTCAAAAATCGAGAGTTCGGAATCCGGCCGGTCAGGCCCTCTGGTATGATACTCCATCCCCGTACTCCTTTTGAATTCATCCCTCTAGGATAACTCATCCCTCGTTCCCCTGGGAATTCTTTTCCCTCCGATTTTCACTATATTTTTCTTCTTCTTTTCTTCTAGCACGTTTCCAATCATTCAGCCAGAAAGTCGAATAAACAAACCCTTCAATTTCGTTCTGATGTTTTTGCCTTTTTTTTGCTATTGGTACATTATCAAGTAGGTTTAGAGGAAAATGACTTTGTCCCCTCAGGTCTCAAACCCCTTCTGGGATCGAGTAACCCCCCAAATTGTGTGAGAGACCCCAATCTTCTGTCGCATATCCCACCCAATGGAAAAATAAAATAATTAGAGTAAAAAAAATAAAATAGAATAAAGACAATTGAGAGAAGGTAAAAAAGGAAAATAAGGGGGGGATGGAGAAAGGAAAAAGAAAAGAGGGAAAGGGTGATGGGAAGGGAGAAAAAAAAAAGAAAAAAGGAAAGAGAGAAAAAGAAAAGAGCCCGAAGCAAACACCAGGTGCCCTGTACTTGTATTTCCTCCCCCCCGGTTATACCCCAAATCTCCCGAAGAGAGACCATCCGACGGGTAAGCCCAAGCACTCTGTCTGTCTGTCTCAGACCCGGCCCATTTCTATGATACTCTTTCCCAGTTGCTAACTTCCCATCCGATCTAAGCTGTCGCATGCTGGGTCCCCCAGCTATAACCCCCCCCTCACATCCTCGAGACCGTCGTTGACCGTTCCAGCTTTTTCTCTCCACCACACACACACATAATCCCACCCCCCCCCGCCCCGTGGCCGTTCACGCACCCCAACGCTCGTTGCTACAAAGCCATCGCTCCCCCCCTTAAGATAGAAAACCATCCCCTCCCCCCTCGGTGGTTATCACTCGCATTCCATCATCCATCATCATCTGTCAAAGGTTGGCCTATACGCTTGTGACTTTCCCAACACAACCGTCCATCCCCGCGAAATAATATAGCCACTCGCTACACACTCTCGCTTTACCCTACACTGTGCAGCCCGGCTTGTCTTCGACACAGGCCGTAAAACATCCAACTCGAATACAGCGTGGGATCCAGAAAGAATAAGGATGCCTTCGCGACTATCAAGCCCGATGTTGTCTTTGGACATTAATCACATCGCCAAGGTTGACCCAAGAAATGTGGATAATTTGTTCAGTATGTGGACTAGTAAGTGATACTGGCTTCACCTGATTATTTTAATAAGTGTTAACCGTTTCGTTTTTTGTTTGCGAAACAGTCTTTTCGAAGTGTGCCGAGTCTTTGGAGAATGGAAGGCGGTTAGAGAATCTGAGTTGGAGGGTATGGAACAGGGAGACATTTTGCTGTGATGATACAACGCTCTCCAATACTCCGGTTCCGGTGAAGAAGCCAAAGCGACAGGATTCTGAAATCTCGGATTTACCGGAACTTTCTACAAGTGTTGAGTCCGCTGCCTCGGAGTGTGAATTGTCAAAGGAGCCACGGTCGGATGCGGTCAATATTCGATCTTCACGGCCTTGCTTGACTCGGAGTGATTCTAGTGAACGCTACCGAGGTAAAGAGAAGCACATGACGCCTGTGCATCTGGTCAAGTTGATGGGGGATTTGGATAAGAGCAAGTCAAGTGCAGAAGATTGGATCTCTCGAAGGAGTTTCATCGGCGCACAGATTTCAGTTAGTGCGGAGCCTTCCATGCCCGAGCAAGAAGCTACTTCAACAGCTTCAGTATCACCCATGTCCTCTACTGCCGATCATACATCTCCCGTGGGGTCGGAGTCGAGTAAGTCATCGGAGCAAAGCAGTCACAGTGTTGTCCGCGGATTTTCGCCTGGGCAGGTATCTTCATCTTACCGATCAAAAACAGGGATGGCATTAGAGCCTAGCCTAGTGGAGGAGCCAGTTGCAGCACCCAAGAGGTCAAAGAACAGCATGTGGATTATTGGTTCATCACCTTCGTCAGTCTCCGACGATGAGACGGATATGGATCACAGCTTCAGCGTCCGTCGAGGCCCCCAGGTCAGCAAGCTGGCCGAGGGACTGAAGCTGGCAGGCAAGAAGAAGAGGACCTCGTTCAGAGATGAGGTTGCCACACGGACAGTCTACGATGAAGACACTTTCAGTGATGACGAAGAGAACGTTTCAGAGAGTGCCATTGAGGATGATGATGATTGCTCCTCTGACTGGGAATCATCTACCGATAGCGCACAATCCAGCTACACCGAAACCCCCATGTTCCAGCGTGTAGAAAGCCGCCCTCAGCTCGCCACTCGCCCTTCTCTTCTGTCTACCCTCCTCCACGAGCCCAAGCGAGCACCCGTGCTGGCGAATAATGGATCCCGTTCAACACCCGCCATCCGGTCGCGCAATACCTCGCCTTCAGGTCCCTCACTTGCCGCCTCGCCCCGCAAAGAGTCTCCATTGGCTTCTAAGGCGACCGCCGGGGTCAGCCATTCGAAGCCAATCATCGTTACCACTAGCAACATGCATCCGCCTGCACTTTCGCCACGCACGACAAGGCGAAACATGCTCGCGACCGAGCTGACAGAATCTCTTCGAAAGCATTTGCTTTGGGAGAGGCAGCAGAAGAATACCACCGCTTCGGCCGTCCTAAAAAGGCGACACACGGCGCATGATGTTACCAAGCTCAATAACTATCCCCAGCCTAGCTTTATGTCGGGCAACAAGGGAAACACATCCAAGAACAATTCTTGGAATCACTACTTCGAGACACATGAGTATCATGTGGCGGGATGGTAATGGGTTGTAATATTGGAAAAAGGAAAACAACAATTAGAAGTATTTAGGGGGAAAAAAGAAACTTGTACAGGAAATACCAGCGGTGGGGGGAAAAAGCTTTTTATTCGACTTTCGGAGTACATTATTTTATAATTATCGGTCACATAACATCACCCCTTTCAACACCAACATATCACGGCTTTAATGAATGGATTCTGCGCTGGATTGGTCTTAACGGTTGGGGGGGGGATCGGTTCTCGGGCATTTTTGTTTGCGGATTCTCATTTATTCCTTTTGTTCTATTCCCAACGGTCAAAGGTGGTCTTTTTTTTATATCTATTTATTATACTTGCCTTTGAATTCATTTTTAACGGTGTCAGCCTGTTTTTTTCTTTTTAACTTGGGGATATGCTTTTCGTCTTTGTTTTGTCCATTTCTTGTTTATTTACCGAACGGGGGGCGTATTTTGAGCTTGTTTTTTTTCCGGCATATCGGTGTATTCGGATTCTTTTTTGTATGCCTTTTTTCCTTTCCATTTTCTCATCTTTTATTCAGGGCGGGTTCGGTTCATTTTCATCGGAGTCGGGTCCGCATTGGGAGTCACGACTTTTGATCCTTTTTATTATATATATACATATTTGAGATTTCTTTTCTTTCGAAGCCTCTCTTGATTCATCCTCATGTCAAGATATAGGAAGAAGGGAGGAAGAGGTGGGGGAGCAGAAGCATATGTCGCCAAACAAAAGGGAAAAGGAAAAAAAAAAGAGAAAATCATAATGTACTTTTATCATATCAAAAAATTATTATTTTTTTGAACAAGAAACTTGCTTGTGGGCTCGTGTGCTTGGGTGACTTTTATTGTATCTTGCTCCCACTGTATCTATTTATCTATAACAATATTATCAAGGCTATTCATTTATTATTGAAGGGATAGACGACTGCCTTGTAAGTGCACTGCCAACTTCACAATCAAATATTCTACTGGGAGTACTGTAAGGTTAATATAATTGAGAAAAAGAAAGGGAGGAACAAAAAGGGAAATTGATCTAAAGCCGATGATGATGATGGTGATGATGTGAACAACCTGACCCGAGTGCAATTTTCCTCCCCTTGTATCCTCCATCCATCTCCAGCATGATATTCACTTTCCGCCTTCTTTTCCAATAAAAAACCACAAACACATGACCTCCGCCTCCACCACCTCCGCTTCCTCCTCAGGTACTTTTTTCACCACCACCCAATCCCAATCCCGATCCCCCTACCAAACGTAAGCCTAATTACCGGTGGAAGCGTGGAGAAGGGAGGAGAGAGAGAAAGAAAGAAGGAAAGAAAGAAGGGAGGAAGGAAGGAAGAAAGGGAGGGGGTTGGAGGCGAGGGGGAGGAGGAGGTTTGATTTCTAATGCCCACATGAACCAACCTATCGGGCTTCTCTTATTGCATAGTACTTGTACGGGTGTTTGCTCGGTCTGACTCTGCTTAAGAAGAAAGCTATAGAGAGAGGGGAGAAGAGCTGGACGAGTTGAAGTGTAGAGTGCAAATAGGATAAATAAGCAAATAAAAGGTGGTTTTTTTAAATTGTGGGGTATTGCGTATTGTAGCCCGCTTGCTTGCTTGGTGCCTCGCCTGAAAACTGTCGCAGCCGCATGCGTTCGTCCATGACTCTTCCCTCTTCCGCCTTACGTGAGTTGTCGATGGTGGCGATGATGAGATATTTTACTTCTTATTCCTTCTGGATGGATTGGGATGGCATGGGATGGATGGGAAATTTTTTGATTTTTTTGATTGGCCGCCTTTGCGTTTCTTCTTTTCTCTTGCTTTGTTTACTGGAGTATCATACTCGGGCGCAAATTAAAGATCCGGAAAAAGTGACAAACAAAATGTATGGTTGCAACACAGATATTTCGAGTCACTTTTTCCGGATCTTTAATTTGCACCCGAGTAGTTGTGTAGATGGTAGATGGAAAGGGGGGTAGGCTTGGCGGTTTTTTTTTGCTAACTGCCTTGTAGGTTATTTGTCCATGATGGGGGGAGAGGAAGTGAAGGAAGTGAGGGGGAAAAAGAGGTGCTGGGGAATCCCCACACGAGCAAGAAGATAAACAACTGAATAAGAAGCCTTGTGCGATATATCAGGTAAACCGCTGGAATTGATTGGGCATGCTAATTTCTATGGTACACACACATCCACAAAGGAAAGGGTATCTGTACGGTAATTATGTTGGAAGTACGCAGCATCAATGGGTTTTTTAGGTTTGTTTGTTTTTTTGCGTTTTTTTGTTCATTCTTCTGTCCAATTCCTTCCAATTCTTACTTGGAGCCCAAAATTAACCCTCGAGGCTGTCTCGGACGCATTTCCTCGCCCTCCTTTTGAATTCCGCAGGATCTTCCCGCCACTGTTTTGCGGCCTCCTAGATGGAAAGAGTCAGTTTAATGCGTCTCTCGAACGTGAGTCTGTGGGGGAGTTTTTTTTTTGTTATGGTTATTTTCTTGTTTTTCCAAAAACGCACCAAGTTAGCCGGACTCTCATCATTGGGAGAGCTCAGCATAGAGATCACCGATATAAGGATCGATTCTGGGGTGCGAACGGGGAGCCAACGTTCGCTAGCAGACTCATAGCCGTACCTGTAGGGTAGAGGTTTGGGCAGCTGGTTAGCCATTGGCTCGGTGGAAGACTCAAAGGGTGCAGGATGGCCTCGGTGGAATATCGGCGGCACTTCCTGTGTGCTTGCAGAACAGAAAGGACACGCAAGGAGACGCAGAAGAGAAAGAGTGCTTACTGGTCTTCCCCGGGAGGATGAAGGATCGAAATGCAAACACTACCATTTGGGTAGACTAGCAATCTCATCAGACTCTATCATCGCATAGCGTGGAGGGATGTGAATCTCGAGTCGAATCAAAGCGCGCTGCGCGATCAGCAACATACCGTTCGGATGCCAAATGGGCGTTTCAAATGTCATGGTTGGTGGATCATGTGGATAGGTATCTGGGAACACGAGGCGGGCACGAAAAAAACCACCTAAAGATTATTTGCGACATTCTTTAGCTGTATCGATTGTATTTTCGGTAGCAAGAGCTCCTTCAAATCACCAAGAATGGTTTATTCACCTCCATAAAATTTGCAGTCATCGGAGATCATCAACATAACTTCCCATTCATAGATGTTGTCATTCACAAGACCTACACTGAGGCTCGCCAGGTCCCGGTCCGTTTGCATCTCTTTCAGCTGCTTATGCAGCAGACTGGCGGAGGCGAGAGGGGCTGACATTATCTGAATGCTTGAAGGCGGGTAAGTGAATCGTGTTCGGAGGGGAAAACAACCTTCGGTCGGGGAAAACGCACTGTACCTTATCGAGGGGTTCTTGCGTGGAGGAGGGGGCTCAGGAAGATGGAGGGGGGGGGGGGTTGCAGGTTACCGACACAGGTGGGGGAGAGAGGAAGATTACCGGTATGGAGGGGTGGTGGATAAGATACGGTTTGTGGGGAGGGGGCAGGTTTGACGCGAGAGGTCTGGAAGAGGAAGCGTTATCGACAAGCGAGCCAACTAGCGCCCTCGATAACGGAGCCTATCATGCATGTCAACCGGCAGCACAGGAGAGAATGATAGCAGCAACACCATGGAAACGATCACTGCATCTGTCAAGACTTGCATCCTCCTTTTTCTCCATGTATTCGCCCAGAGACTCTTGTCGTCACCATAAACACTTAACAATCGAAGCACCTCTCTGATAGCTCTAACAATTCCCCCTCATTCTTATACTCCTCCCATTCATATTTACCAACCTATCTCCACCTTACGTTTGCTGCACATGCCTCATGCACTCAAATCTTGGGTGATGAACTGGCCAGAAGAGCTTACCCATCCATCCTTACTTTTCCTCTCTTCGGAGGAAATCTAATTCATTCAAAAGCACGCTATTTCCGCCCTGCGCTAATCGCCGGCCCTACGGGTAAAGGACTAGCTTCCAGGACACATCACATAATCCTCTTCAGAAGTGGGAGCAGTAGCATTATCAAGCTTTTGATTCTCACCGCGGCTCTCCACCCCGCTCCTCTCAATTGCCGCTCAGGATAATCATGGACCTTAAGGGTTTACAGGAGTTTTGTTCCGGGGGTTGTGGTTGCTCTTGTCTTCAGGCTGTAGGTTTCCTAAGCAGGGCTGAGCGAGATACTCTGCGCCGACAATCAGGACAGTCTACACTGCTGAGGATCTCCGATAAATCAGGGTTAGGGCTGGATTCAGTGATTGTGTGTCGTTCTTTTTGGCTTTCACATTCCCCCCACCTATCACGCCTTTCTGCACGTGCTCTGGTGATGGTTCGAGTGCCTCAGCGTCCGAGCACATCCGGTTAAATGGGTTATAATACCGTTTAAGCTTCGGCCACTCAAAAATGCATAAGGCCTAAGTTTGGTTGGCTTGTGTCTTAGCGTTATATCTACTCGAGTATATACGCGGCTGCAATTTATCTAGAGAGACGAACCAAATGTTACGACTGGCAACCTAAATACTGCTGCTTCAAGTGTTAGGTATGCGAAACCGGGTGTGCGGAATTATTTTTGCGTCATGTGAGATGACTTGATAGAACTACCGTACTCTTCACATTCTCGGCCATTTAGTGTGTGCATATGCTCGCAACTATCGAGATATCTCAGCCCACTTCAGAGCCCAGCTTCCGCATCTACCATTCTAAGCCTTGCTGCCTCCTTAATTACTCAGGAGGTTATCTGGAGAGAGTTTTTTCTTTCTTTTGGTATGAACCCGTGCTGGCCATGACCTAACCTACCTGCCTTACAGCTTACCCGACCTCCATTTTGGCAAATCTCGGGGCCTCCTCGCGGGCACCCTGAACCACCAGCTGTCGATACCAGGGACTCACGGCCACGTGACGACATAGTGACTTCAGGCGTATATGGGATTGCACTGGAAATAACTTGGACCCTCTATGCCTAGAGCTTCCCGCCTCACAAGTGTCGAGTTCCCCACTGGAAGAGTAATAGTTGTTATTGGTCAGCGGCCAACTGTTGCAATACGTTAATGCAGTATCACATTTTAGAGTATTTCTTTTTGCATTTAACCGGTAGTTTTTTTTTTTTGGAATAGCCGGGCTCTTACAAACCAGAAAGGGCAATCCACAGAGATTTCGTTCTCGAAGTATGGTAATCAGACCTTGTGGTTTTTGTGGCACCTCCTGAATAGACGCTACGGCTTATGTGAGTCGTTGTGATTATTTGTTATCCTATGATAGAGCAGTTATTACCAGCTTTGCTAGTTAAGGGATTGGACCCTAGGGGCGTTAAATTATCCGGATGGGCGGAAATATTTACCTAGCTCTCCTCCGACTCAGGGGTTTTTCTTTTCTTCAGGCTGTAAAGAAACCTCCACAGTTCGGAGGATTGAATCGAGGAGGCTTCTTGCTAGTTTAGTCGAGAACAGTTGGGTTTTGGACATGATATATAAATCAAATACCGTACTCTAGGGCTCTAGTATTTTCATTAGCGTCCGCATCTGCAGACCTTGCGGTGAGAAACAAGAAAAAGAGAGAGAAAGCTAGCTCTAGGCCGGAGCATTGGGACCACATGGCAAACCCACCAACCCAGATAGCAGCGCACAAGAACGATCGGATCAAGACCATGAGTGGAGCTGCAATCACTACAACCAGCTCCGATAGGGCGACGATTTTTAGACGCCAGGCTCTCGTTAGACCATCGGGACCCGCAGGGCTAATACACAATGGCAAAGGGGGGTTTTTTTTTTGGAATGGCAGGGTTTGCCTGCACAGGGGGGTATGGCACGGAGCTTGGGCGCCTTTGGGGAGCTCAGATGACTGATTCTTTTTTTTCTGTATCCAGTTTTTAGGGTTACAATCAAGGTGTGTTCTCGGGAGTTTGTCAGTGTGTGGTACTCGAACGCCTTCATTTTCCTTCCTCACCCCTACCACCGTCACCCACAGTTCATACGGGAGTGTGACTAATAGTGACTAACGCAATAGTGATGGCGATAGTTATTCAGACTTATAGTGGCTATACGTTCCTTCCAAACACACGTAAGCCGGATCTATGATACTTCGTGCGATAGCTTTGGTTGGTAGCATGGGTGTCTAAGGAGTCTATGATGGATGGGAGATGTGGTTTCAAATAGTACGAAAAAGGGTTGGCCTACGAGTACGTGTTTCTGTGATTGGAGTTAATTTTCACGGGGCAATACTAAGTCTTACTGTAGCAATCCTTAAGTTAGGGGTTTGGACCGGAATAACTTACTTGGTGTTCCTGGTGAGAGAATATCGAGAGAGTGCGCTATTCTCGTAGCCCTGTTCACCTTCTGCATCAGTTTGATAACCCGATGTTGTGCGGCCGTGGGAAGCTCCTCGCATATTCGGGGGTAGGTTTGGTGTGGGCTCCTTGAATACGACCGCTCTCTGTGCAACGTAGAGTATCTCATGATTTCGGAGCAGGAGAGAAGGGTGATGGCTAGTGATGGGTTGCTCAAGAAGCCTGAAACTAGATCACACTGCCTGAAGTCAGAGGCTCCTGATTGGCCTGCAGCGGCTGGCTATTACCTTTGGTATCGTGGTGCCTTTCTGGCATGTGCGATCCTTTCGCCTGAGTGATATAACGTCGGGATCATATCGGGAAATTCCCTGACATCGGGGTCTCAGGATCGACTGCGGTACCAATTACATCGGGGGAACCGGCCAAGGGCGGGGAGGTGCTGCATGGCTGCTTTTGCTGGCCCTGCAACCTGCTCCCGTAGTTATTCTTGGAGTCGGTATTGCCCTCGTGCTGTCCACGATGAGGAGCTCATCGCCAGCGCGGGCTTGCCAGGGATCATGAGTTGATCGAGTTGGAGCTCGTCGAGATTTAGCCTTAGGATGTGTTCGGGAAGCGGACTGGGCTCGAGAGGTTCCAGCACCTAAGGAGGACCAATACGTGGGGTTACATAAAATTGGGGGTATTAAGCTTGGCTGGCTTATTCTAGACCTGGAACATGTTTTTCAGGGTTTTGATCTCGCTGTTAGTAAGTTTTGAAAGAAACAGAATCTTTCTTCATGGATTGTCACGCCGTTTACTGAATCCCTTGTAATAGTCTTCTTTCAACGGGGTTTGCTGGGTCCTTGTTACTATCTGGTGGCGGATTCTCGAGGGGAGATGATATTGGCGGTGCTGGCGTTGTGCAAACTTATTTCCAGAAGTTTACTATGCTTCCCTACGACGCGAGAACTCACAATTAATTGGCTCGTCTTTTGTGGGTTATGGGGTTTTGAACTGCGGGTCAGAGGTTTTTGCGAGCCAGTGCTCGTTTTGTCGGGTGCTTGCTATGCAGAGAAGGATTGTACCGAACTTGGGGCAAGTCAGTGGTTTCTTTTTATTTGTACTCGGGTGCGGGCACTATTGTGGGTTTATTAGAAGATCCTTGACGCTAACTGTATACGTTGGCTTTGTACTACGCACCCACGATCTTCGCCCACCTAGGTAAGTCTAACGGCACAGTGCCCTTGCGTGCTACTGGTGTATTTGGTACCAGACGTGGGGGGCTGTCTTTGTTTTTGGGTTCTCGCCGTGATGTGTATCGGCAATCTTGGCCGAAAGCCCGCTCTCTCGTAGGCGTGATTGGAATGGCGCTCTGTTATTTCATCATTGCAATCATTTCCAAGAACGAAGGCTGGTGGCCCACGCATCGTGTTGCAAGTTGATATCTATGGTTTGGTTCACTCTGGATATTATGAGGAGTCCCTAGACTATAGTGACACGTATAGGCGAGAGTGTGACCACTGATGAGAGCAATGGATTGGGCCCTGTGCCTAAATCTTGTAAATGCTAAATATTTTCGTTGAAATTGAGTTGACTAACTATATTACCCTGGGATTGCTGAGGTCTGGCCGTTAAGTGTTAGGGCGAAGGGAATTGCCTTCGGAGCTAGTTCTAGTAAGTTCACCATATCCATTGCTATCCATTGCCGGTCTCCCTTCTCGGCGGAGACATTATGCCTGGCCAGCAGAAAACACCCCCGCGGTTGCGACACTTGAACTACTCGAGTATTCTTAATCTTGGGATATTCTAGGGAACTAGAAAGCGACAAATACAGACGAGGGGATAGGCTTCTTTGTCAAGATTGGATGTATGACGGGCCACTATCACCCGACCGATCTGGCTGTTGTATTTGCCTTTTCCTCCTGAGCGCTAGCTCTCGGTAGAATAACTTTATCATCGGGAAAGTGGCCCCCAATATACTCACGTCGCCGGATTGCTCTGCTGGTTCCTATTATGGAATCGCTCATCCTCAGATACTTTAGCCGATTAAATCCTTCAAATGATCACTGTTGTGTCAATGGTGAAATAGGAGAGGACACCTTAAAACACGACTAATACTCTGGTTGCATGTATTATACTTGTATGTGTTTGAGTATGCGAGTGAGGGAAAGAGACTTAAGCTGATGAAGTATTATTTCCACCATTAATGTGAACTTTGATGGCTATAGCATCAAAACTGACCAAAACCAGCATCCCAATTTAATCCTAAAATTACCGCTCTCTTTAGAATCGGAATATGAGCGGCGGACCTAGGAATGTGAGACGTCTCGAACTCTCTCGCTGAGATGATTTTTGGCTGGTTGGTCAGGCTGTTGGCTGCTCGTTGCCTTGCCAGAGCACTGAGGTCAAGTTAGTCTTGGTTCTTAATGTTCTGAGCTTTCTAAGCTAGGACGCAACTATTGCTTCCCAACATATTTTATTGGCTAAAATATCCGGGGGTGAGCGGTTCCGAAGTGGGAACTGGCAGAGTAATCCGGCGACGTGAGTACAATGTTTGCCCCGTAGCGACTCAACCATCCTAAATACAGTTATCGACAGACAATCACGCGACCAGCCTTACTCTTGGTAACTTGTACCCGCGAGGACGGGAGAGGCGTTGGCGCATGATTGCCGAATCGGACTTGCGTCCGATGTAGGATGTTGCTTTAGCTTAACTTGCAGAGGATTATGAAGGGCTAGGAGAGGAAGAAAAAGAGGGGGAAGGGGACTTCGGGTTGCGATTTGTTGTTTGTGGGATCTCCAGCGGAGGAGTCGTTTTCCTTTCTTTCTTGTTTGTGCTGGTGTTGTGTTGTGGAGTTGTATGATACAATGGAACAATGATAGATGGATATCTGGGGAAGAAGTGGGGCAAGCACAGGCCGGCAAGTGGGAGGGCGGGTAGAAGAGCACCCTCGGTATATGATGCGAAATATGAACTCATAGCTTTTCTTTTCTCCCCCCCTAGAGAGAAACAAGAAACTACTTCAGGCAGTATCATACATTGCAATAAATGACCTGGCAGCGGGATTGCAATACGAACGTCGTATGTCACTGGTTATCATAGTACGTACTTGCGCCCCCACCTCCGGAGAAGCTGCTGTAACTTATGTAGCATCCTAAATTCTCTTCGCTGATTAACCAAGAGTAGCAAGGGAAGAATATGGATGGTAACTAAAGGGAATAATGAATCCTCACACCTAACCTCTAAACAGAGGTTTAGCTAAACTGTAAATCTGCTTCCAAGTTTCCTTATCTTGTTTGGTTCCCCTGAATTACTTGGTCTGCACCCTGTTTCTTACCCTCCCACCTTTCCCCTCCCCCCCCCTTCTGTCTTTCTATCGTTACCGTTTCTACTTCTCATTTGCGCCACCGGGCTATCGATTCAGCAGTGCAGTGCTGTGCCGTACGATACCTGTAAGGATTGTGTTAGGGACCCTTGGTGGATACAGTTATACATATCGATTGCGGTTTTCTCCTCGGACCTCCGCTCTTCTCAGATCTCCTTTCTACCCCTTTTTTCTTCTTCCGTTATAACGTGTGCGCGCGGTTGAGTGAGGGTGTGAGTACCTGTGCGATATATATATCGGCATGGCAGGGGAAGAGGCCATAGGTCTCGATAGGAGAGACAGTTCCGCGTCAAAGGCTCATGACTCATTGCATGAGAATATCGGAAAGAAGGATGAACTTGGCGGCGATGCCACCGCTCTTGGGGGTGAGCAGACGCAGGTGTCCGAGACTCCAACGATGTGGATGTGGATTTTGACATTTGCTTCTGGGATAAGTGGGGTATTTAAGCTTCTCTCCTCTTCCCCATGCCCCACATGTTAGTGAGGGTGGTTGTGAAAACAACTAATCAATTTGGATGGGCGCTAGTTACTGTTTGGTTATGATACCGGGTAAGTTTTCTCTGGCATTAGGCATTGGGGTTGGGTTCAGGATTAGTGGACGCCGAGGGGAGGGGATTTTGCTGATTTTTGTCTGCTACCTGTAGGGTTATTTCGGGAGCACTCGTGGTGATAGCAGGTGATCTTGGCCCGGCCGAGTTATCCAATCAACAGAAGGAATTCATTACAGCAGCAACCTCCCTCGGAGCTCTAATCTTCAGTGTATTCTCGGGCGCACTTGCGGACCATATTGGACGGAAATGGGTTATTGCTATCGCGGATGCTGTGTTCATTACCGGGGCAATTGTTCAAGCCCTGGCCAAGTCTCTCTGGGTTATGGTCGCTGGGTATGCCTGAGCTCCCCTTTCTCCCCAACACATGTCGTACTGCAACTAGGATGGATGCTTACAGGGCCCTCTCTTTGTAGTCGTTTCATTATTGGCTGGGGCGTTGGTTTGGCTAGTTTGATTGTACCACTCTACCTGGCCGAGCTTTCCCCTGTGAGTCTAACTTATCACCAGACCCCTGTTGTCTCTTATATTTACTTTTTCTAAGCACTATTGAGAAAAAGTTGTTACTGACTAATCAACCAGGCACACTATCGTGGGAGAATGATTCTCATCAATGTACTTTTCATTACCTTCGGCCAAGTCGTTGCCTATGCAATTGGCGCTGGGCTCACTCACGTAGATTCTGGATGGAGGTGAATAGTCTTGTGTTCTTCTGACAGGTGAGGGCAGACGATAGCCACTGACTGACGAGCCAATTGACAGAATAATGGTTGGAATTGGAGCAATCCCCGCCGGTATCCAGTGCATAATCTTATACTGGCTTCCGGAAAGCCCTCGCTATCGTAAGGAGCCCCCCCTCCCCCACTTTACCAATCAGCTCCGGAACTCTGACACAACTTTCTCTTTTCTTTTTCGACTGCTAGTGGTTCGCAAGGGCAAAGATGAAGCTGCCCGGGAGGTCCTATTCGCAATCTACAGTGGAGCGCAAGCAGCGGATATTGAAGACAAGGTCGCGTACATCCGCGAGTTCACCGAGGATAGGAGGCCCGGAACAAAGTGGGAGAAGGCGAAGAAGGACTTCAAGAGCTTATATGTCGTCCCGTCTAACTTTCGAGCATTAATCCTTGCTTGTGGGTTGCAGGGTATTCAGGTATGTCCGCGACTATATAGTTTGAGGTCTAGGAAGCTTACTAATAATGAATGGTAGCAATTCTCTGGATTTAATTCTTTAATGTACTTGTAAGTGTCCCAGATCTTAGACTGCTATCATGAAAGGGGGGGCTGCAATTGCTAATGGACCTCTGCAGCTCCGCCACTGTTTTCAAAACCGTTGGATTTGAAAATCCGACAGCAGTTAGTCTCATCGTTGCTGGGACGAACTTTGTAATGACGGTACATTCACACTTACTCAACCACACCTCCATATCTACTGTATTCTGTGGGAGTCCTACTAATAAATGTGATAATGAAAGTGCATAACATTTACCATAATCGACCGTATTGGCCGTCGCAGGATCCTAATTGGTACCCTCTGGGGCTGTTCCGCCGGCCTGGTAATCTGCGCGGTAGCCTTCCACTACCTCCCCCGTAACCCCTCCACCGGAGAGATTAGCGCTACAGGTTCGAACCGTTGGGCCATCCTAATTCTGGTGAGTCAGATAATCTACGTGATGTTCTACGCTTTGGGGATCGGCAACATCGCCTGGGTCGGGCAGTCCGAAGTTTTCCCGTACAACGTGCGCGGCTTCGGAACGGGCATGGCCACCGCCACCAATTGGGGTGCGAACTTGATCCTCGGATCAACCTTCTTGACCATGATGGACCGGATGACACCCACCGGTGCGTTTGGGTTCTATGCTGGGCTTTGCTTCTTGGGTTGGTTGTTTGTCATTTTCCTCTTCCCAGATTTGAGTGGGTTCACCCTGGAAGAGGTGGCGGAGATATTGAGTACTAGCTTTGGAATCCGGGAGTCAAGGAAGAGGAGGAAGGCTCTTAAACAACTTAGTGAGGATGAGAAAAGGAGAAGGGAAGAAGCCCTCATGGAGAAGGTTTGATCGGTGGTTTCTTTTTTTTCTTCGCGACTTGTATTTCGCCTCCCACATAGTAGGTGGGGAATGAGCGAATATGGTGGTAGGAGTTGTGTGTATTACGAAACGAGTTTGAGTTATCCTTCTCTTTGGTGTCTAGTCACAACCAATTCCAATGTGGCCAGCTGATCGGGTTCATGAGTATGCACTCGGCGATGGTTCGTTGTTTCCGTTTTCCGTTTATGGTAAGAGGAAAGGAGATTGAGATTGGGCAGAAGGGCAGTTATGCCCGCCAACATTCCACACTAATAGCAGGTGTATGATACAGTAGTACTGCTGGGTGAAAAAAAAAAGCATGGTAGCATAGAACCCTAGCAGACCATTACAGCATCCGAACTAAGTATCAAGCCGTTCCTCACCGCCCTTCCGCATTACAAACACCGAAGAAAGAGCGCTTCTCAGAGACAAAACATACTCGATCGAAAACACAACAAACTCGAGCATCATGACAAAACTAAACTACTAAGAAAATCCCACAGATCCGAAAAGGAATGTCGAGTCACCTATATTCTCCCCATCAATAGGTTTCCCCATGCCAGGGTCCACCTTCAGGGGTTGCATAATAAGTCTGATTCAACTCAGTGACTCTTTCAATCATTGTGTTTGAGCCGGAGACACGGATAGGGGAGTATCTCCGGGTCGTCCAATTTGCGGCACCTCCTCCGATGGATGGGTTGGCGTGTTGGGGGATGTTGGATGACCCAGGTGGCTTGAGGAAGGAAGGAAGGAAGGAAGGAAGAGGGAGAAAAGCACCCATGGTAGGTATTTATAAGAAAATGTTTCTATGCCAAGAGCCATTATAGGGTTAATAGATATTAGTATGGTAGATCAGGGTTGATCAACGCCTGAGTGATGGTCTGGTCACTGGTTGACCTTAAGGTATAGGGCCGGAGTGGAAAGCACGGCACGGAATCAGAAGTTAGGGCACTGTTGGTAGCCAAATACCTCGGGTTCCCTTTACATAGTATGATATAGGTTCCCATGTGGGATATGACTTATACTATAGTTGTGTGTTTTCCGCCAAAGATGTGATCTATTGTCGTCCTAGAATGCAACAGTCTGGCATTGGATTATTACGAAATCTAGCTGGTAAGGAGATCTATTCATTGCGAGCAGCGTATTGATGGCTTGAGGTATTTTAGTCTATAATATTATTGAGGTTGTGTATCAAGACCTGAGAGCAGAGGTTTTCAAATTAGGTCTCTTCCCCGGCATGTGCAAAATTTTACTCCTCTGGGGGGGAACAATGCACAGTATACTAGACAAGCACTAGTTTAATTGACAAAATATAGACTAAGCTGTGGTTCCTTCAGTTCATAGCTACTCGTAGGCGCATTTTTCGTAATAGTTTATGAGAGGTTGACATAGAAAGTGTAAAATATCAACTGCCTGTTTCCAGATTTCCATCTGTGGTTTTGCCTATTGCCATGAGGCACCGTGATCCACAGTGATGAACTATCGCCAGGGGCCATGGAATCATGCGACGGGGTATGGAAGGAGTCAACTAGTAGATCTACTTAAATACCCATAACTATCCCGGATATGTCAACAAAAAAAAACCCCCCCCATTTCTACTGATCCGATATAGGCTTCTATGGAGCCAATGATATTACTTTCTAATTTTTATGGACACACCCAAGTACAATAACGATCCCTCTACAATCACCATTTATCCCCACAGCCTTTCAAATCAAAAGCTAGAAACCTCTCCCAACAGGAGAGCTCAACTAGACACTTCTCGTTGAGGATGACTTACACTCCAGACTCCCCAGCCATCACGAAATCATGATCATAGGTGATTATTCGGTATAAGAATCCTAGCGAACTGTTGGAAATAGCAGCACTTGGTGCGGGATGTGCCCGTACTCCGAGGACACAGTATGCGTACACACTAGGAGATGGATACACAAGGTATTATAAAATTTCTTTCATTTGTTTTTCCTCCTTTCTTGTACCTTCCCCGCCAATCCCTGACATACCTTCTTACCTTTCCTTAGGACATTCCTTTCCTTACACTCAACTCAATCATTCATGAAATTCTTCACCGCTTAATGCAAACTATGAGTCTCCACTAAGGCCGATCCACCCCACTCCGCTGCATAAAACCCTCATCGCCAATCATAGCCTCCGCAAAGATTATTTTCAATACGAATGTATCAATCTACGGTAGCTGGTAAAAGTGGTGAGGTACCGGAATATTTTTTTTGTAAAAATATATCTAATACTATTGGGAGCGAGCGGTAGGAGGGGGCACACATCAGTTATTCATGAACATGGTTTGGTTGAGATCGTCTGGTGTGCCATTCACATTCAATCGCCCGGACACCGGCCCCTAAACAACAGAGAAAAGTTGCCAACGGAGGAAGAAGAGGAAGAGGAACTAGGGAACCACGAACCCCCCCGAAACTGATCTTAAATAACCGCTATAAGGTGTCTGTGCCAAAGCGGGAAAATAAGGGTTGCTCGGTGTCAGACCATAAGTGAGGGAATTTACATGGGACTTGTGGGCTTTGTGGGATGAATATGAAGTACAACTTCTACTACTCGCACTTCCCTCATTTGATCTTTTCTAAAACTACGCTAATATCGGTAAAGACAGGTGTATGAGTAAAACACAAATGGCACATTCTAATCTTTCCATAAATCACCACACCTGTCTCTACATTTCCCTATATTATACTATTATTGTTCTGTATACTCCTGTGATAAAACAGAAAAGACATCCCGTATTATTAGAATTGCAGGACTAACAAATATCATACCTATACCTTCTTAAACAATGCCGCAGTGCAAACCAACTATACTATCGTACACAGAAGCACTAGGATTCTATATCTACTAGTAATTCTAGATACATCGAAATCTACAGCATAGAAGTATGGTAAAGTAAAAAAAGAAAGGGAAAGAGAAGTAGTCGCTTTATCATATAATGCCTCCGGTGATTCCGGGAAGCACTTGTCATACAAATTCCAAGTTCCACACTATTTATCTCTCATTACGAGTCCACTAGTCACCGCATCCCTTTCTCTTCCTTATACGAGCATGGGGAAAGAACAAAGGGAGAAGCCTACAGTTCTGGGCACAGCTTTGGTATCTACACTAGCAGTGTAGTAACGAGTGACAGCTGAGGTGGTAGTTGTTAAAGCCATTGTTAAGAGGGACACATGTGTAGTAAAAAGGGAAGAAATCTAAAACCACCGTTCTGACGAGCAAAATCTCGTACAAGAGCTTACATTCAGGGGGTTTTCAACCAAATGGAGTCAACAGTACTAATAGTAATATATACCTCAAGTTGAGATCTCTCTAACTACCAAGAATAAAAACTTGTTAGGCTGGGTTAATCCAAGCTAAGCAGAGCTACCTAATTACACATGATATGAGGACAGTCAAAAACTAGATATCTCATTCCTAAATAGGAAAAAAGAAAAAAGAATAGTGAAAAAAAATACCGCCCACACCACGACTCGAACTCCAAACCTCCACTTTCCAAAAAAAAACTGTTTAGCTCATCTTTGTGAAGCGTGTCATCCTTAGTGCAGGGGCCATGCTAATCTTCTCTGTATCGTTTCAAATTGACCAAATGTCCCGAAGGACGAAAGTATCTTTTGAATTCCTCCTCATATACCCCACACGACATCCCTTCACCTGCACAACCACCAACCAACCACACGCCACAACAACCCAAACGCCACAGTCAGTCCATCGGGAAAAGCTCATCCCAGTTCTAAATTATTAGACACCCACCCACCCATAACCGCCACTGCACCTGTTCGTTGCGGTACATGCGCGAGAGCTCAAACTTCAACCACTACCTCCACCACCACCACCACCACCGCACAACAGGCAAGTGAGCAGAGGAAAAGAAGGAAAAGGAAAATAGCCAAAACAACAATATCCCAACAAGTTACAATATGTCGGAAGCCTATGAGCGAGAAAGGTAGTCCCTTACTCCCTTACTCTCCCCCCTTTTCTCCTTCTCACTTCTACCTCTACCCCTAAAACTAAGCTTTGATTGAAAAAGACAAAACAACGCTCGCCTTGATGAACTCGCTTCGAAAGTAACCTCTCTTCGGGACGTCACGATAAACATATACGATAACGCTCGGGATCATGAGATTATTGATAACTCGGTTCATCACCCTCCGCTGCCTTTGCTTGGGTGATTGACTAACCCCTGTTACATATATGTTTAGAACGAAGTCTTTGCAAATTTCACGACGGGGTTGAAGCAGAGTGCCGGCCGGATCACACGCATGGCGGCGACCGGGACTAAAGGGCAGACGATGAAGCTTGCCGGTATGATTGTCGGTGGGGTTATTGTTTTGTATTTACTTTGGGGGATCTTCTTTTGAAGGGTACCCTTTCCGAGGGTTAGATGGCGGTAATGGTGATGGTGGAGGGGAAGTTCTCTCCTAATTGATTGATTGATGGGGCTGATGGGTTGATGGGGGTTGATGGAGTTGATTTACATTCACAGGCGTTCGGGTCGTTTGTAAAGTACTAGTACTATACGCGCGGAACAAAGACGAGACGAGATCGATAGTCTGCCGGGGTTTTGCGGCATGTTCATATTTGTTATCGATTTTTTTGCACCAAGTGGAAATTACAAACAACGCTGGTATCTAGTCGAGGACTTAATGTGATAATCTAACGATAGGGAAACCTTTCACCTAGTGATACTTCTCCCACCACCGATTTCTACAGGCACTAAAATTAGTATTGCCATAGGAACTAAAGATGGAGGGAGGGAAGAAACCCACCTTGCCCCAACCGATAATTCCCAATCTTCTCCCAGTCAATCTTCTGCCTGCTGATGGGCAACTGCCGCCTAAGGTTCTTGAACGCCCCCTCGCTCAGCGCCCCGAAAGCCCGATTTAACTCCTCCTGGTACTTCTTCTCGTGGATAGCAATAGTTTTCACGATCTCAGTCGAAGTTCCCGAGTTCAGCGAAACTTGAACCGGCTTCGTAGTAAGCAGCCTAACATTCCCATCTTCGTAGTAGTGAACATCCACTTGAATGGTACCGGTAAGCTCATTGTTGGAGGGGGTGTAAGTGTATGTAGATCTCCAGCGGCCATTCCTATGATCCGTTAGCCCCCAACCGAGAATGTCAGAAGGGAAGAGAAGAAGAAAAGTAATAATAACCAGTAATTAGAAGGACTATATTTATTCCCAACAACCACCACCGCAACACCAGCATCGTCCTGAACCGGATACACCCCGAATGCCGGAGACGAAGGGTAATGCTCCTTGACATGCGGAGCCACATCTCTCAATAAAGCCTTTCTGCGACCCGACCACCATTCATTAGTCACCCCTCCCTTCTAGCACATAAAAAAAAGTAAAACTCACATCAACTCTACATTCTTACTCTCCAGAACCCAACTCTGCGGATTCGAAGCTCTCTACCCACCCACTCCTCTCATTAGCTCCCCCCTCCCCCCCACTTCCCTCTCTGCGTCACCCTGCCCGGGGTAGAAACAAACCTGCTTGGTATGATCAAACTCAAATGAGCTCTGACTTCCTACATCAAAGAATCTCCCACCCGGCAGACAATTATACTCCGAGATAATAACCTGTTCGCTAGCGCCGGGCAGTTTCGTAGTGATCAGTTGCTCCTTGTTGTATTTTTCCACGGCGGGTGCCACGCCTTCGAGGACGGTGGGGTCGTTGTTTACGAGCGTTTTTATATCTTTGACTTGGTGAGCTTTACAAAAGGTGGAAAAGTGGAGGGAGGGAGGGGGGACTAGCCAGCAATCACATCTTGGAGCTATGGTGGAAGAGGAGGAAGGGGTTAGTAAGTTGATAAGGGATGGGGATGCTGAAAGGGGAGGGGGTGTAGAGTGGAGTGGAGTAGAGTAGAGAAGGTACCTCTCCGGGCGGAGCATCAATAACGAAGCCAGATGCGGTCTCAATTGTTTCTGCAACGGACATTGTGATAGATAAACCCGTGTAGGTATAATAGGCGGAGATTGAAGATTCGTGGTGATGAGGGAAGGTAGGTAAAGTTACAAGCACTTTCTCGCTCGATAGGAATGTTAGTTTGACCCCACCATGCCCCAGTTGGCGCTTGGCGTTCGGGCATTGGCTAACCAGATTGGATAAAATAGCTACCGTTAGTTATTCGAGCCCACTGCCTAGCATTATCTACAGCAGGCAAATTGACAAAGGATTCTATCGTGATATTGTTATGAGCACGGTGCTACGAAAAATGGCTGCGAAAAAGTAATATAACAATAACACAGCAGCCACAAGCAGAGGAATTCCTTTGATGCCATTCCCACCCAATCAAACCCATTTTAAACGCCTCCAAATAGCAAACCAAGTCAAAACACAACTTGAGTGAAAAAGAACAAATTCCCAGATTCATTGAGTCTCGCTCCCAGGCACAACTTCATACCCATAACTCGAAAACTGGGACAAAGGCGGGGGTAACGGGAACGTCTCCATCAAGGAACTGGGCAGCAACTGACTAACCGTGATGGGCCTCTCCCTCCCCCTTCTCTCCCTCTCTACGGCCACCTCCTCTACTCCCTCTACTCCCTCCACCCCCTCCACTTCTCCCACTTCTCCCACTTCCTCCTCCACCTCCTCGCCCTCCTCGCCCTCCTCTTCCTCCTCTTCCTCCTCACCAGCTGGTAAACCCTGCGAAGAAAACCCTCCAGTCAACACTGCCGGCAGCGCCGGCGGCGAGGATTCCCTCCCATAATGATGGTAAAAACTCGACGGCAATTGCTGCGTTCGCACCGGGTTGAATGCATGTAATCCATCTGGGTCAACATCATCGTCACCGTCATCGTCTCTTTCGAATTCGCCCTCACCCATGCTTTGAGTTGGTGATGACAGGAGGATTTCATCGCCGTCACCGTCGTCATGGTGGTGATAGGGAAGTTGCGGTTCTTGGGATTCTTCGGCTTCTGGTTCGTCTGCGGCGGCGGGAGGGATAGAAGGTCGGGGAGGGGGGGAGACGGGGGTGTCTCGGAAATTGATTGGGATTTGAGTTGTTGTAGTCATGATGTTGACTTGGGTGTTGCCCTGGGTGGTTTGTGGGGACGGTGAGGGTGGAGAGGGGGGTTGGTCTTCCTGTTTGATTTCCCTAGCAGGCATACCAGGTGAGGGAGAAGCCGAAGGCGAAAGTGAACTCGCAACCGTAGGCTCCGAAGCACCGAATCGATTCTCAGCACCCTCCACCTTCTCTTCCAGCCCATCAAGAAGCTCCTCCCCACCAGACCCCTGCGTGTGGATAGACAACTCCTCATTTTCCCACCACTGACTACTCTTGACAACCCTTTCCTCCCCCTCCTCCAACCGAAATGGAATCCCCCCGCTCGCCCCTTTCGGCGTCCAGGGCGATCCCGGTGGCGAGTGCGAACTCGGCACCTCCCTCCTCTCCCCTACTCTTCCTCCCTTCCTCCTCTTGGGCGTCTCTGGCGGCCCCATCTCCTCCCCTTCAAAACTCTGTGTTGCAAACCCAAATTGCGTCTCGGCGATCTCGTCGTCCGAGGCATACACCCTCTTCTTCCCATTACCGCCGCTGCTATCAGCAGCAGCGGCGGTAACTTCCTTGCTGAAGCCGAAAGAGGACAGTGCAGATTGCCGCGGCGATGCGGGTGATTCCGAGGACTTCTTTGCGCGGACGTCCTTGACGGTGTGGTGGTTTGAGCCGGCGAGGCGGGTTTGCTTTAGGCGGGGGCGGGGGGTGGCGGGTGGTTTTCGGGGCATTTCTAATCCCTTTAGTTTGTTTGTGGTGGCTGGTGGCGGGAAGGAAGGAAAGTGTAGGGTATGGTATGGTTAGGGACGGATTAAATTAAGCCAAGTGTGCGAATCGGTGAATTACAGCACCCACTCCCTTTCGAATTTCCTCCGTCTCACGACATGCCAGCAAGCCCTCTCATTCTTTCCTCCCGTTGGTTGTGCTACCGTACGCTGGCCTACTCGAGTACAATCCAGTGCCGGTGCAGGGAAAAGAGGGAGACGCGACCAGGTGTAGAGTTAGTCATAGCAATTGGACCAAGTTACGCCGTGATCACGCTTCGACGCGACGCGCAGGAAATATCCCACTTGATTTGCCTATTCGGGAATGGTCTCTATTATAATATTATTATCACGTCATCCAGCACAGCACAGCACACAGCAACTAAAAATTTAACCTGAGAACGGAAATTTATTCAACACCCATACCATCACATAAATACCAACTTAGCCACCACCACCACCCCAACAAAAACAGCCCAACTTACATCAACTTGATTGCCCTGTTCTGCTCCACCTAGGCCCCCGACTTACCCGACTAGAAAAGCTGCGTACCCTATCGCATGCAAAAATCACAACCTGAGCCTCCCGCCGCATCACAATCCCATCCTCTGCCACCAAGAACGAACATCATGCCGCAGGTAATAAATAGACGTATAGGGAAAAAAGATAATAAGCACATGCAAATGAAGAATCGGGTTACGAAAGTAATAGAAAGAAGGAAAAAAGTTAAAGGGCAACAGGAACGAATTATGTTATGACAAATCGCAACCAGGACCGCAAATCAGTTTCGCCTCTCTCTCTACCTTAAAAAAAGCCTTTCCCAGAAAACGAAAAGTGAGACTTGTGTAAAGAAACGAAAGAAAAGATCAAATGAACAATAAAGAGAAACAAAATGCTGAGTTAGCTAGTTATGTAGCTTTTTTTTACTTTTTCGTACCCCGGCGGCACACTATGAAAGATGGAAAGCTCCCTGTCCCTCTTGTATAGCGACAGACAACCGCTTCTTGAGGATTTCGAAGGTGGAGTAGTCCGGAAGCTTGAGGTAGTTGACGCAGGTCATAACGCTAGGGAGGTAATCGTCCGAAGTGTAAGGTGGCTCGCTCGGCTTGCAGACCACAGTGAAAAGCGGTGTCAAACTCTTGAAGCCTGTTGAAAGTTAATACTGCACCTCCTATAAAAGGAAAGTAGTCACTTACCCCCAATGGGAAGTTTCGGACTGCCAGTAACGAATTGAAGAAAGTCGCGACGCTCCTGGGCATTGAACTCGCTCATGGCAGTCAAGAGATTGCGCACACTCTTGCTATCCATATTGAATCCATGATCGGCCTTAATAGAGTCCATCAACGCTGAAGAGAAAAGAAAAAGAAAAAAGTCAGTAAGCCTCCGCAGAATGGGTAAAGAACCAAAAACTCACTCTCAATAGACCAATCCTCCTCATTACGGCCAAAGAGCATAACCAACTCATCAGGCGTGAAGGCCCTCAATGCAGAGTAAGGGAAGACCTGCGAGAACCCGCTACGGAAAGCCTCGGCTTGACGCCGAACACCGCTCCCAAGGGTAAGGTCAATGACCCTATCGACATATTCCTTGACATTATCAATGGTAACCATAACATCGCCACCGCCCGTAACGAGCTCGATATGCGGATACCCTGGAAGCGTAAAATCGAGCCCAAGATCTTCCACATGAACCCCGTCAAACACAATTTGAGCAGCCTTCTTAGCCTTGCCGCCCGGATTAAGAGCCTTGTTATTCTCAACTTCCTCCTTAGCCAAAGCAAATTTCCTCAAAAGTTTCATGGAGCTCGCGAGATCCCTATCGACCGTCTTGACAGCACCGAGGGATGGCGCAACGGCTTCGTCCACATTCTCGCCGGTACGGAAAAAGGTGGGGTTGAAGGATATGTCGATAATGCGCGAGTCCAACATCGAACGTGCCACAAATTTACCCAACATAGTGAACAAGTGCAGAACCTTACGCCCGTTCTCGGACTCTGCCATAGCATCACTCATAGGAGCCGGGAACAGCCCCTGCTGTCCAAAAGCAAACTCGCTCTCCACCGAAGACTCGTTTTCCCTCCAAAGCTTGATCTTCTTCCTAGCGAATGCCCTAGATACGCTAGAGTAAAATTCAAGAGTAGGTCCAAGTCCAGTGCCAACCTCTTCAAAATACTCAACTTCAAGAACGCTAGGGGAGGCGCCGTAAAGATCCATAACCTTGATGGCAGACTCGAGTATGCGAAGCCTAGAAATCCGGACTTTCTGTCTCTGGAGCCTACCAAGGAACGGCCGATTATCGTCTCGGTGGCGATCTTGCCTAGAGTCGCCCGTGGACTGCGAATTCTGCCACCTAGTCATAGACCTCGAATATCCAAACGAAGTAGATTGCAAAAACAGGTGGCGAGTCTCGAAGGGGAACAAGAACGGATAAAGTCTAGCAAGATCCTCGCTCCAACTAGGCAGGCAAGCGCTCGCAACAATCAAAGGCTCCTCCAATTGGCGATTCAATTTAGCAGTCAATTTCGTATTGACAAACTGGCTGAGAGATTGTGGGTTCTTTGGTTTCACAGCTTCCTTATCTCCAGTAAACACATCATCAAGATTGGCGTTGAGTGCATGTAGGATGCTTAGCAACTGTAAAATTGAAGAAGAGACCTTATTCTTGTCTAGGGACGCAGGGAATCCAGTGCTGATCTGAGAACTATCAGGAGCAGGAGAGAGCGAGCCCTCTGGGGGCGTGGGTCCTGTGACTCTCCGGAACTTGATGGGATGGACGGTTGACCATACATTTCTAAAGGTTTGATCCTCAGCGGTATCATTTCTCCCCAACTGCACTGCTCTGTAGATGGTCATGTCATTAGAGATAACGTGATCGCCAATACTAAACTCGATATGCCAGTCAAGCGGAGACGGCATTGCCCCCGGATAACCAGCCGGATGACCTCTATTAGCTGGTGTCTGAGAAGAAGATCCAGGATTGCGAGTAGCAGGGGGAGCGCCAGAAGGAGTTGCCACCCTAGTCCCATCGTCCTTGCGAGCAGTAACCTTGCCAGTAGTACCCACTTCCAAATTAACCGCTCCGGCCTCGGGCTCGGGGCCCTCGTCTAAACCTCTATCCAAGTCCTCCAACACGGTATCCATCTCATCCATGTCATCATCTTCTGGAATTGGCCTCTCATCCATACACTCAAGCGGCTCTTGCCCAGAGGGCTGGGTTGGTTGATTCTCCCGTTCGGCCCCAGGAACCTTCCCACGAGAACTGCTGGCCGACGCGCCCTCTGGATTGGATCTCTTGTTCCTCGATTGACGCCTCGCCTGTCTCGGCCTAGGAGGAGCCGGAGTGGAGGAGGAAGCAGCGTCCCCAGGAAGGCTTCCCGGTCGGGAATTAGGTGCTGACAATCCAGCCGCCGCAGCAAATGCCGCAAGTGCATTGGAAAGCCCACCACCCCCTGCACCTGGGTCCCGGCGCCCGCTTCTGGGCCGCTCCGATAAGGAAATCCTAGGCCGAAGGTAGTCGTCTAAGGCCTTAAAGGTAGCAATGGCATGAATAGATACCATGATATTTCGGTAAGGTCGAGGGATTTCGGAATCTTCATCAGCCACCAGCTTCAAGCGCAGTTGCTTCGCCAGCATAGACGCAGCACTACTACGGTTCCCATCAAAAGTGTTCTGGTGAACCGTGACAACCTCAAAGTGCTCGGAACGGCTAAGAAGATCCTGAAGTTTGTGAACCAAAACACTAAAAGGCGTATCCCCCTCACTACTAGCAGCCGGGTGTGCGCCACTACGCATGAACACCTCAAGGAAAGCCCGCCTAATATCCATACTCCGTGGATCTGCAACTAGTTAGCCAACCGCCGCATGCAAGTGGAAAGGAATGAACTACCGGAACCGCTGCTCAAAACAGCCAACAAAGCCTCCACAATATGGGAGTTCAAAAGCTCAAAGCTAGATATAGAGCTCAGTGAGTTGTCACTATCAAAGTATGTCGCCAATCTCTCAAATAAGGCATCTGGGTTATTCCTAAACTTGAGCCCTGTAGCCAAACTCTTCAATTCCTCCATGATCGTCATGGCTTTCTGTTTGGTCTCGGCATTCTCGTCTCTATCGTGACCCTCCATGAACCTCTTAGCCTTCTCGGTGATCCAGTCGGCCATTCCGGTCGAAGTGCTTGCCGGAACATGTCGAGATGAAGACGAAGACCTGGAGCTAACAGGGGAAGAACTCATGCGATCCTCGCTATCTCTCGAATCCTCCGACTCTCTATCCATGTCCCCACGCTCGGCAGCCTCCTTGTCCAACGCCGCCTGCTCATCCTTCTTAGACGCGAGCTTAGAAATCTCCGAAATAACTCCCTCACGGTAAAAGTGATACTGGTAAATCTCGGGAAGACGACGAAGGAGTAACTCGGCAGCCTGCAGCGCCGCCAATACAAGCGTAGGATGATCCTGCTGCGAGAGTATGGATGCCAAATGCGAAGCAAACTGCACGCTTGATAGCGATTCTTTGAGTATATCCGCGTCCAAATTGGATATCAGTTTCAACTGTGCATTAAGGACCTTCTGGCGAACACTAAGATTGACAGTGCTCGAGTAGGCATCCGTTAAAGTAGGCAGGAGAACCGTTGCAAAACGTTTCATCTCGCCTTTGCAATCCTCCAACATTTTACGCCGCTTATCGTCCGGGTCATCATCGTCATCTTCCCCTTCATCCGAGGGAGCCTTAGTGGTGCCCCCAGAACTATCTTGGGAATCAAAGGCAGCCCCAAAAACGTCATCTTTGCAAACGGTTAACACTATCAAACAGGGGCCGCGATAGGACTTACCATGTGGAAGACCCGGTAGTAATTCACATATAACATTCAGCGTCTCAGATACTTGCTCTCTTGGTCTATGGATAAGGGCTTGCATAGTCATAACACTATCGTTCTTCATTGCGGCCCCATCATGCGCAACCGGGGGCGAAACCCCAGTCAAAATCTGGTACAGGGTATCCACGATATTCATTTTAAACATGTCCACAGACAGTCTAGGACTAGCCTTAGCAATGATCGACAGGACGCGCAGGAATTGTGTATGAATATAAGGTCCAACAAGATTTGTCGTCCCAGGAAGGAGTAGCTGTAAGATGGCATTCATCATCTCTTTCGACATGAGCTGTTCTAATTTATCGGGGTAATGACGGAAACTCTCAACTATTCTCGCCACACATTGGCAAGCCTGCTCCACAACCTTCTGATCACTGCTCCCCAAAACATTCAATAGGATAGGCATAACATCCCGAACCGTGGGGAAGCAATCATCAGGAATATTTCGACAGCAGTTAGCCGCAGTGGTAACCGCTGTCCTCTGAACATTAGTAGCAAAGAAATCAAGGTAGGTAAGACAGGCCGTCAATCCCCCTTCTCGCACAATAGATGTCGGATATTCTACAGATATTTTCTCAAGGGTCTACACGAAATCGACCAAAGTTAGTCACCATGTCAAAATTTTAAATGGTAGACAGGTAAACCCACACTCAGAGCCTGCTCAGCCAAATCAATGTACTGAATTTCCATCAACTTCCGGCAAAGAACGGGAACTGCGCCACCGTACACAACGTTTGCAGTAGCCGCCGGCAAGGCTTCCATAAGGTTCGCGATGCAACGGCAAGCTAGCAGCATCATCTCCGGGTTCTCTCCAAACGGTCCCTGATCCTCCATCAAGCTCACAAGCTCCTTCACGAATTGGTCGGGAGAAAAGTGACCCGAAAGGTTATCCTCGGTCGATACCAGCAAGATCTCGGCAAGATCCTGCAAAGCGATCAATTGTGTAGAGGGGTCGTCTTTCTGACGTAGGCTAGCAAGGTTATCGCGAAGTCGAGAAGAAATGCCAGACACCATCCCAGAAAGGGCCCGCAGGGTGTTCGAGAGCCCGCTAGACCCACCAACTCCTCCGAGATAGCTCCCATCAAAGACGTCATCCTCATCCTCATCTTCGCGTTCATAGTCCTCGTCTCGATCCTGGTCATCATCATCCCCTGCTCCCTGGTCGACCATATCTTCATCGTGGTCTTCGTCAAAGTTATCCTCTTCCACCTCGTTCGGCTCACTCATGGGGACGTCGGGGTCGTTGTGTTCCGGGTTCATCCTTGGTGCGGCAGGACGAGAGGAGGATGAGAAAGTAGAAGAAGGTGTGGTGGGGTTATCTGTGCAACGCTTAGTCAGGGGGGGGGACTCTCGAAACCATTGGGTGCGAATAGATGGACTACCTCCTGCCGATTTCTTGCTCCGGCTTCCCCTATGCTTCGGTGTCGCAACGTCAGGTGTTGTGGTTGAATTACTAGGCTCGCCAGCTGGTCTGTGAAGATTAGCACAGAGTCATAACATATCCAAGTGAGAATAGGGTATTGATAAAAAGAAAAGAGTGAAACATAAAATAAGAGCGAGATAATGGAAGGAAAAAAAAGAAAAAGAGAAAAAGAGAAAGAAAAAAGTAAGAAGTTACCCTTGATCTTTCATATCAAGCTCCGCCCGCTTCCCCTTCCCCTTTCGCCGACTAGATTGCGAGGCGGCAGGAATTTCGGGTTGTTGATTAGAGATTGGGGAAGAAAACGAGGCTGGTTTGGAACGTTTCCGGCTCCAAGGGTGAGGGGTAGGGAGCTCCGAGGCCTCCGCTGCCGTAGCCGAGTTTTTGCGTTTGCGAGGCGGCTTAGAAGAGGATGGGGCAGTAGTGGTGGCAGTGGAAGTAGTAGCGGCGGGTGGAGTAGCAACGGGAGTTTGGGAGTTGCTGTTACTGGCTAACGAGGCGGCCTGGTCCGACAATTGTCTCGTTGATGAACGAGTTACTCTGCGAGGAGGCATGAACAAGCGGACTTTAGGCAATTTGTGGTATTTATTTTTTTGTTGTGGGGAGGAGAAATGATGGGTGAGCAGTACTCGAGAAGGAAGAAATGGTGTATAACTACCTTCGTGGAAGATTGGTGGTTCCGCTGCTCGTTGTTGTGGTTGCGGCTGTTGTGGGAGAGGGGACAGAGGCGGGCAAGGGTGGGAATGAGGAAGAGGAGGCAGCTGGGGAAGAAGAGGCGGAAGATATGACTGGGTCGGCCGCGGGTGTATCTGTGGTGGGAGCGAATGCGGAAAGTAGTGAACCCGAAGGCTGCGGGGATTCTCGAGAGGGCAAGGATGGAGGGGTCGATGAAGGGTTTAGCAAGTTAGGGGAGGGAAGGGTGGGTGATAGCGGATGATCTGCGAGCAACGAGAGGGTTGAGGCTGAGGAGCTTATTACAGCGGATGTGGGACTGACTTCGGCTCTTCCAGGCGGGTGAGTAGGTTGAGATCTAAGCTCCATACGATGCCGCCATCCACAAAGGATCCGGGGGAGGATGAAGGGATAGTATGTGCGGTGGTATGGAGTGAAGGGGTATTGTGTGTGGAAAGAAGGGATGGGGGGGTGGGGGGGTAGGTCAATCGAGATATGATAGAAGGGAGGAAACGGAAGGGTATGTGGGCAGGCAAGACAGAGGCGGTGGGGTGAAGATGAAGTGTGGTGGGTGTGTGAGTGAGTGTGTGAGAGCGGAGGGAGAGAGGGAGAGAAGACTGTGAGAGAATGTGAGTGTGGGGTGTGCTACCCTACAGTAGGGAAAACGATTCCGCTCTCCCTAATCACGACTCTTTTTTTTCTTTTCTTTTTTTCCCTTTCTTTCTTTCCTTTCTTCGCCTTATTTTTTCCCCCCGTCCTTCTGGTTCAAATGCTAGTCAGTCAATTACCTATCGACGTCACAGACACTCTTTCTTTCTTCCTTCCTTCCTTCCTTCCTTCTTCTCTTCTCTCGCTCTCTCCTCTTCCTTCTCCTGCGTTGACAGGACCGTATCGTCCGGAGCAGTGAGAAAAAAATATACTTTTCCCTCTAGAACTTTTGGAGGGAGAGAGCCGAGTTTGGTCGCTTGATGGAAGAGCGGCTAAGTTACACACACGTATCCCATCTACTATGAAGGGGAGGGGGGGGGGGGTGATGCACATAGTACTCGAGTATGGAAAGAGAGACCTTTTGTACGAGTAGTTTGGGCATATATCCCAACACCAAGTAAACGCTTCCGTTTGTGTCTCACCTCTCTTCACCATGTCATAAACCCTTCTCGCCAATAACCATATCATACAATAGCCGTTCGCCAAAGGTCTGACACTGTGGTAGCGCCACAAATTTTAAATACTCGTGCAACTACAGTACCGGGAGTTGTGGGTAAGTCTGGCGAAACGTGGCTCACAGAATTTCTATGATATCTAAATGGCAGCCAAGACTTCGCCGTACTTTTGCTCACACCCTAGTACAGTACCGTAGTCAATTGTTTGTCGTCATCCTTCAACTCGGCACTCCGTACTTTAAGAGAATAGCGGCAACGCACGGTTCAGATATTAAAGGCTTATCGATAACAAAAGTGCCATGGATAGCGATCACAGTAAAGTTACGCCATATTTCTCCCATAATATCGTCCGAACGGCGTATGATTTCCCCACAAAGGCACCCAAGCACCAATACTGCACTGTAATACTACTCTACACGAGCAAGCAAAAATGCCCCAACTAGCCTTACCTTAGCCTGAGGACACTTTGCCGCCATCTGCTTCAAGCCCGTTCAGAAGCCCTCCGGGACTGACATTGATCACGAACCAAGCAGGTATGGTGAAAGGGGGAATTGAAAAATTAAAATTAAATAAAACCCCCGATCTGATTTTCATGTGTGTCCCTTTCCCTGCATACCATGCACGGCCCCAGCCGAGCAAAATAAACTACGGTAAACCCTGGGGCGCCTTTCCCAGCCTTACCACCATCCCTGTCAGCACCGTGTTCCATCCAACGCTTGAACATGGTATATACCACAAAGTTCCAAGTTAGTTAGATAATATATATATTGCAGCAACGAAGACTACGGTCCTCCCTTTCTACACCCCCTCCCTTTTATATTCGCGACGGACTCTATTGGAACATGAATGAACAGAAATAAAGTGTAAGTTTTGGAAGATGGAAGGAAAGGAAAGGAAAGGAAAGAAATAATTTCTCTAGACGGAAGGAAGCCAATGCAAAACCTATATCCCGGGACGCTTAAACCAATGGCTCTGGAGTGACGAAAAACAGGGCATAGTAACAAGACGCAAAAGGGAAAGAAACAAAAAGAACCTAGCTGACTATACAAGCTCTGCCGGTACGCCCCCACTGCCCTGTTCCCCGAGTGAAACAAACCCTACTGTCATGGGCTTGGACCTGCCACGTGTACAAGTTCACACAACAGAATGAAAGTCGTCGGGTTAAAACATTATGAAATATAAAAACCTCAAAGGCACAGGTGTTCCTGTGACATGGTATAACGGAAATTTAGGGTATTACCGGCTGAAAGGATAGGTGGATGAGTGAACAGACGAACAGTGGAAATGATACACATGCATTTTACCACACGCAGTAACCACCCTGTGTCTGTAAGTACTGGGCAGCGGATGGCCGGATGGAACAAACTTACATCGACAACAATGTCAGACCCGGTCATGAAGGTCGATGCATCAGATGCAAGGAAGATGGCAGTGTTGTTCAATTCGTCGACATTTCCGAGACGGTTCATGGGTGTGCGTGAGCACCACATCTTCTTCTGGGCATCAAGAGCCGGAACACGGTTCAAAGCGGTATCCATGTAACCGGGCGAGATAGAATCTATTTCAACACAGTTAGCTCCCCAATTCCAACCCAATGCAAGGAATCCAATCATGTGAATTACTTACTAACGCGAATTTTGTGAGGAGCCCACTCGGCAGCAAGCGACTTGCCCAATTGAATGACACCCGCCTTGGAGGCATTGTAGCAACTCTGCTGCTGTGGCCAATTGACAATATGCCCCGACATGGAAGCGATGAAGATGATAGAACCTCCGGTTCCCTGTTCGATCATTATCCTTCCGGCGGCTTGTGCACATAAGAATGTACCGGTGAGATTGATGTCGATCAGACGACGGAACCGCCCGATATCGTAGGTTTCCGCAGGCATATTGGAGCTAGTGAAAAGCACGTCAGCAATTTGTTAAGAGTCCAATCGGTTGGCGAAAACGCACTCTGCAATACCTGCAGAGCAGATGAGAACATCTACGCTTCCAAGATCCAGAGCGATCTATCGACAAGGAATCAGCGCCAATCATCCAATTGAGGTTAGACGAGAGGACCATACACTCTGGATAACATCATGAACAGCTTGTTCCTCACGAACATCCACCTTGTAGAACGCAGCAGCAATGTTATACTTCTTATTCAAAGTCTCCGCGGCCTCGTCACCGTGTTCCTGCAAAACATCCATGATGGCAATCGCCTTGCAGCCAACCTGACAGAGAGCCTCTGCCATATTGTACCCTAAACCTCGCGCACCACTAAAAGGATAGAAGACCTCCCAATCAGCGAAACTGCCCCATTTTTATCCCAACCTAACCCAATCCAACCCCATGTGCAGGGCCGGCGGGGGAGGGGCGAAGGGAATAACAGGTAAGGGAGGGGAACAAACCCCGTGACAACGGCGACCTTTCCAACCAAGCAAAACCTCTGAAGCGCCTCAGGGAGCAGCGGGTGACCGGCCGCAGAAGAGGTGGGAGCATACTGCTGTTGCTGTTGTTGCTGCTGCTGCGAAGTGGCGCTCATGCCAGTATCCTGATAAGTAGCAGGAGCTTGAGGAGCAAAGGACATGATTGAATTACGGAAATAAAATAAAATCTAGATTGAAAGAGGAATAGAGAAAAGAGAGAGAGAAAAAAGTAGTTGGAAATACTGGTTTGTTGTTGCTGCTATCGCTAAGGAGGATAAATGGTGAGTTGAGGTGGGGTGCTCTTGCTCTCTTATCCCAGAACAGCCGTTAGAATTTTTTTATCTCCAATGGTCAAGAGAGAAGAGAAAATCAAGACGAAAAAATGAAATAAAAAATGGAAAAAAATACTGATAGTGTACGGGTTCTAGGAGTGGGGTGAGCTGATAAGAGGAAGATTGAACCAGTTCACTAGCCCCAGAAGGAAGAGGGGAGGGGTAGGAGAGGAGAGAGAAGATAGGGAGGTACAGTAGAAAGAGAGAATGAAGCGGGAGGGAGGGATATGAGCTGAAGGGGCAAGCAGACACAGATAAACGGCAGAACGACAGGTTACGGGACAGTCCACGAAAATGAGAAGAGGGATGAGGGTGAAGAGAATGAGAAAAATAAAAGAGATATGGGAGCTAGCTCCTCACCGACTCGGGTGCAGAAGTAGGGAAAAAAGGAGCCCCTACAGTACCTATAGAATGTGTGTATGTAGAGTAAAGTACTTACGTACGGAACGGTATGCGCGAGCACCGTCCGGTATCTTTTTTTTTTCCCTCTTCGTTTTCCTTGTTTCTCTCCCTACCCTGCTTTCAATTCTTCTCGTACAGTTGATCTTGGACGGTACCGGGATAACTGGTTGTCTGCTAGCAAGCAGCTTCGGAGTCAAGCGCCAAGTTACTGTGATGTTGATGGGGAAGAGCAGGAGTAGGCAGGACGGTAAGTATGAACTTAGCAGTCGCAGGAAGGCAGAAACGGGACAACTCGTGTTATGATAGCAAAGATACAATATGCAAAACGCCGGAATGATGTGAGGTAGAGTGGAGTCGAGCCGTCAAGTTCAAGTCAAAACTTCCGTGGGGAAAGAAAGATAGAGAGGGGGGGGAAGACAATATGATAGTGGTATGTTTTGATAGAGTGAACAAACGAGCCAAATAAGATCCGATAATCCTCCACACACCTAGGAAGGAAGAGAAGCCCCCAATATATACCCACCCACCCAGCCCCTTCTTCGAAAAGGGCTGGTAAACACGCACGCACTCTCTCTCTCCTGCACACACACACACATTCTTCTTGGGCCCCGTACCACGATAGTAGCATAAATAAGCATCGTGTACCTAGACCTCCCTTGAATGGTTTGAAGGGAAGGTAAACTGAACCATGCCTGCCCGGTCAGCCCGCCCGGCAAACGAACGAACGAGCGAGCCCAAAAAAGAACCTCCGCACAGACCGTGGGCCCGAGATCACGGAAGAGCCCTTCCCTCCACCTAGCAAGCCAACCAGCCGGACAGGGCTCAAATTCCTCTCCTTAAACCCTAAAAGTACCGTAATGCCATCGTTCAAGTCAAGTGACAAAAGCACATCACCATGCAATGCAGTTATAGCTGCAGCGCGGTACGAAACAAAGGAACAAATAGTGAGAGCGTCCGGTAGCGGCCCAAATAAGATATTACTTGTAATGTCGACTCTGCAACGGAGATTTAGCCATATATGATACCGATACTCTATGCAACAGCAACTTCCAGAAGTGCAGGTAAGTACCGAACGGGTACTCCAGCAAGTAAGTAGAGTTTAAGTATCCACTCATACATCCGACTTACCGAACCAGTGGAAATTATGGTTTCCCAAATACAACGTGTAACACGAGCAACGACGGTACGAGCAATTCTATGAATCTATGATAGTACTTATCCGGCCAAGCCAAGCTACTGTGCTGCACTCGAGTACTCGAGTACGAGTACAGCACCGGCTCATTAGCATAAGGCACCGTGCTCTACTAGTACTGTGCAGCAGCTCTTCTCAGGATGTTAGGGAGGATAGTCTTCTCATGGCGTTTACCATTAGCCGGTCAGACAAGGTGGGCTCGGACAGAGGTAGGGGGAAACAAAGAACGAGAAAGTTTGCTCCGGAAGGAATGGAGGAATGGAGGAAGGAATTGTTTTCCCAGACCCCAAAGCAAATTTGTTACCGTACTCGAAACCTTTCCTCCCCAGCCACAGCACACAATCGTGGGCTCCTCCTTCCTCTACCAAGCCCCAACCCCACACAAATTCACAGCGTCTCATCCCTGTCTCATCCATCCAACCCGAAAAAGAAAAAAGAAGAAAAGAAGAAGGGAAAAAGAAAGAGACCAGGGTCTTTCAGACCCTATTGTAGCCTAGCCTGGCACTCCCCGGCCGGGAGCCCCACAGAATGGATCGGCCAATCTGGACATCCAGAAACCTCCACGACGCTGTTCTTGCATCAGCTGACTGCTCTCGAGCCTCAGTCGAAATTACTGCATGGTAGGCAAAACAAATCTCACGATCGAACAAAGAAAGGGAGAAAGGAGAGGACCTTCCTTTTGGCTAGCGGGTACGGTGCCGCACGCTTTTGCTCCCCGTTTGGGAAATGTATTGCTGGGAGAGGGTGGATTGTATTCGCCGCCATGCACAAGCCATTTGTTAACCATGTAACTTGAACGCGAAAAATAAGGCGCAGAATACCAGTGCAGAAAATGATTTCGCTTGCCGTAGAGTAAGTAGGAAAAGAAAACAACCAGTACCCATTGAAAATACACAGAAAAAGTGAGAAAGCAAGCCAAACACCAAATTGCCAGTGTCTACCGCCACACGTACACACATTCGCTCACATAGTCAACACATACCAGAATGGCAGAGTAGAAGTACCGTGCTGTAGGAAAGTCACAACTAGGCTAAAGCCGAGTTTCTTTTTTTTGAAAAACTTTTTGCCTTTTCTTTTCCTCCCCGCCATCACATCTCCCGTCCCCCAACCCAATTGGGAACATCACATGGTCTCAACGTAATTGCTGTAATAAGCGCACCGATCCATAAGCTTCCAAGATCTAAAACCCCACGTTTTTCTCCCTTTCTTTCTCCTTTCCATGCAGGAAGGCGGGAGGGGGGGACAGTCACTCACCTTGGAAATATTCCTGTTTTACCATTGATCTCTCCGGTCCACCAGTCCTAAAGGCAATTGGTCAGCACCTGCACAATCGCACTGTCCTAAGTGGTACTAACGTTTTTCGAATCGGTCTTCTTTACAATGGTGATAATATCGCCTTTCTTGAAACCTAAACGTAAAGGCATTCAGCAAGCATACTCCATCTACTCCACGGATCCACAATTGGTGGAAAACTTCATACCTAAATCACCCGGTTGGTCCGCCTCAAAGGTGTATAGCGCAACAGCTTGGTTGGCACTAAGCTCAGCCCTTCCGGTGAACGGCGGCTTTGGTTTAAAGACTGGTTTAGGTCCTGTGGGTCGTTTGGGAGGTGATTTATCGGAGTAGGTGCTGTTGAAGTGCTGCCTCTGGAATTGAGCGCTTTTGGAGCTTTCATATTTGTCGAATGTCTGAGCAGGATCTGGACGATGCGATGCTCTCCATGCGGCATCAGCAGGATCATCTCTATCCCTATCTCTATCCCGATCGTACACATCATCCTGCCATGTAGATGCCCTAGAAACCCCACGCGGAGAGCCGCCGTCCCGGTCGTCCCTCCAAGTCGAAGACCTGGACAAGTTACGATTTCCTATCGAACCCCGTCTTGTTCCTTCACCGTAAGCATTGCCGCTCTGACCCTCCCAAATGGACTCGTCTCTCTCAGTGTCGTACGTAGGAATGTCATTATACATATCATCATAATTCACACCGGTAAGGTTTCCGGAGAATACACGGGAGCTCAAAACCCGAATGAGTGCATCGGCCTCATGTGGTGGGGAAACGCTGCCGCTGAGCAGCTGCTTGGCAGAGACGTTCCCCCCATAAAACTTCTTGTTGGCATCCTTTCGTTCCACAATCACTGAACCCTCTAACGAGACACCGGCAAAAAGGCCCTTGGTTTTACTGCTCGGGGTCAGCCACCGTACGACAATGCAAGGATTCCTGGCGAGTGGGAAAAGTAGTGCACCTGTACGAAAAAATCCCGGCCACAGATCTCAGACTTGCTGCACCGCTAGCTTCCGCGTTTCTTCCTACGGGACCTGCAGCTACGGATACGTTTCCTCCAAGAGTGATGCTGCCAACCTGAGCGAAGGTTTTGACGGCGTTCGAGTCGTTCAGGATCATGACAAAGTCAGTCAATTCAGCACCAATCTGGCCTCCAAACCCAGCGCTGCGCAGCATAGTAATCAGTTTCCCGCGCTGGCAGCAAGAATCCCAAATATTACTCACCCAGCCGTAGCAATCGCAGACGGAGCGGACCAAGCTTCACCAAAAGTCAGCCATGAGCGCAAGAAACACAAAAACGCAGAAATAAAAGCATACACCCATCAGCCTTCCTCGCAACCACCAATCCAGACCCCACTCTCCCCGAGAATAAGAATCCGGCTTTAAGCACCGTGATAATCGCCAACCCCTAAACAACTCAAAACCAAATTATCAGCCCTCCCAACCCGCCACACAGGGAGGAAGAAAAAGAGGGGATAAAAAACGGAGGGGAAAAAAAAGAAAGAAAAGCAAGCCCCACCTTTGCATTAGAAAGTACAGACGGCGGAATAATCTTATCAGGCCCAAAGCTCTGTTTAGGATCAACAAACGAAGCCAAGATCCTAGAGGCCTTACGGCACTCGCTCTGCAGACTGGCCGGGAGCGGATTGCTGTCCCAGTTAGCTTTAGATTACGGGGAAGAAGAGAGAAGGGGGCCTCACTTGATCCCCATAGCTGTTCAAACAAACGCTTTGAGCTGCGGGTAGATCGGTGGATTGAAACGAGCTTGTCGATTGGATAGGATAGGATCGAAAATAGGAGGACCACGTAGTGGATAGAACAGATGTATCGTATGTAGCAAAGAGGGGAGTGAGGTAGAGAAGAGTAGCGGGACGGGGCAGGTAGCGGGGTAGCCGACTAGACCTCGTAAGAGCACCGTAGGAGAGAGAATAAAACGAGGGAGGAAGGGACACCAAAAATAGTATGACGACGACGACGACGACGCTCTCACGTGAGGTTAATTAGAAGCAGCAAGGCGGAAAGTTACAAAATCACCGTACCAAACAAAACCGCAATATATCGGTCTAGTAACTGGAGGACGGAAGAAAGAGCGAGCGAGTGTGGGTGGGTGGGGATAAGAAGAGAGAGAAACTGTGCAAAAGTGTGGACAAATACGAACCTGCCACCAACGAGAGACCCAAACTTTCCCACACATGATGTAAGTCCACTCTCTCTTTCGCTCGCGGTGGGGTCTTGGCCCTACTGGGCTCGAGTATGGTACAGTCAACTTACTCCGCCTCTTCCCGTTACATCCGTTTACAGTAAGCCCGCTACAATGAGATGATAGGAAAAGCGAGGGGGGCACGAGCAACATTCGTCTCTGTTTGCTTATGGTATGCATCATAATCACCACTTTAGTCAGCGCAGTATGACAATCTCCCGCAAGTTCCCCGCTAGGTTACCGGTACTTGAAGCCACACGCGCACGTGCACACGTGAACGGGGACAATTTACGGTGGCTATGGCGTAACGTGGTATGGCTCGACAATCGCGTCTAGGATCCGTTCCCTTGATAAAAATTGAGGCTTCGAGAGCACGATTACAGTGTTCAAGTTTTTGTATGATATCGGTATTTGCTTGCTCCGCTCCCACAGGATTCCCATCTTCCGAGTTACGCGAGACGACTGCTGCCGTGGAAGCGTGGGTACAAGTGCTTGTACACCGGTAGTACATACAGCATCATATTATCATACCGCATAAGTTACCGCCATGATGATATAACAGGAAAACTCGGCTGTCCCACCCTAACCCATGCACTTACCATACCTGCACTGGAGAAGAGAGAAAAAATGAGGAATACAAGATAAGAAAATCTCCGGAGGGAAAAGGTATTGAAGAAAAAAGGGAGGAAAAAGAAAAGAAGAAAACCCCCAATCCCCAATGATAATAACAGTTAAAGGAAAAAAAGGGAAAAAAAAAGACTACACACATGAAGTGAAAAGCGATAGGCAGACAAGTAAAGGGAAAGAAAGGAAAAAGGCGGGAGACAACTATCCTGCTATCCAAGCCACGAGGGGTGGGCAAGCCGGCTATCTGATCCCACACGAAACGGAGACACAGAAAGACTGTGATAGGGGAAATGAGAAATCCATAAACAATCCTACTGAAGACTCATCTTCATAATTGCATCGTGGGTATCTAAACCATATTAACCACTGTTCATCACTCCGTCCGGAGAGAAACAAACATACCACTCATGCCCTGGAAGTTCAACCGCTTCCCCCCACCCCCTCCCCCAAGGGGCGGAGACGCCGCAAGTATGGGACTACCAGAGAGGCCCGGTGACACAGCCCTTCGTTTAAAGACGTTGGGCTCAAAACGCTCGTCTTGGGTTCTTCTACGCTTTGCCCGGCGTATTTCAGCTGGCATGCTGGCGACGGGTGAGTTTACGACAGATTCCGAATTCATCTATGGGTTTGTATATAAGCACGGTAGACCTAAGGGAGGTGTGGAGAGGGAGGGTGGTAGTTACCATTATGTCGCCGTCGGTGGACATTCTGAGGCCAGGGAATGTAGGGGGACTGCCGCTCAGTCCCTCCATTTGGTCCCCGAACCAGAAGCCACCGTGTTTTTGGGCTTGTTTGGAGAAGCTGATGCCAATCCCTTTATTGCTGTCTCCGTAACTCATGCCTTCGTCTTCCTCGCGGATGTCGGATAACTCTGCGTCTTGAGTGCTCGCTGGACCTGGGGGAGGTGAATTGTCTTCATCATCACGGATTTGACGAGTTATTTCGGCTTCCCTCTTAACTTCCATATCGAGGGGCGAGGCTTCTTCGATAAGTGCAGCTTTGATACGTTGGAAATTCTTTGTCTTGGGCTAGATTTCGCAAAAACTCATCAGTAACATCTCCCCCCACCCCCAAGCCAAGGACCCAATACACACTAGTAAAGATCCACGCCTAGACACTGGCCTCCTAATAGGATCTGGTCTATCCTTCTCGTCCTCATTCACAGTTCCGCCAAACAACCCCATCCCCCCGCCGCCGCCTGGTTTCCCAATCTTGAAAGAACTCCTCAAAACCTGACTAAGACTCTCCTTCCTCCTAGCCCCCCCCTCCCCCTGCGGCCTCCCAAAATATCCCCCCGTGAACGCACTCCCCAACTGCACAGGCGGGGTGGTAGGTGAGGGGCTGGCCAGACTACTGTTACTAGCACTAGCAGAGGAGTTAGAGCTATGTCTACTCCTACCACGAGCACCCAGCCTCGCCTTCTGGTGATTCCTCAAGGAAATAGAGGCGGCGGATTCGTTATTCGACATGGCGGGCGTGGTAGGCGTGTTGAGTTCAAAGTCTAGATCGACGTCTAAATCCTCGTCGGATGAGGAACCGCTGTTGTCGACGCTGGGCGCGTAGTCTAGCATACAGGTAGACCCCAACGACGAGGCATGGGACGAGGAATTATGGCCACCGCCGCCACCATGATGGTTTGCTATGGGTGAGTCGGAGCCTTTGTTGTGATTGCTGCTGTTCCGCGGGATTGGGAAGTAGGTATGGTTTAGTGGTGAGGAGTCTGGAGACGGTTGCTCGGCGAGAGTGGAATGGTGAAGGGAGGTACCTGTGAGCGGGAGGTTGTCAGCCTACTATCACACAACAAGCTCCTGCGTACTAAGAAAAAAGAGGTAAAGGATGCAATCATACAAGCCCGAGCAAAGTCAAGCCTGGGCCTCCTCGCAACCGAGTAACCAAGCGCAGGGTCCAAAACTGGAGATAAAGGTCCGCGAGAAGGCATCTGTAGAGATAATCGACCGGGGAAATTCAATCGTCTAGGAGTAAAGGGTGCAGAAGCCGCTCCTCCCCCTGCCGCTGTTGATGAAGAAGGGGTAAAGGAATTGTTGTTGATGCTGTTGTTGGTACCAGCAGCTACGGCAGTGGAACTAGAAGCAGCAATCGTACTAGCCATCCGGTCAGATTGGCCCTCTGAGAGCTTCTTCTCAGCATGAGTAGCAGAGGCGGGGGGAGCTATTGCTGCGGCGTGAGGCGGTGGAAGCGAGGCGGCTAGTTGGGAGGATAGTGACGAGGTCGTGCGCCTTGCTCCCGGTAGGGGAGTAGGGGTTGACGGACGGGCGCTGGCGGAATGCATTCTTCCTGTTGGTGACGGCGGGGGACGCTGTCTGTCTGTCTGTCCGTGTCTGTCTAGCTTTTTGTTTCTGGTGTATGGTAACTGCACTGTACGAGTACTGCGGGGATGTGTAGTGGTTAAATGCTCCCTTCAATTGCCTCCGGTCGGTACCGGTTAACCTGCAATAATTATTGTATTAATACTGTTACTATCATAAAGCCCCGACAAGGTTGTCCATCCGCGAATTTTGTTGTTTATTATCTTCTTGTGCCGGAGAGCGGGTATAGTAAGGTGCTATGCCGTGAGACGGTAACATATGATGGAACAGAGCAGTGTTGGTGGTGGTGGTGGTGGTGGGGTAGAGACTTGTTGGTAAACATCGAGTTATCATGTTATCATCAGCCAACTTTTTCGGAGGAGCCTCCATTTTTCCTCGCTCAATCCGGCGAGAGATACTTCTTCTCGCATTCCCAACCTGTTTCTCTCCCTTTCTCCTTCGTGGGGGCCACGGAATCATAGGGCATCACTCAGATCAAGGCATTTACGGCTTACCTATTTTCTGGCGCCAAGTCCGTCCGCCTTGGCTCTTTAGCACCACCACCACCGCCGCCACCACCACCACCACAGGCGTAAACTACGGTAGGCCAAACATCGCAGACATCTACTCTCTAAAGCCCACGGAACAAAACAAACACTTCACACCAGACCGCAATCATGCAAGGGTTTAATATGGGGTACTTCCCCTTCCCTCTTCCCCACATATAATACTAACACTCACTCTCCAGACGCTACGTCCCCCCGGACCAAGAGGGCATCTACACCGGCAACCAACTTCACAAAAAGAAACCCCCGGGAATCCATGGCAGCACCCAAACCGTGCGTTTCGAAATGCCCTTCGGCATCTTCTGCCTCACTTGCGACGGACACATAGCGCAAGGCGTGCGCTTCAACGCCGAGAAGAAGAAGATTGGCAAATACCACACCACACCGATATTCAGCTTCCGCATGCGACACGTCAGCTGCGGCGGGTGGGTAGAGGTGCAGACGGACCCGAAGAATACAAGGTACGTTGTTGCGGAGGGGGGAAAGAAGAAGGGTGGAGATGAGGAGGGGGAGGGGGCGATGGTTGGGGAAATCCGCATTCGGGATCCGAATATGCCGGACGATCCATTCGCGGCGGTGGAAAAGAAGGTCGTGGATAAAGCGGGCGTCAAAAAGAGCACCGAGAGGATCGAGGAGTTGCGCGGGTTGAGCGATAGGCAGTGGCTCGACCCCTACGAGCATTCCAGGAAAATGCGAAAGGTGTTCCGGGAGAAGAGGAAGGAGTTGCAAGCGAAGGATGCCGCGAACGAAGCCATCCGTGACCGTGCGGGGCTGCACATTGAGCTCCTCGACGAGATCCCCGAGGACAAAATTCGCGCCCAGTTGGTCGAGTTCGGACCGGATTATGGGGATAAGGTCGAGGAGGCTAGGACGAAGCCTCTGTTCCCTACTGCTGCTACCACGGCTGCCACTGCTGGTCGGGATTCTGCGAAGGGGGCTTCCAAGAGGGATACAGCGGGAAAGACGAAGGCGCAGCTGGCTGCTGAGGCTGCGAGGGAGAAGTTGCAGAGCGAGATTAGGAGGAATACGAGGGCAAGGGTGGATCCGTTTTTGAGCTTCGATAAGCCGAAGGTTGGATTGGAGTTTAAACTGCTCAAGCGGAAGCATGCGGAGGCTGGCACCGAGACTGAAACTGAACCTGGGCCTCAGTCTTGTTCTCGGGATGGAGAGCAACCAGATGACCCACCTAGGGAAGCGGCTGCCGATGGAATCGGACATGTACAACCAGGAGTCTCGTTAGGCCTGGGCGCATATGAATCTGACGATGACTGATGAAGTTCTGTGTATATATTCGTTCTCGTGGTTTCATGGAGTTCGGGGCACCTGCGGTAGCATTGTTACGGCGTTTTTGGCTCGGTTTCGTTTGTTTGAGCAGGGTTGGTTATTCTGGAACTTCATATGTCTACACTCAAGCCCGGGCATAATATCCGCATCCTCTGTGCACATATAACTATAATGAACGCACAGAGCTTCGATCAAGCGTTCCAGCTTGTGGATTGTTTTTTGTATGTATTTCCTTGGGAAATAAACTATCTAGCAGCCAACCGGGAGGCACTTGAGAACCTTGCTCTCTAGTTACGATCGATATAGTTACAACACGGGTTTGTTAACGCGCTTGTGTTTTCTTGGATCGTTCCTTCTCAGCAGTCTCTTATCTCTGGTTCCTGTTCCACCTTCCCAGTAACCTGTGTACCTCTTAATGAATGCATGCTTACAGTATCCACACTCTTCTGGGCGGTACTGCTGTTCGCTGTATCGCACCAAATGCGTCAGTAGCTGAATCATGTGGGGGCAGCGCCGGGTGTGCTAACCGGGAACAGGTTCCACATATCATTCTGTTTGCATGCTCCCAGTGATGGAACGGTTCGACTTGTCCGTCGTGACATTTGTCACATGGGAAGACCTACAAATTATGGTTAGCATTTGGGTTTCTACCGAATAAAGGTGATAGCATGCCTTGTTACAGCTATTGTCAGCAGAGGATAGTTAGGTTAGCAGCGAGTCATCATAGTTGGCCTTCGCAGATCTTACCAAGAAAACCTAAACCAGCGAGTGCCTAGAAGCTGTTAGTGGATATATATTTGGTGTGGTCCAAAGAGTTCCTACTCTTTTTGTAATGTGCACAGCGTCCCTGGAAGGGCAGTTCATGGCCGATGGTGTAGCGCTCGCGTTCAGCAGACTATTGGAATCTTAGATGTGGTTAATGAGTAGTATTGTGAGTTTTAAGGTACCTTCTTATTGGGAACTTGAGATGCTAGCTCAGCCGACACTATGGAACCTATTAGCATCTGCTCAGTAGAAATATTCAGTAAATCATCAGTTATAATATTTACCTTCACCTTCAAACGTAATACGCAGCAACTTTATTTCTGGAATGAGGATGCCTGGAGAGGCCGTTAGGGCTTGGATCACTGAGAGTTCGGGATGGAAGTTCTTACTCAATTTCGCATGGCATTCGCGACAATTCGTATTCTGTCTCTGGCCGGGAACGAGACCCTTGATGCCGGGTGGTGGAAGTGAAGTAGAGCATGAGGCACACTGTGGAATAAAGTCGCTCGGAAGAATTTCCACAATCGCACAACCTGCCAAATCGAAGAACCCGAGACGATTTGAATTCATGTGAACAAATTCTTGACGAAACCCTATCAGAGTGTTAGTTCAAGCACTATCCAATTGATTGTGGGTATCACCAATTCCCAGAACCTGTGAGCACTTTTCGCACTGGCTCAACTTGGGTTTGGAAGTCTTCCCGGGCATGGTGGGCTTCAAATCATTGACCTCAAGCTCTTTCTTGCATTTTGAGCACTTGACGGTAACATTAAGTTTAGCAACCTCCAGGAGCTGAATTCCAGGCATATCGATACCTGGGAGGGACATTGCTGTTCCACGCTCGATAATTTTCTGATCCGCTCGATCGCCAGCACCTTCGCCGTGGTTGGGCTCAGGATCATCTGAAATATAGTCACCGGAATCATATTCAGAGCCTTCATCGTCATCAGACTCCCCATCTTCTGGGGTGTTCCAATCCGGAGGGCGTGGGACAACCTGGACGTGAGCTTTGTCATCTAGGACAAGACCAGTTGGCTTTCCCTTACTGGGAACTGCGTGGGGTATGGAATCTGCTGCTGGGTCTTCAAGAGATTGAGCTGTTTCATCAACGCCCTCCTCGGGGTGATTCTCCAAGAGCTCCTCCTGTGTCGCCATGATGTGTAGGTTCGAACATAAAGCATTGATATTTTCCATTAAGGAAAACTTTGGGTTCTTCTGGATTTGTTTGGCGAAACCATTGTTGACTCTCCGAACCACGTCCTCAGGTACTCCAGAAAATTCTAGCCAAGGTTGATTGATGTCATAGCTTAACGGGACAATCAGCACCACGCTGGTTACTTTCTGCAGAGGGACCGGAAGTTGATATTTTTTCTTCGGCTCAATTGGGACTGTGTAACGAGTGCCATCTTCGGACTTTCTAAAAATACTTGACTCTCTCATCCTCGCCTCCAAGCGGTAGGTCTCGCGTTGCCTCCTGGCTTGCGCGGCGCTGGCTTCCTCGGGAGTCGGGCTATTAACTGGAAGAGTCGTGAGGGGTAGCGAAGGTATAGGTATCTGAGCGGTAGTGAGTGGTGTTTGGCTCTGGTTGGGTTGGCGTGAAGTAGACTGGCTAGTATTCGGCACAATCTTGAGGGTTTCAACCTTCTCTGTAGCCAAAAATCCTTCCAAACATCTATCTAACGAGTTAAGGAGGTCAAGGAGCGTACGATCCCCTCTTCCAATGGCCAGGCCGTCGAAACCACGCTCGATATTCGCCCTGAATCCCGCGGGAATATCTTCATTTATAACTTTAATAGAAGGCAACGCATCAGGTGATTCAGGATACGATTTTGGGACCGACAACTTGAAAACGAGTTGCTTAATGTCATAAGGAAAATCGGGGTCCGAGGGAGGCATGGATACAGTGATTTCTGTATCCGCAACTTGGCCACGACATTTGAACCTTCTCAGGACCTGTGATAAGAACTCACTTCTGCCCCGTGTAACGGGACGCTTCACGACCTTTGAAGGGTTGACATTGATCATGGGTCGTGCGTGGGGGGTCTGGGCGCTTGCGCCGCTTTGAAAACTAGAATTTTCCCCAATGCCTTGACCTTGGTCGGAGCTTGGATTTTTGCCTTTATTATTGGTGTATCCTCTACCACCTCGGCCGCCTCTACCCCCACGGCCACCAGTGCCGCCACGGGGGTTGTTTGTGAGAGGAGCCTGAGATTCGAGAGCTGGAGATTCCACTTCGATTTGTGAATACACTACACATTGCTGTGAGCATAGCGTTCAACCTAATGTGGCATGGGAAACGGTACTTGGATATCTTACCAGTTGGTTTGTTCTTGGGTTTTCTGTTTCTAGTCCTCTTAGGCTTGGTATTTTCAATCATTGGACCCGGTCCTAGTGTGGAAGCCATGATGGTAGAAATGATCAAGGGACCGACTGAACAAATAGGTCTGTTGGTTGTAGGCTAATTAGGCGCTGATTGAATGAAGGTGAGCTCGCTGGGGGTTCGAGCAAGTTGCCGAGCTTGAGGAACGGAAAATAAAATAAAATTAAGTGCGAGTTAACGTTGGTGGGATTAAGTACTCGAGTAGTGTTGGGTGGCGACCCGTTGCCCTGTTGGGGTTTGGGGGTCCAGAATGACTCGACTGATCGACCTGCCCTGCAGCTGTCGGATTGTTACTGGTAGCCGGATTCGGAGGCAGTGAGATAAACAAGCAGATATTGAGTCAAGTCTAGCGGTTCAAAGAGGTTGCTTTTTCTATTTCAAAAGGAGTAATAAAATGACTCTTTCCTAGAGAGCTGGAGATAGAAAGAGAGGAGCCCATAGACTACCGTACTGGTACAGTACTGCACAGTACCGGCACCATAGTGGTGGACTTGTAGTACTTGTGGCAACGACACTTGCATGAGCGCGAAGCCAATAAAGCTATCGTTGACAATGCAATTGACAATTACCCTGGTTTAAAGTGGTCGACCCTACTCTGTTTGAGTAATGGGAGCAAAGATACGCAGACAATCTTGGGTTCATCATGGGCATGCTGAGTGCTACTGATTTTGCTCCATTCTGAGCAGTACACTGCTTCTCAAGCACAGAGTTTTTTATATCACGATTACCCAAAATAGACTGGTTCCAAACAATATGAATGGGCCTAAACATCACGGCGGTTTAAGGGATACTTTGCTTATTACTGACTAGCTATTGCCGATCGCAACACTACTGCAACGCCAAAAAGTCCTGAAATTCGGCATCGAACGAAGGGATGGAAGAGTGGTTCGGAGTGGCGCAGGGTAGTGTAGTGAGTGACCCCAACCGCTCACCAGTTTAGTCAGCAGAATGCAAATTCGCACGAGAGATTTCAAGTGCGTTTCTATGACGAGGGCCTTTGTTATCGATAGTGCTCGCATTGGCACTGAGTGGTGGATGTGTTATAGTACAGAGTTTGTAAGGGATCATGTGCCCGGGTTGGTACTGAGTAGCGGTTTTTATAGGGCAGACTGGGTTAGCTTTTGTATTAAACAATCAACTAATTCGCTCTCGACCACCCTTCTTTAAGGCACTTTAGCGCAGTACCTCAAGAGAACACTATTGGTATTTCGGTTTCCGGGATCGCTTTCGATGTTCTCGAATACCTTGCTGATGCTTAGGAGTTCGCAATTCCACCCTTTCAACGTCCCATAACCCCTAAACGGGGTGGTATGTATCGGAGCTCTCCCTCATACCTTTTGCTCTCATGAAGACCATTCCAGAGGGTTTTACTAGCGCTCGGCTATCCCGACAAGCATTTTCTGGCTTTCTAGCACGTCTTGGTATTACTGGGAATTTCTTTTGTTTATTCTTTTCCAATCTTGATATTATGAGGATCACTTGCTGAGTTCATGGTAGCAACTTGCTCGGATATTGTACGGATGCTGTACAAGTTGATAAAGCGCTTTCTGGCGCCCCCGGTAGGGGTTACGGGATGAGCCCCCTAGCACTGCAGGCAGCAGTCTCATACCTGAGTGATTGTCTGGGACACCGGCACGCGCTTGCAATCTGGGCTAGAGGGCTTTCCTGGGGAGTTTAGTTGGATATATGAGGTAGAATTTCTTCTGGAACACAGATCTTGGCCATGATTCGGATCGTGGGAGGTCTGGATTCCGGGAAACAGGTTCTGCCCAAAATTCGAATACCAAACCACTGGAGGTGCAGTACCTTGCATGGTTTACTCCCTCCCAGCAAGGTTGGTGGTTTCCCCGTATCCCATTGAGTGCCGGGCTACCGTAAAAGCTCGAATACCATAACTATGAAGTCCAAAACTCCCGTTTCGGGAATGCGGGCCAGAAACAGGGTAGAACCAGAGCTGTGTCCCCCGTTTTGAGACAGGAAAGAAACCTGATTTCTGGACGCTACTGAGAGAGCAAAGCAGAACAACATAGAGAACAGATTAATTATCATATTCGAGTTTCCACTCGTACGGTAGGCTTTGATAATATCTGGTGGTGCTAAAACCTCATGCGACACTTGTATGAACCGCATCGAACAGCGCGGGAAACGGCTTGGCCCTCCCGGTTACTGTATTTTTCTCTAGTGAGTAAGGAGCACTCTTCTTATATGCGATTCCAGTATTACAAGGATATTTAGAAAATTGATGACTGGTGTATTCTCCACTGTTATCACTTATAATAATTTTCTACCAACACCTTATATTCCTGGATTTTGGAAAATGTCAAGCACTTTTAGTAGATAGTAAGAACTATGGTATAACTAGTAAAGTTATTGATAAATAGAAAAAAGTGGTGGGTACTGCTGAATAAGGAAATTTTGGTATATTTGACAAGATGTGTATGAATGAGTTTTAAAGATATAAGTATAATATATATACAGAAGAGATAGTTTGGAATAAAGGTTTACTTAATTGCAATACAGCTATTACAAGTAGAATTAGTGAGTTTCCTATTAATAACAATTTCTTGATAATCCTTGGTACGGTATTTAATACTATTAAAGCTAATCTTATGTGAAAAAAATACAATAAAATACAGTCCTGAAATGTACTGTGCTTAGCAGCTACCCTAGCTGACTTGGGTTCAATATTTTCAGTCTGAAGAATATAGGCATTTTGCTCAAGTTTGCCAATACTAGATATTTTTCTTTTATATAATTCTGATTGTATTTTAAGTAAAACTAACATCTGCCTTAATAGCCCAGTAAATACTACATGCTAATACTGGGTACTAGTTACCCATTTTTGGAATATTCAAAATCTTTTTGAAGATTACTGTATTTTCAATCATCCTATTTCACTATCACACATAGTCCGTAAAGGCAAGTATGGTTCCGGCTGTCTATACTGTGAACCTGAGAATTTGCAACGGGGGACGGCTTGGCATCAAAGGTTATGTACATCGGTTCAACTCCTTTGAAGTTCACTGTTTTGAGAGTAATTGTCAAGCCCCGGTTTCATTTTATAATCATAATATATTTTATATACATGAGCTGAACTTGAACCTGTAGGAAATAAATTCCAATTAATTAATGACTTCACACATGTCAAAGAAAGCAAGTATTGACTATTTTTTACATTGTTTGAAAATGCCTCCAATATAGCCTTATTGATCATGAATTATATGAGTACTTTTCTGCATTCCCAACTCATCAAAGTTAGCATTTTGTTGAATATATTATCATTATAAAATAAAACTGTGGCTTGACAATTACTCTAAAAAGAATGAACTTGAAAGGAGTTGGACCGATGTACTCACCTCGCCGGAATTAGTCATGGGTCACGTGAACAGGAGGAAGGGCTATTTAGCGTGCATTTGCTCTGGCTATCCCCTAAACCGCTGAAACATTCAGGCCTATTTGAAATGTTGAACACTAACTCTGTAGAGTAATAGATCTGCATACTTGTCAACCTCAACGCATAGCCCAAATTCAGTTGATGTGTATGCCAAGAGGAAAGTATCACGATCAACGGAAATCTGAACGCTTTCTTACACGAAAATGCCTTTGAAACGAAAGCCGCTTGGGGACTTGGAGCCAAATAGAACCTTGTGGCCGCCTCAGAAGCTCAAGATTTCACAAACGGCAGTACCAACTACCCAGCCCTTCAGCGACCCCATGGAGCCCAGTACTAGCCTACCGGTACCTGATCGGATAGTTCAAAGTAACACATCTTCAACTCTTCCTCCTTCTCCGAGTCCATTCAAGCAGCCAGAGGTAGAATATAAGGAGGTGAGGAAGGGAAAGAACCGGAGGCAAAGGGTTTTGGCAAGCGATTTGCCGGGACTACCCCAATATAATCCATTAAGAATACCTTTTGAACCACACAAAGCCCAAGTAAGTATGAGTTTTTAATGAAAAAGAGCAACTTAGGGGGAGAGAGAGAGAGCAGTGAATATAGGTTGGCTAAATGCAGAGCGAAACTAGGTACTCTTGCCTGAAGATAGTCCGAGTCCACTTCGGCCATTTGATTTGTTTTCCCTATTTTGGGACGATACCGTATTCGAGCAGCTAGCTGCAAATACCAATTTGTATGCAAAGAGTAAGAGGGAAGAGAAGAAGGGGACTGGATTGAAGGCAGTACGGCGATGGAAGGAGACAACGCCCGGGGAGCTTAGGATATTCATTGGCCTAATAATAAAGATGGGCTTGCATAAGGAGCCGAGGTTGGGCTTATACTGGTCGAAGAGGGGAAGGAATGGATGGCGAAGAATATCCAAGCGACCACTGCAGAGATATAGAATACTATCAGCGAAATACCCATACCGTATTCGGAGAAGCTGTATGTCCTTAAACCGATTCGAACAGCTTAAACGCTACGTTCATGTAGCTGATCCTCGAGTGCCATTGGACTTAAAGCATTGGTATGAGAAGGTAGAACCTCTTGCTTCTATTCTCCGCCAGCGGTTTCGCCAATACTACCTGCCAGGGACAAAGGTTGCAATTGATGAGATGGTTGTTCGGTTTTGCGGTCGGAGTAAGCACACCTTGAAGATACGAAACAAACCAATAAAGGAGGGTTACAAAATCTTCGCTTTATGTGACCATGGCTATACCTACGGGTTTCTTTGGTACTCATCAACCCAAGGTATAGCAGAGCTCTCGCCTGCTGCCTTTGATCCAAGTCATCTAAGTCCTACGTCAAGAGGAGTCTTACAGCTAGCGAAACTTCTCCCCTCTCATTACCGGTGGAACCTACTTCTAGATAACTACTTTACAAATGTTCCACTATTTGAAAAGTTACTAGAATTAGGAGTTGGGGCTGCTGGCACTACTAGAGTTGATTGCGCTGGCTTTCCTACTTCCCTGAAGATTGAAAAGGAGGAGGCGAGGAAAGTTCTACCATGGGGGCATGTGAGTGGGGAGGTGGTTGGTAATATCTGCTGTCTTGTATGGCAAGACAATAGCTCGGTACTGTTCATGACCAGCTATCACGATATTACCAAAGGAGTAGAGAGGCTTCGACGTCGGCCAAAGAAGACTAGTACTAATGCCACTATTGTTCGCAATATTTTCAACAATGAATCTCGCAAAATCTTACCTATCCCCGAGTTCATCGATGACTACAACTACCATATGGATAGTGTTGATATTGCTGACCAGTTAAGGTCCTACTATAGTACACAGCAACGATGTCGTCGGAATTGGCTTCCTTTATTCTATTGGCTGCTTGATACATCCCTTGTCAATGCTTATAGAATACACAGAACGATTAGCTCTCACTCCAACACCGGCCGGAAGCTACAAAGTGAACACTTTCATTTTCGTTCAGACGTTGCAGACCAATTGATCAACACCGGCATTTATCTTAATGAGAGAGCCACCTCCCGATCCAGCAGCGTTTCGTCTCCTCCTCACTTTAGGCCAGCACCACGAGAACCCAAAGTGACTTATATTCCCCATACCTGGGGTAAAAGTAGTTGCCCCACGCCCTCAGGAGACTCTGGGTCCGCTCCAGCTCCCTTTCCTCCACCTAGACCTACTCTGGTCACCTTTCCCCCACCTGAAGCACACACTCTCGAACAACGTCCAACACGAACACTTTGTCTACTCTGTCGTTGGCACCGCTCACAAGACCTTTCGGGTACGGCACAGGTCAAGTCCGTCAGTTGGGGCTGTCGTGAGTGCAATCAAGCACTCTGCCGATCATGTTTTTTATTATTTCATAATCTTCACTCATAGCTTTCTTTTTTTCTTTCTTTCTTTGGAATTTCAAGAAAGGTACCATATCGCATAGGGGTTTACTTTGATATCATGTGATGTCGATCATTTCCTTACAGCGTTAGTGTTCAACATTTCAAATGGGCCTGAATGTTTCAGCGGTTTAGGGGATAGTCCACGTGACCAATGACTAATTCCGGCGAGGTGAGTACATAATCTTTGATGCCAAGCCGTCCCCCGTTGCAAATTCTCAGGTTCACAATAGACGGCCGGAACCATATGACTCTGCTTTTTTTGCTTTTTTTTACGCTAAGAGGCTTACATAATCCAATATGCTTACTAAGGCTTATATATTAATATCAATCAATAGGCATATTCACCTTTCTGTATAAGGTATAATATTTTATTCAATTGAAGATAATGGAATCACGATTTCTTGCAATTAAGTTATAAAGTTTGGCTGATAAATTAATCATATTGTGAGAGTAGGATGAATATATTATATTAGGCAAGCTTTTCAGCACAAAAAGGAACCCCACACCTCATACTTGCTTATACCTCACACTTGCTTTTATGTAAACCAATAATATTTAATCTCTATTGCTTGAGTGATCTGAATCACTAGAATTTGGTACTAGTGTGCTAATGCTATTTTGGAGTGGTTTGCTTCCACCATGGATGGACAGACGAAATGAACGGTACGGAATAGGAAGGGCAATAGATTGTACACGCATCCGTATGCCACAGAGGCCCAAAACAAGACATGAACAAAAGCAGCCCCCCATCATTATATCCATATCCTTAGATAAGGTAGTCGGTCCACCGGTTGTTATCCCGATATCCAGACCATTACCCAACCTCAGTGAAATACCGTATCTCAGTCTATATTTGATGCCGCGGTGAGAATGAGAAGAAAGAAAAGAAAAAAAACTAGAAAAAATAAATACTAATGCTCCCTTTACCTCAAGGACACCATCCATCCGCCCCACCCACCCTACCACCATCGTCCATGACATCCAAAAAAGAAAAAAACGCACAGCGTAATATAATAGCATATAATAGCATGCGCTACTTTTTTTCTTTCCTCACGACAGGCTAGGCTACCCCTCTTCCTTACAATTCCAGATACTACCGTCCATTCATGCTCACATCACGGTACCAGCACGACGGATATAAAGCTGCATCAAATACCTCCGCATTGTCACCAAAATTAAACAGCCCATGAAAAACCACCCTAATCGTGTTCTTCTCTAACTTCCAACAGCTACAGCCCCGAGCACCCTGTCAAATAGCAGCAGCAGCAGCAACCGCACAGGAAATCACTCGCCTCTACCACAGACGAAAGTATCCGATACGAAATTCCTATCCATCCATACATTTCCTCCCAACTAACAAACAAAACCCAGCACCACATAGGGGGAATCTACAAGCAGAGTGGAATAGAGCAAGCCAAACTCCCGCACACAAAAAGGATAAAATAGAGAAAAAGTGCAAAGAAAGAAGATAAAGAAACAAATAACAGAAACAAACAAAAGAAAGAGCTATCTCACGGATCGAATTAATATATTCAGCTAAGCCAAACCACACCGCCGTACAGTCCAATAACCCCCACTCCCATCCGCCACCAGCTAGCTAGCCCATGCCATCGGCTCCTATCCACTCCCGTCTCGATACACCAATTATCGCTCGCTAGAACATATTCGAAGGACAAGGAAAGCAGAAAAGAAACTACAGTAAACGACAGGTAATTGAAATGTCAAGAGAAGAAAAAGACAAGTTCACATTTCCCCAACGATGCGATTAACCAGTTATTTGCACATTAAGAGCATAAAGAGCATAAAGTGACAGTAGGTAGAAAAAATCACAAGAGGCAGGAAAAGAAGAAAGATCATTACCACATATCGTCGCTTGGAGCTTTTGGGTCGTGTGAAGCTGGTTTTGTGTTTCGTGATTTCGATGACTTGCTCCCACTGTGGTCTCGGTCTCGGTCTCTATCCCGCTCCCGCTCACGTCGGGGTTCTGGTTGCTGGTCGTAGTAGCCGTTTCCATTCTCTGGGGCGTGCCTGGAGGTGTATTGTGCTGCGCGGGATTGCGGTCTGTCCATGTCATTGGTCTCGTCATCGTACATTTGGGAATCATCGACGTAGTCAGATTCGTTAGAGCCCTGAATTTTTTTATAAAAGCATAAGATGTTAGTGACAAGTTTCTACACCATGGGTGCTTTTTTTTTTCTACTTGATAGAACCTACATTATCGTATTGGTAATACTGGTTGCTCTGTTGCTCTGACTGCTGCTGCTGTTGCTGTTGTGGCTTTTGCTGCTCTCTTGATGGCGGACTCACGGTTGCCTGTTGGACCAGATGCGGTTGGGTCTGCTGCACCTTTGCGAGGTAGGAATACATAAAATTGCTAAGCAACACCTGTTGCTGTAGAGGTCTCCTTGGATTGGCGAGTTTCAAGTGCGACAGACGATAAATGGCGCGTTCAATGTGGATCGGGAAACGAGTATAGTAATATGGTTGTTGAGGTTGGTGAGGTGCCGGATCCGGGGAGACTCCCCTAGAGTTGCTACCCTTGGCCTTTTGAGCACCATCACTACCAGACTTCTTCCTTGAGCCCCCAAAGAAGGAGAACAATCCCTCCTTCTCTTTCTTATCCTCACTCCGGGCTTTCCTAGCTTCCGCCCCATCCGTCTTGGCCCCATTCGCATCGCTGGTAATGACCCTCCCGGTATTGCCCAAATCGATAGACTTCTGCAAAAGATCCAATCGAGTGTTGTCATGCTTGTCTGCTGATTTCGGGCGCTTCTCCTTCTTCACCTTGGTCCTCTCTTCCTTATCCTTCTTTTCATGGTGGTGGTGGTGATGGTGGTGGTCTTTTTCCTTCTCCTTTGCCTTGTCCGTTGAATCCCCGAGCAGCCATCCCCAGCTTGATTTGCGCCCCACACTCCCATCGTTACTACCCGCAGAATCAGGTCTCTTTCTCTCCTTCCCATCAGCCTTCCCGGGGTCCAAGAGTGGTGCCGGTTCAGGGCCTCTATTAGGCGGTGCCGTAGGTGACGATACCACCTCGGTGACAACCTCCGAGGCTTGAGCCCTCTGTAAAGCAGGCCGTTGTGGTTTCGCCTGCATTGGTATTTGTGGTACATGCTGCGAAGCCGGTAGGGGTGGAGGATCAAATGATGAATGCCGTTCAGGAATGATTAATTTTTGGGGTTGCTCCGGTGGCGGTGTTTCAACAATCACGGGAACTGGGGGTATAGGCTCACTCTGTCGAGACCTTGACGAGCCCTTAGGAGATGAAGCTCTCCTCTGCTTGGCAGGTGCAGATTTGTGTTTTTCCGACGACTTACCAAGGCCATCGATAGAAACAGAAGCACTACTAGCCTTTGGAGCGGATCCCCTCTGAGAGGGACGTCTTGGGTAGTCATCCGGCTCATCCTTATGGGCAGTTGGTAAGGGTATTGGCTCAGTTGACACCCGTTCTAATCGGAATCCGCCCTTGGAAACTATTGGCGAAGATGCCGGAGAGCTATCCTCCGCATCGGTCTCTGAGGATTTGGTAGCCCTCTTGAAAGGACCTCTTTCCCCCTTCCGCAAACTTCCCCTCCTGTAAGTCGTCCTAGTTGACCTCCTAAGAGCCGCCCCACCGGGCGCGGCATTCAGAATAGGCATATCCCCTCCTACAATCAATAATTAGAAACCGCTCTACCTCATGACAAACATCTAACACAAAGGCAACCCGCTCGCTCCCCCGGTTTCCTTACCTTCTTCATTCCTCCTTTCTACGCTGAGTTTCCGCATGAGGCTACTGGGGTCATTCATCAAGTCCTCCAGTTGCACGCTCGGCCCTTCCCTTCCCGACTCTCGTCCCCCCAGTCTGTCAGCACCATCTCGGTATCCCTTAACACCCTCGGAGCGATCGATCTGCCTTGATAACATGGACTTCTTCCTCCGCAGCGAGGGACTACCAGAAATTGGTCCATCTGGCGATAAAGACCCCTCCCTCTGGGGCCTCCGGATCTCATTTTTCTTAGCTTCCAGGTAGGCACTAAACTCCTTGGGAGCCAATTCTGGGTGCAACCTCGCCGGTACCCAGAACACACTCCCGGGATCACCACCGTCATCAGGGGGTGTCGAGGGGACAAAAGTATTGAAAGACGGCAAATCGGGATCCGCCGACGAAGTGACATCCATAGACATCCGTCGGAGAGCCTGCAGATTACTTATCTCCTGAGCCACAGCAACAGGATCAGATTCGTAGTCAATGTCGTTCAGTGGAAATGGCTTGCTAGCGGTGTCACCGATTGACGATGACCGGATGGATAAGGTAGGCGAGATAGGGGAAACACGCTCATTGCTTCTGGGGTTACCATTGCCCCAATCTCTGGGGGGCAGGGCGGGAGATGGAGCGGCCGACGACGAAAAGATAGAACTATGTCTATTTCGTGAGGCTCCGGTGTTGAGGTAGGGGTCTTGTGGGAGAATATAACTTTGCCGTCGGCCATCTTCGTCTATGTACTCGCCGTACATATCACCTATAGCTTCCGTGACATGATGATCAGGGTCAATGGACAACCGGGAGCCATGGCTAGAGGGGATGCCTCTAGAATCGCGTGCCCGTGATGTAGCCTATAAGTTGCAGGACGGGTAAGCTCCTCATCACGTTGACACGTCCCATAAACTCATTATGACGGCAGAAGCAAGATAAAGCAAGCATTAAGAGGGAAATATTTCCTAGCGGGGGAATAGAAAGGTAACAGGGAGGAGGAGGGGGGATTCTAGACACACACACACCTTCATGGACGAGCTGTGAGATGGTTTAAGATGAAGGTGAAAGATAGCGAGAGCCTGACCGCGGGCCTCCGGAGTGACAGTTCTCGAGCTATCAAGCTGTGGTCATCTGCTGCTGCTTTTGAGACGGTAGGTTGCGAGAGGGTGAATCTCTCCAAATGGAGTGTGGTGGGGGTGTTTGTGTGGGTGTGGGTGGGGGGGGGGGGGGGGGTGGGGAGGATTAGGGTGGATAGGTAAGCAAGTAGTTTTATTTATTGTTTA
>Ga0307517_10000016_pt1 | contig 208466 bp, 231 predicted proteins | sample 23_EM_MG_FD_194515 | JGI IMG/M metagenome (GOLD analysis project Ga0307517, IMG submission 194515) | Populus trichocarpa ectomycorrhiza microbial communities from riparian zone in the Pacific Northwest, United States - 23_EM | ecosystem: Host-associated > Plants > Roots > Unclassified...
ATTATTTTAGGCTATATAATATATTATAATTTCCTATAATATTATATATAACATGTTCACATATTTGAACCTTGTTCTAGCCCTTAAAATGGTAATTTTTTTTCCATATTTTTGGACCTATATAGAGCAGCCCTAACATTCAAAGTAGCTTAGCCACGTAACACTTTTTTTTCAGCCTCGTGCAGGTCTTGATCCGCATGAACCATACCTTCGTACTCATGCAACGAAAAATAAAATAGGCACGTGGCTCCGATAAGATAGTTCTCGCACCAAATATTTCTTATCAGACCCTTGTGACGATTTTATTTTTTCTGCCCCTACTGTAAAAATAGGGAATTCGCTATCTCCTCCGCCCTAGATAGGTTTAGTTTGACAAGTTAATATTGTACTCGTAGAATTGCGTATGTTGATTACACCCCGCCGTGTAAAGGTGCCAGAGCATGGTGAAGAGCTCGGTGTCGGCTCTACAAAGATGGGTTGGGCAAGGGATATCGCCGGTGGCGCGTTCGCCTACCTCTCGGTTCCATGCCCTAACCCCCCCGAGCTAACTAGAAAATGGCAACAGGGCAAATGTCAGCAGCCATCAGCCTTCTCGGCACCAAACGTAATATCATACCCCACTCCCAAAATACCAGGTGGGATAGGTGTGATAAATATACTGACTACCGGTGTTAGTCTGATGGGGTATCACATGTGGTGCGCATGGAGGGTTTGGCGAGTGATTATTTGTGAATTGGATTCGGCTTGGGTGGTAGAGGGGTATTAGTGGCGGGGTTTGTGCGAGTGAGCGTCGGGTTCCCAGGGTTACGTTGCTCACGGTGTATTGTGATATAGTACGTACGAATCTTACTTCTTTGTTAAGGCTGTAGGGGGAGTTTCATCGCTGGCTCATTTAGTGGGAGGTCCTTAGAACAAGCCTCTGTCGCCGATGTCACCCGCCAAGGAAGGTATGTGTGCTGGGCTTTCGCAGGAGAAGTCGGTAATAGGGTAGAAGAAGAGACAAAGAGTATCCGAGAATAGGGAGGGGGGAGCCGAGGATTTGCACGGGCGTCCAGATACACACTCATATTCGGCAACACCACGCCTCCAGCGAATCCCTATCAAATCCCCCCATTTATTTACTTATTTATTGATTCATTTGTACCCCTTACCCGAGAACAAACTACCCGCATCCATAATACGTCCAGCGCTGAATGAACCAGGGGGGTATGGTACATGCATAACTAAATCCCAGAATGGAAGGAAGCAAGGAAGGAGGGAAGAACGATCACCAAAGACAATATATTATATAAAAAAGGATTCTTGTTGTGGCTCCGCATAATATTATTCTATAATAGTAAGAAATATGGATAACAATAAGCCCTCGAAGAACCCAAATACCGTAATGAAGTATTGGCCTGATGGAAGATGTTGTCCAAGGGTCGAACCCCCTAAAGACAAATTGGAAGTTCACATTCAATTTCCCTTTCCACAGTTTGGTTTTATCCCCTCCTATTGTTAAAATCAATACACATGATGAACTCAGCCAAAGTCTCCAATGTCATAAGTGGCTCTCCGAGAAACAAGCTTTTGCCTCCCATCAACAGAATCTAAGGACTTCTTCAGGGATACTTCCTCACGATGGACATCCTCCGGGCACCACCTTAATCCTTATCTAAACCCCTTAGTTCCATACGTAGTATACCAGTTCTTCGCATCCACACATCCAAGCTACCAGAGCTCACCAATGGAGGAGGAGCAGGAGGAGGGGAGAAACCCCCTCAGAAACTCTGATCATCCCCGCACTCTCCTACCACATCCACCAGACCATCCCGAACCAATCCTCCTCCTAGCAGCCCCTGAAGAACCCTTGCCCTTCTTCCCTGAAACGTCGAGCGGGGACTCCATATCCCCCTTGGCTGTCCCATCGGTGCCATATGTCGTCATTACCTCTTCATCAAGCCCTCCACCCGTAATTTTATTGCTAGACGAGAAGTGATCTTGGATTCTCTCCCAGAATTTCTTCCACGCCGCCTTCGTTTTTTCTTGGTAGGGTTAAACGGGTGCTGCATATAGAAAGAGAAAAGGGGGGTGTAATACCATGAGATGTGATACGGAAGTACTCATCAATATTGAAGGGGCAGTCCTCACCCCACCAGTAATGCTCTTCCGGGATGATATCATGCTGGTCAAAGAGGTTGGTTAGGGTTGATTCAACTGTTAGGAAATAGAAATATTTTGTTAGTGGTTGATGATAATATCGCGGCCGGAGGCTATACTGTATTCGTCCAATTTTCGATTCTTGTATTCCTTGTCTGTAAGTTGTTTGGCCGAAAGGGGGCTCTCGGATAGGCCGAGAGAAGAAGAGTCTACGGGCCAAGTATCCAATCTCACTTGGAGGAGCACAAAGGAAACAAGCACTGCGGAGGTCCTCATGGTCGGGGCAGTTGTTATGGCAAAAGCTGTTTTATGAGTATTTACCGTAGTTCCTGTGTATCTGAGTGGGCTGGCTGGATCAAGAGAGATGAAAGACACCAAGCGCTGGAGAATGCAGATGGGAGGTCGGAAGCGTGAGGGCTGTCATTCAAGTATTCTCACAGGTGGAATAGGAAGTCACACAAAAGGGATATCGTGTTCAGTTTGTAGACGAAGTTTCCTTATTGACTCGGGCAGGTAATAGGTACTCTATTTGGTGGGACTGCTGTTTCTGCGGAGTTAAGAGTTGTTGTTACATCATATGTAGAGTGTCCTCACTTAGTAACTTCACCCACAACTTTTATGCCAGAATGGTGATTTAGAAATTTCCTTTTTTGGGCTGCTGGGGTAGTCTAACGGCATTCTGACATATTATGGATGAAATTTTGCATCATATATACTCACTCGATAAATTATAAGAATAGAACTTCTGAGATGGATTCACTCGGAGGCCGCACCAGTACGCGCATGCACCAGTGGAGGGATACGCAAGCTATAAAAAAAATTCCCCTATTTGTTCTTCCTTACTTCATTCCTTATCTCCTGTTCCCACCCCTTTCCTTTCTAGACACTCAGCTCAATCATTCATGAACTCCCCCGCCGCTTAATACAAACTCTGCGCCTCCACTTGCGCCTCTCAATTCCGCCGTGTAAAACCCTCGCCGACGATCATTACCTCCGCCTCGATCATTTTCAACGTAGCAACAGGAGAAGGGACAACGAGCAAAGCAAGGACTATAGTTCTCCTCCTTCCTCACTTTCTTTCTTCTTCACTACCCCTCGGCCAATTCTACGCCCCATTGTTGCTCGCACAGCCAAGGTGAAGAGCACCGACACCTTGTAGTACAGTACCTCTAGGAGGGGAGGGCGTTTCCCTCTGCTCGACAGGTGGAGTATCATACCGTGGGGCTGGCCGCGCCTAGTACCGGTATCATAATATATCCTTGATTTCCGCCAACGATCATTGAACTCTTTTTTATGCTCAAGGTGGGGGGGGTCATTTTAGTTGTGGCAGTACCGTAGTCATGACACATTGGCTACATGTTTTGCCTCCCTCTCCGCAGCAATCGCTACCAGTAATATGCCAGTCCAGAGCACCCATCTACCAACACACTCCCAGCAGAAAACTCCCTCGTTGAACCAATGGAAAATATCACACAGAAAGTAGGGGGGGGGTTCTTCTTTCTTGTCCACGCACCTCTCAGCAACAGGGATTTTGATGACCTACTTTTCTGCTTCCTTGCCTCAACTTTGAATAGTGTATTCCTCAGGAGTGAGTAGCCGAGTATCCTACCCACGCACCGTGCTAGGATTTTAAGAAGTAAAATCCAATCATCAAATAACGGAATCAGATGCTAAGCTGGCAAGTTAGCACAGTATCACCTGAGTCTTATATCTTTCACTAGGCACTACCTATACCCCCCTTCCCTCGAAAAAAGTATGTTTACAATACAACAAACAGAAGGGAGTACAGCTTTTCAGAATGAAAACGGCTAAAATGGCTATAGCTTCCAGGATCGACAGCTGCCTTTTTTTTCTCCTCAAGGCAATGGGGGCAAAAGGCATGTTTTTATATTCCCCCGCTACCACATCATAATATTAGTCTACAAGTGCACCGCGAGTATAACCAAGCCCCAGGCAGCGAGAGCAAAAGTAGGTGAACCAAGTTTCTCAAATGACCAGTCATGAATTCAGCACCGTCTAGGAACCCCCCCCCCTTCTCTCCTCCCCAAAAATTCGTAAACACTTCTACTGCTATTGCTGTGGACGCCATACATTCTCCTCGGCAGGTAGCTACCTAGGTAGGTTAAATATATAATAGAAGCCATACTATGGCATGTACCACAGACATACCCCCAACGCAATTCGTGCTATACAATAACATTCCATAGGCAGGTATCCAGATCCAGTATGAGTCTTTGAGGAAGTGCGAGTGAGCCTCCGTGATGGCTCGGTAAACCCATCCACTAACGCCCTGTGGTATCATACTCCACTTATTAGTTTGGATCGTTTGGCTTAGCCTAGTTTTCGTAGGGGGTGGAAGACCCGCGCAGTACTGGAGTATACCGGTGTTTTTGCAAAAGGAGCTCGACCCCATATTGATGTTGAGTACAGTGGGGTGCAGCAGGCAGCACTGCACCAAAGGCTTCCCCCTACCGCGAAGCAGGCTGCGCCAGTTCCGGTACCGCGACCGATGCCGACCTAAATGCGGCATCGTACGTACCCATCACACCCTGCACGGTAAAACTCTGGGATCGAGTAGCCCCCGATACATCCCCAACGAGAGCACGGAAGGAGAGGAAACTGCCATTATGCCAGTCCCAGGATCTGAAAATGAGTGATGGGTGATGTTATAGAACTTACTTTATGCTCGATGGTATGGCACGATATGGTACTATGCTAAGGGTATTTTATAGTATAATCAGGTCGAAGGGTTGGTGTCAATTCCAGCTATAATACCAAAACCGTCGGCATGATAAAAGAAAGGAACCCAACGAGAGAGAAACAAGCATCAGATTTTAACTTACCACATCAAAATACCATACTGGAGTACTTCCCCGTCTATGATGGCCCCCCGTACGGTAACACATTGGCTACTCCACCACTAGTAAACAAAGCCAAACCAGACCAGATCAAATCAAACGGAACCCCCCCCCCCCCCAATACCGTAGAGCATACTTACCTACCTACCTACCTTAACGGGTGATGACGCCTCCCCCGCCGGGCGCTTGGAAATGACTAACATTCACGGGAGATTCGTATCACTCACCTAATATACACTCAAATACAAGTAAGGTTTAACAAGAAAAGAAAAGGCTTACCGTGCCAGTACAGTACCTTATACGGTACATACCGGTACCTGCATACTACTATATTATTATTATTATAGACAATTCAGAATTCTGGCCATCCCCAAGAAAACATCTCCTCTCTCCAAAATGGAACCACCAACATACATTGTAGAAACTAAAAAAGCGCGCAAGTACCGGTACGAACCCATACCTCCCAGGGTGCCCGTCCACAAGTTATAATAGAACCCCCCCCCTAAAGAAAGGGAAAAAAATTATCTTCGGCTGATTTCCAGTTGTTCCCTCCCCCCTCCCCTCCCCCCCGGCACTCTTCGGTACCAACGAGCCACTACTACGGTACCGGTACCTTACCAAGCACCGAAGATAAGGTACAGCCCCAAGTACAGTTACAATATCCGCCTCTACCAGCTACAATAGATATCATATAACCTCCATCCCGGCCTTCAAGCCTAGGATAGGATAAGTCTTCCAATCTCCCCCCAGCTATAAGCCGACCAAACTATATGCGGAAAACTGGTCCTCACTCACTCATTCACCCACTCACAGGACAAACAAACAAGCAAGCAAGCAAGCAATAGCAATCTGGATCCACTACCCGTCTCCCGATCCCCCGCGCACATCAACGATATTATAACCTTCGGGGTTTGCGCCAATGGTTGGAGAGTTTTTATTTTATTTTTCCCTGCCGTCCGTAAGTGCGGTATTAAATAGCAATAGCTTAACTCAACAGGTGCTGTAGCATCGGCCAGTCGCCGGCAGGTTGAGCACACTAACTCACCCAGCGAAACCGAATGGAAGGATGGAAGGATGGATGGAAGTGAGGGGAAGGGAAGGGAAGAAGCGAAAGGTCTATGATACCCTGTTTTCCAAGTTTTACAATATTATGATATGGTACCGTGCTGCGGGATAATGCGGTTCATATACACTTGTACAGGGGGAGTGAATAAATCAAGTTAGTGCTGACACGTACGCACCAAACGCTTCCCCTTAGACTTACCCCCCCCCCAACCCGTTCCGTGGTCTACGGACCATACCCCGTGTCAAGGCCATTCCGCTTCGAGCGAACAAGCTAGCTCGAGCGAATCGAAGACTGCACCGATAACAAGAACTGCACCGTTTATTAAACCAAACACCGCCAGAGCCAACATGTCTATGTACACAAATTTTCTGATAGTGACGTCGAAGAAGAGAAAAAAATATATATGAAAATAAACTCGATGGATACGGGAAAGAAGTAAACACCAGGAATAAATAATAAGCAGTAAAAAGAAAAAAGGAACTTTTACATACCGCGCCGTGAACAACCGTACTCCTAAGGAAAGGAAAGAAAAGAGAAGGAGTGAGTAGGAGTAAGTGGTATCATAAAATAAGATAAGAAATAATGTCATAGATAAATAGGATAGAATAGGGCAGGCTAGCTGCAATAGGTAGGTATAGTATAATACTTCAAGTGCGAACAGTCAAAAGAAAAGTTAGAGTGAGGACATAAAAGCTAAAAGAAAGTCAAGAATGGAGATGTTAGACAATACACGAGCAGACTTTCCTCAGTCTGTGACAGGTTTGAGTGTACTTGCCCCAAAGAAAAAACATATTTAGCACATCAATCCATCTTTCCGCCGGTTCCCCAACAATCCCCTTCACCAGACACCCAGACACATAAAAAGAACAATCTTAAATCCATCCAGCTCCCAGGTTCGGCAATACATCGTCAAACACACCACCAATCTCTGCCGCATAATCGTTCGCTGAAAACTTCTGCAATCCACGCTCCATCATGAACTCCTCCTCTGCATCGCGAATCTGCACGCCAATGTCCTCCGCCATTTCAGCGACCTTGGCCAATTCCGCACCGAATGGGCTCGAAGCGCGGACGCCTCTGGAGTGCATCTTCTGCTGGCTGCGGGACGGGGTACGGACTAGGTTCAGCCCTGCGACTGGCGCAGGCGCTGGGTGTGCTGGAGGAGGTGGAGGAGGAGGGGCTGTACGGCGAGACTTGCTCCTTGCGGGAACAGCTGGGGTGAAGTACATCGAGAGGTGGTTCGGCAGTGGGGAGGGCTCATCTGGAGAGGAGATTTCTGAGTCGGAGCCCGAATTTGAACTTGCCGATGAGGAGGATGGAGAGGATGGGGGGAATCCAGATGACGTCGGGCTTGTGCTTGTGCTCGATGTCGGTGGTGATGGTTGTGATATCGACGACCGCAGTGACGGCGAGGTGTAGCTGATCATGTTTGTCGTGCTGATTAGTTCTAGAGGCGCTGAGATTTGAACCTTCGAAATTGAGCTGCGCTTTGATTGTGCCTCCATTGGCGGCGTTGTCGAGAAGTATTTCGATGACTTCCTTGCTAGGCTTCCTCTTCTTGTCATCTTGCCTGGTCGCTGTCTGGATATGTCCCGAGCTGAGGTAGAGACAAGTGGTTTTTGTTTTGAAAATGAGTGACGACTTTTTTATGAAGGATAAAAACAGTGGATAATCCCGTGTATTTGATTAATGCGGGGGGATGAGGAGAAAATAAAGGACAGGTGATTTCTCTAGTTCCTTGGGTGGTGCTAAAAGATGGTGCAGGAATGGCCCAGGCTAGCAAAAGGAGCGACGCAGCAGGATTCCGAAATGAATGAGGTGGAAGGGAGGGAAAAGGTTAGAGATCGTAAAGGAGAAAAAATGGGTGCGGGGTTTGTCTGCTGACGATGGGTGGGTGCGTGGTGTACGCCGTTCCCCGTGGTCGGTTTTCTTTTCTACCTTTAACCCTGACGAGGTTTGATGTGGGTGATAATATATGCACCCGAGTGACCTCTTTGTCTACTCCGGCTGGCAAGGGTGGCAAAACGTGACCCTTCTCCCTTACCGTATCCCTTCCTAACGACAAATAGATCGGAGTATTCTCCTTTCCAGAAAACTACTCAATTGTTCCTGTCGATGGAGATTTCCTATCTTTCTTCCTCTTTTTTTCTTTCTCCCGCGACCAAAGTGTGTGTATGAGTGATAGATCGAACGGGTTCGTTGACTAGCAACGTATTATTTGTCGAGGGACGAAAATGTATGGCGTACAACACCAATTCAGGTTATTATAATACGGCAATTGAAATTATGCTGTTCGAATGAGCGGGTAAGCACCTGGTGATAGGAAGGAAGGTGAAATTGCAGAAAAATGCAGACACAGCAGCGAGTGGGCGAGAATGCAGCTTCCTGTGAATGAGAGGCACGAAGCAGATGTGTTATCGAGGACCCGGCCCGAAGCAGCAAAGAGAATGGAAGATATACTGGAAAGGCAGTAAGCACACCGGGTGTAAAGTACAATAAAAGAGAAAAAAGGGAGACTCGGGCGCGAAGAGAAGGGCGATGAGAGGAAGTTTCTTCGCAAGCGCGGAGGGAAGGTGAAAGGGAGGGCGTTCAGTTGAAGGGGACCGAGTGATCTGACTGGCCAGCAAGGGGAAAGGACGCACCGTACTGGTAATCGCGCCAGGCACAAACACTCTCTGAATGGACCAAGAAGAACCAATAAACGGGGACCTTCCCAGTCCCACCTCTCTACACCAAGCAAAGAAGAAAGGAGTGAGGGAAAAAGGAAAGAAACATTCAGCGGCCGTGCCCTTTTGGCCCCATAACAATCCCCAATGGTTCGTATTTTTCTTGTATCCGACCGTCTCTCTTTTCCCCGTCTGTGTCTGTGTGTCTCGCCCTAGGCGACAAGGAGCCCCAAATGTCCCAGATGCACAACATCAAGTTCTCAAAGATGTGTGGATCTCTAAGCTCATTGGTCCGTCCAGATAAAATCACGCTTTCTCACTCAAGCCCAATCAAGCCACACACCCGGAGCGTTCGCGTCGGCACATATCAATGGCGAAACAAGGGGCATACAGGACCAAGGGGTGACCAAGACTTCCCAACCCGAGCATCCCCCTCCCCTCAATAGGTCAATTCAGTAACAACAGCTTTGTTTGTTGGTTTCCTCCCTTCTTCCGCTCTGCTTTGTATGGCAAGTGTGTGTATGTAATATGTATGACACCGACAGCTCGCACAATAGGCTTTGTTGTCCCATTTTGACTGTTAATTCATCCTGCAATCCACATCTAGACTTTTTCCCTTCGCTAGACGTGTTGAAACGGCATCCTTGACGCGCGCCTTATCTGGTTCACTTTGTCTGCTCACAATACCCTACTTCGTGGCTCAACACAAGCCTCTATTAATATTTTACACTTTTTTCCCCAACGCCCCAATTGAAACCTTGTGGCGTAGTCTCCCCCCCCCCACAGCCTCAAAAGTTTGCGTCCCGGATTCATTCTTCTGCCCGTGCCCAAACCCTCCCTTATTTTCAGCTTGTCTAGACCACGCGGCCTCCCCCCGTCCGAGAAATACTATACCAGAATCAGAGCTGGACTATCGGTATCGACAGCCCTCCCTTGTGGCAACTCGGTCCGACCTCAGCTGCCGATTTTCCATGGTGGGTGCCCGTTAGGCGCGTGGGAATAAATTTGAAACGCGCCGCACCTAACCTTGCTGAAGGTGAAACGGACACTGGTAAGGAGGCAACCAGCGCGGCAATTGGGAATGTTGGGCCCGTTCGGCCAATTGGACCCTGTGGTGCTGCTAGCGAAAACCTCTTCTTGTCACAACTTTGGCCACAATAAGGAGTAAAAACTGCCATGTATTATGACGACCTCACATTCTCACAATTGCAGTCTACCAGAGCAAGGTTCAACAACGTTTTGTGCCCTTTTGAAACCAAACAAAATGTTTCCCTCACCAGTGTTGATAACAATTACTTGCCCCACCGGTCCAGCAATTCCTCAGCTCGCCCTGCAAGAAAGTCCAGACTCTTTCAAAAATCCTACAAGCTTAACTGGAGTTAACCGCGTCCTTCTAGCTCATGATCGTACCGGTATCGTATCTGCGCCATCACTGACCCCCAGACCACCGCACATCCAGGATATTATCCTAAACGGCAACCCACCTCACGCCTCCGCCCATTCTCTATCCACGCCATTGTGCCCATAGAACACCGGTACTCTCTCCTACACCTCACCTCACGCCTCCAGTTCCTTGCCACTATCACTGTCACATCACATACGACCCCCAGCTGCCCGCCTATGTGTGCGCCATGTCCACGCCACCATAACCGCTCTCGGCAAAGCTCTATTCCATTTGTCGATACAATGAGTTAAGCTGCCCCGCATTTCCCCTCTTCTCGTCACCACCGCCCCCTTCCGAGGCGATGGGCTCGGGGCGAAACCGAGTTTTTTTTCCCTGCTTTCTTTCCACCCCCCCCCCCCTCGGTGAAGGGTTTATCGCAAAGCCTTTTCTCAGGTTGAGGCTTGGATTGTGCATGGTGTCTCACTCGGTTCACTATAGCCGTACTAGCACCCGTCCTCGGCCATAGGTGCGCAAAAACAAGGGAGTATATTTCGCACGGGCGCTCAGATACGCACAGATATTTTGCCATACATTTCTTTTTAATCCTTGTTTCGGGGCGCTCGTGTATGAGTACTTATGGCCAGGGACGAGTACTCGAGTAGTTTTGAAGAGGGTCGCATTGCCTTATTGTTTACGATGAGGCGGGGGATTCTATTCTCACTTCGGGCATTGGGTGGTTGCTAGCCAGTCGGCCTTACCGATTTCCATGAGGTAGGGCGGCAGAAGAGGGGCTCACAGCGACGAGTAGTGGGTGTCCGTAATCCATTGCGTGAATATCGTAGAAGCTTCTTTGATATGGTTTCTCAGGCCAGCTACCTGCATGGTGAGGAACCTCTGTAACTAGAGCAGGCCGGATCTCCGTCTTAGCCCCGCAGTAGGTGTTAATTTTCCGGGAGCGTCTTCAGCACAGGTTAATAATGCTCTAGTGAATATCTACTAACTAGTTTGCTAAAGAAATTAATAATAATTAACATGTCCCAACATTCCCCTCCTCTCACCTAACTTTTGACTTACTTCTAAATCCTAATATCTCTATGAAAGCTTGAGATATCCCTATTTACCCTCCATCAATATGTAGAGGATCATTCGCTCATTATCTAACAAGGCTATGGTTCCCATCGGACCTGGTGGGCGAAAATCCTTCGGTGGTGGAAGTTGGACAGTGTTTTCTTGGCGAAGAACTCCGGCCATTGACATCCCATAACCGCCTCGGACCAGGCAATCAGGCAACCAACAACTTACCTTGTCTGCCTATCATACCTTATTGCCGATTCCCTTGCATTATTACTCCGGTCCTCCCATTCTTCCTCTCTTTCGTTATCTTCCCCTTCCCCCCCCCTCTCCCCTTCCTTCCGTCCCACCTATGACACCCGTCCCAACTCCTTCCCCCATTGCTGACTACTCACCTGCTCACTCAATGTTTCACCCCTGGGAATTCAACTTCCTTTCTTCCCCATGTCGCATGCTATTTTAAGGACCCTACCGCATGAGCACATCCCTTGCTCGACAAAAGCTTCTGGGATGAAAGTGAATTTCCTTCACGGGAGAACCTGGTTTTCGGGTTTCCGAGAGGGGGTTTGCACCTTGGCATTTTGATATGCGGTAAGGTTCTGTTTGATCCGATTTCTCGGGCGGGGAGGAGTGAATTTTTCATGTGGTGGGGCATCAGCTGCGAGGTTTTGTTTGGAGGATACCCGTGTGAGTTTTTTTCTTTTCTTTTCATGATGGGCATGGATCGGGAGCACTCCAAGTGAAGATCGGATGGTTTGATGCTCAGTGACAGTGTGCCGCGATTGTTTGGGGAGGGGGGTTCCAATATTATGGCAGATACCGGTAGTGCATCAAGAATGAGATGTTATGCTCGGTATAAGACTTGTGAATCGTGGGTTGCCCTGGCGCTTTAAACTTGTCTGTATCAATATGCCGACCTGTAAGAATCTTCTTTCCCCTTTGTCACCCATGCGAGAGATGCTTGCATCGGGCCAATGATCTATTTTGGAGTTGGCGAAGTTGTGGGAAGACATGTTTGGAGGTGGGCCCGTTTAGCATTTGTGGAGGGGCAATGTTCCAAGGCTGTTTTATTGGGACTCGTCGCATTTTGTTGGGAGAGTTGGATATGGAGCTATACGGGAAGAATCTGGCGATCGTTTAGCTTCGGCACGGGTAAGTTTCCACAGCGGCCCAGAGATACAGGACGGGTGGCTTGTATGAGACTATGTTACGCTTATTCATGAAAGGGATTCAGAGTTGTGCACACAAGTTTACACAGATAAGTTTTGAGTTGTGTTGCAGCCTGGAGGTTCGGGTTGCAGCAGCCTCTAGCGTTCACTTTAGCCTCGCATGCGGCAGTCCCGCCTTCAATGCAGCCTTCCGCAATAAAACAATCAGGATTTAATCGCCTTGATAGCTGACAATTATTGGATGCAGTGCTTGGTAGTAGATTAATTAATAACGGTTGGGTGATGATAGAATCCAAATCAACCACTCATGCCGGTCACCGATGGCGATCATCCTTAATACTCCAACAGTTCTCTGAGGAAAACTTGACCACCAGTCATCATGAGAAGGGAGCAAAACGGGACCTATAACATGTGCAGTGAGACTCGTGTGTAGATCTTTCCCCCTTCCGATACCTGGCCACACCTTTTAACTCTTTCAGCGTCAGTATCGCTCAGAGGTTTGAAGGCTTCATTCGAGTGAATAAAATTGTGGGCAACTAGATTCCCCGCCAAAAAGTGGGGGTATTTAGAATAATCATTAACCACCCAAAGATATTTAAAATTCAAGGGAAGTTGCATAAGTTAGATAGCTTCCATTATCTCTGGGAATTTATGATACCGACATAGATTTTGGAAGGATCTTGTCAAAGGAATGCCTGTCTATACAGGAGAAGCATTGCTGATCTCTATATCATGTCAGGTCAAAGTGCCCTGAAATTACTCAAGTACCGTAAAAACTCGAATAGAAGAAAAATGTGCTACAAGTAGGACGTTGGAGTTGCCTCTCCTAGTAAGGCGCCTCGTATATTCCTTTTCTTTTGTCTCAACTGGGAGCTGAGTTTGCGGTGTTTCCCCCTCGCGTGGCTCAGAAGGGAAACTCCAACGTCCTGGCACATTTTTCTTCTATTCGAGTTTTTACGGTAAGGTAATATAAGATTACAGGTACCTTTTTCCCACTATCATTCTCTGTGGCATTACGCGATGGACCTTGACGACGAACAGAGCTTGCAGCTTCTCTACATGTGAAAGAGGCTTTTCATTTTTCATTTTTTTTCTCCAACTAACTTATCATACATACAAAAAAAAGCTTGCGCTTCATCGTAAGAAAATTGATCGTTTCCCGGATGTGCATCACCACATCCTGCGACGCAACAATCTATCATAATACGGTACCCAAGTCTACAGCGGTTGATCTTAGTTAAAAAGCCCCAGCACCACGTCAAGGTGTCAACCACGCTGGGGTCCCACGAGCCATCCGTTTGTTAGCCAACCCACGTTGGACGGATGATAGCCGAATCCATGATACAATTTCATGATCCTCTAAAGTATCCTTCCTGTCAGGCACCCTCCGTACGAGGCGTGTTACCGTGCTTGCCAGAGCCTGTTTGGATACAATGGTTCCGTTCGGTTCCCACCCCATATAAATGACCCTCTCCCTTCCATTTCAAAACTGAGAGAAGGCCATTTTCGTGGGAGGAACGGTCGCTGAGTGGAACGGTCCCATTTTTTGCCAAACAGGCCCTTAGCAGGCAGCGGTAAATACTGCTCGTGGGAGCCGGGACACTCCCGGCAGGCAGGCGCCCTGGCTGTCGTCACAGTCGCAGAGCTCCTCCGCAACAGTGATGCAAATTCCCTGGAGAGGAAAGAAGAGGATTTGGTGGGGAGGTGGTGGTTTTTATAGGCAGTGCCAAGAGGTTTCTTGCTGTGGAATTTTTGTGTGGGGGATGGGTGTGAGGTTTAGGTCCCCAGTTTAGTAGGGTTTGTGAAAAGGTTTTGGTGTTTTGGGGCACTGCGTGATATATCGTGACCACAGGAGTGTTGACATTCTGATTGCGTTGGCTGCTGTTGATCGGCTTTGGCCGGTTATAACTGCCTGATTTGAAATTACTTCTAGCGGCGCTCGCTGCCTAATAGGCACTTTTTTGGTGCGGCAACAGGGAGAATTTCCAAGTCCCTATTCGATATAACTAGTAGAGGAGAAATGACATCTAGATTCCCAAAACGAGTACTAGTAGAGGTAAAGTGGAAAAGCAAGATCAGTGTATGAAATCGTTTTCATCCCAGCGCCAAACTCCAAGTTGATACCAAGGCGTGAAAACTCCATATCTTGGTGTGATCGGGCTTGTCCCGCTATTTTCTTCCCTCGTATGGCTTTAGCACCATACAAGTTTCCTTAGCCAAGTGTGCGCGAGCTCAACTCCTAGATCTTGGAATGGTACCCCCCCCCGAAATGGTTGGTTCCGTTCCTCTTGTTTCCCTGGCCCTATATTATTTTTCTTAAATGAAGAATCGGAGCAGGGTGGTCCCGATATAAGGACAGGAATTTCCTCCTATCAGAGAGAGTTTCTGATCCGGGCGATTACTTAGGAGCAAGGCCTCAACTTCCTCTATCAATGGCTCTTTCATAACTTATAAACGTTTCTCATATCGAGAACCTAGCACACCACGCCGTCGCCAAGACTGATTCCATATCCTAGCTCAAGTATTGGTATATTACCCACTTCCGGTGATGCTCTCTACTTGGGTAACTCAGGATTCGCGAATCGCCTAGTCTGGAGAGCCTCGAATCGTGAAACCCCCGGATCGAACATCGTACCAACCACCGCGTGGGGCGCTAGCTTAGGGTAATCGACGATCCCCGGGACAATAGCAACAACCCTATTGGGGGAGAAGCAGATTCGTATATGATGTGGTACAGATCTGTGTGTTCCCCCCCTCGTTGGACTGTGGATTCAGGAACCGGGAGTCGTCGGGTGAGTTCTTGATGCTTGGCCTTTTTGTTTGGCCTTTTTCCCTCTGGATCTGAGTGGGCTGTTTGTGCGATGGAGGTGTATTGATTGAGGCTGAGCATTTGGGAATGAGCATTGGGAGTGGGGAATTCGGGATCCATGTAGGTTGGGTTATGTTCATGGGTTATCACTCGGTTACTTGATTTTGGGATACTCCACAATGGGGGTTTTTTTCGCAGATGGAAGATCAGGACTGTCAGTTACCCCAGAAAGGTGCGTTAATTTAAGGAGATAATTGAGGTACTTTGACGGTCGGGCAAATTTTCGTAGGCCCCTTTTAGTGATGTATTTACTAAATTTATCTGTCGCTGATTGTGGCTACCTGGCCTAGCTGTGGCTCACACATATTTTTCTCTCTCCTCTCTGCTGCCTTAAAAACTCCTAGATAGTTCTTTGGAAGGCTCTAAAAAGGGACAAAAATATAAGACCAGCTTATCTGCTAGAGAGACAGTCAATGGCACTTAGCTCAGTTAGACGATTGAGTCGTATAATGTTCCTAAAACAAAAGGTTGCAATTTCCCTTCCACTCGAAGGGGATTCTGGGTCCTGCAAACTTCTGAATTTCTAGATAATATGATAGCACAATTTTAATCTTCGGACGGAGCAGAGGGTTGGGGTGCAAATTCTATGTTGCTGTTGTAATGAAGGATTGGATACTCGAGTCTAGGAAAGAGCAACCAGGTTCTGAGCTTCGCATTCTGACTACCGTACCGGTATTACGAGTAGCATCACCCCATACTTGTGGACTCCCACAGCGGCTCACCCAGATCTGTTGACTCACCAACACCTGTTACCCTACCACAGCGGGGTAGCATCTTCCAACCACCCCACCTACAACCACCATCGTCGCAACCTCACCCACGCCAGATACCAAACCGAATTCAAACAAACAACCGGCGGAGCCGCATAACAGAAAAAAAGCAAAAGCAAGCTCAAAACGCCATGAGCGAACCAACCCCCGAAGAGGTGTTCCTCACAGAAAACTTCGCCAAACTAGGTCTTGGTGAAAAGCCACTGAAAGAAGCACTGAGAAATAAAAAGATAACGGCAGCGTGGAATGAAGTCCTGAGCGAAATTAAACTTCACGAGGAAGGTGGGGTGGATGCAAAGGTCGGAGCGTTGCTCTCTGCTCTCGTCACGGCTACGAAGGATGTTGGCGGGGCAGATGGAAAGAGGGCCTTCACCGTGAATGCGGTGCTTGACGGGAAGCTGAAGAGCAATGCGCAGATTGAGGCTGCTGTTAAGTATATCAAGGGGAAGAAGGGGAGCGTGGACGTTGCGGAGTTTGATAAGGAGTGTGGTGTCGGCAGGTTTTCCCTTTTCGTTTCATGAATTTGGCGTAAGATTGGGAGTGTGCTGATGAGGTAGCAGGAATTGAATTCACCCCCGAGAAAATTGAGAAGGAGGTCAAAGCTTATATTGAAGAACACAAGAGCACTATTCTTGGGCAGCGGTACAAAGCGTTTACTCCTACACTAGTAACACTGAAGACTTCTACGGATCTGAAATGGGCACCTCCTGCCGATCTCAAAAAGGAGGTCGACGCTCAACTTGCTGCCCTTCTCGGACCTAAGGACGAGCGTGATGCGCCACCAAAGAAGCAGCCGAAAGCACCTGCGGCTGCTGGTGCTAAGCCGGTTAAGGCGGAGAATGAAGAGATTAGCAAGAATAGGATGTTCGAGGAGGGATTCTTGGCTGGTTTGCATAGGCCCGGTGGGAATGAGCAGATTGTCCCGACAAATATGGAGGCCCATTTGAAAGCTACCGGAGGTAGAGTCTTCACTAGGTTTCCTCCTGAGGTTAGTTTCTCCTTGTTGCTGTTTAGTCGTGGATCGTGCTGATAGCGTGGTAGCCAAATGGATACTTGCATATTGGTCACAGTAAAGCTATCACTATCAACTTTGGGTTTGCGAGGCACCATGGAGGGGAGTGCTATCTCCGCTACGATGATACTAACCCGGAGGCCGAGGAGGAGCGCTATTTCACCGCTATTCGTGAGATTGTTGAGTGGTTGGGATTTCAGCCCTACAAAATTACTTATGCGAGTGATCACTTTCAGAGACTCTACGAGTTGGCGGAAGATTTGATTAAGCGTGACAAGGGCTATATTTGTCACTGTTCTGCTGAGGAAGTCAACCTCCAGAGAGGTGGCAAGGACAACCATGAGCCGAGATTGGAATGCAAACATAGGAACAGACCCGTTGAGGAGAGTTTACAGGAGTTCAGAAACATGAGGGACGGAAAATACAAGCCTAAGGAAGCAATGTTAAGAATGAAGCAGGATATACTAGGCTCCGGCAACCCGCAGGTACGTCCGGTGTCGGCCGTAAAGATTTAAATGCTAACTCGCAAAGATGTGGGACTTGACCGCGTATAGGGTCTTGGACGGCGCACCACATCACCGCACTGGCGATGGGTGGAAGATTTATCCTACTTATGACTTTACTCACTGCCTTTGCGATTCCTTCGAAAATATCTCGTAAGTTCCGGTTATCTTCACAAGATATCATTCATACTGACATTTCACATTAGCCACTCGCTTTGCACTACGGAGTTCATTAACTCGAGAGAGTCCTATGATTGGCTTTGTAATGCCTTGGAGATTTATAGGCCACAGCAGAGGGAGTATGGCCGTCTAAATTTAACCGGGACCATCATGAGTAAGAGAAAGATTGCCAAACTGGTCTCTGGAGGCTATGTCCGTGGATGGGATGATCCTAGACTCTACACTCTTGTTGCCATTAGGTGAGCCTACCTCATATTTCGTGCTGAAGACGGACTTGACTGAAAATCCCAGACGCCGCGGAATCCCTCCTGGAGCAATTCTTGCATTCGTCAATGAATTGGGTGTCACTACCACCCACAGCTACGTCCAGATCAAGCGATTTGAGCAAACAGTCCGTCGCTATCTAGAAGAGACGGTTCCTCGTCTGATGATGATCCTTGACCCAATTCCTGTCATTATTGAGAATCTCCCAGAGAACCATCTTGAGGAGTTCTCTGTCCCATTCATGCCTAATGACACCAAGCTCGGAGAACACATGGTACCCTTCACCCGCAAAGTGTATATCGACCGCTCCGACTTTCGTGAGGAGGATTCTGCCGACTACTTCCGCCTCGCGCCGGGAAAATCGGTTGGACTTCTCAAAGTCCCCTTCACCATTCGCGCGACATCTTACACCAAGGACGAGGCCGGTAACGTAACTGAGGTCCGCGCGGAATACGAGAACACTAAGAAGTTCAAGAAGCCAAAGACGTACATCCAGTGGGTATGCGACGCTCCTAGCAAGAGCTCTCCAGTTCGCGTTGAGGCGCGCCTCACAAATCAGCTCTTCAAGTCCGAGAACCCTGAGGACAATCCAAACGGTTATCTTGCAGACATCAATCCCGACAGCGAACACGTTTACAAAGATGCCATCATTGAAACAGGAATTCATGAGATCCGCCGTCGTGCACCATGGCCTGAGTTGGAAGGGGAGAAGGGCTCTAATAGGGCTGGTCCCGAATCCTGTCGGTTTCAGGCGCTCCGTGTCGGGTACTTTGCGCTTGATAGTGATTCTACCGGTGATAGATTTGTGCTCAATAGAATTGTTACATTGAAGGAGGATGCAGGGAAGAACGCCTAAGTGGGCTGGTTTTTCCCCTTTCCCTTGGTTTTGCTTTTCTCCGTAGCTAGGCAGAGGTTCTTTCCTTCCATTCTCGTGAGTCAGGGTGCCTGTCCGTTGAACCTGTTAGAGGTGGTTTAATTGTTTCTTTTTTCCATTTTTTTTCCATTTTCTCATTTTCTTTCATTTTCTTTTCCTTTCTTTGCCGCGGATACGATGCTGTTACAGAAATATCGGCTATTCTTGTACATTTCTTATGATAGGCTGGTAGTGCACGAAATGATATCATCATTAGAATACACGAACACTCATAAAGCGTCACTCGAATCATAGTTCAGCGCAGTAGATCCTACAACCCAGTGCTACTACCGGTACTGTATTTCCTATAGCAACATCCGATACAGACAAAAGCAATATGATGCGATCATCCGGCTCAGGCATTAAAGTTACGTCCGGGTGTCATCCGTTTCGGCAAGCTTTAGAACCCGCCCGCCGCTGCCGAAACCAAACTCTCGCCGGAAGGGGGAAAAAATTAAAAGGGAAAGGCCAAACACCATCCCAACCCACCAACGGATGATGATAAGGGTCGGTTTCGCCCAGAGGGAACGAACGAAAGGTGGGGTGGGGTGGGGGGTGGGGAAAAGCGGCTCCTCCAATCATCAAAATCCGACCTACTTCCCACACCGGCCAAAACCCCGAGGGCTTCCACACATATTACACACACACACTAAATTACTTCTCTGCACCCCACAGCCGGATTCCGTGGCGCACAGTGCGCACATATATCGAGTGATACTCCGTGAGCGCCACACCACGTAGCCCACACCACCCCACAAAAATTAACCTTATGATGAGAACTGCAAAACCCTCTGCCAAGCCAAACGCGGGGAAACTCGCATTTCCCCCACACATCCCGGCAGAAGAAACACCACCACCACCACCAGCGTAAACCGAAATCATCATCATCATCATCATCATCATCATCATCATCATCATCATCATCATCATCATCATCACTATAATCTACAATCTACAATCACCATTGACCTACGGTACCTACCTACCTACCTACCCACCCAACCAAACCTTCCAAAAACGAGCTGGTGAGAAAATAAAAAATAATAAAAAATGTCAACATCTTCCCCCTCTCCCGCCGCCATAAAAAAACAACAAGGTTTCTTCCTCCACTCCACCACTCACCCTTTTCCTTAGCAGCCTGCCTACCTAACACAAACGAACAAACAAAAACAGACCTCCAAAACCAATACTCATCCTACAAGTCGGCGCTGCAACAACTCGCCCAAAAGATCGGGGACGTGGAGCAGGAGGCGGAGGAGCACAAGCTCGTGCTCGAGAGCCTGGAGCCCGTCGAGCCGGGGCGCAAGTGCTTCCGCCTGGTCAATGGGGTGCTCGTGGAGCGCAGCGTCGGGGAAGTGGTGCCGGCCGTGCGGACGAATGCGGAGGGGTTGAAGGGCGTGCTGGAGGGGTTGCTGAAGGAGTATAAGAAGAAGCAGGAGGAGATGGAGAGGTGGAAGGTTGGTTTTCTTTCTTTCTTTCTTTCTTTCCTTCCTTCCCGTTTTGTGATTGGGAGGCTTGCTGATGGAGTCTTCTGGTTTGTTTGGGGGTAGGTTAAGAATAATGTGCAGGTTGTTAGTCGGTAGGTCCAGTGCTAGTGGTAGTGGTGGTTGGAGGGAGGGGGGGGGGATGGGAGGCGGGAGATGGGGAACGGGGAATGGGGAATGGGAAAAAGGTATAATACTTTTTTTGTTTGACCATTGTGATATTATGGTATCGATCATAGATTCCCTAGGTCTTTTTTTTTGTCATCTCATCTCTGCTCTCCATTTCTTCTTCCCCGATATCATATTATCATATCGACCATAACTCGTAATTTGCTTCTGTTCCCCCCCTCCTTTTTTTCCTTTCCTTCCCTTTGCAAAATTGCCTGGTCACTCCTTTGCTCGAGGTGAGTAAGGTAAGACATGGCGATACAGCTACCAGCACAGTGTCATCATCTACAGCAGATATTAAAAAAAATGAAAATGAAAAAGCCAAGCTTTGTTAATAATGGCCGTCAATCGCAAATTGCGATCCCAAGATCGTACCTTACGATACGGTACCTACAACGCTGTGCGAGTGAAGTAAAGTGGGGCCGAGCTACTATATTCACCCACCCACCCATCAGCAACTCATCCGTTCATTGATAGCCAACCAACCAACCAATCAAATCAAATCAAATCAATCAATCAATCAATCAATCAACCGCCCATTAAAGCACAGTGTAATACTACAGAGATAAATCACACTTTCACTACCAAGCTGTCCAGCCACCAGGCAAATAAACAAACAAGTAAACAAACAAGCCTCCAAACACCACCAAACACAATACCATTCAATCATCCGTCTATCCAAACACCCATGAAACCCAGCCCCCAGCTCTACTCTTCGAAACCCAGGAAACAAACACTCACCGCCAACTCCCGGCTTTACCTGACACAATATCGCATCATCCCACACAACCAGACCGGACCGGACCAGACCAGACTAGGCCAGACCAGTCTAAACTCGACCAAACGCAGGGGGCCATACAGTACACTACATGACATGACATTACATGACATGACAAACACTAAACTAACAATCCTATCAAAAGTTCAGATAACTATTCTCTTCTTTTCTTTTTTCTGTACGATGATGATGGAAATAGGTAGGCGGCGTGATGATTGCTGAGTTGTCCGGAATATGATAATAATAAATGGGAATGTGGAAGGAAAGGGAAATAAATAAGAGTAAATAAATAAATAAAAGCACGAGATTGGGGGAAGGGAGAGAGAAAAAAAATACCGTATTAACTATAGTCACTAGAAGTAGAGCTACAGATGCCGGGAGGCTACCGTATGGAAAGTTGCTTCCTACAGGTGGATTTTGAAATAATTTGCCACGGGGCGCTGTTTCCAAAGTCTTCACTTTTTGGGATCCGCAAAAGCTTTGATTTCGTTCGCCTATCAAGCCACACTTTCTTTTTAATTGATTAAGCTCCATATCCAGTGTCGCCAGTTAACGCGGTATCGGAGGGCACAACAAAAGACGTGAAGGAAAAGAGAATTAGAGAAGCGCCGATGACGCCCTCGCCTGATGTGAATCGTCTGTCAATTGATTTTGATCTCTGGTTCCAGTTCGGCCGGGCTAGTAGAGTGTGCTATTTGCAAGCCATGTTATCGGTTCTAAACTAGGGACAGTACTGCACAGCCTTGATTTCAAGTTTGGCGGATTTTTGTTATTATTTTTATCATTGTTTTATATCCTTCGGTGATTCTTTGCTTTCTTGGTGGTTTAGTGACGCGATGATATGATGCGTTGTCAAATCTCGCTCGCTCGATCATCGCTCCGGCTTTTATTTTTATTTTTATTTTTATTTTTTTCAGAGAAAATCCGACTTCTTTTCTTTTTTGCAACACTTACTTTTTTATCGACGATGGTGAGAACAGAGCAGGAAGAAGAAAAGCCCCCCCTTCAAGTTTCACTACACCATACTTGCATTGTAGTTGTGTAATTCACCAATATTTTAATTTCTTTTCTTTGCTTTCCTGATTCCGATTTTTCCTTGTCAATTTTCAACATGTCTTTCGTTGGTAGCACAGACAGCAGAACAACACTGCCCAAACTTAGCCCAGGAAAGTGACGAAAAAGAAAGTACTCTCCTCCCGGCATTACACCATCAACCACCCTTGTAAGGGCTTTATTGTCGACGATTTTTCGAGCATCGTTCGTATGGTTCGCAAGGATCGCCTGAAAAAAGCTTTTTTCTTGCCCTGGGCGCTGCTATTCCGACCCGACGGTGAGGAATTGGATGGAAATTTTCCTTCAACGAAATTGGTTGTCTACCTGATAGGCGGTACCTTGCTGCAAGTCATGTTGAGATACATGATTCCAATAAAGTATTTTCTCTCCCATCAGCAAGGCTCTCACTACTCGTGATAGCGTGATTGCTGTCGTATGTGCGCCTTAGGTATGAAGCACAAAGTATAATCCCGTAGTAGGTTAAACCTAATGTACCGTACTTGTAGGTGCAGTAGAAAAAGAGATAGTATGCGTGTACTGTACGCAAATGCTTCTGAAACAGTTCTGAGATATGTAGTCGAACTCTGAGGTGTCATTTTTCGCCGCACCTTGATTTCCCAGAGATGGTTGGGAACGAGGAGGTTGCACGGTACGTCATTAAAGAAAGAGGTAAGGCTGAAACACAGACGGCAAGGGGAAGAAAAGGCAAGACAAGACAGACGGACAGGGTTAAGTCCGAACGTCAAGAAGTGCTTAGCTTTAGTTTCCGCCGGCACCCTGCACTGGATTTGTATCATCCGATCCGAATAGGCAAGCGTTGTTCTGTTGTACGATACGGTACGTAGAATGCTTGCTTGTTGTTGCAACTGTTCTGGATGCACCGTGGGTTGTGTGAATTTCTGAAGCTGTAGGTTGTTACCACAATGTTGTCTGAGTACATTGATTAGCTGCACTAATGCTTATTGTTATTAATATCGTTAGTAGTGACGATAATGATGAGTGTTGATGTCGATAATTCTCGCTGCACCATGTCCGTGCTCCACTTCTTCCGCTGAGCGTTGGGTGATTTTGATCTAGGTGCATTGTCATCGCCATCGTGGGCTAAAACAGTATTTCATCTGGACAATTGGCCAGGCAAACAATTATTGTTTAGACGAGAGAAAGTATGGTGTGGGGGTTGGTGTGGATGAAGGAGGGAGGGGAGGAGTAGCATGAAAAGAACCCCAGCGTAGAGAGGTTTCGTGCCAACGCCGAGATGCTGGCAAGAATCTGTTTTTGGCAGATCCATAATTCTGTCATGAGAAAATGTAGTTAGAGAGCACAGCGTCAAGGCCCTCCGCCTGTCGTGTCATCATGCTGTGCGGCCCATACCAACTTTCCGCCCAGTCTTTACCGCACATGCAACTGCCGTCAAACACTTCTGCCTTCTTTTTTTTCGGGCAGAGATAGGTAGGGGTGAAAAAGTTTGGTGTTGAGTGAAGAGAACATCAGGAAAAAGTGCTTTGGTGTGTCTGCGCGTGTGTGTGAGTGTGTGCGTGTAAAGGAGAAATGGGGGGTTGGGAGGAAGAGGTGGTGGAGTTGCTCTGCCTTCCGATTTCTATTCAGTCTCTCCCACCTCTTTTTTTTTACTGCTTATCCCAGCCAAACAGTAAAAAGAGGGGTGATGGGAAGGTTGATGGTGAGGCTCAAGATGGCGGCGAAACCGCAATAAGCGTGGAAGCTTTCGAACCTTCCAATTTCAAAAAAAAAAAAAAGTGGCCAAACGAGCGCGAGCGGACAAGAAGGGTTGATGGGGAAAAAAAAAGAAGTCACCGCCAATTCCATCCACCCACGGCTGTGTTGGCGACGAATAAGAATCGTCACCATAAATCGATACCTGGGAGATCAGCACATTACGGCGGCTCCTTTTGGGAGTTGGTGGGGAGCTGGGCAACCTTCACTGGAGTTGCACACAGAGTCTCAGACAAACGGATTTGGCATTAGTGTCACAGTTTTCTGCCCCAGCCGTCGGCGAGCGGCCAACGGCCTTTGAGAGAGTAAACGGGGAAGGACGGAGAAGGAGACAATTGGGGGAGGGGTAAGAATCTAAGCGGCGAACGAAATCCCTTAATGGTGAATGGTGATACTAGAGTTTTCGATGGATTGGTCAGGGAAAGACCTGGCTTTGGAGTGGTCAATTTTTTTTTGAAGAGGTTGGTCTGTATTTTTTTTCTCCCTTCCTTCTTTGTTATTGTTTCTGTGTTTAGGACTGTACCACATCCTCTTCTTTGATGTGATATTATACCCGTACCGGTAGGAACATCGTTTCGAACGCGCTACCGGTCGATTGTCATACTCTATTATCTGTCACGGTACAGTTAAGAATCGAGAGGCAGAAAAAAGCATATCCGCTGATGTCGAGGGAAAGAAAGAGTAAGGAAAAGGAACAAAACTTTGCTCGGTCCGATCGAAATTTTTATTTTTTACCCTTTGGACCTTTCTCAGGCCCATTATCCGCGTCGTCGCCTTCCAAATTTCTGTGAAGTGAGGCTTCCCTTTTTCCCCGATTCCTTCCCTTCCATTTTTTACCCTTCTCTCTCGCGTTTAGTCTTGATTTCTTACAGCGCTCTCACAGCGACTAGGGACGACCTGCCTATTGTACTGGTATACCTCCCCCACGCCTCTCTTCAACCCCCTCCCCCCCTCTTAATCTGCAAAAACAGGCATTGTGCATATTTGCCAGGCAAAGCATACTGTGACACTCTTGTGTGAGAGTATTCGTAGTGCCAGTACACACTATTATTAGGAGAACGGCGGAGTTGGGGTGAACGGGTTGCTTTTCCTTCTTGCTGCGTGTGCTGCTGTCCGCAACCCCTTCGCGGGTTCCAAACTCCAGGCGCACCACCATCTATCTGTCCGTATCTGAACACCAAGGAGCTTGCTTAGCAGCTCTGCCGTCAGGAGAAGGTGTGCGTCGACCAACGACGTCTTTCGGTCCACCACCACCATCACCGGTACCCATTCCCACTGTCTGCCACCGCCTGCCGAACCGCGCAATACTAGTTAGATTCCATACAGCGCAACCTCTCTCTCGCGCCCCACCCCCCCTTCTCAATCCCATCCGCCTCCCCCTCCCCCCTTCCTTCCCACCCCCTTCAATTTTCCTCCTCATCCCAGGGATTCGGTCCGGGAAGAGGACGCTAAGCTTGCAACCACCGACACGTCATCACGATTGGTTGTTCGTTGACAGACAGCAGACCAGCACATCCCATAGTTGGCATCCCAGGTTCTTCCCCGAGTACACCATATCATGTCGGCTTCCCCCTCGAAAGATCTGGAGGGTGAAGTTGGAGTGCAGTCGCCTGACGAACAGGAGCCCATGGATCAGCCGGAAACTTCTCAACAACAGCCTGCGTTTGATTTTGAGGTCAAAGAACAGGACAGATGGCTACCAATTGCAAACGGTGAGTCAAATATCTTGCCCATCTATCTCAGCTTACACCCCTCCCGGTTTGCATTTATGCTTGTGAGAGGGGAAAAAAAGCCTTCCACACACAAAATCGTTCTCCCGCAATTCAACCCATTCAAGCACACCCACACTTCACATACCCCCCTCCTTCCCCGCCCCCGCAATCCGCACCTTAACTAGACACCCCTAATATCCGACTTCCCTTCTCCATTTGTTGTTTATTCCCTACCCATTGCTCAGATGCTACCCACGGCACAATTGGACTCGTGTCGGGATGCAGGCATGGAGGAAGATCGATTGCCCATTTGCCTTCACGGCTCTACCCAAAATCACACGAACCCGTCCAGATGCGCGAGCCCGGCGTCAATCTCTGCACTCGCCGATGCTGATATTCGAAATTTTGCTCCAGTCGCCCGAATTATGAAAACTGCGTTGCCGGAAAACGCCAAAATCGCAAAGGAAGCCAAAGAGTGCATGCAGGAATGCGTCAGCGAGTTTATTTCGTTCATTACCAGCGAAGGTGAGACTTTTCCAGTTGCTAGGAAGTTTATTTATTTATTCTTTATTTCCCCCACTTCATCCTATATAAAGTGGTTCTATTGGAACATTTCGCGGAATGGTCTTCCCTGCACGTACATCTTAAGATCGAAAGTGTCTTTGGGCTGACGAATCGGTTGATTTCCGCGCCACGTGTGTTGCAGCATCGGAAAAATGCCAACAGGAGAAAAGAAAGACGGTCAATGGGGAAGATATACTCTTCGCCATGACATCACTCGGATTCGAAAACTATGCAGAGGCCCTCAAGATCTATCTAGCCAAATATCGCGAAGTAAGTTGACCTGGCTCCCAGATATCCTGTTTGAATTTTTTTCCTTTTTCTTTTCTGTCATCCCCCCCCAATTATTACTATTTTTTGGCGAAAACAAAAGGTTGAACATGGCAATTGATTGGCATGGGAAGTCGCAATCTCAGAGGAACCAGTCAGAGGGGGCGCGGGGTGGGAGTGGCGGGTACGGAGCCGGCGGGAATGCACCACCACCACCAGGCTACCGGAGACCCGAGGGCCCAAATGCGGCGGTGACCTCTCCAATAGAAGGGGAAGAGCACCAGGCTGGTTATAACGACGTCTATGGTCACGTCGCCGGGAATGGAGACGGACCATACTAGCGGGTGGCTGCTACGGGTGGTTGTTACGGATGGTTGAGGTCGCCACCATGACCATGAGGGAAATGATCATGGTGGCAGCATGTTTGGGGCCGATCTGTAATATCTATTTTTTATTTTTTTTCAGAGGGGGGTGGAAGGGGGGGTTTGTTTGTTTGCGAGGAGTTTTGTTGGGAAGGCCATTGCACTACACATAACTTTTCTCAACGGGCATATTCATGGTCCGGGAAAAGAGAAAAAAGCAGATGTTTTCTGGAAAGCTGGTTTTTGGCATCTTTCTTATGATGTCCTAGCTTCATAGTTTTCTATATATTTTCCCCTGCTACACCTTTCCTTGCCTCATTTCCTTTTAGACTTCCTACCTCTCATTTGTCGTCAGGGCTTTCCTTATCCTACAAGATATAATTTCGGGGTTTCATTTTCACCATTTCGTTTCTCTCATCTATTGGTCGGCTATACTCTTTGGACATGAGAGCCCTCATTTCATTTGTGGCTCTTCCCCTTTTCTTTTTTGATTTGTCCTGGGAGTTGGATTCATCTTTGCTGTTCGCTGGGAATCAAAAAAACTAAGAAAAAAGAAAGAAAAAGAGTTGAGATCCGAAGGGAGCCAGAAAAAAAGAAAAAAAAAGAGGAAAACATCAAAATCATACAAAAAAAAGCATGGATTCGGATATCGGTTGGGTCACAAGCTATCATACATTCGCTGTCTATTTCATTAATCTCTTAATACTTTACCTCAGGAAACGTTCACGGGAGTGGTGCCGTTCGCTTGGTCGGGTCGATCATGTCGGTCGGGTCGGGGGCGGCGGGGGTTTCCTTCTCCCCCCCTCTTTTCTTGCTTGCTGTTGTTTCGGTTTGGTGTATGATAGAAGCTTCTTGCACGCAAACGGAGTCGCTATTGTTTCTTATTCCTATTTATTTTTTCCTGTTTAGTTTCCTACTGTTATTCCTTATTGCTCATTTTAGGCTTGATATTTTTCTTTCCTTTATGTATGGAGGATAACGGGTTTGGGAAACAAAGTCCTTTCTATCTATTTGTGTTTTCTCCCTTCACCACAATTTGTTTGGCTTTGTTGGGGAGGGGGAGAGATACCCTATACAATTATATTATAGTATACCTCCCTCCACCTCTCCCCTAGAGATATGTTTTGGAGCGTGTGTGCCTGACGAGGGATGAGGGGCAAGAGAGGAGGATGTTGATACCAATTTGAACATCGGGCATTATCCTGACCGTCACATATTCTCACTCACCGTTATTCGCTTGCGGAAGGAATGCGTGCTGCGCAGAATATTGCATAGTTCCTAAGTTAATGGGTAACTAAATTATTCAGTTACGTTACGAGAGCCGGGGGGAAGAGCTTCCAAATCCAGTGCGTGGCTTGCAATGCGCCGCATCACTAGAGCGGAAGTACTCGTACCTTCCTGCATCCCACTTATGACTATCACAACCCTCTTTCTACAGACCATTTGAAGACTACCGGTATTAATCGTCCTAGGAGGAATGCCCAGGGAGAGTGAGAATAAGAGGAAGAGGAATGTAATTACGCAGGTATCTTATCAGCAAAGTCCCACATCGCAGCCAGCCAGTCGTAATAAAGTATTTAGGAAGCAATCTACCCCACAAAACCCCACTTGCCCTCTCTGATTGTATTTCTGGGCTTGCGGCGCCCATTCAATCCCTCGCCAGCTCCGACAAGACACAATGGTTAGAACGAGGAACAACGATCCCAAATGCCACCATATAATCAACACAAGCAGTTAGGGAAAGCTTTCCGCAAACATTGGCTACTCTGTATGCCACCCGAATCTCAGGATTGGATAGAAGCAGTTCGGCAAGCAATCAACAATCAATTCCAACAGTAAAAGCCAATCAAGGGGGGGCGCCAAGCTTTCACAAAAGATAGCGCCGACCACAGTACGGGTTGTCTTACTCAGATAAGAAGACAGCGGACAAATTATTGCACTCGCGGGTTGGCACACTGCTCGACTCCTGCTTGCTCGCGGTTAGGTCAACCGCGCTCAGATGCTTGCAACCTGGATAGTCTACGGCAATCAGTACAGTACATTCTGATAAGTAAACCGTCATTCGGCTCCGACAGCCAAGTGTTCAAGGGGAACAAGGGGACATTCTTGGGCTGCCATTTTCACTGCAACCCCTTCGGGAATTGGAGTCGCTAGCCCACGGACAATGAGGACAGGATGGGAATACTCGAGTACGGGAAGAAAGAAAAGGGATAATCGTGGGAGGCGATTGCCCGTTGTGTGAACAATGAGCAAAGTGAGGCGTGGAGCACCTTGTCAGCCAATCAGAGTCCGATTTGCGCTTGCTGCCTCGGTCACCCAGACGGGTCACTCGCCGTTCGGTTGTGTTGTTGGGGCATCTGCAACATCAGGCTGAGAGCACACGACCAAGGCCCGCCACACTTTTGTATGAATACAAGGCTGGCGCCAAGAATGATGAGCAGCCCTCTACAATAGGCACTGATTTACTCAAGTAATTCGGGCTAGATCCTCACCCATTTGTGCAACAATTCCCTATATTTTACAGTACTTTCTAGCCCTTTAGAAGTCTGTACCCAGACTGGTTGAGGAACTGTCAAGGGAGCTATAGTTGGTACATTGGTCTTGGCGCAATTTCTGTGCGCCTTTTTGTCTAGGAAATGTCAAGGCTTGGCGCTGTTTGCAACCTCAACCTTACGACATTGCATACATGTTAGGGCGTCCAACAATTCTTTAATAGTCTGAAATTGCTTGGCGGGATGTCTGAAAGAATTCTGGGCCAGAATATCAACTTTTGAGGTTCCCTAGAGCCCTAGAATGTGCTGAACGGAAAGCGGCATGGCTTGGGTTGTTACATGCCATCCTGCTCACCACCCCGGCCACCGGCCTCGTACTCGAGTAGGGGAGGCGAATGGATAGCCACGACGATTGGGGTGGAACCCTCCCCACTAGCACTCCCCAAGGCGCATAGAAGCGGCTCTATTCTGTTGAGTGTCCAACCATCATCAACCATCACCACCACCACCACCACCACCACCACTACTATAAATGGCCCCCCAATTAAGCACTGGTGGAGCCTTATCACGAGGATAGATATGGCCCAGAAATGAATCACCCTAGCTTATAGTTCCCCGAATTGACCCCCCAGCTGCCCCCCCCCAGCTAGTTACTTATCGTGTAGTAAGTGAACATCATATACGCTAACTACTAGCCGGGGCCGGTAAGATACCGGTACCGGACTTCCCTCCCCGCGCTCTTACCTTATTATAATATTTCCCCTCTTCTTTCTCTTCTTTTCTTTTCCCTCCTCTTCCTTCCCTTCCTTCCCTCATTCATTCCGTCTATCCATCCATCCGTTCCCGCTTCCGCTAGTGCACACTCTCTGTTTGTCTCTGCTGCCTTTGTTTGTTCTTACCCCTTATATCGCATCTGAAAATCACCCTTTTGCACTTTTGTCATCCCTTACGTCCCAGCTTTCTACACTACGGAATCACCCTTATCTTATCGATAAGCACCACGTTCCAGCCAAACAAAAGAAAAAAAAGCTTGAACTATCAACCAAGCATTAGGAAAAGCACGTGATGGCTCCCCCATCAAAGGACCTACCAAGCTACCGAGATGTGGGCGTTCACTCCATTACCAATGCCTCGGCTGTTGAGCTTCCGAACGCACTTACCTGCGCGGGAGTTCCAGCGAGGAGGTTGAAGAGTGGGGCTTTTAATGGGGGGGTTGCAGCGGCGACTAGTTCAGAGTTTTTTAAATCTAGAGTACGTCTTGATTACTAGGTTTGGGGGTAGGATGGAGTGGCGGGGAAGAGGCTGACTAGGGAGCTATGGTAGTCGTCGTGGAAACCATTGGGAAAGAAGTGGGATCGTGAGTTCTTGTTGGGGAATGGGAGGGCGAGTGGTAGAGTAGGATGCTAATTAGGGGGGGTGTTAGATCGTTTGAGTGAAGAGACCAAGTCTCGTAAAGCTTCTAGCTTGAAGGTTGCCGCAAAGTATCTCGCGAAGCCAGGTATGTCACATTTCCTTCTATCTTCCCTTCTCGGTACCCCACCCCGGGGAGATGGAACAACAGCTATGACTCACATGGTAGAAATGCGGTTATAGGGCTTATCTCTCTTGGTGGGGGGCTCCCGTCGAGCGATTACTTCCCGTTCGAGCACATTGAGATCAGAGTTCCCACTGTCGGCAAATTCACCGAAAAGGAGACTAAAATCTCTGGGCAGAATTTCAAGATTGGTAAATATGACGTGTCGGAGGGAAATTCTACTTACGATCTTGCGATTGCCCTTAATTATGGGCAGGGAACAGGCTCTGCCCAGCTGTTGAGGTTCGTTACGGAGCATACAGAGGTGAGGGCCTTCCCTAAGTTTTTCTTCTATGGCTGTGTAGGGCTGAATGATTTGGATGGGATGGGTAGATCGTGCATAACCCACCGTATCAGGATTGGCAATGTATTGTCGATGTAGGAAGTACCTCTGCATTGGACATGCTGTATCGCATGTTCTGTGAGCGTGGGGACTACGTGATTTCGGAGGAGTACACTTTTGCTACCGCCGTTGAGACCGCTATGCCGCTAGGTGTCAAGTTCCTCGGTGTTAAGATTGATGACCAAGGACTTATACCGGAGGACCTCGACCAGCTGCTAGAGAATTGGGACGAGAAGGTCCGCGGTGGGCGGAAACCATTTGTATTGTACACCGTCCCGTCGGGCCAGAACCCCACAGGCTCAACCCAAGGCAGAGCACGCCGCGAAGAGATCTACAAAGTCGCTCAAAAGCATGACCTACTTATCATCGAAGATGAGCCTTACTATTTCCTGCAGATGCAGCCCTACACTGGCCCCAATGCACCCCCAGCCCCGCTCCCAGCAACCCACGAGGAATTCCTCAATTCCCTTGTCCCCTCACTCCTAAGAATAGACGTGGATGGCCGCGTGATCCGCATGGACTCCTTCTCGAAAGTGATATCCCCAGGAGCTAGAATCGGTTGGATAACAGCCACATCCCAAATTTGCGAACGTTTCGTCCGTCACTGCGAGGTCTCATCGCAGAATCCCTCAGGCTTCTCACAGATCATTCTCCACCGCTTGCTAGACGAGCACTGGGGTCATGCCGGCTACCTCGACTGGCTAATCTTCATTCGCAAAGAGTACACCCAACGCCGAGACGTCATCCTCCAAGCTTGCGAGAAGCACCTACCCAAGGAGCTCGCAAGCTGGAACCCACCGGCAGCTGGGATGTTCCACTGGATCAAGATTGCAGTGGAGAAGCATCCGGATTTCGAAAAAAGGGAGGTTGTCGAGATAGAGGATGACATCTTCCGAGCTAGCGTTAACGAGTGCGTCCTTATGTCTCCGGGTAGCTGGTTCGCCGCGGAAAGGGACGTGAAGCATACCGGGTTATTCTTCAGGGCTACCTTTGCGACTGAGGCGGTCTGTTACCCATTACCCGTTTGATATAAGTTATCGTGGGGGAGCGCTTTCACTAATATCGGCGGCCATTAGGGACCGGACATGACTGAGGCGATTCGTAGGTTCTCAATTGCGCTCAAGAAGGTGTTTAAGTGGGAGGAGAGTAAGCAAATGTGTAGGCGTAATTGAATACCTGTAGCATAGCAACAGCGCGCATGTGTAGGTCGCTGTCCCAAAGGGTATCCATCTCTTGGAAATGGGAAGCGTAAATATCCGTACCTTGACTCTTGTGGTCTTTGGCGTAATCCACACAACCGCAGTTTGTGTAATGAAGGATTGAATTAATTTCCCATTAAATTTCTGTACGCTGTACTGAAAGAATCTAGAGTGAGACCAAATGCTTACGATAGCCACCCCAAGTATCATTGACAAGTACTACGAATTCTAATGTCTCAATGCACTAGTATGCAATTAACCATCTCACCTATCGTACCGTACCGATAGACCACCTCCTGACAGCCGGCACCTACCGTACCGTACTATTACTTGCCGTCCGGGGAAACAGCCGCATAAAACACCCACACCCCCATTCCCCCCAAAACCCCTCAACCCCCCCACCCGCTCCCGCTTCCACCTCATCTCGACGCCAACCGAACTCGAAACGCCATCCCATCCACGGTACTGTACTGTGCACCAAGGCGTTAAGCGGGAACGTTCCCCCTCCCCCCCCATCCTCCAACCTCGGTGATCTCTCCGGTACGGAGGGGGGCACAAACAATAGGGAAAAGACCTACCGCACCGTACAGTACATGTACCCTCCCACCGTAACTTATTACATAGCCGCGTCACGAAAGTTGTCAAAAGCTTGCTGCGCCAGCACGGCATAGATTAATATCCAACAGACTACAAGTATCATACCTAGCTTACTCATCACCCCGGATCATATTATATTCCATCACCTACCGTAGCGTACTACCGCACTAACATACATAATTATCATACTAGACAATCCCTACCTCCTACCTACCTACCTACCTACTCACACTACACTACACTACACTACACTACACTACACTACACTACACTACACTACACTACACTACACTACACTACACTACACTACACTACACTACACTACACTACACTTCCCACTCCCACTCTTACTTCTTCTTCCTCTCTCTAACTCTCAGCATTGACCTCGAGATATCATACAACAACAACAACAACAACAACAACAACAACAACAAACATGGTTACCCCCCCCCCATTCATTCATCCATCCATCGCTCCCTGAAATTCCAACTTTTTTCTTTCTCTCTTTCTTAGTTTGCACAACAACTAACGAACCCACCAACAGACCGACCTCCCAGCCTTCATTATCGGGTCACTCTGTGCCATCGGTGGTACCTTCGGTTACGTGTAATAACCCACCCACCCACCATCGCCCCCGTCTGCTACATAACAAATTACAAGCTTATTTACTTGCTTGCTTAGTAAAACCGGTTCCGTCCCTTCCATTGCTGCGGGAATAACTGTCGGCGCGCTGTACACGTGCGCGGGACTGCGCATCCGTGCGGGACAATCTTACGGGAATGAGATTGCCGTGTTGGCTAGTCTTGTGCTCGCGGTGAGTAGTGTACCCAGGGCCTTGCGGACCGGGAAGGGGTTGCCGATTGTATGTTTCTCTCTCTCTCTCTCTCTTGGTATCGGGGGCTCATAGGGGTGAGTAGGGGTTGAGTGTATTGGCGACGTACGGGTTGGTGTATTATGGGATCAAGGTGAAGCAGCTGTATGGTCGTTGAGGTTACCTTTGTCTGGGCTTTCACCCGAGTTACCATGAGGGGTGGCGTGGAACATCATGGTAGGATTGGGGCTGCAGATTTAAACTGGAAATCAAAGGGTTTGCACAAATATAATGACAATAGTGATATCTAGCTTTTGATAGCGGTTTTCCACGTGGCTTAGGCTGCCTGGAAACTAACACAACTAACACTACCAATTCTAGCAAGAACCTATTGGCGAAACAAGCGTGACAGAAGGAAAGAAGAAAGGGGAAAGAAAAGCCCATATCCAGTCCATCCACCAAATATAAACCCTCCAATCTCCCTACCCCAACCGTCGGCCCCAACCCATTGACGAGAAAGGAAAAGACTGCTACAAGAACCCCCCCTCCCCCACCGATTCCGATCGCGTAAAGAGTAGTTGCCTTCAAGTATGTATGTGTTTGAGTGAAATTCTAAACAGGTAGGTGGGTAGGTGGATAGAGAGGAGTAGAAAAAAAGCGGACGACGAGAAAAGCTTATTCTTCTTCCTTCAGACTGAATCCGCGGAAACGTTTAGCCAACGGTCCATAATTATTATCCCCTCTCCTTCCCCTCCCCGCAGCGCCGCCATTGCTACTACTGCCGCTACTTCCTACGTTTGCCCCCCTCGTATTTACAAACGGTGATGGCATTTGTGGTGGTGGTGGAGAATGTTCAACAAAAGCACGCTTTAAAGGGGCATTCTCACCGCTCTCCCTTAGGATCGTCATCAGTGTCTGCCAACCAGGCGTCTGCAACAGCTTGTAGCCGTCGTTTACGTCGTGGCCGACTGCCACTTTTGCTAAGAGCTCTTCCTCGTTCTGTGATCATGAGCAATCACTCGGTTGATTATAAATCGACCCAGCGTCAGAGAGAAGAATTCATACCTTATCGAGAACACCCCATCCTTTAATAAATGTTAGAAGATGAAAGTCGCTAACAACATCGATACCATCGGCTGGTCTGTTTGCGCTCTGGGAAGTAATGCCCAATTGTTTTGCCACAGCCCGATGGTCCTGCGAAATGCCCATAATCTCTCTGTTCTCTATGGGGAACTTCCCTAGTGGCGCTGTGAATATAGGCTTGGTGTCCTTCGGGAAGCCGTGTGTTAATGTGACAAGTAAGTACTCTACAGGGAAACTAGGTTTGGCATTTTCTTTGACGTTGAGACCGTACTTATTGATGTGTCTGAAGAAAACTTCAGGAACATATCTTGTTTTCCCATCTTCCTCACGGACCATCATCACAGAGGGATCAGCCGAGGGCTCAACAATATCCGCTCGGACCATCTCCACTGCGGTGTTCGAAACCTGATATGCTGCCACATCAATACCATTATCTTCGTTGCCTGAAACGACACAAGTGACAAAACTGGAGCCAAACTGTCCGGTTTCTGACCACTTGGTGGGGTGGGGGTGTTCAGCCTGAAGCCTCGCGGCAAAGGCTATCTCGAGCGATGACAAATAGTACGAGTCAATGTGTCGCCTACAAACCACAGTCCCCTGTGCAGTTCCATCATCAAGAAGATCTGAAAAAATGACCCCAATCTTCCGAAGTCCACATAGTGATGCAACCTCAGCTACATCCTTCTCTCCAGTCCAGGGTAACTGAAGCGTAACACCATCCGGCTCGCCAATTTGCGGTGGTTCGTATATCGCCTCGACAACAGCTTTAATGCCTAACGGAACCTCCGGGTAGGGTGCTAACCTTCCATAAAGGTATCCTATCCGTTGATGGACAGTCTGTCTCCAAAAGTCGATAAAGGTGTTGATCAAAGCGGGGTCACTAAACTCGACATGGTCCACCATCCTGAATTCTTGAGGCTGGAGGGTGATTGCGGATGGCTGGCATTTGGAGCAGATACCGGCAGGCCACGGCTGATGGCCGGCAGGACAGTTCTTTCGCAGCCTAAAATAAGGTTCCGACAGGGGGGGCATATACGAAGACTTGAGCTCAGGTTTGTTTGTTGAAGTGTTTATCTTTCTTAGGTACGAATGGTAACTGAGATGTTTGATCTTGTTCTCAGCAAGGTAGCCCGGATCGTAGGGCTCCATTGGCATACAGTAGTCACACATCCCTTTAGGACCATGTCTGCACATCTTGTGATCTCGGCCTCTGGGTATCTTTCCATCATTCTTGTCTAGCTCCTCATCAACCTGGTCCTGAACGACAGTTTCCCAAGGATTCGAAACCTTGTCGGGAATCACCGAGTCAGAGGCAGTAGTCGTGTACAGGTGAGAAACGTCCTCTGATGGCCGAATAGGCTGCCCGTTAAGCCGTATACTGGATGGCCCGTTAGAGCCTGCGGTGGCGCCATTGGGAGCCTGAGGCTCATCCATCTTCCTGTACGACAGAAACAGCATATCACCATGGCTAGAATCCCATAATAATACAAGAGATTAGCATAGATAACAGAACTCATTTAAAGAGTATCAACCTAAGGCCCAGGTCAGAAATCTTCATTCCGCTTATCTCGTTAAGGACCCTTGTCTTCCCATTTGCTGGACGGTCCGAAACGATAATCGTATGAGGGTCAACATCCTTAGGTAGATTATCCCGTAGCTAGTAGAAGAGCCAAGTTAGACAACTATTCGCAATGATAAAGAGCTATCCTTTATAAAGAAAGGCTTGAGATACCCACCTTAGAAATGAGAAGAGATGTATCATCTGTTGGTTGGACATCTACACGGTAGGAACCGTCAGGCGAGCGAAAGCGTAGAATCATGGCGGGTGGGGTTTGCGGTTTCAACTGGGAAGCGAAAAGGGCGATGAACGGGATGGAAGATGCTATCAGCCTTGCGAGGAAGCGGTGGAGATGTCGATGTGGGATGTGAGGTAAGTTTGCGAGTGGGATGGATGAACGACTCCCAGTTGCTCTCCCTCTTGGCTGCTTCTTGTTGCTTCCTTAGAGTGCGCATGAGCGTCATACAATACAATTGCCAAGACTTGATTACTAAAGCATAGGTACCACTCTCTTACTTTCATCACGTGAGTGGCACATGATTGCTTGGGTCGCTTTAGAGGACAGATCTGATCTCAGGGACAATTTGTTCGTGAGGGAATGTTCTTTCCCGTCTCCGCCACGCTCCTTCTCGACTCTCGACCCTCTCGACGATTCGCATCCAACTAGATACACTCTCGCAAAGAAAACCAGTCTCTTCCCTTTTTTCTTCGAACCTCGTTTTAATCCAACCTTTCGCCATATCAAGCTTCTTAAGCGACACACCAACGTCATGGTTAAACTTTCAATAATAGCACCTTTGGTGTACATTGCCGTCCTTGTCGGCACTCTTGCAGTTTTCTCATCCTTATATAGGAAGCGAAAAGCCAGTAAGTGCTATGATCCCTGACGATGCTTCTCAGAGGGGTTTGGCTCACGGGGATCCAGACAAAGCTGCCTCCTTGGAACCTTGGTTCGGCCCTCACTATTCCCGCGATATATACTTGACGCTCTTGCACCAGGAGAACCCCAAAGTCCCTGATAGTATCCTTAAAGCGGCGCTCATTCGACGAGCAACTGAGGATATCCGCCGCATTGTGACCATTAAACAAGCCAAAGGTTCTCTTCAACAACTATTACAAAGGGGCAGTATTGGCGATGACTTATGGACCCGGTTTACCGTTGCTGAAGTCGAAATTGAGGAGGTTTGTCCTCTCGTTACTTCGTGGGGCCTGCCTATTGCAGAAGAAGAAGCTGATGGTTCAATAGGAGCTAAAAGATGTCGCCATGGAAGCCAACGGATTTAGCAGTGAATGGGCCACCAGTATCTTTCAGAGTGCTAATGAGATCGTCCAAGCAACACGGATTCGAGAACGTGCTGCGGAAGTTGCAGAGCAAGCTGCAGCAGAACGAGCATGGTGGAATGAGAAGAGAGAGCGTGCTTCGCGCGAGTTACTAGGAGAGAACTCGGATGAGGACGGCGTGTTGGTCGAGTCCTCGGGATCTAGAGGCGCAGCAAGACCTAGCACTGCAGCCCAGAGGAAGGGGAAGAGCGCCACCTAGTTTGTGATATACGGTTTTAATGGGATAGAAAATGGGGGATCGACAGAAATTTGTGAGGAGGTACCGGCGCATTCATGTTTTCGCACTCTACACGTCCCAGGCATATTGAACCCGAACACGGGGGGGTTAAAAATTCGTATGGCGGATTGTCTGTGCGCATCCGTGACCCGTACTAAATTCGGACTCAAATGTTCGGGTTCAATATGCCTGGGACGTGTAAGTTTGCAATAAAAGACTCGGAAGGTTCGGCCTTTTTCCCTACGCTTAAAGGCCCACTTTGGTGATCAAGGGACAATGGTCAGGGATTGGGTATGTTGTATATTATTTAGTTCTTGTCTGTTTTTTTTGGTTTTTTTAAAAATTTCAACTTTTCTTTTTTTCTCCTATAAGATTTCTTCTAGGCAAACAGGGGTTGGTTGGACGAGATATAATGGCGGTATTAAAAGACATGACACGACACACCCCTAGTGAAGGTGATTCGGGCGATCTTGGGGAGTGCTCTACATAAATGCAAGAGAACGTCAGGGTATTCGTAGGGCGAGGTGACCATAGTCACAGATTGTACCAAGTCACTCTGTCGGCGCAGATACCGTATCATCACAGCAGTATCATCAAATGAACATTCGGATGACGGTGTGAGGCTATATTTTTAGTGGAGGGCGGCTTCCTTTTTTCCCTGCGCCCCGGGAATTCGGGATCAGATAAGAGTGGAAGGGAATCCATGGCGGTGCCACAGCATAAAAGTTGAGAGCATCCCTATCTCACCCTACAAAGGCTACCGGGATGCCGTCCAGTTCTCGTGGTGCATACATAAATCGGGTTTTATAGACAAGGGCGGTGTTCCGAAAGCCAAGCAGGCAGTGTCAGCAGCAAAGAAGGCGCTGAGACTGAGCAAGTTGAGAAGCGAGTGTGGGCGGCTGCTTGTGCTTTCGGTGTCTCACCCATGGTCCTTTTTGGGTCATGGTTGCACCACAGCTATCCACCCCCCAACAGAAAAAAAAAAGAACACCAGCCCTCTTCTCCTACCTCCTTATTAAGCTCCTTCTACCTCCACCACACCCACACCACACACTCACAAAGGACTAGGCAATCCACGCTCTGCTACTCTTTTTTTTTTTAACCTTTATTAAATTTTTAATTACTTCTTAACGAAAAGCAATCTTTACCATAATACATTCGCTACAATCCTTAACCCTATTCCAACGTTAGCGAAGAATACCTGCATTCAATAAGACAAACATGTATGTTACATCTGCGTCCTTCTCGACATTCTTCAGGCTCGCTACACCCCTACCACCGAGGAGCATCTCAAAGCGATGCTTCCTAACGCTTGCATCATCATCGTCATCGAATAGCACGCGCGACATACCCAACCCAAACCCTCCAACATTATCTTCAAAGCCTCCAAGCGCAGGAATCACCTCCCCCCGCCCAGCAAACCTACCCAATCACCCCCACCTCCGCTCCCAGATCATCCCACCGAAGCCGCCGAAAGCAGTAGCAGCAACAGTGGCGGCCACAAAACCATTGATAAAGCCCATCCAGTACGGCTTCAAAACCAACTTCTCCCTCTTCGCCAAGCGGCCACCACGAGCTTTCCCCCCACCCTTCAACAGCCCGCCGGCATCTAGCCTCTCCGATGCCCTCTCGACCCACCACTCCTCTCGAATCCCAACCCCGGAAGGTGCAGCCTTCCTCCGTGGGATAACAAATGGCGACGACGCAATCCTCCACCACCACAGCCACCTGGGCGTAGCCGACGGGGTGGGCGCCTGGAACACCAAAGTCGCCGGCCACGCAGCGTTATGGTCGAGATTGATACTGCACTACTGGTCGTTGGCCCTCGATGCGCAACGTAAATCCCCGGAAGCAGCGGGGGGAGGTAAAATAGACATAGTCTCGGCCCTCCAGCGCAGCTACAACAACACCGTTTCCGCCACCGCCCGCGAGGGTAAGACAGTCTGGCAGGGGACAACAACAGCCTGTGTATCCACCCTGGAAGGTAACATCCTCACAGTAGCAAACATCGGAGATTCGAGGGCGTACGTGTACCGCCCGTCCAGCTCTTCCTTCGTCTACAAGTCCACCGAACAATGGCACTGGTTTGACTGCCCGTACCAACTCGGCACTAACTCCCTCGACACACCCGCTGCCAACGCCGTCGTCGATAAGGTCGAGCTGGAAGAAGGCGACATTGTCATCCTCGCTACGGACGGATTGCCCGATAATCTCTGGGATACGGAAATTGCGGATATCTGTGCTGCCGCAGGAGAAGAGGCGAGGGGATTGGCTGACAAACTTGTCAATGCGGCCTGGAAGATCGCTATAGATCCCTTTGGCGAAAGCCCTTATATGGAACGAGGCATCGATGAGGGGCTCAGCATGGAGGGGGGCAAGTACGATGATATCAGTGTCGTCACGGCAGTTTTTAAGAAGAGGAAGTAGTGCGGGGGAGTACTTGAATTGTTTTTTCTTTATTTCTTGCTATCCTTCTTGCTATCGTATTTACTAGTTAGTTGTTAGTTATGGCGCTCTAACAGGGGAGTTTATTATCCGGCGTTCTTTTTTCTTCTTTTCATATACTCATTTTACCTTATTAATTGCCTTTGGCATGGGGATCATATTATCATAGATTGGCTCTGGGCTTTCTTTTCCTCCTTCCCTTTCTTTCTTTATAATAATATATATAATACTGCCTTACTGTATCGTAACTTCACTCACGGCAGTTTGCCCACCGCTCCCGGAATGGAATGAATAGATATAAGCTACACTACACTATGATAATATTATCTAAAAGACGTGAGAAATAATAGGATACCATGCTCATATTATTGCTGCCATACCGGCATCCTCTTCACCCACCGTGTCCCACAAACAACCATCTAGTTATGCAAAAAGTAGTGCGAGCACTCACCCCCAGCGAGGAGCGGTATCGTTTATTAACTAGCACGTTGTAATAAAAAACAAGCACATATCATATCATCATCCCTCGTGAGCTATAATGCGATTTGAACCCTTACCCGTTCGAGGGTAACTTAACTCACAGCCTAGCGAGTCTCCGCCCAGTTTGAGAAAATGGGAAAAACAAAATTAGCAAGATATTGGGTTTTTATTAATACGGTATGCTGTACTGGTGCCCCTTCCTTCTTTCTTTCCATTCTCAAAAAAGATTGTGTAGCAAATTATCTGCTCACATCTCAGCAATGTTGCAATGAAGGGGGGGGGGGGGGGGTTCGATACAAAAATTATCGAAGGCTAGGAACGCGCTTTTTCGAACCGGGGGGTTATAAGATAATTAGAACCCCTTTCTAGCAAATCGGTAGACCATGATATTTGAAGGAAGTTGGAAGCAAAGAAACAAATGAAATGATAGGAAAAGAGGGCAAAATGTAGCAGAAAAAGCACATAAACTGGCACTGGCACTCCACTTCCCCGGCCTCTGAGCAAGCAATAAATACTCGCACATCTGGGTTAAAGGTAGAAATTCCCATCGGAGTTCCTGCTATTTTTGCTTACTAAGACATTGAAGGACCCCCCCTTCAATCCCCATTTTCAGAAGCCCCGATTCAACCCCCCCCCCTTCTAACCCCCCGGGTTCGATCATCAAAGGCCTTCTTTGCAACACTGCATCTCAGGGCCCATTCTAAATTATTTTTGGGGGGGATGCTAATGTATCATACCACCGGTAGGTACCGGGTGCAAGTGAGATAGCGGTGACGGTTGTGTCACTGTTCCCGCAGTTCATTTCCCTCTCCGCTGCCCTTGTGCTCGGCCATGTGCACAAGGCCGAAGGAACGAAGACTGGGGAGTTGGTCTGTAAGTGCGGGGTAGCCTGTTTGGTATGATATCGCGGTTTCTTCACGCGGGATTGGCGATCTGGGGAGGTTTAGGTGACTTGCGGTATTATAAAGTGTGATAAATCAGTTTACTATGATAGGAGTGTTAGTTCAAATGGCTAGAGATGTTTGTGCGGGGCTTTATGCTCTAAAATGTAACACCGAATGATATCATGCATAAAATTAAAAGGGCCACAGCGGACCGGTAATAACGAGCATCCGGGACAACGAGCACTAGCTTGAAAAATGCTTTGAACCACGGTTTAAAAGCACACAACCCAGAAAGACAAGCCAATAAATGGTGAACGCTCGCTACGCCGGAGGCTCGCATTGTAGGGAAACGTTGGACGTACGGTAGGGGGGGGTGCCATGCTATCGTGCCCCTCCCCCGCCCAAAAAAAAAACGATTCCCAGTCAACCACCGGTAATTCTGCGCCATATTCAAAAATGGCGGTAAGTCCGTGGCAACGATAAGCTTAAATAAATAAGGTTTTTCCTACGCCGATCAAGGTGGGAAAATAAGGCTGGAGGATAAACCCGGGCGGCAGCGAAGTTAGCCTGCATATTGTCAAGCCACACCACGACATCAAGGTAGAGATGACAAGACGCAGGGGCGTCGCGAGGCGCTGATATTGCCATACGGTGCTAATTCCGGTATCGTACGAGCACTTGTATACTGCATAAACGCACGGCTAGTCATCCTAGGTAAGTCATTCCAAAATTCCAAAGCCTTCGAAAAACAGTCAGCAACTTATCATAACGTGAGAATAACTGCATTGCTGTTGTACCCCTCAGCCCAGGGTAAGCAGAGACATCACATTCTTCTACAGTATCATAGGCTCCAACTCGCCCAAATAAAGCAGGGGGTTGGTTGCAGGACGGCATCGTACCGGTACGGCAGGGTACTTGTGTGCCATGGTCAACTTTGGCGTCGGCGGTGGTGGCGTTCTGGTACCGGTATATTCCGTAAAATCTAAATTTATGCACAGCCACACACACACACCTCCGCTGTCTCTACCAATGGTTAAAATCCTTAGAGGACCACCGGCGTCCGGAATAACAAAATTTCCGAGTGGATGAAACAGTGGACAAAATCTTCTTTGAAGGGAAAAAAAAGGAAAGGAGTGATGATCGAGCCGGCATAACCAGAAACTGTTCCATAAGGCTTAGATGAGGGGTATAGTAGTAGACAAAAGAACATGATGAATAATCTCAAAATACCAACGAACGGTTAATGCCGTAAAAGCTCTCATAGCTCGCTATCTCCGGGGGGGCCTCTAACCTCCGGGTCCGGAGACAAATTGTCTGCGAATGGTTGGTGGTTTCCTGTGATGGTGTAATAAGATTAGCTTCGAGGACATGTTGGATCCCATTAACTGGTATACGCAATCCTGTTAACCTGTTAGACTAAACCTATCCTGCAGGGGCTGACGGAGATAGCCAATCGCAAGAGTTTTTACCGCATAATGTGATTCTCATCTCCTCCTCATCCAGCATCTCTCCTTAAGTCCGAAAGATCCACCGGTAAGGAGTCAGCTGGTATCTAGAGTTGGTATGTGTTGGGGCTCTACTATCAGTCGTGATGGGGATGATTGCTAGTGGGAAGAGGAGGGCAAAGAAGGAGAGAAGCATTTGGCCTACTATATGTTCCTGCCAGATGAGCCACTTGCCGAATCAGCCATGCCTTTGAAACGCCCCCGAACAGCTGCGATGTTAGGCTTTAGGCTAGAATGAGGCGGAAATCTCCCATGTGAGAAGGGGTTGGAGATTCTTGAATTTCCATCCCATCCGAAAACACCCAGCCTGGAAAATCCTGGACTATGAGGTGTGTTTCTATCATGTATGGTACCGGCCACTTGAGATCAACACTCATGTGTACATGTACAAGTGATCCATTTTACTTACATACATACCGTAATATATATGAAGAGTGGGGTTTGGCTAAATACCGGTAACCTCATTCACAACTGCCGGTATGATTCCATCTGCTTCAGCTATCATATCATAGCTTGGCGTCTGAAGGGTTAGTGCCTCCTCGACACGGTATAGCCTAACCCCTACTGCTACAAGTATATCTCATTAACTACTTGAGTACAGTGCGAGTATGGAGCAAGAATCTTGAGAAGGCGAGCGGGTAAACGGCCTCGCGGCGGATTTTTCAATTAGTTGTTGGCACCAGTCGAGAGGCTCTGGGAGTTTAAAACTGCCCAAAATCCATTTTGAGGACGCTTACGCACTCACCCTCCAAAATTTCTTGCACTCTGTCTGCGTGCTTCGTGTGCTGCGCTCAGGAGATCTGGAAGGCATCCTCCCTCAATCGGGAATAAATCACCACCGCTTCAAAATGAGACTTATCCTACCGATTTCTTGGGCGCTCTGAGAGGCCAAGGGATGGTAGGCTATTCGCAATCCTACAGGTATTAACCCGTCAGGCTAAACCCGTTGTGGGCGAATGCAGTGATATCCGTCGATGATCTGATAGCGAAGTATAGGAGATCTGACAGAGGGTACCGTATTTGATTTAGGATGCTATGATTGCTCTGCCCCGCTTTGTTCACTCCACCCACAGCCCCGGATCAAAGTGCAATTCTATTCTGCACTCCAACCCAATCAATACATCATCCGGATATTGCGAGTGGCCGTGCCAGAATAGTCCTGCTCAGTCAAGCCCGCTTAACTGGCTTGGAGCGAGTCCATCCAGCGATCGGCCATCAAAAACAGTAAGCACCGATGCCCAAATAGGGTATTAATATTTGATGCGTTCCACCACAGCAAGGAGCTCGACCAATGTTGGCTGCGCTCAGGAGACTTTTCAACAGAGTCGGATATGAGAGGCTGGCTGTTCATTCTTCACGAGTTTGGACAAGCTGAGAGCAGTGCTTCTAAGCTAACACCATGCAGTAAGTTACTCTAGCAGCTGTGCTTGCTGTTAGACAGCAGAGTTGAGGTCAGACGGGCATCTCCGTAACCTCTGTTGTTGGGTTCGATGGGAGCACGGGTACGGTACCGGTGTCTGGTTCTTGTAGAGCAGCAAAAAAGCGCTGGTTTCACGGGATAACTATACTTACAATGGGCTGTACCTATGTCAATCTGTAAAAATGGCTGGGGGTACCCACCGTACTGTACTTTAAAGGATGGGTGGCGATATAGGCATGGTATCAAGGCCCCGGCTGTGTAGGGTTACGTTTTTGATCAATTGATTTTGCAGAAGCCAGATCCGGATGGGACAACATGCTCTCCTGAACCTGACGGTTGGACGCCAGGTTATGGGTGTTAACTTACTCGCTTCTGATGAGAAAAAAGTGAAATCTCGGAAGCGAGCGGACCGAGAAGCAACAGTCGTTTTTCCCTCTCAGCACGAGGACGTGTACTTGAGCACTCACTTTTTATCCGTCCCGGTATCTTCGTTAAAAAAGAAAAGCTCGCTTTCTCTCTTTCCGTTTTACAAATCAAAACACATTCTCATTACTCATCTCTTCACCCGTTGCATGATCACCTCAATAGACAACCCATCGTGAGCTGGCCATCTCGTTGAATTATCGGAGGGAAAGGTTGGAAGTAGAGAAAGCTTTCCTCGTTTTTTTGTTTTTTCCCTCCAATTGGTAGCATACTGCCCCGGCAGAAGAGGCAAGGAAAGAGTGGCCGGAGATTTTCGCGGGGATTAATTATGACATAACTTGTCTCGGGAAGGCGCAAGCGGGAGAAAGAGATGCCAGAAATAGAACGACCCGCGTCAAATGTCGCTCTGACCTGGGGAACGGGGTTTGGTTTTCGACAATCGTGGCTAGTTGATGTGGATTGCGTGGCTCTTTAAGCTTCCTGGAATCCGATCTCGGGGGGGGCTGTTAATGTAAAGGGGAGATTGGAAGTCTTGATGTTTGTGGAGTTTTGGCGAATTGGGGGCGCGAGGGGAGGAGATATTTCACACAGATTCTTGCTGTGGTATGAACAGAATTGAGTGTGGGATGTGTGGGCTGATATGCTTGGGGAAGGGCATATACTAGTACTTAGAGACCCCCACTAAGGTATAGTAGTGAGCGGGGACGAGACGGCAGGGGGCGGGGGGGGGGGAAGCAAGGTGACAATATCATAAGTAGTGCAGAGTGAGTTGACATGATAGGATACCGTATGATCCCTGGTTAGAGTAAGAAGGAAAGGAAGCTCAAGTTTAAAAGGGTACATGTAATGGCTGGGATGAGTTTATTATGGCTGGCACGCAAATGCCTCTTGCCTTAAGCGGAGTGGGTTGGACAAAGGCGTGCATTGTCAGGCGTAAATTGGGGGTGGTGTAAGTTACTGTCTGGTGCGAGTGGCATATAGTCTAGTCAGTCTATAGCACGATAGGTATCATACTCTCACAACTGGCACTGTGCACTCGGGATTCCACGGCTCAACAGGTGGGAGATTCTCCTGTCAAGCCCTCCCAATACATAGGAGGCAATGGGCTGGGTAAGTAAGGAATAGAGCTTGCGGTGTAGGGAGGCCCTTGGCCTCAGAGAGGGAAAATAGAAAAAGGTAGAATTAAAAAAAAAAAGAAGAAAGAAAGCACCACCCGTTTTCTTGCGTCTAGGTCCAACGATCCGATTGGTCATCGCTATCCATCCTGCTCTACCTGTTCGTTTCATCATCATCAAGCCACTCCCACCCAACCGCCTTCCCTTGAGTAGGGGAACCCTTCGTTTGCTGTCTTGCTTGCTTCTTGTCTTCTTTCTTGTCTTCTTCTCCTACTTCCTTCCTTCCTTCCTTCGTTTTAGTGTTCTACCTCACATCTCTCAGCCTTGCACTACCCTTCGTTTCCCATTCCTCGTCCATCTCCTATTTTTCTCTGTTGTGTTTTAGTTTACCTGTTTTTGTTCCCTTCACCCATAATTATCGGTACCCGACATTCCTCTCGCTACCGCAGAAGACTGGCGTCTTCATTCCACTCGCTTCTCACTCGGAACTCTTACAGTGCACTCACCTTTAGCTTCTCCGAGGAGGGTAAACTGTTTGTGCTTACGGATCGGTTTGGGCGGGCGTGTGTGAGGACGTGCGTGTGTGTGAATATATATATCTTTGTGTTTTTCCTACAAACGCCTCCGTCGTAGAGTTCAAGATGGCTCGCACCCGGTGTAAGCCGCCCCAGAAACCCCAACAACAACGCCCAAAAATGGCCTTGCTAACAATAGCCGCCGTGCAATCACAGCTTGGTCCGCGTCCTTTGGAAGCCTCCTCTCGTCAAAATCACCGACCGAGAAAGAGGGTACAAAGATAAGACGCGACACCTTTACTTCTATATCCGAAGCTCACATCGCGAGTCCATCTCGGGATTCTCCACAACCGCCGCCCTCAAGAAGCTCGAGGCCAAGTTCTAGGCCGATGAGTATCGTTCAGCCTTACCAACCGCCGCTTCTCGAAGTTGAGCGAGACACATTACCCGAACTGCAGCCCGTATTCACCTTCTTGAACAGTCATTCCAAAAAGATTTATACCGAGGGATATTTTTTGAAGTTGAATGATTTGAATCCAGGTACATACAGCGCCTTGCCGCTTGTCGCTTTGGTGGAATAAGTGAGGGCGAATTGTATACTGATTCCTTGTGTGGCCCTTGATTAGATGGTAAACCGAGTCAGGATAGATCGTGGGTTGAGTGCTTTGCTCAACTTGTAGGAACTGTGCTATCGCTATGGGACGCTACTCAGCTCGATGCCGCGGGTCAGGATGGCGAAGTTGTGCCGACATACCTCAACCTTACCGATGCTTCTATCAAGATGGTAGCTATTGACCCCTTGATTTCTTTTAGTTATGAGTGATTGCTGATCCGGCTATTTTCCGCCTAATAGATTGACACTTTGCCGACAAGGTTACCGGATGTGCCTCCTCTCACGAACGTCCTTAGTATTTCTACGGCTGGTCGAAATCGATACCTCTTCCACTTCAACTCACATCACTCCCTTACACAATGGACGGCTGGGATCAGGCTGTGCATGTTTGAGCACTCCTGCCTACAGGAAGCTTACACAGGAGCTTTGATCGCGGGGAAGGGCAAGACATTAAATAGTATTACTACCATAATGGAGAGGACTAGGTTCAAGTATGAGGATTGGGCCCGGGTTCGGTTCGGGGCGGGGACTCCTTGGAGGAGGTGTTGGGCCGTTGTAACCCCGCCGGACGAGAAAGCTTTCAAAAAGCAAAAAGCAGCTCTGAAAAAGGCAAACAAATCTGCCTACAATGCCGTTCCGTTTCTCAAAGGGGATATCAAGTTCTACGAGAACAAGAAGAGCAAAAAATCACAACCAATAGCAACGATTACAGACGCTTTCTCGGCCTATGCAATCTATCCGCAGTCGAAACCACTTATTGAACAGTCCACTTTGGTAAAGATTGAGGGAAAGATTACAATACATTCAGAACATCCAACAACTAGTGAGGGGTTCGTCTTTGTAATGCCTGAATCCCATCCGGCTGTCAGTGGGTTCGAGATAATGCTCCGCTGGCTCTTTCCCACGTTCGACGTCTTTGCTCTCTATGGGCGTCCGGGGAGACTTATCGCAGGTGTTGATGATCCCAAGGGGCTAATGTTCGCTATGCCAAGGGAGCGACAGTACGGGTATTTACAAGGGGAGGATGTTGTGGGGCTAATCGTGACTGAAGGTGGATCGATCAATTCAGAATCAGAGTGGAGATTGAAGTTGAAGGAGTTGACAGCGGCAAAGATAAAGAGCGGAACAGCTCGTGCAAGACCGAGAACTAGTCTTCCGGCTGGACAGAGATTCCCGGGCGTGGCATTTCAGGATGACTCTTCAAGATCATTGTCTTCGTTGCCTGTACCCGCGTCACAGATTCCTCCCCAGCATGTTCCTGCGGGTACTCCTCCCTTGACGTCCGCAGTTTATCACCAACGCTCTACTTCCGAATCCACGGGTTATTTGGAATACCAGAGACAACAGCGAGGTCCTCCGTCTTTAGGCTCCATGGCTGAGAGGCAAGAAGCCTATGACCAAGCACTGCCTACTGGGAGAAGTGATTCCTCCTCCGATGATAGTCTATTCCAGGGTGCTATCGATCCCGCTGCTCGTCGCCTTCAGCAGCAGACTAGCCAGCCGTCGCCAGACTTAGTACCGGCTACTCCTGTAATGACACATCCCCCAAGCTCAAAGCCTCCGCACATGCTACCACAAATGAGGTCGCAAGCGCCGCAACATGACCTACCGGTGGGACTGGGTGTTCATCGGGATCACGATTTACCTAGACTGTCCACTGAGAGTAACTTATTTGATGGGATGCCACTAAGGAACGGTAATGATACTGGAGCAAACCCGGCTTCATTGCCGCCAGCATTCCCCCCATCCTTGATATCAAATGGATCTGCCCCAACATCGAAACAAATAAGCGCAATGTACCCCCCTCCCCCACCCCCTCTTTTGCCAAGTCAGCAGTCCCAGATCACAGCTCAGAGTTACCTTCCGTACCAATCTCCAATCGAGCCTCCCCCAGGATTTGCTCCACAGTATTCGCAGGTTCTGCTTGCTGGCCCACCACCAACCAATGACAGGAAAGAAGCCTATGAAGAAGGCTACGCTAACAGGCCACCACCGCCACCACATCCTGCTGAGTCTGTACAATCCATGAAGCCTCCTCCCCTTAGCAGGGTCGAAAGCCTTAGGCTGGGGGAGACTAAGCCTCCGAGGTTTTCATGGCAAGACACAGATGTGCCGACACCTGTCCAACTTACCAGCGGGCGTGAAATCACGGCAGGTTCGGATCCCCTGCCGTCGCCACCAATCCCTGCAAAAGTCCCGTTCAAACAAATTAACCGTCCAGTAGTCCCAGAGATCCAGACAAACCTCAGCAGAACACCCGCATCCGAGGCCGCCGATGATTCCCCCACCAGCGCAGATATAGCAAGTCTTGCGCAGCACATGATAAGTGATGAAGCCTTGAGTAAGATTGGAACGGACCATGGGACGGGCGAAGAAGATACCCTTGATCGAAAGCGGGCTCAACGGATGCAGCGAATGCTTACTGATAGTGGAAGTGAATATGAAGATGACGAAGAAGATGAGCCGGATTATTCTAGTATTCACACTACACGCGAGGAGCTACCAAAGCGTGACACTGACATGCCGAGGGCTGGAGTCATGAAGGTAGTTGGGAAGACGATGCCGGAGCCAGAGGTTGTGGTTGGAGATGCCCGTTATCGCCCTAGCACCTCTGACCAGATTAAAGATTCCCCCGATATACCTAAGGTTGACTTTGGGATGACAATCAATCACGGACGTACTCTCTCCGCCGAATCTAAGGGTGTCAACCGGGGAAATGCACAGATTATAGATCGGGATGAGCAATTTCCCCATTCTCTCCATGGGACTTTAATAGGTGGTGATCCTCGGCGCCAGTCAATGGGCCTTAGTGGGGACCTTTGGGGCCAGAATCGTGGGTCTTCAGGATCCTCGGGTGGTAGTGATGGACGGGAGTCTTGGAGTCGACCATCCCCCGATTCTGCGCATGAGAAGGCGGGGTCACATGGGTCAGAGAGTGGAGAGTCAAAGCGCAGGAGCGTAATATGGCAGCCTGGAATGGCTCAGATTGGGAGCGGGCGAAGCCCAGACCGGAGGGAGAATGCAGAACAATACGTTGCCGAAAAAGCAGCAGCCGCTGCCGCCCAGCAACAATCGAGAAGCAGATATGTCCATCAGCGGAAAACCTCGGGCACTTCCCCAACGAGCGGCCGCAATCCTTCTGCTGAACACCTTCCTCGGCCCGCTTCTCGCGGCGGGGAGGCGGCATTCGCTTCAAGTGGATTAGCCTCCGGCACTGTGGACATCTCAAATCACCTCTCTGCGCGAGAGCAGGAATATGTTGCAAAGCAAACAGGTTCAACGTTGTTACATCTTGATAATGCGAAACAGAAGCAGCCGCCTCACCGAGCGGGACTTCTGGGGGCAATCGAGGCTAGAGAGCTAGAGAAGCGCAAAATGAGAGAATCGTGGACGCAAGGTGGTAACTTCAATAGTGCTGCCGTCCAGCAGGCCATTGCTCAGAGACAACAGCAGAAGCAGCAGCAACAGCCTGGACAGCGCTCACAAATATCACCTTCCCCCAGGGGTATTGGAAGCCAGAGTCCCGGATTTACACAGTACGGTGGGGCATCCTACCTTCCCCTGCAACAGCAACAACAGGCGGGACATGGATACCCCCAGCAGCCGCAACAGTCACAACAGTATCAACAACAACAGTATTACGGTCGTCAACCCTACGAACAACCACAGCACGGTCAACAGGCTGGCCAAGGCGGTTTCGCAAGGTAGTCAGTGACTGAGTTATTAATGGCTCTTTGGTTTCCTTTTCTCTGCATTTTTTTTTCTTGTCGGGGTGTTTTCTTTTTCTCCAAGTATATTTTGGACTCTGGAGCTTTGTCACGAGCAAGCGACATTATTTGCTGGGCTTTCTTCTCTCTTTCTGCAATGGCGTGACAAAAAGGGGAGTTATGGATGGAAGGATGGGAGGAAGGATCGAAGGAAGGATGGGAAAACGAAAAAACTGGCTCCTGTTTTTTGTTTTTTGTTTTTTATTTGTTGTCGTTTTGTTTCTTTTCTCATTGGTAGCATATCTAGGCTCTTTTTTACCCACTACTTTCTGCTTTCCATCTTTTTTTTCTCTTCACGTCTTTACTAAAACTAAAACTTGGCTTATATTTTCTTGTCTCTCTGTCTTGTCTATCTATGCATCTTGAAGGGTGAGGGGGAAACGAAGGATGGAAAAAAGGAAAAAAATTCAAGACCTTATGATAAGCACCATAATATTATCTGGTTTTTAGGTTAAATTTTTTTATAACGTTTCTCTAGCTTAGGTGTTCTTCGGGGTTGACCCGGGGATTGTCCTTTAGGGTGTTTTAGTTTTCTTTCAAATCTTTTCGAAAAATCTCATCAGATTTTTATATCTGTCAATTGTTTTTTTCCTCTTTGGTTGGGAATTTGCGGTTCGTGAGTGCGGGATATGATATGGTATACGAAATTGAATGATGATATGGGTTCGCTGTGGTGGCGGCAGTGGGGTTAATTTTAGCAGTGTAATTGTGGAGGATAGTCTATTGAGCAGGTGGATCGGTGGGTCGGTTGCCGTATAGGTTGGAAGGCGAGAAATGTGGGTGTTTGGGAATGATGTTCTTGTTGAATTTTGCTACGCTTCCTTTACTTTTTTCTCCACGTGCGCTCATTTTTTCTGTTTTGGTTTTTGGCTGTGGGTTGCATTAGATTGGGGATATGAGCTGCTGTTTTCTATATATATTTCCATTCTCTACCCGTCAATGTGACTTGTGAGTGCTGCGGGAAAAATAGGCATAGATCGGATGTGCCGCAGGGCAGGTGTTTGTGTGCGACTGGGACATGTAGGATGCCATGTGGTGGGGCCAAAGCGTAGTGACATTAAGAGGCCTGATTGGATTGCCAATTGCCCGGGTTTTTAAGAGCGCAGTGTGGCCCGTAAGTGGTGATATTTGTAACTTCCTACGGAGGATGGTGGGTTTCTGGTGTGAGGACGGTTTGGCCCACTTCAGCAAGGCTTGCCTCGCCTACCAGTTCGAGGAGCTGAAATCTTGGCTGCTAACACACTGTTCCAACATACCGTGCTTCACCCTCTAGGTCCTTTTTATACCTTCTGATTTACACCGAGTTCGAGGGCGGTACAACGATCTGAAATTTGTGTTGGCGCAACGGCAGGCCATAAATCGTGGAGAGTTCTACCGTATAATGCCTTAGCGTCATCGATCAAAGATCCACACCAGAGCGGGAAGTTCGCTGTGTAAGCCACGTGGATACGCAGTGCGTCTCACATTATATCTCTGCGGATCCAATGGAACTGCCCATGTGGTATTGTGGTACGCAAAAGCGAAAAATCTCGGAAGTTTCTAATCTCAAACTTAAGTCAGCCCCCAGTTTCCTCCATAAAGCAAACGTTTCAAAAACACAGCATGGCATGAATAATTGGGGGAGAGATATCAGAACCCAATGGTCTAAGCATAGTCCTCAACACCGCCATCCTTTCCCCGCAAACGGAGTACTCGGGAGCGTTTTATTTGTGAGGAGGACTCATACGGCTCTTCCTATTTTTGCTTGGGAGTATAAAACTGCTCATCATGTGGTTTATTTGCCTTTTTTTTTTATGGGGTGCGCTGGTATTGGATGCAGGGAAGAGGGGGTAGTAACTTACGGAGAGGCGGGGGACCTAGTGATGGTAATTGCACTCGAGTAGTTCGATTAGAAGAGAAGGGAGTCCTGAGGGGGAGGGTGTTGGGATGGAAGGATGGAGGGGATCTTGAGGAAAAAAGAAAATGGTTTAGTTAGTGGGATGGGTTAGGGTTTGGTGTCCTAGGACTTGGCACTTGGCAGCCGGCATTTACCATCAGCACAGAGTGCTGCAGGAGGCACAAGGTGTAGGGTCAAATAGGCAACCACGATGTTATGGTATCTTACAATGGGGTTTTCTTCGTTGGATTTCTTCAACTGAGCACTTATATCATATGCCACAGTTTGGGCTTAGTGCTATTCTTCAAGATTTTCTAAGCACGGTAATACTCCTTAGTCAACCATTCGGGGGTGATCTTGTTGTTCATCGACGGCTAAGATTATCGCATTAAACCGTGGCTCTCTTGTCTCTGTTTCCTTGACCATAAGCCTTGCCTGTTGTGCTTGGTTGCTGGATGAATTTCATTAAGAGAACGCTGTCTCGGAACCTTCGTCTTTTATAGGTTCGGCTCTTATAGTGTGGCGGTGATACTGTCGAGGCAAGACAACATGTTCCATGGAAAGGGAGTTTCGGCGTCTTGAGAAACAAGCCTCTTATTACCCAATCTAGTACCGTTTGTTCATGAGCTTTTCTAGGAAACGAGAAGGCTCCCGACACCCGGTACTGAGCGGAGGAACGAATATCTTCCTGATAGAAAAGGAGGAGCTCATAAATCAAGGTTTAAATAGTTGTAATTAATTCTTTCTTGTGAACAACCTCCGACTTACTTGAGCGTAAAAGGGTCCTAGCGGGCTCAATTTTTCAAGTTTCTGTTCAGCGCAACACGGCTCCCGTTTGATGGACCTGTGGTTGTGTCCGTTAGCTTGCTAAGCCTAACTCAGATCCTAACCCAAGGGAGGTTGTAGGATGTTTGGTTTCTATGATAAGAGATTGTACTCTTTCTTGTTACATGTTGTTGGCATATGCGTGACTTTCAAGTGGGGCTAATTGAGGTACGAGGTCTTGCCATTCAAGTCCTTTGGCCGATCCAATCTTGAAAGGAAGCTTCAGACAGCTTAATGCCCTTCAAAATGCCTCGCTGATAGTTGGTTTATAAGTTCGTACGATAGTTGTTCTTACACCTGCCAACCACCACAACTAACTACTACAACTCCAACTAGGACTAAAGCCATGACTCCAGCGGACATACTATCTCGAATGAAGGCTCTTTCAGACCACTCCTCCCTTAGTGGCATGGTGGGTAGGAGCAAGGAGTGCTATACAGTTTGGGCATCCAACAAATTCGAAATATGCGAGGCGGTTTGCAGAAATCATTTTGGGGCACTGTTCGACGATGCATTGATGCTCCTCAATAAACAGGCTTCTCTGGGAAGGGAAATCCCAAGTCTAGCTCTTCCTAACGTTCGTGGGATTATGGACGGAGGCTCTGAGATTGGAGTCTCCGAAATGACCCAGCTGCATCGGAACCAGGACTTGGTCGACCTCTGGCGTAGGGAATTTATTGGGAACTGTTTGGAGTACAAAGAGCGCCTTGGTCGTGATTTGGCTATCAATTTTTCTTCCTATGATTTGAGCAGGAATGAACTTTTCCGGGTCGACCGGGCGTTTTATAGGTACTCTGTTTTGGTACTCGCTTATACGGAGGGGGTAGATTTAGGCACTTGTCCGTGTGGAAAGTTTGAAGGGTTGGGAAATGAGCTGGAGGAGGTTTTTCAGGTGTGCAAGTTTACGTGGAGTGAGACAGGATTGGGGGCACCCTTGGGAGAAGGCGTAGCAGCATTTTTAAAGACCGCTGGGGCTGAGATGGGGGTTTCGTTAGGGTGGTATGACTACTAACGCCTTAGGCTGGGTAGGGAGTATTTGTTGGTAGCATGGGGATTGTGGGAGGGGGTTGGGTGTAGTTTTGGGGTGCCATGCATTGAGCTATGATATAATAAGTTCGTCTGGTGTAAGTTGGAGGGGTGGAGAATGTCTAATTTTTGGAAGGGCTGGGAGACTGATAATAGAGATAATGGGGTTTAGTTGACAATAAATATCGGGGGGTTTTTGGAGCTCGTAGCTTAAAGAAGCATCCGGTAGGGATTTTGGTCGCATTTTCCATGCTTTCTTCGTGGATGACAAAGTGCCAAAGGCGAGTGATAGCCAACAATGTCTGACAGGGTAACCCCTTCGTGGGGTAATTCAATTGTTTACCCATCTTGCACACCTCGCAAGCTACACCCAACTCCATAGAAGCTCCATAATCGCCTCCATCCATACCCATCTCTTCCGATTTCGTCCTTCTCGGCCTGTACTTGATATACCCAATATACATTAACCATGGCCGATAGATATTCGTTCTCCCTCACTACATTCTCCCCTAGGTACGGAACCCCACTATATTTTGAGGCTCTTAGCTCTTTGCTGACAAATGGGTGCGTGTAGCGGAAAACTCGTTCAGATCGGTAAGCCTCCATTAAATCCGTTTGGATTAGGTCACGGTTTGATGAAGTCGGGAGGTTGAGGATGGATTTTGGAGATGGCGGGGAGATTTCAAGATGGATGTGGGGTAGAGAACGGTGGTGGGGGTCAATCCAGGGTGCTAATTCGACGGGGTTTCTCCAGAATATGCGCTCAACGCAGTTAACCAGGGAGTAACCAGTCTCGGAATCAAAGGTACACATAACGTTATCTCTAGTGCTCTTTAGCTTTTGTTTGGCGGCTCTTGTCTGATCGGCTATTCCCATCAAATAGCTACCAATGGTGTCGTTCTTGCAACAGAAAAGAAGTCTTCAACGCCCCTTATGAACTCATGTTCCCTTGAGAAGATATCGTGTATAACACCCAACATCGGAATGATTTACTCGGGTATGGGGCCGGACTACAGAGTTCTCACGGACAAGGCTAGAAAGGTCTCTCACAGTGACTACAAGAGAATTTACAACGAATACCCCCCTACAAGAATACTGGTTCAGGACGTTGCCAAGGTTATGCAGGAGGCTACTCAGAGTGGAGGCGTGAGGCCCTTTGGTGTTAGCTTGCTTGTGGCTGGATGGGATGATAAGCCAGCGGGCACTGGGAAGGGTGGCCCAGCGTTGTACCAGGTATGATATAATTAGTTACTCGAGCTGGTCCGGAGAAAGGCTAAAAGGGAGAATTTTCTCACTAGGTTGACCCATCTGGCTCTTATTTCCCGTGGAAGGCGACTGCCATTGGTAAGAGTGCTACTTCTGCGAAAACTTTCCTTGAGAAGCGGTATGCCGAGGGATTAGAGTTGGAAGATGCTATCCACATCGCTCTGTTGACCCTAAAGGAGACTGTGAGTTTTTCTGCTCCCTGTTATGTGGTGCCTTTTGTGAGCAGCTATCTGATGTGACTCGGCTGGGTATAGATTGAGGGCGAGATGTCCGGAGACACTGTCGAGATCGGGATTGTTGGGCCTCCAGCAGATCATTTGCTGGGCTACGAAGGGGTTGCCAATTCTCAGGGTCCTAGATTCAGGAAACTGAGCCCTCAGGAAATTGAGGACTACTTGACAAATTTGTAAAGATGGCTACCCGGGGGTGGTGGAATTAATGCGCATCTCATGTATCATTTTCGCCGTGGCGCCTGTGCTAGCTCTGCAAATTGGATAAAACAATAGAGAACAGCTAGACTCGCTGCTGCTGCCTCTTTCTATTGGTTATGAACCGGCAATGCCTCGCGGGTTTGCCCCGGTCTCGAAAGGTTACAGGGGTTCTACGAGTAGTTTCTTCCATTATACTTGAGGTGACGTTAAATGACCGTGAACTGAGACTAAACACACACCGACAACAATAGGCCGCGTGAATAGGAAACCCACGAGGCTCCGTCCAGTGATTTCATTTTAGATCTCTCTATCCCCTCAAGGCCTCTTTTCTCGCTGTTACAGTCTTTAGAGACAGGGCGTAGTGTTAGAGTTCAGTGCTACCGGTTGTTGTTTACTGGCATTTAATCTCGCTCCAAGTGCTCGGGCACAGGGAGCTAGTCTTGAGTTGTTCCTGAAATTTTTGTAGCCCCCACTAGTCAAACTTCCAGTTGCGGGCAGCATTATCATGATTCGTCGCCCGTCCGTCGCCCGTCCCCAACGCAGTCCAGCGCCAACAGAAGACCCGCAATTTAGAACTTCCCCCCGCCGCCCGCCTCGCGAAGAGCGTTGGAGCCCTTCCGGTAACCATTAAACAATAGGATGACTGGAAACACGTACTGTGCTCGAGTACCGTATGTATGATATCCCTGCAACCACACCAAAGCAATAGCAGATACACCGCAAGACAAACCTTCCACTTCTCCAGAAATGAGAGACCAAAAGGAAAAAGGAAAATCAGTAACGAAAAACATCTCGCATGGGTTATGCTTTACTTCTCACATCCTTCCTCTCCCCCTCCCCCTCCCCTCCCCCGTGCTAAATCCCAAATTACCAGCCGCGGCCTCCTGGAGATATAAGTCATCATGGCCTGCGGTTTCCACATCGCGCAAATATGGCTTCCTCCACAAGGGTTCTCTGTAGGGCATAGTAGTGGGGGTGGGGGTGAAGTACCGTAAGTTCTCGTATATGAGTCGGAATCGCACTAGTGCTCGCTTAAGGGAAGGGCGGCAAAATACGCCTGGCAAGTATAAAAAGAGTTTTCTGGTAACACAGGGCGAGTGATAGTTAATGATGGCGAGGGCATCAGTTTCCGGTGATCATATTCCCATCCTTTATCGTCATCCTCCTCCCCTTCCATCTCCAAGTCCTCTAAACTATCATTACATGCCATTCCACTTCCAGATCCGCTACCTTGCCAATCTCCCACCTCAATTTCAGAAAGTCCTTTAATACGAATTTCTATATCTCTGCTCCCGTTTACTGGAAGAGACATGTCCACTATATACCTGGAATGCCTTTGTGACAATATGTGTCTTCTTCTTATGACAAAACTAGATAAAAGTACAAATAATTAGTATTGAGACAAGTCGTAGAATTTGGCGGGTGATTACGATATTATTGTTGAGGTTTCTTGGATTCTCTCATGCTCTGCAGAATTTTAACTTAGTTGTTAAGCAACGGTTGGGTCATGATTCTTCTAGAAGAAGCCTTGGTATCCGTCTTTAAATGAGATAAAATATTATTATTATGATGAATGTTTGGAACGCTAGAAGGAAATATTTGCCCTAACTCCGATGACCCCACATGAAAAAGAGGGAGAGGGAAGAAAAAACAGAGCAAAAAAGAAGAAACACGGTTATTAAAGAACAGACAAATTCCGGAAGGAACAAAAAAACAAAACGGAATGTACCGGAAATCCCTACTCAGAAGAACGAATAAAATAAAAACTGCTGAAGAAACTCCACTCCACCTTAGGCTCCTACTCCCAGGAAACAAAGGAAAAGACCTGTGTACAGTATATAACAACTACTTCGGATAAACCTCGAGGGCAAACTCCTCGAAAATCTAAAACGCGGCGGCCGGACTTCCAACAGATATGTGCTGTAATACAAACTCTATCCTTGCCGCCGCCCAGGAATGCAGCAGGATTCTTCATCTTCATGCAAAAGCTAAACGACACAACAACTGAATTGTCAAGGTACAGGGACAACTTAGATCGACCCATCGGCATACCATAGTCCTCTCTTAACACTCCTACAGCACACAAAACTTCTTCAATAGAGCCCATCAAACCTGCGAAGGACCCACTGTAGCATCTCCAGATATTTAAATAATCTTAAGATCGTATTGTAGAAATTGGCTAGGATGGTTCGTTGGTTGGTGGGCATGACGGGAGCGGATTGCCAAGAATCCGGGCGATCCTGTAGCCATAGCCTAATCGCGATCGCTAGGATAGCGGCAGCGGCGGCAATTCCGGCGGCAGCAATAGCGATGCGGGGAACAGGACTTGGTGGAGCTAAGGGAGGAGAGCAAACTGGGGGTGACTGCGGGGGGATTTCAGGACTAGTATCGGGGGTGTCTGGAGGGGAAATGGCAGACGCGAGTGCTGGGCGGGTATTATGAATAAGCATGTCTGGGGCGGCTGCGGGTGGCTGTAGGGGCGGCTATGAAACCGCGAGCGCGTCGTGACTATTTTCTAGAAGGCGGGGAGGAGGGGTTGGGGAATGATTTTCCTCGGTACCGGACTCGGCATCTGCATGACCCTGTAGCAGCCTCACAATCACATCATGCGCACCCTCGGCTGCACAATCGAGTGGTGTTCGGCCATTATCGTCTCTCGAGTCGGGGATGACCTCTTCTCGGTCAAGGAGCAGCTCTACAATCCCCTCATGCCCACCTTCGGCAGCACACCAGAGTGGGGTTTGGCCATTATCGTCTCTCGAGTCGGGGTTGACCTCTTCTCGGTCAAGGAGCAGCTCTACAATCCCCTCATGCCCACCTTCGGCAGCACACCAGAGTGGGGTTTGGCCATCATTGTTTCTCGAGTCAGGGTTGACCTCTTCCCGGTCAAGGAGCAACTTCACAACCCCCTCATGCCCACCCGAGGCAGCCCGCCAGAGTGGTGTTCGGCCACAATCGTCTTTCGAGTCGGGATTGACCTCTTTCCGGTCAAGGAGCTGCTTCACGATCCCCTCGGTCCCACCCTCGGCTGCACAATCGAGTGGTGTTCGGCCATTTACGTCTCTCGAGTCGGGGTTGACCTCTTTCCGGTCAAGGAGCATCTTCACAACCCCTTCATACCCACCCTCGGCGGCACACCACAGCGGCGTTTCGTCATCATCATCTCGCGAGTCGGAGTTGACTTCTTCCCGGTCATGAAGCAGCTTCACCCCCTCATGCCCACCTGAGGCAGCACACCAGAGTGGGGTTTGACCATCATTGTCTCTCGAGTCGGGGTTGACCTCTTTCCGGTCAAGGAGCAACCTCACAACCCCCTCATGCCCACCCGAGGCAGCCCGACAGAGCGGTGTTCGGCCACTATTGTCTCTCGAGTCGGGATCGACCTCTTTCCGCGCCAGGAGCTGCTTCATAGTCCCCTCATGGCCACCTTTGGCAGCGCGCCAGAGGGGTGTTTCGCCAGAATCGTCTCTCGAGTCAGGGCTGACCTCTTCCCGGTCAAGGAGCAACTTCACAACCCCCTCATGCCCACCCGAGGCAGCCCGCCAGAGTGGTGTTCGGCCACAATCGTCTTTCGAGTCGGGATTGACCTCTTTCCGGTCAAGGAGCTGCTTCACGATCCCCTCGGTCCCACCCTCGGCTGCACAATCGAGTGGTGTTCGGCCATTTACGTCTCTCGAGTCGGGGTTGACCTCTTTCCGGTCAAGGAGCATCTTCACAACCCCTTCATACCCACCCTCGGCGGCACACCACAGCGGCGTTTCGTCATCATCATCTCGCGAGTCGGAGTTGACTTCTTCCCGGTCATGAAGCAGCTTCACCCCCTCATGCCCACCTGAGGCAGCACACCAGAGTGGGGTTTGACCATCATTGTCTCTCGAGTCGGGGTTGACCTCTTTCCGGTCAAGGAGCAACCTCACAACCCCCTCATGCCCACCCGAGGCAGCCCGACAGAGCGGTGTTCGGCCACTATTGTCTCTCGAGTCGGGATCGACCTCTTTCCGCGCCAGGAGCTGCTTCATAGTCTCCTCATGTCCACCTTCGGCAGCGCGCCAGAGTGGTGTTTCGCCATCATCATCTCGCGAGTCTGGGTTGACCTCTTCCCGGTCAAGGAGCAGCTTCAAGACCCCCTCATGCCCACCTGAGGCAGCACACCAGAGCGGTGTTCGGCCACTATTGTCTCTCGAGTCGGGATCGACCTCTTTCCGCGCCAGGAGCTGCTTCATAGTCTCCTCATGTCCACCTTCGGCAGCGCGCCAGAGTGGTGTTTCGCCATCATCATCTCGCGAGTCTGGGTTGACCTCTTCCCGGCCAAGGAGCAGCTTCAAGACCCCCTCATGCCCACCGTGGGCAGCGCAGTGGAGTGGTGTTTGGCCATAATCGTCTCTCGAGTCGGGGTTGACCTCTTCCCGATCAAGGAGCAGCTCTACAACCCCCCCATGCCCACCCCCGGCAGCGCACTGGAGTGGTGTTTCGCCAGAATCGTCTCTCGAGTCAGGGTTGACCTCTTCCCGGTCAAGGAGCAGCTTCAAGACCCCCTCATGCCCACCGTGGGCACCCAGCTGGAGCGGTGTTTGGCCATAATCGTCTCTCGAGTCGGGGTTGACCTCCTTCCGATCAAGGAGCAGCTCTGCAATCCCCTCATCCCCACCCTTGGCGGCACAGTGGAGTGGTGTTTGGCCATCATCGTCTCTCGATTCGGGGTTGACCTCCCTCCGGTGAAGAAGCAGCTTCACGGCCCCCTCACGCCCACCTAAGGCAGCACACCAGAGCGGTGTTCGGCCACTATCGTCTCTCGAGTCAGGATCGACCTCTTCCCGCGCCAGGAGCTGCTTCATAGCCTCCTCATGCCCACCTTCGGCAGCGTGCCAGAGTGGCGTCCCGCCACAATTGTCTCTCGAGTCGGGGTTGACCTCTTCCCGGTCAAGGAGCAGCTTCATGGCCCCCTCATGCCCACCGTGGGCAGCGCAGTGGAGTGGTGTTTGGCCGCAAACGTCTCTCGAGTCGGGGTTGACCTCTTCCCGGTCAAGGAGCAGCTTCATGGCCCCCTCATGCCCACCCCCGGCAGCGCACTGGAGTGGTGTTTCGCCATCATCGTCTCTCGAGTCGGGGTTGACCTCTTTCCGGTCAAGGAGCAGCTTTACTATCCCCTCATGCCCACCAAAGGCTGCCCACCAGAGCGGTGTTTGGCCATCATTGTTTCTTGAGTCGGGGTTAACCTCTTTCCGGTCAAGGAGCAGCTTCACAATCCCCTCACGCCCACCCCTGGCAGCCCACACGAGTAGTTTTCCGCCATCATCGCGTCTCCGGTCGGGGTTGACCATTTCCCGGTCGAGTAGCAGCTTTACAGTCCCCTCATGCCCACCCTCGGCAGCCTCCTGGAGTAGGGTTTGGTCGTATTCGCCTCTCGGGTCGGGATTGACCTCATTCCGGTCAAGGAGCAGCTTTACAATCCCCTCATGCCCACCTTTGGCAGCGCGCCAGAGTGGTGTTTCGCCATCATCATCTCTCGAGTCGGGGTTGACCTCTTCCAGGTCAAGGAGCAGCTTCACAATCCCTTCATGCCCAGCCGAGGCAGCCAACCAGAGCGGTGTTCGGCCATTATAACCTCTTGAGTCGAGACTGACCTCTTTCCGGTCAAGGAGCAACCTCACAACCCCCTCATACCCACCCGAGGCAGCCCACCTGAACAGTGTTCGGCCATCATTGTCCCTCCAGTCGGGGTTGACCTCTTTCCGGCCAAGGAGCAGCATTACAATCCCCTCGTGCCCACCTTCAGCAGCCTGCCGGAGTGGTGTTTGGCCATCATTGTTTCTCGAGTCGGGGTTGACCTCTTCCCGGTCAAGGAGCAGCTTCACGACCCCCTCATGCCCACCGTGGGCAGCGCACTGGAGTGGTGTTTGGCCATCATTGTCTCCCGAGTCGGGGTTGACCTCTTTCCGGTCAAGGAGCAGCTCTACAATCCCCTCATGCCCACCCTTGGCAGCCCACCAGAGCGGTGTTCGGCCATCAAGGGCTCTTGAGTCGGGGTTGACCTCTCGGTCAAGTAGGAACTTTACAATCCCCTCATGCCCACCCTTGGCAGCCCACTCGAGTAGCACCCTGCCCTCATCGTGTCTCCAGTCGGGGAGGAACTCTTTCACGTCATGTAGATGATGTAGCAGCTCCACCATCTCCTCACGCCCATCCGAGGCAGCCCACTCGAGTAGTCTTCCGCTATCAAAGGCCCTCGAGTCGGGGTTGACCTCTTGCCACTCAAGTAGCAGCATTACCGTCCCAGCATGCCCACCTTCCATGGCCCATATCACAGGAGTAAAGCCCTTTCCATCAACCACTCCTCTATAACCCTCCACCTCCAACAAAGCAATTACGATCTCATCAAGCCCAAGGTATGCCGCGCAGTGAAGACCAGTGAATCCCTCAGAATGCATCCACCCGAAGTCGTCCCCTCCTAAAAGAAGCTTGGCTGACACATGTCGGCCGAATTTACTAAGTAGCTGAAGTGCAAGTGATTTCACGCCTTCTGTAAGCCCATTCCTTGCATAGTGTCCCCAGTAACTAGAAGCATATTGGAGGAGCCGTGTCTCTACCGGAGCGCTGTCTAGATTGTGCGAAAGCTCGTTGATGGAATTAAAGTTGAGATACGTCAGGCAAACCTCTGCCATCGTCGACTCGGGGTCCTTGAAATGTTGGGAATGGCTGTTGAAGTATTCCAGAAGGGTAAAGTGCACCAAGCGGACAGTTGAGCTCTCATCTACCGTGGCAAGTCCCAAGCAGGTACTAACCAATGTTTTTTCCGAAGGGATGTTATCGTATTCCATATCTCTTTGGCCAACCTCGATTGCCAGGGCGTCGCGTAGCTCCCCAATGTTCATCGGACGCGCAGAGCGAGAAATCCACATCAATGCGGACATAGCGAGTGCTGATTTATCCCCACCCTGACCCTTTATTCTGTCCAATGTAGCATCGTAGGCGCCGTCCAAACCAAGCCCACTAGTCATTAAGTCAAGTCGTTTGCGTCTCTTATGGATTGTCGTCTCCCGTAATATCGCAGCTATACTCAAGGAAACGAGTAGAAATCTAGGCACCACTGTCAGCGATCTCTCTAGGCCTTGGGTGGAAGGCTAGCCATCACATACGCGTCGGGGATCCTTTCTGGAATGCGTTTCATAATATCGGCCTTGAGTGCAGGGTTCATTGTTTCGGAATCCAAGTCACGCTCCAGTGCTCTCTCTAGATATACCCTTATATCTTCACTATTTGGGCTGATCGGGATAACCTGCATACCCCTCGGAAAATGTTCCCCCACCATACTCCGAATATGGGGTCTCCCGGTAATAAATATCCGGATGTCTGGCGATCCCTGAGAAATGGTACGCAATGTGGTCAGAAGTTCGAATAGATGCTTATCCGGACATTCATCGAGGGCATCAATAAGGATGAAAGTCCGCCTCACGGGAGCAAGGGCAGTCCGCAAGAGCATAACGGCCTCTGAAACTTTGAGTCCTCGGCCCCCAACCTCACGTTCGGCTCTCTTGAATGCCTCCTGGATCTTGGTGGGAACAAATCTTAACGCATTCACAAGCTGCCTGGTGAGGGCACCTATCATGTCGGTAGCTGTTTGCTTCTCTCGGTCCTGGAAATCGCAATAGAGGCAAACGACGGCCACGTTCTCTCCCGCAAAGTTATCTAGCAACTTATCGATTACTAGGGAGCTAGTGTTTTACCCAGTTAGCCATAACCGCCCCTCCGAAGTGATTCCTCATCTTACCTAAGAAAGGTCTTTCCGACCCCGGGATTGCCGGGACAAAACAGTATGGCCCTGTCCAATCCACCTTTGCCGTCATACCATCCAAGAAACTCATCAGTCTGCAAAAACCATTCCCCTATGCCATCCTGTCGTCGACCCCTCACATCGTTGTGGCGTACGTGAGGCCGTAGGGGTGATAGCCAATTCAAGAGCTCAGCCCTTTCATCCCCGTATGTTATAGTAGTGTTGTAACTATTCGTTATGTTACCACAGTTGTTATTGCCTGTGCTGGTAGCGCTCGGTCCCGGATGTGCTGAAGGGTCCATATTGCCTCGCGGTGTGGGTGTCGTTAAGGTTGCGAAAGCGATAGAATATCTCGGGGTCGGGACTCGGGGAAAGCGGGGTCGGAATAAATTTTCCTGTACTATAGGTATTTCAGACCTTTATTTTCCAGACCTCCTGTTTTGTGCGTACCAAGTATGTAGATATTCACCAACTTCAGAATTTTTGATCGAGTGATGTGCGCCGGTACCCTATCATGCTGACCGTGCGGAAAGATTTGAGAAAAGTCTTGCTTGGGCGGTAAATTTTATTAGACTATTTAAGCACAATATTATCACAAGTATGATACTCGAGTATGTTCTCTCTGATTCCGAAAGAGGCCAAGAACTGCATGCTTGGCAAACAGAAAGCAGGGAAGAGTCCCGAAAATGCAGGTCTCACCACCCTATGGGATACCGTAGCTCATGACTGCCGTCCAGCCTTGCGATCCTATACTGCATAATCCCTCTTGTGCGAATTTTCTTGAACTTGCCCAACCACCGTCGCCTAAGTTGTCTGTTTAAACTGTGGCGAATGGGTGTTCTTCCTGCCCTCCTGCTGGCTCGGTTGCCTTAATAACTTTAGTTTTTCTGTAGCTTCAATCCTACTTTTGCCGGATTACCGGTATGCGGAACGGTATCACGAACCAACCATTTCGGAGATATCATACCTAAATTTATGTTGGCAATAGAAGTCGCGGCGCCCCCCAACCATCCGTCCATCCTGCATCAAAAGGTTCCGCTTTCAGAAAGACTCGTGGTGGCCGGTTGAATTGTTGACCTCGGAGAAGAATTTTCCTCAGCCTACACCAGTGTCGGGGACTGTTTTCCCTGGATGGCAACTTCCGTATCATAAGGATGGAGAATGACAAGGACCCATTGGTCGCCTAACACAACGGGAAGTCTTATCTATGCACTTTGGAACAAGTATCATGAAATTCAATGGTCATGCGTGCACTACGACGAGTACCGGTAGTGTGCATATCTCTCTGTTCCCTATTTCCGATTCACATTTACAAACCCCACCAATCCCACCACGAGAGTCTTTACTCATCAAATCAAGCTACTGGTACTGTATTGGGGTGTGAGGGTAAGTGATCGGAAAAAAAGTGGTGTTGCACCAACTACTTTTTTCCGATCACTTATTGCTCCAGGCTGGTACTGTAGCTGACTTGCCTTGTTCAGTTATCCGCAACGTAACTGCAAGAACTTGTATCGTACGGCGCAAACCACTTAAAAACTAAACCAGAATTGAAAACGGATTGAGTTGGCAGCCGCACTATTAATTAAATTGCTGCTGCCCACCCAACATTTTGAGAGTCCATACAGTACGGGAGCAAAAGGATTCGTCCGATACTGGTTTTAGGGCCAAATTTGACATTTTCAAACCGACAATTCCCAACACTGTGTGCATGGAAACACTTCAAATCGATCCTCCAGCTAGAGAATCACAATCTATTCAAACCTCTAGAAGTAGAAGTACAAGGAATCAAAGCTGCTTCCATTATTCATGATTGCATCAGCCTGTGTGAAAGTGACCTAGATTTTTGTATGGGGCTCCATACAAAAAGGTACATGACAACCAATGCCTTTCTACTTAAACAACCATTTCTCCATCCCTTTGTGATATTTAAGAGTTTTGTAACCCTTATTATATTATCTACGGGTTTTCTGGTGCACAGCCAAATTTTTGTGGATTCTCATAAAGATTGTGGCCTGGGGGAGGGTGGCGAAGTCGGCTACTTTTGGTGTAAAATGGGCATCGGACGAATCTTTTTGCCCTAGTACTTTACAATGACAACCCTACCAGTCGACCAAGTATCATACCCAGCACTTTTTTTACCTATGATAGTATCCTACCTACGCTGCGAATATCTGGGAACTTGTTTCACAATCTCCCAAAATCCTCAAGCATACACTGAACAGGCTCCCCAAGTTCTCACTTCTAGAAAAAAAGAAAGAAAGAAAGAAAGAAAGAAAGAAAAAATCGCTGGTCCCTAGTGCTGCATCTCAGCTATCATGCCAGCGGTTTAATTTTTGTAAAATTAGGACTTTGTGTGGATATTCATCCGATTTCGTGCCTGTGTCATTTTGAGGTGTAGGTTTTAAGCAATTTGCGCTGTATGGTATCATAATATCATACATCATGCACCATGCCATGATGAGTACAGTGCTCGAGTATCATATCATAGCCCGTCAAGACAGGAGATGGGGGGCATGTGTTAAGAACCCTAACCTTACAAATGCTCGAAGAAAGCCGTTACGACAGCATAAAAATTGTTAGAATTTTTGGATGCTCCTCGGCATGCTCGCATACACCTTACCCCGTTGTCATTCAGACGAAGAAGTTTCTGATATGCTGCTATAGATTGATACTTCCGCCGGGAGCAAGTTCTTTGATGGATCTCGCTAACCGGTACCCGAATACTCGAGTACCAGTTACCAGTTACGGTACTCGCAATTCATTAATCCGTAAGAACTAACCGGCTGATCATGGCTGATGATCCGATGGCGTGGCCCAGTAATAGTAAATCTGCCGTTGGGTCATTGTTTTTTGGTGCATCGGGGTTAGCGGCGGTTGGTGTTATTGCGACGGAGGGGTGCCGGTTAGCTGTCGGCGTTTTTTTTTCTTTTTCACTTGGTTGATCTTCCCTTCAGCTGGGTTGATTTGGATTGGTTACTGTACGTTACCATGGAAAGGGGGGATCTGGGATTCGAGGGCGAGTGAGAGTCCGTGATTTGTTCTTACTGTGCTTGGCTTGGACTGTTGGTTACCGGTATTGTTCATGTATTGGCCCTTACTGTGCTTGACTTGGGCTGCTGGTACTTGCTCATGTACCGCATGACCTGGTTTTATTCGCCTACCACTGGTAGGTTGAAATAAAGTAGGGGCCGAAGTATGTAAAACCTTCAATACAGTCAGGAAGAGTTCAAAACAATCCTGGTTTTGGGTCATAGAGGGGTTCGGTGAAGGCGTTTTGTTGCGGATATGAGGCAGATTACAAAGAAAAAACTCTTATTCCAACGTATAATACTGGCGGCGGGCGAAAAAGAAAAAAAAAACTAGATAATGCGGTACGGTATCCATTGTAGACTAGGCCTATTACAAATTCTATATAAAAAAATTATAATATTATTATACTCCTCCCCTCTATCACAGATCTATTTGCCCATTGCAAAAAGTCTCCGGAAATGTGGACTTTGGCTCGGCGCAAGCTTTAGCGTGGCGGCCTAATAAAAAGTGCTAAGCCCTAGCCGCTATATTTCTGGAAACTTTTGCTATGGGCAAGTATTATACTCGTGCCACCCTTCCTTCCTTTAACACCAACGCCTCTCGGGGAAATTACAGCTCTCCCAATAATGATTGCCACAGGTAGCTCCGTTCCACCCTTGCAGCCTATTTGCCAGATCGGAGACGTAGGAGCCAGTAGCACCCTTAGGGTCTGACAGATCTGCGAAGTTGATCTGTCCGGAATTGTACCCGCGCGCGGCCTGGTAAACGTTACCCTCGGTATCGCCGGCGTACATAGTCTGGCTGTTCTGGCTGATCCACTGCACGTAGCCTGGGCCGCTGGCGGTTCCTTGGGTACCGTCGCGGACCATCTGCAGGATGGAGGCGGCCATGTTGTTTGGGTCGTAGGAGACCGAGCCCGTGTAGGCTTGCATCAGACCGCAGTTTTGGATGCCGTTGTTTGTGCATTGGACGCGGACGTTGGCGGAGGACTGGGAGGGTATTAGTACCGTGTATGAAAATATAAACTGGGAGTGGGGGGAGAAGAAGAAGGGAAGGGCACCTCTTGCATGATGACAGCGAGGATGAGCCTAGCATCGACTTTGGCCTCCTGCGAGACCCGGACGATGGCATTGTAGATCTCGCCCTGCTCGGGGCCGCTATCGAAGCGCACCATGGTTGTCCGTTGGTTCAGGTTGAACATATCGTAGAAGTTCATCCAGTTGCCGATGGGCGGGAAGTTCTCCTTGATACCGCGGAAGCACCAGTAGTATGATGGGTCCTGGTAACCCTTGTTTCCTACTGTGAAGGACGGGTTGTACCATGCTAGCCCCTTTCCGGTGACCACAGAGCCAATTCCGCTGAGGGGCGGGGCTACCTTTGCGTTTGATTTGGAAAGGAGAACGTGGGCGCCTTGGTTGGGCTTTGCACCCTCGGTGGTTATGGTGTGGTTGTTGTTATCCGGGAAGGTGGGTGGGGTGGGCACTGATGTTTCCTGGGGAGCTGGTGCACCAGCTACGAGAGCCAGTAGGGGAGCTATGGTGAGGAGCTAGGTGGGAGTTAGCGCTCTGTGAAGGGATTGTGCTTTGTGGAGGGGATATTGTAGACATACAGTCTTGACCAACATATCGGACTGTAAAGGATTGTCTGGGGGATAGATATCAAAAGAGGGACTCTTGAAGCTTGCAGGTACGTCTGAAGTCCTGAAGAAATGGATAGAAGTACTAGACTGATGAAGGGAGTGATTGACTGACTGACTATCGTCGTCCTTTATATACACATTCAACCTCCACTCACACCTATCCCAATTCCCCAGGTAACCCAACGGTAAACGGGAGATATCAGTGTGGCCAGCGAGCCCGCACCAGACCGGGTCATCCGTCAGAATCGCCTTCACCAAGCCCATTCACGTTTCTACCTTGAGATTTGTGATCCAGCGTCAGCCCTCACCCCCGACAAATCCATTGCTCCGATATTAAATTTTGACGTTCGTATCATGGAGTATCATCCGGGCTCAGTGGTAGCCTGTCCTCCGATAGCCCGAGAGTGCCGCTGAATGTAAGACCCATAAGCCCTTATCCTGGTGCTCCCGTCCTATTGGCCACACAATCGGTCAGTCAAATTTCTCAATTTGGAATCATCTTTTTTTTGGAAAACTAGCCTTACTTAGACAGGGAGAATAGTAGGGAAGGGAGGAGGGTGCGAGATCCTGCAGTCCGAGTCTTGCACAGCGGTGTTGCGATGTGATGTGCAATGTCTGTCCCGGCCTACCCATTTAGAAACTCAAATAACCGATTTTTGCACATGAAAACTCCACGGAGAGTGTACCTTCTTGCCCTTTCTATTACTAATCTTATGGAGCGGCCTTTCTCCATCTCGGGGCCTGGGCCAGGGGGTTAGATCTAATTGTCCTACCCTTTCAGCTGCGGTATTGTAGCAATCCACGGCGCAGGATATCATATCTGTTTGTGCCTTGGGGAAATAGAAGCTTTCCCCTTCGGGGCATCATAGTCTGTTACTCGGCGCAATCTTACCAGGAAAGCTTTTCATTCCATGTAGTGGGGGTGGCACATAGTGAAGATGCGATATAATATTCTCGAGGGGCATAGTTCGGACGAGCCAATCACCTAATAGAGAAAAGATCCTGTTCTGCGTTTCTAGTGAAAGACTGATGTTTTCTCACCCTTGGGGTGTGGCTACTAGCTCGTGGAAGGGGAAATTGAGGTTATTTGTGGGTTACGAGGTGTCGGAATTATTTAGTAATGCATGCCACTAGGGTGAATACGGGAGTTTGTAAATGCAGGCGGGGTTTTGTAAGCAAAGCTTTTCCTCTATTTTTCTAAGAGGAATTCCGGCAAAATTCATTGTTTGCGCTACTTGAGGTCGGATATGGTTTAGTGGTTGTGCAAAGGATGGATGTTTGAGATTACAATATCATACTGCAATCGGGGTCACTATACGGTTGAAAATGATTACTCTCTAGGAAGAGAGTACTAGGGTAGGTTTATTAGCCCGTGGGAGTTGATCGACCACTCACACGTTGGATAGGTTCTGAATAGCCCCCCGCAGGCATTTCCATATTGCATACTAATAACATGGTAGAGCAGCTAGGTATCATGTCGATATAAGCTCAGCACTACGGTACTTTGCTTCCTGGCTACGGGGATGATTTCTCGATCTACCGCCGGTAATTCGTCCTCTTCACCATGACCCGATCCCCCGAATATGCTCGTGAAGAAATTCAGGGGAGTGTATCGTGATTTGGAAGCACTGCCTGCCCCTTCTCTATTGAATAGTCTTCAGTTGTTGCTAGGGAGGGGTGCGTGGGGTGGGGTAACCCCTGTGGCTCGAGTGCCTAATCGGGAAATTGCAGGATAACAAAGATTGGGTCTGGTGATGTGAGAAGGGAAGGCTCAGGTGAGAAGGGATCATCTTTGGTAGCGATATTATCGAGATGCCAGAGCCGTGCCGACTTCTGCAAGTTTGGGTATATTAGTCAACTACGGTAGTTGCCTCTTCCTGCTGGAAAGAGCTTAGCGATTTCGTGGCCCACACCTATTGTTGTTGAAGTAATCACCAAGGCAGTGCTAGTAATCGACTAAAAAAGTGAAGCTGGCATCCCTCGGGGCCTCTGAGTTGCGCAGAACGTTGGAATTGCCTTTTCGAGGTTTGGGCTAAGGCTTTTCTCGGACCGCAGTCTGCGATAGTTGAATGGGACTTCCAGCCACTGAGCTGGATCTTGGCTGTTCCGAGGCCTTGATCTGCCCGCCCTGTATCTGGATTCGGGGATCAGTCCCAGCAGATGAAGTATTCTAAAAGTCACCCGCTGTTACCTTCATTTCCTTTTTTTTTCTGGCTTTACGTGCTGTTGAAGGTGGAGTCAGCGCTGGTATCGTATTTAATATCATCAAGGGGCTATTGGTGCCTGGAGAGGCTGAGCTTCTCTCCCAGGGGAGCCCTCCGATATCTTCCTAATATATCCCAAGCGTTTGTTAGAAAAGAAGGATACCCCTCATTTGAGGGAAGGAGATTACGGTAAGTCTCTAGCTTCAAAAAACTCTCCGTTGTCTGATTAGACCATCGCAAAAGCACAGTCAGCCTTCGCATGGAGAAGACTTGGTGACACCTATTGAACCACAGGCATTGAGTCAGAACCTCGCTTAGGGCCGCGTTATCCACCGTGGCTGCGGAAGGCTGGCAGTAACGGGTGATCCAAAAGCTTAGCTACCTGTAGTGAAATCTTATTTTTAAGGAGGCAAGCTTGTCACTGTCATGTCAGCAATAGGGTTGTGCTGCAGACTGCAGCACTGGCGGCAAGACGAACAGTTCCAACGTGGTGGGGCCACGGAATTAAATGCTCTTTTCGGAGCATCTTAATATCAGAGTGTCCTATGACCTGTCGACCCTGATCTGTACCACACCGCCGGTCATTCGGGTCGCTCGAAACTTCCTGGAAGGGGTTTCCCGGCCGGCAACGGCCTCCCTTCCGGGACTGCATACAATTCGTCTAGAAAGTAAGCTTATGACCATATCAACCCAAGATTCCCGATGGAGTGGATGTTGTCCCACAGGCCACAGGTACCAGTATGAGATTTCACAGGATAGTTACAGTACTGTAAAATCTCGTGAAATAAGACAAAGCACCTCAAGAAGGGATAGCGTCCACCTGGCACAATATGGCCCGTGTTTGAAATATTGGTAACTGGCTTGGCACACTCAAGCCATACCACGTCAGGTAAACACCGTTCCTCCTTAAGATGTTTTGTCTCAGAGCACGCCAGCGCGGAGATGATGGATTTCACGAGATTTTACCGCACGAGTACCGGTACTCGTGCATGAATCGGCACTCGGCATGAATTCACGAAACGAATTTACAATTTGCCCTGTCAGCCCCAGATCGGGTGGCGGGGTCATCCTCAACGGATGAATTTCGGTGGGTGTCGTACCTTGACCGTATCAGCGGGTTACACTCTATGAATTTAGGCTACCGGTAATTGAACGAGCTTGTATGGAATGCTTGTTTGTCTGCAGCTCAGCTGCAGTGTCGGTATGGGTGATAGCAAATTCCGGGAGTGGCGAAAACAAGCGGCATTCCCCCTGCTCCTTGCTTACCCACAACCAATACTGATTATGCCTCAACGCATCCCATCCGCTCACCCAGAGAGAGATGACTACGGAAGCCTAGATAACTTACTTCGTTGAAGCTACTAATCAGACGAGTTCCTGGAGAGCCGGAAATTATCTTGTTGCAAGGTATTGTTGAGTTTGAATGTGGCGTGGAATACCGGCGGTGAGCATGGCAATAGGAGTGTTATGGATGCTTCGTTCGCAGAGCCATGCAGATATTGAGCGCTCTGGGACTTGGAAAATGTTCTATTTGATCCGGCCGTTTCAGTCCCTACGAAATTCCTCACCTGTCGTTCTTGACTCTGGTGATTCTATCTCTTGTTTTTCCTCTTTCCACCGTCACTCATTATGAGAGGTCTTTTCCCCCTGGCCGCGATCTTTGGAACAATTTCCGCACAGTTCCTTGAACCTGCGCCCACTTCAGCTGTTAAGCCAATCTTGAATGGAACGGTAGAGTTCGATAATTTGTTCAATTACGCTCCTAAAGAGCCCCCGTAAGTTTTATCTTGCATTCCCGTTGAAAATCTCTTGCTGGGTTGATAAGCTAACATTTCCCAGAGCTGTGCCATTTCCCGGAAACACAAACACCACTGGGAAGAACTCTCCTGTCCCAATCCCGAACACAAACACTACCACAAACACTACCACCAATTCTGCGGCCAATCGGTTTTCCGCCCAAGCCGCTTGTACTCTCACTCCCAATAATCCAACCAAGTTCTGGCGAGAGACCGTAAACCTCAACGGCGCATCACCGTTCAATGCGGATCCCACATATCAGGTCTACAGGAACGTGAGGATTTATGGAGCAAAGGGTGACGGAGTCACTGATGATTCCGGTGCATTTCAATTTGCTATTGATGGTAAGCCTCTGAGCTCCCCCCAAAATCGAGATCGATGAAAGCTCACATCCGCAATAGCTTGGAGTCGTTCCAGCAATTTCCAGCAGACAACTGCGCCGGCTCTTATCTACGTTCCGGCTGGCACTTATAAGATCTCAAACAGCGTCAAGATGCTTGTGGGCACTATGATGGTCGGGGACCCGCTTAACAAGCCGGTGCTCAAGGCAGATGCAAACCTTGGTACCAGGCCGATAATAGACGGCTTCGACTCAAGCCGATTCCTTGGCTCCACCACAAATTTCTACATCGGAATTAAGAACATCAAGCTCGACACCACTGCTATCGGTGCCAACACTGCTGCTGTTGCGCTAAACTGGCCTGTTTCACAGGCTACCCAATTGTACAATGTGGACTTTAGCATGCCGAACTTCTCCCAACATGTTGGTATCACTATGGATGGTGGGAGCTCGGGTGGTGGATCTGGAACCATTTTGAGTGATTTAGTACTTTCCCCTCTCCGTAGTATTGGAATGTGATCGATGATCGCTGACTCTGATTTAGTCTTTCACCGGTGGCGCAATCGGAATCAGACTCAACAATCAGCAATACATGTTCAAGAGTCTGAAATTCAATGGCTGTAATACTGCTATTGCTATTTCCCATGTTTTCTTCCTTACTGTGCAAGACGCCTCCTTCATGAACTGCGGTACCGGTATCGACATGAGTGGAAATGGGGTCGCGGGTTCCGTCTCTCTCATTGACTCTTCAGCCAACTCGGTTGGTATCGTGCTGAAGGCATACAAGTCCGGTAACGGCGCAGGGTCATTGGTAGTTGAGAATTTCGTAAGCACCAACTCAGGCGGCACTGTTGTTCAGAGTAATGGCGGCCAGACTCTTGTCTCTGGCAGTGTATCAAACACCTGGGTCATGGGAAATGCCAACCCCGGAGATTACCAAGGCGGAACCTACTACACTACTAGTCGCTCATCACCCCTCTTAACTTCGAACGGAAAGTACTTCCTCATGCCCCAACCACAATACCAGCAGTACGGAAACGACCAGTTTGTGAACGTTAAGGATCGAGGCGTCAAGGGAGACGGTGCAACTGACGACACTGCTGCTATCAATTCAATCCTACTTGCCAACGCTGGATGTAAGATCATATACTTCCCCCAGGGGACCTATCTCGTTTACGACACAATCTACATTCCTCCAGGAACAAGGATTGTGGGTGATGTCTGGTCGACCATCAGTGCCGTTGGGAGCAAGTTCTGGGACGCGAACAATCCCCACGTTATGGTACGAGTAGGGAATGCAGGCGAAGTTGGTGTAGCTCAAATCACAGACATGCTTTTCACAACAGCTGATGTCCTCAACGGCGCAATTCTCGTGGAGGTCAACATGGCTGGAAACTCTCCCGGCGATGTTGGTTTCTGGAACTCACATTTCCGTATCGGAGGAGCCGTGGATTCAAAGGTCAACACAAACTGTGCCGGCTCTGACGCAAGTGATTGCAAGGCCGCCTTCCTGATGCTGCACATCACCCCCACCGGATCTCCTTACATTGAGAACATGTGGGGCTGGACTGCCGACCACTCTCTCGACGGCGGCCCATCACAAGTCATAGCTACCGGCCGCGGAGCTTTAATCAGGAGTACGAAAGCAACCTGGATGATCGGCACAGCATTCGAGCACAACACCCTCTACCAATACAACATTGTGAACGCCCAGAACGTCCTCATTAGCTTCCAGCAAACCGAAACCGCATACTGGCAGGGCCCTGGTGCGCCCATATCTGCTCCAACTCCATGGGCCGTCAACAGCGCATACTCAGACCCCAACTTTGCCGGCTGTGGTGCCGGCGACTCACAGTGCAGAATGGGATGGGCGCAGCGTATTAGCGGCGGCTCAAATATCTACGTATATGGCTCCGGCTTTTGGGTCTTCTTCGATGGGCTCACGTTTGCTCCTGGGCATGGGTATGGTGGTAGTGGTGGATGTGAGGCGAGTTGTTGCCAGAGCAGTGTTTGCCAAACAAGTGCTGCGGAGATTGTCAGTGGGTCGAAGAGTCTTTACTGGTACAACGTCAACACGCATTTGTTCACGAATTTGATCGTTGATGGGACAAATATCGCTAAGCAGCTTAATAATCCTGGGAGCTGGGGTGGTGTTGTTGCGGCTTTCTTGGCTCATAGCAGTGCTTAGACGCCGCGGGCTAGCGAGAGGGAGTTGAGCTGAGTGCGAGATGTATGGCAGATAGATGAAGGATAGATAGGTCAGGTTGGGCAATGAAAGCTTTAATGCTCAAAAAGCAGGACAAAATATACGCCCCAGTACACTTCCACCATTCCGCGTTAAAGGCAGAGCCCGTCAGAGGGAAAAATTTTTTTATTTATGATAGTATGTATTGCTAAGAAGAGTAAAAAGTTTTGACATCTCAAACCCCTGTCCCTACGAGTATGATACCATCACCTTTGTCCATAATTAGGTTTAATACCGGTACCCATCTCTCCTAGAAATGGCATGGTTACCCGGCCTTCATTGCTTTCAGGTACGGTACTGGGATTGGTGATTTCGTTGCACCGTAATTCTTATTTTCACCTCGTGCACGTTTGATCCGCCGTAATCCACCTTATATCCACCTTAATATATCCACCTCTCAAAACCCCAAATTCTCCCGATACTCAATACATACACACATATTCCTATCTTTTTTAATTTTATAGGCTTTATATGATATGAACAATTTTTTCATAAGAACTTAAGTCATTGCCTCGGATGTTAGAAGCCTTATCTCACTCCTCGGTCATCAGCCGTCATCTGCTGTCTACGCCAATTCCGTGGGGGGACCTCCTGTCCCATCACCTTCAGGGCCCACCCGTCACGCGGAGGCGCACGGCAGATTCTGTTGGAAATAGCAGTTGATGGCCGCACTTGATGCGGGATGTGCCCGCACTCTGTGGCCACAGAGGCATGCGTACGCACAAGCCAAAGGGACGCGCAAGCTCTGAAAATGTTTTCACCCCACTTGTTTTTCCTTCCTTCACACCTTTCCTCGCTTCGCACCTCCCTCCCTCCCTCCCTCCCTCCCTCCCTTCCTTCCTTCCTTCCTTCCTTCCTTCCTTCCTTCCTCCCTCCCTTCCTTCCTTCCTTCCTTCCTTCCTTCCTGTACACAACTTTCCTCACGCCTTTCCTTTCATCAACTTACCATCAATCAATCATGATCCTCATCTCCACTTAAGCGGTTTCAGTCCACTGTGTAAAATCCTCACCGTGGATCATTACCTCCGCAACCCAGATTTTCAACAGATTCCGCAACCTGAGGCACCTGGAGTCCCCGCCCGTCCGTCCCGGGTGTCATTTCAGGTACGCCATCCGTCCCGTCCGGACCTGAAGACGGATGGACTGGACGCTTGGGTTCACTGCTTTCTTCTCCTGACACCCGCATCCCCAATCCCCTCATCGATATCGCTACAAACAAACAACTTCCTTATCTTGTATTTCACTATTATCTTTATCAATATTTTTGATAAAAGTTGTTGGTTTGTGCAATCGACTCCAGTACCTCGCAGTGTGCCAATTGCTAACTTACTGTGTTTATTGCTGTAGTGGTCTTTGGCGAGAAAGTGGGCCATATGCTGCAGTGGGGTGGGGGGGTCGGGCTCCTTCTCACCACCAACATCGTCAACTGGATATTCGAGAGATACCGACGTGAACATGATCGCCAGGCCCGCCGCCTGGAGGAAGGCGTCCTCGACATTGCCGAACGGTACGGATTGCCGGCTGGGCCACCCGGACCGCAAACTCCAATCCGTACCGTTCCGGCCACACGACCGTCCGCCACGAGGGAGTGCGGTGGTCGTCCAACGGGATCCGGGGCGGGGGCCTCGTCCTCGTCCTGTCCACCAACCTCTACGATTGGATCCTTTACCGTTCAGGACGTGAACATGATCGCCAGGCCCGCCGCCTGGAGGAAGGCGTCCTCGACATTGCCGAACGGTACGGATTGCCGGCTGGGCCACCCGGACCGCAAACTCCAATCCGTACCGTTCCGGCCACACGACCGTCCGCCACGAGGGAGTGCGGTGGTCGTCCAACGGGATCCGGGGCGGGGGCCTCGTCCTCGTCCTGTCCACCAACCTCTACGATTGGATCCTTTACCGTTCAGGACGTGAACATGATCGCCAGGCCCGCCGCCTGGAGGAAGGCCTCCTCGACATTGCCGAACGGTACGGATTGCTGGCCGGGCCACCCGGGCCGCAAACTCCAATCCGTACCGTTCCGGCCACACGACCGTCCACCACGAGGGAGTGCGACGGTCGTCCAACGGGTCTAGGGGAGGGAGTGGGGAGGGGGCTGGAGGAGGGAGTGGGGATGGGGGGTGGGGAATGGTGGTGGTGGTTGATGTAATTGGGATACCTCTACTCTGATGGGTAGAAGCGTCCCGTTGCATTGCAGCGGGGCGTAGGATAGTGGGGAGGTGTAGGATACTAGGCCGAGAGGGTGGGGTAGGTTGGGTGGGACACTCTCTCCCCGGGGTTATTTTTTCCTGTACTTCTATTCTCTTTTGTAATTTTTAATTTTTTTATATGCCCGGCATGATACAATCATTACTGTTACCGGACTCAAACCTTCTCCAAAAACAGTAGAGAAATCCAGGACAAGATCTCGTAACAAGGTAATTGATATCATACAACACAGCACCTAACCATCGATACCACCCCACTCCTCCCCTTCACCGCCCATCTCTTCGTCGCGTCACCATCCTCGCCCTCTGCTCCCTCTTTACGCCGGGACTTGGCGGCTTCTGGAGCCTTATCGTATCCCCAATCCACCAACCGCCCATCACACAACAGCTCCTTGGACTTGGTGCGTACTAGTTTAATTGGTGAAGCAAGCATCAGCTCCTTAAATGGGGACAGCAGCATAGCAACCGGCAAGGGAGTCTTCATCTCCGGGTTCAGTTTCTCCAGCTCGTCCACGTAGATATCTATCAAGTGGTAGCGCAGTCCATTAGGAACCTTCGTATCTTTAGGACTATCACCATGGCCACCGTCAGTAGGAATAGCATAGCGGCATAGGTGGAGTGAGAAGAAAGCTAAAAGTAAGAGTGAAAACAAACCTGAGTAGAGTCTCCCTAAGCAGATCCATGAACCTCTCCACAAGCTCCTTCTCCCACTTTCTTGCATGTAGGTACCTAAAACTCGAGGCGAGATACCCCCTCACTAGGAGGAGGAACTTATCCATACGAAGAACATCCACGCCGTTCCATTCCCTGGAGATGGTGGTCCAGAAGGCCTCCAAGAAGAGACCCACATTCTTAGTTTCCATAGAGTCCAGTAATCCCGCCAAATCTAGCACAAGGCGTTGCTGGGTTCTTGGCCTAGCTATTGCTGTATGAAGTAGTATGGCCCTGCTCACTCACCCACAACAAGACTCAGCGAGGCAGAAGTATAGTAGACCATCACACCGGCAAGTATCCCGTCCCTCACCCGTAGAATCCAGCCCACTTCCCCACCACTCCAATCCGGCACAACCCGACCACTGCCAAGCCACCCTCCAAAAACCCAATCCCACCAAACCAAAACCAAAACCTCCAAAAGCCCAAACCATCCAATTCTTCCCCCGCCCACAATGCATCCACACTTGAACAGAACCGACAACGACGGTATCCCCCCCCCCCTCCCTCCCTTCCTCCCTCCCTCCCTCCCTTCCTCCCTCGGCCCCACCTACCCACCCACGCTTATAAAGGAAACAACCCCCAACTAACCCTGCAAAAAAATCAAAAAAAAAAAAGGCAGCTGCGCCGAAATCACCCGGATACTAGAAGAATGCCACGCCCGTGGGTTCATATGGAAGGCCATGGGGATGTGCAACGGCGCGAAGCACAACCTGAACATGTGCCTGCGGGCCGAGAGGCTTGAGCGGACCAGGAGGAATAGGGAGACGGCGAAGGATAAGAGGAAGGAGGTTGTGCGGAAGTGGGCTGAGATTGAGGCGAATTCGTGAATTGGGAGTTGTTGGATGGAGGGGTGGGGGGGTTTTGTATGATATACGTATGATACCGTTTAAACGGACTTGGCTTTGGCCCTTTTGGGGGGAGGGGAAAAAATTGGGGGTTGCTTTTGCTACGGTGCTTTTGTGCTGTTTATGGCTATTTGTGGCGGTGGATTGGGGTAGTGGGGTAGTGGGGCAGTGGGGGAGGTTAGCGGTGGTGCACTGATATCGTGAATTTGGTTGCTTTTGAGAGGCTCCTATGGGGGAATTGGTTGCTGTCAGTGGTGGATGGGAGAACGGGTATTGTGGTTGTTGGTTGCGTTAGTTTGCTGGCTTCAGGATGGTAAAAGAGGGGGAAGGGACATGTCTGCTCTGATGGCCAAGTTGGTAAGGCGCGTCACTAGTAATGACGAGATCAACGGTTCAAATCCGTTTCAGAGCATTAAAAGATTTCTTTCTTTTTTTTTTCTTTTTTTCTTTTTCGACTGGTCCCGGGTTGGGATTGGATGGGTTTTTGCGGAAGGGGGAAGCACGAGTCAGTATCCTGCAAGGTCGCGAGAGTGGCCGCCCAAAAACAGGGACAGTTGCATAATATACGGGAGTCTGCTTGCGCCCGAAACAGACTTACCCTGAAATAGTAATTGCGACCTTAAGACAATGAGTGAAAGCAGACATAGATACCGGTAGTAGAGTATCATGAAGCCCGGAGAATTGATGAAATCCAAGATGGGAAAAGCACGGCCAAGAGGGTAAGCAACGCCACCCTTCTCGGGGACCCGAGAATCTCGCGACGTTGCAGGATACTGGAATGTCAGTTTCGTGGTTCGGCTACATGGCGAATGGGCCCGAGCATTAGTTCACCGTTAGCGAAGTCACGGCGAGATTTTATCAAAAACAGGATGAACTGTAAATTGGTTGCCGAAGAATGTCTGACACTATTAGTACAGATATCTATCTTACACGGATAACTGACATGATAGGAGAGAACAACGAACAGAGGGGACGGAGAACAGTAGACACAAGATCAAATTTGGTCCACTGTTAGTTGTCCCCCCCTACTCTGTAATAAACGGGCTGGAAAGCCGCAACAAAAAATCACCACTCAAGCATCATCGTCACTTCAGTCGTCTTCGTCTCCATCTCCGTCCTCTACATCCTCCATATCCTCGTCTTCAGACTGCTCTTCCCCAACCGAAATATGTCCCTCCTCACCCCCACTCTCATCATCATCATCATCCCCGCTCCTCCCCTCCGCCTTCTCCTGCCTAAGACTCTCCTCAATCATCTTCCTCCTCTCCTCCCTCACTTTCCTCTGCGAAAGCACATACGCCCCAAGTGGGGTCTTCTCCCACGCAACCTCGTCGAGGAATTTATCCGCCATGTCAATCCTATTGGGTGCGAACTCGATCTTATTTCTCCTCTCCTGCACCCACTTCGAATTCGTCTCTAGCTTCCCGACGAGCATGTTGAGTGCGTTGTTTAGGTTGACCACGGGGGACTTTTTAATCCAGCGCTTGGCCTGGACGATGGCTGGTATGGCCAACTCGGGGAAGGCGATGGATTTGGCGTGCAGGACGAAGAACTCCGAGAGGAGTTCCACAACTTGCTCGCCGACGCCGTCTTGGTAGGTTTTTGTTGGCAGGTAGGATTTTGGAGCACGGATGGTTATGTTAAAGTCTATGGGGCGGAGGGTCGACGGTTTGGGTTTTTTCTTGAAGATGGTTGAGGAGAGGACTTCGAAGAGGAGGGAGGCTAGGGGGATATAGACCCCTGTTGCCCTGGAGAGGCGGAGCAAGGAGCGGAGGAGGTAGAAGCGCAGGGGGAAGTATTGGGCTGTTGGGATGAGTTTGGTGGCACCGAGGGTTACCTGGATTAACGGATAGATCAACGGCCGCAGGGGAGATTCCTTGCCAGCTTCAGCTTCTTTAAGCCCGTTGCAGTGGGTTGAAAGGGCACGGGACCAAAAATCGAGGGAGTGAACGTATTGCCAGTTGTAGACGGTTTTGTAGGAGTCCTGGGTTTTGTGGGTCAGCAGGTGGTAATATGTGATCAATGAGCCATCGATACAAACCTTCGAGTTATGGGTAATACTGTTTCTGAGATGTACCGCCAATTGTCTGATATATCCAAACCCAGCAGAATATCCAACTTTGTCCATGCCATCCAGCCCAAGAATCTCGCCTGCAGAGTTCTTCATCAGGTTAATTCCCTGCATGGTATACCCGCTTGTTTGTCTACTGGTACGAACAAATCCGGCGTATAGCGTCTTAAGACATGTCTCCTTCAACCCATAATCCCCAATGACAGCAGCTCTTTGAACAACCAAGAACGCTGTGATCCTTGCTGACTCATCTGAGCTGTTTGTGGCCCAAATGTCGACGACAGCCTTGATATAAGCCTTGAGGAACTTGCGGAAAGATAGAAGATATGGGACTAAAGGAATTGTAGAGTTTAGGAGCAACTTTTGGGTCGGAGCGTCGGTAAGGGTAGGGAGAAGGTGAAGCAAGGATGCCGAGTGAGACTTGAGTAGTGGGCTCATTGAGCGGTATTTTTTGCTGTCGCTAGCAATACGGCTGTGACATGATCAGCCACGCTCATTAAACACAAAATATGTACCTACATTTTCCCCGAAGCGCTCTCCTTCACCGGTAAATGGTGGTTGAGTACATCAGGAATATGCCTCAGTGCTAAAATCAAGAGTTCATGATAAACTATTTTTATCAGCATCGCACAGGCCAAGCCGAATAAATGATAACATACCGTTAGGATCCGTGATAGAGTACTTGTACCCTTTGTCATTATCACCAACATCGTTGACGTGTGCCGCAGCTCTGAACGCTAAAACCACCTTCTTGAGACTACGTAGACTCTTTTCCTCCACAAGTGCCTTCTTCCAAGTTTTCACATCTTTCATTGTAACCTCGATACTTGAGCCAGCACTATCTCCACCCTTCTTAGACTTCTTTTTCTTTTTCTTCTTCTTAGGCGCTTCATCTCCACTCTCGCCCTCAGACATAGTATCAATGCCTGAAAGATCATCTCGTTCTGCCGCCGCGAAGTCCAGCAGTTCGGAATCGTTTTCCCGGAGAAACTTGAAAAACTCTGGGTCATTTTCTGCAAGCGCGGCTAAATCTGCCTTGTGAGTTTCTAGCTCTTCATCTCCTTCCCCCTCCTCCTCTCCTTCCTCCTCATTGTTACCCCTCTTCTCTATCTCCTCCCTCTTCCTCTTCTTCCTCTTACTTTCCTTCTCCGTCGCGGGAACCTCAAACCCGCCCTGAAAGAATTGCTCGACGCTCATATCCTCGAATAATTCCACATCGTCATCCTTTCTCTTGGCTTTCTTTGCCCCCTGTTCCTCCGCATCTTCGTCGTCGTTTCCGTCCGCTCGCTTCCTCCTGCGCTTTTCGGCCAGTTGGTGTCGTTGCTTCACCTTTGCGTGGGCTTTTCTGTCTTCGAGTGTTTTTTTCAGGTGCTTCGCTTCAAACTTGCGGGTTGATTTCTTTATGCGGCCCATTGCTGCGGGTTATCTAGGTATTGATGCTGGTGAGGATGTTGTAGTAGTGGGATAGAAGAAGTGGTAATTTCGGGGGAGAGAGGAAAAAAAGTTTTATTAAAGGGAACAGGGATGTGGCATGAGGCTTGGCTTGGTTGCGGCTCTGGTGGTGCCCCAGATAGATGGGGAAAAAAAACCTCCCCATCGGAACGTAGCTCGAAGGTCTTCCCACGATAACATTTTCTGCAAGTTCAATTATTGTCAATTGATCTCTTCGAATTTGAAATGGTGAAAGACAAACATCGGGAGAAGGTCTCTGGCGAGATAAAAGTTCCTGTGACAAGTTTGTCTCCTCCCAGTTCCCTCCCAGCTTCAAAGGGAGATAGATCTCTTCAAAGCTAATTTTTATAACTGTCAATAGCGGATGAGCGGTTCATCTCAGTCCACAACGACCCCCGCTTCGCCCTCCCCCGTCGCAAAGATGCAAAACTCAAGGTCGACAAGCGCTTCGAGCGCATGTACAAGGATGAGTCGTTTGCGGCGAAAGCAAGTGTGGACAGGTACGGTCGCAAGATTGGAAAAGACGCTGGGAAGGAGGAAATCAAGCGGTACTACCACATCTCTGACGAAGAAAATGAGGATGAAGAGGAAGCACGAGTATACGACCCAGCAAGAGGTGAAGGTGTAATTTCCACTTCTGAGGAATCTAGTGATGAAGAAGATGAAGAAGAAGTTGGAGAGGCGGATGAGGAAGCGGTGAGGGCTCAGGTCGAAGTTCAGAGGGAGATCCCCATGGGAGAGGTTAGTAGGAGGTTCGCGGCTGTGAATTTAGACTGGGATAATGTTCGGGCGGTGGACCTTTTAAAAACTTTCTCGAGCTTTGTTATCGGGGGCGGAAGGATTGTTAGTGTTACGATTTATCCGAGCGAGTTTGGTAAGGAGCGGATGGAAAGGGAGGAAATGGAGGGGCCGCCTACAGAGATTTTCAAACCAAAGGGTAAGACCAGGATCATTGGCGGAGACGATGAAGACAGCGACTTAGATGAGGAGGTCAACGAGAAGACCATCATTAAAGAGGATAAGGGAGAGGAGTTTGACAGTAGCAAGCTGAGAAATTATCAGTTGGAGAGATTGAGGTCTGTTCTAATGATATCGTCTGAACTGTGGAAGCTACAAATAAGCTAATTGGGTGTGATAGATATTTCTATGCAGTAGTAGAATGCAATTCCACAGAGACTGCGAGACATATTTACGAGCAGTGTGATGGTGCAGAATACGAAGCCACGGCGAATTTCTTTGACCTCCGATTTATCCCAGACGAAACATCTTTCGAAGATGATAAGCCTCGAGATAGGTGCACCGAGGTTCCGGCAAACTACAAGCCTAATGATTTTTCCACAGACGTATGTCCCCGACGACATCATGATGTTATAAACAGCCGCTAAACTTACACTTCCAGGCACTCCAACACTCTAAAGTCAAATTAACCTGGGATGAAGACGATCAGCAGCGAAAACTTGCTACCAAGCGTGCCTTCTCCCAGCGGGATATGGAAGACATGGACCTAAAGGACTATCTAGCCTCCAGCGACAGCGAACCAGAGTCTGGGACTCGTGAGGCAGCAAAGGACAAATATCGAGCTCTACTATCCGCTACTGGTTTCGGCAAGAAGGACAAGCCCGAGCCAGTGGGGGACATGGAAGTCACATTTACATCGGGGCTGAGTGAGAAGGCCAAAGACCGAAAGATCATTGAGGAAGATGAAGAAGAGGAAACCACAATAGCCAAGTATGCCCGAAAAGAGAAAGAGCGAAGGCAGCGCCGGAAGGAAAGGCTGAAAGTCACAATAGAAGGGAACGACGAGGGCGACAAGTCCGAGAACAAAAAAGCAGAGGATGAGAAGGAAGAGGAAGAAGCAGAAGACATAACCACAGACCTAGGCTTCAACGACCCCTTCTTCGCAAACGCCCCAGCCTCAGAATCCACCGAGAAGAAGAAGGAAAAGAAGCGCAAAGACCGAGAAGTAAAGGCTGCTGAAGCTGCCGAAAGCGCATCCAAACGTGCAGAACTAGAACTTCTAATGGCGGACGAAGGCGCCGATGCGAATAGCAAGAAACTCCACCACTTCGACATGAAGCAGATTGTCAAAGCTGAGAAAAAGAAGGGCAAGAAGGGCAAACGTAGAAAGGCTGAGCCTGAACCTGAGGGGATACAAGATGGGTTCGAAATCGATGTTAAGGATCCTAGATTCGCGGCTGTTTATGAAAAGCACGAGTTTGCGATTGATCCGACAAATCCGAGGTTTATAAAGACAAAGGCTATGAGTAAACTTCTAGAGGAGAGGAGGAATAGAACGCAGAAGAGAAATGGTGATGACAGGGAGGAAGGCGAGGGAGGGAGGAAGAGACACAGGGCGGATAAGGTGGAAAAGGATGGAAAAGATAAGGATGAGCTCCAGAGATTGGTGCAATCCTTGAAAAGTAAGGCTAAAAAGTGATGGGTGTCATAGATGTACAATAGTCTTTATACTCGTAGTTGTAGATAGCTATATAATGGCTCCTCCTTATTCAAAAGTCTTCGGGATATCATACAAGTAGTCTCACTGAGGTTTGCATGGTTGCTTTAGGCACAAGATATCACTTATGAACTAAGAATAGGGCACGAGGATTCCCCAACCTCCATTGCTGATATTCCAAAATGTGATAGGGTTTATTAGGGGGCCAAGAAAATTGCAGTGCAGTAAAAGCTCTTTCGATTCGCTATCCCCGTGGACCCAAGATAGGTTTTGGTTTGACAAGTTAATAGGATTGCGTATGCTACTCGAGTACGGTAGTTAACGGGACCCTGCGCGTCCTGAAGGCTGATCTTATCCATCACATGAAGACACTAACTCTTTTTGGGACCTTTGTCTCTGATTCCGGAGATACTGTACAGCCCCCTGGGGAGATAGCGAACAACTGGATTTTCGCAGGGAAGCGAGAACACGGTGAGGGGGAACGCCCATCGAGCTTTTGTAGGACAGGCATTATTTGTATGGGCATTCTTGTTACTCTTAATTGAATGATTTTTTGTGAACACAGCTGCTATTGCATACAGATATCATACTTGGGGACTGCGATAGTTGGATACTGCAGTTCGAAGAATGAAAATAAGGTTTCTTGCACACGGCCAAAATTCAGCTCCTTTACCCAGATCTCGGTATCATACAATGTTGGTCGTGTTCACAAACGTCGTTAAATTACGGGTATATACTGGGCTCGCTTTGATCTAGCTATCCAGCTAATAATGCCATCTTTGTCGTGGAGCACTGTATCGTAATCAGATGTTGGAGTGGGGCAGGAAGTGGATCCCGTATCGTGGCTTGCAACAGGCGGACCCGTGGGATGGCCGTGTTGCTGCCAAGCAGATGGGCTGGCTTGGTAGGGCTGCTTGCTCCCGCCCTTCCATCCTTCTGTTCATCCTCCTCATCCATCCCAGCCCTCCCCTTCCTTCACCCACCAAACCATCTTACCCTGGCCCTCCACAACACCCTCGACATTCTATGGTGAGATATACCCAAAAATAGAAATATTTGAGGGGGTCTTATTTACTTGCCCTTTCTTCCCACGAGAACTCCCTCCCATTGGCTTTCTCTCAGCCGTTCCCTTCCTTCAGCTGGCTCCTGCGTTCCTTCTTCCCTCCACCACCAACATCATCACCACACCGACGCCAACACCTAAAAATTTCTACACCCCACTACCTCACGACTCTTTTTTCCTCAAACATTTTCTACAACTTTCAACTTGGCTTCCACCTTTTGTTAATTCTATCCCAATCTCGACTACAATGTCTTCAACCCGCAAATCTACCAGGCGCAAGCCATCGACCGCCTCCAGGTACCTCACTGAAGGCGAAAAAAATATCAAACCCCCGAAGATCACCAAGCCTATCTTCATGGAAGTCGGTCCAAAGTACGGTGGAGGAAGAGGTAAACGTCAAACCTACATGAGACCTGGCAGCGAAGACGAGGAAGACGACCTCCCCGCCGGAACTCGCGCAAACTCTCAATTTTCTAGCGCCTACGCCATTAGGTCACCGCCTCGTTCTTCAGTTCGGGTTACAAGCTTCGGCACTGGTTCGGGGATAAGTATGGAATCCCCTCAATCTGATGATCCATTGTCGAATTTAAATGCGCCAACTGTTGCCAAAACACGATTTGCGAGACGCACTTTAACCGGAAAGTCGGTTCCCGTTCCTCCGACAAATACTAACAAGAACGGTTCTACAGGTGCACATTTCTCTGTTCCCAACGGCTCCGCTGATAAACATAAGAAGAAGCGTTTCGACTATACCCAAACCGCCGACTCATTAGATTATCATGATAGCGCTAAGGGCATGTTGGCCGAGAGACTCTCCAGGAGCCGATCGAGATCCCTTGGAAGGGATCTCGAATCCCCTAGTAGCCATGTCGCCGCTGGTGCAGAAAAGGTCTCTGATTCTCCCTCGGCGGGCGCCACGCCGTCGTCGTCTCCGCTGTCGTCTTTGCCGTCGTCGAATCGACCTTCTCCTATTTTGATCAATAGCGATTCTCCCCAGAAAGTCGACCCTTCCAAGGATAATAGCTCCGACAGATCCTCGCCGATTGAACTTGGTTCCACTAACGATGATGACGGCCTTAACAAACCTTCCAGGGCAACGGCTGGAGCGCCCCCAGTCCCCGCCTGGAAGACTGGCGAAGAAAAGAGAGGAGGAAGGCGTCCGGTAACTTTTAAGAAGGCAGCTTATGGTGTGAATGGAAAGGGCGGACGCAGCACTGTTCCGTATGCTAAAGAACTTATGGAATCTCACCGTATGCCTTTCCCCAAAACCCCAAGAGGAATCATCCTAACCAAGATGCAGCCCCACCCAAGTCAGAGCCAGGGTTGTCGCAGAGGGAATGTAATATAGAGATCCCCTCCCCTTTGTTGTTATAATAGCCATTGACGAGGTATCACAGCTTCCGGACGTGCGTTGTCCCGCGCCGGGAAGCGTCAGGAGAAACCTCAAGAGGGGATAGAAACAGTTACCACGTCTACAGTTGCTGCGCGTGTGAGCAAGTATAAGAACAAGGCTTCAAAGAGATCCGGCGCCCTACATCCTGCAACGCATGGCGCCGACCTAGTTCTGGAGGAAGACGAAGAGGTGGCCGAGTCTCAAGTCGAAGAACCCGTAGCGGAATCGTCATTCATCAATCCTCGTGAGAGGTTTGGTAGGAAATCATGCTTCACATCCGCTTTGATGTTTAATAACTTTGGCACAGGTTCCGGTGTTATACGGGAAGTCGGTCTCAAGAGACTTTTGGATGATGATCTTGATGGAGATGATGATCTTCTGAGCAAGTCGTCTAGATCGACACCCAAGAGGAGCAGGTTTATGCGGTCACCTTCGCCTGGTATCGAGAAGACTGAATGTCAGGTTTGTAACGAACCTCTACCTGCCAATTTCCTCGACACCTGGAAAAACGGTGAGTTCAGGAAAAGCCATATACCGTTGCTCGAGTGGATGGACATTTGTACTGAGCATAAGGCTGTGTCTTTGAGAGAGGAATGGATGGAGAAGGGTTACCCCAAAATTGATTGGAAAGGGATGAAAAAGAGGATTGAAAACCATTACAAACCTATCGAAGCCATTATACACGGAGACGTCGAATCCCCATTTATGGCCCTCTTCCAACAGCAAGAAAAGGATGTCAGAGGCAACCCTATCCTTCTCCTCCGGAAGGACCATCGTTTGCAATATCCTGGGTACTACGGCCCCCGCGGGGCTAACATCATGTAAGTTTTTTTCGGGACTAACGTGTTCCGCGGCATAGCGAGTCACGCACCCGAATGATAGCCACTATTACAATTCGACTGGTTCAACCAATTGTATTGCTCAAATCTGCATATGGCTCGCTATGCCGTGGGATATGTTATCTTTGCTATGGATCCTAGATATATCAGCTAATGAATTAAATAGGTTACATTGGTTGCTTCGTCGTTTTGGCAATGAAATCACAGCGTACAATAACGCAACTTCTAACTTGGCTCATAGTAGCGCTGCCGCTTTCGTTCAGGCTGTTCTTGTCCCTGAGATGGCCGTCCGCCTTATCATGGAGGACATGAAAGTCACTGAAAAAAAGGCCCGCGAAGTTCTTGAAGAGAGCCGCAGCATCGGCGAAATCTTGAACCTCAAGGATTACCAAGAAGATATCTACGGCACCGGTGGCAACTGGGTTGACGTGAATAACTTCAAAAACTAAATCACATCTGTGTTTTTCGGAACGGGAATGAGTAACTCCTCTTCTCATCTAAAGCTGCATGGTCGGTCGGTCTTATTTGCTCTCTATTTCGCATCCCTTGTCCCGGGTTTTCATGGGTTCGGGGAGTTTATCTGCCCGCCCTATTTGTTTGTCTTCTTTGTCTGGGGGCGGTCTCATTTCTTTGCTAACTGTTGTACACACGTCTCTTTTCTTATGTTTGGGCGGTAACCATGTTTTCTCTTATAAACCTACTGTTAGAAGCCGCAAATGTGTTATAGCCCCCTTCATGTACTTTATGCCTTTAGCCTATGTACCGCCTAACCGCGACTGTAATGCTAGCCTTATATCACTTGTAACGGGAAATAAAAATAAAATAAAAATACAATAAAGGGTTGGAAAAAAATCGAGTTCTTGACGTCATGGAATATCAGAGAGCTGCGACCTTATCGATAAGGTTAAGCTTACTTCCACGTGGATTCTGCACGCCAAGATATGCCAAACTTTATCCTGACTTCAAGGCGCAGTGCCGTATTTACTCGTGAAACTCGCTATCCCCGGACTAATCTCCAGATTCAAAAACAAAAGCCCTTCAAAAGGGTTGGTGCCTTCCGGTTGCGATAAAAGATCAGTCTTCATGATGTGTTTTACTCATTAACTGGTGTGCGCAATTCCACTAACCTGTCGAGCTAAACCTATCGTAGGCTAACGGAGATAGCAAATTTCACGAGTAAATACGGTATACGAGTAGTTCACTATCACCTGATATCTACACATCGTCTCCTTTATTCTTTCCTCCCCTTCCTACCTCACCCATCCCAGCAGGCAGGCAGGCAGGCAGGCAGGCAGGCAGACAGACAGACAGACACAAAGCCACCCACAGCAACTACAAACAAAAAAATGTCGCTAAACACCCTCCTCTCATCCGCCTACCCCCCAGCCACCGCATCGGAGGTCCAATCCTCCATAACCTACAAACCCCTACACCTCCACCCAAATACCCCGCCTCCAGCACCACCACCACCACAACCACAACAACGACAACGACAACGACAAAAGCCCCTAACAGCAACCCAAAAACGCGCTCAGAAAATCCACCAAATCCCCAAATCCGTCCCACCCGCCACGCTCCGCGCCCTGCATGCCCTCTGGAGTGGTTACGCCGCCGAGCTCCTCCGCTCCACATCCTCCCCAGCGGCGGCGGCGCAACTCATGGCTACGGCGGAATTCGTCGGTGCGAGGATCGAGGTTGTCCGGAGCGCTTGCCCGAGTCTCGTGGGCATCGTGGGGGTCTGTGTCGTTGAGAGGAGGGGGGTTGTGTATATTGCTTGCGAAGAGAGCGGGAGAGTTAGGGGGGTTGGGAAGGGGGTGTGTGTGTTCCGGGTTGAAGTTGGCGGAAGGGAGGAGGAGGGGGGGGAGGGGGGAGAGCGGGGAAGGAGGGTGTTTGAAGTGCATGGGAGGAGGTTCTTGGTCAGGGCTGGGGAGAGGGGTGGGAAGAAGTTTAAGGGGAGGGGGATGTTGGAGTTGTAGATTGATGGGGGTGGCATGGTTGGTTTCCCCGAAGAGGGGGGGAGGGGTGTGTGTATCATAATATTACGACCTTGTACAGTACACATTTCTAAAAACCTTCCTGCGTTTCTCTTCCCCCACCCCCCTCCATGAGTGGGCCGGCAACATAATGCGCTATGGCTTGATCTCAACACTCTCACTCACACCAAGATACAAGTTCCGTCCCCCCGACATTTACCTAGACACAACCAACCACCACACACCCCATCTTATGATAACTATACCCGAAGGAACTGCAACCCCCAAACACCCCCACCAGCCCAGCGATACCAGATCCCGAGCGGGCAACCATGAAGAAAACTCCTCTATCATACATACCTCCAACCCCGCAAGACCAAACAAACCGATTACCATCATACCAGTATACCAAAACCCCAGCGACAAACTTCACAGTTATATAATATTATTATTAGCAGGTATACACACAGTTCCAATCACCCCCTACTCCACAAAAATAAACAAAACCCATGCCAGATACCCTCTCATAATACTACTACTATCATACGACCGTCTCCAACTCATCACAGATATAAACGGTAACCTACTGTATAATACCACTCCTGCACCACACGCACACACGATAACATCCATTCTCTCTCCCATCCGGAAAAACAGAAAAGGAAAAGAAAGAAAAGGAAAGAGAAAAAAGAGGGGGGGAAAAGAAGGATATATCGGGCACCCACTCCACCACCATCACCACCACCACCGCTCTTCCAAAATAGTTAGGATGTAAACTCGAGAGCGGCTGTATAGGGCTGTAAGGGGACAGCATCTGGTCACGCTAGCACCAGCACCTCTTTTACACAATCTATGCTTGAAGGTATGATACTGTATTACTGTAGGAAGGAAGGAAGGAAGCGCACTTGCTAGTGCAGGTAAAGTTGGTAGTTGGTGGTATACTACGAGTACAATATCATAATTCACCCGAAGGGGGTAAAGCGCTAGCACATTTTTTACCAAATATGGATTCAGCACTCGTTAAAGCTCCGCCACCCAAAATACAAACCATATATGTGGATGAGTACAATAGCCTTCCGGGATCCCACCATCGGCATTATCGTGTCCAACACTCCACCAGCACCAGCCCAGTTTCAGCATATAAAATTCAACTTAATTCACAAAGGCATCCCAGTCTATCCAACCATCCATGATAAGTAACAAATGAATAATTTTCATCTAAGATGAAAAAAAGAAAACGGAAAAAAGGGAGCAAGGAAATGCGATTAGAAAGAATAAGGTCAAATCCCCTTCCAAGCCAACTTCGCAATATGATCCGTCTTCTTCTTTGTGTGTTTCACGAAGCCCAAGAAGCGCATCTCTGCAAGCGATTTGTAGAATAGTGCCCTTCATTCTAGCGTTAGCTATAGACCTAGGATGGGGCAGAAGAAGGGGGGGGATACTGAGCAGTCGGAACATCGAAATCCTCTTCGTCGCCAGCAATAACAGAGTAAAAAGCACTCCAGAGATCGTATATGTTGATTAGCGCGCCGGACTCTAGGTATAATTGGTATATAATGCTGGCGGGGGGTTGGGTCCCTCTGATACCGACTTCCTCTCCGTCAGCGGAGGTACAACACGAACAGGCGAGGTAGTCTTGGGGCTGGGATAGCCCACGCTCGGTCGTGGAACGGGGTCTTGGTGCAAAGACCTGTTTGCTCTTAGTATCTATCTATGAAGGATTGGGGGGGGGGCTAACAGCACTATGCGGAGATCTTAAGTCGTAAAAGAGGATCTCGTGCAGAAGTACATTTTGCAGGCCGTGTTGACTAGAGTTGAAATTGGTCGTGAGGTATGATTCGGCGATAGTATAGACCTGCTGGACCAATGCCGAATACTCAGTATCCTGCTTGGTCAGCGAAGACTTTTGCTCACCAAGTCGGACTTTCTTCGATACGGCGGTTCCTCGTAAGGTATTATTCGTGATGTCAAACTCGCTAACCAAATTCTTTTTTCCTCCAGAGGCTTCTGCCTCCTCGACTAGTTTCTTGATCTTCCCCTGCAAAGGTCTTAGAGGCTCAGTGATGTCCGGTGTTTGGACCTCTTGCATGACCTTTTCGAGGAGATTGAGTAAAGTGGTGGAATTCATTCGCTTCAAAGACATCAGAAACTCCCTAACGGAAGGGCTCGTTTGAAGCTCTCCAGAGAGAGCTTTTGCATAGAGTTCGTAACGTGGGGTTTTGTTCTGGATCAATGTACAGCTGCGCCCGATCTCCAAGAATGCCAATGCCTGGCCTAATTCGATACCATAATTTCGCGATTCTAGGATCTTTTCGGCGACGGTGCGGCGAACGTGATTGTCATCGGTTAGTAGCTTGCGGACCTCACCGACTTCCTTTGCGGCCATCTTGCTTTCTACATATCTCCTAAAGGACGGAACGTTTCTAACTGCCTCCACATGTTCGGCAGATAGTACCTCCCGAAGACCATCGATGTTATCAATAAACCCGAGAATAATGCTTAGAGGGTTGGCGTAGAAGTGAGACATATAGGCATACTTCTGACTGTTACCAGGCGATCTATCATATATTTCAGAAGAGAATTACCTTCAACGCCGCCACAAAGGCTTGTATACTCTGAGTATGATCCCTATATCGCTCAAGGAGGAAATCACAGACAGTCGCCCCAAGCCTAAGAACAGCTTTATCGCTTGTCACAGAGTCATTGAATATCTGGGCAAGGCACTCCTCAGCCCGTTCGACGTCAAACTTATTTCCCCTCATCAGACGAATTGTCGATTTCGGGAGCTTATCGTGAAATATCTCCACGGAAGTCGCAATACCAATCAGAAGCACAAATGGTATGCGATCCAAATATGAACTAAAAAGCGAGATTAGGTCCGAAAGGATATTGCTATCAAAGGCTTCGGAATCCTGTATCGTAATAGTAACCTTCTGACCCTCGTGTAATTTACACCAAGTCTGTAAGATTTGTAGATCATAGTTGAGCAATTTTGTGCCCTACGACTAAGTCAGAAAGGAATTCTTTCGGGGGCCTTCATCTACCCTACCAACCTTGCGAACGATATCCTCTTCTTCGTCATCTACGCCTTCATCTTGTTGTGTAGCATCTCGAATCAATTTCCTGAGGGTGGTCTTTAAGTTGGTAGCATCTTTGGAGGTCAAGGCCACAACTGGTCCAGTCCTATCCTGATTCCGTATCCGCTGGGCTAGCTGTTCGAATAGCAGTTCATGTGACGCAATGTTTGGACCAGCGAGAACAAGCGCGGTGGGGATCTTCCCTTCGTACCTGTTGGATGTAAACATGTGGCTCTCCCCGAAAAAAGATGATTTCAATTACTTCTCTGGCGTAGCATCCTTCACAAAAGCTGAAACATCATCCAGAGTCTTGCTGTTAAAAGAATCTAGAATAGCCTATATCTCTGTCAACACAGTGGCCAAACACCGCTGTCTCCCATAGCCTCACCTTTGTTCTCTTTTCTTGCGCCTCCCAAAGTTTACAGTACGTCCGGTATCTGAGCCTTAGAGTGCTTTCTGTCTCTTTACCGTCTAATAGCACAGGGAAAGGGCATTTCTCCTCCACGACAGCTGTTCTCTCCGTAGCACGTTGTTTGCCCTTGGTCTTCCGGCGCTTCGTCGGTCTATCCTCTTCGCCGTCTGGGGTGAAAATGTAACATCCCTAACACACAACCTGTAAGTCCGATGAGCAATAATAGCAGTATATCAGGCGGTAATACCTGGTGCTCCTTAGGATCAAATTCGTCAACGTAAACTTCTTCCGGCGGAGTTGATTCCATGTTTTGTCGCGTGGATTGTTGAAGTTTTGGCTCAAAGTCCCGGCAGACGCGTCGGAAGTCTAGACAAACTTGAGCCTCACCCTCCGGATCCCAACCGCCAACAAAGGAAAATGCAGGAAAATGGTCTAAATAATCTTAGGCAATGATATTCTTAACATATGAGACCCATTGAATTAAGTTCAATTATTTTTGACTTTCTTTCGGATTCCTCCAGGCCTTCCCCTATCGGGTGCTGTGCTATACTATCCCTGACAGGCCTCGGTTCAGTCAATGCTCGTTTCTCCGCCATTTTGACTGCTAGGCTTCAACAATAACGATACCACTACCGGTATACTACCTCCCACATTATTATCCCTTGAACCGCTGAGACTTTCCAGTCCAAATTGCAATCTGGAATACTAACCTAGTATAGAAGTGAAACTGCGGATCAGTAAACCTCATCTCATGACAACATCGGGATTGGAATGATCATAGAATGAAAGAATATGATAGTAAACCAAATTTGGATCGGAACGAGAAACGAAAATGCCCCCAAAGCGAAAGGTATTATCGGAAACTGCTGGAAATACCAGCCGATCTACGAGCGTTGGGGTTAAGAGTGTCGGTAATCGCACAACTGCTAAGAGGAGGACTGGTGTACTACAAGGAGAGCCACCCCAGAAGCGCCAGAGAATCGGGCATACGGAAATAGCAGACCGTAACTTAGAACCGAAGACCACCTCTAGTACTTCAACGGCGGAGAAAACGAAGCGAAAGGGTCAAGCACGAGTTGATGCTCGAGATCTCCCACCTCTGCCATCCTTCAACCCATTTCACAGTCCGTTTAAGCCTCACAAAGCAAAGGTAACTATTGTGCTCTCCTGTCTTTAGTAACAATATGTCTACCATAACTACTTTGCTGGAGTTCTCACCAAATATTTACTGTATGAAGTTATTCTCAGCAAAGATGCATGAGTGATCTCCCCCACTCCCCCCCTCCAAGGCATGAATGTGAAGAAGTAAATATATAGTACGGATAGAGTATAGATACTAACAAGGTTTAATAGGTAGAATTGCCGGCAGGCTGTGCAGAGAGTCCATATGAGTTGTTTTCGTTATTTTGGGACGAATCCGTATTCGAGCAACTAGCAGTTAATACAAACCTCTATGCCGAGCTAAAGCAGGATTCCCAGACACAGCCAGGCAAGCAACGTAGGAAATGGCACAAGACAACTGCCAGTGAGTTGAAGGTTTGGATTGGTTTAATCATTCACATGGGCTTGCATAAGGAACCATCCATAAGCCTTTACTGGTCGAAGGGTAGTAGCTATGGATGGAGGAAAATTAAGAAACCTACAAGGAGGGTTCAGTGGTCGGGAAAGCAGGCCTTGTATGGGAAATTTCGAGTTCCGAAGAGTTGTATGTCTCTCAACAGATATGAGCAACTCAAGAGATATTTTCATATCTCAGATCCCCGGGTTTCTTTAGAACCAAAGGACTGGTACAAGAAGGTTGACCCATTAGCATCAATTCTTCAAAAGCGCTACCGCTACTTTTACCTACCTGGTACCAAGGTAGCTATTGATGAGATGGTAGTCAGGTTTTCTGGGCGAAGCCAGCATACACTAAAGATTAGAAATAAGCCAGTAAAGGAAGGATATAAGATATTTGCACTGTGCTCACATGGTTATACTTATGGGTTTGTATGGTATTCATCATTGGTTGGCCTTGCGGATGTCCCACGGCAGAGCGATTTAACACCAACATCTGCAGGAGTTTTGGCCTTAGCACAACTCCTACCACCAGGTCACTGTTGGCACTTAATTCTAGATAATTACTTCACAAATGTTCCCTTATTCGAGCGGCTACTTTTGCTAGGAATAGGGGCTGCTGGTACCACTCGTGTTGATGCTGCTGGGTTCCCCCATTGTCTTAAGATAGAGAAAGCTGAGGCGCGGAAGGTGCTGCCATGGGGATATGTTACTGGAGCCGTGGTCCAAAACACCTGCTGTTTGATTTGGCAAGATAACAGCTCCGTATTATTCATGACAAACTATCATGATATTCAGGAAACCGTAGAACGGAGGCGTCGGAGACCAAAAAAGACTAGTACTAATGGTGCCATCGTTCGTGGGCTCTTTGGCAATGAAGTACGCAAATCGCTACCGATACCGACCTTTATTGACGACTACAATTACCACATGGGTGCAGTAGATATTGCAGATCAACTCAGATCCTACTACTGCACCCAGCAGACAGCCCGGCGTAACTGGTATCCATTGTTTTACTGGTTACTAGATACAACAATTGTTAACGCATATCGTATGCAAAGGATCTATTCCCCTGGCCAAAAGCGGAAAAGCCAGCACTTTCACTTTCGCCTTCAGCTTGCAAATGCCTTAATTGAGACAGGTCTTATGCAATCACAACCTCACACTATCGGAGAATCTTTCCCGCTAAACCATCATCCATCAGCACAGGGCAATATAGGCCCTCAAACTCTCACTCACTCAGCCCCTCCGCCAGCTCAACTGTCCCTATCGTACATCCTCTCTCCCACTCCCTCAGAACCTACATCACATCGGCCTACCCCACATCCTCGATGTCAAGAAAAGCGATTTTACGTACGAGATCCCAATAGATCAAAACATCCACAAGCACAAAAACCAGTACCCATTCTCTTTCCTATACCTTCCGTTCACCAGTATGAGCAGCGGCCAACACATACTCGCTGTATATTATGCCGGTGGAATAAATTCCATGACCTACAAATAACCGTTAAGTCTGTTAATTGGGGGTGCCGGGAGTGCGACTATGCTCTTTGCCGTTCTTGCTTTTCTATCTTTCACAGCTCAAGCTATAATGACTTGCATTGTTAATTAAGGTTTTCCATCCTTCTTGCATTACCCTCTATGGATCAGGTATCATGAACTTACACTTTATAGCTAGGACTAAGCCTTTCAGGACTCTGATTTTTGTCTAATTTGGCGTTGAATCTCAATCGTACTTTGATTTCTTTTCTTATCTTTTTCTCCCCAATCCGTCCTCACAAGTCAGAATACACAAGTGGGTAACGTGCAGTGATTCCAGTATAGAAGGATAGACTGAGAGGTGTGTCAACCTTGACAGAATTCAGAAGAGCGTGCTTGAGACTAATAAGTATCTTCAGGTTTGGGAGGGCAAGGGCAACCGTCGAGTGCCAGTGATTGGAGGACGGATCTTTCTTTCCCTCAGATTCAATCATTGTATTGCATATAATTATTGTTTTTCATTCTTCGCCTTCAGCAATCATTTATCTGCGAGGGGGAACTTGATATCACATGACCGGTGATCGCTCCAGAATAGGCTAGTATTCCAGATTGCAATCTGGACTGGAAAGTCTCAGCGGTTCAAGGGATAGGTCCCCGAAATACAACAAAGTTACAATATAACCAGACGCTAGTGGTAATATATATAAAATGTCACCACCATCACCTACCTCAATAGTACTTTGCCCCAAACTCCAGCAAAGATTCCCAACTAACACGCCCCCCAGAGAGCTCTCGAACGGCTACGAGCATATGTCCCTCCACCAACTATATATTCTTCCCTTCCCATGCGCCATCGGGCAGCAGTGCTATTACTACTATTTTCAGACAGAGCTGGCGACCTACGCATAGTCTTAACGGTTCGCAGCGCATCACTACGTACATTCGCAGGCCAAGTTGCTTTACCCGGAGGTAGGCATGGCCACACAACTATCCTCGGCCTTGTGCCCCCTAAATAATGATTGTAATCACATATAGGAAGAGCTGACCACCCGGACGAAACACCGATGCAAACTTCTCGGAGGGAAGCCTACGAGGAGATCGGCCTCCCGCTAGACTCTCATCCCTTTCCTTCTCTGTTCTCTATAGAGCACCTGACAGAGCTACCGCTATTCCAGGCAGGAACTGACATCGGTGTAAGGCCATGCGTAGCGTATCTACGTGACATTACTAAGGGCCAGACAGCGGATGTCAATGACAGCCTCATGCCGAAACTTGATCCTAAGGAGGTTGCTAGTGTTTTTACTGTTCCGTTGGAACGCCTTCTAATGAATAGCTACGATGACGATGGTGCAACGCAAAAGTTGGATGGCGTCCCATGGTATTTTGGGAGCTGGTTTAATTGGAGTGGGAAGAAGTGGAGGTAATTTTACCTCCCAATAACCCGTTCGCTACAGCGAGATATTGATTTGGCGGGTATTACAACGTAGGAATCATGAATTCCAAGCACCGGTATGGAACGGAGCTAAGCTTTCGAGGCACAAAGTCTGGGGGATGACAGCGAGGGTTCTGGTCGATGCTGCGAGAATCGCATATGGGCGTGACCCAGATTTTGCTTCTCCGAAATATATCGGGGATGAAGGCTTTATTGGGTCCTCTTTTTCTACGGGAGATATGGGCGAGAGCGCAAGGTCTAGAGGATCAGGGAAGGAGCAAGGAAATCTTTAGATCAGATGTCAATATTTCGAGCCTTAGTTTTAGGATTCCCGCGTAATTGTTCTGTAGAAACTGAAGCCGTAGCTAGCCAAAGGGTGTTAGGCGATCGTGCAGATTATCCCCCCCCCCCGTGGCATAATACCGTTATCTGCCTATGGATACGGTACCATGTCATGAAGTGACTGTTGTGATTAAGAATCCCCTAAGCGTGAAGCTCCGCTAGTAGAATACCGGTAGGTGGGCTGCATAGACACGAGTGGGAGGTTTATCCATAGGAAAGTGCACATGGGCATTTGGGCACGTTCACCTGACTTGTTCCTCGGGCCCTGCGCCGCCCACCTGCCCACTTACACAGAGCTCTACATTCGGCGACGTCTTACAGGTAACTACAACCATGCTGTACTCAGGTATGAAGGTTAGTGATGGGATGGACAGGGGTTGGCGATGTCAAAGCTTTTTACCCTTCCTAGCATGATACCTCCTAAATTCAATCATTTTTCCCTCTGACGGTCATGAGCACGGGAACCTCAAAACCCTGTCCATCCCATCATTTACGTCCACCCCCGAGTACTATCATAGTACGGTGCTCAAGTACGCCATTAGATGCCTGTGAAACTGCGGCCTTTAGCCTGGCCCTTTCTCAGTCGGCTTCCGCCCACTCTGCCACCACTCCAAGAGGCTCAACCCCTCCGAATCCTCGTCCCAACTTCAAATTCTCGAGTGACCTCTCATGTGCCAAGCCACAAAGAGTGTCATCATCCACCCCGCCACACAGTCCCACCTGCCACCAAACCTCCTTTCAGAGCCCACAATTTTCCAACCTCCCGTCAGCTTTACCTTTATAGGCCTCAGTGAACTTCACCTGACCTCACAGGCTACGAATACTTCTCTCACTACTATAGGTATCCCCAACCACATCCATCATAAGCTTCGAAACCCATGGATGCCTTTAATTCAATCCAATGGCGAAACACCTCCGACGACGAAGAAGAGCCCTCTTCCCACCTAAGTGCGTCTGACTTCCCCAACGGAGAGGAGCCGCAGGCAGGCCGTAACGCAGACAAAATAGACATAGCGGGGGTGGGCAACGGAACCCTTGAGACCAAAGTTTCAGATCCACAAACGGAGAATGAAGGGACGAAGGATGCATTCGTTTCGTACTTGGTTACTACGAAGGTAAAAGGGCGAATTTTGGGCCTTTTTTGCGGGGCAATGGCTGATAAATGGACCTCCCGGTGCTTGTAGACAGACTTCCCATCCTTCCAGAAACCCCGGGTAGCGGTGCGAAGGAGGTTTACGGATTTCGTGTTTATCTGGACGATGTTGACGAGGGAGTTTCCTGCTTGTGCGGTTCCGCCATTGCCGGGGAAGCATAAGATGGGTGATTACCTCATATAGGATCTGCAGATTCTACGAGTCTAAGCTAAATAAGCTGTATAGAATATGTACGAGGGGACCGCTTCGGTCCGGACTTCACCAACCGCCGAGCCAACTCTCTCAACCGTTTCCTCAACAGACTAACTCTTCACCCCGTCCTGCGCCGAACAAGCCTCCTAATGGTGTTTCTCGAATCCCCCGACTGGAACGCCCACATGCGCTACAGACCCACCCGAGGAGCGCCAAACAGCCAAGGTGAAACCGGTGGAGTATTCGAGGGCCTAACGGACACCTTCCTCAACGCCTTCAGTAAAGTTCACAAAGCCGACAGGCGCTTTATAGAAGTCCGTGACCGAGCAGACAAGCTGGACGATGACCTCATGCACGTGGCAGCCATAATCACGAAGGTAGTCCGACGAGAAGCGGACCTTGAGGCAGACTACTCCGATCTCTCCAAAGAATTCCTCAAACTTCTAGATTTAGAACCTGAGCTCATCGGGCCGGTAAACTGTTTTGCCGCCGGCGTCCAAAGCACCAGCAGCGGCCTCCGGAAGCTGAAAGAACACACAGACCAAGACTACCTCGGCAGCCTCAGGGACTTACAAAGCTACATTGGCGCCTTAAAAACACTCCTGAAAGCCCGGGAACAGAAGCAACTCGACTTCGAGGCACTAACAGACTACCGCAACCGTGCCGCCACAGAGCGGGACCAGATCGCCTCTGCGCCCGCCGGCACAACGGGCCTTGGGGGCCCCACCGGCTTCCTGCGCAGCAAGATCGAAGACGTGCGCGGCGTCGACCACGAACAGTCCCGCCGCGACCGCGTCCGAAAACTAGAGGTACGAATCGAGGAGCTCACGCGCGAGTCAGAGAACGCGAGAAAGGTCACCGAAGCCTTCGACGAGGAGGTCATCCGCGAAGTCGCCGACTTCGAGCGCATCAAGAGCTGCGAGATGAAGGATACCCTGGGCGGCCTCGCCGCCGCCAATGTGGAATTTTATAAGGGTATGATTGAGACCTGGGAAAAGATGTTGAGGGAGGTGGAGGATGGGGAGCAGGAGCGATAGGTAACAGATGGAGAGTGGATGGATGGGTGCCAACGTAATGAAAACATGGATGGGAGTAATTGGGGGGGAATGGAAGGGTTGTGGTGCTTTTTTCTCATCATAGCTTTGAGTTGTGCTCTACCTTTGGCTGGTGGGTGGGTGGAACCAAAAGAAGAAAAAATCTGGTTTATTCATTTTTTGCATGATTGCTCATAGGTGGATAAATACTGTACTGTAACACACTGTAGGCACTTCACGGCAAACTTAGTGTTTCTATGATACGATACGCTTCTGATTGATTTCCCCTCCCTGTAGGCTAGGCTAGTGGGCAGATCGTTTGTAATAATACATCCATTAAACCCCGGCAATCCCACTCTAAAATGCATTGTAATCCAATTGTAGTAAGGGAAAAAACTAACTCGCCATACTTGTATCATCGAAAAAAGGGCAAAACCCCTGAAAAAAGACAAACCAACACCCCCAAAACGACCCGAGGAAAATAATGCAATCTCATACCTCCCCCTCTTCCGCTGCAGAAGCTTCCTCCTCCTCCTCCTTCCTTATCCTAGCCTCAATCTTTGCCTTCTCCGCGGCCCTCATGCGCATGAGCGTGATACTCTCGTAATCCGGACTCTGCGCGACGGCGCTCTTATTAAACGGGGATCCTCTCGGCGTTCCGGCGAAGCTAGCAAAGGAAGGAACCCGATTGAGCTTAGGGTCCTTGGTAGTTGCAGTGGTGGGTCTTGCTAGGGTGGATGGTTTCGGGAAGTCTTCTGGGGTTTGTCGTTTCGGCTTGGGCGATGACGATGTAGGAGGTCCAGGAGCGGGGTGGCGGTGGTGGGAGATGTCTGGTTCTTTACCGCTTGCCCAGACGAGGTCTTTAAATGCTGGGTCGAGGGTGTTGTGAATGGCAGCGTGGGCGGCCACGATGGAGGTGAAGACTACCAATGCGGACTTGAGTTTCTTTTCTTTCTCTGGTTTCGTCGGTGGGACTACGCAGTCTTGTATCGCGCCATATTTCGAGAATACGCTGCGGAGGTGCTGTTCATCGATGTGCTGGTTTCCCTTGCGCTTCCAGCGGACTCTCAATGTGCGATCGATTTCAGAGAACCTGCTCTTGCCGTCGCTCCCTCCACCCTCCTCCTCCTCCCTGTCTCCATCGACCATAGCTTCATCTTCCTTCTCCTCCTCTGCCGCCGCAGCCTTCATTGCCTCCTCCCTTTTCCTCCTCAACTCCGCCCCTTCAGCCCTCAATTTCTCCAACTGCTGGCGGAACCGCTCCTCCGCATCCTCACCGTTGGTCCTAGCTTTCTTAGCCCCTCTCTCTCGGCTCTCTAGCTCCTCCTGCATCCGCTTGCGATTCACATCAAATGCCTCGTTCCTACGCTTCCGTGCCAACCGCGCGTTACGTGCGTTGTCGTATGCTGCCCGGGTCGCCGGGTCTGAGAGGACATCGTAAGCTATCGAAAGGAGATGGAATACATCTGCGGCTTCGGGGGAGGGGTTCTTGTCTGGATGCCATTTTAGAGAGGCCTTGCGGTAGGATTTTCGGAGGAGGGAGGGGGTCAAAGGAGTGTTGGAGGAAGAGAGCTCGAGGAGCTCGTAGAAGTCAGTTTCGCTGGTGGTGGCGTAAGACGCTGCGTCGGATTCCGTGGAAGGCATGGCCGTGGTAGATGGTTTTGGTTGGGGGGTGTGATGGAGGGAATAGGGAAGGGAAAAGTGTGTTAGAGGAGGATGAGAAGGATGGATGTTGAGTTTTGGATTGGCTGTCATTGTGCATGGTTAGTGCCTAATCGGGCTTGGCAATGCGGAATTGATTCAGATGGGGACCTCGCAATAGTTACTTCGAAATTGAAGGGCTCTTGAACTACAAGTACTCGAGTGCTCCCATGCCCCTATACAAAGGCATGCCAATATCATATATCTCATCACAACCTAGAATACCCCCCCGTCCTCTCCTCAACCTTAACTTCAATCCTCCCCTCCTCGAGCTCAATCCCATCAACACTGACCCCCGCCGTAATCACGTCCCCAGGCACGACATTCCCCACCCCCTTCGGTGTTCCCGTAAGCACAAGATCGTCTTCCTCCAGTGCAAATACCCCACTAACATGCTGCAAGATTTTCGGAATATTAAACAGCATCAAGCCCGTATTATCATCCTGGCGGATCCTCCCATTGACCTCCAAGTGCAAACGAACGTCGTGCGGATCCGGGATCTTATTCTTGGAGATGAAGTGCGATACCGGCAGGAAGGTCTTGGAACCCTTGGCTAGTGACCATGGAAGACCTTTTTTACGTGCTGCCTCTTGCCCTGGAGCCGCCCACCCATCCATCCATTAATAAAGTTTATACGGTAATGGGAGCGAGTAAATTAGCAGTGGTAATAGTGAAATACAATTCCGAGCAGTCATATCTATCCCTAGACAATACCCCTTGACAGCATCCAATGCCTCCGAGGGCTGGATCTCGTCCGCTGTTCTCCCCATGATCACTGCAAGCTCAACTTCGTAGTGGAGATCTGCCCCGCGCGGAGCAAGGATCGGTCCCTGCCCAGGATGCAGGATACTCGTTGCTGGCTTGAGGAAGTAGAATGGTTCCTTTGGACGCTCGTTTCCGAGCTCCTTTATGTGATCGGCGAAATTGCGGCCGATGCAGGCTATCGAGCGGGGTTTGGGGATTAAGGGGAGCTATTGAGTTCGTGAGAATTGAATTGGCGGGATTTAACTGAGTACTGTGAAGGAATCGGGTAATATGACTTACCTTTGTGAGGGGCATTTTTGGTGCCTATTGTGGGGAGGAGGACGGGACCCAAGGATGTAACGCTGTGATAAGTCCACTGCCAATTTATGGGGTTGTAAGGTGGAGGGAGTCGTGATACTTATTAGGGGGTTGAAGTTGTGTGGATGGGGTATTGACATCCATCGCTGAATGCCGGGGGTTTATGAGAGCCCTGTACAGTACGAGTATGATATTTAGTCATACCCTGTTCCTGGCTCTTTCAAGGTTACTAGCGGCAGAAGTATTATATAACCCTTCCTAAGCCCGTGCCAGGATTCCAGGAGCATGGCACTCGTAGAGTAAATTGATCTATTGAAGGATGGTTCCGATCATCATAAGTCTACGGCTAATAAAATATTATTTCAGGACACATAGTAATATCGTAAGATTGAGTTGTTGGAAAAGTATAGGTTTTAGCTTAAAACTATTAACTAAGCCCCCCGGAAGCCTGCCCCACCATAATTCTACGCAATTTGCATATAAAGAAACCAACAAAGCCAATGATATGAAGGAAAGCATGCAAGCAAAAAAAATATTGGTGAGTCTTCGTCAGAGGTCGTGAAACATTGTCATCGTCATCATATGATTTTCAATTCAGGTCTTCGGAAGCTGTCCCGATACGAAAGCCAATTCCCAACCCCGATAAAGAACGCATACAGAAAGAGCCAGGAAGGACTAAGGCGGGGAGAGAAGGAAATCATAAACTAGGAACGGGAGCAGGTCATAGGAACAAGATAGAAAAAAAAAACTTTTATTTGGTTGAGATTACGAAAATGGTTTAGATGAGATCAGCAACGTTCCTAAGGAAGGGTATCTTTGTTAGCAAAATCGGGTACAGGGGCGGCGAAACCGTTGGGTATACAAACATTGGCATCTCCTCGATTTGAGTAGAATAAAACTGCTCAATCTCACGCATCATACGGACATCGTCCTAAAAATCGCAGATAGTTAGCTTATCACAATCGTAAATAAGTAGGTTTTGTGGGAAACATGCAGCTGTAACGAAGTTGATAGCAACACCCTTACGGCCGAAACGCCCACCACGACCAATGCGATGGATGTAGTTCTCCCTATTTGCGGGCAAGTCGTAGTTAATGACGAGAGAAACTTGCTGAACGTCGATACCGCGGGCCAAAAGGTCGGTAGCGATCAACACGCGGGAAGACCCAGATCGGAACTCCTTCATAATGAGATCTCGCTGGTGCTGATCCATATCCCCATGCATAGCGGAAACAGTGAAGTCACGGGCAGTAAGCTTCTCAGTAAGCCAGTCAACCTTTCTACGGGTGTTGCAGAAAATAACAGCCTGGGTGATCGTAACTGTCTCATATAAATCGGAAAGTGTGTCGAGTTTCCAATCTTCTTTCTCAACAGCAATATAGAATTGCTTGATACCTTCGAGAGTCAATTCGGCCTTCTTGACCAAAATGCGAACAGGGTCACGCATGAATTTAGTGGTCACCTCAAGGACATCTTGGGGCATAGTGGCAGAGAGCAAGACCACCTGGGTTGATTGGGGAAGTAGTTGGAAGATATCGTAAATTTGCTCCGTGAAACCACGCTAGAAGATATATTAGTACTTAGAGGCATGAGCTACGAGGTTAAGAGTTACAAACCGATAACATTTCGTCAGCCTCGTCAAGGACGAATAGCTTGATAGCATCGGTCTTCAAAGCGCGGCGCTGGATCATGTCATGAACACGACCAGGAGTACCGACAACGACGTGCACACCGTCTTGAAGAATCTTCATGTCGTCGCGGACGACAGTTCCCCCAATACAAGCATGACATTCAACATTCATGAAATCTCCAATAGCAACAACGACTTTTTGAATCTGTTGAGCGAGCTCACGAGTAGGGGCCAGGATCAAAGCCTGGCATTGCTTGACAGACAGATCGATCTTCTGGAGAACAGAAATCGAGAAAGTTGCAGTTTTTCCGGTCCCAGATTGAGCCTGGGCGATAACATCACGGTCTATTGGATTTTTGGTATATTAATCATGGAAGAGGCGACGAGAAAGAAAAGAAGAGTAAAACATACTATTGATGACAGGAAGGATGGCACGTTGTTGGATGGCAGAAGGACGCTCAAAACTAGAAATGTATTAGTAGAACACCTTGCATTAATGGTTGAGCTGATTCTGTACCCGTATGCGTAGATGCCTATGAGACAAAGAAGTTAGCGTTATGAATATCCTCCCGGAAAAATCTACAGCTTAATGAATGCCACGATGCAAAAAAAAAACGAGGAAAACAAAATTCTTACCTCTGAGAAGCTCAGGTTTCAGATCCATACTATCAAAGTTGTCGACGGTCTCATCGTAGTTGGACTCAATTTGTCCCTGCATAAGAGAATTGTGAGTGTCAAGTTTTATGTGCAGCGGTTGCCCCGCAGTCAGCACCCCGCAGCGCCGCATGGCAGAAAAAGCGAAGACAAACACAGTATGCTACAAAGGAAGGGAGAAAATGCATTCCAAATAGGATTTCCTACCTCGACATCCTTAAGTCCTTCAGTAGCCATGCTGGGCAGGTCGTGATAGAGTGGTGGGAGTAGTTTTCGAGCGGCAGGTCGTACCGTAGTATATGCTGTTTGTAGAAACAGAGTCTTTCAGTAATCAAGTAAAACGAGGCGATAGAAGAGGAATATGTTTACCAGGAAGGGGTATTTGCAGCAGTATCCTCAGAAAGAATAGATACTACGGATGGTGGTTATTTTTCTTGGTGCGCTGTAAAAATTTGTGGTTGATGGTGGGGGGGAGAGGATGGACGAGACAAGACGGGAGGGGCAAAATATGTAGGGCAGCGAGGGGCGCAATTTTTTCCCCCCCCCCATTTCTCCCCCCCAAGCCCTACGCCACTTTGTAGTGGCGCTAGTCCAATAGAGGGGCCACAAATCACTGAGCCACCACCCTAACTCGGACTGCTAAACTTGAACAGGAAGCTTTCCTGTGGTAAAACGTTGCAAGTGAATTCAATCATCTACCAGTGTATTATACCGAGTACAAGGACGACCACCGAGTGAAGAGATCAGCCCGTGACTTCCTCATAGGAAGTTAACAAGTCAGCATCCATTAGAGTGGGAGGTGCCCGAGTGACTCGTGATTTTCGAAATCACGGCAGAGATATGCTTCCCAAGTCGCAAAGTCCTGGTCCGCCCTAAGCCTTGCTAACCTTGCAACAACAACGAACCATCCTAACTCATTTCCAGCGACCATAGATCAATAACCAAATACTGGCTAGTACTCGAGTATTTAGATTTTACTCTCACCATTAAACTTACCGCTCGTATTTTTTTTGTTTGTTTTTTCCGAAAATCTTGGGGCAGTAATGGTTGAGGTTGAGGTATGATGGCATCAGCGATTCATGCAAGGGTGGATGATCGTTATCATAGCCGTAGAGGTTAACGACCGTTTAGGGTGGATGAGAACTTTGCGACTCGGGAAGCACCATATATTGTATGGGATCTCCGGTAATGTATGCACTCGAGCATCATAACGCACATGCTAGCAGTGTGGCGGGTAGGTAAAATAGGGTATTAAGGGTGTAGATATGTATACCCGCACCGTAGATGGAGGGAGGGGAGGGTGGGTGGGTGGGTGTACTGACGGTACCGATTCAAATACACAAGAGCAATTGGAGGGTATAACTTGTATTCGGACCAATTTTCTCCGGACACCGGTAACGTTTCTTTCCATGAACGTAGCATCATTACCGCTACAACAGCCCGGATACCATATCATGCCATGCCATACCACATTTACCCCCCGGGTATTTCCCCAACGAGCCCTACATAAATTACCTCCTCTCCCCTCCCCTCCCCTTCGGGTCTCCCTCCGGAACCTTCCCCCTCCCATATCCCAACGCACGCACCATTGGCAATACCGAGTGATCGCCCATGCTCCCCCGAGGGTTCCTTTTAACGGGACGAACGCCGGTGCACAGGGGGAAGTAGGGTATATACAGAAGCTACTCCGGTCCAACCAGCGACTTGCGGCACGGCATGGCATGTACTCGAGTATGTATGTATGGTACAAACAGCATGGTACGGTGTGCTAAATAGGTAACTTATTAACGTGGCCTATGAAAACTCCCGAAGTGAGAGGAAAGGAAGAAACGAGGAGAGAAAGGAAAAAAGAAAGGAAAAAAAGTGCACTTGGAGATTAGGGGGGATGGGAAGGGGAAGATGGTAGTAGATGGTTCAATCATTTAATTGGTTAAATGACATAATAAAACATTACCCAAGGGCATGTAGCCCAACAGCCATCACCCCAGGTGGCTGGATGGGTGGATGGATGAAGTTCGGCATTAACTTAGTCAATTAATGAATGGATGGATGAATCAATAGCATGCGTCTGGAAAACATGGCTGGAACCGGCGGGGTGCATAGGACAGCATACCGTATGTATAATTGAAAGAGAGGGAGAAAGGTATCGACTGGTTGGCTGGTTGTCATTGCCCTGGAGATGCGTGAGCTTGAGTGAGGCTCACGGCGCGTGCGCCTGAATCGCGGACTGGTAGATGTGATGTAATGTCAGGAGCTGGGGATACCGTATGTACGAGTAAAATCGAACGGGGGAGTGGGGGGCGGCGAGGGGGGGATCTCCTGCGATCTTCACAACCTTTTGTCTTGTCAGGCTCTGTGTGAGGGAGGACATCGGAGATGGATTGATTGATTAATTAAGAGATTTGCTGTTTGCCAGATTTTGGCGCCTTGACCGGAAAAGGTGGAGGAGGCTCCCATTTATTCATTGATTGATTCAGGCTCTCGTTCTTTCCTTCTTTCCCACCGGGACAACTAACTTACCACCCCGCTATATCATGGCATGGATCTTTTTGCCCGGCGGTGATCGTGGAATTATTCTACCGGTACCGTAGTGTAATGACGATAAACCCACGAGAGGGGAAAAGTAAAAAGGTATCGTAGGTACGCGGGGGGCGGTCTTGATTATGATCATTTTTCTTTTCTTTTTTCTTTTCAGATAATTTAATCAATCAATCAATCAATCAATCAATCGTTCACCTTAGGGTTAGACGATAGAATGGGCGGCGGGTGGATAGATAGATAATCAGGTTTGTTCGCGATTAACGATTTTGCGCACTTGGGGGGGGAATTCTTAGGCGGGGAAATAAAATAAAAAGTGGTTGTCGAGATCAGGCTTTCCGACGGGAGAGGATACATACGGTATGTTACAAAGGGAAGGGAAGTGAGGTGGGGGGCAAGAAGGAAGGAGGCGTTTTAAGTGGGGTTTGTGCTCGTTGTCGGGGCGGAGATTACGGGGAAATAAAATGGTGCTAACATGTCGTGTTGCTTTGCTTTGCTCTGCTGGGTAGCAGGCAACGCATCGAGATGTTTAGCAACCCCGGCGTTTGCGGTGTTTGCCCCCCCAGCGAATGGCTGAAGTGCAGGAACGAGGAAAAAGGGTATCATGGCGTAAAATTGAGTGAGAGGGTGGGAAGGGAGGCTAGATGAATGACGGGATCGGGTGAGGAGGAGAATGCAGCGGAGGAGGAGGAGAAGGAGGAGGAAGAAGAGGAGGGGGGGGAGGAGGAGGAGGAGGAGGGGAGGAGAAGGGGGAGAAAGGGTTATCAATATTGGTATGATACCACTATAGAGAACCACAAAGGGAACCAGTTTTTGTATGTGTGGTGGTAGCTTGTATCATGATTGACCTTGCTGGTGTTGGCACGGTACTTTGCGGGATTCCGATGGTGTATCGGTATGGTGGTCTGGCTTGCACCATGCTATGATACTCTACGGGGCTCGAACTCGACTCTCTCCACTCACGAAGGCTTGCTTGAAACGCAAGAAAAGGGAAGAGGAGATCGGTGCAAGGTGTTAGTAAAAGATGAGGGAAAGAGAGACAATTACCACTATCTGTGATAGTATGACCACGCCGTATCCTATTATGTCGTATCGTAAATAACAAGACTAGGAGACTCTTCCTCTTGTTCACAATTCCTATGATCCCTTCTGCTCCCTCTACTCTATCCCCTCATACTTGGATACTATCACCAAATCTCTCCCCCCGCGATACTCTTGTCTGTATTCTTCGGCTGCGAACAGAAGGTCCTCGCAGGAGATACACAAAGCGGGTCGAGTGTCTCTCCTCCTTCTCTTCTTCCTTCTCCCTTGTCCTTTTGCCAGACCGGCTCCACCGCAGGCCACAAATCGATCATATCCCTCTTCTTTCTCGACAGTATTTCTTTCTCGCCGAGGGGCTGTTTTCTATACACACGGTATCTAGACATAGGTTAGTCCTCAACTCTTACAAGCCATTCCTGGTTCACCGATCCCCCCCACCTCCTTCATTACCTCACTTTACCTTCTCTTTTTCTCTCTCTCTCCCTCTCTCGCTACCCTTCTCTGCTTCAACTCTCTTTCTCTCCCTTTCTCGCCTTACTTCACTCTCATTCACCTCACTCGGGTTGCCCCCTGTCGACTGTGAGCGGGATATATCGTAGTTCTGGTATCATTAATCCCTTACTTGCCTTCTCACTTGCCTGCCCGCCCGCCTGTCTGCTTGATTTATTTTATTTATCTATTTCTTTCTTTTTGTGGCCTTCTCCGCCCCGGGTTTCCTGTTCTAATCGTGTGCACAGCTCTTGCCGCTTATCTCCTTGTCTCCTTCTTGCCCCCCCCCTCCACCATACCCTACCCTCTTGTCGCTCTCTCAAGCCGTGTTTCTGATTTACGGTTGTGGTCGCTTCACAACCAATCGCTGCTGTCCACCTATTCCACCCAAGCTGTTGACATCGTGCCTATGGCTAAGTGCGCGATACAAAAACAGCCAAAACAGCAATCCATTAGTCGAGCACCTGAGAAGTCCTTGAACTGATAAATCCTCCACAAGAAGAAAAAAGAAGTCGCGAGAAAACAAACAAACAAAACTCCAATTTTTGCGAGTGGGGAAGAAAGAAAATAAACACAAAGGGAAGCCCTCAAACCAAAGATTTTTTTACTTTCTTTTAAAAAAAAGGAAGAAAAAAAGAGAACTTTTTGTTTTTATTCTTATCTACATCCCTTTTTGGATTTTTGGATTTTTATTTTTTCCTGAAATACTTGGTCTTATTATATCTGTCTATCTTCCCCTGCCATCGCCGCTGCGCCAAAATAGCTATGTCCAGTCACGAATTCCATTCTGGTCATCATAATCCCGAAGATGGGGCTACGGCAGGTTTGTTGAACGACATTTCTTCTTATACCTTTCAAACGTTACTTCATGGTCCTTCGAGTTATCGTACCTCATCTACTTCCTCACATGTGTTCTATGGTGCACCAGCTCGACCGTTTGCCCCACTCCCGGCGCATCCCCACGCCCCGCTGTCAACAACATACGGAACTCCAATAAGATCACAGGTTATGCGGCAATCATTTGTCGCATACGATGACGTTTCAGTCCAAAATTACGAAATCCCACCACCAACGAGATCTTTTATGCGAGGGAGGAACTTCTACTCCCCTCCAGGGAATTGGCAATCGGAAGAACCACCCGTTAATCCACGAGCTTCATCACCACCCAGGATGGTGCTCCCTAAACGGAAGCGACATGCTTCGGAGAAGGCTCTTGCTGAGTTGAAACCGTTGGCTTTAAGGGTGCTAAAGGAGGACGAAACGGCCTGTATCATTTGTATGGAGGATTATGTTGATGTCCCTGATTCTACGGATGAGCTAAAGACCGAACATGCACTGCAGATGAGCTGCGGGCATCACTTTGGCTCATACTGTCTGAAGATTTGGCTGAAGGGGCATAGCACTTGTCCAACTTGTCGAAGGGAGGTGGATTTTGTTGAAGAGGAGGAAGGGAGGTCAATGGCGATGAGCAGGAGATGGCAGTCGCACCAGGAAATGAGGAGGCAAGGTGCACAGGCAGCGGCTGCAAGGGAAAGAAACGGTCCGGATTCACCCCGCCATCATCACGCAATGGGCCATCGGAGACGCATATCCACGCAATCGGTGGATTTTGCCCCAAGGAGGGTGTCGCCGCAGAGTTCGTCTTGGCTAGAGAGGGATCAAAGTAATCATCGTGGAATTCGCTCGGATGCGAATCCCCCAGAGGATTCACGTGTACCTCAGGCACCACGGCTCCAACCAGTGGACCAACAGGGAAACGGAAGCGCACAGGTACCGTACCGAGATGTGTCGGTGCCCCACATCCCAACAGGCTTATCACCCATAAGATTCGGCGACACACCACTATTCACCGCAGACATGGAGATGGCATTGTGCATGGCTTCACCTTTCCTCAGACCCACTCCCATTATAAACCCTCTTCCACCCCGGCACCCCGTACATACGCCAATGATCCAACGGCCCCAATCGATGCATCCGCAGGCCCACCAGAGCCTATACCCGAACTTGGATATGGGCATCAGCCGAGCACCAGCGCCCCAACCTGAGCGATTGCCACCCGGCATTCCCGTCATGCGAGGAGGGCCCCACCAATCGTACCGGCACAGCCCAACCAGTCCCCCCCCGACCCCCATGGCACCAACCCACCAGGCCCTACCAAACTACTCCATCCAACCATGCGTCCAGCACAGCGATTACAATAACAACCAACCCCAGCAAATGCAATACCCAGAATACCGCGACCAGCACTGGCAAGCCCACCAACAACACCAAATGAACACCATGCTCCCACCCCCAAACACCGCCCTCAACAGCAACGGCAATATCAATAGCATCAATGCCATCAATAACATCAGCAATAACATCAGCAACAACACCGGTAACACCACCACCCCAGAAGACGACCTCCAACAGAATGAACACCAGCAACAGCAAATCCAATGCAACCTTACCGAAATCGGCTACTGTATCGAACACCTCTACACCGGTCGAACGCAGGAGAACCTCTCGGCAATGCTAACCCTCAATTGCAGCCACTCGTACCACGTCATCTGCCTCGTGTCGACCACCAAATCCCGCCTCCAGCAACCGGTGAATAGAAGAGTGGCTTGGTGCCAGAGATGTAACCGCTTTGAATTGCTGGTGGATGGGGAGTTGCCGGATTTCACTTGGGAGGATCCGGAGGGGTTTTTCTAAGACTGGGGTTGCTTCGTTATTTGTTTATTCATTCCTGATTTATTTGGTATCTGGGTGTGTATGTGAGGGGAGAAAGGGGTCTTGCTTTATATTCTTTTTTAGGGATTTGTGTGGGTCACTTTATGGTATTTTCTTTGTCTATTTACCTGGGTTTTTTATGTACCCCCCTTTTTTTTCTCGGGCCTTTGCTTGAGGACCCCGAACAGACCGCCTCCGTCGTAATCTTAGTCGCCATCGTGCTTGCGTGTGTGGGCTACGCGCAAAGGATGGTTATAACTCTCCTCTGCTTCTCATTCTCCCTGCCCCGTTTCTCCTTCGTCATCGCCTTCCCCATCATATGGCAGAACGCCATTCCCATGGCCCCCTTCCTCATATGATTCGTCTCGTCTCGTTTTTTTCTTCGTAACTTGTTATTTTCCTGCCACGATAGGTTGGGTTAGCCCCTTGTTCATTTGTCTGTTTGGTTGGTCGTTTATTTAGTGTCGTGTCGTGCGTGTTTGGGGTAATCGATGGTTGTGGTATGCGCATTATGGTTCCCCGGTGTCGTGAGTGACGGTTGAGGTGAAGTGGTTATCCCTTGTGTATTTGCTGGCTAGCTATCTAGGTTAGATGGGGTTGGGTTTGATCCTACTGCTTAAGTGAGCCGGCAATGTTTTTCACAAGTTATGCTCCTGTGCATGTTCACGATCACGATGGGAAATGCGTGCTATGGGCGAAAGAGAAAAAGAAGGATTTATGAAGAGGTCTTGCGCTTCAAAAAGGCTTGGGGGAAGGATTATGGAATGATAAGAGGTTTAGGATAGGTAGTTCCCTTCTACATGTAATACCGAGTGATAGTTCATGATCGAATGTTTGATGAGGAAAGAAAAGAAGAAAAAAGCGATGTAAGAGTAGCTGATGTAAGAGTAGCTGTAAGAATTGAGGGGAAAGGAGGGAGGGGAAAAGGGGTATGCCCCACGCGCCCGCTTTCTCTGCGATCCTAAACTATTTCCCTGGCACGCTTCCTGTATCATGTATGATTCGTGGCCCACTGTTTATTTAAGATATTCCGAAACGCCTCTTCAGTACCCGGTAGGCGGGTCTGGGGGGAAGGGAAAGGAAGGGAGAAAGAAAAAAGGGAATAGTTTTGAATTGGATAGAATTGGGAAAAGAGGAAAGAAAAGAAAAAAAGCTAGACCTCATCATCGTCGTAGACGAAGCGGATATTACGAAGAGAGCGATTTGTGCGGAGGACGAACTGGTCATCGCCGTCCGGTCGCTCTGTGATGATTTCCGTTTGTTAGAATAGGTATCATGAGCGGAGATGGGAGGAAAGGTCGGAGAGGTGTTACCGTTCTTCGTGTTCCCGGTAAGCATGCTCTGGATACTCATGCATACGCTCTCAACGCTCTGGACGGGGCTCCATCCGTTTCCACTGCTGAGGAGGTCCAAACAGATTACGCCGTTAGAGTAGATGTGTGGGTGCATTGGGATGTCTTTTTGTTTATAAGGTTAGCGGAGGTTGCGCACGCACGACAGGTAGCCCGTCATTATTGTTGTTGGAAAGGGGAGAGAGCTAATAATAATAATAATAATAATATACCTCTATCGGTAGCTCTGATAAACATGACCTCAGGGGCCTCGATGGGGTAGTTACTACTGAACTTGAAGTTGAGTCTGTAGGTCTTTCCGTGGTACAGCGGATTCTCGTCTAGAACTTGGATATCCATTTGCCATTCTTGAAAGTCGTTCGCCGCGACGAGGTGAATTCCTGTTCATCACAATTTTTGTTTAGTGTTTGTTTTACCGGAAGGGGACGCTGAAGAGTGGATCGGTGGGGTGAATAAGCTACGTACCCGGCGGAAGCCCTTGGTGGATCTATTTGTTTTGCCTCCACGTCAGCTTGCTCCCCTGCCTCGACAACATCGCTTAGGGAAAAGGGATAGGATACCTTGCTGAGCTCCTTTTGAAGACGTTTGGCGTGAAACATCTTGACCCGTGAGAGTGTCTGTGGTGGTGGTGGTGGTGGTGGTGGTGATAGGAATGGTTGTTGTTGTTGTTTGCTTGCTTGCTTGCCTGCCTGCCTGATGCTTGCTTGAGCGTGGGGTTGCAGGTAGGTGAGAGGGCTTGGCGGTCCACGTGTTGCACGTGATCGGCGTTCTTGTGTCTACCCAGCTTGCGGCAACGGCCCTTCTTCCTTCCTCAAGGCGTCGATCGGATCGCGGCTGATATGGGATTGTTTCCCTTTATCCTTCTTCTGTTTGTTCTTTTTTTCGATCTTTCGACGAGGTGAGCACACTTTGTGGGGGTTTCTTTTTTTTCTTTCGGTAAGGTGGTCGTGTTTGGTTTATGGAGAACGGTTTTGCTTTTCCCTCCGCAATGATAAGGTATATACGGGATTTGTTCCGGATGGTTCTGCTGTCAGTTGGGTTTTAGATTTGATCGGGTTTTATAAGGGAGGAGATCGGTAGCATTCTATTCATAATTTTGTATTTTATCATAAGTGAAGGCCTAACTTGTAGCTCTGGCAGCTGCGACGCTACCGTTTGATGTTCACGGGGGGAATGCGGCGGCCTTGGCCCTACGAGTGAGGTTTTGTGAGGATAACGAGAGGCCTATCGCAGTCTGTCGCCTCGCTTGATCTGCCACCCTGTTCTGGGGGTGGCAGTGCGGATTTTATGAGGGTCGGGGTCATTGTTGTGGTGATGGTTAACTTGGGCCAACCTTACTCCCTCGCACCATCTACTCAAGCGTATCGTCGCATATACTATGAGTGGGCGGATATGGTATGAACGGTTTTATACTGACTCTGAGATAAGGCAGAATTTGGGTTTATTTTAATTTTACTTTGTTATTGTCGGATGCGGGGTCTGAGACTGGGTTGTTGATGTGAAACCGCCTTCTGCACTGTCGCTTACTATGCTCACATTGCGTTTTCTAAGGTTGCGGTTTTTCGATGCACTACCGTGACATGAGATCTCATACGGTAGCCTCCAGAAAGGCATTTAGGATTGTAGGTGTCTTGGTGGGTGAATGGGATGGCAATGATTATAACCGTGAGAAAACAATGATACTAAGCTGAGTTTACGGCAGTGCATATGGGGGGCTAAGGATGGGCGGGAGGATGGTTCTTGAGCACACCGTAAGTAGCTCCGAGCTGCGGTACCGGCACTGTTCCGGTTCTTGAACACCTGTTCCTCGATTGTGTGTGTGTTCGCCTTGCCTTACCCGCTCCTGGAAAAGCGCCTGGCCGAATATGTTCCGTGAACCGCGGTAGGTTCCGAGGCCGCGGTAGGGATGCTCGGGATTACTCCAAGCTCTGAATAATGGTGTCAGATGGATGTGACTGTGGGACCTAGGTGTTGTGCGAGTTATGTGACGTGCCAGTATGGTGCAAGGACGAGTGTAAGGTTTGGTGGGGGTCAGCGAAAAATGGCAGTGGAAGGTTTAGTCTTGACCGAATTTCTCGTTGTACGACAGCCTATCTTTTAATGTGGTACCGTAAAATCTCGGAATAGCGAACTCGCCTGGACTGGCCGCGCAGCAGTTTTCGGAGCTTTGAATGGCCCAAGGGGACATCCAAGGGCTGCTGCTTACGTTATCTAGCTCTGCCCGCATACTCTCCGTCAATCGGAGGGTCTAGCTTCGCTGCACGACTAGTCCAGGCGAGTCCGTTATTCCTGAGATTTTACGGTATGCCCTCCCTGGGGTGCGTTGTGGTAAGTGCAAGTGCCGGTATGGAGGACATTGTTCCATACCACCTGCGTCTATGCTGAAGGCTTTGGAACTGAAGTAGGTGGTGATTTATTTATTTATTGCGATGTCTCTCTCTCTCTCTCTCTCTCTCTCTCTCTCTCTCTCTCTCTCTTGAGTGCTGTGGTTGCCGGAGTACCATGCTGTGGAGTTGAGGCAGGGCTTGAGATAGTATCGCATGGAGAGGGCTTTGTGGGGTAGGCACTGCGCCATAGTTAGGCAACTGGCCGTATGATGTGATACATGCTCGTAATCCGCCTTGGTGCGAATTAAGAGCTGGGTTTGTGTTTCAAGCCCTGCATAATATCCGTTTCCACCCAATGGTCTTCCTGATTGACACGGTGGAAAAGCGGCAGCGGAGAGTAAGTTCCGTACGAGTGCAGCCTTGTGCTTGCAAACTAGGCTTCAAGATCGGCACTGTAGTGGCTTTGTTTTTCCTATAGCCTATGTCTCTTGTCCTTAGCGGGGAATGAGCCGCCTTCGAGAGAGTATCATACATGGAGTAGAATTGTTTTTCTTAAAGAACTAACGTTGAGATGATAACTTGAATCAGAAAGTTAAACCTCGACCAAGCCTTGACTTGTTTGTGTGGTATTGGAGTACTTGTACGGCTGAGCGTGGACTGGGATTGGTTGTTGTAGCGTCCACCCCGTTCAAAGATACTTTGGCCCCATCTCGCCGAGTCTGAGGGTTGTTGGGAGGAGGGATGATATGTGCCGCCTGGTGTGTTATCTATGGTCTTGCCAAGGGAAAAACCCCACCACACTTAATTGAATGAACTTTGTAGCCAGAACCAAAGCCAAACCAACAGACGGACAAGCAAGCAGTCATCAAGGCCACTACCGCTATTTATTTTCTTTCTGGCCTCTCCATACCCTGACACCCCCTCCCTCCATCCTACTCCTTTTTTCACACCACTTACAACACGGGCCAGTCCATCTGTCGAAACTATTGAAAGAGAGGAGGAACGACAACAACTACCCCACCTCCTTCTGCAAGTTTGTAAACATCGAATAACAGACATCTCCTCTGCGTCTCATATCCTTCCTTGCTTCTATCTGCTGTGCCCTCTATTTGTGTCTCTTTCCCATTTGCGCCCCACTGCCCGCAGATCCCTGAACCTCAACTATCAAAGCCACTGGGCAGACAGGACAAATCCTCTCCCCGCATCCCCCCGCATCACCTATTTACCTTTGACCTATTTACATATCTATAAACCAGAGGAACATCGGAACTATGAGCTGTAAGCTAAAAAAATACCCCCCGAGTCCACCTAACCATTTCATCCTTTTTGACCCTTACGTTTCTTCTCCCTCAACCGCACATTTATCGCCCCCCGCTCCCCTTCCAAAACTGTCCCGCGGAATCTTTGCCCTGCATGGTGTTCGGCTTCTTACGGAATAACTCATTAGTTTCTTCGGTACTCAATAAGCTGCACGGTCAACCACCTACCTATGACAAGAAGTGAGCATTTGAACTAGAGCACTGATAATATGTTGGAGTCGATTGGAATATGAGCTGACAATCATGGGGTAATCAGGTCACAGTACAAAATGGGCCGCACCTTAGTATGTCTGTTTATTTATTTCTCCTTCCCGAGGTGGGGGAGATGATATCTATCGCTAATATCGTTTACCGGCACTAGGGTGCAGGTACCTATGGAATTGTTCGCGAGGCAGATGGGCCTACCGGAAAGGTCGCTGTGAAAATCATTCTCAAGAAGAATGTCAAAGGTAACGAGCAGATGGTATACGATGAGTTGGCGTTGCTGCAGAAACTTAATCATCCGCACATTGTCTCGTTTAGGGATTGGTTTGAATCGAGAGTGAGTGACCTTGGTAGCCATTGAGGTGTGAGAATCTGCTATACGAGTGCTAATACGGGGGATCACGTGGCAGGATAAATACTACATTGTCACTCAACTAGCAACCGGTGGAGAGCTTTTTGACCGTATTTGCGAATATGGGAAATTTACCGAAAAGGATGCTTCCCAAGTCGTGCGTGAGGTCTTGGGCGCAGTGAATTACCTGCATAATAACAACATTGTCCACAGAGGTGTGTTTTGCGAGTTAGGCAATTATTGAGTCCTTATGCTAACCTTACGGGGGCAGATTTGAAACCTGAGAATCTTTTATACCTCACTCCCGATGCCAAATCCTCCCTAGTCTTGGCAGATTTCGGTATTGCCAAAATGTTAGATTCAAGTGATGAGATGCTAAACACCATGGCTGGATCTTTTGGATACGCTGCGCCTGAGGTTATGCTGAAGAAGGGCCATGGAAAAGCTGTTGATATGTGGTCATTGGGAGTCATCACTTATACTCTCCTCTGCGGATACTCTCCCTTCCGCAGCGAGAGTCTCCCGGATCTCATCGATGAGTGTAGCAAAGGAGGCGTTATCTTCCACGAGCGCTATTGGAAAGAGGTCAGCAGGGATGCGAAGCTCTTTATTGGTGCGCTTCTCCAGCCTAGGCCCGAAGACCGCCCCACTAGTCAGGTACAGCGCCACCCTCTGAGTTTGGTTCGACGTGGAGGATGATAATTTTTTCTGATTTGCGTGGTTCTGCAGGAAGCACTGAGACACACCTGGCTCATTGGCGAAACTGCCACCGATTATGACGTCCTTCCGGAAATCAAGTCTTATATTGCAAAGGCTCGTCTCAGGCGTGGTATCGAAATGGTTAAGCTTGCGAATCGTATTGAAGCACTCAAAATGAGGGCTGATGATCCTGAAGAGGATTTGCCCGCTGATACTGGCAAGACAGCGACTGAAGGCGTTTCTTCCGCTGGTCAGACTCCATCGACATCAGGCGGGAGTGCAAGAAGGCTCTCCAGGGCTGCTAGATCGGCAATCTTCCGGGAAGTTGTTCTCGCTAAGGTCAGGGAGCTGAAGGAGGAAGAGGCCAAGCAGATGGCAGAACGGACGTTGACCGAGAGAAGTAAAAAGTAGATTACAGAGATTAAGCTGTAACTTTGCGAATTGAAGCGATTAAACTGTCTTTGATTCCATTTCATATTTTCAATTTGTTTCCGGCGTGCTTCTAGTTTTTTACTATCAATGAGTGTTGAATTCCAATATTGATCGATTTATGATTACTATACTGTGGGCAATGATGTGATCTGGGGAAGCTTGTATTGCTTTGGCTGTTCAAAGTTTTCTCGCTCTGGTTGTTTTATCTTGCTAAGTGCTTCTTTTATTGTACTCTGGCCAAGTTATTTATGTCGTGGTTGATTCCACCAAAATTTTCAATCTTTTTTCATAACCATTGCTCATGAGTACTCATAACACCATAGAGGTGTTGTGAGTGAGATGATGATTAGTGACCAAAAAAAAAGTTCGGTCCACACAGCGTCTGGGATGGTGGTAACCGGTAACCTATTTTGGGGGAGAGCGGACAAACGCTTTGACCAGGCCCTGCCAGTTGAGGTCACGTGTGTCTTGCATCCATGGTCTAACTACGCCCCACCACGCTTTAAACCCACTTCATCCCGGGGAATAATACAACGAAAATGAACCCAATTTTGTGTTTGAGGTCGAAGACGGCGATACCTCACTTAAGAAATTCAGCCCGGTCTCAATTCACAGCCCTTCGATATTCGCTGGTACCAAGGACCTACACCACGACAAATGTTCCGGAAAACCTCTATGATGTGGTAATTGTTGGAGGTGGCCCAGCAGGACTATCGCTTGCCACATCACTGAGATCCTCGAGTGTTACTTCACGCTTGCGGGTGGCACTGATTGAGGGGTTGGATTTGGATGCCGGTAGGAAATGGAAACCTTCCAGTGAGAAATATTCCAACCGAGTCAGTTCATTGACACCAGGTTCTGTGGGGTTTCTGACTGGTAAGTTGGTCACTTTCTCTTAGCTGATAGACTGAAGTTGGGTACTGATAAGGATAGATATTGGGGCATGGAAACATGTCCAACGAAATAGAGTACAGGCTTATCACGGAATGCAAGTATGGGATGGAGTTTCTGGTTCTCGGATCGACTTTAATTGGGACGTCAACAACTCATCTACAATTGCCTACATGACCGAGAACGTTAATCTTGTTCATGGCCTCTTGTCCCGGCTTGAGGAGCTCGGTGGGGCTGAGCTTATCGATGCGACTCGTGTGGAAGGGATATCCTTCGGGGAAGATCATGGTACTCTTGATTTGAGGACCTGGCCCGTTGTTCAAATCACTGGAGGAAGGAAGCTAGCTGCTAGGCTCCTTGTTGGAGCCGACGGTGCGAATTCGCCTGTGAGAACATTTGCTGGAATTGAGAGCCGTGGCTGGGACTATGGGAGGCATGGAGTTGTGGCTACAGTGAAAACTGAGGATATGCCTAGTACTGAGAGAACTGCTTATCAGAGGTTCTTGCCGACCGGGCCTATAGCATTACTGCCAGTGAGCGACGCATTCTATCAGACCCGGGAGGCCAGTACGCTGATCTTATGCGCGATAGCTTCCGGGGAATTTTGCAACCTTAGTATGGTCCACTACTCCTGAAATAGCGTCGCAACTCAAAAAACTATCACCAATAGATTTCGTCGCCATGGTTAACAGCGCTTTTCGGTTGAGTCATGTTGATATTGCATACATGACCAAAATGATCGAGGGCATTTCACAGGAGTATCAATGGAGGCAGTCTGTAACACCATATGACAAGGCGGGGGTACCAAGTACAATTTTGGAGGTGCAAGAAAAGTCGATTGCTTCATTCCCACTAAAGATGAGGCACGCCGATTCCTACATCTCGGAAAGAACGGCCTTAGTAGGGTATACATTTACCCCTCTACTCAACCTTAGTTTTAACCTTGGAGCTGCGTTCACGATGGTTCATTAGGGATGCTGCCCATACAGTCCACCCGCTCGCAGGGCAAGGGCTGAATCAGGGTATCGGGGACGTCCAGTCTTTAATTAAGACTTTAGAAGCTGCGGTGCAGACCGGGAAGGACGTTGGTATGATACCATTCCTCTCTATGACGGACCGTTTCCCGTTTTTCAAGGCTTGATTCAGTCTGATGTGGCTTAAACATGGCAAACCCCCACAGGCTCCGCACTGTCCCTTGAGCCATACTACTCGGACCAGTACTTCAAGAACAACCTGATGATTGGGGTAGTTGATAAGCTCCACAAGTTGTACGGGACCGCATTCCCCCCTGTGGTCGCCGTTCGCTCGTTAGGTCTGAAGGCAGTTAATGCCATGGAGGGGTTAAAAACTATGATCATGAAGCAGGCAGCCGGGGAGAGATAGGTCACTGGGGGTCATCACTGTTGAGGAAACATGAATGCAAACCAGCGGCGTTCAAGTGTTCGAGAGAATTCTCCAATGTCATAATAACCGAGCGGGGATATATATACGGAAGGGGTTACTAGAGATAGGGATAAAAAGCTATTATCTTACCTTACCACCAATCCAAGCGCACCGGTGCCATTTCGCACAGTTTGTACCATGATTATTCCCCTTCTCAGGGGTAGCTAGCTACCGAACCAAAAGAGTGCCCCTCGGGCTCGTTTTTCACACCTCGCGAAGCGATAGTTACATAGCGGATGACTACTCCCCCGTCGTAAAATTTGGGTCCATACCGCATCATACAAGTACCGGCACCCGTTCTAGACAAGAGGTGCCCGGACATGGGGGGGGGGCGACGCCGCGCTGAGGAAAGGCGAATGTCTCTGAATAGTTCCTGAAATATCACTGGAGTTATCCTCGCTTCCCTCTAAGCGCCCGGGCACTTCTTGCCTGGAACGAGTACACGTTCCCTTCCTCTTGCCGTATTAGCCTACTGCTGTTGATTTTGGGCCATTGTGCTATGTGGCTGTGTTGGTCAGTGTAACATTGGGTGGTAGGAGACGTGTCTGCCTCCGGCGGGACCGACGCCGAAATCAGAGGTTTCTCGCAACGGAGAAAACAAATAAATTGCCAGATTGGGTCTATGCAAAATGCATTATGGTATCGCTTATGCGTCGCGGGGGTGGCGTTTAAGGGTAAGAGGGAACATCCTGGTCATGAATCATCACTCGTTCCAAGGTTTGAGTGTGTAGTGTTAACTTTAGTCTTGAGGAACTCTCGTTTGAAAGGTTATCGCAACCATACTGGCCTATTCATATGGCCGCCACTGGTGTAGTATGTTAGTGCCAGCCGAGCAACAGCCACAGCTACATAAATCGACCGGTGCGGTTACCAAGACTTTTCAAACGGGATAGCGGATGAGAGATATTTTTTTATATTGAAATCAGATATGGAGGGAACAGAGAGCTCTAATCTATGATGGCCCAGCAACGGTAAAAACACAATAAAGTAAGGGAAGTAGAGGGATTAACAAAAAAAGGCAAAAACTGAATGCTAAAGTTAAAAGACAGGACGAGAAAAAGAATCAAAATAAAAACCCAACCCTACTCCCTCTCCTTCTTCGGCACATACACCCTCAGGATTCCATTGCCTAGACTAGCATCAACACCATCCACCTCGATCCCTTCCTCGAACCAGAACCTGCGCTGGAAGACGCCGACGGTACGCTCCATGATGAGGTAGCTCCCGCGCTCCTCGTCCGCCTTCGGCTCCGTCACCGCGCGCTCCAGGCGGCCATGGACGAGTAGCGTCCTCTCGTCCGTGAACTCGATGCATAGGCTGCTGGTGTCGTCGATGCCCGGGAATTCACCTTCCAGGATGTATGCACTGGGCAGTTCGCGCACGTCGAATTTTGGCGTTATGGTAGGGGGAGTGAGGGTGGGGAGGTGGGAGGGGGAGGCACAAGTTAGGAGGCGCTCTAGGGGAACCTGCGCGGTGTGGGCGTGGGTATTTAGGTTCAATTTGTTGAAGGCTGTTAGGAAGAAGGGCATTTTGGTGGTGGTGGTGGTGGTGGTGGTGTGTAGATGTTTTGGGGAGTTTGCGGTTATGTGGTTTGCTCGAATTGAGTTGGTATGAGCTTGATAGACTGGCGTTTGGCTGTGTTTGTGTCTATTGGGAGCTATCGCAGGCCGTTCTGGGTTCGAGGTGGGGTGGAGGGTTTCTGCCTTTAATATGTTTCTCGTTCTACTTTGATGCCTGTCTGCTCGTATTGCTTTCAATCTCGATAGTTCGCTGTTTGCTAGTCGGGGTGCTTCAAGTGATATATGAAGATGTTCTACCGCTTCTTCTCGTACTGAAGTGTAGCGGTTGGATTGTCTGTCTATCTGTTTTTCGTCTGCCCTCTTTAGTCGAGACACCCTCGGGGTATCTTATATATGCCGATTCCCCCTCCGGCCGGGCGACCTGGCATAAGACAGAGCTAAACCCACCATCGTATATCCTTAGTGCTAGATATCTATCAGCGAACCACCTCCCCCCATTGTCGATGCTACCCACTACTCCGCCCACGACCTTAGGATAATGAAATAGGACCAAATCCTGCCCAAATTCCAGAGTAACAAACCGAATAGCTAACTAACTAACTGACTTAACCGGTAAGACATCACGACGACCGTACCGCCCATGGAGCGCTGGCCAATCGCCTTCATGCCGGCCGTTACACTCAAGGCGAAATACTGGAAATGTGCATGTCGTAGGCCCGCACGCACCACGCCTTACCGTACCTTTGGTATAGGTAATTACGGTAGCATCTCCTGGCGACGCCAAGCTAAGGTACCGTTACTACACAGTAAGGTTCGAGAAAATAGACTAGCGGGACACCTTACTGTAGAGCCTTGCAGTGGCATACGCTTAAGCGAGGGATCTGATACGGTTCCCGGGCCCGGGAGATGGGGTCCTCATGGGTTGGCGTGGGATTAGAGATTGCTCGGAGATTTGGCTCATCCCTCCTCCTCCTCCCACTTTTTTCTCGGGTTTGCACTGCCTGGAACCCAGGAGGAAGGCACGGAGGGGGGGAGGGGGGGAGGGAGGAGCATAGAAGTCGCAAGGTCAGTACTAAGCGGGAGTTTGGGGATAGCGGAGCGGTGCGGTAGTGTAAGGCTACTCTGGCTCTGGAAGGCACATAATAGGTTACTAAAGACAATGCCTTTAGGTTTTTGTTAGGATAGTTTTTTGGGGGTTGCTGTGCTGGGTGTGTTTCTATTGTATCATATCTTCCTACTATTATGTAGGTTGTATTGTTGGACTACTAGTAGAATAGCTTAGACTTAGGGGGGTGACTACAATACCCAACGCTCAAGGAAACAATACGGCACCAAGTAATAGTAGCTAATAGTAGACATAATTGCTTTTCAGTAAAAAGAATACATAGAAGCACACCAATAAAGGGCAACAAAAATGCTCCAAGATACGAGAGGCCGGCGCTATGGAATATGCATACGAGCAACTTTCAGCAGTCACTCACTCACTCATTCCTTCACTCACGCCTTTCCTTCCTCCCCTCCTCGCGACCGAACCTCTCCCGCTAAGCCCGTTCGTGGGCGCTTATGTGGGATCGTATACACACACAAGACGACGGAGGTTGACCCGACCCTCCCGTGCTTCACCGAAGACAAGCAAAGCAAAAAGGAAATCCATCCATTCCCATAAAACCAATCTTTCGGACGAGGCAGAATTTTTTCCGGCTCTCCTCCTATTTTCAAAATTTTAAAACATAAGACAAGCAAACAAACACACGCTCTGCCAGGAGGAAGGAAGGACCTTGCCTCGCCCCCCTCGTAGAACCCAGATCCTCGGTACTTATAATATCTTGGGCGACGGTAACGGGCCAAGCCGATCGACCAATGGGATAGGGTGACAACCCCTGAAGTAAGATATTCCAAAACGAATGCGGCTTGGCTAATAAAACGTCAGCGAGGTACGGGCACGCTACCCGCAGAGGTGGCCGTTGCGGTAGAAATGGGTGGGCAACAAGAAATAAAAACGAAAAAGAACATGGAAAGGAGAGTCAATGATGATCAAGTGGGCGCATGTTTTGCTAGCGGATTCCCGGCACGAAAGTGCGGGATCACCTGGAAATCCCGCATCATGGACTCTGGTTCGCTCGGGGGGTCCGGGGCCCGGACTCCCTCCGGCAATGGGCGGGCTACAACGGGTTTTAGACGCGGAAGTTCACTTTACAGTGAAGAGTTAGTGCTGCCAGGCCTTTGCCTATGAACCTGAGGACTGTTGCCTTACCCGGCCGCCAAGGAATGCGGCTCAAACGCTTAATTTTGCTCTTTTTTTTATATCCTCCCCGCAAGAGATGCCGCATCCTTCGCACGTTCATCAAACGTGACCAGATCTCTGGATAGAAGGAGGGGGACAGAAACACCCGATTGAATCACCTCGTGATCCAATTCCGCATACATCCACTGTCCAACTTTTGCATATCACGAAACCGTACCGCATCATATCATCATGGCAGAAACAAAGCTTCAGCAAACTCCGTTCGTAAAGCAGCTTGCAGCGAATGGTAATCTCTATGCACCCAGCCCTCCCCCCCCTCTCCTTATCTTACATATATCATTGATTCATCGATCAACTTCTTGGGCTATTTGCAGAATTGCTGATAGGAGAGGGGCATGACGCCAAACAGATCGACCAACCCGTGATAGAGCAGTCGCATCATTACGAACATACCTATCCTCCAGCCGAAACTTCACCAAGATTGAATTTCTAAAGCTTTGGAAAGGGTTATTCTACTGTTAGTCACTGCTTCTGTTTCTTTTTTCAGACATGGGGGTCCTCTTCCCCATTGGTGGTCACACGACGTGGGTTGTTTAAATTTACTTATATACTTACCACCATTGCCATGGGTGTAGGCGTGTGGTTGTCGGATAGGCCAAGAACCCAGCAACGCCTTGTGCTAGATTTGGCGGGATTACTGGACTCTATGGAAACTAAGAATGTGGGTCTCTTCTTGGAAGCCTTCTGGACCACCATCTCCAGGGAATGGAACGGCGTGGATGTTCTTCGTATGGATAAGTTCCTCCTCCTAGTGAGGGGGTATCTCGCCTCGAGTTTTAGGTACCTGCATGCAAGAAAGTGGGAGAAGGGGCTTGTGGAGCGGTTCATGGATCTGCTTAGGGAGACTCCACTCAGGTTTGTCTTCACTCTTACTTTTAGCTTTCTTCTCACTCCATCTATGCCGCTATGCTATTCCTACTGACGGTGGCCATGGTGATAGTCCTAAAGATATGAAGGTTCCTAATGGACTGCGCTACCACTTGATAGATATCTACGTGGACGAGCTGGAGAAACTGAACCCGGGGGAGATGAAGACTCCCTTGCCGGTTGCTATGCTGCTGTCCCCATTTGAGGAGCTGATGCTTGCTTCACCGATTAAACTAGTACGCACCAAGTCCAAGGAGCTGTTGTGTGATGGGCGATTGGTGGATTGGGGATACGATAAGGCTCCAGGAGCCGCCAAGTCCCGGCGTAAAGAGGGAGCAGAGGGCGAGGATGGTGACGGCGACGAAGAGATGGGGGGTGAAGGGGAGGAGTGGGGTGGTATCGATGGTTAGGTGTTGTATGATATTAATTATCTTATGAGATCTTTCATAGCACTTGTGGCTCCTCTACTGAGTTTTTGGAGAAGGGTTGAGTCCGGTAACAGTAATGATTGTATTACCGGCATATAAAAAAAAAAGTTACAAAAAAAAAGTTTACAAAAAAGAATAGAAGTACAGGAACTAACTCGGGGCGAGAGGGGTCCCACCCAACTCACCCTACCCTCTCGCCCCACTATCCTACACCTCCCCACTATCCTACACCTTCCCACTATCCTACACCCCGCTGCAATGCAACGGGATGCCTCCACCCATCAGAGTAGAGGCATCCCAATTACATCAGCCACCACCACCATTCCCCCCCCATCCCCACTCCCTCCTCCAGCCCCCTCCCAACTGCCTCCCCCAGACCCCCCGGCGCCTCCGCCCCAGCCCCCGTTTGACGACCGCCGCACGCCCTCGTGGCGGACGGTCGTGTGGCCGTTCGGTGCGGTGGAGGTCGCCTTCCTCCAGGCGGCGGGCCCGGCGATCATGCTCACGTCCGTATCTCCAGAATATCCAGTCGACGATGCCGTTGCTGACAAGGAGCCCGAACCCCCCACCCCACTCAAGCACACGGCCCACACTGTCGCGAAAGACCGCTACAGCAATAAACACAGTAAGTTAGCAATTGGCACAGCAAGGTTCTGGGGTCGATTGCACAAACACAAAAGTCTTATCAACATAGATAAGAAAAAATGTCGACGGTGAATGAGACGGCGACAGGAGCGGACGACAACAGGTGACGATAAGAGTGAACGGTAGCAGGCGACGGTAAGCGATGATAATGGTGGTGACGGTGGTGGTACAGGATAAGTATGAGTATGTTTGTAGCGATATCGATATAAGAGTGAACGATAATAAGTGATGATAAATGATGATAATCGTGATGACGGTGATGGTACAGGATAAGTATGAGTATGTTTGTAGCGATATCAATGAAGGATTAAGGATGAGGAAGGAGGGGGAGGAGGGAGGCCAACCTTGGTTTAAATACTACCCTTCTGGTATCCCTCCTATACCATCCACGCGTCCACCGTCCAGACACGCAAGCCCAGGGACAGGAGTCGGACTCGTAATACATGACGGAGATCGAGTGATAATCTATGAAGTACCATACTCGCCTGGGCGATCAGGGTCGACATCTTCCCGCCCCAGCAGTAGCTTGACTACTCCTTCATGTCCATCTTGCCGCCCACGAAAGTGGCGTGCTGCCTGCGCAATCTTGTTTGTTGATCTCGCAACCTTCAACACCGAAGAATATTTGAGGAATGGCATGCTTTGATGATCTAGGTGAAGATAAGATTGGAGGTTCTTGACTTGTTGTGAGTTCAGGTAAGTCAAGCAGGTTTCCGCAAGTACCGAGTGAGGTTTACTGAAGAGACCTGGATGGCTCTTGGACGGTATAGTGAATTAACTGCACAGTCGAAGCTTGCTTATCCACCATGATTAAACCTTGGCAACAGTCTAGTAATGTGCCTATGGAGGAGACATTTTCGGGATCGAAATCAGTTTCCCCTATCTCTACAGCCAATGCATTGCACAGTTCATCTACCCGTAAAGGCCGTCCCGAATGACAGACTCAAGTGAGAGTGGCCACCACAAGGTTGGTCTTTTCCTCGCCCTGAGCCGTTATCCAGTCCAATGTCACACCGTATGCATCCCCTAACCCCGCTCCATCTTTTATTGACTTGAGTGTTTTTCTCCGCCGAGCAATGGTACCTTTCAGGATTGCCTCGATATGGAGAGGCCAGCAGGAATCTAGGTTCAAATGTGTCAGCCATGAATTTGAGGTGGTTTTGCCCCTGCCCTCGTTCCTACATACGTTTCCAAACCTATTGCCGGGATCGCCTTCATAATGTCTCCTTCCAATGTGCTGCTCATTGTATTCATGGCAGTGTCCCTCCTAAGTTTCTCATGCAGATATATAAGGACCCCATCTTCTGTAGTCTGTATAAATACAAAAGTTGCTGCCCCATCCAATTTCCTCTCCATCTCGCTCTGCACATGTGGTCTTCTGGTCATAAATATTGGAGTATCCGACGACCCCTGCCGAATCTGTGCCAGGTATTTAAGAACTATAGTTAGATGCTCTGGCACATCTTCGTCAAGTGCATCAACACATATAAACGTGCCCCTTGTGCCCGTGATGCTCCGGAAGATGTTTAAAATTCCTGAAATTTGCAGCCTTCTACCACAACTCTTTTCTCTTTTGAAAGCCCCGGGGTACCACTTCAGGAATTCTCTCCAGTCCGCTAATGAGCTGCCTCAGCAGGGAGCCGAGCATATTCACCGGTGACTGCTCATTCCGAGCAGCAAAGTCGAAGGAAAAGCAGGCGCTCTGGCTGTTGTCGCAGTCTCAAAGCTCCTCCGCAACAACGATGCAAGTTCCATGGAGAGGAAAGAAGGGGATTCGGTGGGAGGCATTTATAGGGAGTGCCAAGAGGTTTCTCGCTCTGAAGTTCCTGTGCGGAGGATGGATGGGAGGTTTAGGTACCCAGTTCAGTAGGGTTTGTGAAAGGGTTTTGGCGTATCGTAACGTCACTGCTGCCTACACCCCACCACCCGAGCTTAGACATCCCTGCGTGAACGCAGCACCTTTGGGGGGGTTCTCGCCTTTTCACACACGTGCACTAATTCACCTCACAACGTCCCAGGTGCCCACACGCATCGATGCGCCCATGAATTTGGAGTTCTGCACGGCGCCAAAGGAAAGTTTCTTGCCGTCCAGAACCTGCATAATTATTTGACGGGGATTAAATGAAGTGCGAGGTGTGCTCCCCACAGTGGTTCTTGTAAGGCTGTAGCATCGTGTTGGGCGCTGTTCACCAGATGTAAACATTTTTAGTTCATTAAGGGTGCTATAGAAGGTTGCAAGCGGGGCGGGACTCGGCGGCACACAACCACAGTAGTTCACCATGGCTGGATCATCTCTTTCACGGCGTAGGTGTACTAGTGGGTTCTGTGGGTGGGAGGTGGTGAACGGGGTGCCTGGGGTGTGGGGGATAGAGGTATTCTTCCCCCGTTATACCGGTACGTTGCCACTACTGTACAGTACGGTTTCAGCTTCAGTAGCCCTGACTACGATGGCCGGGACTAATAAGTTAAATTTCCCATCCCCCAGATCTCCAATCCCACAATGAGCGCTGAAGATTTTTATTTTTATTTTTACATGTATGATATCCAAAAAAAAAAGAGGAAGAAAAAGAAAAAGAAAAGAAAAAAAGCCTCACGATGGCGACAGACCCCCTTGACCAAGTGCCGATCGACAGACTTGCCCATTTTAAGAGGGTGAATCCGCATGGGATGTCACTCGATGCCCAGATGAGGTTGAGGGGTTCAAAGTGGCTATTTTCCCTGGCCTTCTATTCTCTTTCTAAATTTGAGGAGTATTGATTGGTCCGCATGACGTTAGCTGAAGTCTAGGCAAGGACAACTCTAACGCACACGGGGACCCCGGACGGTCCAGAAGCAGATATTTACGTACATACCTTATTTGTGAGTATCTTCGTATTAGGAGAGAGAGTGCCTGCTGCTGCTAAGAACCGCGCTTAAGTTCCTAGAGAGAATATCGAGGTCCGCATGACGTTAGCAGAAGTCTAGGCAAGGACAATTCTAACGCACACGGGGACCCCGGACGGTCCAGAAGCAAATATTTACGTACATACCTTATTTGTGAGTATCTCCATATTAGGAGAGAGAGTGCCTGCTGCTGCTAAGAACCGCGCTTAAGTTCCTAGAGAGAATATCGAGGTCCGCATGACGTTAGCAGAAGTCTAGGCAAGGACAATTCTAACGCACACGGGGACCCCAGACGGTCCAGAAGCAAATATTTACGTACATACCTTGTTTATGAGCATCTCATATTAGGAGAGAGCTTAGGTCGCTGGGGGATCATGTTCAAGAAGTTCCTAGGGGAAATATATAGGTCCGCGTGACGTTAGCAGAAGTCTAAGCAAGGACAACTCTAACGCACACGGGGACCCCGGACGGCCCAGAAGCAGATATTTACGTACACACCTTATTTGTGAGTACCTCCATATTAAGAGAGAGAGAGCTTGGGTCGCTGGGGTGTCGTGCCCAAGAAGTTCCTAGGGAAATATATAGGTCCGCGTGACGTTAGCAGAAGTCTAGGCAAGGACAACTCTAACGCACACGGGGACCCCGGACGGCCCAGAAGCAAATATTTACGTACATACCTTGTTTATAAGCATCTCATATTAGGAGAGAGCTTGGGTCGCTGGGGGATCGTGTTTAAGAAGTTCCTAGGGGAAATATATAGGTCCGGGTGACGTTAGCAGAAGTTTAAGCAAGGACAACTCTAACGCACACGGGACCCCGGACGGTCCAGAAGCAGATATTTACGTACACACCTTATTTGTGAGTATCTTCATATTAGGAGAGAGAGCCTGCTACTACTGAAAATCGCGCTTAGGTTCCTAGAGGGGATATGTAGGTCCGCATGACGTTAGCAGAAGTCTAGGCAAGGACAACTCTAACGCACACGGAGACCCCGGACGGTCCAGAAGCAGATATTTACGTACATACCTTATTAAGAGCCTTCGGCAACACGCCAATGACAGAATAAAAAGAAAGAGAAGAGTCCCCCTAGAGTATGAGCATAATCTGCGATGGGTTGGTTATGGAAGCAGTGGCGAAGATGGAGTGTTGTAGTTGTAATGATGAAAGGAGGAAAGGAAGAGATGAGCTCCCAAGGGCCCCTTTTATAGTGAAATTCTTGACCGAGAGGTCTCAATATGGAGATGGGGCTATGGCTACAGGGTAATCGAAGATAGAGTACGGGGTGTGAGGGTTGTCTGAATGGTGGTTTTGAAAAAAGTTGATGTTGTGGTATGATAACCCCAAATTTGTGCCCTAAGGGCGTACCCGAGGGGAAGTTTAAGTGTGATAGCGAAAGCTATCTGAAGGTCTGCGAGTTTTCAATAATCCGAATGAGAAATATGGGTCTTTGGGAACAGGGAAATGTGTATCGCGGGCAGGTTTAGAGGGCACTCGATAAGTAGATATCAAGCCTTTCATGCGAGTGAAGAAAATTGTGGAACCAGATTCCGCACCAAAAAAATGGGGGTATTTGGGATAATCATTAACCTCCCAAAAATATTTAAAATTCAAGACATTGCATAGATAGCTTCAATTATCTCTGGGGATTACAATACCTACATAGATTTTAGAAAGCTCTTGTGAAAGGAATGCCTGTCTATTACATTCGAAGAAAAATTGCTGATCTCCATACCATGTTAGGACAAGGTGCCCTGAAATACTCGAGTAATATAGGATTACAGGTACCTTTTCCCTACTATCACTCTCTCTGGCATTACACTACGGACATTAACTAATAGAGCATGCCGCTTCTCTACATGTGAAAGAGGCTTTTTTATTTTTTATTTTCTCTCTTCAATCACATTCAAATAAAGCTTAGTAGCCTTCACAGTAAGAAACCTGATCGTTTTCCGGAAATGTATCACCATGCCCTCCGACACAGCAATCTATCATAATACAATACCAAAGTCTACAACAGTTGATCTTAGTTTAAAAGCCCCAGCACCACGTCAAGGTGTCAACCACGCTGGGGTCCCATGAGCCATCCCGCTTGTTAACCAACCCTCGTTGGACGGATGATAGCAGGATTCATGGTATTATTGCATGATCCTCTAAAGTATCCTTCCTGTCAGGCACCCTCCGTACGAGGTGTGTTACCGTGCTTGTTAGAGCCTGTTTGGATACAATGGTGTTCTGTTCCCCCATATAAATGACCCTCTCTCTTCCATTTCAAAATGGAGAGAAGGCCATTTTCATGGGAGGAACAGTCGCCCAGTGGAATAGCCATTTTTTACCAAACAGGCTCTTAGTAGGCAGCGGTAAATACTGCTCATGGGAGCCGGGACACTCCCGGCAGGTAGGCGCTCTGGCTGTCGTCACAGTCGCAAAGCTCCTCCGCAACAGTGATGCAAGTTCCATGGAGAGGAAAGAAGGAGATTTGGAGGGAGGCGATGGTATTTATAGGGAGTGCCAAGAAGTTTCTCGCTCTGTGGGTTTTGTGTGGAGGATGGATGTGCGGTTTAGGTCTCTACTTAGGTAGGGTCCATAAAAGAACTTTAGTGTTTTGGGGTACCGCGTGATATACTGTGACTGCAGAAATGTTGAAAATTTTATTGCGTTGGCTGCCCTCGATTGGCTTTGGCTGGTTATAGAGGTTTTTAAATTAGTATTGCCCCCACCACTATCGCCAAAGAGCAGCCTGGTTCTCCCTGATCCCATATCATAACCTCGCCGAAGGGTACATAAAGTTAAAGTTTTAATAATGTGTAGTGCTTGCACATACAGCCGCGTTCGCAAAATTCTCGCACCCCTCCTTGTACCTCAAGAACAATACCTATTTACAACAACAGGACAGCAAGAAGCCTTCTGATAACTATTTTTCAGATATACCCCTAGGGGCATTGTAAACCCTTGTCACCATTTATTATACTGAATAATCAAGGGAGATGGTTAGTAAAGCATTTCTAATTACTCGTGGTACTCGAGAGGGTACGAGAGCTTTGCGAACGCGGCTGTACCCACCGGGCAACCCATTTTTCCGATCCCAGTGTTAAAAGTCATCAGTACCGTCCCCCCCAATCTCACATCAAGACTGGGTGATCTAAAGCATTCACACCTTGCTGAAAAGGAATATGGAATCAGCAAAAGCCAATCCGCTAGGGTAGGTAATTCCCTAGACATTCAAGACAGAAATTATGAGAATTCTTCCACTACACTATTCAGGTCGAAAGTGTAGAATCCAAATCCCATAGAGTCGCAATGTTCCTTTTTGAATAGGAAACACATAAGATAGCAGATATATTTTTCCTATTATCATTCCCTCTAGTATTGCATTATTACTATTAACTAACAAAGTTTGCAACTCCTCTAGATGTGAAAGGGGCCTTTTATTTATTTATTTTTCTCTAACTACAATACATACAAGCAAATCTTACCCTCCGCCATAGCAAACCTAGGATTTTCCCGAAAATATATTACCACCCCTCCCCTCCAATACAAAACAATCTATCACTATACCCAAGTCTACAACGGTTGATCTTAGTATAAAGCCCCAGCACCACGTCAAGGTGTCAACCACGCTGGGGTCCCACGAGCCATCCGTTTGTTAGCCAACCCTCGTTGGACGGATGATAGCCGAATCCATGATATAGTTTCATGATCCTCTAAAGTATCCTTTCTATCAGGCACCCTCCGTACGAGGTGTGTTACCGTGCTGTTAGAGCCTGCTTGGGTACAATGGTCCTGTTCCGTTCCCCCATATTAATTACCCTCTCTCTTCCATTTCAAAATTGAGAGAAGGCCATTTTCATGGGAGGAACAGTCGCCAGTGGAACGGTCCCATTTTTTACCAAACAGGCTCTTAGTAGGCAGCGGTAAATACTGCTCATGGGAGCCGGGACACTCCCGGCAGGTAGGCGCTCTGGCTGTCGTCACAGTCGCAAAGCTCCTCCGCAACAGTGATGCAAGTTCCATGGAGAGGAAAGAAGGAGATTTGGAGGGGGTGATGGTTTTTATAGGTAGTGCCAAGAGGTTTCTTGCGCTAGAGTTTTTGTGTGGAGGCTGGATGTGAGGTTCAGGTCCCCAGTTTAGTAGGGTTTGTGAAAGGGTTTTGTTGTATCGTGTGATATGATATATTGTGACCGCAGGAGTATTGACACTTTTACCGCGTCGGCTGCTGTCGACTGGTGTTGGCTGGTCATAACTGCCCGACCCGAAGTTATCCCCAACAACACTCACTGCCTAATACCGGTAGGCACTTTTTGGTGTAGCAAAGGGGAGAATTTCCATGTCCCAGTCCTATTCGATATAACTAGTAGAGCAGAAGTGGCATCTAGGTCCAAAACGAAGAGAAGCAATGAGATCAGTGTATGAAATTATTCTTCATCCCAATGCCAAACTCTAAGTTAATATTAATGTGCGAAAATTCCATATCTTGGTGACCGGGTTTGTCCCACTATTTTCTTCACTCGTAAGTTCATGTAATACCGGGCGATTGGAGATCTCTAGGAGTAGGAGTTTCAGTATCTAAAAACGTCATTTCGCCCACTTCAGGACATGACCTAATGGAACATGCGGGTAGTAGAGAATGGCATACTGACGGCCTGGTAGCGTAGTAGCTGGGGTTGTTCCGGTAGTATGATACCAGTACAGTCTCGTACGTATTCTTTGAGGTACAAACACAGCGGGAATAGCGGGATCAGCGGGAAACAGTGTGTTGGTACCATAAAAGCTTCTGGGAACTTGGACTTCGCGTCTCAGCTATCCCCGAGGATTTGCGCGGACGTCCAGGGGGACATTCATCTAAAGCTCCTGCAAGATATAGCAACATTGCTACTTTGATATTTCACCAGTGAACTGCATAATCGCCCGCAGTTCTCCCCCGTACTCTGGAGAACATGGTACTGGGCTTGTGGTCCTGTGGGGTACTGTGCCATATATTCTTAATTGCCTGACGTCAGTAAAGACAGCTAGCTCCCCCTCTGCCTAGGACAATGACACGAGTGATCGCTCGTGATGCAAGATGGTCCAGAACCGAGTGGTAGGGTCCCGAGCGATGCTTGCTAACATCACGCACAGTACAGTATCTCTTTGCGCGTATTGTGTAATTCCCTGTGAAGGGTTGAAAAGGTTATAACCAGAATGAAATCTTGTCATAGCCACTTCCCGCCCCACGAGCTTGGCCAAGGTGGCGGCAGCTGTGGGGATAGATTATGTCTCATTCGCTAGGGTCCGACGATCCGACGTCCTAAGGGTGTGTATGGATGTCGCCGCATCATACTTGTAGGATCTCCTACACAATATAAAGTAAGTACCAGGGATGGGAATCCCCAACGATTGTCTTACTCAACCGGTACAGACACCCTTTCATTTATATGGCCACATGGCCCTATCCCAGGGAAGCAAAATTCTCGGAAAAGTTCCAGCAGAAGCTTGAGCATTATTGCAACTATTGAGGTACTAGACAGACCTCACATCATTCACCAGTAGAAATCATTCTTACCCTGCTCCTTCGAGAAATGTAGTATGTCCACATTGCCATCCATGGTGAAAAGTGGCTCGACGGTAAATGGCCACCCCCACAAACCAATTCAGTCATCCTCCTACCAGAGTCCGCACAAAATTCAGGACCCTAGTTTCCTCTTTCCAAATCAAAGGGAAAAAAGAGATTCTTGCTCTTTCTTCTCTGCCACCCCGCCGATCCCTGGCCACATTCCCAGGATCATGGCCTAGAGTCAGATTCTACCACCTCGTAGCAGGACTGACTCGCCCTACAGCCTTACTGGGGAAGGCTGAGGCCTTCAATCTCCCAGTTCGCATAAGGCAGGATTTTTTGCATCTCCTGCCCCACGTGACGGATTGTTCAATATTAGCCCATTTCTGAGGGGGAACTGAACTCCTAGACTCCTTCTAATTGGACAGTGGCTAACTGGTTCTTAGCATATCAACCACTGTGCCAGCTAGGTATGATATCTCACATAACATTTGCCTTGGGAACGAATTCTTATCTTTCTGGCAGATGGTTTTAGATTGTTTTTCTTTAGCCTGAGCCTGAATATCACTAGTATGTTTGTTGTTTGTTGTTTGTTGTAAAGCATTGGACGCATTATTAAAACCGATAGATCCTCAAGAGGAGAGAGATTATAAGCATCTATTATCGATACCCTAAGGCAAATCCCCATGCAAAGTGGCCACAGATAGAATTTCGGCGACAAAAAATGGCACACTCATGTCTATGGGCTCAACAACACTAAAGAAATGATGGGTTACTCATGTACGGCGGCTGTCACACTAGTAAACCCACTGCAGAAGAGCACCACAATACAATATTCGGGGCTTATAATAACCTCGTTCGGGGCATTGCGCCTAACACTCAAATCAGGCATCACGAGCATCACCACCCAATAACCTCAACTCATCACAATTCATCACTCGTAAAACATCCCTCTCTCTCAGGGGAACCAGCCGCAGAAGCTCTACTATAGCATGTCCGTAGGAATTCAAATTGTAGAAATACATCAGCCCCCTCGGTCTCCCCTTCCTCGCCATTGCAAAACATTTAAACAAGAGTATTTTTTCCCCCAGCGATGTCTAGCTTCCTCATAAATCCAACCAAGGCGCACACACACCTAGAAACAGCGGCGCCCCCTCTCTAGAGAGTTACAATACAAGGCAGTATACTGCTCAGCAATATGCTCTAACCGGGAGGCCCGTTGGTCAGGCCGACATGACGAGGGGCGATGCACAAAAGAGGCCCACGAGCCACCCCCGCCGCCTGTTTATCCAAATCAGGCCAAACCCGGGTGCCAGACACAAAGTCGGGATATGACCGGCATCCCTAGTCAGTACCAACCTACCAGGCCAGCACGGGGTCCAAAGCTACCGCCCCGAATACCACGATCCGTTGCCCTCGTAATTAAACTCACCCCAAACTGACCACTAATATCGAAAGTACACCTATCACACAGACACACCACAATCCCCCACACCACCCCACAAATTCCAGATAACGTGCGGGCAACTCGGAACACCCCCCTCCAACAATCCTCAAAAAATAAGCACGCCCTTTCAAGTTTACCTCTCGCGCCCTAGCCCCCAAATTCATAAATACTATCGACCCAGATATCCATCTAATTCACTACACCCCCGCATTTCTTCCTGCCCCCCCCTCCTCAAATGAGACTCATATATCACAAATGATCACTCGGTTAGCAACGACGCACAAGGAGATAAGCCTGGGAGAAGGCGTTTTAGTTTGCGGCCTGCAGGGGAGATCCCCGCCACACTACACAAGTGGGGTCCCGATTGATTAATAACAGATGTGGAGAAGATGGGGCGAACATAGTATCGATCGCATGTGGGGCGTATGTCTTGTGGAGAACTTAACTTAGCCTCGCTTGGTCTGTTATGGCAGAGAGAGGTTTCGCATTTAATAGGGGAGGGCAAGGGCGGGGCTTCACCCATCGGTTAAAGTTATCCCTAGAAGGATTTGGCGAGTTAGGCTGAGGAGAAATTATTATCACGGGAATGGGGGCAGGGGAAAGGGTCTTGGCAGGTGCGTTTCTTATTGGTGATGATGATTGCTAAATGAACACCCCAATCCTGTGATATTATATCTCGCCCCAGTTGAAATACTTATAATACTTACTGCTCTAGCTGCGTCTTCCGGCTCTGTACTCTTTCACAGAGATACATAAAGCCTCAGAAAATTAATGAGAACCCAGGCTTACTCGACAACAGGCAAATAGGTCTATCACCAGCAGCCAGCCAAATACTACAGAGCCCTGTGCATCACCAGTGACGGAGAAGAGGTATCAAGGGATAGCTAAATCGGCTAAAAGTTCCTTGGAGAGCCTGGCCAGGACTCGGGAATCTGCTGCAGTCAGCTGAGGGTATTCGGATCCATCTAGTTCTATTTACCGGGCCTCTTTCAGTCAAATTTCAAGGCGCCAATCGAATCCCTTCCTGCCCTAGGCAATCTGTCTGCTTAGTTACATGTCAGAACCGACAATTCATTGGGAATACTCACGGACTGAACCCAATGCCCGAGTACAGTGCCTAACTCCCCTTGATGGCAGGAATCGGTGAAGCCTTACTTCACCACTGGGATCTCCCACCGAGAAAGCGACCTACTGGGTTCAATAGGATATCCCTTGGCCAAGTAAGCTATCATACTTGACAACCAGGATATAATAATTATAGATATAACAATACCAATGTATATATGGCGCCAAGCGTTTCACAAACCCAATTCACGCCTCCTTCCCGGGAAAACATGGCTGGATGATCCTTGACGCAATATACCAGCACTGTGAAGCTTAATCTAAACTTCTAGCACTCTAGCGCTGGACCACACCGCCCTTGTTGCCGCGTTCACGAGCCGTTAGATATCCGCCATGCCGTAGCTGGGGTACGTACTTGCAGCCTGACACAGCCGAGCACTATAGAGCCATAAACCAGGCAGATATACCACACAAGCAATACCCCGGCTCAGGGTAGAATAGGCACTCTGAGGAACCAATATGATGCGGGGATGAAGTAAGGTGGTAGTCCAGACAAATAGCAACACACAATTCCAAGAATAGATACATTATATACCTCTCAAGGAGGAGGAGGAGGAGGGGACAATACAGGACAATACCCTACTCCAGCAATCCCGGTATGATACAATAATATATACAAGCAGGCAAGCACTTAACGGTATGTACGATATTAACGCCATACACCCCCCAGTCAACCCCATGCTATCCTATCCTATCCCACCAACCATGCATTCAATCAATCGGGAGATCACGCCATAGCGCCCCATCCATCCATCCACAGCTTCCAGAGTGCTAACGGCACAGCATAAGGCACAACCCCAACCACACCACGACCACCGGCGGCAAAAAAAAAATCCTGAAAAAAAGTCCCGAGAGATGGCGGGTACGCACAGTAACGGATTCGATACCAGTGCTTTTAGGATCGATCGAACCCCCGTTTGCTGCAGTAGTAACTTACCTGCCAGCGTAAGCACCCCCCAAGCCACCGTACATCCTAGCCCCAGTGCCGTAGACACATCTTCACAAATTCTCACTCTGTAAATTTACGTGAAACAGCTCACGCTTCGGCCGCGTCCTTGCAGGCGCGTGCGTGCCCTGCGGTAAATGTAAAAGTATCATAGGAAGAGAAGGGGAAAAGAAGGGGCTTAGGGTGGATGAGCGCTCTCTTTGTGCTTTTTACACTGTGATATTGAGAAGCCATAAGTTCCTCTAGTGAGGAGGGAGGGAGGGAAGGGCTTTGAAGAGGAGTGGTTTCGCTGGGTACGGCGGCGTAGTGTCCTATGACCATGGTAATGTGTGTGCGAGAAGTAACTGGGCAGGCCCTCTAGGCTAGTCCTACACCCAAGCGTTCAGGGTCAAAGCCGTACCGATGATAATCGTGCGAGTGCTATATGATGCGAGATGTGATTTTATGGAAAAGGCTGAACCCTCGCAGCTTTGCGCCTAGTCGGGGCGCACAGTCCCGCCGCCGGTACGACTGCGAGACTAGCCAAAATACCACGAAAACCATCGATGACAACCTCCTCAGTGCAAATTTGAAAATTCCAAAAATGCTGGAAAAATCACTATCCAAGTGAACCCCAAGCGGGATGAGCCAGTGGTCAGGGCGGAACCCACTTTATCAATCTATCATATCATATCATATGACACCCATCCATTCTTGACAACAACCCCGAAGCTATTCCACCACTCGAGCGAGTACCGAAACCCTTAGCAAAACAAAACAAAAAATAAAATAAGAGCCCCCGCGGGTTTCACGGAACAAGGCCCAATCCATCAGTTACACGTGATACCAACTAAGCACATGCCGACATCCCAACCCAGTGCCGTACAGCACCGGACAACGCGGTACGAGTACACATAACCGATAGAGCAATCCCTCCGCATAGCGCGTACGCGGTGAGATGACAGGTGGGAGGGCACTAGGCGGGCGGTCAGGGGAGGTTGGCGGAGGGGAAGAAACCCCCGAGAAAGACGGATAAAAGGGACAAACGAATAAAAAGAAAGAAATTACTACATTAGTTGCGGGTAGTGGCGGTAGGGTAGACCACCGGTACGAGTACTGTACACGAGGAACCGAGGAAATAGGAGGTTATGCAACTGGATGTGTTTATGGCAATGCGGCTTCTCATTTAGCAGAGACGCTGCCGCTATATGTCAATCACGGCATGATAGAGGGGAGTAGTCTAACCAGGGAGGTCAGAGAGGGACTTACCGTACTGCTCTGTGCACTAGGACACCAAGTATGATACCACAAATGAATAAGAATAACTCTAGGACGTCTAGGATTTCCCCCTTCGGATTAAGGGAGAAAACACAGCTAAAAAGCCTCTCGGTCCTCGGTTGAGACAAAGAAAAAGAAAAATGCAACAGACCTTACCAGGAGAGGCAACTTCAACGTCCTAGCGAGATTCTCAGTTCTCACCGTAAGCTTGTCTTAAGTTTTCCGGACAAATGGGATCTTTCCCCTTTGATACCTCAATTGACCAATACTTGTCGATTAGCCCTTTTTTTTTGCGCCTAGATCCACCCGATTTGACAGCAGCATATCATACCGCGAAATAGAAACAGGAAGAATCCCCATACCCTTGGCTCGGTCCCATTAGTAGTGGTGGTGGTTTGATATCTGCTGGCTAGGCTATAGTACCGTAGTATCGGTGATAGTGCTAGTAGGAAGGGTAAAGGATTGGTAACAATAAGCTCTAGGCTAGGCAGGTATGTGGGGCATGCACGAACTTACAGTGCCATACTGTACTAGTACCATACCGTACTCTGTATCTTGACCACCATGCTTACCACACCTTGGCCATTCTCGTGCAGTAATCCCCTCCCGCGCCCCCCCCTCCTGTCTTTCTTGCTGCTCGCACCCCCAGCCGCAATGCTCTCCCGCTCAAGGCAGACAGACACGGAAGCATATATCTGGAATGCGAACCCCACCTCCCTCAGCCCCTTAGCCAAACATACTGCGCTGTGCCAAGCAGGAGAAGACAATTAAGTTCAGACTGAACTGTGCAAAGCAAACATATGTAAGCCCAACATGTCTTAGGGGCTCGGCCCGAATTGATGCTCAATATAGGCATCGAGCTATGGGTGTCTAGAAAAAAATGTTATACCCGCTGCCCGTAACTCCGTTCAGTAAAAGGAAAGTCGTTGGCATATCCCAGCACCATATCTTCTGCTGTGGTTGCGCATGCAGATGCGGTCGCGATCTCTCAGCTAATATCCAAAGACCATAAGCTAAGTATGATTTTCCCTGGTACAGTATTGCGAGAGATTTCAGATGCCCAGCTATGATATTTAAAATACTTACCTACTGTATTCGCTTGACCTAACATGGCTATCTACCCCCAGTCACTGTGGAGTAGGATTCTGTAGAGCGTTGTACAATGCTCTATTGTCCACATATCGCATTCCTTTCACCTTCACTCAATTACCCAAGTCAATTGCCACCTCTCGTAATACTTACTACTAGTGCAGTAGATTGCCTGCTATGCCTAACTCCACCCCACCTTCTCTGGTTGGCTTTGTCCCACGGCGCTGCTAACAAAACTCACCTGAAAATTCCCCCCAGCGTACCGGTACCCCCCATACGCCCAAAACGCCGTTAGAAGAAAAAAACAGAAAGAAAAAAGAAAAAGAAAAACCAAACCTTTTCAGCTCATTATTTTCTCTCCTCCATCTTCCAATACGATACTGCAGACAGCACCCTCGACGCGAATTATTACCGATGGTCAGGATTTTTTATCTATTTTCTAGAAAAATCAAAGTCCTCCCTTTCAAACTTAGCCAAGCGATATTTCCTCTTCTTCCGCTCACTCTCACACAAGAAACCAACCACACCAGCCCCACACTTGGACTGGCGCAGTACTTCAACCCCACCTTCGCGGAATAAAGGCTAAGGCCTTGAAAGTGTCAAAGTCTCTACTTCAGAGCATGCAGTATATTGTAACTGTCTCGAATTGTAGAGCCAGAAGGGGGTAGAGCTGGACTGAATGGCCCCATTAGACAGTTCAGCATAAACACAGTTGTGGTAGTTGGTTAGGCTTAGCTGGCGCTGGCAGAAGGACTCAAAAAAATGTCCCAGCCGTTAACTTGGCCTATTGTTTAGAGCGAGTGGGTTCCTCGTATAATACGATAAGTGAGGATTTTCCTTTTGTTCCGCAGGTAATGGAAGTACCAAGGTGGAGGTTGAGTTGGTAGAACTATCGAGGGACGGGGATATAGGCGGTTGGTTCTACCTAGCTAGAAACCTCGTTACTATACTCTTCGTGATATCGATATCATGGAAGAATGGGGAATACAGTTTAGTACGTACGTACAATACGACAGGGGAGTGGGGAAGAGAGGGTAGGAGAATGTGGAGCTTCTATGATAAGCTTACCCACATGATCTGAGTTAGCATGGGTGATGATCCCCCCATCTTCTCGGCCGTTCCTTGGGGTGGTCTTTTTCCCTACCGCATATACTTAAAAAACCACTATCTCGTATAGAAGCCAGGAAATCTATTGACACCCCGTTCGTGCATTATGTAGTACGCGTATTGTAGAGTATAGCTGGTTAGCGATGATATCGTAATAGTCAGGCGTCGAGAGCACAAAGCAATAATAATTTTACAAATCGATAACAATAACGATAACAGCCCCATCTCCCACGAACCAGCCACCTGTATCAAAAAGTAGAAAGTAGAAAGGAAAAAAGAATGAGAGATAGAATGAGGCAATCTCCATCCAGCAAGCGCGAGCAATCCAAAACTCGGGTCTCGGGGGGGGAGAAATCCGGGGTTTGGAGTTTGTTGGTGGATTCGGTGAATCATTGACGGACCGGACCACCACCCATACAAAGTAGCCGGTTCTCCAGCACTAGAACGACTCACTGGACGGAGTGGCAAACCTTCACTTCCGCGCATGCCAGATTGCCGGCCGTCCGAGGGGAGTAGACTAGGGTTCTTCCATTCTCATCCAGTCACTCTGACTATTGACTAAAAACTAAGTCAGGCTAGTATACCTTTAGCTGAAAGCTCATCGTGCTTTACAAGTACAGCATCTCTGTCTCATTCTGGATCTGCTTCTTCGCCATCCCGTATTAGATTATCCGAACATACCGATGAAAATTCACTGTATATGGAGCAGAAGAAATATCAACTGCCGAGATTCGAAGGAAAAAGGGGCCTATCAGTACTCGAGTAGCAACAAGAATTAGTTGCAAGGGTTCCTGGTAAGACAGTACGTGATGGACAAGTAATAGGGTGGGGTCTCCCAGTGATCTAATGAACCGATTGGTGGGTGAAGTTGAGCCTGGGCAGTACTAGGAGACACCGTAATCCCACCATCCGGATACCAAAATTCCGGTTGTGGCGCGGAGTTTACAGTAATGAATAGGGTAAGCTGAAATAAGCTGGTATCATAGGCTTCCCCACCTACCACCAGTAAGCACCCACCTACCCCACCGAACAACCCGAACAAGAGAGGCCCACTTCACCACATCACTTCTACTGCTACTACCACCAGCAGCACCACCACCAAGCAGTCGAATTCGAAACCAAACGGAATCAATCGAACAATCGATCATCGATTGATCCCGTTCAACCCTGGGATAGAAAGATATCATAATCCAAGTCACACACATAAACCATCCAACCAATAAGCTGAAACCTTCCTTCCCCTGTAATCAAGCAACTTATCCTACAAAAGGCATCATAATAATAATCAATTCCCCTGTCAACACGATGAAGCTTCGTATCGCAGCCCAATCCAAAACTATCAAAAATCCAAAAAATTCCCCAATCTTCAATTGCCGGCATGAAGCCATTGCGCGAGAAGAGAACAAGTGTGGGTGGGGAAAGAGAAGAAGAAAAAACGGGAATTCAATGTGCTACAAAATTCCACGCAGTACTTGTACTTTACGATAGCGCAAGCAAGCAAGGCAAATCACCAAAACCCCCACGATAGTGTCAAAAACCTGACAAAGTTAACCCGGGAACCAAGAAGGAACTGCGGCTGATAGTTCAACCATCCATCCATCCGAAAAAGCGAAAAGGAAGAAAAAGGATCAAGAAAGCTCCCCAAATCCTAAAGTCACGCAGCACCCTGGCACTAAATACTAGTACAATAGGAATAATAAGCGGATGCGTGGGCCCCATGCATGCAGCCACGCACCTCCAGCCTTCCCTTTCCATGCCTCCCATGCCATGCCATGCATCATAAACAGAACAAAAGATGGTTCTCAAAATCCTACAATCAGAAACCGTTCTGTAGATCCATCATTCGGTGCCTAGGACGGGATTTTGTGCCTGTATGTATGCATGTATGTGAACACCAAAGCATAGGGTGAGTGTGTAGGCTGGTATGCATGCTTGCGTAACTCCGGGATCCGGATGGGAAAGTTCGTGGTTTGGCAGGGTTTTCCTGGAAATATTGTACGGCGCATACTGAAGAGTATTTTTGCCCTGCGTAGTTATGGGACGGAACGGCAGTGGTGCAGCTGTGCCTAGCATGGTAGAGGTCTGGGGGAGTTGTGATTGTGGCTCACTTACTGGAACTTTGGCTCGCAAAACCTTGCTTGTACTCGGGGGTAGGCAAAAGTCGGGCGCACCCCATATACGGTAACTAGGGTTTTCCACCATACAAACGCGTTTTGTGGCTTTTTTTGTAAGGGCAGCAAAAGTCGGGCGCACCCCCAGAATAGGAAATAAACTCAGACATTTCGTGGCACCGCGCCCGAAATACCCCTAATACCGAGTACTCTAGAGTGGAACTCGAATTAACCTGAGGCAGTGGGGGCAGAAGAATCTTTACCTCTAGCTGGACCTCCAAAGGCATTAAAAACGTGTGCCCCCTGCTCCCAGTAGTTGGATCATGACATTTGGTTTGAATAAGTAAAGATTCTGATACTGAATCATAGATGCATCATATAAGGGGTAGCTCAGCGCAGCAATCAAGTAAACAATAAAGCCCTATTAGGCTATCTGAGAACTCTAGTCCCGCAGCCTATCATATACTATCACAATCACAGGTATTCCTACTCCCCATATTACGATCTTAATACAGTACTACACTTATTCACCCCCACCCTCAAGGCCGGTAGTTCTTACATTCGGTATCGTTCACTACCTGTCCACCCTCCCCTAAACATCGGGTCCGGGTATCATGTACGCGATCGCCTATGCAACTCCCACGCACATGATCCTGGCACTGTAGTCGCCAGGCTCGAGTAGACTCGTCGAGTTTGTTGCACCAGGTGTATAATATGGCGTTTGGATATCAAGGGGTGTAGTGGGGTAGTGGAGTGCTGCCAGGGTCCGAGGTTTTACGCGGGGAGGAGGGAGGAATAAACCCTTCCATCATTATTATTATCGCTGTCCTCGGTGTTATTTTGTTCGTTCTTCCCAGCAAGCAAAGATAGACGATCAGGATAGCCACAGGATGAAGATTACTAGAGTGGGCCGTTGAAAGAGGGCTTCGTGCTTGTGCTCGTGCTTAGGCTCCCTCATGTATGTACTACTTTCGTGTGGTGGAGCCGTCGTGGAGGCCTTGTGAAGTGCTGCACCCCACGGTATGTACTGTGCTCGAGTAGATAATTTGCCGATACCCCATCGGGATGCATGTCCCTACAAGTATAAACCTTCCAAAAGTCGTACAGAAAATATAAAAAAACGGCGGGCAAAACCCGGGTACAGTACCAGCATACTGCAGCCATGACCAACCACGAATCAATGAAGCAACACCAATTCTTCCCAGTGCTATCAGCTTCACCTATGTGGACACTGTACTAATCTGTATTCCTCACGCTCACCAACCCGTCACTGCCGATACCGTGCGTGCAGTACCAGCGCCCGTTCGTACCTTGGGGCCAACGGATGCCAATCCTTGGCTTAGACACAAGAATCCAGTACCGTACTCGAGTACAAACAATCTGCTACTAAACCCGGTACGACAAGCTTGCAATAAAACTTCGAAACAACCTCCTCCTTCAAAATATTACACCGTACAGCCCTGCATACCTAATTACCCATCATGCGAGCAACAACTCCACCTGAAGTCGGAAACGCGCCTCTCCGTTCAATGACCCCAATACCAACCCTAACTCAAACCGGGGCACTGCCCATACACTCAACACGATAACCCGACCTCTGCAGGTATGCTTCATTGGCGCCGGTGGGTGGGATTGGATGGATGGATTGTCAGTTATGCGCGACATCATAGAGCACCTTGCCGTGCAGCCCTGCATGCCTCATGGCTTGTAAAATCCATAACACCTACCGTATTTCCTACCAAAAATAAACAACATTCCGTGACCTAATATGAGAGAAAAGGTGTATTGGGAGTAATAATTGTTAGTAATTTTGACCCAACAAATGCAAAATACCAAAGGTAGACTATGCAAGTAATTGTGAAGCGATATGCGTTGCGACGGTTTTTGCACCACCACCACCACCGTCCACTCACCCCAGCAAACCATGCGCATTTCACGACAGCCGCATTACCGCAAAAAAAAAACCCCCTCCTGAAGTCCACTTATCTCCGCCAACTCAGCGATCCCCGGATCCAGAGAGGAAACAAAAGGAAGAGAGAGAAAAAACTCCTCCGAGGAGGATCAGCCCGCGCTAGATCTCACAATTGGCATTCCTAATTCTAGTATCATATAACCCCCCCAAGCTAAACCCACCCCAGGCCAACACAAACGAATCCCGCCGATACTCCGATAGATCCCAAGAGTTTCCCGGGCGAGCACGATACAAGCGCGGCAACTGAGGTAACGGTTTCCAAGCAAAAGTACTCGAGCACAGCACCATTTACCAAAAGGACATCCGGAGCCAAAACCGAGAGAAATAACCCGGATTCCCGGAAAGCTGGAACAATAATTATGCATGCATAATAGATACATTACGATAGGCTAAAATCCTGGGTAAATTTTTAAATATGGCGCCCGAAGCGATGGGGGGGGGGGGGGTAGAGGGGAAGAAAGTGCGTAAAAAACCCCCACAGAGTGGCTTGTCTGGCATGTAAATAATTGTGGTTCCAGAGGCTTCAAAATAGTCTGCTGTGGCCTAGTTGACTGCCCTTCTTCCAATTAAAACAAAAACAAATAAATAACGAAGTGGGAGGGTGGGAGGTGGGTTACACGCTTCCCCCCTCTACGGCTCCTACGGTATCAGCTGTATAGTACTCATAGATGCATTATAACGTGAAGTTCTAAACTCCCGAGAAGAGGGCCTTCTCGGTAGTTGGTGGAGGTTGGGAATGACCGTTTCAAAGAGGGAAACAAAGCTATGGTAGGAGGAATGTGACTCTATCTAGCCAATGTGAAATAATAATAAAATACAAACCGTATATAGCTGGATTTCTAGGCAGAAGTATGATCAAATATCAAGGTATAATAATAATATTATGACGGTTACACCCAGAAAGGCAATTTTATGAAAACGTGAAAAGTGTCATAAACTATCATACTATTTTCTGAGTTTTTATTAGAAGCTGCCCAATATATGATACAGTAGGCTATCATACTAGCATGATACACCACTCTAAAGACCAAGCAAGTCCCCAACAGCCAAAAACCAGAATTTAGCTGCGCCAAAACACAGTGAGCGCAGTTGGGCCGCACCGCAAGAACTATTGCCCTAACCCCCCCCCCCCCCCACCCGCTAGGGTGTTAGAAATTGCCACTCCCGGTGAAGCTCCATCATGTTTTCCCCATTCATTTATCTTTTCAGAGAGAAAGAGAGAGGGAGAGCCAAAAGACAGTTTTTTTTTCCGCCCCCTCCCCCCTCTTCCACATCGTTCATCCCAACTTCTTAGCTGCGAGGTTCAACCATATTTCAGTTCCCTCCTACTGGCCGAGGAAGAAGAGGAAGTTCACCAAATAACATTATTTATAGATGAGCCAAGCTCCAGTTCTCCAGCCAATATGTTACTCGTACCCCTTAGTCAGTAAGTGTGAAACAGTTCAAATCTGCAGTCAGGCGCGCTAGGGCTGGATTTGGTAATGGCTTGCTAAGCCTGGTCTGAAAAATCGGGTTCTCGGTGATGGATGACTCAGCGTGCCAAGTGGATTGAAATATTTCTCAGCAAATCACGACGCTCAAGTTGTTCCTGCACTGGCGCTGGGTGCCTGGTTACGAATCCGGCCGTTTCAGACTGACCAAGTGATAATAACGGACTCGTGTTGCTGCACTGGTCCCGGGCCATAAGTATCAAGTACTTGTAGTAGGAAACAGGGATTCAAGTGAGCATTTGAGCGCAGATATAAAATACCCCCCCCCCCCCCTGTCTTCGGGTACTTACTGCATGACCTGGGACAGGTATCATACTTACGAGTACAATTGTTGCTCTTGAAATCGTTGGCTGCAAGACATGCATCTTAGTGGAAGGATAAGGAGAAGGATAAGCTTTAGCTTAGTTTACAAGTAATTACTGTAATACACTAAACTAAGCCTAGTACCATAGCCTATCATCCCTTGACTTTAGACGCAGAATCAAACATTAAAAAAAATACCCCCCCGAGCCTCAAATAAAACCCTTGGCACATCAAGCCAGGTCATGTTGCAGCCTTGGTGCCAAGCTTCGCATACGAATAAACGCCCCAAGGCATTTCCTCCAACAAGGAAGGAATTGCAAGGTCAGGTTGCAAATTTTCTAAAAGTTCCCGACAGCGTTTACCGGGAGCAGTATAGAGGGTTTTCGGTAAGTGAGGCGAACTCGAAGTTTACTAGCCGAAATTACGTGTGTGTAACCATACGCGAACAGCCAATCTTGGCTAGAAAATTCGTAGTGGAAAAAAGTCAGGCGAACTCTTGGCACAATGGTACTTGATATTCGACTCTTTGGTTGGCCGATTGGTCTATGAGCCAACCAGAGCAGATTCGCCTCACTTACCCTCAACCCCTGTACAGCCTTGTTCGCAAAGTTCTCGCGGATCAAGAGGTACCAGGGGAAAATATTGGCAGTAACAAATGTACTGGTACAAGTGTCTACAGAAAACCTGAAGTGCAAATTCTTGTACCGGTACATGAGTAGTCCCCAGACTTTTGCTAAGATACCTACCGATCAGCGAGAACTTTGCGAACGAGGCTGTACTTAAAATTTCATTCTGAGGTAAAGAGCAACAAAAAAAGGTCCGCAATCCTCAGGAAACCCATCGTGTCAGTACCATATCACGCCCGATAAGTTGGCCTTATAAAGCCCCATCTAGCCGGACGCCGGTTTCGGAAGCGAATGACATTTCGTGAAAAGCTTTCCCTTTTTATCCATTTGCCCGCAGGTAGAGTAAGATAAAGCCTAAATTTGGTACAGCCATATCATTATACAGTACCATACCGCGGCCTGGAATACGAGTATGATAGGTATGGCAAGCCACAGCACCACATCGCGAGCGTGAGCGAGCAGTTGATCGAAACAAAGCGAATGGTACCCAGTACAGCACACCAGTGCCAGATATCAACCCTGTAGACAACATCGCCTCTCTGTTCATTATCTCAGCGGAGGTAAATAATTACGATACTATAGGGTACTATCTCCGCCCGACACTCAAAGTCTTAGAATTATCAACGACGACAGTGTACTTGCAGGAGCGCCCTTCACATGGCCGATAATTGTTTCCTCCGATGTTGTCTCCGATGGCGGGTCGGAATTAATGAGGCTCCCTATCAAGCTTTTTATTTCTACTTCATGCGTAGGCGTGCATAATAGAAATAGGTTCGCCCCGATTCTTCCCCGCCGTTAGCGGGAGGAGGGGAGTGATGATTCGTGAAAAAGAAGCCAGGCCCCGATGATGATGATGTGTAAGGTATGTTACAGCCTTTCCATCTTCATGTCCAAATGATGGAGAAGGCTTAAACGCATCGACACTATAACTTAATCACGAGACAAGGCCTCAAATAGAGTGTCCGCGAGCAAACAGGGAAAGTAGATGTGAAGGGGAAAACACCTCCACCATCGCCCGCCCATCTGAAGGCGCCGGAGAGTATAACCACAAAGCAAAAGCTTCCCTTTCAAATGTTACAATATTGCGATAATCACCGCCAGAGGTTTGAGGTTTCCTTTACTAGAGATAGGGTTGAGCTTGTAGGTACGGTACGGTACTATAGAACCCAGAATAGGAAAATAAACACGGGGAACCTGTTTCTCATTTGTTGCGCTTCATCACGATTCACGACGAGGAGGGAAAGCGAAAAGCAAAGCAAAGAAAGAAAAAACCAACTCCGGAATGGCCGCCGTAAGTGAACACAGTTACAGGTTGTCTTAGCATTGGTCGATTGACAGGAGCGAGCGACGTCCACGATCATGCAAAGATTGTCGCAAGGGACTAGGGGAGTTCTCCATAGAGGCGAAGGATCCTTTTCGATGGAGACGGGTACTGTACATTTCGCTTGTTCGTACCCTTAGGACCCCTGATATACTAGACGAATGACACCCGTATAGACCACTGGGCTCGAGTATCATCCATCTATCGAAGGAGGAAATAGTAAAAGAAGGAAAAGGAGAGAGAAAATCAAAACCAAAGATGAGTGATGGGAAGCCAAAAGAAAGCAGTAAGGGTATGATACCATGGGGAAAAAAACAACTGCCAAAGTTCATCAATATCACGGTCTGAGCTGGATCTCGACTTACCCAAACAGCGGTCTGTCTATCCATCGTCATTAAGCCTCCTTTCCCTCTATTCCTTAACTAGGCTGAAGGTAGGATAATCGGGAATTCTCTCTACTCCTGACCGGCAACTCTATTTTCTATCTGTTATTTCTTTTTTCTTCCTCGCCTCGTCTGCCCCTCATCGCCGGGAAAACCTTAAAGCCCGGGAGTTGGAAGAAGGTGGAAAACAATAGAGGGCCTGCTCGTCTACAGTAATGTGGGAGGTTTTTGGCTTGGTTCGAGGCGAAGGGATCAGGCTCGAAAATGTATATACTGCTTTTTTTGACGTTTGGTTGACGAAGCTTTGGTTCGGGACGGATGTGCACAAGATCTGGTACCTCGCTAGTCGTATCTTTTATTTATTTCATTCTCTCTCCTCTCCTCAACTGCCGTGAGTTGTCACCCAATTGCCGGATGGTTGGTGGTGGTGAAACAGGCGTGTGCTGGGGGTTTTCTCGGCTTGAAAGGACGGTGCCAGTACGGTGGCTCGCGTACCGTACGATGCGGTACCATAACACAAAATCTTGCCCTCTCTTCCGCTGGATGCATACTTTGTGTACTCGGACCAACAGTTTGGGGGGAACGGTAGCGGTAAAAGGTTGTGGGATGATGATTTGGTTGAAGTGAGGCGGTAGAAAGCTCAAATAAATTATGCGGTGAGAAGAGTGTGTGTGCTGTGCAGGGTAGTAGCTCCTCCGCGAAACTGATACTCCTCGACGCAAGAGATCTCATGGAGAAGCATCGCGCCCTTCTGAGGCTGAGGATTGTGCGCATGGGTGTTGTGTATGTGCTCTAGTATCTATGCATATATGTGTGTATGTAAGTTATGTATTATATGTATGGATGTGTGTACGATGGTGGTGTGCATTTTTCTTGTGGCCTGTTCTGCCTGTGTCATTTTGCCTCGTATTATTGGTACCATGCATTTTTCTTCCCTCACAACAATGCACGGTACCGGTATTCGTGGTGAATGAGGTTCGCTCAGGGAGTTTTATATGTATGCGCAGTTGGAGGAGGCAGTATTGTTTGGATCGCTGCCAAAAGATATATGATACGGCATGTGTATGAAAAAATAGAAAACTGTGTATGCTACCGGATAGACAGAAATGATTGATATGCCGGGATCGCTTCTGTATGATACCGCTAATCGTGAAAAAGGCAGAAAAACTAATTGTCTGCCGGGCTAGAAAAAGCCCCTCCTATTCTTTTTTTTCGAAAACAAAAAAGATAGAGGCACGCCACAAAAAGCCATCCTCACCCCAAGACACAAACCGCGATCCAGTTCCGTAGCCCTGAATGTCTTAGTCATTAGGCACCGGTCCTTTGCTCCGCACCATTGAGATCCTTCATCCACCCAACCAACCATCCCCACCACCAAAAAGTAAATAAAAAAGTGGATTCAGAAATAAGGAAAAAAAAACCTCCAAAAACTTCCCTCTTCCCAGAAAGTAAAAATATAAAAGAAGCAAAAAAGTAAAGGGCGAGATCATGATTCCGTAAAGAGTCCTTATTCCGCAGCTTTATCTCTCATCAGTTTCGAAAACGGACGGCTACCCCACAAATCAGAGCCCTCTCCCAACAGCCTCGATCCTAACAGGAAATACAAGGACGCTGACGCTATACTCTTTATATATAACGATCTTCGCATCACAACGCTAAATTCCCTTGGGTAACCTTGCATCCTCGACATCCCTCATCACAGGCACGGTACGCTTACGGCACTCTCTTCTGTAAAAGTCTCTCATTTCGCGGATGCAAGGAATCGTAAAACATCGGATATAATTGTTAAATTTCGGAATATGCCTTTTTCACAAACAAGCGCCCCCTGCGCTCGAACATGTCATATCAAAAAGCAGTAGTCGTCCGTGAGCTCATGAGCCTGAACTCGCGGTTCAGCAAAAGGGAGAGAAAAAAAAGAAAGAAGGAAAGCTTGCTAGGCATGCACCAGCATTACCCAACTGTAAAAGTTTACTAACTTTAACAGTGAGTGGGGAGGGGAGCAGTGGAGGTCGAAGGGGGAAGGATGTCAAGCGTCCGATGGGGTTAGACTGGAAAGAGGTGGTCGATAGCGCCATCGGTAATTAACTTGTTCTTGTTCGGATGGGGGCTTGGTCTGAACCGAATATTATTCTTTTCGCAGTTCCTGGGTGCTGATTTCCATTCGGAGAACCTGGAATCCATTTTTGTCCAGGCCTATCACAATACAGTACCGGTAGTTCGGAAGGGCGAACCAATCGAGACACTTTCTACAAGAGCTCTTGCTTTCTGCGGTCCCCTTCTTCTGCTAGACCGGGTTCGCATCTGGCGGAAGGGCAATGCGTCAGGGGGGATGGAATGGGAAACAAGAGGGAAAGGGAGGAAAGGCGACGAAGAGGGAGAGAGATAATAATAATAGGTAAAAAAAGCACGGCCTTCCCCGGCGCGCTATGACGTGTGAGAAGTGTTTCAAGTTTGTTTCAGTGTGGCATTCTCGAAGCTCTGGAACGGGCATGAGGTCCGACGCAGGGCAAAAATAGGCAACTGTTCTGCTGACTTTTGTAGACGGGCACGACAAAAAAGGAAAGATCTACAATGGTGAGGTTAGGCTCACCGGGGTACTCTTTTTAGTAATATCAGAGGACCAATACGGATTCGTTCATAACAAATCTGGAAGCTAAATGCCAAGAAAAAAATTCCCCAAATGCTGTTGGTTCGTTTAGAAATATACTCATTTAAGTAAGGTTGTTTGGAGGGGAGGCTTTCGGGAAAAGTTCCGGTACTCGAGTGCCGCACTGAGATAACCTTGTTGACATGATGTCATGTTTTATGAATGACGATTTGATCGGTGGCAAAAAAGCTTTTTGCCCTCAAAAGCCCAGGCATAAGATTTGCGATATTTTGCTATTATTATTATTTTCGTTTTGTTTGATCCTTCATCCGTTGCTCCCATCAAGATGGGGCTCCGTTGGAGGCTGCTAATGAGGGATGATGGGTGAAAGGGGTTATGCAGTGCTAGATATTTAATAAAGTTACGGGGCTCGTCGTAGGCGATCCGAAGGGTAATAGCGCAAAGGTTGCGTTTACGGTGCTAGTGCTCGTAGATGATGTGCTGCGTAGAGGTACATGAGTACTTGTGATATGAGTTAAATGCAAGCGGTTGCGGACTGAAAAAGCGGCGGCGGTGTTCTCTGTGTGGTTGCAGTACAATCAGGGTGGTGTGTGGTGCGTGGGTGTGAGTGGATGTGCAGGAAAGTATCGGTAGGTGAGCTTGTGTGAGGTGCGAGAGGGTGTGTGTGCTGGGTATAATTTCATAGGTGACATTATGGGTGAATGAAATGCACGAATGAGTGGTGTGTGTGTCTGTGAAAGATGTATGCAATCCTTGGCGATCTTGGCGTTGACACTCGCACAGAACGGCTAACCTGCCGGGGGGCTTGCAGTCGGCTCCACCCTTTCTCAGCGCCCGCATTTATTGATCCTCCATCCCGCCCGCTTCGTCATAGGGTCTCACACCCTCGGGGGACCCCCTGCTTCTGAGATAGTGCCTGCCGCACCCATCGTCATTTACAGCCCTGTCAACCTCCGCCCTCTCACCCTTTATTTCGATGTCGCTTGCTTGGCTGACCAAAATTAGCACAGACGCTGGGCAAAGAACAGGCCAAAAACCTGGAGATGAGGAAATCTACGGTCGCCCCAACACCTTCATACTGGTCGCATAACGCGTCTGACCTGTCTCCTTGTCGCGAATACTTGAAAAACTTGCTTCGAGTACTGGTAAATTCTAGTAGGTATGGTGGTAGGGTGGGAGGATGATGGTGGTGCAATGTGGGTGAGGGGGACAATGATAGGGTCCTTCACCTCGGAAAATGTTGTCTCTCAGAACATTGAGCGGGCGAGTCTCGGTGGGTGCTCATTGATGGGTCTGTTCAACAAGAAAAAAGTTGTAAGGAGAGAAAAGAAAAAAAAGAGGGATCAAGACTTGGAAATTCGAGAAGACTGGAAGAAGGAGACCGTCAAGGTTTTTTATTCTCGAGCTCCCCTTCCATTCCCCCTCTTCTCTTGCCAATCTTTCTCAAGAGATCGTCTTTAGCGGACGTACAAACCTTGCCCAAGAGTGTCCATCGTTTCAGCATTTCAGAGAAGCGACTTCCAATCCTATGGGACATCGTCATTCCATCTGTCCACATTCAACATCTCAAATCTGTCATCAGCTGCGGTGCCGGATATCATCAGAAGCGGTCAACATCTCCGACATCAAACAACATCCCTGACCTTACAGCACGGTTCCAATATTGAAGAAAAGCTTCTCAGGGAGAACTAAGAGGTACCAAGATATCGGCATCTACAAGAAGGAGCGGATTAGATTGTGGCTACCATATCGTTTATTTTTATTTTTTTTCGGGTGCCGTATCTTGAACGGCGACTCTCTTTCTCTCTCTTTCGGCCTCTTTTTATTTATTTATTTTTATTCTCATTTTCCCCACTTGTCGGGAAACAGACAGGTGCCGGGAGCCAAATTTCGGTGGTGTCTCCTTGCGTCGCAGCCCCCAATAGTTGGACCAGTTTAAAAGATAGCCAGGTAAATTTCCCCGTTCGTGTTCATGTTTACCCCTTTTAAATCTACTTTACCTGTTTCGTCCTACCACTTTGGGAGTGTTTGCTGCTTGTGGCCTTGGTGATTTCCTTCATCACTGTTGCTTTGTTTTGCTTTGAATTCTACGGTACTTCATTGCTCTGCCTTACTTTGCTTGTTTTTCTGTTGTGTTTTGTTCTGTTCTACATTTTTTGTTTTACCATACGCATATTCCTGTATTGCTCTCACCGCACATCCGTTGCGGACGGGGCTCATTTTTTAATGTTTTTCTTTTCCATTCATTTTTTCATTTCCTCTCTCCCTTTTTCTTGAACTCCCAGAAATGGTTGCTGAGGGCAAACCGGAAACTACCCTCCCCTCCGTTGCTCTAGTACGACGCTTGCCCCTTCTCGGCTCCCGGCCAAAGAGCACAGGCATCCACACACTACAGTAACAGGCATCACTCCCATCCCTCCCCTACGTTCCACTCTCCCATCCATCACCACCCACCCCCCTCCACCCTCCCTCAATCCCTGCCGTAGAGGTGGGAGGGGGAAGGGCAACCGTTCGCTGGCATTGTATTGTACCCTACTCTTCAGTGTCTGCTGCTCCTACGGCAGTTTTGCTTGATTGCCCTCTTTTGCTTTGCTGATTTCCCTCTGTCTGATTTCTTTCTCGGCTGCCATACTTTTAAGGTCGCTCTTGGTACTTGCTCTCTTCCAAAAACTAACTTACATGGGCGCATAAGCACGCAGGCAGCCTCCCCGTTAAAAGGGAATAAACTCAGAAGAAGAAAAAGAAAAAGGAAGAAGCAGGGAAAAGAGAGATATATATATCTACTATTTTTTTTATTCTGAGAATAATATCTTGCTTGGTTCCCGCACCGAAGGGAAAAGGGAAAAAAAAGGAAAAAGAAAGATTTCTTGTCCAAAGCTAAACGTTTGACAGCTGCGTTGTGATCGTCCCTCATCTCTGCGACTTCTTCCCCTCGTCAACCTTTTTGGACGATCCGCCGAATATCCTTTGGACTAGAGTAGGAAACCTCTCTTCGAAGGTACCGTGCTTCTCCTCCTGCTTTTCTGGCCACACTCTACTCCTCTCCCAAAATTCAACCTGGCTTACACACGATAGCTACCAGAGTACATTTTTACTCCCCAGTGCACATCCGATATCCACTTCCATACGGCCCCTCGTCTTAATATATCTATCCACCACCCATCGACTTGCACCTCGAAATTCTGTCATAAGACACTGTCTTCCCCGTCGTTCACCTGCCCATCCCGCTGCGCAATCACAATCTGATCGACCTTCCTCCTCGCTCACTTATTCACCTGCTATATTCTGCTGCGCTCTGCTGTTCTCGGACGATCTTAGCATCATCGGGTCTTTTGCGCAATCTGATCTTTACCCCTCGCCTGGATATCGTTAAAGACTATCGGAAGTAACTTAGTTGCTGCCTTTCACTAATTACCCTTGTCTCTCCCCGTCTACTCAGTTCCATAAATACATTCTTGCGATGGCTGTTGACAACAGACAACGACACCATTCGCTGCATCATAGTACCTTTGGCGGCTTCCAGCCTCCAACATTGGGATCGGTGCAATTTACAAACCCTTGGACATCTGCTTCTACTCAAAGCCACCTAATCGCATCTTCCATCCCTGATGTTGGTGGCCTGGGTTCGTTAGTAAAGCCGGACCTGCGCAGCAGTAGTGTTTCCAGTTCCTATCAGACCATCCCAACGACTGCCAGCATTCCCACATCCAACCCTAGTCGGAACATGTCTTCCCCTACTCTTCTTTCACACCATAGCGACTTTATGAAGAACGACATGTTGAGCTTCAGCGCTAACTCCGCCTTCGGGGGAGACATAAGCATGTCCGGTTCCTCGGCACCTTCCCCTACAGCTGTTGCTTCGTATAGTAGCGTGCCTTCCTTTGCACCTACATTAGACTTCTCTACCCACCACAGCAGAACATCCTATCCATTGAGTAACAACGATCGGCGCATGTCACAGCCAGCCATGTCTAATACTATGTTTTTGGGTTCACCCGTGGAGCCGCCACGACAACGGCAAAATTCGTTGATGGAATGGACTTCAAGGCCGTTGGCCCAACCGCCTCGAAGCACGGATCATCACCAATTTTCAGATACGCTCGACTCTGCTCGTGGGATGGTTGCCATGAGCCAGGCGTCACGCCAACCTAGAGGACGGGCCGATGGTTCTCACAACTTTTATCCCAGCCACTCAGCCAATTCATCTATCTCGTCGACCGGATCGTATAACGGATATTACGGTGGTGGATCTGTGGACTCTTCTGCAACAGACTACTCAGACTCCGCCGGCTTCACGCCAGAAGCTCCACGCCCTACCCTCCCAAGACCGGGTCCTGGCGTACATCCCGTGCCTGTCCAAGGCGCACTCATGACTACTTTCAGTTCCAAGATTACATCGAGCACACAGAAGAAGCATAAGTGCAAGGTTTGTGATAAGAGGTTTACTAGACCTAGTTCACTACAGACCCACACATATAGCCACACTGGAGAAAAGCGTAAGTGCCCTGATTCCACCTTATACTTCCCTTCCTCTTTCCCAAGGACTACAAAGCTAACAACTGTCTTTTTAGCATTCGCTTGCGAGGTCGATGGCTGTGGCCGGAAATTTTCTGTCGTATCAAATCTTAGACGACACAAGAAAGTTCATAGCAGCAAAAACCCGTGATTGAGTCGTTTCACTCGTTCTTTCCTTTCTTCAAAGAATTCGGAGCAAATTCGGATTACGGCTTATACTGGAAGTGTTTTCTATTTCTTTTTATAGTTTCTTCTAATTAGGGTTCGGTTCCATGGTCGGGTTTTCTTTTTTTTATATATAACCCTCCCTTTCCGATAGTGGGAGGAGAAAATTGCTACGGAAAAATTGTCTCGGGCCTACGGAGGTGGCGATACGATAGACGTATTGGCAGATTTGGGTTCACATTTTGTCTCTTGGTTACCCCTTATTCTTTTACTTGGCTCTTGTGTTTGCTTTTTGCATCAAGTGACAGGAGCCTGTTTTGGGTTGTTGGCGCTTGGTGTGTGTATGATTTCCATCCACGGTTGACTTTTTATCTTTCTTCTGGGAGCGTGCTCATTATTATTATTTACTTTTATTTTTTATGTACACTTTGTACCTTCTAGGGTCTCTCGTTCTGGTTGGTTGGGAGTGCATTAGCTCTGTCGTTACCGGGTTTGGGTGTCTGGTCATTACGGTATTTCTTTTTCTTTTTCCCTTCCTCATCTGCTCATTAAACTTTGCTGTTCCCTCCTGTTTTGTCTTTTTAATCGAGTTTGCTCTTTGGACGTGCATTTCTTTCCATCTCACTTCATTCCTGTTTTTCCTTTCTGCTAAGTCTATCCGGGAAAGGATAGCCTACAGCTTTGGGCTTTTTTCTGGGGGGGGGGGTGGGGTTGGGAAAAAAGGAATCGCGAAAGCGGGCTGTGAATTATTTATGTATACTAGTTTCTTTTTTCTACCCTGCTTCTTTACAATATCTTGCGGACCCTGCTATGATGAAAGAGAAAAAACCTGTCGTGATACAAGGATGATTATTATGATTGAAATGACTGACTGATTTCTTGTGCCTGCCTGCCTGCCTGCTCGTTTGTTTGTTTCTTTTGCTTATTTACATACCATGCTCAGTTTTGCTGTAATTTGATTGGAGGAGGAGGAAGGGAAGGAGGGATGGATGGATCGATGCTACCGCGTCCCAGCAGTATGATAAGTTGGCCTACGAGTACTACTGGCACCAGCATGCAGAAGAGTATTTTATTTTTTTCTCCAGCTCTTCTTGCTCGATGAGGGACTTTAGCCATACAAGTCTTGTGGTGCGATACGGGTTGTGCAATGTCATCACTCCACTCTATCTCTTTCTCTCGGAGGGAATGAGACCCATCACCCACAAAGCTGGAGAAATGAGAAAAAATAAAATAAATGGGAAGGGGAGGGAGGGAGGGGAGGGGAAGAGAGGAAAGTGAAAGGGCTGCGTCCAGCCGAGCTACGGTTCTAGTACATCAAGATCTTGGAAGGGGGGGGTGGGGAACTAGCCTACTCGAGTACTATCTATCAGACTGATCCAGGACAGTGTGAGATACCGTATCGTGCAGTACAGTACCGCACACGGAGACCATGTCATCGAGCCAAGCAATGAAACAAATGACAGATAGGAAAGGGGGCTTCAATAGTATGATATTATGATGCTTTAGAAGAAGACTCGCCATCATTGCTTTTACCCGCCAAACAAATATACAGGCATGATAACATCGTAGCATCCCCCGCCTCTATCCACAGTTATACCTGCATTGTACGGCCACAGGCGAAAAAATGTGATTTCACCAGCCCCAGTGGCTATGATATGATATGACGCGTTATGCCCACTGAGGAAGGGGGCGAGGGGGCTTGGTTTTAGTTTTTTGGGAGGGTGTGGTCAGGGTCAGTCAGTCAGTCAGTCAGTCGCTCGCACAATATCCGCCTACCGGGCTGCCTTTCGACATTATTCTTCCTGCGGCGGGGTGTATGTGGCTCGGGCGATCGAGGCTGTGTGGCTGGTACTAGTAATGTGGCGAAGCATGAAAAATTAAACAAATCAAATGCCGGCACCATGCTTCAGAACTAAATTTACAGTTTGTTCTGCCTCGCAAGAATTAGCTCTTCGCAATCTTATTGGTATGGGTAGAGATTTGTTTTGTGCCTACTGTATCACACTGGTAGTATCATAGATGGTGCCCCCCCCGGCCACCATCCAACAACATGGGGATTTTTGGTAATGAGTGGGGGGAGTTTTTCGCGATGGCCTCCTTCTTTCCTTATTTACTCGAGCACATTCTTGCCATGATACCTTCCTTATTTTCCTGGCTGCAGTGAGTTAACTAATCGAAACAAAGTACAGTACTATAGGATAGATTGATAAATAACTAAATAAATAAATAGACAAAAATAGCTTTATACAGGACCCCGCAGATCACCCCCCCACCCCTCTCTCCCCTACCCGGTGCACGATCGCTCACTCATCTTCTGGGAACTCATCGTGTAACAGTTGGCGACGACGCTCTGCTTACTACTACTTACCTAACCCCACTTGCCGGTACCGGCCCGCCGGGCGATACGATGCGATATCTATCCGTTTGTGGCTTTTTTTCTTTTCTTTTCCTCCTCCTCCTTTCTTTCTTTACCTTTTTCCTCGCTTCCTTCTCTCCAGTGCCGTTATGGTATCGTGCACGATTAGCGAGTAACGGCTTTCTTTTTCCTCCCCCACCCCCCAATATCCAGCGTCGGGCCACTTTTTTAATTTTATTTTTAAGCTTACTTAACTACCCCTTACCCTTGGTGGCTGCGGTAGAGGTGAGAAAGCGCTGTAACGCTTTTTGTTCCCCTTTTTGGGCGTGCTGTTGTGTTTGTCAGCCTCAGCAGACGGGGTAATTGCTATTTGGGGTTTTGGGGCGTTGATTCCTTGAGTCTGACGGAGAAGAGGAAGAAGAGGAAGAAGGGATGGAGGACAAGAGGGTTTTGACGATTGCTAGTCATGTATGTATGGGGGTTCTTTCTTTCTGTCGATTCTTTTGCTTCTGGGGACTGATGGGGGTGTCTGTTTTTGTTCTGTTTTGTTTAGGTTGTTTCTGGGTGAGTTAGTTGACGAACGTCATTATGATTATCACCACCATCGCCGCCGCGATGAGTAGTAAACTGACGATGACATTCTCAGATACGTCGGTAATTCGGTGACCACCTTCGTTCTCCAGTTGATGGGCCTGGATGTCGCTTCCCTTAACACGGTGCAATTCTCGAACCATTCTGGGTATCGTCGGTTGAAGGGGTTTCGGACCACCGCCGGGCAGATCTCCGACCTGTATGATGGGCTCAAGGACTGTGGATTGGATGACTTTGGCATGCTGCTCACGGGGTACATACCCAGCGAGGAGTGTGTCGAGGCGGTGGGGAAGATCGCGAGGGATATGAAGGGGAAGGAGGGAGGTTGCTTTTGGCGTATGTGTCTTCTCTTGTGTATCGGGGACATAGAGGAGGAGCTGATGGGGTGGAATAGTACTTGATCCCGTCATGGGAGATCAGGATAGGCTTTACGTTAGCGAGGGGGTACTGCCGGTTTACAAGTCACTGGTAGGGATGGCGGACTTGATCGTTCCGAATCAATTCGAAGCCGAGTAAGGCATTCATTTCCCCGGTTCTCTCCCTCCCACGGTCCGTGGAATATTAACGCCCAGCAGACTTCTATCCGGCGTAAAAGTCGACTCGCTCCCCTCTCTCTCACACGCCATCTCCGAGCTCCACAGAGTCTACAATGTCCCGCATGTAGTCATCACCTCCGTGACCTTCACCAACGGTGACAAGAAGATGCTCTGCGCTGGCTCCTCCGCGACTTCATCAGGCGTCCCGCGGAAGTTCGTGTTCAACGTCGAGATCATCGATGGCTTTTTCTCCGGCACCGGGGACATGTTCGCTGCGCTTACGCTGGCTAGGTTCCGTGAGGAGGCAGAAAAGGGCGCGTTGGAGGTTGCGCAGAGTTGGAGGTGCGATGATGCGGTGGGGCCTTTGGAACTACCGCTATGTAAGGCTATCGGGAGGGTGCTAGGGAGTATGCACTTGGTACTTGTCCAAACTCGATTGGCCCGTGATAGGGTTCTAAAGAAGATGATGATCAAGGCGGGGGAGGTTGAGGTTGGGGGTGAGGAATTTGTTAGGCTTACCAAGGCCTCAGAGTTACGGCTCGTGCAGTGCCAAAGTGAACTAAAGGATCCAGAGATTGGGTATGAGGCTGCTGTCCTAAAGTAAGTTTTTCAGAGGCGAAATGAGAGATGACTTTCGCGCAGTCTTTTTTTTTTGTTCCTCGTCTTCCCGACACAAGCAGTAGATATTGTTTTTATGACGGTGCTGGCACTATATCAACTGATAGATGGTTCCCATCTGGTTCTTGTACTGTGTTGTGTATATAGACGATATATTCTACTCTGGTTTACTACAATTCTCTAGGCCACTTTACGCGTTGTGTACTGGAAGAACTGGTTTCTAATGGGGTATGCTCATAATTGCTTTTACGTGATGTTGGGGTTTTTGTCGTTACCTGGCCTTACCTTACCCAAAACTGTCACGCTAGATCTGCGAAAGATGGCGGGTTGATGCGACGCGCCAACCTCCCTCCCAATAAATTCTGCGCGTCTCCCAGTTTCCTTTTTGCAACCACCGCACTCAAGTACCAGAATAAAATATTCGACCTCAACAACCACCACCACAACCATTCTTTAAGACAATTGAAGAAAAATTAAAATTATCACCATGACCCAGGAAGAACCTGTCTCCGCTCCTATGACTGCCCCAGCCGTCACAAAGGCTCCTGTCGTCGACGGCCCCCTCCCCGACACTATTACTGCTGATACAGCTACAACAACCACCACTGCTGTTATCACCAGTACATCTCCACGTGTCCTGAAGCGCCCGTCGGCCGAGGACCTTCCTCAAACCCCGAAGAAGCAGAAGACTGCTGACCCCGCTAAATCCACTCCTGCCGTACCAGCGAAGGTCCTCACTCCCTTTTCGCCGGGAGAGAAGTCAAGCCCAAATCTTCGCATCAGGAGGCTTTCTGCCAAAGCTAGGATTCCAACGAGGGGGTCTGCACTTGCGGCCGGATATGATTTATATAGGTATTTTTTGGCGTTCCCTCTGACGTGTGGATTGGATTGGATTGGATTGGATGGGATGGCTGAGTGAGTGAATGAACAGTGCGCACGACACTACAATTATTGGCCGCGGAAAGGCTCTCGTCGATACCGATATTCAGATGATGATTCCCGCCGGGACTTGTATGTCCCCCCCCCTTCTCATCTGGCCGGTGCTATAGATCGTTAATTGTTTTTTGGTAGACGGGAGAATCGCACCCAGGAGCGGTCTTGCCTCCAAGAACTTTATCGACGTTGGCGCTGGAGTAATTGATGCTGATGTATATATATACCCCCCCTTCATTATTATACCCATTCAGGCAGTGAAATTAATCAGGGGAATAGTACCGCGGCCAAGTTAAGGTTCTCCTCTTCAACCACGGCGACTCGGATTTTGTCGTCAAGGAGGGCGACCGCGTCGCGCAGTTGATTCTTGAGAGGGTACATATATACTGCCTCTCCACTTTATTTTGTGACTGGACTCGGGACTAACTAATTCGTTTAGATCGCCACCCCGGAAGTCGTCGAGGTTGATGAACTCGATGAAACTGCTAGAGGTGTTGGCGGGTTTGGGAGCACTGGTGTTCGCCTCGCTTAGACTCTTCACTCTTTTCATTTTCATTTTCTTTATAAAGGCTTTTATTATTTTTATACTTCCTTTGTTCATCATTCCACCGAGTCCCTTCATTAATTATTATTTTCTTGTGTCGCTTGCATCGCATTCCTACTTGGTGAGGTGGGCTGGTCTGGCTGCATTGTGCTAAAATCACCGACTATTTTAGATGTTTTTTTCTTTCTTCTTTTACGTCTTTAGGGATGTCCGGTTGGAGGGAAAATGGGGGGGGGGGAGAAGGGAGGGTTTGTAAATGCTTGTGCATACTGTATTGTTACTGTACTATTATTACCTCGGTTTAGAGAGGTTATCGAATTGAGTTGAACTAACTCTTTTTATTATTATTATTATTATTTTCGTTTTTATTTTTATATGTGTTCGCTCGTGAAAGAGAAAGAAAGACGCGTTGTTGATTCTTGACGTGATTGTGTGGGCGCACTTTAGACTATATTGCTGGTTTTGGCAATCGGGAGGTTACGGTAAGTTTCTCACTGGGGGCGCTGGTAATGATCGTGCAACCTTTTATTGTGCACGTTTGCTCGTGATTGGTTGGTTGGTTGGTTGGTGAGTGAGTGAGTGAGGTGAGTCGGCGGGATGAGTCACCGGAGGGGGGTGTTTTTTTAAATTCGTTGGTTGTGGGGGGGGGGGGGTGGTATTTTCTTTTCTTTTCTTTTCTTTGGCTTCGTGGGGATGAGGAGTGAGTGTTAGTTTAGGATGCGTAAATTCCCCAACTCTCATCTTATCGTTGAGAGGATTGTTCTGTTTTTGTGTTTGGTTGTTTTTTTTTAGCTTAGCTTGTTGGGGAGGACGGGAAGGTATATAGTATAGACAAGGCCGGGCCGGGCCGGCCGGGCGAGGCAGGCTACGACTACTATCTACTAATCTTTACCCACCCACTCACTCGGATAGAGCTTGTACTACCGTACTACCGCACCGTAGTACTTGTACTGTGGCCGGTTGGGCAGCCTAAGGTTGCGATATCCATCCATTCATTATTATGATACGAGATTGTGCACGATACCAGAGCCACAAGGTTCTTTCTTATACGGGAGGAAATGGGATGGGATGGTAGTAGGTTTTTTCTTTGGGGTGAAGAAATCCCTCATCACAATTTTGTCCGAGTATTATGTTATACTATACATACCCCGAACAACCCTTCGCATCCTACTTCTAGCATCTCCAGATTCTCAAGTCTTCCCCTCCTACCCCGTCGCAATCGTCCGGGACTTGTCACTATTTGCTAAGAAGGAGGCGGGGAAGGAGGGTAAGTTCCTTCTTCATGCTCCTCCCTTGGGGGGCAGATGCTCACTGTTTGGGTTGTTTCTACATTGCCCAGACTGGTATACCGCATTTTGGGGGTTTGCATTGGTAGTTCTGGTCTGGGGTGTCTCTCCTCCCCGGAGGCGCCCTCGATGGGCCGCCCAGGTGGACCTATTCCTACTACCAGGGACGGACTTCGCACGCCTGTGGTTATATCTGCAACCCCCCTCCTTTCGTCATCTCAAGCCTTGTGAATTGCGACTAACCCCATCACGACATCTCACTCACTCACTCAGACGCCGATCTACCCTTCGTCAAATCTTCCAGGGAAATTAACGAAAAATTGAAAATTTTTCTTATGACATCACCCCTCTCTTTTTTGCTTTGCTTCTTCCTTACTAACTAATCTATCAACTTACACCCCCTCCCCCCTCTCACTCGAGTGTTCCCTCATCATCCCACTCTGAACAAAGCAACATCTATCCAGACCCACCCCAAATTGACAAGCAGAAAAGTAGAAAAGAAAAAGGAAAGAAAAGAACCTTTATTCTAATTCACCATACGCGCAAAATAAAGTAAAACAAGCGTAGACAAGAATTGAAAGCAAACCAAATGCCCCAGCGAACTAGACTGTTATACATCCATCCCCCTCTCCCTTCTTGATTACCCACTGTATCCACTCGACATCATGCATTCGTTTCCCCCTCCGGTGAAGCAAAAGCAAAGGAAATCTAAAACTCAAACCAGGAGACCTAGTTGAAAAAAAGGAGACGATCTCTAGATAAAAAGGCAGTGATGAAAGAGAGAAGTACATACTCAACAATCGCAGAGTAAAGTCGAGTAAAGCAAAATAGCAGGAAGAGAATGGGATTAAGCAAAGGAGCCAGGAGCCTGGGACGCGGTGGTTCTTGCCCTTCTAATACGTATGCTCCGGTGAGGAGGCGACTAAATAGTGGGATAAGCCAAGGTGATGCCAAGCAAGGTCAACATAAAACAAGAAACGTGAATAAATCAAGCAGGATCGCAACCCAAAAATGAAACCCAAGAAAAACGCAAAGGGGAAGAAGAGAAACAGAAGAGCTTAGCCAGGCTATGGCAGGCTACTCCTTGCTACCATTCTCTTTGCCATCGTCAGCCTTTTCCCCACCCTCCCCAACCTTCTTCCCCTTTTCCTCCTCAACCTTGAGCAACATCATGGCAACAATCTCCTGAGCCTTTCCTTCAATCGCATTGTCATCCTCGGATATGGACTGGTCGAGGGCGAGCTTGGTATTCGCCAACGCAAGAATTTGCTCTTCGATGGTACCTTTGGTGACCAGTCTATATACATCGTTAGTGACTGAGTAGTCAGTGGAGGGGGGGGGGGGGGGGAGTGCCTAATAATATAAACTTCTCTGGTCTGACCCACACGATGCGCCCGGTCTGAAGCCTGCGCGTCGTCATGCGGGTTGAAACTGCTATCGAATATAACAACCTTGTTCGCACAGGCAAGATTAATGCCGAATCCACCAGCTTTAGTACTGAGCAAGAAAGTCATGATATCCTCCTCCTCATGATATTGATCGATCATGTCCTGTCTCATATCAACCGGTGTCGATCCATCAATTCTAAGGAATCCCACTCCAAGAGTTGTCATCACGAGTTCCAGTAAATCGAGAACTTGCGTGAACTGGCTGAAGATCAAGACCCGGTCGCCCTTCTCGCGCATCTCCATCAGTAGCTTTGTCAATGCCTCAACCTTGCCGGACGCCATCCATTCCTTTCGCTTCAAGGTGTATTTCCCCATCGTCTTTGGGTTGTTTACACAGAGTTTGTTGAGCTCTAGGTCGTTCATGACTTCCATGTCTTCGAGGACAAGCTGTTGGTTGCAGTCCGAGTAGATGTCCTCTCCGAGGATTCCGTGGCTCATCTGGAGAATCTTTGCATCTGTGTAATGCTTTCGGAACAATAGCGGATGGATGGCAGCCTGGCGAAGCTGCATCATCACATTGGCGTTGGATTTAGAGGCCTTTTTACCGGCGGCTCGCGCTGCGATTGCTTCTGCTGCTAGATCGAGGTAGTTTTTGTAAATGGCTTCTTGGGCTTTGTTCATGACACAGTATTCGATGCGGCTCGTCTTCCCTGGTAGGTGTTTGAGAACCTGCATATATTATTAGCATAATTAGTCAAAAGGGCATATCGGAGATAAACCTGTTGTTTCTTCCTTCGCAGCACAAATGGTGTCATCATCGCACGGGCACGTTTAATCCTCTGTATGGATAATAGAGCACTATTCGACTCCTCGTTGTCGGTGGTTTTGGCCTTGTACTTGAATATGCTTGCCAGATCCTCACGCTTCTCATTGAAAACCTCCGGGAGGATGAATGCTAGAAGAGAGGCAAGTTCTTGCAAGTTGTTCTGAAGCGGTGTTCCGGTTAACAATAGCCGGAAAACAGCGGGCAGTCTCATGAGCGCGTCGTAGCGATTGGACGAACTATTTTTAAGGAGATGTCCCTCATCGTAGACACAAACCTTGGAATGTCAGCATACAGTATTTCAGAGGGGCAAGGGCTTACATTAAAGAACTGATCCTTGAGGAACCTCTTGTCTATCCTATCACCAGTCGCTAGCTGGTATGTGGTAACCAAGACATTCCAATCTTTCCGCTTGCACAGAGAAATACGCATCTCAGCCCGTTCCTTAAGAGATCCATAGTAAGGTTCTACAACTAATGCTGGGCAAAATCTCTTGAACTCGCGAAGCCAATTCTCTGTGTGGATAATTGTCAGTCGCTGCCGCTACTTGTTCCAAGCCAGAAGCGCTCGAAAATAGGGATTAAAGAAATATGTGGTAAAAAAATAAATCTGCGCGTGTCTGAGTGCCAATACAAAATATGCCCGCCTGTTTTCGAACTTCCAGCTTGGGGCAAGTACTGATCATGCTTAAATGTAGGACTAGGCTTACCCAAAGTGGAGGAAGGAACAACTACTAAATGGGGACCTTTAATTCCGCGCTCTAGTAATCTCGCAAGAAACGCGATGACCTGGCAAGTCTTCCCAAGGCCTAACAAGTGTAAGCATATCATACTTGCAACTTCCAGAGGGGGAAAAGATACCCATCTCGTCAGCTAGAATGCAGCTGAGTTTCTTCTCATACAGGAGATTCAACCAATTGACACCAACAACCTGGTAATCCTTAAGGATGACGCCTTCTGCCATGTTCTTGGGCTGCTGCTTGAAGAAATTGCCAATTTGGTTCTCTCTCCCGCCGCCTTTTATTTCATCACCATCGTCCAAAGAGTCGGTAGGCGTGCCAATAGCAGAATCCTTCAGTGGCGCAGCTCCGGAGTCGGGACTAATATCTAGGATTTCAAGCTCACCACCGGCTCCGGCGGAGCCGAATATATCGACGCCCCATTTCTTGATGCTCTCTGCGACAGGTTTCCCAAGTTCTTCAACCTTCGCGATAAGAGAGTCTACCGCATCATACCCTCTCCAAGTCTCCAAGCAAATGTCGATAATCTTATCTCCAATAGCGCGAGTGCGTGCTCCTCTGGACCTTTTCCCTTTGATTGGGGCGATATCACTTGTGACAGCGCGGACTTCGTCGAGAGAGCGGAAGGGTCGTTGGGAGATGACAATCTTGACAGTTTCCGCAGCGGTACATGATATGTCTGAGAGCTCTTTCAAGGTACATGTATTAACGTACTTCAAAACCTTGTCCTCGAGAGCTCGTTCCTCGTCCGAATTGCCATCGGATTGTGCGGCCGAGTCGGTGTCGTCATCAGAGTGGGCAAGCACAGGTGGCGAGGATGACACCTCTCTCGAAGAGCCCTTAACCAGCCGTCTTCTTGGTTTGGGTGGGGGCTCTGGCGAGGAGATTACCTGGGCCTGTGCCTGTGTAGATGACCATTTATCTCTGATAGTCCCTCTCGGGGCAGCTACAGCACGATTTGATGTCTTCATTTGAGCGACCCTGCCGGAAGGGTTTTCATCGCCGGATATGGTAAGATCGATGGCATCTTCATCGTCCTTATCCACATCGTCCTTTGTGAGCATAGCCATTGCGTCATCGTAATTTCCCTTCTTCTCCATGAGAGCGTTTAAAAGCACCCTAATGGGCTTTAAGGGAAGCACGGTTGACATGCGCCTAACATGGTTTTGATACCCCTTGTTCTCGATCTCGGAGACTTTGATGTCAATTCCTAAGTGACCATTGGCTTGACTGCGAGGGCGGGAGCCTGCAATGGTAGCGGTGCCAGAAGAGTATGTGGTTGTTGGTCTCTTAACAGAGTCAAGTCGGCCCTGAAAAGGTATATGCGCGCTTTGAGGCTTAGCCACCGGGTTGTAAAAGAACTTTTGGAACTGATTGCGTGATGAGACGGGAGACTCTTCAACCCTAGTGGGCCCCTCAGGTGGCTTAGCGTTATCCCGGCGGCCACGTATAGCGCTGACAGAAGGTACAACTTTGTTGGCCGGTGCACTCCCCACAAATGTTGGTTTTATATCGTGGTCTGATCCTTCATCTGAGGACCCGCCAAGATAGTGGGGTCCATCGTCAGTCAAATCAACACTCCCTACCCCATTGGGCTTTGAAGGATAAAAGTCGAAAGGCCTAACAGAGCCATCCGGTTGAAGAGCAGCAGATGTCGGTTTCGCCTTAGTGAACGGCTTCGCCCTGACCGGCGAGATAAGCTCTTCTCGAAAAGGCGACGATGCCGCAACTTGAATAACGGGAGGAACCGCCTTGGGAGTTCTGTTGGGATCCAGCAGCTGGGTAGGCTGCGTGATGGGCGAGGAGGTGACCAAGAGCGCGGATGGTGGAGGAGTAGCTACCGTCGCACCGTTTTTCTGCCTATCAAAGTAGGAAGAATTCAACGGGAGAGTAGCAACTTCGCTAGAGGCAGTTTTATCCTCACCCTGGTCAGTGGCCAAGGTCTCAGTGTCAAGCCCATCGATCTTGCGGCGCTTTGGGCTGAAGTCACTCCCAGGGCCGAAGGGGAATAGTCTCCCACGTTTTGTGGGGGTAGCTGTGATTGCGGGCAAAGTAGCCTCTTCAGGAATGGGCAGCTCGTTAGCAGCGGTAGTTGTATTATTGTTCGGGATGGAATCCATCCTCCACTTTTTGATGTTAGCGGCGGAAATCAAATTTAGGGCGACTCACGTTTCTTAGACAACGCAAGGGGAATCAAACGCACCAGTATTAAAAGAAAAAGAAAAGGGCTAAGGTTGAATATGATGTTTGCCCAAAGTACTGATGCCGTTGATGGGGGATGAGAAGGGCCGTTAGGGAAAGGACGAAGTTTTTTCTTTTCTTTTCCACTGCTGGTCAGGAACGTGGTGAGTGGATGAATGAGATATCGGTAGGTCTGTAATTATTGATTAAGAGGGAAACAAAAAAAGGATCTCGTAGTTGGGTACCGTGACCCCGAGCCCTTAATATCCAATGAATATCTCGAGATCTCTGAGAAAGTTTAGATTGTGAGGAAGTCGCGCCCGGATCTCGACGACAACAGCAGCAGGCATCAGGAGGGCATCAGGAGGCAGAGAACAACGATCAGGACCGTCAGGACGCACCGGGACGCACCAGGCGCAACCGGACGCAACAAGAGAACTTCAGGACGCGATTCTTGCCAAGACTAGATACAATCCATCCTTGTTGCAATTTACTCCCCAATCTGGTTTAGTCTGTACAGCACCCAACCTTTACTCTATTCAATAACTTCCCATCCTGCGATACCGGGCAATAAGGATTTTTGCATTGCCGTGTTCTTTGTCAATTCAACCATTCTACACCTCCATCTAGAAAACAATGGCCACCAGACGACCCCTAAAGGGAGAGAAGATAACCGAGAAGGAGGAGATCGCTACCATTGTTCCTGGCCCTAAAAATGACACCAAAGGTCCTGCCGTTCCTGGGTGAGCTATCTATCTCGTCGGCAAGAAGCAAGCATGGCTAATCGAGCATAGATCTGTCATTGCAAAGCTCCTCCTGTTCACCCTGGCAATGGTTGTCGCTCCTTTGGGTTCCTATTTCTTGACGGTGAACACCGTGTTCAATGGTACGTTTTGCGCGCAAACCACCGGAAACACCATTAACTCGTGCAGGAAACACTACATTCGCTGGGGCTACGGCAGCGGTTGTTGCGAACGTTGTCTTGATCACATACGTCCTAGTAGCTATGGCAGAGGATGCCAAGGAGCAGGAGGAAGCGAAGAAATCACAATAAGGCAGAGAGGTCGAGGGGTAGTCTATTACTTAATTTTAATTCAACCTGCGAGGGGAAAACCATGGGGATATTATCAATAGGCCCAGGAGTTGGAAGATCTGTATCGAGACACCGAAGTCTATTTCTTTATTCTGTAATTTCAGGATTATATTGCTTCTCCCCCGCGCCCGCCGGTATGATATAGTAGCATACTCTTTAACAAGTACCGTACGGCACCGGTAGACTATCGTCAATAATAGGGCAGAGCAGATGCTGAGATGTACAGTAACCTGGCCGCACATGTTATACCGCACACACACACACTCGGAGCGCCACAGCCACGTCGGAACGTTAAAAACGTTATGTATGATAACGTCGTGCTCATATGTTTCCTCGGGTGCGCCAACGTGATGAAACATACGACTGCCGATACCAACTAATCCACTGACTTCGTATCATACCAAAGAACCCTTCCCCTGTCCCTGAACTCCGCCAAACCGATAAGTTCACCAAACGCCCAATGAAAACCTCCATTTAATCACCACATAACGCTGTACGAGTAGACTACCCATCCATTCACCGAGTACCCTACAGTGTTACACCTCGATAAATACATCACCCTCCCATAAATCACAATTCACTTCCAATCGCTCCCCTCCTTGCCTTGTTATTCAACCTGTAATTCTATTCCTTTGGTTATCAACCCAACCCAGCCAATGCGATAACTCCCCGCTACCCACCCACTTCCACCGAGTGAGTGACCCGCTCGAAATGAGTGAACTCCAACGCTCCTTCCAAAAATCCCAGCTTGCAAGGCTTCCCCTTGAACCGCCAATGCCTCTGAATTCACACCTGGGCGCGCTCGACGAGGTCGACGATGAAGAGGAGCAGGATGATATAGGAGGGGAAGAGAACGACATAGATTCAAGAACGGATACTCCTTCATCTCCGTGCTCATCAGCCTCTTCAACATCTACTATTAGACCATTGTTCGCACGGCCGGAGTATATTTTCCCTCCTCGCTCAATCTTTTCCTACAGATTTTAGCTACCGAACGGGCTAATGGATGAACGAAACAATTCAGACCCCGAAAGAAAGCCTCACTAGAACCTCTCCCTTGGAACCAATACTTTTCCTCCTCCCTCTACCTCCTACACGAGCCTACATCCGCCGTCTTTCATGCCTACCTAACTAGCCCTACCAACAATGGTCCTCTCTTCGTAACGCACCACGGCGCCGGCTCGTCTGGTCTCTCATTCGCCTTGTTAGCCTCTGAGATTCGCAAGATCCTCCCAGCGGCCGGTGTCTTATCCTTCGACTCGCGCGGGCACGGCGAGACCAAGACGCCCAACGACGAGGACCTCAGCCTGCCCACGCTTTCACAGGACTTTGTCACGGTAGTGGAGCTAGTGAAGGAGAAATGCGGATGGGGGAAGATGCCGGATTTGGTCCTTATAGGGCACTCCCTCGGTGGCGCAGTGGTAGCGGACGTAGCGATGGGCGGAAAGTTGGGCGGGAATGTGCTCGGGTATGTGGTTTTGGACGTTGTGGAGGGAAGCGCTATCGACGCTTTGCAGAGTATGCAAACCTACCTTTCCACAAGACCTTCGGGATTTACCTCACTAGCACAAGGAATCGAATGGCAGTTCGTCCCCCCACCCATCCTTCCTTCCCCCTTCATACCTCCTCCAAAGGCTAACTTGCCCTCCTAGCACCCGCTCAAGAACAATCCGAAACCCAACTTCAGCCCGCGTCTCCGTTCCCGCCCTCCTTCTCTCCGACACAACACCGCCGGAATCATCAGGAGATTCCTCCCCCCCACGGCCCTGGCGCTGGCGCACCGATCTGGCAAAGACGCAGCCATTCTGGCAAGGCTGGTTCGTGGGACTCAGTGAGAAGTTCCTGCAAGCCCGGGGGGGCAAGTTACTCATTCTTGCCGGGACGGACAGGTTGGATCGGGAATTGATTATCGGGCAGATGCAGGGAAAGTACCAGCTCGTCGTGCTGCCAGAGGTGGGCCACTTTTTGCATGAGGATGCGCCGGCGAAGACAGCGGGGAGTGTGAGTCTTTTCATCTCTTTTCACCTCTTTCTGTGGAGGGGAGAGATGGCTAATGGATGAGGTTGGTACTGGCGGGCGGGAACAGTTGGTAGAGTTTTACAAACGGAACGACCGATCAGCACTGGTGCTGCCGCCAAAGGTTTCGGATATGTATAAGTAGCCGTAGGCCATTATCCTCCAACGCAAACCCAACCTCCTCCTCCCCCCCTCCCCCTCTCTTAATGAAAGCGAACACCAAGAAAAGGGTCACAACCCTATCATCAGAGTAGAGTACAGCACCCCAACCGCGTAAAACAAAAAAGAGAGAAGAGAAGATGAAAAAGGAAAAACTACTACTTTTACTTCTACAACTGCTACTTCTTGTATTCACCTAGATGATCGAATTGGAACATGTACGTACTTTACTTTTACTCTAAAACTTAAAATCTACACATCATATCATCCCGCCCTCCAGACAAAAACTTGACTCCATTCAATTTCTTTCTTTCGCGCGCGCACTCGGCCGGCCGGCCAACCCCGCGTTCGGCGATGCCGTGCCATGAGATGATACGGTGCTTAGCGTGACGACCGGTGGCTCCCGAGATAAGGTAATATCGTTGTGTAGCTATCAATCGAGCCGGCCGGCGTGTGTGTGATATGGTATCGCAGAGCACCCGCATTTTGTTTTGTGGCATTAATCGTGACGGGCGCTCGTTCGGGGTAACCGTGGCAAAAGGGAAGAGAACCAAAGATAATGGTAATGAAGAGAGAAAAAGGAGCGATTTGGTACCGTAACGAGCGTGTCTAACTACTAAATACCATAATTCAAAAGGGGGATAAATAGAAGCAGAAAAAAAGAACACAAATAATCCATCCAATCCAATCCGATAAGATACAACAAAAGAAAAACCTTGCAGAGATAACCCATTCCTCCATCATTACTCATTAAAACCGCCCCTCTTCCCGCATTATCCGCTCCCCCTAGCACCCCCGCTACTTCATCCACCCGAAAATCTTCTTTTTTAACCTCTCCGCCAACCCTACAGGCTTCCCCTTCTCCGCCCCATCCGGCAAGTGCGCATTCCCCTCCCCTCCCCGCCCACTATGATACGGTTCACCCTCGTGTCCCTCCACCCTTGCCGCACCGGGCACTACGTCCTCATCCATGCTGGGTCTCACCGGCTGCAGATGCGGGGAGCCGATATTGCCGGCGCCGCCGCGCTAGTAAAAGTTAGCGAAGGAGGAAGTAGAGGGGAAGGGGGTTATACGCCCGCGCTGTAGGCGCCGCCGGCAGCGGCTGGGTCGCCTTGGCGGACGATTTCGCCGTCGACGTAGTCTGTCGAGTCGGGGCCTATGTTGCCGGTGCCTAGAGTTTGGTTGGTTAGGGCTGCAGAAGGAGAAGGGAGGGGGAGAGTACCACCGCGGCCGTGGGAGACGGCTTCTCCAGACATGTTTGTGCTGCTAGTGGTAAAGTACTATTCAGTAGCGTTTACTATGATGCTGCTGCAGAACTTCGAGAGCCAGAAAAAAAAGGAAGCAGTGGCAACGTAAAGTAGAGCACTGCTCTGGGGGGGCCTCGTAGTTTTAACCTTTTCTTTCTCCGTCCTGCCCCTCCTACATGATGCTGTGTCACGTCATGTCACGCATCTAGGAACAACACGATACGGTGTGAAAACACCCTTATCTAAAACCCTGCCATCCGATAAGCCCCGTGAGAGGAAGGGTTTTAATGACAGATACCAACCTGTCAAGAAGGCAGGCCATTATCGTCCGATTCTTGGCTTGTTTGGCGTGATCCTCTCAGCCATCGTATGCCTTGTTTAGCTCATGTAATTGGACTAGCATACTCGTACACATCGTCGCACAAGTGTGCGGCCAAGATCTAATACCGGTCGGGGAGTGAAGAGGGTGTAGTGTAACAGTATTCCAGATGCTCGCTGCCTGATAGTCGATTGTCTAGCCCGTGTTGGGGGTGGTAGTCGATTTCCGGAGAATTTTGGTGGAGGGAAAGAAGGTATTATCAAACAGGTGCGGTCATCCACTACTCTTCATGTCGGACCTCGCCTAGGACAATGGACCATGCGGAATATCGATCGTGTGGAGGTGCGGTGTGGTCATTTTTCGCACTCCCAACCCCCAACCCATGTGTCGATATATATCATACGGTAACGGACGGAGGTATGGGCATTTAGCCCTGTCGGACGCTGGTGCATACTTGAAAGAAGGTACTCGGGTACTACGGTATGGAAGACTCATCGTGTATGGCGCCAGGAGGGGAAATGTTACTGACAGGAGTTACTGTACGGGATAAGGGTGGCTTTAAATACATCATGAATGCCATCTACCGATACGCGTCCCACAAACAGTCCACACACATTGGTCGTAATCCATGCCGTGGCCGCTTACACCCGACAGTACCGCACAAGTACTCGTGCACCCGATTTCGATCACGCGGGACTTCAGTCTACCAAAGCAGTATTACTTGTGGGACCCAACGAGGGGGGTTGTAGTATCATGCAGGAAGGAAGGAAATTATTTTATTTCATATCTACTCGTTCCCGGCATGAAGAACCTGAACATTTGGATCCGAATTTAGTATGGGCGCTCAGATACGCACAGACAATTTGCCATACAAAATTTTGATCCCTGTGTTCAGGTTCTACATGCCGGGAACATGTACTGCTGCAAAACTATCGCCACTACGGGGGAGAACTCCAATTTTTGTCTCGGAATACAAGAAAATGGCCTTTCCGATATGCAGAACAAAACGGAACGATGCACAAGACCCCTAGGAACTGTCGGAAATATAACGAAAAGGTTGCCTTATGAATTGGTGGGCATTGCTGTGGAAGCCTTGGTCGATATTGCATCGGAGCTTCTCCACAATCTAGCACTCATGTCAGTTAGTTCCGCTCGTGGAAAGACTAAAGGCTAAAAACTTTGGGTGACCCACGAGGTAACAGTCTTTAACTGGGTGTAAAAGTTGAGTCCTGACTTTCCATAAAAGTAATTTCCACCCTGTCCTGCGATAGATCCCTTGTTCCCGGTGAATGAGAACATGGGTAGTGGAACGGGAATAGGAGTGTTGATTCCAACTTGGCCGGCCTCAATGTCACGCTGGAACCTAGCTGCGGTAGCTCCGCTATTGGTGAAGATAGCAACCCCGTTACCATATTTATTGGCGTTGATAAGGTCAACGGCGTCCTCGAATGTGTCGGCATTCATGCACACGAGAACCGGGCCGAAGATTTCCTCCGTGTAACACTTCATGTGGGGCTTGACATTGGAAATGATTGTTGGGGCAATCTAGGACTAGTCAGTGGCGTATGGGGATGGTTGAACTTAATTACGTACGAAATTTCCGTTGGGGTATTTCTCAGGCTTGTACCCTCTGCCATCCAAGAGCAATGTGGCGCCATCATCAACAGCGCTCTGGATAAGGCTCTCGATTCTCTCCTTAGAGTGCTTTGAAATGACCGGCCCAAGGTCGGCACCCTCCTCAAACCCTGCATTGACTTTAAGCTGCTTCGCCTGTTCGACCATATCCGAAAGCCATTCCTGGGCTCCTCCAACAAGCACTAAGGCGGAGAGTGCCATGCAACGCTGGCCGGCGGCCCCGAACGCAGCGCCCACGAGTGCATTAACGGTAGCGTTTCTGTTTGCATCGGGCATGATGCTGAGAACACATTTAGCACTCAATTCGCCGTGTTGATCTAGGGGCATACCATGCATGGTTTTTCGCTCCAAGATTAGCCTGCACACGCTTTCCTTGCTCAGATCCGCGAGTGTAAATATACTTTCCGGCTTTATCACTACCGACGAAGCTGATAGCTTTGATTCTAGGCTCATCGATGATAAAGTTGACAGTCTTGGCGGCACCGTGAACAATGTTCAAAACACCCTCTGGTAGGCCAGCTTCCTTGGCAAGCTCTGCAAGAATCATGGCAGCGCCAGGACTATATTCCGTTAGCTGTCTCCCCGAATTAGAATAAAGGATAAGTAGCCTACTCTCTCTCGGAAGGTTTGAGGATCAAGCAGTTACCGGTAACTGTGGCGAGAGGAATACACCACAGAGGAATCCTGAACATCTTGTTAGCCTCAATCTCAGCAATCCAGAATCAAACTCATACATTGCCGGGAAGTCTGCGCTCCAGATTAGTACAAAATACTCGCCCAGGCATCGAAAGTAAACTTACTAAAGGGACAAATTGCCGAAACAATTCCCAAAGGCTCTCTATAACTTCTAGTCTCCATATCCTTGGCGACCTCCAGCACCTCACCAGTCAATTGAGTAGTAATCCCACAAGCAGTCTTCACCGAATATAGTTAGCAAAAGCTACAAACCAACCCAACCGAAACAATAACACACCTCCGCAACCTGCAACCCCCGCAGCACGTCCCCCTTAGCATCCGCAAAAGTTTTCCCCTGTTCGAGCGTAATACTAGCAGCAAGCCTGTCCCAATTCTCACGGATCAACGCAACAAATCTAAACATGACCTGCTGCCTGGCGAGTAAACTAGTAGCCTTCCAACTCGGAAAAGCCTTAGCAGCGGAGTCCACCGCAGCCTTCAATTCCTCCTCAGTGGACTGCGGCACCCTCGTGACAAGGTTGTTGGTCGCGGGGTCGTGCAGGTCTATCCATTCCGTGGTCTTTGAGTCGACAAATTGGTTGTCAAGAAAATACTTTGTGTCCACAGGAGAGGCGATTTTGTCGTGGCTCGTTATGTAGGATACTGCACTGGAGGATCTGGCTGAGCCATGGAGAGCGTATTTCTTGGTTGCCATTAGGTATTTTAAGTTCTGGGGTGGGCGGATCGCTGTGCTGAAAATGCGGGGTCTAGCTGTAAGGAGTGTGCGGGTGAATATTCGTGATGCCATAGTTGATGTATTTGGGGAGGCGGGGAGGTAGAGAGGGGGGTAAGGGGAGTAGAGATACTCGAGTACAGGAGTGGCTTAGTGCTGATAGGTAGAATGATGGAAACTCCACCAGGACAACAACCAAGTGCCTTTCGAGAAGTGAATAGAGGAAGGAAAGGGGACAAGGGTGAAATTGAGGGATGAGTGGATAGAAGGAAGGAAATTGCTTTATTCTTACAAGATTCCGATTACCGGGGGGCTAGATAGATGGTGGAGGGGAGGTTGAGTGAATAGGATAGTTGGAAGGTGGGGGGTGGATGAAGACCGAAAGGCTGCCGTTGCTGTTGTATCATACGGTATGATACTCGAGTACTACCTTGTAGCCTCTTACCCGAAACCAAGGGGAGCGTCGTCGCCCTCACCCCCCTCCTACCTCCATAATGCCCGCAATTCACCCCGTAAATTATGTATGATACCAAAAAAAAGAGAGCTCTCACCGGTCCTGCCGTAGGGTTAGGTACGGGCCTGGTTGTGGGGTAGAAATTGGCCACCGCATCAAAGGTACCGGTATGCAGCGGCCATCGTCGGTTCTAACTAAGTTGATTAGGTATGATACTTTGGGATACAAAATTGGTTGGGCTGTCATCTTGTACTTGCTAGTTTGGTTGCTATTTCCCCTTGTGATGCTCTTCCCCGGTTGGCACCGGCTCAGCTCGCGACAAGCAGTTCATCCGTGTGAACCCCCGTGAGTGAGATGGAATCAAAGCTGCCCCTTCACTTTTAAGTACGATATCTGGTATATCTCTCGCGCGTTTTGCCGATGTCAAACAAGTATGATAACTAAATCGGTTCATCACTCTAAATCACCATTTTAGCGGCTTGAACTAGTTTACCGAGTGACAGAATGTGCTCTAGTCATCAAGAAAGCTTAGTAGAAATGCCGTGAAACTCCTGGTATACTCGAGTACACTATTAGATTATTTGTCGAGAGTAGCCCGTCTTAGGATAGGTTTGGTTTGATAGGCCAATAGAATTGCGAATACTAGTTGGCAGGATCCAAGACGCCTGGCGGGTAGATCTTATATTGTCGGCAAAACGCTATTCCTTCTGGGGGGTTTCTGTCTCTGGATCTGGGAATTACAGGGCTGGCAGAGATAAGTTAGTGGATTTCAAAATCTTGCGGCACGACAAAAACATGTTCAACATATCCTATAGCTCTCTATCTGACCATCCTCTGCTGATATGGGATAACGGCTAACAAGGACCAAGCTTGGCGGTGGACGAGGAACTTTAGAACATGGTATCGAAATGATGCACTATGCATTGGCTTTCAGTCCTTGGGATTATGCGACATTCCTCCCCCACATATCCAAAGCAATACGGTGCCTGTGCCAGCCCCCTAAGTACAAGTAGAATCCCTATATGTTCCAAATTATAATACCAATCTCGTGCGGCCCGCTTCAAAAACAAAATCGAGTGATCAGAGACACAGAAAAGGAGAGGCTTGGAACAAAAGCAAAAAGGAAAAAGGATGACTCTGCAAAGTGTTGTTATGCCAATGAGAAACGACTGACAACCCCCACCCTAAATATCACTGTCATTGAAACATTATCATTTCCGGCGCACCAGCTCACCCACTCTCTTCTCTAAAAGCGCACGTCCTTGAGGGTCATTCCAAACTTCGTGCGGGGAGTGGTCCACAACATCCCAGGCTACCAAATTGTCTGTCAGCTCGGTCAGCTCTCTTTGACCATCATCCCATTTTTTGTCCGCTTTTACTGCCTTTCCAGAGCTCACGACCACCAAGGGGATATCTCGAGGTAGAATTGCGCGTGCAGCAACGACCTCATTCCTCGTGAAGGTCGTTGCTACAAGGTTTTCCTGAAGTTTTGCTTTGATCTGTTTAGGATTCTGATAGGCAGACCGGCCGATCACACGATCGTTGCGTGAGCGCCCTTTGAAAATCGCCCCCATCAAACGATCAATCCCGAGGGGACTTATGATTCCGCGTAACCACAAAACGAAGCCTCGACCAGCGGACCCTATACGCTCAAGTTGAGACTCGGGAAGAGCATCAATTAGGAGCAAGCTCTTGACCTCTGTGGTGTGGCGGGAAGCGAATATACGAGAATAGATGCTAGTCAATTGTCAGTTATAAAACGTTCCAATAGCGAGAAAGAGGATGTATTTACCCTCCAACACCGTGGGAAACCAAGACCCAGGGCCCAGATTCATCGGCCCTCGAAAGTGCCTCGGACAAGGCATCCACAGCCATGCCCGCCGAGAGAGGACTGGGAGCATTTTCGCTGAAACCCATGCCAGGCCTATCCCAATAGCAATAACGATTGATCGTCTTGTTTTTGAGCGCATCCCTTGCCCAACCTTCGAGCCCATATTCAACGGGATCCTCCCCCCCTTCCAACAAGACGGTAGTTGCCTTCTCTCCACGGCTATTTGTTACATCACCAAGGCAAAATACGTGGACCTCATACTTCTGGGCGTCCACAAAATATCTCGTTCCGGGGGGTGCAAGAGATAAATCACGAGCACGAATTATCAGATTTCCAGTGAACAGGACAGTTAGTGCGATAAAGACCATGAGGGTTATGGTAACGGCGAAAACGGAAAGCCATTCTTTCAATGACCTCCTTGTTTCCCTACGCCCTGTCAAGCGCTCCTCCTCTTCAACCTTGCCGTACTCGACAACGCGGTCACAAAGTACCTGCCAAACCGGTACATTAGTCTGGCTTACCACCACCACATATCCAGAAACAGCAATCTAGACCGGAAACACTGGAAGGAGATTCACATACAGCCCAAGCACTGACCAAGGTTGCCCATACGACGGACACAACTCCCACCCATCCCTCTTCTCCACGGATGCGTGGTACCGACAAAATAATAATAGTGTCGACTAAGAGCAGGATAGAAAGAGCAATCCAAGAGTATTGCTCTGATCTGGAAGGCGTGACGTAAAATATGAGGAGGGCAACCAAGCTTCCAGTAGCAAGCGTCGTATAGCTAGAGGGGTGCGTTAGCGACTGGTCTGGGCCTACTTAAGGGAGGTACTAACGCGAAATCAAAGAACCCACTACCCCGCGAGTGCATAGCTGGCGGAGTTACAAAGGTAGATATCAGAAGAAGAATCCACCATAGAGAGGAGATCACTAGGAGAACGAGAGAAACCCATCTCAGTGATCTCACAGACAAAAGATTGTATGGCGTGACGGCCGGATCATCTGGATCGAGGCGGCGGGGGCCTGCAGCAGGAGACAGCAGACTGCTCCTTTCGTCAGGATCTCTAGGTCCGGGCCTATATGAGGATTCGGCGTCCCCATCATCAACCTCATCATCGGGCTTTCGGGAGCTCCAGAGCCCCATTGGCTAAGATTAGTGGCAAGTGAGGTCAAAGAGTTTCAAATTCTTCCGGTTGAGCGAAAATATCGTCCGGGGGGGTGCCTATAGAGGAAGGGGGAGAGAATGCAGTTGTAAGGGAGAGGGAATGAAGGCGGTCTCGGGGAGGCGTGGGGAGTATCGTATGGTACCAGTAGGTTTGTTTGATAAGGGAAGCTATATGGAAAAAGGTGATGTCATGAGGTGTCACTGCTCGTTGGACAAACCTGTGAAAATCGCTACCAATTTAGGAAAGAAACACAGGTATCGAAATCCTCCGAGAACTTGCAATAGGCTAAGGGTGGGTGGTCTTGCTATCAGAAAAACGGCATGGCAGTATCAATAGTGGCCCAGAATGCTGTATCCTTCTCATAGGAATCGTCTGAGTATAGTACTTGCGCGGACTACTTGAGCACAAAACCATCGGACACCCGGCGCAGGTACTTGCGGTGTGCCAATCTATATTGTTAAAGATCAATATTTGCAAAGCTTTCAAAAGAGTAAATTACCACCTGTACTGTACAGTAGTATCCGAATTTTTAACTCCTGTATCGAATTTACCCCCAGCCTGGGAGGCCGTTTGTGATGGGAAAGAAAGCTAGAATACAGTAGACAACAAGGTTTTTGGTAAAGCCTCCCTCCATCGTCAATCTGTCGTAACCGAGTGATCGCTGTTGATATTCCCAAATCGGGACTAACATGGTTCATCCTGATAGACAACACCAAGTCAATCCGTTGCTAAACCCAACTAAAAATGCACGCGAGTACCTTAATTGGACATCTTCCCTATCGTGCAGTGCTCGATGTATTCTATTTCTGCTACTTGCGTTGTCCAGGTGCCTCAGCTCGAGTACTCGACTTGCCTGACAGTCAAGTAGCACTCATGGATAGCCTTTAATTCGGTCTATTTGCTAATTTGGGTTGTTGGCCTGGGGGTGGTTTTTCTATCTTGTCAATTGAGGGGCTATTCAATCTAATAAGTTGGGAGCAGGATTGACGATTCCAGCTTTCTGTCAGTGACTATTACTGTGCGATGATGGGCCCTGGATGACTCAATGGACTTAGAATGGACTTAGGAGAAATTTCCCTCTCTAAAAATGCAAAACTTTATCTAGCAGAGAAGATAAAACGTCAAGGATATCAATGGCACCCCAGCGGAAGGGGCGATGGTTCGTGAAATCATGACTTTCTTCGAAACCCCTTCGCCCAGAATCTAGTTTAGTTAACTTCAGCTGGTCGTCACAGTATGTGTCATAACCATCGTCGTCGTCATTCTCGACAGTAACTATAGTACTCGATATTCGATGACCATTTAAATTAATTATTACAATCTGCTACAGCGAGAAGCATCGCCTTACCGTCGTACTTCTATAAGCGCTTGGGATTACCTCGCCACTCCTGTCCCCACGATTACATGCAGGTTGTGCTCGGTGCACATGCCCTTAAGACGAGTTGGCCAAAAACGATTCACCTACCAGATCATTATCCATCGGGAAGCCGCCCCATTATTCACACCCGGGCCAGCGCTTCCGTTGTGATGGTCGTGTTCAGGCGCTCAGAATTCCATAAAGACATGCTGAGAGTTTGAGTTGTGGGCATCGGGTGATTAAGCTATAAGCTGACCCGGATTTCCTAATTTTTAATCTAATTAATAGCAGAATACCTCTCATAGCCGCTCGAGGTCTGGAAATCTAGTAACGAAGGAATCTCCACTTGGCATTTATTCTTCACCATGGCCTCGGCAGGCGGAGCACGTTTTGAACTGTTGTATCGTCTGCCAGGGCCCCTATACTGCAGGGATTTTTCCTTGTAACGGCGTGCCGGTAGGGACTTGCCGTTGTACAACCAACTCACGAAAACACCCATGATGTGACTTTAATCCGGCCAACCCCATTCCTACAATTGATGGCCCATACTGATGCTGTCTCTCTCGCCCAGACAGCTTTTGATAGGACCAAACCCTGGGCCAAACGTCCCCGACCCGGCACGAGAGCACAGCCCAAGCTATGGCTCCCTTCAGCTTCACAAGAACCACGGAAGCCTCGATATGGAAGCACTGTTGAGTGTCCTCACTGGACCTCATCACAAATTCCTCGAGTATCGCTATTGCCTCTGTCCTCAATTTGCATCCTCAGCGGTGCCTTTGACGTTTGTCATGTCGATAATGTTACTGTGCTTCTAGGTTTCAACAACTAGGCTAGAGAGGCCCAGGTCTCCCTCAGCGGGTTACGCACTCGCTCAATTTTTATACGAGCCTAGGCTACTGGCACGGTAATGGAAAGTACCGTATTCACCCGGTCTGTGGATCCGATCGTGCACCTGCATCTAGAGATCCAACTTTCCAAGGGAAGACCTAGCTAATGTCTCTCTTTCTCGGTTGTGTTCAGCAAAATGACGTAGCGTCACAGAAAGTGATCAACCAAAACGGCGCCCCAATATCACTAGCGTGCTCTAAAAGTCTACCAGCATACGGTACCTATGTCTACGGGGTGGGACTCTCACCTATCCCAACGAATGCAACTTTGTAACAGCCCCCTTCTTCAATGCGCAAGCCACAGCTCAAGCAGTGAATCATTGAGTCAGGACAACTACCGTATTCTACTCTCTTCTAGGATATTGGTTCTCTCTTTCCATCTTCTAAGCTCGGCGTCTGCAGAGTAATACATTACAGCCTCCAGACCAGCTCCCAGAAGCATAGTGTGGGGGCTCTCAGGTAACAGCAAGCCTGGCTCCGTGCTGCAGCACAGTACTGGTATCATGCGCGACAGATGGAGAAACAGAGCCTGTACCACAAGCAAACAACACTCAAGTACGGAGAAGGGAGAAAGATAAAAGGTTACCCCAACAATCGTGACCAGGCCTAGAACGTCGAGAGTAGGAATCCGGCACTCAGCCGCCCGCCCGAGCAGAGTGCTGCATGATCTTGGTACAGCACTTGGCTACACGGGTACCGGGGAATCGACCCCGCCACAATGAGCCGGAATATCTGTCCCAAAGCTACTTAGAGCGGCGTTGTTAGGAGCCTCCAGAGGGCTGAAATATTCCGCTGAAGCTACTGGTATATATTAACACTCGTCATATTATTATCCCTTTTCCACTACCAAAAAATCCTTTCTCACGACACTCATGCATCAATTAATCCGCCTTCACCACTTCTCACTCGATATAGCTACTAATGCTGTAGCACATTCCCATAGCAGACAGAGGTATCATAAAGTCCCGCAGCCATCCAATTAGCCAACCACCTCTAACCCAAAACCAAACCTCGGCCACCAAACCTCCGCGCGGCCCTCCCCTCTAAGTTCAACAGCCGGAGGTGGCACAGACAACGGATAAAAATATCACAAGGTCTTTTTTTTTCGTATTCCGAATCTATTATAAAAATTACCTAAGACAGTCGTATATTAGAGTAGTATACTAGTACTCGTAATGTCCTAACGTTTGTGAACACAACTGCTATTGCATCCACCAAAATCCTGAAGCTCCGGCTGATTTTTTGCCCGCATGCAATAGCAGCTGTGCCCACAAACGTCAGGACATTACAAGTACAGGTACCGGCACCCGCGAGACTGGACATAACGGCCTCGTCTACCCACCTTATACCGCCAAGGGCTTAAGGGAAAATGAGCGGCTGATTGTAGGAAGCATTTCAGCCCAGGCACCGATACCATGCTTGACCAGCAGTCACCCAACAGGTGTGCACAAGTATATCCGACCAACCACTCACCACCAATCTCCTCTTTTTCTTTCTTTCTTTTTTCCTATATAAGAATCACGGGTTAGCGGCAAACAGGAGCCCGAAGTATTGTACTACGTTACAATCCTCCTCTCCTCTACAACAGCAACCGGCTTTCTTTCCATCCGTCCGTGTATCTGATACAATGCCACCCACCTTGACAAAAGATTGCGCAACACATGTCAACTTAGCCAATTACCCCACAGTAACCGTACCACAAACACGCCTAGACAAGGCTAGGCAGAGCCTAGTTATCACTCATCCAGTGGCCAGAGCAGGGGAGTAAAACCTAAGCTTACTGTTAAGCCTTCCTTCATTCCTTCATTCCTTCTTACCTGCATCGACGGAATAAGGTTCAAGATGGAGAGGGGGCTCGAGAAACGTTTCTCACCGCCATGGGAACCGCCCAACAGCATCATAAGTTAAAATACAAAGGCTATAGGAATTCTACTTGCTTGTAGCATCGTTACAATGCCAATACCGTATCTACTTGTCCCCACTTATACGGGTCCAGCATGATACCGGTATAATACAACACTTTTAAAACTCAAATATGGAGCAACAGCCCCTCTCCCTAACTTGCATTCCCAAACCCACCGCACACCCCCACTTCCCCACTTTCCGAATGCTCGGGTTGTGCACCACACCACATTACACTACATTCCATTCCATTCCATTTCACGAATTTATTTGCACTTTTATTTATTCATTTATTTCCCGCGATGGGTAGATTAGATGGATAGACTAGAGGGATGACTTGAAGCCCCCCCTGAGGGAATGTCCAGTAAAGTGCCGCGATAGTGGGACAGTGCGAGGGGGTGTGGTTGTATTATATATCATGTCATCATAGATGGGTGCGCAGATGGGGTGGATAAGGAAAGTTTGGCAGGGAGGATGAGCTGAGAGGTTGTAGGCGGTAAGTGCACTTCGGGGGGGGTGGGAGCCCAGTGAGGGGTGGATGTTGAAGAGGGGTGAGATTCGATGGTAGTCTAAATGCGCTGCACGATCGTCGGCTTCGCCGCTCTGCACTAGTTCTGTGCTGTGTTGTGATCACTGCCATACTCCTCAATTCACAAAGTATCCGGAAATTTGAGCCTTTCTCGAACCATACCAATTACAATATTATTGATATTTGGACCCATTCGGATCGAAAACAGCCAGGTAAAGTAGTCTACCGTCTCTGCCAGCTTTTCTCCCAATATCAAGGTCGTTCCCCCCTGTATCTTTTTTTAGACGCTCCTTGATGTTTCGTTATCGCCCCCTCCTGGGCGAGTAGACAAACGCTGGGCCAAGGCTAGATATTTTTCCGCGCACTTTATGGGGTGGCGAGTGCAGGTACCCTAGCTGTGCGAGGGGTGTTCTCTTCCTCAAACTCTAACGATGACTCTAATAGAAAACGAAAACGAGATAATATGCAGTGGGGCGGGATGAGGTGAGGTGAGGTGAGGTGAAGACTCCTAATGACCATGTGGGTCCAACAGGTCGTCCGTCGAAGTGGGTACTTTTTCCCATTATTTTACTACTTGTACTTGTAGTTGCATTGCTACGATACGAGCACTGTACAAGTACTGTACAAGTACGAGCTTGGCGACAAAATTTCGTTGCCTCCTCCTCCATTTTACACCAAAAATGGGTCACAAAATCACAGCCTTGTTGCTTTGCAAAAGGATGTTGAAATTCACCAGAGCCTTCAGAGCCAATCTGGATAATATATTATCATTTATATTTGGCAAGCTCTATTAGTCACTTTCCATGGTGCAATACCAGACATAACAATAGTGGGCAAATGGTACTCCTGGTCTTAGATGAGCTTCCCATAAAGAAGGTATAGGAGCAATATCCAATCACGACCCTAACTCTTAGTCCTCATGATAAAGTGGGAAAGCCCTCATAATTTCTTCCTGAAACTTTAGACAATTGTCTACACTATGGCATTAATTTCATTAATTCTATATTGCTTTCAGATGAGCGAGGAATGTTTAAAATCTGCCATTTTGGGTGTAAAATGGGGGGGGGGGGCGACGAATTTTGTCACCAGAGTAAGAGCTTACTACACCGTGCCATTAAATCCTCTGTCCAGTGGCAAATGGAGCTCAGAGCCCGACTTAGCCTAACCGAGGCTTCAAACCTTAGCTTGAGTTCCGAATCCAATACAGTACCACGCTCGAGTACTTGTATTCTCATCGTGTATTCGGAATTCGGTTCCTATAAACGTGCCGCAAGGCGTGTCAGAATTATGTGAAATGTCGAAGATATGATGTATTTAATACAAAGAGGACTATGTAGCCGATTGGGCACCTGCTTTGGCATAGCCATCGCGAACGCATAAAAAGTATAGTGTTCCTGCTGTTTGAAAGATTGTGGTGAATAGTGCTAGTAGCCAGCGCGGGCCATATATGAGAATGACCTCACACTTTAAAATTTACTGTCATGCTGGAGAAAAGGAGCATCAAGGTTATCCTCTGGTGTAGTTAAAATATAATAAAAGAGAAGAAGCTTGACCGAATACAAGAATTAATGATGCAAGTAATAGTAACTACTGCTGGCCATGTTTGGTTATGGTACTAAGACATAAATGTTTAATAATACCAGATTCCGAATACACGATGAAATTACAAGTAGACTACCGGTAGACACCACTATTTCGATATCTAATATTTGAGCTTTACTCTTGTGCACCCGCACCGCAAATCCTATCGCTCACGGGAACTCTTGAACCCGCACGATGCCTAAAGCGCTTCAATCTTCTTTTGCTAGACGCTCGGCACAGTGCTCGAGTAGTGAAATCTCTCTAGAGAAATAAGTCTGTCGTACTAAATCCGGGCAGCACGGGAAACAATCATATGAGCCGGACCAAGTCACTTCAAGCCTATGTCTAAAGGAGCACCATCTTTTTCAACGTGTTACAAGTATTGTAAATGCCCCAAAGGTTACGAATCCTTTTGCTTTGTCCCTTTTTTTTTTCCTTTCCAGAGATCTCTGTTTAATTAGCACTTGGCAAGGCACTAAACTTGAGGATTCATATCACAATAGTTCCAGTCTCCTCACGGCCGAATTGAAGCCGGGCACCTAGTTTTGGTAGCGATCGACGACCAAATAACAAGACCATGATACATCTGACCAGGCTGTTACCGGCACCCCTCAAAAACAGCTATGCAGCTAAGACCGCCATGCATGCGGTAACACAAGGAGGGCGGGATTTTCCTCCTCCCCCCAGTCCGCCGAATCCCGGCACGGTCACTAAAGTACGCAGCGAGAGCTCCTCCTGAGAATGGGGCTCAAAGGTTTTTCGTGCTCCGATTGGCCAACTACTCCATCAGCCAGGGCCTTGGCTGCATAGCGAGTTGATCTGAATTGCATCACATAGCTTGGCATTCCATTGCCCGTCTCATTCGTTCGTCGGTCATCAGCAAAAAAACTTCACAACGTCCCCCCCCCCTGAGAACGCTGTTGCGAGGAAAACAAAAGTTCGCTCCCTTTCCCAACCCTTTAGGAAATCTACAATACTGCTGTGATGCCATAAAAAAACCTCTCGCGATTTCGTCATCGAATTGCCCCTGCAGACCGCAGCATCATCAGCTCACGATAGGTTTTGATTGGATTGCGAAATCCAGCTAAGGAGATCCAGCAATATGGGCCAAAGGGCTCAGGCTATACTATGTTAGGAAGGCACTAACCCTTCCCAAGAACTTTTTGCTTCTGGATCCCGGGAGTGGCGGTCTGGCGGAGATAGCGAATCGAAAGGGCTTTTGCGGCAATCCACGAATCCTGCATCCCGCCCACATGCGTGCCACCCTCGCCTGGCTAAGTGACCTCTGTCAATCAAAAACATGGGCTCCCCATCAACATCTTCTGCTCGAATGGCCTACCACGGCAGGGTTCGGCTAGGATTGGCTGACTGGGGATTCAACGTAGTTAGACCTTGATATTTTAATGAGAAAGGGTTTAGAATGCCATCGATTGCAGGGGTGTTGGTTGAATATAATTATCACCGCATACAAGCACCATCGATAATGGGCCTCGCCCACACCAAGACATTGAAACAAGCGAATAATACTGTGGGAAATGGTAGAGGAAATAAAAAATAAAAATAACAAATAATTCACGGGGTTTCTCTTGCTTTTACTGGTATATTTCATTCCATGCTTTTGGCTCAATTATTGGGGAAGGTTTTGCGGTTATCTTAGGGACTGAAATGTTTTCAGCAGTGCCTTACCGGGAAACCCCGAATGTCTCAGGTCACGACTCTAGCAGCTTTTGCTGCTCTCGGCACACCTGTGCTCACCGAAACCTTAGAGTAGCCCACTCGGGCTTTTGGTGAGCAAAACCGACATATGCAAATGCCAAAAACCAAAACAAGCACTGTACACCTAACCTAAGGCTATTCTTTAATTAGTGAGGGTTGGGAAGACATGTTTCCAACAGCGGATGCGTCCTTTTGTAGGCGGGGTCCAGGTTTACCAACAATATACGATGGTATGATGTGTCGAGCATATTCTACACCCTTGCAATCCATGATAGCCTAAACTCTTCTCTATCTTAACATGTCTAAGACAAGCACTGCGTATGGTCCCCTCTGCCTCAGCTCTCGTTCGTGATTCCGGATAGTCTGGGAAAGTTGGGTACAGCAACGTATCGGACCAGCTGGATTTTTGCTTTACTCGAGTTCATGAGTCCGCGCGCTCGGTCGAGCGCTGTTAGGTGCAGTTAAGGGGGAGATATATGTCCTGAGACCCCCTCGGTTCCCCCGGAAACCGAATTTTCTCATGGGAAAAGGGGCTGGGGGGAATTTGGAACATACCACTTGGTCACAGTTCCCTGCCAACAGCCCGTTCGTTCTCATATTGTGCAGAGATGTCGGAATGCGAAATCGGCCCCTGATTCCAACCTACTCAAGTCGTTCCAATCTCAAATTGTAGGTATGTTTCTGGAGCGGAAGGCTCTTTGCAAGCAAAAAACGCTAGAAAGAGATTGCCCAGAAACCCCGATGCCGTCCCGCAGGTGATCTATTTCTTGGTTCATGGTGCTGGTTTCGGCGGCTATCCAGCCCGAACACGCATTATGAGTTGTGAATGTCACCCCGCTATCCATTGCTCTCTCCTCGGGAGGACCCGTCCCCGACCCACTGACCCTAACAATAGGTAAGCAGGCTTTACCGAGATAGCCTCACCAGGGTTGATCGTCGATCAAGTTAAAGTTCAAGGGTTCCTAGGAGCTCCAGGGGATGAGACAGCAACAAGGTGCTTGGAAAATTAGTTGTCGTATCGCACTACGGTAGTGGTCAAACATAGCAGTTGATAATTAGAATGCGGTATCGCGCTATCCAATAGAGTACTGGTGATGCCAATATCAGCACCGCAAGAACTAGAATAATCGAACCTCACACCAATACTTCTGGAATTCCCCTCTCTACTCGAGTAGATAGCGAGGAGAAATCACCCCAAAAAAACGACCCCCAGTCCTCTGCTGAGACAAATAAAAAGAGTAACAAACCTTACTGGGCGGGGCAACCCCAACGTTCGGCGTGAAGTTCAATTGATCCAGTTCCCACAGCAGCTAGAGGGCTAGACCACTTGGGCCCGATATCATACGCTGGATGCTATTGCATGGAAAAGCTGGTACCGGTAGCACTGAGAGTACCGCAGGTCGCCACGTAATCGAAAAGTGGGGAATACCGTAAGTTAGTCCGTACTAGTGACTCCAATCGCAACATCTCCAGTGGACACGAATACCAAATCTGGTAAGCATTACCCTCAAGTGCTCCAGTGGGGTTACCGGCACAACACAGTAGCACCCCGTTACCCCGGATCTGTAGTTATACTCTCTTCGGTGACCTTACAGCTAGGAGGTCAGGGAGCCCTGTTATATGGGGGGCGTTCAGCCTACTGGGCAGTAAGAGTACTTGTACAGTCATAACCTTAGTGGTCACTTTTGCTTTCTAAGAAGGAGGAGGTTTGTGTGCCAGTGCTCTGCTACGTGTGCGGCACTGTAAATTCACTCGAGTACCGGTACTTTAACCCTGTGGATCGTTGGGTTGGGGAGGTTCAACCTCGCTTACCGGTAGTGCTTGAGGTCGGTCATCCCGGGTAGGATCAACGCCACAGTTCCACAGCAAGCGATGACAGATGCCGCACCCGCGCAGCGCCGGTATTGTACGAGTACTCGAGCACAGCATGGCCTCGTTCATGCAGCGCTGCGTAATCCGCCTCACTCGCTCAAACATCTCAGAGTTCTCTGGCACACCGGCTGCACTGCAGTAAGTAGTTATACTGTAGGTGGCAAAGGAAACCGATAAAGAGGTGTGGATGTAATATAAATTGGGGGATCCCATTGATGAGTTCAGCGGTTGCTGTTTTAAGAAGTCGATAACTTTTAGTTATATCTAATCGTGACCATCCTTAGTTGCCAGTACCAGCGCCACTGACAGATATCTCTTTAAGCTCAAATAGCTTTTCCTTGGGACAACCCAGGCCTAGAGCGAACACTTTCAATGCTCGGGCCTCGGCGATTGGGGGCGCCAAATATGACCTGAATAAAAATTCGTGCGATAGATGACGGTGCCGAGGGCTATCAATGGAGATCCGCTTGCTAGCTGCCATCCGTACCGATGTGGATATGTAAGACCGTTGAAACGTTGATTATAGGGCTTTGAGGGGTGTGAGTATGACAAGGAAAACTAATAGGCATACGGGAGTCCCCACCCAAGTGCGTGGTTGGAATCACGCCGCTGGATATTTGCCCGGAGAGGCAGGGGCAAATCTGCGGAAAAAATAGGTAACATATCCTGATAATCGATCGGTAATATATCACCTACACAAGACGAGTAGAGGAAGGTGTCTTCAGCTCTATTCCCGTGGTTTTGGAAAGACAGAAGTTTTTGTTCCCGGATGATGCCCGGGATGCTGAGGGTGCATGGGAGCCACTCTTGACAGCGAGGGACGACCTCGGGAATGGGATGGTTGCCATCTCCGGTCGATCAGATCAGCTCTGTTTTTCTCTCCATTTTAAGGCACCTCGCAAGGAGCACAGCGCGACTGCTTATACTGTACACGACACTACTTCTGAGCATATGCACCATATCATACCCTGTTGCACATGTCTACGGGAATTCCACAAGATACTAGAGAAACGGCCCGTCTTATGAGGGTTGGGGTTGTGAAGACCCTCGGTAACTATTGTTCAGGCACCTTAGATCGAGGCAGTCATCATTAGGCTGCTTCCCCCCACCCTCAGCCCCTTCGTATCACAAGAAAAACCAAACCGGGGGGGGGGGGGGCGGTCACCACGAGATTGGTTGCAACAAATGAGAACAGGTGCGTGAGAAGACTGGACGAAGGGGAGGTGCTGATACTCCACACAGCGGATGATGACATTGTAAATAATATTCCGGTATTCAGAGGGTTGCCACCCTGAGCACCGGAAATACCGTTGCGGTGAAATAACGGGGCAAAATTCTTCCGGCTGTGCGTTAATTCCGATTGAAGTACAGATGGACAACCGAGGTTCGAAGAAGTGAATACTAGGTTCACGAGCGGCTGTTCCATCGTCATTAGTCCAAATTGCTTAAGGCACGAGCATGGGATGCGCTGTGGTGAGCCCCCGAGTGAGATAAGGTCACAGGTACCTCAAGTTGACCGTTGATAGTATACATCATTGGGCTCCCATATCCGTCCGCATTCGAGGTTTGCAGAGGAAACATGTGTAGAACAGGTTATTGGTATAACATTGCAGCCACTAGAAGTTATGATCTCCAGTGATCACCAGAGCTCAACGGTAATAACGGTTGGGGTACGGTGCCATGCCAGTCCAGATACTACCCTGCCGGTATTTAAAGCGAGCGCAAGAAACCCTCAGCATAGACTGAGCATCGTGCAGCCTATTCCTTCCATATTCCAATTAGGAAGCGCGAATACGGCAATCAAGGTTCAAGGAGGTGAGTTTTTTTTGTCTTCTTGGAAGAGAGACACCAAAACATGGGCGATACCTGACTCTGATCTTTTAGCAGTTCCTTGCTCATGTGGACACGAAAATCGCTCAGGCGGTTGTGGTCCTTTGTCCTGAAACTAGTGCCTGGCCAAGAAGTTCGAATTCTTTGGGTTCCATTTATTTTCTTGGATAAAAACGACCCCGCCATTAGGGGGCTAGAGCAAAGGATAAGCATTTGAGGAGAGTGTGGTGATACTGAGCTTGTCTGAGTCCCGAAGATCCCCTGGGCTTCTTGGCTATCACGGAATTCCCTGCTTAGGTACGGATTGTGGAACCCCACCCAGCGTTGGTTGTAGACATGTAGCTACAGTAAGCTTGCCCTAGTAAAGCACAGACGAATCATGCGAACAAACCACCTCCACCTTTATTCTCTAGTACGGTACCACTATTGAGCGAGTCCGTGCGCTAATCAACACATTGCGGCAGCTCTTGAGCGCACAATTTTTGATTCATCCCTCATGGCTCCTCCTGCTTGTTTGCTTATCTTGAGATCACAAAGAGCTGAATTTAGTGGGACACCGTGGATCATTCGCTGATTATTGAAGCCTTTCTTACCCGATCTGGTCCTTCCATCTTTCCACGGTCCGGGCCATCACGCTCACAAAAACTGTCAGAAACTGGCCGGTTGCTCATCTCTTGCAGGGCTTTTAGTCCCTTCTCTGATGGGACAGGGGTATTCCTTAGCACAGCAGAGAGAAGCTGCGAGAGACAGCAACTGTGGGAATCTCCGTGCAATCCTATCCGGCCCACTAGTTGGAGTGAGATGGGGATTGGGAGGGATGGGTATTCTCTCGTGAGGGCGAACAACTGATGACTTGGACCGGACTGACCATAAACTAACTTTGCTCGTCTCCACTCCCCACCCGCTGCCCTCTTCTCCTCTGCCCTATCTCTCTTCACTATACCCTAAGCGTTCCGCATGAAACATTATCGCAAGTGTCTCTTTTCTTCATCTACTGAATCCATCCAATCCTCCACTCACCCATCCCTCCCATTCACCACAACCTGTATCCCCCCCTTTTCTTTCGCATTTCCTTTTTTTTTTTGCCCCCTTCTCTCCCTTCCTTCCCTCTCACATTCCCTGCAGCCCAAGAAGCAATAGCAGTACTAGTAGGGTTTTCCCTGTTCATCCATCTAGCTGCCAGTAGAAAAAATGCGGTGTCTTGGACAGTCTTGGTAGCCATGATATTCTGTATAATACGATAGATGCGATGCAGCCATAATATCCCCCCTCACCCGTAGCACAGTTCCTGCAACCTGTGTCCCGCTTGAGCAAAACGACGTCGCTCAACCGAATGCAAGAATAAATTATTATTTTTAATATTTGGCAACTTGACGCTTCAATCTAATAGATATCATTTATGAGTTTTTAAAAGATCTCCTGCATATTATTGAAACCACTGCCTCTCTCATGTTTCGGCGTTTCCTGAGCAAGATTCCATTTGACACAGCAGTTACCCCACAGAGCATGCAAACCCGCTGGCAAAGGTGTTCAAAGCCAGCAATAGGGTAGAGTAAGTATCCAGAGCTCAGTTTTTATGTCAACGCAGTGCTCAACGATGGAAGGGTACAGGAAAACTAGACGTCGGTGAGCGAGTAGAAGCCTTGCCGATAGTTCTGCAAAGCAGATGTATCATAGTATTTCTCGTCACAGCACTCAAAATGCTAACATATTATCTTTACTGAAGGATGGTAAATTCAGGCATTACTTAGAGACACTTACCAAAAAATATAATGCAGAGGACCAGTGAGAGTCCTATCAGGTTATCCTGTCAGATTATTATTATTATTGCTATTATTATTTCCCAAAAGGTTAAAAAGTGTTGAGCTTTCTCAGTTGTTATTTGGAGTGGAATGATTGAAATTTGCGTCCATTCCCCGAGAGGATAGGAGCTTACCGGTCACATTTGTTGGACCCAATTAATGGCGTTAAGAGTGTTCCTTGATTAGCCCCCTTTGAGGCTTCGAACTACCTTTTTATCGTCTGGAGATATATCTTTAATTGTCCTCTGCTCGAGCGCCGCCCTCGTTTTGGCACTTTGTACCGCTTTTTGTTTTAAAACGGTACGGTAGTCCAACCAGTCGATATCCGAAAGTGGAAATAGTGGCTTTCAGCGTTGCCGAACGAGGATTGCTCGAGCAGATCGCTTTTGGCTTTCCTGAGCTCCGCACTCCCCTCTGGTTTGCTGATCTGCCTGCACCCGCACCCTGCACCTTGCAGCCCCCACCTCCTTTAGATATTTTGGCGTCCTTTAGCACGAATAATAGCTCCATCAAGTGTGCCCAAAACAAGTGCGCCTTGCTCGCCTCCAGCCAAACGATTGAAGCGATGACGAGGATATCCAGTGAGTAAGAGATTGGCTTCCTGCAAGATCTTATACTCAGGTAGGGCTGTCAACAGCCTTTAAAGCTCCTCTCCCTCTAAATCCGTGGCTGGTTTAAACTACAGTGTATCCCTCCCCTCCACCCCTCCATCCCCCATCCCCCCATCCCCCCATCACCCCCATCCCTATCCCGCACAAGCGCATCACACCATAAACACCCTCCATACAAGTGCTTTTCAGCCCATCCTGGCACAACATGAGCGCAAGACCACCAGCAGCAACAGAAAAGAGTTCCGCATAGCTTCCTTGGTATTCTACTAACATTACGCGTGTGGATTGATAAAGGTATCATCGTGTACTGTACTCAAGTATCTCATTTAGCAAACATCTCCCTCTATTGCTTTGAACACTCCTATCCATCTGTCTGCCTGGCATTGCCCTGTATCCTGCCCAAGGCGGCTTCTCTCTTCTGGTCCGTTTCGGTACGTTTATGTTCGCCCATCACCACTCCAGGAGATGAGGAGGTGAAAAAGAAAAAAAGGGAAAAATAATAAAAATAAATATACCACACACACTCTCTTCCGCCCTTATCCCCCCTTCAACCCCCTCCTCCTCCTCCCCTACAGAAGACACTTCGCCCCCTTCAAATCCTGGCAAGGCGACTTCCTATTCAGAGTCAACTTAACCATTTCATCCAGATTGTCAGTTGTTCGTCTCGGCCCAGTGCGTCACATTGATCTACGCGCAGGAACTCTTGCTGCAGATAGATCACGGGTACCACACGACTAGAGCTGGAGAGAGGTGGGGAATCTTGGGACTTTCTAACTAGTGGGTGGGTCTCGCTGGCACAGAGAACGGTACTTATAACTGATCTCGAAAACAGCACTGTGGCCTCTCTCCCGGTTCCGCTTCCGCTCTCAAGTTGGCTGCTCCCTAAAAATTTGGCCCATCTGTTGTACAATTGCACATCCTTTTTACTTCAGATTCACCGTTTCCTACCTTTGAGCGCTTTGTGAGCGGAAAAAAGAAAAAAGAAAGGGGGGAGAGGGAAAGAGAGAAAGATAAAGGGAGGGAGATATATATATCATTTATTGTTAAGCGAGTCCTTCTCTGGGATCGCAGCAATATACTCACGATATCCTTGACCACGTTCACTGTCTATGTTAAGTCAACAGACACACGTCGATTCTGTTCCGCGGCGACTGTTACCCCAGCAAGCAGTGAGCATGCAGCAAAGCATCAATCTTTCGCCGACCGATTTAGGCGGGGCAAGGGAGAATCATCGGAGTAAGTTCCCTTATCTTATTCTAGCTCTTATTCTAGCAATCTATATTGATTTGTTCCATGAATCTATATAGACTATGTATTTGTTGATGAACATAACCGTCACAAAAGGCTCAAGGGTTAGTAGCGTGCGAGTTTTTTGTTTTTCCCCCATGGGTTTGGTTGTGAGTTTCTTTAACTAAATGGATTCTAGTCATGCGAGCATGCGAAGGGTGCCGACGCCGCAAGATCAAGTGCGATGCTGCGACGACGAATACCTGGCCATGTTCGGCCTGCGTCCGCCTTAAGCTTCATTGTGTGCCCCCTATGGTACAATATGATCGTGACTTTGCGCCAAGCCAACCCCTGGAACAAGATGGGAACGGTGAATTTGACAACTCGAGCGGGAGTGGTGAAGAGGAGATGATTCCAGGGCATCTCGTGGGCAGGAAACAGGGCAGGAATACGTTGAACTATCACCCTAGAGATGGCCATGGCGCTTATCGAAACATTTCGCCACCTGAGCATCACAGCACTTCTCATGGTGCTCCCCCCGCCATCGCTTTTTCAGGTATTCACTCTGGAGACGACATAGAGCCACCACTTTCAGGAATGCATTTCCCCACTCCGGTCTACCAAACACAGACAGTGATGCGGCCTCAAGAGCAATGGCCAGGCGATACTGAATATGTATCCACTGCACATGTTAGTGGGGTCCTAGGACAGCTCAAAATAGACGATAGCGGTGTTGGTATGTTGGGCCGATCCGAACATTAACTTTGGGGTTGCTTTACTAAGTAGAGGGGATAGCAAACTACATCTCTGCTCAAGGCCGAAGGCTAGCCGAAACTCCCGCATACGAGCCATGGACAGAGGAACTAGAGCCTAACCCATCATTCCTACCTGTGCAACATGATTTCGCGGTCAGAATCCACCAGGAGGATATGCCAACAGAAGATGAAGCACTGGAAATGTTCGGCATCTTTTTCAACCACATACATCCTTACATACCTATTGTGAACAAAGCAGCCTTCTATCGGCAGTGGAACACTTCCCGGGACTCGATATCGCCGCTACTACTAGAAACCATTTTCGCTTGTGCCGGGCGACTGACGACTGATCCTTCAAAGGGGCTAAAATGGATGGGCATGGCGACGAGTGAGGAGTTTTCATAAACCCAATAGGAGCTCAGATATCTAACTTTGGACTAGGACATGTTGATTGCTTTCTTGATGTGCCACGTTTGAGCACAGTACAAGCATTATTGCTACTGTTAAAGGCACGGGAATCCGCGCCACAGAGGGGCTACTTTTTCCGTTCATGGATGAGCGTCGTCAGCATTATTGCGATGGCTCGCGACCTCGGTTTGGATAAACATCACGCGTTGCACAAACAGGGGATTGGATGTAACGAGAGCGCTTTAGATTGCATGACACGGACTAGGGTTTGGCAGGCATGTTTTGTATACGAGCTCATGATCTGTGCCCCGCAAGGTATTTTTCTCATTCTTCAGGCTCCTGGGTTGCTTGCTATACACTTGGTTGACATTTAGGGCAGGGCGTGACATAATGCAGTGCAACCCGGACAGCATCGATTTGCAGACACCAGTTGCGTCTCCTGATTGTGATGAAAATGAAGTTGCTATTTATGAAAGTTTTATTTACTTTGTTTGGCTTGTCAAAAACATTCGAAGGATGAACGACGTTCATGCTAAACTGAAGTCGACGCCAAACTGGAGAAATGATCCACAATTCTTGGACTCTGGATCTGGACTTGACGCCTGGGCTTATAAACTTCCAGCAAATTTACGGGTTAATGTTTCGACAGACCTGGCGCATCCGGGCCCTCAGGTGGACTCACATTTCACGGGCAATCTCCAGATGTACTATCACCTGACTCGTATTATGCTCCATCGACCGGCCCTGGCTTACGGGAAAACATTTTCACTTGGCGGTGAATGGAAAACTCATATGACGATATGCACGAACTCGGCAAAGTCTATATGCAGATTGGAGGAAACTGTCTTTGAGCAATATGGGATGCTGGGGTTACAGTGCATGTTGAGGGGCGTAAATTTCACTATCTATACATTGCTCACTTGCGCAATGATACATTTGGTAAATACACGCGCGATGGGGTGTCGCTCCTCCGTGTTCTAATGCATTACTGACGGATACAGATTGCTGCTACGTGCCCCGATCCAGAATTTAATCATGATGCGAAAGAGTACTTTACAAGAACCATGCGGATATTAGAAAACTGTATTGACAGTTCAGCCTCATCTGAGGTAAAAGGACAGATTGAGACCCTACGTGAGGCATTCTCACTCGACGTTAACCGACCTTTCGTTCTTAACCCAAATTTCCCCTTCTATCCCGGTGTTTCGGGGCCTGTTGATCCAAGTATTACTCGCGCTTACACCCAAGGGGAAAGCTCACACTCAACTCTTGCAACGGGTCCAGTCAATTATCCCACTCATCCTCTCTCACCCCCACATTCAGCAGGAGGCTCGGAACCGAAAGGAGAGTCACCAGCAGCCGTACAATCTTTGGTTATGTTAACGGCAGGCCAAGGAGCACAAAGCTCAGCGCCGATTGTAGACACATTAGCATGGAACCCTTCGCGATTATTCGAGTTCGTCCCCTCCCACGTTTCATGGAACTGCACCCGTACTGACAAGTGAATCTAGCAATTGGAATGCAGCATTTGGGGTTAATGGGACGGTATCAGCTGCAATGCCGCAAGCGCAGATGGCGGCTCATGAGAGCGGATTGGTGGATCCGCTAGGCGGTGGGCGCCCACCTTCATCAAGCTCCTATGTTCCTGCAACTGTAGGAGTTTCGCACTCATTTGTGTCTCCCGGCATGTGGCAAGACTCTGTTGCCGCTGCTGCTGTGTTTAGCGATTCCCACAAACGGCCATTCCCATTCGGTGGAGAAACCGTCTGGCATCCTTCGCCGCCGACAAGTCGAGACCCTGTGTCCCCGCCGGCCTTGCACACTGATGTCGGAAGAAGCAGTCGTTAATGGGGGTGGTGGAGAGACGGGAGGGATATGAAGACTACGGGGAGATACAAGTATAAAGTATATCGTGTTTGAGTATCATGCAGGCTCGGGATCGGCAACAGGGATTCTCCCGTTTGATCGGTGGGGGCTATGGATGAGGACGGTTACACGGGCGGCACGAAGGTTAAGTGAGATCTTGGTTCGCGGTTTTATTTCATCCCCCCCCCTCCCCCGGTGATCGCAGAGGGCAAAGAGTAGTTTCTTTGTTCTCTTGGTTTTGTTTTGGGGTGATTTTCTACTTTACTGTGGGTTGGACTTGCTGACTCTTTCTTGATATTTACTTCGTATTCGCTTGATCTGGGGTTATGGATCGTAGATATATTTGTATAGTTCGCCATTTTCTTTTCTTTCTTTTGTTTCTCAAGCGCGCCTGCCTCTTTTCACTTTATACCATTTTCTTAATTTCCACCCCTTCCAAGCTTCTCTCACATATCAATCTTTAACTTCGTTTATTTCATATCTTGTTAGGGATACGGTCAGGGTCAGGCTTTCGCACCATCATTGTATTTTTTTTCTCCTTTCGTTTTATTACACGATTTGATAATATTATCATTATCACTCACCAATACCATTAAATCTCGTCATATTTAGCTCTTTTTTTGGGGGGAGGAATAAAAGAAATTTAAAAAAATCGTAGCTCAGGTTAATACCACGATATCATGACCGATATCCTATTTCTCTGTTCTTCGGCATGGGTTGACAGCATCCTCCAGCCCGCGCACCATCGCGACGAAAATCCACAATACCTAGCATAGCACGAGACGCAGCCACCCACGAGAACTTCCTCTCCCCCCCCCCTTTTCCCCCTCATATACTAAACTTTACTACTATATAGCACGTGCACCCCCGGCATCCCCACTAACCTTAATCCTCGTCCCAAGCAACAAGTACCGGAAACCGGACACAAGGGGGGGGGGGATAAATGCCACGTTGAGGAAGGGCGAAATATCCCTGTTTCCCCCCTTCCCTCCCTCCCTCTGAATGCCTGGATGTGACACTTTGTTTCTTGGGACGAGTAAAACCCGACAAATATCGTGTCGATTTTACCGTGCGGTACCGGATTTCCCCCCGCGTCGGGCGATGCAGGGACTACTCCGCACCTGGTAGTGTGGGCCGTGGGCTTCGGCGTCGCTTGCCTAAATTGGCATACATACCGAGCGGACGTCGCGGCCGAGAGTGGGCGGTAGGTGTGGTGCGGCACGGGGTGTCACTCGGGGGAGCCTGCCCTACTGGTTGGGCTGGCGGCCCAGTCTGTTGTGCCTGGTGGTTCTTTTGGGCTTGTGGATTTTGGTGTGTAAAGTGCGAAATATAGGGGAGGTTCTAAGGGTGCTGTGCGCAGAATACGGTACTTCGTGGGGGGGTTGATTTGGTCGATGCTACGTCTGGGCAGATGGAGAAATTGCCCTGGGAAAGTTTAACTGCCGGCATGGCAGATGGGGGGGCGAGAGTAGAGGAAAGTAGAACAAAAAAACTGGGTCATAATTTAGGGGTAATATGATACAAAATATGAGTAAGGATAACAAAAGTTCCCAAAAATCCGCCCTTGTACCGTCTATGATAGAGAGTTCACCTAAGCCTGTAAGAATAAGACGCATTAGCAATCACTCGTTCCGCCGGGAGGTCATAAATAGAAGAAAAAACATACCCAAGCACCAATGAGCGCCATCCCGAAACCCCCAGCAGCTACTGCTCCACAAGCCTGAAACCTTCTCTTTCCAGTAAGCACAATGTAACTCTCATCGCTGAGGAAGTCCTCCGCTAGTAACTCGACAAGGCCAGCAAACAAGAGCAGCCCACTCGAAATGGCGTTCATGATCCCGACCATTAACAAGCCAGTTTGAGACGCGGGATCGTATAACTTCCGGGTTGCGAGACCGATTGCTTGCCCGATGGGGGTTGTAGTACCATATGCTAAGCACATTAACCAGGGCTTCCAGGAACCGTTGTCGAACGCTTTTAGGCCCGCGATGCGAGAGCCAAGTGCCAGACCCTCAAATGTTTCTGCGGGGAGGTTGTTAGCAATGATTGAATGAGCATGCATGAATACGGGGGCTGACGATGAAAAGTAATGGCAATCAATAATACAACGAAGTTAGACCCAGTAGCAACGCTTAGCGCCATACCTATGAAGAGTAAGCTAGAATGTTCATATTGCAGTGTTTTTTCCGGCACCAGCTCAGCTGTCGGTCACTCGGAGTACAATATGGGGATAATCATACCAATAAAAACACTATGAAACAAAATGCCCGCCTCAAGTAGCATTACCTGCAGCAAGTTTTTCTGCTGTAGCTGCGCTTCGGTTAAGCGACTGCCAGTGTTATTATGGTTATGCCTGCTGCTAGAGTTAGACTGAGACCGAGCCCTCATATTTACAGTTCTGGTTTCCGGCTCATGGTTGCCTCCATCCTCAATTTCTGAATCGGATAAAGCCTTGTCGTAGCCTCCATCGTCGTCCCGTAGGAGTTGGTCAGTGTCAGCCGAAAGATCCTCCGTTGAGGAGGAAAGGAAGGCGTCTGGGTCCGCGCGGGCTCTTGCTTTTTCTATCCTTTGTAACTGAGTACCAATACTAGTACTTCGTCGGTGACGGGGCCTCGTCAACATCATGATACCCTGCCCTCCCATTACTGCTCCAGGTAACCCTGTACCTATCTCCTCGTGTTCTCCAGTGTCTCTCCTTTCCTCAGCGAGAGGTGGAGATGGAGCAAGAGGGTCATAAATTCCTCCGGGCCCGGAATGGCATCCGCCCATTGCGCCACCGTTCATCGATGAGAATATCATCTCAATTGCAACAACTACGAAAACCGCTACCATGGCAATCAGACCCGCCATCGCAGGATACCCTTTATTCCAGAAGGATGGCAGACATGGATCAGTCAGAGAAGTGAAAGCGGTAGGTAAGAGCTATGGGTGGTAGACAATACATATTAGCCTGACTGTGACAGCGAAGGAAAGTGTAAATTTTTTTCGAGTAGCTTACATGGACAAAAGCTGTAGCGATAAGAACGCCGGTGCCGAAACTAATAGGTCAACAGCGGTCCAAGAAATCAGAGGTAACTCGAAGCCAACAAATTGGGTAACGAGGAGGGGAGAAATCACTGTCTGGACAGAAATCTGCAAATTGTCAATACGGGACTACCCGGCATCAAAGAGAGGCTAAGAGTCGTACAAGAATTGTCGCGGGACCCGCAGCTGTGGGAACCTCTTCACAATCAACGGAAATGAGCATGCTGGATTTATGATTAATCGTTAGCTATCATGTGAGTTCTTGCCCGGATGCCGTAACTCCGGGACCAACGCTGTAGAGGCGCTCCCATTCAACACCTGAGAGTGAAACAATAGGGCTGACAAAAGGATTGCGAAGAAGTTCGGAGGGTTTGAACGAACATAATATGCTTTGGAATAACACTATAAAAAGTGCAAACACATGCAGTGGTAGATTATAGGTTCCATCAGATTTACCGCCGCAGACCTCAACCCTCATTCTTAGCAGGCATTTGGGCTAGGGATGAAGAAAACACAACATACGAGAGACGATCTTGTAGTAAGCTCCGGCGCAAGGTAGGGTGGGTTTTGGTTGAATCCTGTTCGAAGTTAGCTAAGTCTTCGCAAAGACCATACTCTGCGTTGGATCGGGAGAGAAGGTTCAACCGTCGAGATTCAAGGGGTTCGAATCACGAGTCGGGCAATTCATGGTGAGACCCCAGAGGAAAAACTCTCGTCAGAAACACAATATAACAATAACTATTATTATTATGCAGTATTGAGGGTTCGGCCGGCGAATAAGTAGAAGTGGAGGCGATCGTGAAGATCCAAGACGGGAGGGTAAGCTCAGGGTGCGAAAGGAGGTCAGCTTGGGAATTCGGACAGTTGCACACGATTTCCCGGAAGAGAGCAGTAACCCTAACCTCTACTTAATGCTATGTGGCTAAGACAGTCCTTTCATCTCATACGGTGTCATAACCCAAACCGTTGCGATAGGAAGAAAAAACGATCTTAATGATAACGAATCGTATAACGGCTCACCGAATGGCCACGGTGTTCTCAAGCAGTCTTTACTGTTGTTGTTTCACGTCTTTGGAATCGGCTAGGCAGGAGTATTTATCACCGATTATTTGGAAAAACTCTCACCGATACTACCAAAGAATTGGTGCACAAAAATAAAATACAGGCGACGCAGAGATAGTGTAGGCAGCCCGTTAGACATCTAGTGTTGTTGCTCTCGGGTTCCATAGCCACTGGACTGCGCTTCTGGTTGGATTATAATGGGCGAAGGATCACTCTGAGGTTGATTGCAAATGGTCATTGAGAGAAAGTAACATAACCTGACCACTTCCGAGAGAAATAGCCAGATATATGGATCAGCCAGAGTCTAATCACGATAGGAGGACGAAAATATCGTACCAGGACTAAGGAATAAGAGGATGTCAATGCCCATCCGGACCACTGGTTTAGGGTGTCAGACCATTGGTGATATTTTACAGAACGAAATGAAAAGAAAAAGAGCGCCTGTGCCATCTGTGGATAGAAAGAAAAAGTGATCGAGTTCGCCGGGGCATCAATTCGTTGCGTATTCCCACCGCACCCGCTCGAACCATAACTAGTTTATTCGCTCCAACGCCTAGATGGACGTTAGTCTATAGACCAGAGCACCGGGAAGGGCGATGGTACCTCTAGCATGACAACTGAGTTTCCTCGAATCACTACCATTCCAATCCGGATTTTCTCGCCTCCATCTTTCTCTTCGACAGCGTCATCGAGGACGATGTTTAGGAATACCTATAAGGTTTATAGTCAGTACCGCAAATCCCCCGCAAGGGGCAATGGATCGTGATGATAGGGTGCTAAAGGGACAGATCAAACACACATCGTATCCTCTAAGCACCCCAATGACTTTGCGAGATCCATTCAATTGAACGAAAAGGCGTTTATCAAGATACTATTCGAACGTTAGCAGCCATTCTTTGTGACACTCCCTAAGATAAACACGGCCGGGGTAAGCTACCTTTTTGAGTTCGGGTTGTGCTTGGGGCATCGTGACAATATGGTAACTTAGGGGATGTGTGTGTGTTGATGTTGAAGTGTGAAGGCTGGGCTGCATCCACTTCTGTCCTCAAGCCTTGTGCGGGCTTGGCAACTTGTTGTCGAAGGCATGAAGCAACCCAGCTACAACTGTACCATGTTCAATCTTTCAATCACCACAAATTGCTGAAATGCGCCCCACGTTTGTTTCTCGACGTCCAAAGGCAAAGGTGGTTGCGCGAGATGACGAAAATGAGGAGGAGGAGGAGCGGACAAAAGTAGTCAAAGCTCCTCCAAAATCAACAGAACAAACCCAAGGTTTGCATTAATCCTACCCAAACCCTTTACCATACTAAATTTGGGAATTACGGGCAATCTAGCTCGCACAAAAGGGAAGAAGCGCTCTAATCTACGGTTATCCTTCGGCCCCGATGCTTCCACTGCCGACGACGAAGAAGGAGAGGTCTTTACTCCCAGGAAGTCGGCCTTGAGCCGGAAGGCGATCGAGAAAAATGCTGCCAGGAAGTCGGGCCTTTCAGCCGGGGTGATTGGCATAGAGCACCTTAATATTACGCCCAGTGTTGACAGGCCCACGTACTCAAAGGAATACCTAGAGGAGCTACGGAGCAATACACCCACTATACCGCTGTCTCAGCAGGCAGACTTGGACGCTGAGGATGTCGATGTGGATGGGGCGGATGTCCCTGAGGCAAGCAAGGACATGATATTGACCAAATACGGAGAATCGTCAAAACAAGGAACAATTATTCCGGATGAGGGTTTGGTAAGGATCATGAAAGCTCGGCGAGCAGAGAGGGCAGCAAAGGCTAAAGCTGGAGACTACATTTCCCTAAATGCCGGCAGCAACGACGAGGGTGGGGAGATCCTTCTGAAAAGCAAAAGGAAGGAATCAAGGATACAGCGGGCAGACGATAACATGTACGACGAAGAGGAACTAGAAAAATACGTTGAAGACGACGGGATAGTGCTGGGTGGCAAAGCCGCGCAACGAGCGCACGATCGGAGAAGACGAGAGAACATTCGAGACGCCATCAAGGAGGCAGAGGGTATCCACGACGATGAAATGGACATGGACTCAGATTCCCGAGACAGCTTGGCGGAAGAATGGGAAAGGGACCAAATCAAGAAGGGAGATTTCTCGAATTCCTCAGGCGGTGGGATAGCCAGGGATCTTGAGATGTTATCCAGACAGCCTCCGCATGTCACGCCATTACCCTATCTCGATGAAATACTGCAGAAGTTGGAAGAGACACTTGCCGCTATGGAATTCAGGAAGGCGCAGACGGTCCGGCAGATGGAAGCGCTACAGGTCGAGAAGCAGGAAATATCAGAGAGGGAGGCTATGGTTCAGGAGAGACTTCAGAAGGCTGGCGAGGAATACGAGAAGCTTAGGGGAAGCCTGGAGATTGGCGGGAGCGCTGGCGGAGTTGGTGTTGTCAGCAGGGGATTGGAGAGCTTTGGGAATACTCCGATTAGGGTTGCTGAGGAGACCTAATATTTTTCGAATGGTTTTCATAAGGCGTTTAGAATTATATGTTTATCTGCTCTGAAAGATATAGACGTAAGCTTAAATGCCACCTGTATTTTTACTTTCATGCCACAAATGCAACACCGTTAGCAATAAAACATTAAAGGCCACTGCAGTGGTGGATCGGACCCTACTGTTCAAGTCAGGAGAGATACAAGTACGGTTCTCTCACCGGTACCTCTCCTCCTAATATATCCTGCGTTTAGGGGGCAACTAAGCCATACACGGACTCATGATAGTGCTAAGATTCAAGCCTAGAACAAGCCCATCGCCATAAACACTCAGATGGGTCATATTGACCGAGCCCAGGCTTCAGTATATAGCCAGCAACTTCGACCTGGTCTGCCAGTCTGCTTAAGGTTAAACCAGACCAACTCTACAACTCCAATGCCTAACAGGAATGGTACCGAGAACCCAAGGTCAATCCTTGAATCACGAGCAGTCCCTTCAGGTAGACGGGAATTATTATTTTTCCTCAACGGGCACTTTCCAGGAAACTTGAGCGCCGCAAACCAGGTATCTCCCACTTATGGATATTGTTTCCTGGGGCCACGACTTGAGGTCTCGATAGCCACGATATAATAGTAGGCGCAATACGGTCGCCTAGATCCGACCTTTGGCATGACTCAAGCCATCGACAATCTGTGGCAATTCATAGTAGCACGAACCCGTTCTCCAATGACTGCATGCTACTTGTACTGTAGCCCTTCCCCACCCCACAAACACACTGGAAATACCAAGGAGCACCAAACAACGCTGAATACCTCTCGTGCCCTGGGACCCGTGAATTGAGAATAACCCTTTCCCCCTGCATGAGCCAATGCCTGTACTTGTATTGGCACTAGAGTACTCGAGCACGATACCACCCACCAGAACATTGGAGGGGGAAAAAAATACACAAATCCCCTCTCCCAAGCCACGGCTTCATCCGTGCCTCCATCAGACTCATGCATGCAGAAGAAGAGGCAAAGAAAACCCCCTCACGCCAATAGCGGTCGTTTAGTAACCAGACACTAGTGTCTTGGCCATGATCACATCAGAATAACGTACAACTTACAACTCCAATTATGCCTCGAGATCAAGCAACCGGTACACGCCGTATGGCAACAAGGAATGAGAGGGTGAGGGTGATTGAACTGCATGCTGAGGGCAAAAGCTATCGTCAAATAGCAAACGAAACAGGCATTTCAAAGGACGCTGCTCGGGAAATCATCA